>Ga0233425_10000590_pt1 | contig 92483 bp, 82 predicted proteins | sample Watercolumn_Towu_2_FD_181712 | JGI IMG/M metagenome (GOLD analysis project Ga0233425, IMG submission 181712) | Freshwater microbial communities from Lake Towuti, South Sulawesi, Indonesia - Watercolumn_Towuti2014_140_MG | ecosystem: Environmental > Aquatic > Freshwater > Lake | place... | reverse complement strand
ATGTCGGACTCGGATTCGAAGTCCAGGTTGGTCTGCACCGTGCAGGTGCGCAGCATCATGTCGAGGCCGAGCTTGCCCTTCTTCGGCATGTAGTCGCGCATGATGCGGTAGCGCCCCTTGGGCATCCACGGCACCTCGTCGCGCCGCCATTTCGGGTCGAAGCCGAGGCCGATCATGCCGATGCCGAGCTCGTGGCCGACCTCCTTCACCTGGTCCAGGTGCTCGTGCACCTCGTTGCAGGTGTCGTGGATGGTGGCGACGGTGCGGCCCGACAGCTCCACCTGCCCGCCCGGCTCGAGCGTGACGCTGCCGCCCTCGGGACGGCTGAGGGCGATCACCTTGCCGGCCTCCTCCACGCCCTGCCAGCCGAAGCGCATCAGCCCTTTCAGCAGCGCCTCGATGCCGTCGGGGCCGTCGTAGGGCAGGCGCCGGCGGTCGGCGAGGCGGAAGGCGAACTTCTCGTGCTCGGTGCCGATGCGCCACGCCTTCGGCGGCTTCGAGCCCGACGCGATCCACTGCACGAGCTGGCGCTTGTCGGTGACGGGCTCGCCGCCGGATTTGGGCGGTGCGGACATGCGGGCGTTTCCCCCGGTGGTTTCAGCCCTCGCGCTGCCGCCAGTTGCCGGCGGCGGCATGATAGACCGCGACCGCCGCCAACGCCGCCGTGTCGGCGCGCATCACCAGCGGCCCCAGCGCGACCGGCGTAACAAAGGGGAGAAGCCGGAGCGCGTCAAGCTCGGCGTCGTGGAAGCCGCCCTCGGGGCCGGTGAGGATCGCGGCCGGGGCGTCCCGGGGGTGGCGCCCGGCCGCGGCGGCGAGCGGCCCGGCCCGGCCCTTCTCGGCGCAGACATAGAGCAGGCGGTCCTTGGGCCAGCCCGCGACGACGCGTTCGAGCGGCGCCGCCTCGCGCACCTCGGGAACGTTGAGGCCCCCGCATTGCTCCGCGGCCTCGACCGCGTTGGCCCTGAGGCGGTGCAGGTTGACCCGGTCGACCGCGGTGTGGCGCGTCACCACGGGCCACAGCAGCGTGACGCCGAGCTCGGTCGCCTTTTGCGCCAGGTAGTCGATGGGCGCGCGCTTCAAGGGCGCGAACAGCAGCCACAGATCGGCCGCGGGCGGCGGCGGCGCGGGCTGGGGCCTCAGGCGCTGCATCACCGCGGCCGAGGCTTTCGTCTTGCCGATCTCGGCGATGCGCGCGGCGAACTCGCCGTCGCGGCCGTTGAAGAGCGCGATCGCCGCGCCGGCCTTGAGCCGCAGCACGTTGCCGAGATAGTGCGCGCGCTCGCGGTCGAGCGCGACGGTGCCGCCCGCCTGAAGCGCGCCGGCGACGTAGAGGCGGGTTTCGATGCGGTCGGCGGCCATTGCTCCACCAGCGTCATGCCCAGGCGCGGTCCCGGGCATCCACGTCGTCCGGCCAAGGGACCGATGCGCTTGTCTCGCCTGGGGTCCTTGGCGAAGATACGCCGCAGTTCCGAGGGCGGACCGCCGATGACCCGCGAGACGAGGGCGTGCGACTATGGCCGACGTGGATGGCCGGGACAAGCCCGGCCATGACGGCTAGAGTGGCGCCACCATGACCGAGGCCAGCGACATTCCCAAGGGCAACTGGATCGACCGCGCGGCGCCCGCGCCGGCGCGGCCGTATCTGCGCCTGATGCGCCTCGACCGGCCGATCGGCACCTGGCTGCTGTTGATCCCGTGCTGGTGGGGCGCGGCGCTGGCGGCCGACGCGGGCCGCTGGGGCGGCTGGCCCGATCCGGTCCTGATGGTCCTGTTCGCGGTCGGCGCCGTGGTCATGCGCGGGGCGGGCTGCACGTTCAACGACATCGTCGACCGCGACTTCGACCGGCGCGTGGCGCGCACCGCCGACCGGCCGGTGGCGAGCGGCGCGGTCAGCGTGTTCTCAGCCGTGCTGTTCATGGGCGCGCTGATGCTGGCGGGCCTGGCCGTGCTGTCGACGCTGAACCGCACCGCGGTGTGGCTCGGCGTCCTGTCGCTGGGCCTGGCCGCGCTCTACCCGTTCATGAAGCGGTTCATCTGGTGGCCGCAGGCGGTCCTCGGCCTCGCGTTCAACTGGGGCGCGCTGCTGGGCTACGCGGCGGTGGCGGGCAGGCTCGATCAGCCGGCGCTGTGGCTCTACGCCGCGGGCTTCGCCTGGACGCTGGGCTACGACACGATCTACGCGCACCAGGACAAGGAGGACGACGCGCTGATCGGCGTGAAGTCCTCGGCCCTGTGGCTGGGCGAGCTTCTGACCCAGCCGTTCCTGGGCTTCACCTACATGGCGGCGGTGCTGTTCCTTGCGATCGCCGGCGCCAAGGCGGGCCTCGGCTGGCCGTTCTACGCGGGCCTCGCGCTCGCGGCGCTGCACCTCCTGTGGCAGGCCTGGAAGGTCGAGACCGACGACCCGCAGGACTGCCTGCGCAAGTTCCGCTCCAACCGCGACCTGGGCCTGTTGATCTTCGCGGCGATCATCGCGGGGCGGCTTGCGGCCTGACGCCGCGGGCGGCGGGCGCGGCGCGACGCGCGCGGGGTGACTCGCGCCCGGGGCGGCGATAGAGTGGCGCCCGTCGCCAACCCCACCGGGAGCAGGCCCACGTGAGCACCACCGGCTGGATCGTCGTTGCCGCCGTCGCGTTCGTGGCGGCCGCGGTCGTCGTTCTCTACAACGCGCTGGTCGCCGGCCGGAACCAGGTCGAGGCGGCCTGGCGGCAGATCGACGTGCAATTGAAGCGCCGGCGCGACCTGGTCCCCAACCTGGTCGAAGCGGTCAAGGGCTATATGGGCCACGAGCGCGACACGCTGGAGAACGTCATCAAGGCGCGCAACGCCGCGGTCGGCGCCGCGGGCGGCCCGCGCGAGGGCCAGATCCAGGCCGAGGCGGCGCTCAGCGGCGTGCTCGGCCGCCTGTTCGCGCTGGCGGAATCCTATCCGCAGCTCAAGGCCAACGAGAACGTGATGCAGTTGCAGGAGGAGCTGAGCAGCACCGAGAACAAGATCGCGTTCTCGCGCCAGCACTACAACGATTCGGTGATGGCGCAGAACACGCGCGTGGAAAGCTTTCCCGCCGTGCTGGTGGCCGGCGCGCTGGGCTTCGCCAAGCATCCCTACTTCGAGATCGCCGAGCAGGACCGCGAGGTGCCGCAGGTGAAGCTGCGCTAGGGGCCGCGCGCGGGAGGCGCGGGCGATGCCGGCCGGCCCCTGGGGTCAGGCGCCGCCCGCCCCGCAAGCGCCCGCGCCGCGGCCGCAACCGCGGCCGGTCGGCCTTACCCGCACCGACTTCATCGCCGCGATCCGCCGCAACCGGCGCAACACGGCGCTGTTGTGCCTGGCGCTGACGCTGGTCGGCGTCGCGGCCGGCGGCGGCATCGGCTGGGCGTTCGGCGTGCTGGCCGACCCCGATCCGGCGAGCCCGCTGCCGCCCATGTTCCTGATCTCGGGCGCGGCCGCGATGCTGGCGTTCAGCGCCGTGTGGACGCTGATCGCGGTTTTCGCCGGCGACCGGATCGTGCTGGGCATCACCGGCGCGCGCGCGGTCGGCAAGGACGAGGCGCCGGTGCTGCACAACGTGGTGGAGGAGATGGCGCTGGCCGCGGGGCTGCCGAAGCCCCGAGTGATGATCGTGGAAACCGCCGCGCTCAACGCCTTCGCCACCGGCACGCGGCCCGAGAAGGCCGCGGTCGCGGTCACGCGCGGCCTGTTGAACGCGCTCGGCCGCGACGAGCTGCAAGGGGTGGTGGCGCACGAGATGGGGCATGTCGCCAACAACGACGTGCTGTACATGACCGCCGTCGGCGTGCTGGTGGGCCTGATCGTGGTGGCGAGCGACCTGGCGCTGCGCAGCATGCGCTTCGTCGGCGCCGGAGGCAGGCGCAGCGGCGACTCGCGCAAGGGCGGCGGCGGGGCGATGGTGCTGGCGGCGATCCTCGTGCTGCTGGCGATCGGCCTATTGTCGCCGCTGATGGCGAGGGTGGTGCAGATGGCGGTGTCGCGCCAGCGCGAGTACCTGGCCGACGCCACGTCGGTGAAGCTGACGCGCAATCCGCTCGGGCTGATCGGCGCGCTGCAAAAGCTCGACGCCGCCCCGGTGCGCTGGGCCGACGCCAGCAGGGCGGTGCAGCACCTGTTCATCGTCAACCCGTTCAAGAAATTCGCCGCCGACGCCTCGGCGCTGATGGCCACGCATCCCTCGATCGAGCAGCGCATCGAACGGCTGAAAGCGTTGGGGTGAGCGCGGCCCGCCCCGAGGATTTCATCCGCGCCTGGACCGCCGCGGCCGCGCCGCCGCTGTGCCCGGAGCTGCGGCTCCGTCTCGCCGGGCCGGTCACGCCGTTGTGGGAGGCGACCGAGAAGACGCTGGAGCGCGAGGGCCTGCCGCCGCCCTATTGGGCGTTCGCGTGGCCCGGCGGCCAGGCGCTGGCGCGCTACCTGCTCGACCATCCGCGGGAGGCCGCGGGCCGGCGCGTGCTCGACTTCGCCGCGGGGTGCGGCATCGCCGGGATCGCCGCGGCGAAAGCGGGCGCGAGGAGCGTCGTGGCCTCGGACCTCGACGCGTTCGCCCGCGCGGCGATCGCGCTCAACGCGGCGCTGAACGGCGTGACGGTCGAAGCCAGCGCGGACGACTTCACGGCCGGCGGCGCGGGGTTCGACGTAATCCTCGCGGGCGACGTGTGCTACGAGCGGCCGATGGCCGAGCGCGTGTGGCCGTGGCTCAAGGCCCGCGCCGCAGCCGGCGCAAGCGTGCTGCTGGCCGATCCCGGCCGCGCCTACCTGCCCAAGGAGGGCTTGCGCGAACTCGCGCGCTACGCCGTGCCCACCACCCTGGAACTGGAGGACCGCACGGTGCGCGAGACCGCGGTGTACGCGGTCGGGTAAGCCTTCAGCCTTCAGCAATCGGCTTTCAGTCGGCTCGCATCCGGCTGACCGCTGAAAGCTCACGGCCGAAAGCCGATGGTTCGCGCTTCACTTCGGCGCAGTTCGCCCTATATTGCGCCCATGCCGCAATCGGTCGCGCTGTACCGGCGCATCTACCGGGCCTTCCGCGCGCCGGTTTCGCGCTACGACTGCGGGCGCAAATGCGCGCCGCTCAACGGCGGCGTGCCGGTGTGCTGCGACACCGAACACGCGCTGCCGATCGTCGACAGGCACGAATGGCGGCTGCTCGACTCCCGCAGCGACCTGTGGCGCCTTTACCTCAAGCGCGACGCCGAGACCAGGCGCGAACGCGCGGACATGCACCGGGACTGCCGGCTGATCGCGTGCAAGGGCGCGGAACACTGCGAGCGCGAGAACCGCAGCCTGTCCTGCCGCGCCTTTCCGTTCTTTCCCTACATCACCGCCAAGGACGAGTTCGCGGGCCTGGCGCCGTTCTGGACCTTCGCGGACCGCTGCTGGCTGATGAACAACCTTCAGGTGGTGGACCGCGGCTTCGTCGGCGAGTTCGTGGCGGCGCACGAGCTGCTGTTCGCTGCCGACAAGCAGGAGCGCGCCGCCAACCGCGAGCATTCCGCCGCGGCGCGGCGCGTGTTCACGCGCTGGAACCGCCTGTTGCCGCTGATCGGGCGCGCGGGCGAATACCTGGCGGTCGAGCCGCGCTCGCACCGCATCCGCCCCGCGGATTGGCGCGAGTACCTCCGGCACGAGACGTTCCGGGACGAGCCGCCGGCGCCCGCGGTCCGCTGACCGGCGGGCGAACCGCCGAGACGCCAAGGCACCAAGGAGACTGCGCGCGGCCCCCGGTCGCGCGTCCCGTTCTCCTCGGTGTCTTTGCGCCTTGGTGGTTTCCGGCCCCCGCCCTACAATCCCCGGGCGTTCGTCCCGGTGGCGAGGATCGTGCTGCTGTTCCCGCTGGAGCTTCTGTTCCTCAGGTGGCTCGGATGGCTGCGATGGCAACCGTGCCTGCGTTTCTCAATCCGTCATGGCCGCGCCCGGTCTCGATCCGGGGGCCGGGCACGACGCCGTAGGAAACCCCATGCCCTATTCCTCCCTGCGCGATTTCATGGAGCGGCTGGAGCGCGAGAAGCGCCTGGTGCGCGTGCGCGAGCCGGTGTCGCCCAAGCTCGAGATGACGGAAATCCAGACGCGCCTGATCGCCGAGGGCGGGCCGGCGGTGCTGTTCGAGAACGTGGTCGAGGACGGGCGGCGCTTCGCCATGCCGGTGCTGGTCAACCTGTTCGGCACCGTGGAGCGCGTGGCCTGGGGCATGGACCGCGAGCCCGGCCGGTTGCGCGAGGTGGGCGAGGCGCTGGCGTTCCTGCGCCAGCCCGAGCCGCCGCAGGGCTGGCGCGAGGCGCTCGACCTGCTGCCGCTGGTGAAGTCGGTCCTCGCGATGAAACCCAAGACGCAAACCGGCGCGCCGTGCCAGGAGGTCGTGCTGCAAGGCGCGGAGATCGACCTCGGCCGCCTGCCGGTGCAGACCTGCTGGCCGGGCGAGCCGGCGCCGCTCATCACCTGGCCGCTGGTGGTGACCAAGGGGCCGGGCACGCGCCGGGAGGACGACTACAACCTCGGCATCTACCGCATGCAGGTGATCGGCCGCGACCGGACCCTGATGCGGTGGCTGAAGCACCGCGGCGGGGCGCAGCACCACGCGCGCTGGAAGCGGGAGAAGACCGAGCCCCTGCCCGTCGCGGCCGTGATCGGCGCCGATCCCGGCACGATCCTGGCCGCCGTCACGCCCGTGCCCGACACGATGTCGGAATACACTTTCGCCGGACTTTTGCGCGGGCGGCGCGTGGAGCTCGTCGACTGCAAGACCGTGCCGCTCAAAGTGCCGGCCGAGGCCGAGATCGTGCTCGAAGGCCACGTGTCGCTCGACGACTACCGCGACGAGGGCCCCTACGGCGACCACACCGGCTATTACAATTCGGTCGAGAAATTCCCGGTGTTCACGATCTCGGCCGTCACCATGCGGCGCGAGCCCATCTACCTCTCGACCTACACCGGCAGGCCGCCGGACGAGCCGAGCGTCCTGGGCCAGGCGCTCAACGAGGTGTTCATCCCGCTGTTCCGCCAGCAGTTCCCCGAAATCGTGGATTTCTGGCTGCCGCCCGAGGGCTGCTCGTACCGCATCGCCGTGGTGTCGATGAAGAAGGCCTATCCCGGCCACGCCAAGCGCGTGATGCTGGCGGTGTGGTCGTACCTGCGCCAGTTCATGTACACGAAGTGGGTGATCGTGGTGGACGACGACATCGACGCGCGCGACTGGAAGGACGTGATGTGGGCGGTCGCGACGCGCATGGACCCGGCGCGCGACCTCACGCTGATCGAGAATACGCCGATCGACTACCTCGATTTCGCCTCGCCCGAGTCGGGCCTGGGCTCGAAGATCGGCCTCGACGCCACCAACAAGTGGCCGCCCGAAACCAAGCGCGACTGGGGCACCAAGATCCGCATGTCGGACGAGGTGATCCGCACCGTCACCGAGAAATGGCCGCGCCTGGGATTGCCGGGGAGCGGCAGGAGCGTGTGGAAATAGGCCCTGCCGGGTTTGGCGTGCGGCTTGCGTTGTCCTATCCTTGCGCCATTCCACCGGAAGGGGGAGGCCGGTCATGGCGTGGCTGATGAACTGCATGTCGGGCTTCTTGAACTGCCTGTGCCGCCTCTTCGGCGTGACGCCGGAGAAGGTGAAGCAGGAGCGCGACGAGAACCCCTCGCCCACCAGGGAGAACTGAGGGGCCGGCCGCCGCGGGGGCCGCGCGCGGCGGCGCCTGCGATTGGCGGTTGACTCCGCCGCGCCGCCCGCTACTCTCCCCGCCCATGACGCATCGCGCCCCGGAGCTGCTGCGACTTACCCGACTGTGCCGCTAGGCACAGGGCGGCCGCGCCCTTATTTCCGCGGCCGGCTTCCGCAGCAGCAATCCCGAGGTCCGCGTGTCATGACTCCCCGACGTCCCGTTTCCTCCGAGCCCTCCCGCGACGCCCGTTCTGCGTCCGCTCTCGTTGCGCTGCTCGGACTGCGACTGACCGCCGGCCGGCGGCGCCGCTAGGCATCACCGCCGGCCGTCCAGGACGCTTCCCGCGTCCGCCGATCCCCCTGTCGCGGCAACCCATACTTCGAGAGCAGCCATGTCCATGCACCGCATTCCGTCCGACAAATACGCGCCGTTCCAGCCCGTCGACCTGCCCGACCGCCGGTGGCCCAGCCGCGCCATCGCCCGGCCTCCGGCCTGGTGCAGCGTGGACCTGCGCGACGGCAACCAGGCGCTGGTCGAGCCGATGGACGCCGAGCGCAAGACCCGCCTGTTCCAGCTCTTGGTCAAGCTGGGGTTCAAGGAAATCGAGGTCGGCTTTCCCGCCGCGTCCGAGACCGATTTCGCCTTCGTGCGGCGGCTGATCGAGCGCGAGATGATCCCCGCCGACGTGACCGTGCAGGTGCTGACGCAAGCGCGCGACGAGCTGATCGACCGCACCTTCGAGGCCTGCCGGGGCGCGCGGCGCGTCATCGTGCACCTCTACAACTCCACCTCGACGCTCCAGCGGCGCGTGGTGTTCGGCCTCGACCGGCCGGGGATCGCGCGGATCGCGGTCGACGGCGCCAAGCGCGTGCGGAAGAACGCCGAGGCCATGCCCGGGACCCAATGGGTGTTCCAGTACTCGCCCGAGAGCTTCACCGGCACGGAGCTGGACTACGCGCGCGAGGTGTGCGCGGCGGTGGCGGAGGTGTGGCGGCCCACGCCCGCCAGCAAGATGATCGTCAACCTGCCCGCGACCGTGGAGATGGCGACGCCCAACGTCTACGCCGACCAGATCGAGTGGTGCCACCGCAACTTCAGGCACCGCGACTCGATCGTGCTCAGCCTGCATCCCCACAACGACCGCGGCACCGGCGTGGCCGCGGCGGAGCTGGGGGTGCTGGCCGGCGCCGAGCGCATCGAGGGCACGCTGTTCGGCAACGGCGAGCGCACCGGCAACGTGTGCCTAGTGACGCTGGCCTTGAACCTCTACTCGCAGGGGATCGACCCGGGCCTCGACTTCTCGGACATCGACGCGGTGCGGCGCACCGCCGAGCACTGCACCCAGCTTCCGGTGCACCCCCGGCATCCCTATGCCGGCGAGCTGGTCTACACCGCGTTCTCGGGCTCGCACCAGGACGCGATCAAGAAGGGCCTCGCCGCGCTCGAAGCCTCGAACAGCCGGCGCTGGGAGGTGCCGTACCTGCCGATCGACCCGGCCGACCTCGGCCGCAGCTACGAGGCGATCATCCGCGTCAACAGCCAGTCCGGCAAGGCGGGCGTGGCCTACGTGCTGAAGGCCGATTGCGGCCTGGACCTGCCGCGCGGCTTGCAAATCGAGTTCAGCAAGACGATCCAGGCGATCGCCGACGCCAGCGGCAAGGAGATCGCGCCGGCGCTGATCTGGGACACGTTCCGGGCGGAATACCTGGACCGCGAAACCCCGTTGAAGTTCGTGGACCATTCCACCTGGCCCGACACGGCGAGGCCCGGCGGGCGCGCGCTCGACGCCGAGATCCTGGCGGACGGCAGGCCCACGCGCATCCGCGGGCACGGCAACGGGCCGATCGCGGCCTATGTGGACGCCCTCGCGCGCGATGCCGGCGTGGCGCTCAAGGTCCGCGACTACCACGAGCACGCCGTGGGTCGGGGCGCCGACGCCACGGCGGTCGCCTATATCGAGGCCGAGACCGCCGACGGCCGGCCGGTCTGGGGCGTGGGCATGGACCCGAACATCGTGGCGGCGTCGCTCAAGGCCGTCACGTCCGCGGCGAACCGGGCGGCGGCGAATCGGGCGGCCACCAGGGCTGACGGCGCGGGGCGATCGGGGTAGACTCCGCCCGACGGTCAGCCCCTGCTTTCGGACGGCCTGGGATGTTCGATTCGCTCTACCCCCTGCTCGGCGCCCTCGCGGCGATGGCCGCGATCTGGTACCTGTGGTGGTTCATCGGCAGCAACCGCTCGCGCCACCCCGACGTCGCCAACCCCGAGGTCGAGCGCGTGCGCTTCCGCATGCTGTTGACGGTGGGCGTGATCGTGGCGGTGGTGGCCGGCCTCATGTTTTTCGGATAGCCGGGACATGGCGGCGGCCCCAGACCCGCTCGACCTCCTGGCCGGGCTGATCCACCGCGCGCGCCGCGCCGGGGCCGACGCCGCCGACGCGGTGTTCGTATATTCCGCGGCGCTCAGCCACGCGCGGCGGCTCGGCAAGCTCGAGAAGCTCGAGCGCGCCGAGTCGAGCGACCTCGGCCTGCGCGTGTTCGTGGGCCGGCGCCAGGCGATCCTGAGCTCGACCGATTCGTCGCCGAAGGCGCTCGACGACCTGGTCGCCCGCGCGCTCGCGACGGCCCGCGTGGTGCCGGAGGACCCGTTCTGCGGCCTCGCCGATCCCGCCGAGGTGCTGGCGGGGACGCCGCCCGCGCTCGACCTCGAGGACCCCGCGGAGCCCGCGATGGACCGGCTGGTCGCGCTCGCGCAGGCCGCCGAGGACGCGGCGATGGCGGTGAGCGGCGTCACCAACAGCGAGGGCGCGGAGGCCGGCTGGAGCCGCACGCGCATCGCGCTCGCCGCCAGCAACGGGTTTTCCGGGCGGTACGCCATGACCTCGCACAGCCTGTCGGTCGCGGTCCTCGCGGGCAGCGGCACCGGCATGGAGCGCGACTACGACTACTGCACCTCGGTCCACGCCCGCGACATGGACGACGCGGCGAAGCTCGGCCGCAGCGCCGGCGAGAAAGCGGTCAAGCGCCTCAACCCGCGCAAGGTGAAATCGGCCGCCGTGCCGGTGCTGTTCGACAAGCGCATCGCCGGGGGCCTGCTCGGCCATTTGAGCGGCGCGATCAACGGCGCCGCGATCGCGCGCGGCACCAGCTTCCTCAAGGACCGGCTCGACAAGCCCGTGTTCCGCCGGGGCGTCAACGTGATCGACGATCCGCACCGCCGGCGCGGCCTGCGCTCGAAGCCGTTCGACGCCGAGGGCATCGCCAACAGGCGCCGCGCGCTGATCGAGGACGGCAGGCTCACCACATGGCTCCTCGACCTGCGCTCGGCCCGGCAACTGAAGCTCAAGAGCACCGGCCACGCCGCGCGCGGCACCGGCGGGCCGCCCAACCCCGCGCCCACCAACCTCTACCTCGAAGCGGGGCCCGTGACGCCGCGGGAGCTGATGCAGGACATACGCGCGGGGTTCCTGGTGACCGAGCTCATGGGCATGGGGGTCAACGGCGTGACCGGCGACTACAGCCGCGGCGCCACGGGCTTCTGGATCGAGAACGGCGAGGCCGCCTATCCCGTGAGCGAGGTGACCATCGCGGGCAACCTCAAGGACATGTACCTCAACCTCCATCCCGCGAGCGACCTCGAGTTCCGCCGCGGCACCGACGCGCCCACGGTCAGGATCGAGGGCATGACCGTGGCGGGGACGTGACGGCGCGGCCGCTTGCCCCGGCCCGCCGGTCGGCGTACCTCACCGTATGGAGGTAAGCATGGTCGTCCTGGCGAAGCTCACGTCCAAAGGCCAGGCCACGATTCCCGAACCGATTCGCAGGCGGCTGAAGCTTTCGCCGGGGGACAAGATCGCCTTTGCCGTGGAAGGCGACCGGGTAACGCTGCGCCGCGCGGAGCCGCACGATGCCGGTTTCCTGAAGCTGGCGAACGACTCTTTTGCCGACTGGAATTCGCGGGAAGCCGAAGAGGATTTCCGTGACCTTTAGCCGCTGGGACGTGGTTGCGGTCAACTAACCATTCATCGAAGGCCACGAATCGAAGCACAGGCCCGGCTTGATCGTTTCAACCGAGCGCCTCCACGCGACGCACGGCCTCTACGTCGTCGCCATGATCACTACGGCGCGGGCAGGCGTCCGAAAGGACGATGTTCAAATCGCCGGCCTCGAACGGGCCGGCCTACCCGTCCCTTGCGTCGTCAGACCGGCACGGTTGGTCACCATGAACGAAGCGATGATCGGACGGCGTCTTGGCTCCCTTCTGCCGAAGGATCGGAACGCCGTCGCCGCGGTCTTGCGCGCGTTTCTCGGCTAAGGGCCTATACCCCCGCGGTGAATTCGGCGACCAGGAAGTCGACCACCTTCACCAGCGCCTCCCTGTCGGACGCGCCGGCCTGGAGCGCCGCGCGGTACACCTCGAGCTGGCGGTGCGCGGAGGTGCCGCGCTTGAGGATGTCGCGCGCCGACGCCACCTCGGCCGTCGAGCCGAACGCCGCCGCGTCCTCCGCCACCAGCTCGACGATCTCCTCGAGCAGGCTCGGGTAGGGCACGATCTCGCCCTTGCCGAAATCGACCAGCCCCTCGTCGGTGCCGTAGCGCTGCGCGCGCCAGCGGTTCTCCTCGATCAGCATGTTGGCGTATTGCCGCCAGCGCTGGTTCGCGCGCCGCAAGCGCCACAGCATCGCCAAGAGGCAGCGGTAGAGCGCGGCGATCGCGATGGCGTCGTCGAGCCGCGAGCAGGAATCGGCGATGCGCATCTCGAGCGTGGGGAAGCGCGCGGACGGCCGCACGTCCCACCACAGCTTCGTCGGGTCGCCGATCAGCCCGGCGCGCACCAGCATGGCGACGTGGCGCCGGTATTCGCCGAAGCTGTCGAACCGCTCGGGCAGGCCGGTGCGCGGCAGCTCCTTGAACACGCTGACGCGGTAGGACTTGAGCCCGGTGTCCTGCCCGCGCCAGAACGGCGAGGAGGTGGAGAGCGCGAGGAGGTGCGGCAGGAAGTAGCTCACCTGATTCATCAGGTCGATGCGCAGGTCGTCGTTCTCGACGCCGACATGCACGTGCATGCCGCAGACCATGAGGCGCCTTCCGACGCCCGCGAGGTCGCGCGCCAGGGCCACGTAGCGCTCCTTCTCGGTCGCGCGCTGGCTTTCCCACACCGCGAAGGGATGCAGGCCCGCGGCGATGGGCGCGAGGCCGTGGCGCGCCGCGACTTGCGCGACCGTGCGCCGAAGCCGCGCCAGGTCGGCGCGCGCCTCGGCCATGGTGGCGCAGGGGCGCGTCGCCACCTCGATCTGCGCGCGCAGGAACTCGGGCATCACCTGGCCCTCGAGCAGCGCTTCGCACTCCTTCATCATGGCGGGCGGCGGGTCCTGGGCCAGATCGCGCGTCCGCGCGTCGACCAGCAGGTATTCCTCCTCCATGCCGAGGGTGAAGCTCGGCCGCTGCGTGGGCGGCGGCTGGGCCGGGGCGGCGGCGCTGCCGGCGGAGGCGGACTTGGGGTCGCTCATGGCTGCGTCCCCCGGCGCGCCGCGGCGGGCGCCAGCAGGCGATAGAGCCCGGGATCGGCCAGGATCGGCGCTAGGGCCGCGCCCAAGAGGCCGGCCCAATGCTCGGCCCCTTTATGGGTGTCGATCAGGTCTTGGCGGATCTCGACCATGACGTGCGGCAGCCCGCGGTCGCAGGCGTGCAGATGGATGCTCTTGCCGGCCTGGCCGCGGCCGGAATAGGGCTTGTTGTCGCCCACGCACACGTCGCCCAGCGCGGCGAGCGCGCCCATCAGCGGCCCGGCGATGCGCAGGTCCCGGTCGTGCAGCACGCCGACGTGCCAGGGCCGCTCGACCCCGTCCATCACCGGCGTGCAGGAATGGATCGAGATCACCGCCGGCACGCGGCCGGCGTCGGCGAAGCGCGCGATCGCGGCGTCGACCGCGCGGTGGTAGGGATCGTAGAGCTCGCGCCGGCGGCGCTGGGCCTCCGCCGGGGCGATGCCGCAATTGCCGGGCACGCGCACGCCGTCGCTGGCCTCGGCGATGGATTGCGGACCGCCGGGGACGCGGTTGCAGTCGATCACCAGGCGCGAATAGCCGCTCAACACCGCCGGCGCGTCGAAGCGGCGCGAGAGATGGCGCGCGACCTCGGCCGCGCCGATGTCCCAGGCGATGTGGCGCAGCAAGACCGCGTCGTCGAGGCCGAGCGTGCCGAGGCGCTTGGGCACCGCGCGGCTCGCGTGGTCGCAGATCAGCAGGAACGGCGCCGCGCCGCCGGGGTTCAGGACCTCGAAGGGCGGCGGATCGCCGGGGCACAGCAGCGGCTCAGCGTCGGTCATGGCGCGTCGCTCATGGCGCGGCGGTCATAGCGCCCCGGCGCCCCCGCTGGCAAGCGAGCCTCACACCAGCTTGCCTTCGGGCAGGAAGCGGGCGTGCCGGTCCTCGATCTCCACAACCCACAGATCGGGGTCGCGCCGGACCTGGCGCTCGACATAGGCGTCGCACGCGGCCTCGGCAACCGGCTCCGCGCCCGTGCCGCGCATCCAGGCCGCCGCGCCCTCGATCGTGCGCGTCTGGGTCCAGACCGTGACGCCCGCCTCGAAGCGGTTGACCTTGATCAGGATCGCGCCGCGCTCCTCGTCGCCGCGGCGCGCCACGGTGGCGGAAAGCCCGGCGATCGAGCAGCGCCGCACCAGCGCCTGCACCAAAAGCCGCGTCGCCAAGCGCGGCTCGGTCATGGCGGCGGGCGCGTTATTCCGCCGCGGCGCGCGGCGCGGCCGGGGCGCTCGTGTACCGCGCCATCAGCTCGGCCTGCCGGGCGGCGGCCTCCGTCACGCTCCTGGCCTTGACGGGACCGAAGCCGCGGATGCGGTCGGGGACCGCGGCGATCTCGACCGCGAGCGCGTGGTTGTCGTGCGCCAGGCCGGCGAGGAGCGCGTCGACGGTCGCCTCGTATTCCGCGATCAGGCGGCGCTCGGTCCGGCGTTCCTCGCTCAGCCCGAACACGTCGAGCGCCGTGCCGCGCAGCCCCTTCAGCTTCGCCAGCACCCGGAACGCGCCCAGCATCCAGGGACCGAACTCCATCTTGCGCGCCTCGCCGCTCGCCGCGTCCCTGGCCGCGATCAGCGGCGGGGCGAGGTGGAAGCGCAGCTTGTAGTCGCCGTCGAAGTTGGCGCGCACCTTCGCCAGGAAGGCGGGGTCGGCGTAGAGCCGCGCCACCTCGTACTCGTCCTTGTAGGCGAGCAGCTTGAAGTAGTTCCGGGCCACCGCCAGCGCCAGGCCGGCCATGCCCTTGGCGCGCTCGGACTCCGCGCGCTGCACGCGCACGACCACATCCTTGTAGCGCCGCGCGTAGGCCGCGTCCTGGTAGCCGGTGAGGAACCTGATGCGGCGCTCGACCACCTCCTCCAGCGTCTGGGCGATGTCGGGCCGGGCCATCGCCAGCGGGGTGACCGGCGCGGCCGCGCGCTCGACCGCCTGGAGGTCGTGCGCGGCGCGGCGGCCCCAGCGGAACGCGGCCATGTTGGCCTCCACGGCCACGGCGTTGAGCTCGATCGCGCGCAAAAGCGAGGCCTCGGCCAGCGGCACCAGCCCCTTCTGCCAGGCGTAGCCCAGCATGAACGGGTTGGTGGCGATGGAATCGCCGATCAAGGCGGTCGCCAGCCGCGTGGCGTCGACGAACTGGGCCGCGTCCTTGCCCACCGCCTTCACCACCGCGTCGACCATTTCCCTTGCAGGGAATTGCAGGTCGGGCTTGCGGGTGAACTCGCCCGTGGTGGTCTCGTGGCTGTTGATGACGGCGCTGGTCGCCCCGCGCTCCATCTTGGCCAGGCCGTCGAACGAAGCCGCGACCACCAGGTCGCAGCCCAGCACCAGCCGCGCGCCGCCCGCGGCGATGCGCACCGCCTGGATGTCCTCCGGCTTCGGCGCGAGGCGGATGTGCGAGACCACCGCTCCGCCCTTCTGCGCCAGGCCGGTCATGTCGAGCACCGAGCAGCCCTTGCCCTCGAGGTGCGCCGCCATGCCGAGCAGCGCGCCGATGGTGACCACGCCGGTGCCGCCCACGCCCGTGACCAGGATGCCGTAAGGCTTGTCGAGCGCGGGCAGCGCGGGCGCGGGCAGGTCCGCCAGTTGCTGTCCAATGGGGCCGTCCTCGCTCGCGCGCAGCTTCGCCGGCTTGCGCAGGCCGCCGCCGTGCACCGTCACGAAGCTGGGGCAGAAGCCGTTGACGCACGACAGGTCCTTGTTGCACGAGGACTGCTCGATCGCGCGCTTGCGGCCGAACTCGGTCTCCAGCGGCACCACGCTGAGGCAGTTCGACTTGACGCCGCAGTCGCCGCAGCCCTCGCACACCAGGTCGTTGATGAAGGCGCGCTTGGGCGGGTCGGCCATCAGCCCGCGCTTGCGGCGGCGGCGCTTCTCGGCCGCGCAGGTCTGGTCGTAGACGATGGCGGTGACGCCGGGGATCTCGCGCAGCTCCTTCTGGATGCGGTCGAGCTCGTCGCGGTGGTGCACCGCGACGCCCTGCGCGAAATCCGCGCCCACGGGGTACTTGCCGGGCTCGTCGGTCACGACGACGACCTTCTTCACGCCCTCGCCGTATAGCTGGTGGGTGATGCCGGCCACGTCGAACTTGGCGTCGTTGCGTTGGCCGCCGGTCATGGCGACCGCGTCGTTGAACAGCAGCTTGTAGGTGACGTTGACGCCGGCGGCGACCGCCATGCGCACCGCGAGGATGCCGGAGTGGATGTAGGTGCCGTCGCCGATGTTGGCGAAGACGTGCTTCTCGTCGGTGAACGGCGCCTGGCCGACCCAGGGCACACCCTCGCCGCCCATCTGGGTGAACGTGGCGGTGTTGCGGTCCATCCACTGCGCCATGTAGTGGCAGCCGATGCCGGCGAGCGCGCGGCTGCCCTCGGGCACCTTGGTGGAGGTGTTGTGCGGGCAGCCCGAGCAGAAATAGGGGATGCGCCTGATCTGCGCGCGCGGCTCGCTCAGCGCCTTTTCCTTTTCCGCCAGGAACGCGAGGCGCTTGCCGATGCGCTCGGAGGTGTGGAAGCGGGCGATGCGGCCTGCGATCACGCGGGCGATGCGCGCGGGCGTCAGCTCGTCGGTCGAGGGCAGGATCCAGTTGCGCTCCTCGTCGAACTTGCCGATCACGCGCGGGCGCACGTCCTCGCGCCAGTTGTAGAGCTGCTCCTTGAGCTGGTTCTCGATCACCGCGCGCTTTTCCTCGACGACCAGGATCTCCTCGAGGCCCTCGGCGAACTTGCGCACCCCCTCGCGCTCCAACGGCCAGGTCATGCCGACCTTGTAGACCGTCAGGCCGATCTCGGCGGCGTGGCGCGCGTCGATCCCCAGGTCCTCGAGCGCCTGCATCACGTCGAGGTACGACTTGCCGGCCGTGACGATGCCGAAGCGGCGCTTCGGGCCGTCGATCACGGTGCGGTCGAGCTTGTTGGCGCGGGCGAAGGCGAGCGCGGCATAGAGCTTGTACTTGTGCAGCCGCATCTCCTGGTCGAGCGGCTGGTCGGGCCAGCGGATGTTGAGGCCCCCCTCGGGCATCGCGAAGTCGTTGGGCAGCGCGATCGCCACGCGCCCGGGATCGACCGTGACCGAGGCCGAGCTGTCCATGGTCTCGGCGATGGTCTTCATCGCGGTCCAGCAGCCCGAGAAGCGCGACATCGCCCAGCCGTAGACGCCGAGGTCGAGGATGTCCTGCACGTTCGAGGGGTTCAGCACCGGCACCATCGCGTCCATGAAGGCGTATTCGCTCTGGTGCGCCAGGGTGGAGGACTTGCAGGTGTGGTCGTCGCCCGCCAGCAGCAGCACGCCGCCGCGGGGCGAGGAGCCGGCGTTGTTGCCGTGCTTGAACACGTCGCCCGAGCGGTCCACGCCCGGGCCCTTGCCGTACCAGATCGCGAACACGCCGTCGTACCTGGCGCCGGGGAACATGCCCACCTGCTGGCTGCCCCAGACCGCGGTCGCGGCCAACTCCTCGTTGATGCCGGTGCGGAAATGGATGTGGTTCTGTTTCAGGAACTTGCGCGCCGACCACAGCGCGAGGTCGAACCCGCCAAGCGGCGAGCCGCGATACCCCGAGATGAAGCAGGCGGTGTTGAGGCCGGCGGCCGCGTCGCGCTGGCGCTGGATCATCGGCAGGCGCACGAGCGCCTGGGTGCCCGTGAGGTACACCCGGCCCCTGTGGAGCGCGTACTTGTCGTCCAGCGTGACGGTCCGGCTTGGAGCGGCCGCAGCGACCATCGTCTCACCCCGGCTGCGAAACTTTGTTACCCGGCAAGGTAATACGCGGGCATGGGCGTGACAATGCGCCTGGGCGGTCCCGGCCCTGAGGGACGCAAGCTTGCGCGGATCCCGGCGGCGGCAGCGAATCGTTGCCGGCGCCGGGCCGAATCGGCCCGAAAATGTCGGTGCGTTCGCGCCCGAAGGCGGCTATAGCTTTGCGCCCGAATCGCGTCCCCTCGTCCTTCGACAAGCTCAGGACGAGGGCGCTTTTTCAGAGCCTCATCCTGAGCCTGTCGAAGGATGAGGCCTAGGGTTGCTAAGGTTCTCCGAATGACCGTCCTCGTCACCGGCGCCGCCGGGTTCATCGGGCACTTCGTCGCGCTCGCGCTTCTGGCGCGCGGCGAGCGGGTGCTCGGGATCGACAACCTCAACGACTATTACGACGTGCGCCTCAAGCACGCGCGCCTCAAGCGCCTGGAGGGGCGCAACGGATTTACGTTCCGCAAGCTCGACATCGCCGACCACCGCGCGGTGATGGCCCTTAAGGGCGAGTTCGCGGACATCGACCGCATCGTGCACCTGGCCGCGCAGGCGGGCGTGCGCTATTCGCTGGTCAATCCGTTCGCCTACATGGACGCCAACGGCACCGGGCACCTCGCCATGCTCGAGTTCGCGCGGCATCTCAAGGGATGCCGGCACATGGTCTACGCCTCGTCCTCGTCGGTGTACGGCGCCAACACCAAGCTGCCGTTCTCGGTCGAGGACCGCACGGACAGCCCGATCTCGATCTACGCCGCGACCAAGAAAGCCTGCGAGCTGATGAGCCGGTCCTACGCGCACCTCTACCGCACCCCCCTCACGGGCCTGCGGTTTTTCACCGTGTACGGGCCGTGGGGAAGGCCGGACATGGCGGCGTTCCTGTTCGCCGACCGGATCGTCAGGGGCGAGGCGATCCCGGTGTTCAACAACGGCGACATGAAGCGCGACTTCACCTACATCGACGACATCGTGGCCGGCGTGCTCGCGGCGCTCGACCGGCCGCCCGCGGACGGCGGGCCCGCCGACCCGCCGCACCGCGTCTACAACCTCGGCAACCACCGCAGCGAGCGGCTGCTCGACTTCATCGCGATCCTCGAGCGCGAGCTCGGCCGCAAGGCGAAGCTCGAGATGAAGCCGATGCAGCCCGGCGACGTGAAGGAGACCTACGCCGACATCGCCGCGAGCGAGCGCGATCTGGGCTTCAAGCCCGCGACGCCCATCTCCGCCGGCCTGCCCAAGTTCGTGCAGTGGTACAAGGAGTACCACGGCGCCCAATAGCGCCGCCTGCCTTCATGCGCCGAGCGACGCGGCGGTGGCGCGGCCGACGCCCGCGCCCTTCAGGTCGGCCCAGGCCTTGGCGAGCGAGCCGCCGAGGTCGATGGCGCGGCAGGCGTCCTCGATCACCACGGTTTCGAACCCCTCGCGCGCCGCGTCGAGCGCCGACCAGGCGACGCAGAAATCGGTCGCCAGGCCCGCGACGAACACGCGCGTGAGTCCGCGCTGGCGCAGATAGCCGGCGAGGCCCGTCGGCGTCCTGCGGTCGGCCTCCCAGAACGCGGAGTAGCTGTCCACGCCCGCGTGATAGCCCTTGCGGATCACGAGCTGCGCGTGCGGCACGTCGAGCTCGCGGTGCAGCTCGGCCCCGCGCGTGCCCTGCACGCAGTGGTCGGGCCACAGCACCTGGACCCCATAGGCCAGGCGCACGGTCTCGAACGGCTTCCTGCCGGGGTGCGCGGAGGCGAACGAGGCGTGGCCCGCGGGGTGCCAGTCCTGCGTCAGCACCGCGTTGGCGAACCGGCGCGCCAGGCGGTTGACCACGGGCACGGTCTCGTCGCCGCGCGCCACGGCCAGGCTGCCGCCCGGCATGAAGTCGTATTGCAGGTCGACCGCCAGGAGCACGCTCGCCGCGTCGATGCCGAGGTTCCGCGCCATGGTGCCTTCCTCGCCGGGGCCGGCCGCGCCGAGGCCGCTAGAAGAACAGCAGCCGGATCACGTAGACCGCGGGCACCACCACGACCGCCGCCGGCAGCCACAGGCGGCTCATGATCGTGTAGAGCGCGTCGAACAGCGAGTGCGTGCCGCCGGCGCGGCCGCCGCGCATCGCCTGCCAGCGCCGGACCATCGCCGGCATCATGACGAGCGTGGTGACGGCGAACGCGAGCCACAGCCAGCCTGGAACGACGCTCATGGGATTCCCGCGCGATGGGGCCGATCGCTGGGGATTTTACAGGATCGCCGCGGAACCGGCCACAGTCCGCGCGCCGCGCCGGCCCGCGCTACTCGGCGGCCCCGGCGGCCGGCCCCACACGCTCGACCCGCGCGGCGCAGTACTTGAACTCGGGGATTTTGCCCATCGGGTCGAGCTGCGGGGAGGTGAGCAGGTTGGCCGCGGCCTCGGCGTAGCAGAACGGGATGAACACCATACCCTGGGGCACCGCCTCGTCCACCCGCGCCACCAGGCGGATTTCCCCGCGCCGCGTCGCCACCTTGACGATGTCGCCGCCGCGCACGCCGAGCCGCGGCAGGTCGCGCGGCGACAGGCAGGCGATCGCGGCAGGCTCGATCGCGTCGAGCACGGCGGCGCGGCGCGTCATGGCGCCGGTGTGCCAGTGCTCGAGCTGCCGGCCGGTCGTCAGCACGAAGGGATACTGCGCGTCTGTGGGCTCGCCCGGGCCGCGGTAGACCGCAGGCACCAGCTTGCCGCGCCGGCTGGGCGTCGGGAACCCGTCGCCGAACACGATGTCGCTGCCCGGCTTGTCGGGCGCGGTGCAGGGATAGGTGACGGCCGATTCGCGGGCGAGACGCTCCCACGCGATGTTGGCGAGCGAGGGCATCACGCGCGCCATCTCGGCGAACACCTCGTTGGGGCCGGCGTAGTTCCAGTTCAGGCCCATGCCGCGCGCGATCTCCTGGATCAGCGCCCAGTCCTGGCGCGCCCGGCCGGGCGGCGCCAGGGCCTTGCGGCCCATCTGCACCTGGCGGTTGGTGTTGGTCACGGTGCCGTCCTTCTCGGGCCAGGCCGAGGCCGGCAGGACGACGTCGGCGTGGAACGCGGTTTCGGTGAGGAAGATGTCCTGCACCACCAGGTGCTCGAGCTTCGCCAGGGCCTCGCGCGCGTGGTGCGCGTCGGGGTCGGACATCGCCGGGTTCTCGCCCATGACGTACATGCCGCGGATCCGGCCCTCGAGGATCGCGTTGACGATCTCGACCACGGTCAGGCCGCGCTTGGGATCGAGCTTGGCGCCCCACGCCTCCTCGAACCGCGCGCGGATTTCGGCGTTCTCCACGGACTTGTAGTCCGGGAACACCATCGGGATCAGCCCCGCGTCGGACGCGCCCTGCACGTTGTTCTGCCCGCGCAAGGGGTGGAGGCCCGTGCCCGGACGGCCGACCTGGCCGGTGGTGAGCGCGAGGGCGATCAGGCAGCGCGCGTTGTCGGTGCCGTGGATCGACTGCGATATGCCCATGCCCCAGAAGATGATCGCGGCCTTGGCGCGGGCGTAGAGCCGCGCGACCTCGCGGATCTTGGCGGCCGGGATGCCGCACTCGCCCTCCATCTTCTCGGGCGCGAAGTCCTTCACGTGCTCCTTCAGCGCCTCGAAGTTTTCGGTGAAGGCCTGGACGTACTGCTTGTCGTGCAGCCCCTCGCCCAGGATCACATGCAGCATGGCGTTGAGCAGCGCCACGTCCTTGTTGGGCTTGAACTGGAGCATGTGCGTGGCGTGGCGCTTCAGCGCCTGGCCGCGCGGGTCCATCACGACGAGCCTGGCGCCGCGCTTGGCCGCTTGCTTGAAGAACGTGGCGGCGACGGGGTGGTTCTCGGTCGGATTCGCGCCGATCACGACGATCACGTCGCTGTCCTTGCAGGCGGTGAAGGGCGCCGTGACTGCGGCCGAGCCGATGCCCTCCATCAGCGCCGCCACGGACGAGGCGTGGCACAGCCGGGTGCAGTGGTCGACGTTGTTGGTGCCGAAGCCGGTGCGCACCAGCTTCTGGAACAGATAGGCCTCCTCGTTCGAGCCCTTGGCCGAGCCGAAGCCGGCGAGCGCCCCGCCGCCATGCGCGTCGCGGATGTTCCTCAGGCCCGCCGCGGCGCGCGCGAGCGCCTCGTCCCAGGTGCCTTTGCGGAAATGGGTCCAGGGATTGGCCGGGTCGACGGTGTCGTCGGCGTGCTTCCCGACGCCGTCCTTGCGGATCAGCGGCTCGGTCAGGCGGTGCTTGTGGTGCACGTAGTCGAATCCGAAGCGGCCCTTGACGCAAAGCCGGTTCTCGTTCGCCGGGCCGTCGCGGCCGGTGACGTAGAGCAGCTTGTCGTCCTTGACGTTGTAGGCGATCTGGCAGCCGACGCCGCAATAGGGGCAGACGCTGTCCACCCTGCGGTCGGCGTAGCCCGTGCGCGCGTTGCCCGCGTCCACGAGGGTCGCCGGCATCAGCGCGCCGGTGGGGCAGGCCTGCACGCACTCCCCGCAGGCCACACAGGTCGAGTTGCCCATCGGGTCGTCGAAGTCGAACACGATCTTGGCGTGGGCGCCGCGCGCGGCCATGCCGATCACGTCGTTGACCTGAACCTCGCGGCAGGCGCGCACGCACAACGTGCAGTTGATGCAGGCGTCGAGGTTGACCGCCATCGCGGGATGCGAGCGGTCGGGCGCGGGCATGGCGCGCGCGGGGAAGCGGGTTTCCGCCAGCCCCAGCTTGTCGGCCCAGCTCCAGAACTTCGAGTCCGGGTCGTGGGATGTCTTGCGCCGGGGCTGGTCGGCGAGCAGCAGCTCGAACACCATCCTGCGCGAGGCCTTGGCGCGCTCGGACGCGGTCTTCACCTTCATGCCGGGCGCGGGCTTGCGGATGCAGGAGGCGGCGAGCACGCGCTCGCCCTCGATCTCGACCATGCAGGCGCGGCAGTTGCCGTCGGCCCGGTAGCCCGGCTCGGGCGCGTAGCAGAGATGCGGAATCTCGGTGCCGAGGCGTTGGGCGACCTGCCAGAGGGTCTCGCCCGGACGGGCCTCGACCTCCCGGCCGTCGAGGGTGAAGGCGATGCCGGCGGTCATGGCCGGATTAAACCACCAAGGCACCAAGACACCAAGAATGGCTTTCGCACGCCTTCGGCGTGCGGCCCGTTCTCCTTGGTGCCTTGGTGTCTTGGTGGTTCCTCAGCCATCCGCTACCACTTCCCCAGCGGCTTCGCCAGGTCGTCGCGGAAGTACTTGAACACGCACATCAGCGGATTGGGCGCCGCCTGCCCCAGGCCGCAGATCGAGGCGTCGCGCATCGCGCCCGAAAGCTCGGTCAGCAGGCCCTCGTCCCACGGGCCCGCCTGCATCAGCTTCGCCGCCTTCTGGGTGCCGGCGCGGCAGGGCGTGCACTGGCCGCAGCTCTCGTCCTCGAAGAAGCGCATCAGGTTCAGCGCCACGGCCTTCGCGTCGTCCCGGTCCGACAGGATCACGACCGCGTGCGAGCCGACGAAGCAGCCGTGCTGTTCCAACGTGCCGAAATCGAGCGGCAGGTCGGCCAGCGACGCGGGCAGGATGCCGCCCGAGGCGCCGCCCGGCAGGTAGCCCTTGAACGCGTGGCCGGGCAGCATGCCGCCGCAGAATTCCTCCACCAGCTCGCGCGCCGTGACGCCCGCGGGCGCCAGCACCACGCCGGGCTTCCCGACGCGGCCGGAGACCGAGAAGCTGCGCAGGCCCTTGCGCCCGCGCCGCCCCTGGCCGGTGAACCAGCCCGCGCCTTTTTCCACGATGTCGCGCACCCACCACAGCGTCTCGACGTTCTGCACCAGCGTCGGCCGGCCGAACACGCCCACCTGCGCGACGTAGGGCGGGCGGTGGCGCGGCAGGCCGCGCTTGCCCTCGATCGACTCGATCATCGCCGATTCTTCGCCGCAGATATAGGCGCCGGCGCCGCGGCGCAGATGGACCTTGGCGTGCGGCGACAGGCCCGCCTGCGCCGCGCGCGCGATCTCCGCGGCCAGCATCAGGCGGATCGCCGGGTATTCGTCGCGCAGGTAGAGATAGACGTCGGCCGCCTCGACCACCCAGGCCGCGACCAGCAGGCCTTCGAGGAAGCGGTGCGGGTCTTTCTCCAGGTAGAACTTGTCCTTGAACGTGCCGGGCTCGCCCTCGTCGCCGTTGACCGCCATCAGGCGCGGGCCCTTCTCCGCGCGCACGATCGACCACTTGCGCCCCGTGGGGAAGCCCGCGCCGCCGAGGCCGCGCAGGCCCGCCGCGTCGACCGCCTCGATCGTGTCCTCGCGCGTGCGCTTGCCCGCAAGGCAGTCCTTGAGCAGCGCGTAGCCGCCGCCCGCGACATAGGCGTCGTAGGAAATCCCGGGCTTGTGCGCCCGGTCGGCATGGGGCGCGGCGCAGGCGGCCTTGACGCGCTCGACCGTGGCGTTCGCCAGCTCGCCGTGGCCGGCCGAAACCGCCGGCGCCTTGTCGCACAGGCCCATGCAGGGCGCGCGCACCACCCGCGCGCCCGGCCCCAGCGCCGCCGGCAGGTCTTGCAGCAGCTTCGCCGCGCCCGCCATTTCGCACGACAGCGAATCGCACACCCGCACGGTCACGGGCGGCGGGGGCGCCGCGCCGTCCTTCACCACGTCGAAATGCGCGTAGAACGTGGCGACCTCGTACACCTCGGTCAGCGCCAGCTTCATTTCCTGCGCCAGCGCCGCGAGATGCCGGTCGGATAGGTGCCCGTAGCGGTCCTGGATCAGGTGCAGATGCTCGATCAACAGGTCGCGGCGGCGCTCGGCGGGTCCGAGCAGCGCGCACACCTCCGCGAGCGCCCGGGGGTCGACTTGGCGGCCCTTCGGCGTGCGGCGCGGGCCGCGCCGGCCGAACTCGGGTTTGCCCGCGCCGCCGTCCATGGCGCCTAGAACAGCCCCGTGATCCGCCCGTCGGCGCCCACGTCGATGCTGTCGGCGGCCGGCACCTTGGGCAGGCCGGGCATGGTCATGATCTCGCCGCAGATCGCCACGACGAACTCGGCGCCGGCGCTGAGCCGCACCTCGCGCACGGGCACGACGTGGTCCGCCGGCGCGCCCTTGGCGTCGGCGTTGGTGGAGAAGCTGTACTGGGTCTTGGCGATGCACACCGGCAGTTTGCCGTAGCCCATCGCCTCGAACTGCGCGAGCTGGTCGCGCACCGGCTTGTCCGCCGCGATGTCCTTGGCGCGGTAGATTTCCCTGGCGATCGTCCGGATCTTCTCCAGCAGCGGCATGTCGTCGGGGTAGAGCAGCTTGAAGCCGCCCTTGCCGCTGTCGATCGCCTTGACCACCGCGCGCGCCAGGTCGGCCGCGCCCCGGCCGCCCTCGGCCCAGTGGTCGGCCATGATCGCCTCGACGCCGAGCTTGGCGCAGGAGGACTTCACCAACTCGATCTCGGCCGGCGTGTCGGCGGAGAAGCGGTTGATCGAAACCACCGGCACCAGGCCGAACTTGCGCACGTTCTCGACGTGGCGCTGGAGATTCGCCATGCCGGCGGCGAGCGCCTTCACGTCCTCTTTCTTCAGGTCTTCCTTCTTGATCCCGCCGTGCATCTTGAGCGCGCGGATGGTGGCGACCAGCACCACGCAATCGGGCTTGAGGCCGGTCTTGCGGCACTTGATGTCGAAGAACTTCTCGCCGCCGAGGTCGGCGCCGAAACCGGCCTCGGTCACCACATAGTCGGCGAGCTTGAGCGCCGTGGTGGTGGCCAGCACCGAGTTGCAGCCGTGGGCGATGTTGGCGAACGGCCCGCCGTGGATGAAGGCGGGCGTGCCTTCGAGCGTCTGCACCAGGTTGGGCGCGAGCGCGTCCTTCAAGAGCGCCGTCATCGGCCCGTGGGCCTTGAGCTCGCGCGCGCGCACGGGTTTGCGCTCGCGCGTGTAGCCCACGATGATGCTGCCCAGGCGCTGCTTCAGGTCGTCGAGGTCCCTGGCCAGGCAGAAGATCGCCATCACCTCGGACGCGACCGTGATATCGAACCCGTCCTCGCGGGGGAAGCCGTTGGCCACGCCGCCCAGCGACGAGACGATCTGGCGCAGGGAGCGGTCGTTCATGTCGATGGCACGGCGCCACGCCACGCGCCGGCCGTCGAGGCCGAGCGCGTTGCCCCAGTAGATGTGGTTGTCGATCAGCGCGGCGAGCAGGTTGTGGGCGGTGCCGATGGCGTGGAAGTCGCCGGTGAAGTGCAGGTTGATGTCCTCCATCGGCACCACCTGGGCGTAGCCGCCGCCGGCGGCCCCGCCCTTGACCCCGAAGCAGGGGCCGAGCGAGGGCTCGCGCAGGCACAGCATCGCCTTCTTGCCGATGTGGTTCAGCGCGTCGGTGAGGCCGACGGTCGTGGTGGTCTTGCCCTCGCCCGCGGGCGTGGGGGTGATGGCCGAGACCAGGATCAGCCTGCCGTCGGGCCTGCCCTTCAGCGACTTGATGAAGTCCATCGACACCTTGGCCTTGTAGTGGCCGTAGGGCTCGAGGTTCTCGGGGCCGATGCCGAGGCGCTCCTTCGCCACCTCGACGATCGGGCGCTTCTTCGCGGCCTGCGCGATCGCGATGTCCGATTTCGGGTTCTGATGCTGCGTGCTGCCGGCCATGAGCCGCGTTCCTTCCCTTGCTCCGCCCCGGAGATCAGCCCAGCCGCGCGCCCTGGGCCAGCTTGGACGCGGCGGCGAATTCGCCGGCGGCGACCTTCTGCCCGCCCTCGGCCCGCACGCGCAGGACCTTGATGCGCCCGTCGGCCACCGCGACCGTGAAGCCGTCGGCCTCGACCGCCACGACCTCGCCCATCTTGCCGCCGATGCCCTTGGGATCGACCGCGGGAAGCGGCTTCGATTCGAACACCTGGAGCTTCCTGCCGTCGTGCACGGTCCAGGCGCCGGGCGCGGGGTTGCAGCCGCGGATCAGGTTGTGGATCTGCGCCCAGGGCTTGGCCCAGTCGATGCGCGCGTTCTCGGGCCCGCACCAGCCCTCGTAGGTGGCCTTGGCGTGGTCCTGCTTGAGGCGCGGGGCCTTGCCCGACTTGACCAGGTCCACGGCTTCGAGCATCGCCTGGACGCCCATCGGGAACAGCCGGTCGAAATAGACCGAGCCGAGGGAATCGTCGGGGCCGATCGGCGTCTTCTTCTGCAACAGGATGTCGCCGGTATCCAGCCCGTTGTCGGGCCAGAAGATCGACAGCCCCGTCTCGGTTTCGCCCTTGATGATCGGCCAGTTGATCGAGCTGGGGCCCCGGAACTTCGGCAGCAGCGAGGGGTGGTACTGGATCGAGCCCTTGGTCGGGATGTTGAGGAAGTCCTCGGGCACGAACAGCGTCACGAACGCCATCACCTGGAGGTCGGGCTTGAGCGCGCGGAACTGCTCCCACACCTCGGGCTTGCGGTAGGAGGCGGGCTGGTTGACCGGCAGCTTGAGGGCCTGCGCCGCCTCTTTCATCGGGTCGGCCTTCTGCCCCGGCTTTTCCGGCGCGACATAGACGGCGACCACGTTCTCGCCGCGCTTGACCAGGGCCTCCAGCACCGCCTTGCCGAAAGCCTGCTGTCCGTGAACCACGATGCGCATGAGTTAGGTCTCTCTCCGCCCGGTGCGTTTACGATCCTCATCCTTCGACAAGCTCAGGATTGAGGATCGTTTTTCGATTCATCGCGTCCTCGTGCCGAGCTTGTCGAAGCACGAGGGCGCGCGACGTCACTCCGCCGCCTTCTTTTCCGCGGGCGGCGGCGTGACGGCGCCGGAGGCCTTGATCGCCCGGAGCTCGGCCGCGCCGTAGCCCAGCACCCGGGTCAGCACCTCGTCGGTGTGCTCGCCCAACAGCGGCGAGCGCTTCACCTCGCTGAGGCTGTCCGAGAGCTTGATCGGGTTGCCGACGGTCAGGTACTTGCCGCGCGTGGGATGGTCCACCTCGACCACCGTGCCGGTCTTGCGCAGGGACGGCTCTTCGGCGATCTCCTTCATCGACAGGATCGGGCCGACCGGGATGTCCACCTTGTTGCAGATCTCCATCACCTCGAACTTGGTCTTGGTCATGGTCCATTGCTCGATGGTGCCGAAGATGGCCTTGAGCTTCGGCAGGCGCGCGGGCGGCGTGGCGTAGTCGGGGTCGGTCTTCCATTCCGGCTTGCCGATCAGATCGCAGATCGCGCCCCAGACCGGCGCCTGGGTGATGAAATAGATGTAGGCGTCGGGATCGGTCTCCCAGCCCTTGCACTTGAGGATCCAGCCGGGCTGGCCGCCGCCCGAGTCGTTGCCGGCGCGCGGCACCGCCTTGCCGAACGGCGCGCCCTCGCCGTACTGGCTGTATTCCCTGAGCGGCCCCTTCTCGATGCGCTGCTGGTCGCGCAGCTTGACGCGGCACAGGTTGAGCACGCCGTCCTGCATCGCCGCCAGCACCTTCTGCCCGCGCCCGGTGCGGATGCGCTGGTAGAGCGCCGAGACGATGCCGAGCGCGAGGTGCAGCCCCGTGCCGCTGTCGCCGATCTGCGCGCCGGTCACCAGCGGCGGCCCCTCGCGGAAGCCGGTGGTGGAGGCCGAGCCGCCGGCGCACTGCGCCACGTTCTCGTACACCTTGCAGTCCTCGTAGGGACCGGGGCCGAAGCCCTTGACCGAGGCCACGATCATGCGCGGGTTGAGCTTGTGGATGTGCTGCCAGGTGAAGCCCATGCGGTCGAGCGCGCCGGGCGCGAAGTTCTCGACCAGCACGTCGCAGGCCTTGATCAGCCGCTCGATGATCTCCTTGCCCCTCGGATGCTTGCTGTCCACGGTGATCGAGCGCTTGTTGTGGTTCAGCATGGTGAAATAGAGGCTGTCGGCGCCCGGCACGTCGCGCAGCTGCCCGCGCGTGATGTCGCCCACGCCCGGCCGCTCGATCTTGATCACGTCGGCGCCGAGCCACGCCAGAAGCTGCGTGCAGGTGGGGCCGGATTGCACGTGCGTGAAATCGAGGATGCGCACGCCGTCGAGCGCCTTGCCGTCCTGCCCCCAGGGCTTGGCGCTGATCCGCGGCCGGCCGTTCGCCTTCGCCGCGGGCCGCGCCGCCGCCTTGCGCCTCACCGCCCTCGCCTTGGCCTTCGCCTTGGCTTTCTTCTTCACCGCCATTTCCGTGCCTCGCTGCTGGACCGTCCGGTTGGCCGCACGCGCGCTACTTCTTCTTCAGCGCGCTTTGCGGATTGAGGTTGCCGATGCGGCCGCTTTCGCTGCCGGCCGCGGGGTCGATCACCGCGTTGATCAGGGTCGGCCTGCCCGAATCCATCGCCGCGTTCACGGCGCGCTTCAGCTCGTCGGGCGAGGTGGCGTTCACGCCCACGCCGCCGAACGCTTCCATCATCTTGTCGTAGCGCGCGCCCTTGACGAACACGGTGGTCGCCGGGTCGGCGCCGGCCTTGTTGACGTCGGTGCCGCGGTAAATGCCGTTGTTGTTGAACACCACGACGCACACCGGCAGGTTGTAGCGGCAGATCGTCTCGACCTCCATGCCGGAGAAGCCGAAGGCGCTGTCGCCTTCCACCGCCAGCACCGGTTTGCCGGTTTCGACGGCCGCGGCGATCGCCTGGCCCATGCCGATGCCCATGACGCCCCAGGTGCCGACGTCGAGGCGCTTGCGCGGCTGGTAGATGTCGATCACCCCGCGGGCGAGGTCGAGCGTGTTGGCGCCTTCGTTGACCAGGATGGCGTCGGGCCGCTCCTTGACGACCGTGCGCAGCACGCCGAGCGCGCCGTGATAGTCCATCGGCACGTTGTTGTTCATCAGGCGCGGCGCCATCTTGGCCACGTTCTCCTCGCGCTTCGCCTTGACCGCGCCGGTCCACTCCGCCGGCGGCGCGTCCCACTTGCCGCCCATCGCGTCGAGCAGCGCCTGAGCGCAGGAGCCGATGTCGCCGACCACGGGCGCGGCGATCTCGACGTTGCTGTCCATCTCCTTGGGATCGATGTCGATCTGGATGAACTTCTTCGGCGCCTCGCCCCAGGTCTTGCCCTTGCCGTGCGACAAGAGCCAGTTGAGGCGCGCACCGATCAGCATCACGACGTCGGAGTCCTTGAGCACGGTCGAGCGCGCGGCGCCGGCGCATTGCGGGTGCGTGTCGGGCAGAAGGCCCTTGGCCATGCTCATGGGCAGGAACGGCGCGCCGGTCTTCTCGACGAACCGGCGGATCGCGTCGTCGGCCTGCGCGTAGGCCGCCCCCTTGCCGAGGACGATGAGCGGGCGCTTGGCGCTTTTGAGCACGTCGAGCGCGCGCTTGACCGCCGACGGCGCCGGGATCTGCGCCGGGGCCGCGTCGATCACCTTGACCAGCGACCTGCGGCCGGCCTCGGCGTTCACCACCTGGCCGAACAGCTTGGCCGGCAGGTCGAGATAGACGCCGCCCGGCCGGCCCGACACGGCGGCGCGGATCGCGCGCGCCACGCCGATGCCGATGTCCTGGGCGTGCAGGATGCGGAACGCCGCCTTGCACAGGGGTTTGGCGATCGCGAGCTGGTCCATCTCCTCGTAGTCGCCCTGCTGCAGGTCCACGATCTCGCGCTCGGACGAGCCCGAGACCAGGATCATCGGGAAGCAGTTGGTGGTGGCGTGGGCGAGCGCGGTGAGGCCGTTGAGGAAACCCGGCGCCGAAACCGTGAGGCAGATGCCGGGCCGCTTGGTCAGGAAGCCGGCGATGGCGGCGGCGTAGCCGGCGTTCTGCTCGTGGCGGAACGACAGCACCCGGATGCCCGCGGCCTGCGCCATGCGGCCGAAATCGGTGATCGGAATGCCCGGCACGCCGTAGATCGTCTTGACGCCGTTGAGCTTGAGCGCGTCGATGATCAGATGGAAGCCGTCGGTCAGCTCCGGCTGCGCCTCGGGCGCGGGCTTCGGCATCGCCGCTGTGTCAGCCATGGTGCTCTCCCGTCCCTTTCGCCAACGCGTTTCCCGCCGGCGCGGCGCCGGTCGCGCCCGGTCAGTCCAGGTAGTCGACGTGCTTCTCGACGTGCTCGGCCAGGCCCAGCGCGTGCTGGCGCACCAGGTCCTCGGCGCGCTCGGTGTCGCGCTGCTCGAGCGCCTGGATGATGTTCATGTGGTCGCGGATCGAGCGGTCGACGCGGTCGTCCTCGCCGATGGTCTGGCGGCGGATCATCCGCATGTGCGTGAACAGGTTCTCCGCCAGGCGGATCAGCGTGTGGTTGCCGCTCAACTGGATGATGGTCTGGTGGAAGTTGATGTTCACTTCCGAGTACTCGTCCAGCTTCGCGTGCAGCTTGTCGCCCTCGAACGTCGCGAACATGCGCCGGAGGCCTGCGATGTCGGCGTCGAGCGCGTTCTGGGTGATCAGGCGCGCGGCCATGCTCTCGAGCGCGGCCCAGGCCTCGATCATCTCGACCACCTCGCGCTTGGTCTTGCGCACCACGTAGATGCCGCGCCGCGGCACCGAGCGCACGAAGCCCTCGCGCTCGAGCTGCGCCATCGCCTCGCGCACCGGCGTGCGCGAGATGCCGAAATCCTGTGCGAGCTGGCGCTCGTCGAGCCGGATCTCGCTGCGCGAGCGGTAGACGTCCATCGATACGATGACGTTCTTCAGGGCGATGTAGGCCTTGTCCTTGAAGGTCTCGCGGCTGTCGATCGGCTGCACCACCAGGCGTGCTTCGCTCATGCCGTTGGGCCTCCATCCGCCGCGTCGTCGCGCCCGGCGGCGCGCACCGCGGCCGTAGGCGAACGCTTGTGAGATACATTATTCATTATGCCACCAATCCTGTCCCTCGTTCAATTGCCAATGCACGGCGCGGCCCTGGGTTAGCAGCCCTCGGGTCGCGGAATCTCACGCCTTTTTCGCCGCCGGCAGCCGCAGCACGTCCCGCACCCGGGCCAGGCCCGACCAGAACAGGGCGATGACGCCGGCGCCCATGATCGAGCCGACCAGCCAGTTGGAAAAGAAAATCCCCAGGCTGCCCTGCGAAGCCAGCAGCGACTGGCGGAACGACTCCTCCGCCTTGTCGCCCAGCACGATCGCCAGGACCAGCGGCGCCAGGGGGTAGTTGCACTTCTTGAACACGTAGCCGACCACGCCGAACACCAGCATCATCACCACGTCGAACGTGTTGTTGTGCACGCTGTAGGCGCCGATGGCGCAGATCACCAGGATGATCGGCGCGATGATCGAGAACGGCACGCGCAGGATCGCCGCGAACACCGGCACCATCGTCAGCACGATCAGGAGACCGATCACGTTGCCGAGATACATGCTGGCGATCAGGCCCCAGACGAACTCTTTCTGCTCGACGAACAGAAGCGGGCCCGGCTGCAGGCCCCAGATCAACAGGCCGCCGAGCAGCACCGCGGCGGTCGGCGAGCCGGGCACGCCGAGGGCCAGCATGGGCAGGAGCGCGGACGTGCCGGCGGCGTGCGCGGCGGTCTCGGGCGCCACCACGCCCTCGATTTCGCCCGTGCCGAACTTGTCGCCGCGCTTGGAGATGCGCTTGGCGATGCCGTAGCTCATGAACGAGGCGGGAGTGGCACCCGCGGGCGTGATGCCCATCCAGCAGCCGATGACGCAGGAGCGCAGCGACAGGCCCCAGTAGCGCGCGAGCTCCGCCCAGGTCTGGAACACCACGCGCGGGTTGATCGCCGCCGACTTGCCCTTGAAGCTCAGCCCCTCCTCCATCGTCAGCAGGATCTCGCCGATGCCGAACAGGCCGATCACCGCCACCAGGAAGTCGAAGCCCGACAGCAGCTCCTCGATGCCGAAGGTCAGGCGCAGCTGCCCGGTGACGCTGTCGATGCCTACGGCCGCGAGCGCGAAGCCGATCATCATCGAAGCCAGCGTCTTGGTCGGCGGCTCCTTGCTCATGCCGATGAAGCTGCAAAACGCCAGAAAATAGACCGAGAACTTTTCGGCCGGGCCGAACTGGAGCGCGAACTTGGCGACCAGCGGCGCCACCAGGGTGATCATCACGACCGCGAACAGCGCGCCCACGAACGACGAGGTGAACGCGGCGGTCAGCGCCTCGCCCGCCTTGCCCTTCTGCGCCATCGGGTGGCCGTCGAAAGTGGTGGCGACCGACCACGGCTCGCCCGGGATGTTGAACAGGATCGAGGTGATGGCGCCGCCGAACAACGCGCCCCAGTAGATGCAGCTCAGCATGATGATCGCCGAGCTGGGCGGCATGGAGAAGGTGAGCGGCAGCAGGATCGCCACGCCGTTGGCGCCGCCCAGGCCCGGCAGCACGCCGATGATGACGCCCAGCACGATGCCGATCACCATCAGCATGACGTTGTAGGGCTGCAGCACGAGGGCGAAGCCCCCGAACAGATTGGCGATCTCTTCCATCCCCCGCTCCCGCCGCGCCCGGCCCCGCGATCCGCCGGCGCGCCGCGCCCCGACCCCTAGAGGTGCAACAGCTCCTCGACCGGCCCCTTGGGCAGCGGCACCAGGAACCAGATTTCGAACGTCACGTAGGCCAGCACCGGCGTGCCCACCGAAACCGCGAGCACCAGCGCCCAGCCGTACCGGCCCAGCCACTTCATGAACAGGCCGATCAGCAGCATCGACGACACGTAGATGCCGAGCACCGGCACCAGCCCCACATAGACGGCGCTGGGAATCACGACCGACAGAACCTGGCGCAGCTGGCCCCACTCCGCGAACAGCTTGCCGCCCCGGCCCGACAGGAACGCGCGCGCCAGGTTGACGGCGCTGGCGGCGAGGATCAGAAGCCCGATGTAGAACGGCAGGAATCCCGCCTGCGGCCCCTCGACCCCCCAGCCCATGCCGGCCTTCAGGCTGCCCGCGATCACGATCGCCGCGAACGCCGCCGTGGCCGCCGCCGTGCCGATTTCCACCGACCGATGGGACGGTCCCGCCCGCCCGGTCTCAGCCGAACCTTGCGTCATTGCCCCAGTTCCGATGTCCCGAGACGCGACCGCCGGCGGCTCCGGCGCCGCCGGCGTCGCCCGACCGACGGACCGTCACTTCGCCAGGAAGCCCGCCTCCGCCATCAGATCCTTGTGCGTCTTCTCCGCGGCCGTGACCCATTTCACGTAGTCGGAGCCGGTCATGAAGGTCTGGTTGAAGGCGCCGTCGTTCATCAGCTGCTTCCACTCCGGCGTCTCGCGCACCTTCTTCAGCAGGTTGACGTAGAAATCGACCTGATCCTTGGTGGCGCCCGGCGCCATGAAGATGCCGCGCAGCATGAGGTATTCCATGTTCAGGCCCTGCGACTTGCAGGTCGGGATGTCGTTCCAGCTCATGCCCTCGGCGATCTTGTCCTTGTAGTCGAGCTTCTTGCCGTCGAACACGCAGAGCGGACGGACCTTGCCGCCGCGCCACTGCGCCACGGCCTCGTTCGGGTTGTTCACGGTCGAGTCGACGTGCTTGCCGACCAGCTGCACCGCGACCTCGCCGCCGCCGCGATAGGGGATGTAGGTGAACTTGGTGCCCGTGGACTTCTCGATCGCCACCGTGATGATCTGGTCTTCCTGCTTCGAGCCGGTGCCGCCCATCTTGAACTGCCCGGCCGGCGCCTTCTTCACCGCGTCGACGTAGTCCTTGACCGACTTGTAGGGCGTCTCGGCGTTGACCCACAGCACGAACTCGTCGAGCGCCAGCATCGCGACGGGCGTCAGGTCCTTCCAGTTGAACGGGATGCCCGTGGCCAAGGGCGTGGTGAACAGGTTCGACAGCGTGATGATGATCTTGTGCGGGTTGCCCTTGGCGTTCTTGACGTCGAGGAAGCCCTCGCCGCCGGCGCCGCCCGCCTTGTTGATCACCACCATCGACTGCTTCATCAGGTTGTGCTTGGTGACGATGCCCTGGATGGCGCGGGCCATGATGTCGGCGCCGCCGCCGGTGCCGGCGGGGATGACGAACTCGACCGGACGGGTCGGTTCCCATGCCGCCTGGGCCGGCCCGAGGCCGAGCCCGCCGATCAGGGCCGCGCCCGCGGCCAGGCCGAGCAGACGGTGAGCGTTGGAATGGGTCATGGACGTTTCTCCCTAAAGCCGTTGCCTTGCGCGCGGCGCCGGTTTGCCCGACATTCCGCCAGCGTCCGGGCCGTTTGGGCCCCATTGGTAGAACGCCGCTTGTTCGCGCCGTCATCCCTTCCGGGATAAGCAGCGGTATTTATTATACCGTATACCAAACTCCCCCGGCTTTCCAGCCCGCGCCTTGGAAAAAAACCAGAGCGCGGATCGTTCGCCAATGCGGGAAAATGCCCCGGGGCGCGGCGCCGCGACGGCCGGCGGACCGCGGCGTGTTGTCGCAAAAGCGTCAAGAAACCGTGACATGGCTTGAACGCTCTTGGGCGCTTATGGGGCCGCCCGGCACGCCGAGCTTCGACCGGACCAGGGCCCTTCATGGTCAAAGCCGCGCGCATCCGGATCTTGATCCAACAAGTACCGGGAGAAGCTCCATGCCGTTGCCCAGGATCGCCCGAAGGACCGCCGCGAGGGCCGCCGCGATCGCCGTGGCCGCCGCAGGTTTCGCCACGGTTGCCGCCGCCGATATTTCCGGCGCGGGCGCGACGTTTCCTTACCCGATCTACGCCAAGTGGGCGGACGCCTACAAGAAGCAGACCGGCAACGGCCTCAACTACCAGTCCATCGGCTCGGGCGGCGGCATCAAGCAGATCCAGGCCAAGACCGTGACCTTCGGCGCCTCCGACATGCCGCTGAAGGCCGAGGACCTGGACAAGCACGGCCTGATCCAGTTCCCGACCGTGCTGGGCGGCGTGGTGCCGGTCGTCAATCTCGCGGGCGTCAAGCCGGGCGAGTTGGTGCTGGACGGCAAGACGCTGGCCGACATCTTCCTCGGCAAGATCGCGAAATGGGACGACGCCGCGATCAAGAAGCTGAATCCGGGCGTCAAGCTGCCGTCGCAGGCGATCGCCGTGGTGCACCGCTCCGACGGGTCGGGCACCACCTTCATCTTCGCCGACTACCTGTCGAAGGTGAGCCCGGAATGGAAGGAGAAGGTGGGCGCTTCGACCTCGCTGCAATGGCCGACCGGCATCGGCGCCAAGGGCAACGAGGGCGTGGCCGGCAACGTGGGACAGACCGGCGGCTCGATCGGCTACGTCGAATACGCCTACGCCAAGCAGAACAAGCTGACCTTCGGCCGCATGATCAACCGGGACGGCGCCGCGGTGGCGCCCACTTCCGCGTCGTTCCAGGCCGCCGCGGCCGGCGCCGACTGGGCCGCCGCCAAGGGGTTCAACGTGATCCTGACCGACCAGGCGGGCGCGGGCTCGTGGCCGATCGCGGGCGCGACGTTCATCCTCATGCATAAGCAGCCGCAAGACCCGGCGGCGGCGGCCGAGGCGCTGAAGTTCTTCGACTGGGCCTACAAGAACGGCGGCAAGATGGCCGAAGAGCTCGACTACGTGCCGATGCCGGATTCGGTCGTGAAGCTCGTCGCCAGGACCTGGGCCGAGATCAAAGGCAAGGACGGCAAGCCGATCCACCAGAGCATGATGTGATTCGCGCCGGCGCCGCCGGCGGCGCGGCATTGCGGCGGGGAGTCCGGCTCGGCGCCGGTTTCCCCGCCGCCGCTTGATCGCCCCAAAGCTGTTGCTCCATCATGGCCGAATTGACCCTGGCCCAGGACACCCGCTTCACGGCGGTCCGCAAGGCGCCGTCGCTCCGGCGGATCGCCCGCGTGGACGCTTTTTTCCGCGCGCTGACCCGCGCCTCGGCCCTGGCGGTGCTGGGCGTGCTGGGCGGAGTGATGCTGGCGCTTGCGATCGGCGCGTTCCCGGCGCTCAAGGCGTTCGGCTTCGAATTCCTGTGGACCCACACCTGGAACCCGGTGACCGAGAAATTCGGCGCGCTGGCGCCGATCTACGGCACGGTCGTGACCTCGGCCATCGCTATGGCGTTCGCGGTTCCGATCGGGGTCGGCATCGCCATCTTCCTGACCGAGATCTGCCCGCGGGCGCTGCGCCGGCCGATCGGGATCGCGATCGAGCTGCTGGCCGGGATTCCCAGCATCATCTACGGCATCTGGGGCCTGTTCGTGCTGGCGCCGGTCCTGCAGCGCGGCGTGCAGCCGTTCCTGATCGACCTGTTCGGGCCGGTGCCGGTGCTCGGCGCCGTGTTCGCGGGCCCGCCCTACGGCATCGGCATGCTGACCGCGGCGTTGATCCTGGCGATCATGGTTCTGCCCTTCATCGCCGCGATCACCCGCGACGTGTTCGAGCAGGTGCCGGCGGTCCTGAAGGAAGCCGCCTTCGGCCTCGGCTGCACCACGCGCGAGGTGATCCGCGGGGTGGTGATCCCCTATGCCCGCGTCGGGGTGATCGGCGGCTGCATGCTGGCGCTGGGGCGCGCCTTGGGCGAGACCATGGCGGTGACCTTCGTGATCGGCAACGCGCACAAGATCCACGCCTCGCTGCTGGGGCCGGGCACGACGATCTCCGCGACCATCGCCAACGAGTTCACCGAGGCGGTCGGGGACCTGTACACCGCCTCGTTGATCGCCTTGGGCCTGATCCTGTTCGTCATCACCTTCCTGGTGCTGGCGGCGGCGCGGCTGATGCTGGCGCGCATCGCGCGCAAGGCGGGCGCATGAAGCCGGCCTCGCCGCTCTACGCCCTGCGGCGGCGGCGCAACGCGCTGTTCCTCGGCCAGTCCGCGCTCGCGACGACCGTTGGGCTCGGCTGCCTGGCGGTGATCCTGGCGACGCTGGCGGTCAAGGGCGCGGACGGCTTGAGCCTGCGCGTGTTCACGGAGATGACGCCGCCGCCCGGCTCCGACGGCGGGCTTCTCAACGCGATCGCCGGCAGCCTGATCATGACGTTTCTCGGCGTGCTGTTCGGCACGCCGCTCGGCATCTTCGCCGGCACCTACATGGCGGAGTACGGCCGGCACGACCGCACCACGGCGGTGGTGCGCTTCGTCAACGACATCCTGTTGAGCGCGCCGTCGATCGTGGTGGGGTTGTTCGTGTACGAGGTCATGGTGGCGACGTTGGGGCATTTTTCCGGGCTGGCCGGCGCGGTGGCGCTGGCGATCATCGTGGTGCCGGTGGTGGTGCGCACGACCGAGGACATGCTGGTCCTGGTGCCCGATCCGCTGCGCGAGGCGGCCACGGCGCTGGGCGCGCCGCGCTGGCACGTGATCTCGCGCATCGCCTATCGCGCGGCCAAGGCGGGGATCATCACCGGCGTGATGCTGGCGGTCGCGCGCATCTCGGGCGAGACCGCGCCGCTTTTGTTCACCGCGCTCAACAACCAGTTCTGGAGCGCGGACCTGAACGCGCCGATGGCCAGCCTGCCGGTCACGATCTTCCAGTTCGCGATGAGTCCGTACGAGGATTGGCGGCGGCTCGCCTGGGCCGGCGCGCTGCTCATCACCGCCGCGGTGCTGATCTTGAGCGTCGCCGCGCGCGCCTTGAACGCCAGGAAAGGACCATGATGGACATGAACACCCCGGCGGGCGCCGCGCCCATCAAGGTCGACGTCCGCCACCTCAGCTTCTTCTACGGCGACACCAAGGCGCTGAAGGACGTTTCCCTGCCGCTGTACCGCAACGCCGTCACCGCGTTCATCGGGCCGTCTGGCTGCGGCAAGTCGACGCTGCTGCGCGCGCTCAACCGCATCTACGACATGTATCCGAACCAGCGCGCGGAGGGCGAGATTTTCGTCGACGGCGAGAACATCCTGGACCCGAAACAGGACGTCAACCTGCTGCGCGCGAAGCTGGGCATGGTGTTCCAGAAGCCGACGCCGTTTCCGATGTCGATCTACGAGAACATCGCCTTCGGCGTGCGGCTGTACGAGCGGCTCGGCAAGGCCGAGATGGACGCGAAGGTGGAAGGCGCGCTGCGCCAGGCGGCGCTGTGGGACGAGGTGAAGGACAAGCTCGGCGCCTCGGGCTTGAGCCTTTCCGGCGGACAGCAGCAGCGCCTGTGCATCGCGCGCACGGTGGCGATCAAGCCGGAAGTGATCCTGCTGGACGAGCCCTGCTCGGCGCTCGATCCGATCTCGACCGCCCGCATCGAGGAGCTGATCGAGGAGCTCAAGCGCGAATACACGATCGTGATCGTGACGCACAACATGCAGCAGGCCGCGCGCATCTCCGACTATACGGCGTTCATGCTGCTGGGTGAGCTGATCGAGTTCGGCGACACCGCCATGATCACGACCAAGCCCAAGGTGCAGAAAACCGAGGACTACATCACGGGCCGGTTCGGGTGAGGAAAGCTGTAAGCCGTCAGCTGCCAGCCGTCAGCCAAGACGAATCCGGCTGATTGCCGCCGGCTGAATGCTGCCTCGCCGCGATGGTGCCCCAAGCCGGATTTGAACCAGCGGCCTACCGCTTACGAAGCGGTTGCTCTACCACTGAGCTATTGGGGCTTGACCCTCGGGCAAGCGGCCGCCCGGATGGCCGAAGGCGCATTCGGGCGGCGCGCCGACGTTATAGGGTCGCGCCCGCGCCGCCGCAAGGGCGGCGCGGCATCGGGCGCGGGTCGGGAGCCGGCGCCGCTTCTCCCTGATATTTCTGGGGTTTATTGCCGCTTGCCGCGTTGCGGCATTTCCGTCAAGGTGGTTGCGGCGTAATCACGGCGCCGTCCGCACCCGCGCCGCCCCGAGAATCCGCCGCAAACCAGGGACACCGCCGGAACGCGCCCGATGCCCGAAGGCCACATCAATTCGCCGGCGACGGACGGGAGAACCGGCTACCAGCCGCGCAACGCCCGGCGGATCCTGTGCCTGTTCCCGCGCTACGCGCCGAGCTTCGGCACGTTCCAGTACTCGTTCAAGCTGCTCGACGTGCAGGCCTTCATGCCGCCGCAGGGGCTGCTGCTGATCGCGGCCTACCTGCCCCCGTCGTGGGAGGTGCGGTTCATCGACGAGAACCTGGAGCCGGCGGGCGACGCGGACTTCGCCTGGGCCGACGCTGTGTTCACCTCGGGCATGCACGTGCAGCGCCGTTACATCGAGGAGATCGTCGAGCGCGCGCACCGCTTCGGCAAGCTCGCGGTGGTGGGGGGGCCCTCGGCCTCCGGCTCCCCCGAGTACTACCCCGAGGCCGACATCGTGCACATCGGCGAGATCGGCGACGCGACCGACCAGCTCATCCGCTACCTCGACGACGGGCCGCGCCGCCCGCCGGCGCAGATAAGGCTGACGACCGCCGACCGCCTGGCGCTCGACGCGTTTCCCTCGCCGGCCTACGACCAGATCGACCTGTCGAAATACTTCCTCGGCAGCGTGCAGTACTCGAGCGGCTGCCCCTACCGCTGCGAGTTCTGCGACATTCCCGCGCTCTACGGCCGCAACCCGCGCCTGAAGACGCCGCAGCAGCTCCTGTGCGAGCTCGATGCGATCCTGAAGAACGGCGCCACGGGGCCGGTCTATTTCGTCGACGACAACTTCATCGGCAACGCCAAGGCCACGCGCGCCATGCTGCCGCCGCTGATCGAGTACCAGAAGGCGCACGGCTATCCGCTGCGCCTGTCCTGCGAGGCGACGCTGAACCTGGCGCAGAACCCCGACATCCTGGCGGAGATGCGCGAGGCCGCGTTCGACACCATCTTCGTCGGCATCGAGACGCCCGAGGAGGACGCGCTGAGCGCGATCCTGAAGAAGCAGAACCTGCGCCAGCCGATCATGGAGGCGATCCATACGCTGAACCGCTACGGCATGGAGGTGGTGTCGGGCATCATCATGGGGCTCGATACCGACACGCTTAACACCGGGCGCAACATCCTGAAGTTCGTCGAGGCGTCGAACATCCCGATGCTGACGATCAACCTGCTCTACGCCCTGCCCAAGACGCCGCTCTACGAGCGGCTGGAGAAGGAAGGGCGGCTGCTGGCGGGCGGGAACCTGATGTCGAACGTGCGCTTCAAGCTGCCGTACGACGACACGGTGAAGATGTGGAAGGAATGCATCACCGAGGCCTACCGGCCCGAGAACATCTTCCGCCGCTTCGTCTACCAGACCGAGCACACCTACCCGAACCGCCTCAAGGTCCAGCGCCGGGTGGGCTGGAAAGAGCTCAAGATGGGCCTGGGCGTGATCCGCCGCGTGCTGTGGCACGTGGGCATGCGCGCCGACTACCGCGACAAGTTCTGGAAGATCGCAATGCCGCTGCTGAAGCAGGGCCGCGTGGAGGAGGTGATCCACATCGCGGTGGTCACCTATCACCTCATCCACTTCGCGCGCGACATCGCCGACGGGCGCATGGAGGCGGCGTTCTACGCCGACCCGTCGAAGACCCCGGACGCCGCGCCCGTCACCGCGCACCGCGCCAGCACCGCCGAGGCGGCGTAGGCTCTCAGCTCTCCGCCGCTTTCCCGAAATCCGGCCGCGCGCCCGCCGCGGCGGGGATCGCGAGCTCGCCTTCCGCGGCCGGCAGCGCCGCCGGCTCCACCTTCGCCGCCTCGACCGCCGCGACGCGCCTGGGCGCGCGCCAGTCGAGCGTCGCGAACGCGCCGCAGGCCGGGCACAGGGCGCTCCAGGCCTGCGCCGCCGCGCCGCACCTGGCGCAGGTCCAGGCGGGGTCGGGCGGCGCGCGGTCGGCGAGCGCCCGCCAATGCTCGGCCGCGGCCGCGTCGCCGTGCTCGGCCTTCTCGATCTCGGCCATCACCCGGCAAGCGCGCGCCGAGAGGGGGGTCGGTTCCGCGGCGAGCGGCTGCACGTGCCGCCGCGCCTCGCCCCAGAGCTGCGCCTGGAGCGCCGCGCCGGCGAGCGCGAGGCGGCTTTCCAGGTGCTCGGGCTTGGCGGCGGCGAGCTGCTCCATCGCCCTTAGGCGCTCCAGCGCGTTTGCGGCGCTCAAGCCCCCGAGATACGCCGCCGCGATCTCGGGATGCGGCGCGTGCTCCCAGGCCGCCCGCGCGGTGCGCGCGGCCTTGCGCGCCCGTCCGTCGCGGGCGAGCCGCGCCACGGCCAGCGCCGCCGCCGGCGCGAAGCCGGGATCGGTCTTCCAGGCGCGCCAAGCGTGGTCCGACGCCGCGGCGCCGTCGCCCGCCGCCTCGGCCGCGCGCGCGCGCTCCACCAGGATCGCCGCGAGCTGCCGGCGCGCCGCCTCGGGCGCGACCGCCCGGCGCTTCTGCGCGCGCGCCAGCGACTCGGCGGCCTTGTGCCACTGCCCGGCCGCGGCCTGCAGCTCCAGCAGCGCCGGCTGCAGCCAGGGCGTGTCGGGCCGCCTGCCCTGGGCCTGCTCGGCGAGCCTCAGCGCCTCCGCCTTGTCGCCGGCGTCGAGCGCCTGGCGCAACAGGCCGCGCAGGCCGAGGAACGCCGTCTCCTCGCGCTCCAGCATCTGGCCGAAGAAGCGCTTGGCGGCCCGCTCGTCGCCGTTGAGCTGCGCGGACTGCGCGGACAGCAGCAGCGTCAGCGGCGGCTCGTCCAACAGCGCCTCGGCCTTGCGCGCCTGGCGTCGCGCCTCGTCGGGGTCGCCGGCCGCGACCGCGACCATGCCCTGGGTCAGCGCCTTGTAGCCCTTGGCGCGTCGGCGCCGCCGCCTGGCCTCGGCGATGCGCCCGGGCGCGGTCCACAGCAAGCGCACCAGGCGCCAGGCGACCATCAGCGCCAGCGCGCCGACCAGGCCGAGCAGCGCCAGGACCGCAGCCGAGGTTTCAATGCGCCAGCCCAGCCATTCCAGGCTGACCACGCCCGCGGGCTGGTCCGAAAGCCACACCGCGGCGCCCGCTAGGGCCGCGGCGAACAGCAGGAACAGGAAGATGCGGATCATTTGCGCGCCAGGGCCGCCGCCATGCGCCGATCGAGCGCGGCGAGCGCCTGCTCGGCCTGGAGCCGCGCCCGGGCGCGGTCGAGCCACGGCTTGGCGGCATCCGCCGCCGGGGGCTTGAGCGCGCCGAGTTCGGCTACCGCCCCGGCGAGGTCGCCCGCGCCGAGCTTCGCCTCCGCCCGCGCCGCGACCGCGGCCGGGCCGTCGCCCGAAGCCGCGCCGACCGGGCGCACGGTGACGAGCGAATCGAGCCAGGCCAGGAACCGCCGCCAGGCCCCGGTTTCGCCCTCCCTGGCGCGCGCGGCGTGCACGACCGCGCCGGCGGCCTGCTTGAACGACTGCGCGAGGTCCGCGCGGCCGGCCACGCCCGCGGCGGCGAGCGGCGCCAGCTGGTCGAGCGGCGCCGCCAGCGCCGCGTCCGTTCCGGCGAGCGACCGGCAGGCCGCGAGCTCGGCCGCGAACGGCGCGCCCGATTCCACGGCGCGGCGAAGCTGCCCGACGGACAGCGCCAACGCGGCCTGGGCCATGCCCTCGGCGCGCGCCGACGCGGCGACGCGCTCCGTCGCTTCCATGCGCTTGGCGAGCGCGTCGAGCTTGGCGGACAGGTCGTTGAGGCCGTTGCGGATCGCGATGAACGCCGCCGGGTCCGTGCCCTTTTCCAGCGCCTCGACGCGCTGCGCCAGGGCGGCGGCGGCCTTGGCCTGCTCGGCCGCGGCGGCCTTGGCGGCCTGCGCCACTTCCGACAGCGTGGCCGTGCCGGCCTGGGCGTCGCGCTTGGCCTGGTCGCGCACGGCGTAGAGCGCGTTTTGCAGCTCGGTCAGGCGCTTGTCGAACGCGAGGATGTCCTCGGCCAGTTTCGGATCGGGCGCGGCGGCGCCGGCGGGACGCGCCGCCATGTCCTTTTCGAGCTTCGCCAGCCGCGCGGCGAGGGCGTCGAGCGCGGCGCGGTCCACGCCGGGCTGCGCCGGCGCGGGCATCGCGGCGGACGGGCCTTCGCCAAGCCACAGCTCGCGCGTGACGTACGCGCCCGCGAACGCCGCGGCCACGACCGCGATGCTGACCAGGGCGGCGCCCGCGACGCCGAGCCCGCGCCGTTCCGGCGGCGCGGCGTGGGATACGAGGGGCGGCGGAATCGGCGGCGGTCTGTCGCCGGCCGCGGGGCCGGCGCCGGGCGCGGGTGGCGCGACCTGGCGGAACGCAGGCTTGTCGGCCGGCGGCGCGGCGGCGGCGGGCGCCGGGCCTTCCAGCGACACGCCGTGCTTGGCCGCGAGCGCCGCGATCTCTGCGTGGCGCTGTTCGGGGATGTGGTCGCGCTCTTTCCAGCCCTGGACCGTGGAGAAGGAGATGCCCAGCTTCGCCGCCATTGGCCGGATGCCGCCGAAACGCTGGATCACCTCGGCCGCCGGCAGCGCGATGGTCTTCTTGTCGTCCTCGGCCATGGCAGAACCCTCCCCCGCCGGCGCGCCGCTTTCCCCCGGCAGCACGGGCATCAACGCATCGATCATCGCGCCGATGCCGGCGCCTTCGCCCGGCTTTGCCGCCGTCGCCACGCGGCGCCAGGCGAGCGCGCCCGCGGCTTCGGCCACGGCGGGGCTCAGGCAAACCGCGATGCACGAACGGCAGTACGTATCCAGCCCCGCCGTACGCACCAAGCTTACAAACGTTCGGGCCGTACGGGGAGAAAAAAACAGGACTGCGCCGAGACCGCCGCTTGCCAAGGCCTCGCGGGCCTTCGCGGACAGGGCCTCCGCCGCCTTGGCGGCGTAGAGCGCGACGGCCCGGACCTCGAACCCCTTGGCGGCAAGTCGGCCCGCGAGGTCGCCCGCGACGTGCTCGCCCGCGACGTGCAGCAGCGCGCCGTCGCCGGGCCGGCGCGCGCGCGCCACGAAATCGGCGAGCTGCTCGACGTCGCCGCCGGCGGCATGGACCTGGGCGAAGCCGGCGGCGCGGGCGGCCTCGGCGGTCATCCCCCCGACGGCATAGGCCGGCAGATCGCGCCTGGGCGTGGCGGCGGCGTAGGCGCGCACCCCGTTGGCGGAGGTGAACAACACGGCCGCGGCGTCGCCCGCCGCGGCGAGACGCTCGGCCGCGTCCGGCAGCGGCGCGATCTCCAGCAAAGGCTCGATCAGGAAATCGTAGCCGTGCTCCGCGAGGGCCATCGCGGTGCGCAGCGCCTCTTCCGCCGGGCGCGTGACCAGCACGACCGGCTTCATGCGAACAAGGCCCCCGCCGCGCGGCGCAACTCGCGGCCCGCGTCGCGGCCCATCCGCTCCGCGTCGGCAGCGCCGCCGCGGCGTTCCGCGCGCCACAGCTTCGATCCGTCGGGCAGCGCGACCAGGGCCCGCAAGTGGAGGCCGCCGCGCGCCTCGAACACCGCCAGGGCCGCGATCGGCGTGCGGCACGAGCCGTCGAGCGCGGCCAGCAGCGCGCGCTCCGCGGTTACGGCGACGGCGCTCGGCCCGTGGTCGATGGCGGCGAGCAGATGCGCGATGCGCGCGTCGTCCCCTCGCGCCTCGACGCAGATCGCCCCTTGCGCGGGCGCGGGCAGCATGTCGTCCGCCGACAGCACCGTGCCGCCGCCGGCCCCGAGGCCCAAGCGGTTCAATCCCGCGAGCGCGAGGACCGTGGCGTCGACCTGCCCTTCCTGGAGTTTTCGCAGGCGCGTTTCCACGTTGCCGCGCAGCGGGCCCATTTTCAGGTCGGGACGCTTGTTGAGCAGGATCGCCTGGCGCCGCAGGCTCGCGCTGCCCACGCGCGCGCCGCGCGGCAGCGCGTCGATGCCGCCGCCCGCGCGCGAGAACAGCACGTCGCGCGGGTCTTCGCGCTCCAGCACCGCGCCGAGAACCAGTCCCCGGGGCAGCAGAGTCGGCATGTCCTTCAGCGAGTGCACCGCGATGTCGACCGCGCCTTCCGCGAGCGCCTTTTCGATCTCCTCGGTGAACAGGCCCTTGCCGCCGATCTCCGCCAGCGGGCGGTCCTGCACCCTGTCGCCGGCGGTGCGGATCGGCGCGACCTCGACCGCCCCGGGCGCGGCCAGCTCGCGGTGCGCCGCCGCGAGCGCGGCCGCGACGATGCGCGCCTGCGCCAGCGCCAGGGGGCTCCCGCGCGTGCCGAGCCTGAGGAGCGGTTTGGCCATCGCTAGGGTTTAACGCGTTCCGGGGAAACCACCAAGACGCCGAGGCGGCAAGCCGCTTTCCCCTTGGTGTCTCGGCGCCTTGGTGGTTCTATGCACCGATGATCGTCCTGGGCATCGAGACGAGCTGCGACGAGACGGCCGCCGCCGTGGTGGACGACGGCCGCGCCATCCGCGCCAATCTCGTCCTGTCGCAATTGGGCGAGCATGCGCCGCACGGCGGGGTAGTGCCCGAGATCGCCGCGCGCGCGCATCTTGAACATCTCGATGAACTCATCGCCCGGGCGATGCGCGAGGCGAACGCGGGGTTCGCGGACCTCGCCGGCGTCGCGGCCACGGGCGGGCCGGGGCTGATCGGTGGGGTGATCGTGGGGGTGATGACCGCCAAGGCGATCGCCTCGGCGCGCAAGATCCCGTTCCTCGCGGTCAACCACCTCGAAGCCCACGCGCTGACCGCGCGCCTGGTCGCGGACCTGCCCTTTCCCTACCTGCTGCTGCTGGTCTCGGGCGGACATTGCCAGCTCGCGAGCGTCGAGGCCGTGGGCAAGTACCGCCGCTACGGCACCACGGCGGACGACGCGGCCGGCGAGGCCTTCGACAAGGTGGCGAAGCTGTTGGGCCTTTCCTATCCCGGCGGGCCGAAGGTGGAGCGCGCGGCGGAGCGCGGCGATCCCCGCCGCTTCGCCCTGCCGCGGCCGATGAAGGGACGCAGAGGCTGCGACTTCTCGTTCTCGGGCCTCAAGACCGCGGTGCGCCACGCGGTCGCGTCGCTGCCCGATCCGCTGCCCGCGCAGGACCGCGACGACATGGCGGCGTCGTTCCAGGAGGCGGTGGCCGAGGTGATGGAGGACCGCGCGCGCCGCGCCATGGAACGCTTCGCCGACGAGCATCCGGGCGTCGCCGCGCCCGCGCTGGTCGTGAGCGGCGGCGTGGCGGCGAACCGGCGTTTGCGCGAGGTGCTGACCCGCGCGGCGGAGAAGCGGGGATTCGGGTTCCTCGCGCCGCCGCCGGCGCTGTGCACCGACAACGCGGCGATGATCGCCTGGGCCGGGATCGAGCGCCTGCGCCTGGGCCGCGCGGACGGACTCGACTTCGCGCCGCGGCCGAGATGGCCGCTCACGGAGCTCGGCGCCTAATTCACCACGCCGTGCGTCGCGAGCACGCCGCGCATGCGCGCCGCCGCGAGGTCGGGATCGGCGAGCAGCCCGGCCCGGTCGGCGAGCCGGAACAGCTCGGCCAGGTGCAGCAGCGAGCGCGCGCTCTGCTGGCCGCCGACCATCACGAAATGGTCCTGGTGGCCGTTGAGATAGGCCATGAACACCACGCCGGTCTTGTAGAAGCGCGTCGGCGCCTTGAAGACGTGGCGCGACAGCGGAACGGTCGGCGCCAGGATGTCGTGGAAGCTCTTGCGGTCCCCGGCGGCGAGCCGGCCGAGGGCCGCCGAGGCCGCGGGCGCGATGCTGTCGAAGATGCCCAGCAGCGCGTCGCTGTAGCCGACCGCGTCGCCCTCGATCAGCTCCGCGTAGTTGAAGTCGTCGCCGGTGTACATGCGCACGCCCCGCGGCAGGCGGCGGCGCATGACGATCTCCTTGTCCTTGTCGAGCAGCGAGATCTTGATGCCGTCGACCTTGGCCCGGCCGGCTTCGATGACGCCCAGGCACACCTCCATCGCCTTCAGGTGGTCCTTGTGGCCCCAGTAGCCCTCGAGCGCGGGGTCGAACATCTCGCCCAGCCAATGCAGGATCGCGGGCTGCTTCAGTTGGCCCAGCACGCGGCCGTAGACCCGCGCGTAGTCCTCGGGCGAGCGCGCGGCGGCGGCAAGCGCCCGGCTCGCCATCAGGATGATGCGCCCGCCCAGCTTCTCGATCGCGGCGCACTGCTCCTCGTAGGCCGCGATCACCTGGTCGATCGTCACGCCCGCGCCGGGCGCCAAGTGGTCGGTGCCGGCGCCGCAGGCGATCACCGCCCCGGGAATGCCCTTGGCCGCGTCGATGCCCTGGCGGATCAGCTCCAGCGACATCGGCCAGTCCAGCCCCATGCCGCGCTGCGCCGTGTCCATCGCCTCGGCCACGCCGAGGCCGAGCTGCCACAGGTGCCGGCGGTAGGCGATGGTGCGGTCCCAGTCCACCGCCACGCCGAGCCACGGGTCGATGTCGGCGAGCGGGTCGGCCACGACGTGCGCCGCGGCGAACGCCACGCGGTTGAACTTGCCGCCGGTCTTGGGAAAGGCGCGCGGGGGGCGCGTGGCGTAGCGTTCCAGTTTTCCGCCCGCGACGGGCAGATCGAGCGTGGGCATCGATGCGGTCCTCTGGCTTGCCGGGCGGCTACCTGAGTTCCGGCCCAGACGCGGCGGCGTGGCGCGTGGGCCCGCCCGCGGGCGTGCCGGCGATTTCCAGGATCAGCTTTTGCAGGATCGCGTCGGCGAATTTCTCGAACCCGTCCGCGACCACGATGAACGAGCCTGGGCCGCCGATCACGTTCCGCTCGTAGTATGCGTCGAGGTTGCGCTCGGGCATGCCGCCCCACATCGTCGGCCGGTCGTTCACGATCGGCAGGCCGTTGATCACGACGCCCTGGGCCACCGCCTCGTCGCGCGCCTGGACCACCGAGCGGCCGTTGTTGTTGCTGCCGTCGCCCGAAACGTCGATTACCCTGCGCGTGCCCTCGAACGGGCTCTGCGCCAGAAGCTGCATGGCATAGTCGATCGCGCCGCTGATCGAGGTCCAGCGTTGGGTGGTGGGCGGCACGTCGGCGAGCCGCGCCACGAACTGGCGCGCGGCCTCGGCGCCGTCGATCACCGACCAGTCGATCACCGTGCGCTGGTAATGGCTGCCGGCCCACTCCATGTACGTCATGGCGATGCGGCCGTGCGGGCCGGACTTGATGGCATTGATGATCTTGGCGTTGGTGAAGGCGTTGTAATAGCCCTCGCGCTGCAAGCGCGCCTCCTCGGGGTCGATGCTGCCCGACACGTCGACCGCGATCACCAGCTCGAGGTCCACGGCGACTTTCTGCGCCGCGGCCGGTTGCACGACGAAAGGCGCGGCCAACAGGAAAACGGCGGCCGCAGCGTAGCGGAAAATGCTGCCGAACTTCATGGAATACCCCACCCTAAAGAATCGGCGTGGCGCCATGCTAGCGCGATTCGGGGGCCGGCGTCTCGGGCGCGGGCGGCCGGACGCGCCTAGGCTTCGAGCACCTTGTGGAGAAACCGTCCCGCGAGCGCCAGCCCCTGCTCGTCGATGCCGTGCGGCAGGCCGGGGCGGATGTGCAGCTCGACCGCGAAGCCCTGGGCCTCGAGCGCCGCTTTCGCCGCCTTGGATGCCGCGACCGGCACCACCGGATCGGCGTCGCCGTGCACCAGCAGCATGGGCGGGCGCGACTTGAGCTCGGCCGCGAGCAGGTCCTGGCCGACCAACGCGCCGGAGAACCCCACAACGCCGGCCACGGGCTTGCCGCGGCGCGGCGCGGTGTAGAGCGACATCATCGTGCCTTGGGAGAACCCGACCAGCGCGAGGTCGGGCGCGGCCAGCTTGAAGCGCGCGAGCTGGGCGTCGATGAACGCGTCGAGGATCGGCCGCGCCGCCTGCACGCCCGAGAGGATCGCGGCGGGATCGCGGTCCTGCAAGCTGAACCACTGGTAGCCGTATGGCGCCATGTCGCAGGGAAACGGCGCGTTGGGCGACACGAACGCGGCATCGGGAAGCAGCCTGGAAAAATGCGGCGCGAGGCCGATCAGGTCGTGGCCGTCGGCGCCGAGGCCGTGCAGCAGCAGCACCAGCTTTTTCGGCGCGCCGCCGGCCGCCGGCCCGAATTCGGGCCCTTCCAGATCGAATGGCGATTTCATGCAGCGCGTCCCTTCGGGCGTGGAACGGTGCTTCTAGCCCAGGGCCGCTATAGTGTCACGCGATGCCCGAAACCACCCGCTTCGCGCCCAGCCCGACCGGATACCTGCATCTCGGCCACGCCCATGCCGCCCTGTTCGCGGCCCGCGCCGCCGGGACGGGCGGGCGGTTCATCCTGCGCATCGAGGACATCGACCGCGCGCGCTGCCGGCCCGAATTCGCCGAGGCGATTTTCGCGGACCTGGCGTGGCTGGGATTGCGCTGGGAGCGGCCGGTCAGAAAACAGTCCGAGCATTTCGCCGAGTATCGCGCGGCGCTGGAGAAATTGCAGGGGCGCGGGCTGCTCTATCCCTGCTTCTGCACCCGGGCCGAGATCAAAGCGGAGATCGCCCGCGCGGGCGCGGCGCCGCACGGACCAGACGGTCCGGTCTATCCGGGCGCCTGCCGGGGCTTGAGCGCGGCCGAGCGCGACCGGCGCATAGCCGCCGGCCGGCCCTATGCCCTGCGTCTGGACATGGCGCGCGCCAGCGCTGAGGCCGGCGCGCTCGCCTGGCGCGACCGCGCGCGCGGCGAGGTGGCGGTCAGGCCCGAGACGTTCGGCGACGTCGTCCTCGCGCGCAAGGAGCTGCCGGCGAGCTATCACCTCTGCGTCGTGCTGGACGACGCGGTCCAGGGCGTGACCCTGGTCACGCGCGGCGAGGATTTGTTTGCCTCCACGCACATTCACCGCCTGCTGCAGGCGCTGCTCGGCCTGGCGACGCCCGATTACCATCATCACGGCCTGATCCGCGACGCCGCGGGCAGGCGCCTCGCCAAGCGCGAGGACGCGCCCACGATCCGCGCTTTGCGCGAATCGGGCAGGTCGCCGGCCGAGGTGCGGGCGATGGCGGAATTCGCCGACTAGGCGTGCGTCAATTGAACCGCACGTACTCGAACGCGACCGGGCGGCCCTCGATGCCCTTGCCGGGCGGGGCGATCCAGTTCGCGAACTTGCCCGGCTCGACCACCCGGCCCATCAGCGAGGCGACATAGGCGCGGTCCTCGTCGCTGGGCAGGAACGCGCCCGCGCGCGCGGCCCACGCGGCGGGCGAAAGCACCTCGCCCTCGGGCGAGACGTGGACGCCCGCGAACGCGCCGATCTTCCGGTTGAACGCCTTGTGCGGCGTGCGGAAGGCGAAGTCCACGCCGTGGCTGCGCACGATCTTGTTCCAGCGCGCCATGCCCGCCTCGGTGTCCTTGATGTAGTCGTCGCGCAGCCGCTCGTTGAGCGCGTTCACCGCCGGCGCCATGCGCTGGACCAGCCTGCCGTTCTCGACCGCGAGGACCGGGTACTCCGCGCCCAGCAGCACGTGGTCGTCGCCCAGCTTCTCTTCCTGGAAGCGCCCCTTCAGGCCCGCGGTGAAGAACGTGGCGGCGTTGGACGAGGATTCGGCGCCGAACAGGTCGAGCGTCACCGCGAAATGGAAGTTCAGGTAGCGTTGCACGGTCGGCAGGTCGATGACGCCGAGCGCGCGCAGCTTGGCGGGGTCGTCGGTGCGGTGCTCGCGCATCGCCTCGCAGGTGCGCTGGATCACGCGCCGGATGCCGGTCTCGCCCACGAACATGTGGTGCGCTTCCTCGGTCAGCATGAAGCGGCAGGTGCGCGCGAGGGGATCGAAGCCCGATTCGGCGAGCGCGCAGAGCTGGTACTTGCCGTCGCGGTCGGTGAAGAAGGTGAACATGTAGAACGACAGCCAGTCCGGCGTCTTCTCGTTGAAGGCGCCGAGGATGCGCGGATTGTCGCGGTCGCCCGAGCGGCGCACCAGCAGGGCCTCGGCCTCCTCGCGCCCGTCGCGGCCGAAATGGGCCTGGAGCAGGTACACCATGGCCCAGAGGTGCCGGCCTTCCTCGACGTTGACCTGGAACAGGTTGCGCAGGTCGTAGAGCGACGGGCAGGTAAGGCCCAGATGCCGCTGCTGCTCGACCGAGGCGGGCTCGGTGTCGCCTTGCGTGACGACGATCCGGCGCAGGGTGCCGCGGTACTCGCCCGGCACCTCCTGCCAGGCCGGCTCGCCCTTGTGCGCGCCGAAGGCGATCTTGCGCTCGGAATCGCGCGGCTCCAGGAAAATGCCCCAGCGGTAGTCCGGCATCTTCACGTAGTCGAAATGCGCCCACCCGCCGGGCTCGACGCTGACCGCGGTGCGCAGGAACACGTCGTAGTTGCGCGATTCGGCCGGCCCCATCTCGGTCCACCAGTCCAGGAACTTGGGCTGCCATTGCTCGAGCGCGCGTTGCAGCCGCCGGTCGCCCGCAAGGTCGACGTTGTTGGGGATGCGTTCGGAATAGTTCACGGCGGTCATGCGCCTGTCCTCTAGATTCGTTCGCGCTTGAAATCGGGCTTGCGGCCGGTGCCGTAGAGCTTCAACGCGCCCTCCTCGCCCACCGCGTTCGGCCGCTGGAAGATCCAGTTCTGCCACGCGCTCAAGCGCCCGAAGATCTTGGTCTCCAGCGTCTCGGGACCGGCCATGCGCAGGTTGGCTTCCATGCCCGTGAGCGCGTCGGGGGAAAAGCTGGCGCGCGCCTCGACCGCGATGCGCACCTCGTCTTCCCAGTCGATGTCGTCGGGCGTGAACGTCACGAGGCCGAGGGCGCCGGCGTCGCCGGCCGAAAGGTCGCTGTCCTTGGCCTCGGCCGCACGCTCGACCGCCTGGGGCGCGGCGAGGAACCGCGTGGCGAGGCGCGTCAGGCCGTTGCCCATGGGCAGGGGGCCGAAATTGAGGCCGCTCAAGCGCAGCGCGGCCGGCGGGCGGTTGTCGCCCTCGCGCTGACCCTCGAGCATGAAGCTGCGGTCGGCCGCCAGCACCAGCTCGACGAGGAATCCCGCGAAGCAGCTCCCCGGCTCGACCAGCGCCAGGATGCTGCGCGAGGTGACGTCGAGCCGCTTCAGCGTGCGCTTCCACATGAGCACGATCTCGCGCGCGAGCCAGTCCTTCCCCTCGCGTTGCAGCAGCGCGTCGTATTGCGCGACCTCGGCCGGATCGCCGGTGGATTTCACCAGCCACACGCCGAGCGCAGGCTCGTTGAAGCGCAGGTGCAGGACCGCGTCGTCGAGCTCGCGCGCCAGCGCCAGCGGCCAGAACCGCTCGCCCGCGGCGCGGATGCCCGCCGCGTCGGCCGGCGCCGGAAGCACGGGCCCCTTGACCGTGAGCGTGGCGGTGCGCGCCGCGCGGTCGATGGCGACGTCGAGGAACGGGTAGGTCACCGCGTCGTGGCCGATCCAGCGTTCCAGACGCGGCAGTTGCACGCCCGCGGCTTGCGGCGGGCGGTCGGAGCGCGCGGCCAGCGCTTCCGCGCGCTTCTCCACCGCCGCGCGAAACGCGGAGGAAGCCGCGAGCTCGTCCACCAGTTTCCATTCCACCGCGCGTTTGCCCTTGACGCCTTCCTCGGTGGTGCACAGGAAATCGGCGTGGTCGCGCCTGACCATGCGCTTGTCGACCAGGCGTGTGAGGCCCCCGGTGCCCGGCAGCACGGCCAAGAGCGGCAGCTCGGGCAGCGACACGGCCGTCGCGCCGTCGTCGACCAGCAGGATCCAGTCCGCCGCCAGCGCGAGCTCGTACCCGCCGCCCGCGGCCGTGCCGTTGATCGCGCACAGATAGCGCTGGCCGGAATGGGCCGACGCATCCTCGATCGCCAGGCGCGTCTCGTTGGTGAACTTGCAGAAGTTCACCTTGTGCTGGTGGCTCGACTGCGCGAGCATCTTGATGTTGGCGCCGGCCGAGAACACCCGGTCGCGCATCGAGGTCAACACCACCGCGCGCACCTCGGGATGCTCGAACCTCAGGCGGGTCACCGCGTCGGCGAGTTCGATGTCCACGCCCAGATCGTAGGAATTGAGCTTGAGGTCGTAGCCCGGCTCAAGGCCCGCCTTCTCGTCGACGGCGAGGGCGAGCGTCGCCACCGCCCCATCGACCGCGAGCTTCCAGTGCCGGTACGCGGCCGGCTCGGTGCGGAAATCGATCATGGCCGGGAAAGTACTGCACGGTTCCGCGCGCGCAAGCCCAAATAAATACGTATTTCCGCCGCCGGATTACCGCGCCGCGGCGATTGTTGGGGGACGCAACAATTGGTATATGGGCGGTAATGCCCCAAGCGAGCGGGGGGAAGGGCAACGCGATGAGCGCCTATGCCGAGGTTGATGCCGGCCGGAAACCGCCGCGCGTGGCGATCCCGCGCGAATACAACGCGGCCTGCGACCTGGTCGACCGCAATTTGGTGCGGGGCAACGCCAAGCGCATCGCCATGATCGACGACCGGGGCGGCTACAGCTATGCCGACCTGGCGGAGCGGGTGAACCGCGCCGGCAACGCGCTCTTGGGCCTCGGCCTGCGTCAGGAGATGCGCGTGGCGATGGCGATGCTGGACACGGTCGATTTCCCGTCGGTGTTCTTCGGCGCGATGAAGGCGGGCCTGGTGCCGATCCCGCTCAACACCATGTTGACGGCCAAGGACCTCGGCTACATGCTGCGCGACAGCCGCGCCCGCGCCGTGGTCGTGAGCGAGGAGCTCTATCCGCGCCTCAAGGAGGCCGCGGAAGGCGCGCCGGACCTCGGGCACATCGTGGTCAGCGGCGCGGAGGGGCACGGCCACCCGCGCCTGGACGCGCTGATGGACGCGGCCTCGTCGGCGCTCGCGCCCGCCCGCACCTGCTGCGACGACGTGGCGTTCTGGCTCTACTCCTCGGGCTCGACCGGCTCGCCCAAGGGCGTGATGCATCTGCACAACGACCTAGCGCCGACCGCCGTGCTGTGGGGGCTCGGCGTGCTCGGCATCGCGCCGGAAGACGTTTCCTATTCCGCGGCCAAGATGTTCTTCGCCTACGGCCTGGGCAACACGCTGACCGTGCCGCTCTACATCGGCGGCACGTCCGTCGTGACGGCCGCGCGGCCGACGCCCGAGGGCGTCATGGCGGTCATGAAGAAGCACCGGCCCACGATCTTCTACGGCGTGCCCACGTTGTACGGCTCGATCCTCGCGGACCCGCGCAACGGCCGCGCCAACGGCTCGGACCGCCTGCGCGTGTGCGTGTCGGCGGGCGAGGCGCTGCCCGAGGAGGTGGGCAAGCGCTGGAAGGACCGCTTCGGCGCCGACATCCTGGACGGCATCGGCTCGACCGAGCTGCTGCACATCTTCCTCGCCAACCGGCCGGGCGAGGTGCGCTACGGCACCACCGGCAAGCCGGTGCCGGGCTACGAGGTGAGGCTGTTGGACGAGCACGGGGCGCCGGCGAAGCCGGGAGAGATCGGCGAGCTGGTCGTCGACGGGCCGTCGGCGGCGATCGGCTATTGGAACCAGCGCGAGAAGACGCGCAACACGTTCCGCGGGCCGTGGACCTACACCGGCGACAAATACACGGTGGACGCCGACGGCTACTACCGCTATTGCGGCCGCACCGACGACATGCTGAAGGTCAGCGGCAACTGGGTGTCGCCGTTCGAAGTGGAGGCGACGCTGATCGCGCATCCCAAGGTGCTGGAGGCCGCGGTGGTGGGCCACGAGGACGAAAAGGGGCTGACCAAGCCGCGCGCCTTCATCGTGCTGAAGGACGCCGGCACGGACCGCGACGCCTTGACCAGGGAATTGCAGGAATTCGTGAAGGCGAAGCTCGCCCCCTACAAGTACCCGCGCTGGATCGAATACGTGGACAGCCTGCCCAAGACCGCGACCGGCAAGATCCAGCGCTTCAAGCTGAGGCAGCCCGCCGCGAAGTGACCCCCGGTTTTCTCGACATCGCGGGCGCGCGGCTGGAATGCCGCCGCATCGCCGGCCGCGCGCCGGAAATCGTCCTGCTGCACGAGGGGCTGGGGTCTGTCGCGATGTGGCGCGACTTCCCCGACCGGCTGGCCGAGGCGACGGGCCTTGGCGTGTTCGTCTACAGCCGCGCGGGCTACGGCAAGTCCTCGTCCGTCCCCCTCCCCCGCCCCGCGCGCTACATGCACGACGAGGCGCTGGCCACGCTGCCGCGCGCGCTGGAGGCGGCGGGGATCGGCGAGTGCGTGCCGGTGGGCCACAGCGACGGCGGGTCGATCGCGCTGATCTACGCCGGCGGGGTGCGGCCGATGAAGGCGCGCGGTCTCGTGACGCTGGCCGCGCACGTGTTCAACGAGAAGCTGTGCGTGGACAGCATCGCGGCCGCCGGCCGCGCCTACCTGGAAACCGACCTGCGCGCCCGCCTTGCGCGCTACCACGCCGACGTGGACAACGCGTTCCGCGGCTGGAACGACGTGTGGCTGAGCCGCGAGTTCCGGCGCTGGGACATCGAGGAGTACCTGCCGCGCGTGAGCGTGCCGGTCCTTGCGATCCAGGGCCGCGACGACGAATACGGCACCGAGCGCCAGGTGGACGCCATCGTCGGCCAGGTCGCGGGCCGCGCGGAAAAGCTGATGCTGCCGAAGTGCCGGCACTCGCCGCACCGCGACCAGCCCGCGATGACGACCGAGGCGATCGCGCGGTTCGTGCGGACGCTATAGCCCGATATGCCGCCGCAGCACGTCGGGCCGCGCCTTGATCTCGGCCGACGGGCCGTCGAACACCACCTGGCCCTTGACCAGGATCACGTTGCGGTCGGCGAGCGCGAGGAGGTCGTGCACGTTCTTGTCCACGATCACGGTCGCCAGCCCGCTTTCCTTCAGGCCGCGCAGCACGGCCCAGATCTCGCGGCGGATCAGCGGCGCCAGGCCCTCGGTCGCCTCGTCCAGGATCAGCACGTCGGGATTGGTGCACAGCGCCCGGCCGATCGCCAGCATCTGCTGCTCGCCGCCAGAGAGCGTGGCGCCGCTGGCGTTGATGCGCTCGGCCAGGCGCGGGAAGGTCTCGAGCGCCCGCTCGATCGTCCAGGGCCGCCGGCCGCCGGCGCCGGCGCGCGCCGCGATCGCCAGGTTCTCGCGCACGCTGAGCCGCGGGAAGATCGCGCGCCCCTCGGGCACGTAGCCGAGGCCGAGGCGCACGATGCGGTGCGGGGGTCGGCGCGTCATGTCGCGGCCCTTGATCAGGACGCTGCCGCGGCGCGGCGGCACCAGGCCCAGGATCGCGCGCAGGGTGGTGGTCTTGCCCATGCCGTTGCGGCCCATCAGCGCCACGGTTTCGCCCTGGCCGACGCGGAAGTCGACGCCGTGCAGCACGTGGCTTTCCTGGTAGAAGACGTGCAGGCCCCGCGCCTCGATCAGGGCCGCGCCGCCGACGGCCGGGATCACGGCGCCGCCTCGCCGAGATAGGCTTCCTGCACCTGCGGGTTGGCGCGGATCTCGTCCGGCGCGCCCGAGGCCAGCACGCGGCCGTTCACCATCACCGTGACCCGCTGGGCGATCGCGAACACCGCGTCCATGTCGTGCTCGATCATCACGAGCGTGTGGCCCTCGGCCAGGCGCTTCAAGAGCGCGAGCACGCCGGCGCCCTCCTCGGGCGCCATGCCGGCGAGCGGCTCGTCCAGCAGCAGCAGCTCGGGCTCGGCCGCCAGCAGCATGGCGAGCTCGACCTGGCGCTGCTCGCCGTAGCTGAGCTCCGCGGCGCGGCGCTGGGCGCGGTCGGCGAGCCCGCATTGCTCCAGCGCCTTGGCGGCGCGGTCCCTTGCCGGCTTTCGGCCCGCGGCCGGGCGCAGCATGTCCATCGCGCCGGGCAGGCGCGCCTGCGCCGCCAGCCAGCAGTTCTCGAACGCCGTGTAGTCGCGGAAGATGTTGGTCTTCTGGTACGAGCGGCCGATGCCGAGATGCGCGACCTTGTGCGCCGGCCAGCCCGTGATGTCGCGGCCCCGGTAGCGCACGCTGCCGGCGCTGGGCTTGAGGTCGCCCGAGAGCAGGTTGATCAGCGTCGTCTTGCCCGCGCCGTTGGGGCCGACGATGGCGTGCACCTCGCCGCGCTGGACCGAAAGCGCCACGTCCTGCACCGCGGCGAGGCCGCCGAACAGCCGCGTCAGGCCCGCGGTTTCGAGCAGCGCCTCAGCCATCGCCGTTCCCGCGTCTGACCGCCGTCAGCGCCGCGATCCGCCGCGGCAGGCCGGCGATGCCCTGGGGCATCAGCAACGCCACGGCCATCACGAACAGGCCCTCGATCAGCAGCCACCGGTCGGTCAGGGTGGCGAAAAAGTCCTCCATCAGCAGAAGGACGAACGCGCCGATCACCGGCCCGAACAGCGTGCCCATGCCGCCCAGGATCACGATCATCAGCACGTGGCCGGATTCGTGCCAGCCGAGATAGGCGGGCGTGGCGAAGGTTGAGCGCGTGGCCTCGAGGAACCCCGCCAGGCCCGCCAGCGTCCCCGCGACCACGAAGGCGATCAGCTTGTAGGTCTGCACGTCGTAGCCCAGCGCCCGCATGCGCCCCTCGTTGGCGCGGATTCCCACCAGCGCGTGCCCGAACGGGCTGCGCAGCAGCACGCTCAGCAGCGCGAAGGCGCCGACCAGGCAGCCGAGGACGGCGTAATAGAACTGCACGCGGTTGTTGAGGTCGACCAGCGCGATGCCGCCGACGGCGAGGGTCGGGCGCTGGGCGATGTTCATGCCGTCGGTGCCGCCCCAGTAGAGCTGGTCGTTGAAGAAGTAATAGGCCATCTGCGCCAGCGCCAGCGTGATCATGATGAAATAGACGCCGGCGGTGCGGATCGAGATCCAGCCGATCACGGCCGCGAGCGCCGCCGCGGAGACCAGCGCCGCGGGCAGGACGACCCACAGCTCCGTCACCCCGGCCTTGTTGATGAGACCCGCCACGGCGTAGGCGCCGACCCCGAAGAACGCGGCGTGGCCGAGGCTGACGAGCCCGGTATAGCCCACCAGCAGGTCGAGGCTCATCGCGAACAGGGCGTAGATCATGATCCGGCTGAAGAACCGGATGTAGAACGTGTCGCCCCAGAGCGGGAACAGCGCCAGCAGCAGGACGCCGCCGGCGATCAGGGCCAAACTGGCGCGGGAGTAGCGCGGCATGGCGGCGCGGTCAGAGCGTCCGGCCGAACAGGCCTTGCGGGCGCCACAGCAGCACCAGCGCCATGACCGCATAGACCGTGACGCCCGCGCCGGCGGGCAGCAGCACGCGCCCGAACGTGTCGGCGACGCCGACCAGCATGGCGCCCGCGAACGCCCCCTTGATCGACCCGATGCCGCCGATCACCACGACCACGAAGCTGAGGATCAGGATGTTGTCGCCCATGCCGGGATAGACGGTGCTGACGGGCGCGGCGATCATGCCGGCGAAGGCCGCGAGCGCCGCGCCCAGGCCGAACACCGCCATGAACAGCCGCGCGATGTCGAAGCCGAGCGCCGCCACCATCTCGCGGTGCGTCGAGCCGGCGCGGATCACCATGCCGAGGCGCGTGCGCTGGATCAGGAGGTAGAGCGCCGCGCCCACCGCCACGCAGGCGACCGAGATGAACAGACGGTAGACCGGGTAGGTCTGCGCCTCGCTGAGCCGGATCGTGCCGGCCAGCCACTGCGGCGGCGCCACGCTGTGCACGTCGTTGCCGAACAGCACGCGCTGCGCCTCGTTCAAGACCAGGATCAGCCCGTAGGTGAACAGCACCTGGTAGAGATGGTCGCGTTCGTAGAGATGCCGGATGCCGAGCCGCTCGATCAGGAGGCCCAACAGCACCGTCACCGGCAGCGCGAGGACGACGGCGAGGAACAGGCTGCCGGTCCGCTCGGCCAGCCACCACGCCAGGTACGCGCCCACCATGTAGAACGCGCCGTGCGCCAGGTTGATCACGCCCATGATGCCGAAAATGAGCGTCAGCCCCGAGGCCACCAGGAACAGCAGGAACCCGTACTGCACGCCGTTCAGCGTCTGGATCAGGAAATACGACACGCCCGCGCCTCCCGACGCCGACGATCAATAGCACGGCAGCGATGGGTAAAACGACACGTTACGACCGGACCGGCTCGCGCGCGAGCCGGTCCGGCCAAGACGGAAAACAGGGTCGTTGCGAGCCCGCGTCAGGCCATCACGCAGCCCGTGCCGGGGTCGGCCAGCGCCTTGTGCGCGACGCCGAGATACCGCTCCTCGCCACCCCAGACCTGGCGCAGATAGATGTCCTGGATCGGGTCGTGCGACTTGGAGAGCGTGAACGCGCCGCGCGGGCTGTCGATCTTCGCCCCCTCCCAGGCCTTGATCAGCGCCTTGTCGGCGCCGATGTCGCCCTGCACCGCCGCCAGCCCCTGCGCCAGGAACGTGCCGGTGTCGTAGCCCTGGACGGCATAGACGTCGGCGTCGCGCGTGGTCTTTTTCTTGAACGCCTCGCGGAACTTCTTGTTGAGCGGCAGGTCGAGGTCGTCGGCGTAGTGCAGCGTGGTCTTGATGCCGCTGGCCGCCACGCCCGCCTGCTTGTACACGCCGTCGGTCAGGAAGCCCGGCCCGTAGAGCGGGATGCGCGCCTTGATGCCCGCGGCGTCGTAGTCCTTCATGTACTTGAGCGCGCCCGCGCCCGCGAAGAACACATAGACGCAGTCGGGCTTGAGCGAGGCGATCTCGGTCAGGCCCGCCTGGAACTCGACCGAGGGGAAGTCGAGCAGGATGTCCTTGAGGATCTTGCCGCCGCCCTTGGTGAACGAGTCCTTGAAGCCCTGGATGCTTTCGTGGCCGGCCGGGTAGTTCCAGGTCATGACCACCGCGGACTTGTGCCCGTCCTTCAAGGCCACGTCGCCGCACGGGAACGCCGGCTGCCAGTTCGAGAACGAGGTGCGGAACAGCTTGGGCGAGCAGCCCTTGCGCGTCAGGTCCACGGCGCCGGCGTTCGGGATCACCAGGAACTTGTTCTCTTCCTTCGCCACCTGGGCCATCGCCAGGACCACGCCCGAGTGCACCGTGCCGACCAGCAGGTCGCACTTCTCGCGCACCAGGAGGCGCGCGGCGTTGTCCTTGCCCTTGGGCGGCGCCGACTCGTCGTCGAGCTTCACGATCTCGAACTCGCGGCCGCCCAGCTTGTTGCCGAGCTCCGCCAGCTTGAGGTTCATCGCATCGGTGATGTTGTTGCCGAGCGCCGCGAAGGTGCCGGTATAGGGCAGCATCAAGCCGATCTTCAGCTTCGCCTTCTGGCCGATGGCGAAGCGCGTCGGCACGAAGCCCGCGGCGGCGGCTACGGCCGCGGTGGCGCCGGCCTGTTTCAGGAACGTGCGGCGGTTGCGTTGCATCGTCGATTCCTCCCTCGTTCGAACCCGCCCCGGGGGCCGCGAAAGCCCCTCGCCGCGCGGGTCGTTATGGCCACGACCATAGCCCATAGGCCTTTGGCGCGACAAGCGAAACCCGGCCGCACCGCCATCGCCCATAGGCAAGGACGGACGCATCGTCCATGATCCAAATCACTAACCACGCAACGGAGAAGAGCCTCATGCCTTTCACCATGCTGCAGGAGTTCAAGGCGTTCATCGCCCGAGGCAACGTCATCGACTTGGCGGTCGGCGTGATCGTCGGCGCGGCGTTCACCGCGATCGTCAACTCGCTGGTCAACGACGTGATCCTGCCGCCGATCGGCGTACTGCTGGGCGGCATCGACTTCACCAATTTCTTCTGGACGCTCAGCAAGGGCAGCTACCCCACCTTGGCCGAGGCGCAGAAGGCGGGCGCTGCGACGCTCAACTACGGCTTGTTCCTCAACGCCGTAATCAAGTTCCTGATCGTCTCGTGGGCCGTCTTCATCCTGGTGAAGCAGGTGAACCTCTTCTATCGCCGCGAGGCGGAGAAGCCGCAGCCGCCGGCGTCCCCGCCGCGCCAGGAAGTGCTGCTGGCCGAAATCCGCGACCTGCTGAGGCAGCGGGCCTGAAATGGCGGCAGGGGGGCGGAACAGACCGGCGCCTTCGGCCGTTTGACCTTTAGTTTCATGCCCCATTCCCGCCTCGACATCACCAAGCTGTTCGACCGCCTTTCCTGGGGGCTGCTGGCGGCGCTCGCGGCCGTGGTGGTGCTGACGTTCCGCCACTACGGCGTGGCCTGGGACGAGCCGGTGCAGCACGTCTACGGCAAGATGGCGCTCAACTACTATCTGACGCTCGGCGCCGACACGACCTCGTTCCGCTACATCAACCTGCACTGGTACGGCGCGCTGTTCGACATGCTGATCGCGCTGGCGGTCAAGGTTTCGCCGCTGTGGGAGTACGACACGCGGCACCTGTTGAGCGGGCTGATCGGCGTGGCGGGAGTGGCGGGAACCTGGCGCCTCGGCCGCGCGTTGGGCGGCCCGCGCGCGGGGTTCTTCGCCGCGCTGCTATTGGCGCTGACGCCGGTATGGCACGGCGCGGCGTTCATCAACCCCAAGGACATCCCGTTCGCGGCGGCGCTGGCCTGGGCGGCGCTGTTCCTGGTCCGGATCGCGCGCGCGCTGCCGCAGTGGCGCTGGCGCGACTTCGCGGGCTTCGCGCTCGCGGCCGGCCCGGCGCTCGGCATCCGCGTGGGCGGGCTGATCGCGCTCGCCTACCTCGCCGCGACGCTGGGGATGCACACGGTGCTCTCGCTGCTCGACCGCGAGGACTTCGCCTCGGTCGCGCGGCGGCTGGCGCGGCTGGTCGCGCCGGCGTTCGTCGCGGTCGCGCTCGCGCTCCTGATCATGTATCTGGCCTGGCCCTGGGCGCAGTCGAAGCCGATCGCCGGGCCCGTCGAGGCGTTCCGCTCGTTCGCGCGCTTCCCGATCCAGTTCGACTTTCCGTTCTTCGGGCGCATCATCAACTCGACCGCGGTGCCCTGGTACTACGAGCCGGCGATGATGGCGGTGATGCTGCCGGAGCTCGCGGTCGCGGCCGTGGGCGCAGCGGCGGTCCTCGCGCTCGCGGCGCTACGGCGGAGGCCCGCGGGCGGATGGAAGGCGACCCTGCCCTATCTCGTCCTTGCGATGCTGATTCTGTTCCCCCTGACTTTCGCGCCGCTCGAGGGCGCGGTGCTGTTCGACGGGATGCGCCACATGCTGTTCGTGGTGCCGCCGATCATGGCCGCCGCGGCCCTGGCGCTCGAGCGCCTGGCGCGGGCCGGGGCATGGGGCCGCGGCGCGGCCACGGCGCTCGCGGTGGTCACGGCCGCGAACCAGGCCGTGTTGATGGCGCGCAGCCACCCCTACCAGTACCTGGTCTACAATTCCTTCGTCGGCGGCACGACCGGCGCCGAAGGCAGATTCGAGCTCGACTACTGGGGCCTCGCGTTCCGCGAGGCGGTCGAGGCGATGCACACGCGGCTGGTCGAAGAGGGCGAAGCCCCGACGCGCGCGCGCCAGTGGCGTGTGACGGTGTGCGGCCCCGAGCAGTCGGCGGCGCTGTTCTTCCCGCCGGACTACGTGCTGGTGCCCTGGCAGGACATCGCCCGCTCGGACTTCTTCCTGAGCAACACCCGCTACCAGTGCCGGCCAGGGGAAACGCTGAGATCGACCCCGGTATTCGTCGAGGTGCGGCGCTTCGGGGCGCTCCTGGCCCGGATTTACGATCTCCGGGCCGCGCCTGGCAGGGCGACAAGCCCTTGAAGAATCAGGGCGGATAGCCCATTGTTCACGAATTCGTGGGAATAGGGCCGGGCTTCGTCCGTTCTCGCCGCAGGGGGAAGTCGACAGGGTTTGGGCCAAGCGGGCCCGCTGGGAGTTGGGACATGTCCGTCAAGGCCACGGCCCTGGGCGCGGGGGACGCCGAAGGAGCCGCAGCGTCAGCCGCGGGACCTGAGCTTTCGGTCGTCGTTCCGATGCGGAACGAGGCTGCGGGGCTGGACGCCTTCATGCACCGCCTGCTGCCGGTGCTGGACCGCCTCGGGCTTCCGTTCGAAATCCTGTGCGTGGACGACGGCAGCGCCGACGCGACCTGGGCCGGACTGCTCGCCTGGCGCGAGCGGGAGCCCGCGATCCGCCTGCTGGCGCTGTCGCGCAACTTCGGCAAGGAGGTCGCGCTGACCGCGGGCATGGATGCCGCGCGCGGCGCGGCCGTGGTGCTGATCGACGCCGACCTGCAGCATCCGCCCGAGCTGATCGAGGCGTTCGTGGCGAAATGGCGCGCAGGCTACCACATGGTCTACGCCCAGCGCCGCCACCGCGGGGACGAATCGTGGCTCCGGCGCAATGCCGCGCGCGGGTTCTACTGGGCGTTCCAGCGCATGGCCGACGTGGAGATTCCCGAGGGCGCCGGCGACTTCCGGCTGCTCGACCGCAAGGTGGTAGACGCGCTGAAGGCGATGCCCGAACGCGCGCGCTTCATGAAGGGGCTCTACGCCTGGGTCGGCTTCCGTCACACCGGCGTGCCGTTCGACCCCGATCCGCGCCACGCCGGCCGCAGCGCCTGGGGCTTTGGCCAGCTTCTGCGCTTCGCCGCCGACGGCCTGGTGTCGTTCAGCACCAAGCCGCTGACCGCCTGCGCGTGGCTGGGCGCGGCCCTCGCCGCGGCCGCCCTCGGCATGGGCCTTTATTTCCTGGCGAAGACGCTGGTTCTGGGCGTGGACGTGCCGGGCTACGCCTCGATCATCGTCGCGGTCATGGTGCTGGGCGGGGTGCAGCTTTTCTGCATGGGCCTGTTCGGCGCCTATCTCGGGCGCCTGTACGAGGAGGCCAAACGCCGGCCGCTGTACATCCTGCGCGACACCGAAGGGTTCGAGGCCGAGGCCGCCGGCGCGCCGCGCACCCTGCCGCCGCTGTGGGTCGCGGCGTTCGGCCAGCAGGCCGCGAACGACCGTCGGCAGGACGAGCCGCGCGAGCGCAAGCGCCGGTCGGCCGCGGATTAGCGCCGGTTCTTTCCCCGGCCGTTTCGTGATACGGGCTTGGCGCCGGCCCACGAGCCCGGCGCGAGACACGCATGGCCCAATCCCCCGCCCGGACCTGGCGCGAGTTCTGGAACCGCGCCAACCGGATTTACGTCAACGACCGGCACCTGGCCGCGCATTGCCGCGTGGTGGCGGACGACATCCTGTCGCTGAGGCCCGGCCGCGACGCCGCGGTGCTGGACTGGGGCTGCGGCGAGGCGCTGGACGCGGGCCGCGTCGCCGCGTCGATCGGCCGCCTCTATCTCTACGACGCGGCGCCCGAGGTGCGCGGCAGGCTCGCGCAACGCTTCGCGGCGGCGCCCGGCATCGCGGTGCTGGACGATGCGGGCCTGGCGGCCCTGCCCGAGCGCGGCCTCGATTTGATCGTGGTCAACTCGGTGCTGCAGTACGTCGCCAAGCCCGAGCTGCCGGGGCTGCTCGCGCAATGGCGGCGCTGGCTGAAGCCCGGCGGCCGGCTGGTCCTGGCCGACATCGTTCCGCCCCGCGACACGATGGCCGCCGACACCCTCGTGCTGCTCCGCTTCGCCCGGCGCGAGGGGTTCCTCGTCGCCGCGCTCCTCGGCCTCGCGGCCACGTTGTTCTCGGACTACCGGCGCCTGCGCGCGCGGCTGGGCCTGAGCCGGTACGGCGAAGACGAGACGCTGGCGCTGCTCAAGGCCGCGGGCTTCGACGCGAAGCGCCGCGTGCCCAATTTCGGCATCAACCCGCAGCGCATGACCTTCGTCGCTACGCCAGGTCCCTGAACCGCGCGAGACGCAGGCCCGAAGCGGCGAGGTCCTGCGGGAATTCGTCCCCCGCGAGATAGTCGTACTCGCCCCGCCGCGCGTCCGTGACGGAATCGAGCGCCGCCAGCGCCGCGTCGGGATGGCCGGGATGGCACATCACCGCCAGGCCCGGGGGCGCGCCCCGGATGAAGCGCCGGAACAGGGCGCGATAGGGCGCCCGCTCGGTGAAATCGCGCACGCCGGCGAAGCGGCGGTTTGCGGGAATCCCCGCCGCGCCGGCGAGGCGGCGCAGGCCGCGGCCCAGAAGCGCGATCGTGGCCGCGCGCGGCACGGCCACGCCGCGGGCGAGGACCGCGCGGAGCGGCTCGGCGCACACCCTGAGCGCCGTGCCGCGCGGCAGGCGCGCGCGGAAGCGCGCGGTCAGCGCCTCGCGCACGACCGGCAATTGCTGGACGTGGTGGTGGCCGTCCACGTAGTCGGGCGCGCGGCCGAAGGCGCGCTCGAACGCGTCGAGCTGCCGGTCGATCTCGGCGCCGATCTCCCCGGGATCGAGACGGCGCGCGAGCGCAAGGGTGACGAGCCGGCCGGGCGCCGGCAGCGGACCCGCGGGCGCGAGGCGCGGCATGGGGCCGAGCGGCGAAAACTGCGTTAGCGCGAGGTGCAGGCCGACGTCGCCCCGGTGGTCTAGGTCGCGCAGCCTGGGCGCCTCGGCCGTGAAATGCGGCGACAGCACCAGACACGAGGCGCCCGACAGCCGCCCGCGCGCCAGAAGGTCGCGGATCGCCGCGCTCACGCCCGGAGCGATGCCGTAGTCGTCCGCGCCGAGCACGAAGGGGGCTGCGCTCACCGCACCGAGCGCCCCGAGCCGAAGGTCCACAGCCGGTTGGCGGCGAACGACCACAGCATCACCGCGCCGGTGGTGACGACCTGCGCCAGGAGCCAGTGCAGGCCCGCGGGTCCGGTCAGCGCCGCCATGAATATGCCGGTCAGCACGAACCCGACCGCCGCCACGGCGAAGAACTGCGGCACGGCCGCGCGGTGCGCCTTGTCCGAGGCGAACACGAAGCGGTAGTTGAGCAGGTACGAGACGGTCCCGCCGACGAGGTAGGCCGCGAGCGCGGCGGGCACCGGCGGCGCGCCGAGCCCGCCCGCGAGCGCGATCAGCGTGCCGTAGTGCCCCACGGCCGCTAGAACGCCCACGCCGCAGAAGCGCACGAACTGCTCGATGAGCGCGCGCATCCCGGCGTCAATCCCCCGGCACGGCGAAACGCCGGAACGCGGCCGCGACCTCGGCGTAGATCGCGTGCTTGAACGGAATCACCGCTTCCACGAGATCGTCGAGCTTCATCCAGCGCCAGTCCGCGAACTCAACCTCGCCGTGCGCGCCGAGGTCGATGTCGCGGTCGGTGCCGGTGAAGCGCAGCGCGAACCAGCGCTGGCGCTGGCCGCGATAGCGCCCGCCCCACACCCTGTCGGCGAGCGCGGGCGGCACGTCGTAGTTGAGCCAGTGCCCGATGCGGCCGATGATCCGCGCCTTGCCGGTGCCGATTTCCTCTTTCAGCTCCCGCAGCGCCGCGCGTTCCGGCGTCTCGCCGCGGTCGATGCCGCCCTGCGGCATCTGCCAATGGCCGCCCGCGGGGCCGCCCGCGTCGTCGACCCGCCGCCCGGCCCACACCAAGCCGCGCCGGTCGAACAGCGCGCAGCCCACGCAGTCGCGGTAGGGGCGCCGGGCGTAGGGTTCGAGCGGCTTCAGGGGCTTGGGGCGGCCTAGTTGACCACCCGCCCCTTGAACAGCGTGATCCCGCGCAAGAGGTCGAGCGCCCGGTCGAGCTGGTAGTCCTCAGGACGGTCGGCCCGGGCGGTCTTGGCCGGTTCCTTCTTGTCGTCCTTTTTGGCGCCCGCCCTGGGGTCCGCGGGCTTGGCGGCCGGGGCCTGGGCGTCCGGCTTCGCTTCCGGCTTGGCGTCCTCGGGCTTCTTCTTGGCATCCTCGGGGTTGGGCAGCGCGCCGCGCAGGTCCTTTTCGCTGCGGGTGCGCGCGTCCTTCTCGGCCTCGAGGTGGCCCTGCTCTACCACGATGTCGGGCTCGATGCCCTTGGCCTGGATCGACCGGCCCGAGGGCGTGTAGTAGCGCGCCGTGGTGAGCCGCATCGCGCCGTGGCCCGGCAGCGGGATGATGGTCTGCACCGAGCCCTTGCCGAAGGTCTTGGTGCCCATCAGCACGGCGCGGTGGTGGTCCTGCAGCGCGCCGGCGACGATCTCGGACGCCGAGGCCGAGCCGCCGTTGATCAGCACCACGACCGGCAGCCCGCCCGCGAGGTCGCCGGCCTTGGCGTTGTAGCGCTGGCCCTCCTCGGGGTTGCGGCCGCGGGTCGAGACGATCTCGCCCTTGTCGAGGAACGCGTCGGACACGGCGATCGCCTGGTCCAACAGGCCGCCCGGGTTGTTGCGCAGGTCGAGCACGAAGCCGATCAGCTTCGAGCCGATCTCCTTCTTCATGTTCTCGATCGCGCGCTCCAGCCCCTTGTCGGTCTGCTCGTTGAACGTGGTCACGCGGATGTAGCCGACGTTGCCCTCGACGCGGCTGCGCACGGACTGGATCTTGATCACCGCGCGGGTGAGCGTCACCTCCAGCGGCTCGGTGCGCCCGTCGCGGCGGATCGTCAGCTTGATGTCCGAGTTGACCGGCCCGCGCATCTTCTCGACCGCCTCCTGGAGGCTCAACCCCATCACCTGGTCGCCGTCGAGGTGCGTGATGAAGTCGCCCGGCCTGATGCCGGCGCGCGAGGCGGGCGTGTCGTCGATCGGCGAGACCACCTTGATCAGCCCGTTCTCCATCGTGACCTCGATGCCGAGGCCGCCGAACTCACCGCGCGTCTGCACCTGCATATCGCGGAAGTTCTTGGCGTTCATGTAGCTGGAGTGCGGATCGAGCGCGGCCAGCATCCCCTGGATCGCCGACTCGATCAGCTCCTGGTCGCCGGTCTGCTCGACGTAGTCGGCGCGCACGCGCTCGAACACGTCGCCGAACAGGTTGAGCTGCCGGTAGGTTTCGGAGCTGTTGGCGTTGGGCGGGCCGGCCTGGACCGAAGGGACGACGAACGCCACCAGCGTCAACGCGGCCAGTCTGAGATAACGCATGTCGATCACTCTCGCTTCGCTGTTAGCCGGGTTCCGCCCATCGGCGGGCGGTACCGGCGCCTAGCCGTTTCCGGCGGCGAGCCACGGCAGCGGGTTCACGGGTTGTCCGTCGCGCCGGAGCTCGACGTAAAGGCCGGCGCCGCTCTGCTCGCCCATCACGGCGACGGGCTCTCCGGCCAGGACCCACTGCCCCACGGCGCAGTCGATGCGTCCCAGGCCGGACAGCAACGTATGGTATCCCCCGCCGTGCTCGATGATCAAGATGCGGCCGTAGCCGCGGAACGGCCCGGCATAGACCACCTGGCCGTCGTAGGGCGCCACCACCCGGCTTAGCGCCTCGGCGCCGAACACCACGCCCTTGCTGGCGGAGCCCGAATCGTCGGTCTGCCCGAAGTTCCGCACGATGCGGGCCGGGACCGGGTTGGTCATGCCGCCGCGCGCCGGCGGGCCGGGGCGCAGTTCCTTGGGCCGCCCGAGGCCGTGGGCGGACGGCATGGGCGGCGGCAGGGCGGCCTGCTGCCTGGCGAGCGCCGCCTTCTTCTCTTCCTCCTCGCGGGACCGGCGCTCGGCCTCCTCGCGCGCCTTGCGCTCTTTGACCAGTGCGGCGATCAATTCCTCGTTATCGCGCGCTTCGGCCCGGAGCCGGTCGGCGAGGTCGGCGAGCTTCCTGCGTTCGCCCGCGGCGCGGCGCTGGTCGTCGGCGCTCTCGATCAGCATGCGCTCGATGCGCTGGGTCTCGCCCGCCAGCGCCGCGCGCTCGGCCTCGGATCGGCGCCGGGCGGCCTCGGCGCTTTCGCGCACGCGCTTAAGCTCGTCGAGCGCGGCGGCGAGAAAGTCGGATTGGCGCTTGAGCTCCCGCTCCATGGCGCGGAACGCCAGCGCCCCTTGCACGTTGTCGAGCGGCTGCCCCGGCAGGGCCACGAGGAACGCCGGCTCGTTGCCGGCCAGACGCAACAGCGCCGCCAGCACCTGCTGGCGCCCGGCGTCGCGCCGCCGCAGCTCGGCGCGCTTGGCCAGTTCCCCTTCGCCCAGCCGCACGATTTCTTCCTCGATGCGCCGGAGCTCCCCGGCGTGCTTCTGCTCGCGCTGCACGGCGTCGCGCCGCTCCTGGCGGAGCCGCTGCTCGCGCTTCGCGGCCTCCTCGGCCAGGCGCTGCTGCTCGGCCGCGCGTTCGGCGGCCTCGCGCGCGCGGCGCTCCTTATCCTGGCGCTCTTCCTCCAGGCGCTGCTCGGCGGCGGTTTGCGCGGTTGCCGGCGGTGGGCCGGCCAAGAGGCAGAAGACGGCGAGCGCCGCGCACAACCCGCGGCGGACGAAGCCGGGATCAGGCGATGGCACGTTGTCGGTCCGCTACCAGCAGGGAGCGGCCGGTCATCTCGGCCGGCTGCCGCAGGCCGAGCAGCGCGAGAAGCGTCGGCGCCACGTCGGCGAGCCGCCCGTTCTCGATGCGCTTCACGGCCTTGGGGCCGTTCACCAGGATCGCCGGCACCAGGTTCATGGTGTGCGCGGTGTGGGCCTGGCCGGTGTCGCGGTCGTGCATCAGCTCGGCGTTGCCGTGGTCGGCGGTGACGAACAGCACGCCGCCCGCCTTCCTGACCGCTTCGTCGAGCCGGCCGAGGCATCGGTCGACGGCCTCGACCGCCTCGATCGCGGCCCCGAGGTTCCCGGTGTGCCCGACCATGTCGGTGTTGGCGTAGTTGACGACCACGAGGTCGAAGCGGCCCGAGCCGATCGCCTCGACCAGCCTGTCGGTCACCTCTACCGCCGACATCTCGGGCTTCAGGTCGTAGGTCGCCACGCGCGGCGAGGGCACCAGGATGCGTTCTTCGCCCGGGAACACCTGCTCCTCGCCGCCGTTGAAGAAGAACGTGACGTGCGCGTATTTCTCGGTCTCGGCGATGCGTAGCTGCTTCATGCCGGCGTTCGCCACCAGCTCGCCCAGGATGTTGGCAAGCCGCCGCTGCGGGAACAGCGCGCCCATCCTATCGTTGAGCGCCTGGGAATACTCGACCAGCCCGACCGCGTCGGCGAAGCGCACGACGCGCGTGCGGCCGAAGCCGTCGAACGCGGGATCGAGCAGGGCGGTCAGGATCTGCCGGGCGCGGTCGGCGCGGAAATTGGCGCACAGCAGGCCGTCGCCGTCGCGCATGCCGGTGTAGCCGGGAAGCGCGAAGGGCTTGACGAACTCGTCGGTGGTGCCCTGGGCGTGGCTGTCGCGCACCGCCTTTACCGGGTCGGCGGCCTTGGGCGCATCGGCGTCGACGATGCAGCGATAGGCGAGCGCGACCCGTTCCCAGCGCTTGTCGCGGTCCATCGCGTAGTACCGCCCGCCCACCGTCGCGAGCGAAGCGTTCTTCGCAGGCGCGATGTCCTTGAGAAATTTTTCAAGATGCTCGGGTGCGTTCTTGGGCAGCGTGTCGCGGCCGTCGAGCAGCGCGTGGACCTGCACCTTGACGCCCGCGTCCGAGAGGATGCGCGCCAGCGCGGCGATCTGGCCCTGGTGCGAGTGCACGCCGCCCGGCGACAAGAGGCCGAGGATATGGCACGCGCCGCCGCTTTTCTTCAGCGCCGCGATGAAGGCGAGCAGGCGCGGGTTCCCGGCGAGGCTGCCGTCGGCGATCGCCTGGTCGATGCGCGGCAGCTCCTGCATCACCACGCGGCCGGCGCCCAGGTTCATGTGCCCGACCTCGGAGTTGCCGACCTGCCCCGTGGGCAGGCCGACCGCAAGCTCGGAGGCGTCGAGCAGGCCGTTGGGTTCGGTCTTAAGCCAGCGGTCGTAGGTGGGGGTGCGCGCCTGGCAGATCGCATTGTGCGCGCACTCCGTGCGATGGCCCCAGCCGTCGAGCACGCACAAGACCACCGGGCGGGGCCGGATCGCGGGGGTCGGGCGGGTGTCGGGCATGGCGGCTATATAAGGGATTTCCCGCCCCGCCGCCACCCGAAGGCGCCGGATTTCCTGGGATTTCCGGGCTTTACGCTATTCCCGGTGATAGGGATGGCCGGTCAGGATCGACTGCGCGCGGTAGAGCTGCTCGGCCAGAAGCGCCCGGCACAGGAGATGCGGCCAGGTCATGGGTCCGAGCGAGAGCACGAGCGACGCACGCTTCTTGAACTCCGGGTCGATTCCGTCGGCGCCGCCGATGGCGAAGGCGACCTCGCCCACGCCCTCGCCCTGCCATTTCCCAAGAAGCTGCGCGAAGCCCGCGCTCGTAAGTTGCCGCCCGCGCTCGTCCAGCGCCACGATGCGCGCGCCCCGGGGGCAGGCGGCGGCGAGGAGCGCGGCCTCGCGCGCCATGCGTTCCGCCGCCGGCAGCTTGCGGCGTTCCTCGACTTCCTTGAGCGCGATCGGCCAGCTAAGCCGCCCGGCATAGTCGCGATAGAGCCTGAGCGCGGGCCCGTCGCCGAGACGGCCCACGGCCGCGATGGTCAGGCGCATGTGCCCCGGTCTAGGGCATCACGCCATGTTGGCCGCTTCCGGCAATTCGCGGCCCCACATCTTTTCCAGGTTGTAGAAGCTGCGGACCTCGGGCCGGAACACGTGGACCACGACGTCGCCCGCGTCCACCAGCACCCAGTCGGCGTGCGGCAGGCCTTCGAGCGAGGGCTTGGCGTAGCCCGCGTCTTTGATGCGCTGCTGCAGGTGCTCGGCCATGGCCGCCACCTGCCGGGTCGAGTGGCCCGTGGCGATCACCATGAAGTCGGCGATGTCGGATTTTCCGGCGAGATCGATGACGACGACGTCTTCGCCCTTGTCGTCGTCGAGGGACTGTTCGACCAGCGCGCGCAGGGGTGCGCTGGGGTGGGCTGTGGCCCGGTTGCGCTTGACGATGTGTCACCTCGCGGTTCTGGTTTCACCCGGTCCGCGAACGGGGCTTTCCCGATTTGCGCCCGGCGCGGATCGCGCTGGCCGAGATGGGGTTCAGTCGCGTGAACAGGAACGCCCAGGCCGGCGGTTGGTTCCGCGCCAGCAGGCCGGCCGCGGCGGCGGCCAGGCGCCGGCGGGCGAAACGCCGCGCGGCTTTTCCGGACAACGCCTGGAAACAATAGGTCGGCCGGGCGAAAACCGCAATGGAAACAGTGTGAAAGATTTGCTGCCAGTTCTCCCAGCGCGCGATCTGTACCAGGTTGTCGGCCCCCATCAGCCACACGAACCGGGTGCGCGGGAACACCCGGGCGAGCCGGACCAGCGTGTCGGCGGTGAAGCGCGTGCCGAGCCGCCCCTCCACGTCGGTGACCCGGACGCGGGGGTGGCGCATGAACGCCCTGGCCCCGGCCATGCGCGCAGGCAACGGCGCCATGCCGCGCTCGGGCTTCAAGGGGTTCTGCGGCGAGACCAGCCACCACACCTGGTCGAGCCGCAGGCGCGCGAGCGCCGTCAGGGTTATGTCGGCGTGGCCCTGGTGCGCCGGGTTGAACGAGCCGCCCAGAAGCCCCACGCGCGGCGGCGCGAAGCGGCTCCGCGGATTGATCGCGTCCCGCAAGCGGCGGTTCCTAGCGCCAGACCAGCGCCGGCAGGCGCGCGATGCGCACCGGGCCCAGGTACACGCGGTTGCCGTCGCGCACCGTGATCGGCACGCGCAGCACCGGGGGACCGCCGTCGTCGGCGGGACGCGACAGGGCGGCCAGCGCCGCCTTGGCCAGCAGCGATTCGGGCACGCGCATCTGGCCGGTGGCCACGAGGGCGTCGATGATCGCGTCGCCGTTGCGCACGCGGCTGTCGAGCCGCACGTCGGGCTGCAGCTCGGCGTCGAGCCGCGCCGTGCCCGCGCCGCGGATCTCGAGCCGGCCCCAGGCGATCAGCACATCCTTGAGCTCGACGTAGCCGCCCGCGTCGCGCCAGCGCCGGGCTTCCTCCGCGGTCGGCGCGGCCGGCATGGGGCCGACCACGTCGGCCAGCACGTTGATCGTCTTGATCTCGGGGCCGAGGGGCCCGGCCTGCTGCGGCGGCAGCACCAGGCCGGCGATGCGCGTGTCGGTTTCGAGTTCGACGGTCGCGCCGCCGGCGGCGGGCGCGCGGCCCGCGGCCTGCGACAAGGCGGCGCCGGGACCGCCTGCCGCCTGGGGTCGCCGCGCCACCACGCGGGCCGTGGCGATCCGGTAGCGCTCGCCGGTGTCGGCCAGGCGCGCGTCGACCTGGCCGAGGTTCAAGGCCGCGGCGCGCGGCTTGCCGCGGCCGTCGAGCCGGACGTCCAACCGCCCCTCGTCGAGCGTCACGTCGAGCGGACGCGGCCGGCCGTCGACCGGCGCCACCAGCGCGTGCTTGCCGGGGAAGGCGAACGTCGCCTCGCCGAGGGTCCAGGGATTGACCTCGGCGGTGATCGATTGGCTGCGCCAGCCCAGCGGGTAACGGCCGCCGCGCGCGATCTCGAAGTCGGGCAGCTTCAGCACGAGCGCGAACGGGAAGCCCGAGCGCGCCGGCGGCCCGTGGCTGACGATGATGTCCTCGGCGCGGCGCTCGGCCTCCCATTGCGCCAGGCGGTCCTCGGCCTCGGCCGCGACCATGTTCCAATAGCCCACGGACCCGCCGGCGGCGCCCAGCGCGGCGACGGCGGCGACGGCGAGTCCAAGCTTGCGGGCGGCGTTCATGGCGCGGGCGAGTATAGCGGCGGCGGCAAGCGCGCCCAACCGCATGGATCGGGCTTCCGGGCGCGGCGCATGCCGGCCATGCCGGACGCGGTCCCTTGCCGGCCGGCGCGTTCTTCGGCATTTTCCTCGGCCATCGCCGGGCGCCGCCCCGGCGCGCCAAGGCCGCGAGGACCGGCGAGCCGCCCTTGAAACGCCACGCCCAGCCGAAACGCCCCGGAAAGCCGCCGAAGCCGCGCCGCTACAAGTTCGAGCCCGGGCGGGATTTCTGGGTGTTCGGCTACGGCTCGCTGATGTGGCACCCCGGGTTCGCCTATGCGGAGCGGCGCGTCGGCCTGCTGCGCGGCTACCACCGCAGCTTCTGCGTCTATTCCCACCAGTACCGGGGCACGCCCGAGAAGCCGGGGCTGGTGCTGGGGCTGGACCGCGGCGGGTGCTGCCGCGGCGTGGTCTACCGCGTGCACGCCCACAGCGCCGAGGAGGCCTGGCAGTACCTGTGGGAGCGCGAGATGAACCGCGACACGTATCACCCCAGGCACGTCCACGTGGCGACCGGCAAGGGCATCGTGGAGGCGCTCGCCTTCGTGGTCAGGCGCGAGCACCCGCAATATGCCGGCAAGCTGCCGATGGACCGGCTCGCGGCCCTCGTGATGCAGGGCATCGGCGGGCGCGGGACCTGCCGCGAGTACCTCGCGAACACCGTGAAGCACCTGGACGAGCTGGGCCTGACCGACGGGCCGCTGCACGACCTGTTGCGCGCCGTGGAACAACGCTGCATCGGCAGCGACTGGGAAACGCCGACGACCTGAGGAAAGGGCACGGGAACCGATGGCCGAATACACGCTCTATTGCTTCGCGCAGTCCGGCAACTGCTACAAGCCGGCGCTGATGCTGGCCTTGTGCGGCGCGGACTGGGCGCCGCGCTTCGTCGACTATTTCAACGGCGAGACGCGCTCGGCGGAGTACCGCGCGAGGGTCAACGCCATGGGCGAGGCGCCGGTGCTGGAGCACCAGGGCCGCAAGCTGACGCAGTCCGGCGTGATCCTCGACTACCTGGTCGCCAAGCTCGGCAAGTTCGGCTGGAAGGACGAGGACGAGCGGCGCGAGATCTTGCGCTGGATCCTCTGGGACAACCACAAGCTCACGAGCTACACCGCGACCTACCGCTTTCTCGTCGCGCTGACCAAGGACCCGGAGCCCAAGGTGCTGGAGTTCCTGCGCCAGCGCTCGGCTGGCGCGCTCGGGATTCTCGACGCGCACCTCGCCAAGAACGACTTCGCGGTGGGCGGACGGCCCACGATCGCGGACCTCTCGATGTGCGGCTATCTCTACTTCAACGACGAGTTCGGCGTGACGTGGGAGAAGGACTATCCCAACATCGGCAAGTGGCTGGAGCGGATCAAGGCGCTCAAGGGCTGGGCGCACCCCTACAAGCTGATGCCGGGGCATCCGCTGCCGGGGGCGAAGACGTAAAGAAGGATTACTCGATCTTTTTCCACTCTGTCGGGGGCGCTACCGCAGCTGTTTCTGCCAGCTGTTCTTCGATTTCGCCCGCCTCCTGCGAGAAAGCCGGCCCGAGAACAGCCTCAGCAGTTCCGTCAGGGAGTTTTTCAACATCCTTAAGCTTTCGGGTCATTGCACGTGTGCGAATCCCCAGTTGGTTCACCGAGTTTGCCGCTGTGTTTAACTGCCTGGAAAGAGTCTCAACGACTTTGTTGTATTTGCCGAACTCAGAGTGTACTGCGCCCAGAATTTGCCACACCTCGCTTGAGCGCTTCTCCAAAGCAAGCGATCGAAATCCCATCTGTAGCGCGCTTAAGAAGGCCGTGAGGGTCGTAGGGCCGGTCAATGTTACGTGATAGTCTCGTTGAAGTTGATCAAACAAGCCGGGGCGGCGCAAAGCCTCCGCAAAGAGGCCTTCTGTCGGAAGGAAAAGAATCGCAAAATCTGTTGTTTGTGGAGGAGAAATGTATTTTTCCTTTATCGACTTCGCATAAGACTTGATCTGGGTATCAAGCGCCTTACTAGCTTCAGCAATTCCCTCTGCGTCCCCCTCATCAGCCGCTACAAGGAGTTTTTCATAGTCTACTTGCGGAAATTTCGCATCGACAGGGAGAAGCACTTCGCTACCAATTCCGTCGCGCCCTGGAAGTTTGATCGCGAACTCAACTCGCTCTTGGCTGTGTTGCTTTACCTGAGCATTCTTGACGAACTGCTCGACAGAAAGAATCTGCTCCAAGAGCATCTCTAAGTGGACCTCTCCTAACGTTCCACGTACCCGCACATTGGAGAGCACTTTCTTGAGGTCACCAACGCCCGCAGCCAGCGATTGCATTTCTCCGATGCCTTTATGAACGCGTTCAAGTTGTTCAACGACACGAGTAAACGATTCACCAAGTCGTGTTTCTAAGGTCGTTTGCAGTTTTTCATCGACCGTCTTGCGCATCTCTTCGAGTTTTGCTGCGTTGTCAGAACGGAGCGCATCGAGTCGCCCCTCCACAGTCTGTTTGAGACCTTCTTGTGCTTTCTCCTGTTTCTCAGTAAGCGCGCCGACCGTGATTATTACGTTTTCAAGCCGCTCCTTCTGTTGCAGACTAAGTTGTTGAAGCGTATCTGAAACGGTCTTGCCAAGTCGCTCAAAGCTTGCACCCATCTCCTCGCGCAATTCTTTTGCGGCAGAACCTTGCTTTCCTGCAGCTTCATCCAGTTTCGACTCGATTGTTCGTCGAAGTGTTTCTCGGTTCTGACCAGCCTCCTCTCCCATTCGCTTCATTTCTTGATCTAATTTTGTAGCGATTGAGGTCGCCTTGTCAGCAACGGTTGTGATACCTCCATCCAACTTTGCCCCAAAATCCTTCACCTGATTGCCGATGAGGTCGCTGAGATCCTTAAATGCCTTCAGAGTCGAATCCTGGAATCCTTTCAGAGTCTCTCTCAATTCTTGCCTTAACCCTCGTGACTGCTCGTCCGAGGATTGCCTGAGTTTGTCTACTTCATTCCGAAGAAGGAGCGCGATGCCATCCTGAGTCAGGCCGCTTGTATCAACCTTCTTGCCGCTGCGGATGAATGCAAGTATCGAGAAGACTGCTGAAATACATGCAAATATAGCCGCGAGGACCACTATCAAGTCGTTCATTGCCGCACCGAGTAGGTTACGTATTCTAAGTCACGAGCACTTCGAATACCCGCAGTCCTGGCAGATGTCGCAGCCCTCCTGGCGCACCAGGTTGGCCGAGGCGCATTTCGGGCACTGGCGGATGCCGGCGAGCGACGCGGGCACGGCCGCTAGGCGCGCGGACGGCGCGGACGCACCCCGTCCCTCGCCGGCGGTTTCGCCCGCGCCCGTGCCCGGCGGTTCCGCCGCCGGCGCCTCGGCGCCGGCGATGAGCGCCACGGGCCGGCGTTCGGCGAACTGGCCCTCGCGCCTTTCGCGGGTTCCCGGAAGAAAGCCGATCGCGACCATGTGCCGCTCGATCACGTCGCCGATCGCGGCCAACAGCGAGGGCACGTAGCGGCCCTCCATCCACTGCCCGCCGCGCGGGTCGAACACGGCCTTCAATTCCTCGACCACGAACGACACGTCGCCGCCGCGGCGGAACACCGCGGAGATCATGCGCGTCAGCGCCACGGTCCAGGCGTAGTGCTCCATGTTCTTGGAGTTGATGAACACCTCGAACGGCCGGCGCCTTCCGTCCTGGATGATGTCGTTGAGCGTGATGTAAATCGCGTGGTCGCTGTCCGGCCACCTGATCTTGTAGGTCTGGCCGGGCAGGGCCTCGGGCCGGTCGAGCGGCTGGGTCATGTAGACCACGCCGCCCGCCTCGAACACGTCGGCGGGCTTCGCGCTCTCGATTTTCGGCGCCGCGGGCTGCGGCAGCGGCAGCTCGGCCTGGGCCTGCTCCTTGCGCTTTCGGTCGAGCGACAGGACGGCGCCGGTCACCTCGTTCGGCCGGTACGTGGTGCACCCTTTCAGGCCCAGCTCGTAGGCCTGCATGTAGACGTCCTTGAACGCGTCGAACGGCAGCGAGGCCGGACAGTTGATGGTCTTGGAGATCGAGCTGTCGATGTAGGGCTGCACCGCCGCCTGCATGGTCAGGTGGTCGCCGGGCGTGAGCGCCTGGGCGTCCACGAACGCGTCGGGCAGCGCCGCATTGGGCCCGAACAGCCGCCGGAACAGGCGGTAGGCGTGGTCGCTCACCTCCTCCTCGCGGCGCGTGCCGTCGGGCATCAGGATCGAGCGGTTGAAGGTGAAGCTGAACACCGGCTCGATGCCCGAGGAGACGTTGTCGGCGAGCAGCGAAATGGTGCCGGTGGGCGCGATCGAGGTCAAAAGCGCGTTGCGGATGCCCTGGGCCGCGATGGCGTCCTTGAGGTCGTTGGGCAGCGCCGCAACGGTCTCGCCCATGAGGTACTTTTCGCGGTCGAACAGCGGGAACGCGCCCTTCTCCTTCGCGAGCTCGATCGACGCGCCATAGGCGTGCCGGCGCAGCGCCTGCATCCAGAGCTCCGTCAGCTTCACCGCCGCCTCGCTGCCGTAGCGCGCGCCGCACAGGATCAGGGCGTCGGCGAGGCCGGTAACGCCGAGGCCGATGCGGCGCTTGGACGCGGCCTCGTGCTTCTGCTCGTTGAGCGGAAAGCGCGAGACGTCGATGGCGTCATCGAGCATGCGCACCGCGAGGGGCACGATGCGCGCCAGGCGCTCCATGTCCAGCCGCGCCTGCGGCGTGAAGGGATCGAGCACCAGCTCGGCTAGGTTTATCGAGCCCAACAGGCACGCGCCGTAGGGCGGCAGCGGCTGCTCGCCGCAGTTGTGGACCACGATGCCGTTGGCGTCGAAGGCGTTCACGCCCGGCACGCGGACGTCGAATACGGTCTCCTCGCCGTCCGGCTCGACCGACTCGACTTCGGCCGCGAACCGCTCGCGGTTGAGGCCGCGCTTGTATGCGGAGAGCGCCGCCGCGAGTCGCCAGGCCTTGTCGGTATCCCTGAATCCGATCCGCTCCGCGAACGCGGCCAGGTTGTCGTTGGCGACGACCAGCTCGTGCTGCGCCTTGCAGGCGTACTCGCGCCGCCCGCCCTTGCCGTCGGGCAGCGCGCGCGGGCCCGCCGGCCGCCGCTCGCGGTAGATCGCCGAGGCGACGCCGAGCCTCAGCAGCATGCGCTGTACCGCCTCCAGCCGCTTCAGGTCGCTTTGCGCGAGGCGCACGCTGACGCCTTTAGCCTGCGAGCCGATCACCGTCCCGTCGGTGTCGAACAGGCCGCGCAGGAACGCGCGGCAGAACGCGCCCGAGCAGGATTCCAGGTCAGGCGTAATCGCCTTGTCGCCCGGACTCATGCCGAGTTCCAGCGCCAGACGCCGCACCGCGCCCAGCGCCAGGCGGTGTTCCTCGCGCCCCGCGACCGGCACCCAGCCCGCGAAATCGCTGCGGTGGGGCAGGCTCAGCGCCGCCTCGAGCGCCGCCTCCATTACGCCCTCGACGCCGTCGCGGCCGTTGCCGTCGTTGACCGCCCGGCGCGGGCGCCAGACGCTCAAGACCGCCTTGTCGTCCTTCAGCGTGCCGTCGCCGACCAGCAGGCCGAGAAGGTAGCCCTCCGCCGCGCCGCGGGCGCCAGGCCAATCCGCGAGCGCGCGGTGGTTGCCGAGCACGACGCGGTCGCCGGGCTTGAGCTCGCCCGCCCTGCGCCAGACCTTTTGCGTTCCCTCCCAGACGAGCACGGGATGGTCGGCGGTGAGCCTGAGCGCGTGCCCGTCGCGGGTGCGAAGACGGAGAACCGGCTTGCGTCCGGTCGCGAAGAATCCATCGGCGCCGCTGGCGAACGGGTGCCCGTCGACCACGGCGGTGAAGGGCCGGCCCACCAGATCGGCCACCTGCCGCGGCCCGTCCGCGGTCATGACCCAGGTGCCGGCGGTCACGCACGGATTGGTCGCGTGGATGGTTTCGCAATAGTACAGGTTGTTCCGCCGGTTGATGCGGTCGATGAAGATCACGCCCGGCTCGGCGTAGGCGTAGGTGGCGCGCATGATGCGGTCCCACAGCGCGCGCGCGCGCACGGTCTTGAACAGCGTGCCGCCGAACGAAAGCTCCCACGGCGCGTCGGCCTTGACCGCTTCCATGAACGCGTCGGTGACCAGCACCGACAGGTTGAACATGCGCAGGCGGCCCGGCTCGCGCTTGGCGTCGACGAACGCCTCGATGTCGGGATGGTCGCAGCGCATGGTCGCCATCATGGCGCCGCGGCGGTAGCCGGCCGACATGATAGTGCGGCACATCGCGTCCCACACGTCCATGAACGACAGCGGGCCGGAGGCGTCCGCACCCACGCCCCGGACCGGCGCGCCGCGCGGCCGGAGCGTCGAGAAGTCGTAGCCGATGCCGCCGCCCTGCTGCATGGTCAGCGCCGCCTCGCGCAGATGCGCGAAGATGCTGCTCATGTCGTCCTGGATTGTCCCCATGACGAAACAGTTGAACAGCGTGACGTCGCGGCCGCTGCCAGCGCCCGCGAGAATGCGGCCCGCGGGCAGGAATGCGAAATTTTCCAACGCGGTATAGAAGCGCCCCGCCCACTCCTCCGGGTTGCGCTCGGGCGCGGCGAGCGCGCGGGCGACGCGCCGCCAGGTGTCGGCGACGGTTTTATCCACAGCCTCGCCGCCCGGGCCTTTCAGCCGGTATTTCATTTCCCAGACCCGCTGGGAGATCGCGTCGAAGGTCGCCATGGGTCGCCGTCGTTCCTGTCGGCCGCGCAAGCCCGTTTTCGGCCGCGCCTACCTACCGCAAGAAAGTTTCAAAAACCTGAGCCCAGGTGGACCCTGCGGGCCGCCTGGGGCCGGGGCGGGGAGTCTAGGGTCACACGCCCTGGAGTCAAGGTAATGTTCCTTAAATGTTCCAGCCCCGCCGCCGCCGCGCGGTTGCAGGCGCTGCCCGTCCACAACCTTGTCCACAGGCCAGGAACCGGGCCTCCGCCGGACCGTCGGCTGGTCGGACGGCGCGCCCCGGCCTAGCCGGGGTCCCCCGCCTCACGCGCGAGGCGGTCGCTCGCCTCCTCGATGCGCCGCTCCAGTTCCGCCATGAAGGCGCGGCGCTCCATCCCCGGCGCGATCGGCTCGAGGAACTCGACCGCGATGGTGCCGGGGCGCTTCAGGAACGCGCGCCGGCCCCAGAACAGGCCGGAGTTGAGCGCGACCGGCACGACCGGCAGGCCGAGCCGGTCGTACAGCGCCGCGACGCCCGGCAGGTACGGCCGGTGCGTGCCCGGCGCCGTACGCGTGCCTTGCGGGAAGATCACGATCTTGCGGCCCCCCGCTGCCCTGGCGCGCGCCTGCGTCACCATGCGCCGGAGGGCCGAAGGGCCCGCGCTGCGGTCGACCGAGATCATGCCGCAGCGCCGCGCGTGCCAGCCCCAGACCGGAATCAGAAACAGCTCGCGCTTCAGCACCACGCTGGGATAGGGGAACCACAGCGGCAGCGAGACCGTGTCCCAGGCGGACTGGTGCTTGGCCGCGACGATGCACGGCCCCTCGGGCAGCCGTTCGCGCCCGCGCATCTGCCAGTCGAGGCCCACCAGCACGCGCGCGGCCGTCATCATCGTGCCCGACCACCATGTCACGGCTGCATACAGCACCCGCCAGGGAAATGGCAGCAGCGCCACGTACAGCACCGCCAGAAGCGCGGTCCAGCCCAGGAACACCGCGTTGAACAGCAGCGCGCGCAGCGCCCTCATGCCGGCTCTCCCGCCGCGGCGCCAGGCGCGGAAACGCCGAGCGCGATACGCGCCGAGGCGGCAAGGTACTTGCTGTACTCGACCGCGGCGAGCGCCAGCGCGCCGCCGTGCTTCCACCATGTCCGCGCCGGAAACGTGTCGGGAAATACGGGGTGCGGCACGACCGCGGCATCCGGCATGGCGGCGCGGAACTCCAGCAGCGCACGCGGCATGTGGTAGCCCGCGGTCACGAGCCTGAGCGACGCGAAGTTCTGCTCCTTCATCCAGCGCTGGGTCTCCTGGGCGTTGCCGGCGGTGTTGTCGGCCTCGTAGCCGAGGGCGATGCAGCACTGCGCCTCCTCGGGTGACTGGCGCGCGGCGCGCAGAAGCTCCGCCACGTCCACGCCGCGGTGCACGCCCGAGACGAACAGCTTCTTGGCCCGCCCCTGCATCAGCAGCGTCAGGCCCTCGTTGAGCCGCCTGCTGCCGCCGGTCAGCACCACGATGGCGTCGGTGCGCGCGGCCGGGTCCTCGACCCGGTCGGGGATCTGGAGCGCGAACCACAGGAACCCGCCGAGCCAAAGCGCCGCCAGCCCCGCGAGGGCCGCGGCGCCTTCGCCCCCGATCTTCAGCGCCCGGCGAAGCCCGGCCAGCATCTAGACCAGCCGCGCGAGGGCGCGGCGCACGGTGCGCTTGGCCGCGGCCGAGGCGATCGCCATCATCCCCAGGAACGCGGCCGCGCCCGGCAGCGCGCCCAGCGCCGCCCACTGCCACGCCCCGAGGTCGAGCCGCGGCAGCAGCGCCGGATCGAGGTTCGCCGCCGCCTGCCACAGGAACGCCTCGGTCACGGCCAGGAGCACGAGGCCGATCAGCCCGCCCAGGAACGACAGCCACAGCGTGTGCGCGCGGAACTGCCGCGTGATGTAGTCGTCGTGCGCGCCGATCAAATGCAGCACCTCGATGGTCTCGTGGTGGACCGCGAGGCCCGCGCGCACCGCGAACACCACGACGACCGCACCCGTCAGCGCGATCAGCAGCACCGCGAAGCCCGCCAGCGCCATGACCCGCGCGGCGAGCCGCGCGATCTCGCCGCGCCACACCCCGTGGTCGTCCACGACCGCGCTGGGCGCCGTCTCGGTCAGGGCCGCGCGCATGGCGGCGAGGTCGGGCCGCTGCCCAGGCTTGATCCGCACGATTAGGAGGCGCGGCAGCGGCAGGTCGCCCGCCGCGGCGCCGCTGCCGAGCCAGGGCTCGAGCCGCCGCGCCACATCGGCCGCCTCCAGCGCCTCGACCGCGCCGACGCCTGCAACGCCGAGCAGCGCCGCCCGCGCTTTCTCCGCGCGCGCTTTGCCCGCGTCCGCGTCTTCCGCGGCTGGGGGCAGCAGCACGCTGACCGCGCCCGACACACCCTCGGTCCAGCGCCACGCCAGCACGCCCAGCGCCAGCGCGCCCGCAAGGGTCAGCGCCGCGAGGTACGACATCAGCGCCACGATCCACGGCACCAGGCGCGCCGAGCCGTCGCGCCCCAGCGGCAGGTCGTAGCGGCGGCGGAACATCGCGCTCCCTAGGGCTGCCCCAGGGGCAGCGCGCCCTGGCCCGCCGCGCGCGCCTTGGGCGGGAACGGATCGGCCGGCAGCGCCACCGGCAGGACGCTCAGGCGCCCCGACTCGAGGTGGAGCTGCGGGTAGTTGTAGCGCGCGACCAGCTGCGCGTTGTGCGTTGCGACGACCACCGTGGCGCCGTAGTGGTGCGCGTTCTGGAACAGCCGCATCATGCGCATGGCGTTGTGGTCGTCCACGTTGCCGGTGGGCTCGTCGGCGACCAGCAGGTCGGGCCGCGCAACGACCGCCCTGGCGATCGCCAGGCGCTGCTGTTCGCCGCCCGAGAGCGTCTGCGGGCGCGCGTCCATCGCGTCGGCCAATCCCACCCAGGCCAGGAGCTCGGTCACGTGCTGCCTGATCTCGGTTTCGCCGACCGACGCCACGCGCAGCGGTAGCGCCACATTGTCGAACGCCGAGAGATGCGGCAGCAGCCGGAAATCCTGGAACACTACGCCGACGCGCCGGCGCAGGACCGGCGCTTCCATGCGCGAGAGCGAGGCGGTGTCGCGGCCGAACAGGCGGATCGCGCCGCGCCGGGGCCGCTCGGCGAGGTACATCAGACGCAGCAGCGAGGTCTTGCCCGCGCCCGACGTGCCGGTCAGGAAGTGGAACGTGCCCGGTTCCAGGGTCAGGTTGATGTCGCGCAGCACCTCGGGCCCGTCGCCGTAGCTGAAGCCGACGTCCTCGAACCGCACGAACGCGCCGCCGTCCGACATGCCGTTGCTGGAGCCGCCGTTGCCGTGAAAACCGGGGCACCTTGGCACGGCCGAGCGCCGGGCGTCCAGAATCAGCGGTCCGAACCGCGACTCGGCGCCGGGGCCCGCGATTCGCCGCGAATCGCTGTGCCAAAGGGTTCCGCGGCGCTTCCTTGCCTAGCCGGAGTCCGATTCCTATAAAGCGAATCGCCGCAATTGCCCGATCGCGCGGGGGCCGGGGCGTCGCGGCCTAGGGCGGGTTGGGCTTCGAGGGCAAGCCAGCGGACATGATCGTCTCCTGTCCCCGTTGCGCGACGGGTTTCGCGCTGCCGGACCGGGCGCTGGGAAGCGCCGGGCGCAAGGTGCGCTGCGGCGGCTGCGGCCATGTCTGGCTTCAGCTCGCCGAGGCGGCCGCAACGCTGGAATCGCCCGTGACCATGGAGCCGACCCAGGACGTCATCAGCGACGCGCCGGGCTGCCTGCCGCCCGACCTCCTGGAAGTGGACGCACCCATCGGCGCGGGTGCGCTCGACGTGGCGCCCTGGCGCGACGAGCCCGACCCCCTCGCGGAAGAACAGCCGCAGGAAGCGGACGCGGAAACCGCCCAGGCCGGCCCCGGCGAAGAGCCGCTGATGCCGGAAGAAGAAAAGCTGCAAGCCGAGGTCGAGCGGGAAGCTGCGGAGGGCGCCGCGGAAGCCGAAACGGCGGCGGAGATCGAAACCGCCGAAGCGGCGGAGCAACCGTCCGCCGCGCCCGCCGAACCAGCCGAACAGGGGCCAATTCCGGCGGCGTGGAGCGCGCCGGCCCTCGCCGCGCTCGCCCCGCTCGTCGCCGCCATAGCCGAGGACAAGGCGCGCGAAACGGGAGTCGCCCCGCCCGCTGAGGCCATCACGGCGGCGCCCGAGCCGCCGCCCGAGACGATACCCGCGCCGCCGCCCGCGCCGATACCCGAGCCGACAGCCGCGCCGGCTCCGGTCGCCGAGCCCGCGATCATCGCCGCCGAACCCGAACCGGGGCCGGTCGCGGAACCGGCGCCAACTGCGGAGCCTCCGCCGGCTGCCGAAGCCGCGCCGGCAATCGAACCGTCGTCGGCAACGGACTCCGTACCGGCGGCCGAACCCGCGCCGGTCATCGTGGCGGAGCCCGAGGCGTTCGCAGCCACCGCCGATTCGATCCTGGAAGGCGCGGCCCTCGACGTGGCGCTGCCGGAACCTGCCGCGGCCGGACCGGCGCCGTCCCTCGCGCCGTCCGCGCCGCAGCCGCCTACGCCCGAACCCGCCGCGGCACCGGCCGAGACTGCCGTGGAGATCGCCGCGCCGGAGCTGGCGCTGATCGCCGCCACCTCGCTCGCCCCGCCCGAAACCGCTTCCGCTGAATCTCAGGCGGCCCCGGCTGCGCCGCCGGAAACCGCCGACCTCCCGCCGATCGAAATCCCCGAGCCGCCCGGGGCGTCCGCGATCCTGGTCGCGCTGCGCGAGGACCGCCCGCGCGAGAGCGAAAGCGCCGACGCCCTGGTGCCGCCGCCCGCGCCGGCGCTCGACGACGACCTCAGCCCCGAGGACGCGGTGCCGCCCGAGGTCGCGGCCGCGAGCCTGAAGCGCCACCGCCGCCTGCGCTTCGCCGCGGTCCTCAGTGCCCTCGCGCTGATCGTCGCGGGCCTCGCCGCCAACGAAGCGACGCGCGGCGACGGCGCCGCCATGCTGGCCGCGATCAAGACCGGCGGCGCGCCGCCCGAGGAGGGCCTGGGCTTCGCCAATGTCGTCACCCAGCGCACCGCCGTGGGCGGCGTGCCGATGCTGGTCGTGACCGGGGAGATCGTGAACGACTCGAACCGGCCGCGCCCGGTTCCGCCGCTGCGCGGGGCGCTGCTCGGCGGCGCGGACGAGCTTCAATCCTGGACCTTCACGGCGGCCCTCAGGCGCCTCGACCCGGGCGAGCGCGCGAGCTTCGAGACCGTGGTGCGCAACCCCGCCAGAGGCGCCACGGACGTGCGCGTCACCTTCGCCGACGCCGGTTCCTGACGGCCGGACATCCACAGCCGATTCAGCGGGTTGTCCCAGCCGTTAAGCCTCTCTTAACGGTTTGGTAAGGGATTTTGCGATAATTTTAACGGGATACAACGAATCGGCATGAGGCCCGCAGAGGCTGCTCGAGGATACCCATGGCAAGGATTCTGTTGGCCGAAGACGAGGCCGCGGTGCGCGAGTTCGTGCGCCGGGCGCTGGTCCACAGCGGGCACCACGTCACCGCCGTCGACAGCGGGCATTCCGCCAAGGCCGCGCTTGCGCGCGAGGCGTTCGACCTGCTGCTCAGCGACATCGTGATGCCGGGCGTGGACGGCATCGACCTCGCGCTCCATGCCGCGGGCGCGGGCCCGGACATGGCGATCCTGCTGATGACCGGCTATGCGGCCGAGCGCCAGCGCGCGCACCGGGTCGAGGCATTCGCCTACCGCGTGATTTCCAAGCCCTTCACGCTGCGCGAGATCTGCGCGGCGGTGAACGAGACGCTGGCCCGCCGCGACACCCAGGCCTCGGTGGCGTGACGTTTTCCTCGTCCTTCGACAAGCTCAGGACGAGGAGGCCGAAGAATTCCCAGATCACTTTTGCCTCATCCTGAGCCTGTCGAAGGATGAGGCAACCGCCCTACGCCCTTATCTGCCCGGACCCGCGCACCACGTATTTGTAGCTGGTGAGCTGCTCGGCGCCCACCGGCCCGCGCGCGTGCAGCCGGCTGGTGGAAATCCCGATCTCCGCGCCCATGCCGAACTCGCCGCCGTCGGCGAACTGGGTCGAGGCGTTGTGCAGCACGATGGCGCTGTCCACCTCGTTCATGAACTTCTCGGCGGTCTTGGTATCCGCGGTCACGATGCTGTCGGTGTGGTGCGAGCCGTGGCGGTTGATGTGGCCGATCGCGGCGTCCACGCCGTCCACCACACGCACCGCGATGATGGCGTCGAGATACTCGGTGTCCCAGTCCTTCTCGCTCGCGGGCACCACGCGCGGATCGGCCTTGCGGACCGTCTCGTCGCCGCGCACCTCGCAGCCCGCGTCCAGCAGGTCCTTGACCAGGGCCCCGAGGTGCGTGGGCGCGGCCCGGCGGTCGACCAGAAGCGTCTCGGCCGCGCCGCAGATCGAGGTGCGCCGCATCTTGGCGTTGAGCGCGATCCGCCGCGCCATGGCGAGATCGGCCGCCCCGTCCACGTAGACGTGGCAGTTGCCGTCGAGATGCGCCAAAACGGGAATCCGGCTTTCCTTCATCACCCGCTCGATCAGCGACTTGCCGCCGCGCGGCACGATCACGTCGATGAACTCGTGCATCGCCAGCATGTGGCCCACGGCCGCGCGGTCGGTGGTGGGCACGAGCTGGATCGCGGCCGCCGGCAGGTTGGCCGCGCGCAGGCCCTCGGCCAGGCACCGGGCGATGGCGCGCGAGGAATGGAAGCTCTCGGACCCGCCGCGCAGGATCGCGGCGTTGCCCGCCCGCAGGCACAGCGCGCCGGCGTCGGCGGTCACGTTCGGGCGCGACTCGTAGACGATGCCGACGACGCCGAGCGGCACGCGCACGCGCGAGATGTCGAGGCCGTTGGGCCGGCGCCAGCGCGCGATCACGCTGCCCACGGGATCGGGCAATTGGGCGATTTCGTCCACGCCCTCGGCCATGGCCGCGACGCGTGCCTCGTCGAGGGTGAGCCGCTCGACCAGCGGCGCCTTGAGGCCCGCGCGCTTGGCCGCTTCCACGTCCGTCTGGTTGGCGGCGAGGATGTCGCCGGCCCGCGCGCGGATCGCCTCGGCCGCGGCCTTGAGCGCCCGCGTCTTGGTTTCGGCCGCGATCGTGGCGAGCGCGCGCGCGGCCCCGCGCGCCGCCGCGCCGATGGCGCGCATCCCGGCTTCCAGGCCTTGGGCTTCGCCGCTCATGACTCCAGCGCCAGGTCGTCGCGGTGGATCATCTCGTCGCGGCCACGGTAACCCAGGATCGCGGCTATTTCACCCGATTTGTGCCCGACGATGCGCGCGCAATCGCCGCTGGAATAGGCGACCAGGCCGCGGCCCAGCACCCTGCCCGCGCGGGTCTTGACCAGCACCGCGTCGCCGCGCTCGAACGCGCCTTCGACCGCCAGCACACCCGCGGGGAGAAGGCTCTTGCCCTTGGCGAGCGCGGCGGCGGCGCCGTCGTCCACCACCAGCGCGCCCGAGGCGCCGAGCGTGCCGGCGATCCAGCCCTTGCGCGCGGCGGGCGGCGTGGCCGCGGGCAGGAACCAGGTGCAGCGCGCGCCCGCGATCAGGGCCTTCAGCGGATGCTGGCCGCGCCCGTCGGCGATCGCCATGCGGCAGCCCGCGGCCATGGCGATGCGCGCGGCCGCGAGCTTGGTGACCATGCCGCCCGAGCTGTAGCCGGGCGCGGCCTTGCCGGCCATCGCGTCGATCTCCGCCGTCAGCTCCGCCACCTCCGGGAGGTGCCGTGCGGATTTGTCCTTGCGCGGGTCGGCGCTGTAGAGCCCGTCGATGTCGGAGAACAGCACCAGCGCGTCGGCGCTGGTCATCTGCGCCACCCGCGCGGCGAGCCGGTCGTTGTCGCCGAAGCGGATCTCCTCGGTCGCCACGGTGTCGTTCTCGTTGATCACCGGCACGGCGCCGAGCCGCAGCAGCTCGCCCAGCGTGCCCCTGGCGTTCAGGTGCCGGCGGCGCTCCTCGGTGTCGTCGAAGGTCAACAGCACCTGCGCGACGGTGATGCCGTGGCGTGCCAGCGACTCCTCGTAGGCGTGCGTGAGCCGGCTTTGCCCGGTCGCGGCCGCCGCCTGCTTCTCCTCCAGCCTGAGCGCCCGCCAGCCCTTGGCCGACGCGAGGCCCAGATGCAGCCGCCCCACCGCGATCGCGCCCGAGGAGACGATCAGGATTTCCTGCCCGCGCTTGCGCGCTTCCGCGAGGTCGTCCGCCAGCGCGTCGAGCCACGCGCGCTTCACCTTCCCCGCGGCCTCGTCCACCAGCAGCGCCGAGCCGATCTTCACCACGATCCGCCGCGCGGCCAGGAGCGGCGAGGCGTGCTTCGCGCCGGGGGTCATGACGCAATCCAATTCTTTGGTCCCCCCTCCCCTCCGCGGGAGGGGGATAGGGGGAGGGGGTGGAACCGTTGCGTGGAAGAAAGAGACCCCTCCCCCGCGACGCTGCGCGCCGCGCCCCCTCCCTCAAGGGGAGGGGGGACGGAAATGAAAGCGCGGCGGCCTTGCATTGCACCCCTCATCCCCCGCTCCTCGAACGCGCGAGGGGATGCCAGGGCTCAGGCGACGATTTCGCGGCGCGCGGCTTCGCCGCAGCCTTCGAGACGTGCTTCGCGCCGACGTGCCTTAGCAGCGCCGACAGCGCCTGCTTCACGCCCTTGCCGGTGGCCCCCGAGAGCAGCAGCACGGGCTTGCGCGTGGCCTGCGCCAGTTTTTCGCGGCGCGTCTTGATCTCGTCCTCCGTCAGCGCGTCGATCTTGTTGAGCGCCACGATTTCGGCCTTCTTCTCCAGCCCCGCGCCGTAGGCCTTGAGCTCGCGCCGCACCGTGCGGTAGGCCGCTTCCGGGTCCGCCGCGGTGCCGTCCACGAGGTGCAACAGGACGGTGCAGCGCTCGACGTGGCCGAGGAAGCGCGTACCGAGCCCCGCGCCTTCGTGCGCGCCCTCGATCAGCCCGGGAATGTCGGCGAGGACGAACTCGCGGCCCTCGGCTTGGACCACGCCGAGCTGGGGCTTGAGCGTGGTGAACGGATAGTCCGCGATCTTGGGCCGGGCGCGCGACACGGCCGCGAGGAACGTGGACTTGCCCGCGTTGGGCAGGCCGATCACGCCGGCGTCGGCGATGAGCTTCAGCCTCAGCCACACCCAGCGCTCCTCGCCGGGCCAGCCCTTGTCGGCCCTGCGCGGCGCGCGGTTGGTCGCGGACTTGTAGTGCGCGTTGCCGAAGCCGCCGTCGCCGCCCCGCAAGAGCACCGCGCGCTGCCCCGCCTCGGTCAGGTCGAGCAGCACGGTCTGCTTGTCCTCGTCCAGCACCTGGGTTCCCGGCGGCACGCGCAGCACGGCGTCGGCGCCCCGGGCGCCGGTCTTGTTGCGGCCCTGGCCGTGGCCGCCCTTGGCGGCCCTGAAGTGCTGGGTGTAGCGGAAGTCGATCAGCGTGTTGAGGCCGTCGACGGCCTCGACGATCACGTCGCCGCCGCGCCCGCCGTCGCCGCCGTCGGGGCCGCCGAACTCGATGAACTTCTCGCGCCGGAACGCGACCTGGCCCGCGCCGCCGTCGCCCGAGCGCAGGTACACCTTGGCTTCGTCGAGGAATTTCATGTCGGGTCCCGCGTGCGTCCGCCGGGGGCTTCCGCCCCATCGGACCCGCGAGCGGGACCTTCACGCCCCCTCGAGAACGGGGGCTGGGGCGGGTGAACCCTACTCGGCGGCGTCCTTTGCCGACAGCGGAAGGACGTCGACGAAGGTCCGGCCGCGCCCGGACGGTCGGAAGTTCACGCGGCCCTCGACGCGCGCGAACAGCGTGTGGTCGCGCCCCATGCCGACATTGTGGCCGGGATGGAAGGTGGTGCCGCGCTGGCGCACCAAAATGTTCCCGGCGGGCACGACCTGCTCGCCGAAGCGCTTCACGCCCAGCCGCCGGCCCGCGGTGTCGCGGCCGTTGCGGGAGCTGCCGCCTGCTTTCTTGTGCGCCATGACCTGCGCTCCTTCGATTCCGTTTCGGGCCCGCTCAGCCGCGCGCGATCGCGGTGATCTTGAGGACCGTGAGGTTCTGGCGGTGGCCCTTCTTGCGCCGGTAGTTCTTGCGCCGGCGCTTCTTGAACACGATGACCTTCTCGCCCTTGGCCTGCTTCACCACCTCGGCCTTGACCGAGGCGCCCTTGACCAGCGGCTGGCCGATCTCGACCTTGCCGCCCTCGCCCAGCATCAGCACGTCCTTGAGCTCGACGGTCTTGCCGGCCGCGGCGTCGAGCTTCTCGACCTCGATCACGTCGTCCTTGGCGACCTTGTACTGCTTGCCGCCCGTCTTGATCACTGCGTACATGGCCGGTCCTGGAACGCGCTAGAGGGTTGGGGCAACGGCGCCGCGGTTTGTCCAACGATCCCAAGGGGATAGTAAGGGCCGCGTGGCCGGGGGCGAAACGCCGCCCCGGCGCCGGAGCCGCGGAAATATAGTCGGGAAGCCTTCGGAGTCAACGGGTTTGAGGGGGGCGGCGGGCACCCTGGATCGGCGGGTCGGGGCCTCATCCTTCGACAGGCTCAGGTAAAACAGAAATTGGGGTCAGAGTAAGATTAACTGCCGTTTGTCGCGGCGCTTCTTCGCTGGCCGGCCCGCGGGCCTGGGCGCGACGCGGCGTTTCAACGCCTTGGCGATCCGCTCCTTGAAGCGCGCGCTGCCGAACGCCCAGCCGCCGTTGGTCGCCCTCCGCAAGCCCTCGACGAACGCCTGCTCCAGCGGCGCGCGGAACAGCGCGCGGTAGGCCTCCTGCCGCGCCGCGGGCCCGCGCCCGAGTTCGCGGTAGAGCGCATGGTCGGCCGCGAGCGCGTCGGCCGCGCCGTGGGCGTGCGCGCGGTAGCTCGACCACCGGTACTCCCGCGGATGCCGCACCATGCGCGCGCGCACCGGGTTGAGCTCGATGTAGCGGCAGCAGGCGAGGAAATAGTCCTCGCCGTCGATCGGCGCCGCGCGATAGCGCCCCTCCCACAGCGTGCCGGTGCGCCGGTACGCTGCGTTGACGTAGCGCACGTAGCGCCGCCCGAGCGTCTGCATCGTGCGCGGCAGGCTGTCGGGGCCCCGGGGCGTTGCGAGCAGATGCACGTGGTTGGTCATCAGCACGTAGGCGTGGATCGCGCAGCCGTATTTCGCCGCCGCCTCGGCGAGCCATTCGGCGTAGCGCGCATAGTCCTCGGGCGCGAAGAACGCGGGCGCGCGGTTGTTGCCGCGCTGGATCACGTGCAGCGGCTGGTCGGGAAGGAAATAGCGCCCGGCGCGCACCACGGCCCGCCTCCTTTCGGGATGCCCGGTCGGCCATACTAGCGCGAGGCGGGGAGAATTCTACTCTGACCCCGATTTTCCATCAAATATGATAATGACGCCGGGCGGCAATGGTCTCCATATGTTCAAAATCTGGAGGAGTTTTGTAACGCTGCAGCCGAAGATGGCGGGCTTGCATCAGGCGGGCGAGACTGGCACAATTCCTGTGAACTTGGAGAAACCGTCATGGCTATCACAATCCGTTCGCTTGTCTTCGGTGTCGCTTCCGGCGTCGTGGCTGGTGCGGTTGGAGCCTTGCTATTGTGGGCGTTGAACGCGGATAGCAAGTGGCTGCTGACGGGTTCGATGACGGCTGTGGTGTTAGCTTTGTTAAACACAATCTGGCCGCCCAAAGCGTTCCACAAACTGTTGGGCCGCTGACGGTTCAACCCGGTGTTTCGGATCTTCTGCTAGTAGAAAACTACTCGCTGACCCCAAACACTAATCCCAAGAAGAATCGGGGTCAGAGAATCGGGGTCAGCAGAGAATCGGGGTCAGAGTAAGATTAGCTGCCGCTTGTCGCGGCTCATTTTCGCGGGACGGCTCGCGGGCCGTCCGGCTTCGGTTTCTCCGTCCGCCCTCGCCCTCCTCAATTGTAATTCAACCCCACCTGCTGGCCGAGCTGCACGCCGCGCCGTCCCAGCTCGTAGGCGGCGGCGTGCGTGATGTCGCCCGTAGTCCACAGCGTGATCGGCGCGCGCTTCGCGGCCAACAGCGCGAACAACA
>Ga0233425_10000589_pt1 | contig 92563 bp, 65 predicted proteins | sample Watercolumn_Towu_2_FD_181712 | JGI IMG/M metagenome (GOLD analysis project Ga0233425, IMG submission 181712) | Freshwater microbial communities from Lake Towuti, South Sulawesi, Indonesia - Watercolumn_Towuti2014_140_MG | ecosystem: Environmental > Aquatic > Freshwater > Lake | place... | reverse complement strand
CCACGCATCGAGCCAGCGAGCCAGTTCGCCGGCGCCGGCTTCGTTTGCCTGCAACTGTCGCAGGCGGGCTGCCGGCAGCCGATACAGCCGGGTGCCGTTGCCCCCGACGGCCAGCCACCCCAGCCCGCCGCCGCCCGCCTCGCGGCAAAGCCCGAAAACCACCTGGCCCGCGGCCACGCGCACGAAATGCGAGCGCGCGCCGGAGGGTTCGCCCCCCGCCAACGGAACGGCGAACAGGTCCACCCGGCCTGAGTCGATGAACCAGACCTGCTCGGGATCATCCACGCTGAAGGGCTGGTTGCTCCCAGCCTCGAACAGGGCGCCCTCGGCGCGAAACAGATCGGCGGCGGTGTTCATTCGGACTTGATCAACTGGGCATACACGCCCTCGACTTCCTTGAGTTCGTCGTGCGTGCCGCGTTGCACGACCTGGCCGCGCTCGAGCACGATGATCTCATCGCAGTCACGAATCGTGCTCAACCGGTGGGCGACGATCAGGCAGGTGCAACCGCGGCGGCGCAGGTTATCATCGATGAGCTGTTCGGTCACGGGGTCCAGGGCGCTGGTGGCCTCATCGAGGACCAACAAAGTCGGGTTGCCGACCAGCGCCCGGGCGATCTCGAGCCGCTGGCGCTGACCGCCGCTGTAGTTGGCGCCGCCTTCGGCCACCTGGCTGTCGTATCCTCCGGGGCGCGCGGCTACGTCGTCGTGGATGCAGGCGTCTTTCGAGGCCTGGACCACCCGGTTTTCCGGGATGGTATCGTCCCACAACGTGAGGTTCTCGGTGACGGTGCCCTCGAACAAGAAGATGTCCTGGTCCACCAGGGCCAGCGAGTTGTTGAGCGTGGCCCGCGCGTGGCCGTCGCGGGGACGCCCGTCAAAAAGAATGTCACCCGACCAGGGCTGATAAAGCCCGGTGACGAGTTTCGAGATGGTGGACTTGCCGCTGCCGGAGCCGCCCACCAGCGCCACGCGACGGCCCGGCTTGATGGTGAGGTTGAAGCCCTCGATGAGCGGCGGGTCCAGCCGGCTGTAGCCGAAGGTCACGTTCCGCAGCTCGAGATGGCCCGTCAGTTTAACCCGGCCCTGCGCGGCGGTTGCGCCTTCTGTGGGCGCGGCCAGCAAGGGGTCCTGCTTGTACCAAAGCACATCGTCCAGCCGGTTCATGGCGCCCTCGGCCGTCTGCAAGGTGCTGCCCAGATTGACCAGGGTGTTGAACGGCCCGGTGAAGCTCGCCATCAACGACTGAAACGCGACGAGCATCCCCACGGACATGTGGCCTTGAATGACCCACCACCCGCCCAGTGCCAGCACGATGGCCGTGTTCAAGCCCGAGAGCACCACCGGCACCGCGTCGAGATATTGATCGTAGAGCGCCAGCTTCTGCTGCGTATTGACGACTTTGCTTTGGTAGCCCGACCAGCGCACGAAGAAATCCGGCTCCGTCCCGGTGGCCTTGAGCGTCTCGATCATCTGGAGGCCGCTCATCGACGTGCCCGTGAGCTTGCCTTCGTCCTGCTGCAAGCGCCGGTTGCCATCCACGCGGCGGCGGGAGAAATAGCGCAGGGCGGCGACATTGATCAGCGCCACGCCGATCCCGACCAGCGTGAGCGTGTGGTCGTATTGGTACATCAGGATGGCGTAGAAGACCACCAACACCAGATCGATCATGTTGCTGGCCAGTTGCCCGGAGAGCAGCGACGCCACCCAGTCGTTGATCCCGACGCGCGAGCCGATCTCGCCCCCGTAGCGCTGCGTGAAAAACTCGATCGGCAGATGCAACACGTGCCAGAAAAACTTGCTCGAGGTGCTGATGGCCAGCTTGGTCTCGAACCGCATCAGGTAGTACTGCTGCAGCCAGACCAATCCCCCCCGCAGCAACGCGGTAACCGCCATGCCGAGGATCAACGCCCCCATCCAGTTGCGCCGCCCGCCGATCAGGATGTCATCGACGAAAATGCGCGAGAACGTCGGTATCACCAGCCCGGGCCCCACCAGCGCCAGGCCTGCCAGCACCACGTAGAGCAGCGCCGTCTCCGAGCCCGCCAGCCGGCTGCGCAGCGCGGCAATCAGACTGCGCTTGCGCCCGCCCGGCTGGAAATCCGGTCCCGGCTCGACGGTCAGCACCACGCCGGTGAAGGACTGGTCGAATTCCTCGTTGGACACCTGCCGCGGCCCGCTGGCGGGGTCGTTCAAGTACACCACGCCGTCGCCGAACTCCTCGAGCACCACGAAATGGTTGAAATTCCAGAACACAATGCACGGCAGCGGCAGGCCGCGAAGTTCGTCGGTTTCCTTGCTGTAGCCGCGGGCGAGCATGCCGTAGTCCCCCGCGGCTTTGATCACGTTGCTCGCCTTGCTGCCGTCGCGCGACACGCCGCACGCCACACGCAACTCCTCGAGGGGAACGATCCGTCCGTAGTGCGCGAGCACAATCGCCAGGCTGGCCGCGCCGCACTCGACAGCCTCCATCTGCAGCACCGTCGGCGTGCGCACCCGCCGCCGGGTCCAGAGTCGCCGCCGGATTTTCTGGTCAGTGAGCGCCGGCATGAGCTTCAAAAACCAGCGGTCTTGCGCGCGATGGGCAGCACCAGGTCGATCGGGTGCTCCCGCTTGATCGTGATCGTGCCATCACACAGGGTCCCGCTCGTCAGCACCACGTCCGCCCCTTTGGCTGACGACCAGGCGTATTGGTTCGTGCCCTTGCCCCGGTCCAGGGCCACGCTGACTTCGATCGGCGCGCCGCCCTGTGAAAACTCATTCACCAGGGCCTGGTTCTCCAGAATCCTCAACATGCCTTGCGGGGTCACGGGAAACGGCGAGACCGAAACCACATGGCCACGCAACAAACCGTATTCCTCCTTCTTCACCGACACGGGCGAGAGGTCCACCGGCATGTTGGTGGCGACCAGTTTGCCGTCCGCCGGGCTCAGGTAAAGGCGCGCCTCGAGGTCACCCGCCGCCGGCTGGAGGCTCAGAATGGGGGTGCTGCCGCTGATCAACTGGCCTTCCTTGACCATGATCTCGAGCACATTTCCTTCATAAGGACTGGTAATGCGCGTGTTCAGTTCATACAGGTTCGTCAGGGTCTGGAGCTGGTGCGCCCCCTGCTCGATCTGCTTTTGCAGGTCCAGCCGCTGCTGCCGCCGCCGTTCCTCCGCCTGCAACCGGTTCAGGTCGAGTTGTTTCAACTGGACCTCCGCCCGCGCCCGTTCGTCGGTCGCGACGTAGAGTGAATTGCGGGTCTCCAACACGCGTTCCTCGGCCACCAAGCCGCGCGCCAAGAGCTTCTGCTGGACGTTCACGCGATCCTCGAGGGCCTTGATGCGCTCGGTTTGGTTGCTGATCATGCCGGCGAAGGTCCGGCGCTGGGTGTCCTGGTCGGTCTCCTCCTTGCCCCGCTCCTGCGTGTGGAACTGCAAGAGCACCTCGAGGTCGCCCTCGAGCCGCTGTTGGTTGGTGGCGCCCTGGCGGATGCGCAGCTCGAGCTCGGGCTGGCTCACCAGCGCCAGAATCTGCCCGTTCCTAACGAACTGGTGCGGTTGCACGCGCAGCTCGAGCAGGTTGCCCTCGCCTCTCGAGGCCACCATGAACACGCCGCCGTGTTTGATCAGGATGCCCACCCCATGCACTTTGGTGGGGATCTTGCCGAACAGACCCCACGCGACCGCCGTGAGCACGAGGGCGCAACAACCGGTCAGCGCCAGCCAGCTCTTCGGCGTCGTGACCTGCATGAGCTGGTCGAGTTGCTCCGGCGAAGAGAGTTTGTCCAGGGCGGCCTGGCGGAAAATCTGACTCTGTGGGGTTTCCATGTGCGGGCAACTGGCAGCGCCAGGTTAAGGATGGTTGACACTCATCGTTTCGGTGATTCGGGTTGGTTGGGGGCGAAGCCGGAGAGCCGATCGGCCGGCAGGGTGACCAGGTCGCCGGCCTCGACACTGCCCTCGGGCGCCGCGCCGGCAGGAGCGAGCAACCCGGTCTCGAACCGCACCTTCACCAGGGCGGTCGCGTAGTGGGCCTGGGCGGCGATCCGCTGGCGCTCCGTATTGGCCAGGCGATCGGCGATGGTGATCGCGTCGATCACGGTCGAGTTTCCCAAGCCGAGCTTCTCCCGCTCGTGCTCGACGGCCTGCCGGTAGCCGCTGGCGGCTTCGCCCGCCTTGCGCACCTGGCCGATGGCGCTCTCGAGATCGCGCCAGGCCACCGCGATGCTCGAGTGGATGTTGCGCGCCAGGTCCTGCGTTCGCAGCGTGGTCTGGTCGTACGCCGCCTCGCGTTGAGCCAGCAGGCCGCGCGCGGCCCGGTTGCCGAAAGGCCACTCCAGCCGCAGGCTCCCCACGACGCTCGGTCCGGGTGAGTTCCATGGGTCGAGTGACCCGAAGATGCGGCGGAACTGGCTGCCCTCGTCGAGGCTGGTGTAGCCGGCCTCGAGGCTCATGTCCAATTGCGGCTTGGTCCCGTTGCGCGCGGCCGCCAGCAGGATTCCTGCGGCCTGCTCCGCCTTGAGGGCGGCCTGGTAGTCCGCGCGCCGGGCCAGGCTCCGCTCGAACAACGCCCCGCCATCGAACGCCGGGAGGTTCGTCTCTCCGGGTGGTTGCGGGAAGCCGTCGCCGGGCAACGGGGCGGCGCCCAACTGGGCGGCGCCGAGGCCCATCGCGAGGCCGAGGTTCTGCCGGGTGGCAAAAAACTGTTGTTCGCCGGCGAGCCGGGCGGAGCCTTTCTCGGCCTGATCGGCCTGGGCCTGTTCCGAATCGGCGGCGGCCATTTCCCCGGCGCGGATCAACTCGTTCACGCGTCCGACCAACTCGGTGGCCCGGGCCTCCGAGGCGCGCAGTACTTCCAGTTCCTCCCGGGCCGCGAGACATTCCCAGTAGGCCGAAACGCTCTGCAAGATGCGCGCGGCGACGGTGTGCCGCAACTCGAGGATCGCGGCCTCGTGGTTGATTTCGGCCGCCCGCTCGCCGGCAGCGGTCGCCGTGCGCCCCCGGCCGCGCAGCAGCGGCACCTTCACCGTGAAGGTAAACTTAGTGAGGTTCACCGCCGCCTCGCGATCCTGGTTGTCGGCCAGACGTGTCACGTCGAAGCTTGGGGTGATCGTCGGGCCGCTGCGGAGCTGCTGGCTCAGGCCCAGGCGGTAGTTGGCGACATCTTCGATGAGGTCCGGCGCCTTCCCGCGCAGGTTCTTCTCGATCCGGTCTGCCGCGCTGATCGGGCTCTGCGTACGTCCCCGGGATGCGGACGTCTCGAGCGTTGGATCGAACTGGCCGCTGGCGCTCTGCCACAGACCCCGGGCCACCTGGACTTGCCGCTCCTGGAGGCGGATATTCGGATCCTGGGCGAGGGTCAGGCGGACACACTCGAGCACGCTGACGGTGGGGGCTGCCCCTCCCCCAGCCGGCGCCTCGGCGCCCGCGCCGGGCCACAAGGCGCCGGCGCCAATCAACAAGGCCAGGCTCGCTGTCCGCCCCACCGCCCCAGGGGTGCGCGAGCCGCCACGCCCGGCGGCGCGTTGGCGGCGGGCCTCGACGCGCTGGTGGGTTGGGTCTTGCCGCCTCATGGTTGCCTGCCTGGGTTCGGAGCGCGATGATCGGGAGCGCGTCAGCCGCCCATGAGCTTGCGTGTCATGCGTTCGAAACGCGCGCCCGCCAGATGGATGTTATCCAGCAACCCGGTGTCCAATTGGAAGCGCGCATCGGCTTCCTCCTCGGCGGCGCCGGCTTTGCGCACGCTCGACATGCGCACCCGGTAGGCCAGCAAGACCGCTAGCGCGCGGTAGAAACGGGCCGCGAAAGCGCTCTCCTTGCGCAAACGCGCAAACACGAGCGCGCGCGGCAGCGCCAGCACCACCGACTTGGTCACGGCCTTGACCGTGCCGGAAGCGGCCATGCTGTCCACGAACGAGACCTCGCCGACCATCTCCCCTGCCCCCATGCGGGCCACCTCGGCGCCTCCCAGCGCGGCGACCGTCACGCTGAACTGCCCGTTGAGCACCAGGTAGATCGAGTTGGAAGTCCTGCCCTCCTCGATCAGCACCTTCCCTTCGGGCACGTCTTCCTTTGTCCCATGGGCGATCATCCAATCGACATCCTGATCATTGAGTTCAGCGAAGATGAATAAGACTTTTTTCATGACTTTGGAGGTTCAAGAGATTTCCGAAGCGCAACCGGGCCAGAGCAAAAGCAGCCGGCCCCCGTCGACGGCGCCAGGGGTGGGCTCCCGGCGCGCTCGCGGGACACGCGGCGCGGTCCGAATGGTCATTCCAGGTTGGTCAGGGCTGCGGCGGCGTTCCGTTGGGCCGCCCGGCGAGGCCACGCGCCCTGGCCTTGGCAATCAGGGCCTCTTTGCTGCGCATGGCGTGCACGATCGCCGGGTTGACCGGAATCGGTTCGTTCGAGAAATAGTCAATGAACTGCCACGGCTTGCCGTCGGGCAGCACATCGGTGTAATGGCCCACCCAGTCGCTGGCCCACACGTCGGTGGTTTGCCGCAAGGTGTGGCGGTAAGGGTCGCCGCAGAGCATGTGCGTGGCGTAGGCCAGCGGCGGTTCTTCCGTAAATTCGAACCCGGCTCGTTTGCAGAAGTGCCAGAAGTCCAGCGCCAGGTCGCAGAAGGTCCGGATGACATCATGATGAACTATCCAGAAGCCGGCGTTGACATTGTAGATGGCCTTGCTGCGCACGCCTTTGAACCGCATCAACGTAATGTAGTTCTTCAACGAGCAGTCCCACCAGTCCTCGCGCACGTTGTTGGGGGCGCAGGCATCGCTCTCGAGGCTCGAATGCACCGGCGAACCGTGCATGATGCGCAGCAGGTCGCCGGGGTTGCGCACGAAAAGCGTGTCCGCATCGAGCCATACGAAATAGTCATAATTGAGTTTGCTGACGGAGTCGCGCAGAAAATGGAGTTTGAACAAGTAGAGCTTCTTCTTCAGGCGCTTGACGTGGTGGCAGGTGGCGCCGTCGATGGGCTGGCTGGTCCAGATGTGGAAATCCTTGAACACCCCGGCCTCGCGGGCGGAGTCCACCACCGCCTGCATCATCACCGAATACTCGCCATCCACCACCGACCAGTAGCAGTAGCGTTCTTTTCTCATGCCAGGGCCTCCTGCCACAGTCTCAGATGGTCCGCGGGGTTGCAGAGCTTCGTGGCCGCGTGCTCACGGCAGGCCAGCGACAGGCGCCGCCGCAGCGGGTAGTCATAGTAAAGCCGCTGGGCATGCTCCTGGTACTCGAGGAAATCGTGGCAGATGAAGCCGGTTTGCCCGTGGACCACCAGGTGATCGAGGTGATGGCCCGGCGGGACCATCGGGATGGCGCCGGTGAGCATCGCTTCGACGGTCGAGCGGCCCCAGGATTCCCAGAAAGTGTGGCCCAGCGGATAGACGAACAGGTCGAGGCTGTGCAGGAACTTGACCTGGGCTTCGGCCTCGGGCTCGAGCAGTTCCCAACGCTCGTCAAACCGATGCCAGCGATACTTGCGCGCCAATTCCTTGCTCCACGCCATCACCCGGAAACGCGTGTCCGGCAGCCCAAGGCATTCGTAGAAGACGGGGAGATCCTCGGGGTATTTGGCCGGGTCCTCGCGGGAGAGCCGGCCGATCGTGAAGGTCTTGTGGCGCCGCTCTTTGAAGGGGAAAAATTCGGGGTGGATGTAGTTGCCCGTGATGACATGGGGCAGCTTGCCATATCCCTTGGCCAGGAAGCTTCGCTGCAGCTCGGAAACGTAGAGCACGCGGTCGATCAAACCAGCCTGGACGGCCTCCAACTCCCCGGCATGGTGCCACATCATCTCGCTGGACCAGATGACCTTGAGGCCGCGCTTGCGCGCTTCTTTGATATGGCCGTCGGTGAAGAAGCGGTCGTTGCAAAGCGAGAGCGCCACCCCATCCAGGTGTTTGGGCAACCGCTTGAGCAGGGTGTAGCGCACCCCGTAGCGGTCCATGTAATCGGTCCAGACCTTCTCCTTGAGGCGGAAAGCGTCGTTCGGGATCAGCGTCAGGTCGAAGTGTCCCCGCAACAGCACCAGCAGATGCGCCAGCTTCGTGTCGGCGCCACCCAGAAACGACGGCCACCCGAACACATACACCGCCGGTTTACGCCGCCGCGCGCCTGGCAAAGAAGACGGTGCGCGCGCGGAAACCGCGCGCGCACCGTTTTGCAGTATCGACTTTCGGTCAGGCTCGGCTGGCAGGGAAGGACGAGCCACTTGTAAGGGTAGTTCGGACTTATCCTGCGCCTGGGCCGCTAGCTCTGGGAGGTGGTCCGTCCCGAGGAGGAACTGGTGTAACGGCGGATCGTCTTCGCAGAGCTGCTGGAAGTCCGCGTGGCCGAGCTGGACGTGCGTCCGCCGGCGATCTTCGCCAACTGGTCTTGGGTGAGTTCTTTGTTAGGCTTTGCCATAGGATTGTGTTGTTGAGTCGGTTTGGGGTTTCGCTGCGCTTACCGCGAGGACGAGCGCGAGCTGGAGCGGGTGATGATCGTCTTCCGGCTGGTGCTGCTCGAGGTCCGGGTGGTCGAGCTGGAGGTGCGACCGCCGGCGATCTTCGCCAACTGGTCCTGGGTGAGTTCTTTGTTAGGCTTTGCCATATTCTTGGTTTGGTGTGGAGGGTTGTGCTTACTTGGTGGACGAACTGGCGCGCTGGATCAGCGGCTTCCTGCTGCTGCTGCTGGAGGTGCGCGTGGTCGAACTGGAGGTGCGTCCGCCGGCGATCTTCGCCAACTGGGCTGGGGTCAACTCTTTGTCGCTCTTTGCCATAGTGTTACGTTGCCTTTCGTGGTTGTGGGTGGCCCTGGGGATTACCGGCTGGAAGAACGCGAAGACGACTTCCACACGTGCTGGACGGGCGGACGTCGGCTGCTGCTGGAGGTACGGCCCGAGCTGCTCGAGGTGGCGCCGCCGGCGATCTTCTCCAACTGCTCCGGTGTCAGTTCTTTGTTGGGCTTACTCATGGTGACTTGCCTTTCTGTTGTTGTTTTGTTTTTGCTTTGCTTTGACTGCCGCTGTCTTCAGCAGCAGTGTTTGGCGTTGTGTGAGCGGGCATCTAGCACGGGGTGTGCCAAGGCCGCTTCACGCGTTGCAAGCCTGCTGTTCAAACCCGCTCGACCGACAAACTGGATTACGTTCTCCCGCACGCCTGCTCGTGAAATGAATTCACCTAAATATCTTATCATCAAATAGTTGCAATCTGTGTTCCTCGCCCACTGCCCGTCCCTCCGGGCACCCTTCGGCCGCAGCGAATCTCTCCGCTGCCGACGGAGGCAGGCAACACGACACACCGCTGGACGCAAGCTACTCAAGGGCTAATCGAAATCTACTCGCAGGCTATTCGCAACCTCGGAAGTAGTCAAGAGTAGAGAATATCATCTGGAGAGTGTTCAGACCTTATCCCGCCCCGGCGGCTCGACCCGCGCGGGTTCTGATCACCCGCCGGACCGCCACGCCCGGTTGTTTGCCCGCTCGAGCCAAGGCGCGGGCCAGGGCCCGCACCTGCCGCGCGGTCACGGGCGATCGGAGCACCAGGTCCGCGTAGCGCGCTTGTGGCGCCACGAACCTCGCGTCCATCGGGGCTACGTGGCGCTCGAACTGGGCCAGGACGGCCGCGCGGGTCCGGCCCCGCTCGCGCATGTCCCGCGTCACTCTTCGCTCTCGCCTGAGTGCGTGCGGGCAGTCGAGAAAGAGCCGGAGACTGAAACGGCGGCGCAAGTCCGGGTTCCGAAGCAGCCAGAGCCCTTCGACCAACACCAGGGGCCTGGGCACGACAGCTCGAGTCCTGGACGAGCGCGTGTGAGTCGCGAAATCATAGACCGGGAGTGTAACGGCTCTGGAGGCAAGCAGGCCGTCCAATAGCCGGTGGAGGAGCGGCCAGTCGATGGCGCGCGGATGATCGAAATTGACCCGCGCCCGCTGCCCAGGGGAGAGGTGGCTCAGATCCCGGTAGAAGTCGTCGAGCGAAAGCCGCGCCGCCCGGCCAGCCAGGGCGCGTGCGAGCCGGCCGACCAGCCAGGTCTTGCCGGCGCCACTCCCGCCGACGATGGCCACGAGCCGTGGCTTCATCCGGTCTGCGGTTGCCTCAGCTCAGCCCCGCCTCGGCCAGCGCCGCGTCCGGCGACCGTCCGTCGTGCAACACGGCGCGCAGCGCCGCCAGCGCCCGGGCCGGGTCGGGCACGCCCCAGACGTTGCGGCCGATTGTCGCGCCGCGCGCGGCGGACTCGACCACGCGGGCCATGAGTTCGAGCGCGTCGCGCAAGCTCTCGCAGCGCGGGCCGCCGGCGGCGACCACCGGCACGGTCGAGGTGCGATGAATGTCGCGAAACGATGCCGCATCACCGGTGAAAGGCACTTTGATGACGTCGGCGCCGCACTCGAGCCCACACCGAACAGCCCAGAAGATGTTCTCCGGGTCGAAGACAACTCGAGCGCCGTTGGCGAAGTCCCGCGGGTAGATGTGCGCCACGACCGGCAGGCCCAGGGGGTCGGCCTCCTCGACCATCTGGCCGAGCAGACGCAGGAATCTGCCTTCATTCGGCCCACGCACGCCAATCGACACGGCGATGGCGTCGGCCCCCAACCGCAACACCTCCGCCGGACGTGCCACATTCTCGATGACGGCGTCGTCCACGGTGAAGCACACCGCCTGGATGATCAGCGGCACGCGGCCGGCGTAAGGTTCCCACGCGTTCTTCGCCATGCCCTTGAGCATGGTGATGGCATCGGGCCTGCCCGCGACCAGGCGGGCCAGTGTTTCCGGCACGTTCGTGAGACCCGTCGGCAGGCCCTTCTGATACCCGATCAGATGGTCCACCGCCACCGAGCAAAGCCGCCCGGACGGGTGCGAGAATATCCGGTTTAGCCGGATGCGTTTGGCCAGGTCCATGATGGTTCGGGATTCGACGTCAACCTTCCACCGGGTACTGTTTGAGCTCCCACGGCGCGCGGTAGGCGCGCATGTAGGAGGGGCAGTGGGCGAACTCGTGCCGGCTCACGACATCCTGGTTCCGGGCGTCCCAACGCACGGGCTTGCCGCTCTGGTAGGCGATGTTCCCCAGGTGGCAGAGGATCGTCGTCTTGGCCATCGACTCGATGTCGGACCTCGGCTTCTCGCGCGAGCGCAGGCAATCGAGGAAGTTCTGCCAATGATCCGTTCCGGCTTGATCGCGTTTGGGCAGCTTGAGGTCTTCTTCGCCCTCCGGGAACACCTGGTTGCCGTCGCGGTCCGAGATCAGCGTGCCCTTGGTGCCGATGAACTCCGAGCCGTGCCCGCGCCCGCCGTCCAATCCGCGCCCGTTCGAGAAACGCACCTCCCAGTTCATGACCCACTTCGGGAACTTATAGACCACCTGCATGGTGTCGGGCGTGTCGCGATCGTCATCGAGAGCGAAGTTGCCGCCTACGGCGTGGACCTCGATGGGGTCGCTCTCCTTCATGCCCAGCAGCACGATATCGATCATGTGCACTCCCCAGTCACTCATCAGCCCGCCGCCGGTGTTGAAGAACCAGCGCCAATTCACGTGACAGCGGCTGGGCGTGTATGGCGTCCTGGCGGCCGGGCCGAGCCAGAAATCCCAGTCCAGGCTCGCCGGCGGGGTCTGGGGCTGTTCGTGCCCCAGGCCTTTGAGCCAGCCGCCGAAGGCCGTGACGCACCAGGCCCGGCAGACACAGACCTGCCCCAGCTTGCCCGAGTGCACATAATCCACCGCCTCCTGAAAGTGTTTCACGCTCCGTTGCCAGGTGCCGATCTGCACCACCCGCTTGAAGTGCCTGGCCGCGCCAAGCATCGCCCTGGCCTCGACCAGGCTGTGTGAGATCGGCTTTTCGCAATAGATGTCCTTGCCCGCCTCGCACGCCGCGATGAACGGCAGCGCATGCCAATGATCGGGCGTGCCGATGATGACCGCGTCGAGCTCCTTGCGCTCGAGGACGTGGCGAAAATCCTTGTAGGTCTTCGGGGCGGCGCGCCCGGCCCGGACCACGTCCTGGGCCGCCTCGTCAGCGTGTGTCTGGTCCACGTCGCACACGGCGGCGACCTCGACCTCGGGGTGCTTGAGAAATGCGCCCATGTTGCCGCGCCCCATGCCGCCACACCCGATGAGGGCCATCACGACTTTGTCGTTCGCGCTGGCTGCCCTGGCCGCCGATCCGGCGGCGAGCGCCAGGCCCACCCCGGTGGCGACCGTCCCGGTTGTGCCGAGGAATTCCCGGCGAGTGACGTGTGTATTCATCCCGTTTCTCATGCGCCCACCGGCCCGCAGGCGCAAGCTGAAACCGGCGGTGACTTGTCGGGTCGGTTTACCTGTGACTTCACCTTCACGGACCTGACAAATCTAAACCAGGACTTGACCCAGAGGCGGCCTGACCTTGGGGTGCTGAGCGCGGCGGCACAATACCCCGAAGGGAGTTTTGGCAAATCTCGCCACCTCCTGTGCGGGTGTTCGCGGCCGCACACTATTCCCCGCGCGCCTCAAAGAAGCCGGGTATCGTCTGCCGATAGCGCAGGACCAGGTTCACCGGGGCCGGCGGCGCCAGCGTCTTGGCGAGGGACGTGTGCGGCTGGGTCTTGAGGATGCGGCCGTAATCGCCGAACCGACCCAGGTCGGCCGGTGTGCTCTGCCTCTCGAGGCTGCTTGAGAGCACTTGCGTGCCGAAGCCGCCGGGTAACGCCACCGTCCATTCGAGCAGTCCCGCGGTTTGCGCGAGTTCCGGAAGCGCCAGCTCGAGCGTGCCCACGAACCCCAAACGCGCGGCCGGATACGCGATCCGAAACGACAACTGGCGGCTACTGCGACGCGCCTCGCGATCGGGCAAGCGCAGCCGGCAAAGCTGGTCTTGCACGATGGGCGAAGCAATCTCGACGCCGTCCACCGACGCCGAGATGAGCCGGGCGCGGTCCGGCAGTTTCAAGCGGAACTCTTCGCTGGCGCCCGCGGCCATCTGGACTTCGGTGAAGTGAGTGCAACTTCCGTCGGATCCGATGATCGTCAAGTGTTGGGCGCGGGCCAGGCCAATGCCGTACAAACCTCCGCCCGCCTCAGCCAGCTGACCACCCACGGCCCCAGTCCCGCCGTCGGGCTCGTGCCACTCCAGCACCAGCGCCTCGAGCCCGGCCACACCGACCTCGTAGAGCCAGTTTGTTGTCTCGCGGTGCTTGGACCAAAGACTCCCGTTTACGGCCTCGGCGTCGCCTCGCGAGGTTTGCAGGCGCAACGTGCCCGAAGGTGTGCTCAGCAGCGGCACCTCAGCCCGCTGCCTGCCCTCGCGACGCTCGAGTGGCACAAAATACGTCAGGTCCAGCGCTCCCGGCCCGGCGCGCAGCGCCAGCAGCCCGTACCGGTTCGTGACACTGACCAAACGCGCAACGGCCGACTCCGCCATCTCCGACCCGCCCGGCTGCAAGTGGACCGGCAGGCTGAACAGCGGCACGGGAGTTTCTCCGGGGCGAAGAACGTTGAACTCCAGATGCGCTTCCACCACCAAGTGCGCCGCCGCCTGGCGGGCGTGGTACGAGACAGGTTGGTGCGCCACCAGGGCGTTGGTGGGGCCGCCGCGCGAATCTGATAGTCTGCCCGCGAGCTCCGCCGGCAGCAGCACCTGCACCTCCGCGCCGCGAGCGGAGCCCGGCAAAGCCAACGCCACCAGCAGCCCGGCGGCGGCGACGGCGCCCTGCCGGAGAGCCCGGTTCTGGAGGTTGATCAGCACCCCGAGGGTCAGAACTCCCAGGCACAACAGAACCATGCCCCGATTCCACCCCGCGAACGCGGCGAGGGTCGGGAACACCTGGTAAAGGAGCAGGAAGCCCGCGCCGCCCGCCAACCCCAGCGGCGCCCCGAGCAGCCACCGAGCGTAGTTCACCAATAGGGCACCCGGCACCGTCACCGCGATGAGCAGTGCCCAAGCGAACGAAAAGTTCGCGCTCAAATAGACCACCAGGGGAAAGTAAAGGGCGTAGCCCGCGGCAATGGTCAGAACCTGGATCACCGTCATCGACTGGCGCGCCAGGATCACCGCCGAAACCGCCAGCAGGAACAACAGCGCCAGCACGGGGCCGATCTCGAGCAGTTGCGACAGCGACGCGTGCAGATGACGGCCTTCCTCGATGCTGGCGCTGAAAAAGTCAGGCGCCAGGAAATTCTGGCGTTCCCAGACGGTTGTCGCCTCGGGGGATCGTCGTGTGCCTTCGCCGCTCTCGAAGCGCATGCCGGCCAGGTCTTGACGCTGGAGGGTCACCCGCACTCGCTTCACCTGCGCGCCGCTCTCCGCCCCCACGCGGTACGCGACGCCTTGGAGAGAGGCCGCGCGGTAGGAAACCTCGACGGTGGTCGAGCCGTGGCCAGGGATCGTCCCAGTCCACAACCAGGCCCCCTTGCCGCTCTCCTGCACCCCGGGCGTCGAAGCCTCCAGCCGCAGGTCCGCCGCCGGGAGGGCCTGATCATCGCCACGCTCCGTGCGCGGATGCGGACACCTGAACAACACAAACAATGGGTCCTCGAAGGCGTTCGTCAGCAGGTACCGCCCGCGGAATTGGCCGGACATGTCCAGCACCGTGCGCAGGCCGCGATAGTCCCGCCGCCCTTGCATGTCGAAGTGAATGTCCGAGAACTCCGGTTGCACGGCCTGCACGACCGAGACGTCGTCGCTCGCCTTGCGGCTCACGAGGCGCGGTGATTCCTGGACCAACTCGGCTCGGGTCGTCCGCGTCGGGCGGCCCACGAATTCGGGCCGTTCCTGCATGAGCATCCGCAGGCCAAAAAAACCGATGGCGATGGCCCCCCAGCAGACCAGGCCGGCAGTGACCGGTGCAGCCAGCCTGCGGGGATGGGGCGTGGGGCCGCGTTGACCAGCGTGGGCGGGAGGTTCTGGATCAGGTGTATCCATAAGTCATGTCGGCGCTGGGCTGGTGGACGTTCGTCCAGTTCACTACCTTGTTACACACAATACATGGCCACACAAGGCTTTTCCGCCACACGACCACACGACGGATCTGACTTTACGCGATTCCAGAGCCTCAAAGGCGCGGGCTTCAAATCGAACTACTTCGATGTGGATACGGGGGAGGACTATTGGATTTCCGGGCCGAAGCGGAGAGGTGGGGACGCGCTCTATGGGGGAGCGACGCCCATCGAGATGGACGAGGACGTCCGCGAGGAGTATTGGCGGGAGATCAGGCGACGGCCGGGGAGGGTCGGCGAACCTGTGGCTTGATCCGCGATGTCAGGTGGGGCGCGGCGGGACACCGGCGGCCCAAGGCTGGTTTTTCCGAAATCGGATGTAACTTTTCGGGGGGCTGCGGATAGTATCGGCGTGACACACGAGCCGGTGACATTCCACGAGCTCTACCGCCGCTACGCCGAGGACGTTTACCGGTTCGCCCATTGGCTCGCCGGGAATGCCGACGAGGCTCGCGACATCACTTCCGAGACGTTCGTGCGCGCCTGGACCGCGGCGGCGGAACCGCGTGGCGGGTCGGTCAAGGCCTACCTGTTCACCATCGCCCGCAATCTCCATCGCCGGCGGGCACAGCGCGCCGCGCGCCATCAGGAACTGGGGGAGGAAACACCGGACCCAGTGGCGTCCCCCGACGAAGCGGTGGCGCGCTGGGATGACGTGCGGCACGCGCTCGAACTGCTGCGGGCGCTGCCGGAGCTGGATCGGACGGTGTTGCTGCTGCGCGCCGAACAGGGTCTCTGCTACGAGGAGATTGCCGCCATCACCGGCCTTACCGTGACGACCGCCAAGGTCAGAGTCTTTCGCGCGCGAGCCCGTCTCGCCGCCCTGATGCAGAGTTCCGAAACCAACCCTCCCTTATGAACGTTACCCAGAATGTCATTGCCGACCTGCTCCCGCTCTACGCTGAGAACGAGTGCAGCCCCGATACCCGAGCCCTGGTGGATGAATACCTCCAGCTCAACCCGAAACAAGCCGAGGAACTGCGCCGTGTGCTGGAAGTGAAGTTGCCGCTGCGGTCGGCGGTGCCCGCCGCGGACCTGCAAGAGACCGCCGCGCTGCGGCGGGCGCGGCGGGCGGTCCGGCGCCGTTCCTGGTTCATGGCGGTGGCCATTTTCTGTTCCCTGGCGCCCTTCTCCGTCATCGCCACCGGCGACAAGATCATCTGGTTGCTGCTGCGCGACGCGCCCCTCGCGGCGGCCTGCTACGGTGCGGTCGGCGCGGCGTTTTGGGTCCTCTACTTTTACCGCCGCGCCCGGGAGCGGGACATGTGAGGCGGCCGCATCGCACTTCCGCACCCATCTGCCAACTCGGCGTGCTCGCGGATGAGCGGCGAGCAAGAGTTGGCTCTCTCGTCGCCCACGGGAGCGAGCCCAAATCCGTCAGCTCGCTCCGGGGAGGATGTGCTTGTCGGTCTTGGTCCTTGCCACGCATCGCAAATACGTGTGCAGCTTGATCCACTCAAGATTGTGGATCTTGCCAACCTATGACCACAGCCGCCTCAATCCGCGAGCACCACCCGGAAGAAGCGTCGCCCGGGCGCACCGTCCAGAGTGTCGGGGAAGGAGAGCGTGGACCCGTAGGCGGTGACTGAGGCGCTCCGATCCGTCCAGGTTGCGCGGTTAAGATCGTCGCATGATTGCAGTTTGTAGCCTTTGCCGGGCACAGTGCTGACCGTTACCGTGATTTGGCTGGCGGCGCGCACCAAGCCCCGGATCGCGAAGGTCGAGGCGAGATTGTTCGGATCGGTGTTCGCAAGGAACTCCGCAAGGTTGCTTGCGGCGTCGCCGTCGAGATCCTGCGCCGCGTCGCTGGGATCGTTCTTGTTCAACCCGTAGATGTCTTCCCACTGATCATAGATGCCGTCCCCATCGGCGTCTGAGGCCTGCACCGGCGCAAGCGTCAGACCAGTCGCCCCGTAAGCCATCTGCCAAGTCAAGCCCCGAGGCATCAGCGGGAGCTCGACGTAGTCGAACTGGCCGCTGCGCGCGCCGTAACTCAGGATCGTGAAAACTTGACCGGCCTGGGGTCGGAATTGGTTCACCACGCTGACCCTCAGTGTGCCAGCCAGGCGGACTGGCCCTGCAACGGCGAGTTGATCGTAGGTCCTTCCAGGGCTGAGACCGCCCAACTCGATCTCCAGAACGCCGGCTGGGGTCTGCGTAAACTCGCCTTCCACGCTCAGGAAGCCAGGGGAGCCACCGGGACTGATGGTGCCGGAGTTGGTCAGTGCCGAGCTGATGAAGCCATTGCCCGACAGGCTGCCGTCCTTGCTCAACACGATGCCGCCCGAGCTGACCACGTGGTTGTCGAAGCTGCCGCTCTTGAAAACCAACGCGCCGCCATTGGCGATGGCCACAGAGCCCGTAAGCGTGAGCCCGTTTTGGATCTGGAGGAAGGCGTCGTGATTGGTGAGCTCGAGGTTGCCCAGAACGGTCACGTTGTCCAAGGTATTGCCGGTATCATAAACGCGGCCCCCGATGAGCAGTTTGGTGTCTTCGGTAAAACTCACGGTGCCGCCAACGATGATGCCGCCGTTCAAGAGCCACGGACCGGTCGCCGAGCTCAACGCCAGGTTCGTCTGGCGGTTGTCCATTTGCCCGATCAGCTTGGTGAGACCACCGACCACTTGGAAGTCGCCCAAGTCGGCGCGGCTGAACGAGCCGCCCAACTCGACCGTCGAGTTGGTCGCGCGGATAACGCCGTCGTTGCGCCACTGGTTGGTGCTCGGGAAGCGGTCGCCCAGCAGCAACGTGGCGTTGGAGGCGGTCACTGTCCCCTGATTGGTCCAAGTCGAGATGACCGCCAGCGTCGCGCCGGCGGTGGCCTGGAGGAATCCCGTGTTCAGGAACCGGTTCGGTTCAATCGTCAGCCAGCCATCGGGGACGTTGGCGATGATGCGGCCTTGATTGACCAGCCCATTTGCGCCTCCGGTGTAGGGGGGCTGCGCTCCAATCCGACCGCCGAGGCGCGGATCAAGCCCAACGCCGCCTCGCAACGTCAACTCCGGCCCGAGCGTCAACACGGCGTTGCCCTGAATGAAGAGCTGGCCACCGTTCTGGCCGAAGTTGATCCGGCCGGTGCCGCCCAGCACTTGATCGCCTTCGCAAATCAGCGCGGCGTCGTAGTCGAGCCTGGCCACGCCGTTCAGTGTCAGCCCCCGGGCGACACGCACGCGCGAAAAAGCGCCTACGCCGGGGATGTGCGTCAGGTCCATATCGGCGTTCATCGTCACGTTCTCCAGGAGCGCATCGCGACTGCCCACGAAGCTCACCGCTTCACCGGAGCTTCGGGCGAGGACAGTGGCGTTGGCGAGCCAGCCCCCCAGGATGGAGAAGGTTTGATTAACCTGCACGGTGTGGGTCACGCTCAGTCTCCCGCCGGCGAGCACGAGCCGTTCGTTCGAGTAAACGCTCGCTATATCGTCGTTCCCTGTTGAGTGGGTAATCGTGTATAGCCCCGCGGGCCGGTCAATGACGACGTGGTCGTTGGTCCCCGGCACCGCCTTGCTCGACCAGTTGGCGGCATCCTGCCACCCGCCATCCGCGTCGGCCTGCCAGAAGACATAGGTCGAGCCGGAAGGAAACAAGCTGAGTTGCGCTGGTTGGCTGGTCACGACGCCGAGGGTGTTGCTGATGGCCACGACATACTCGCCCACGTCAGCCTGCTTGATGCCGGTGAGAACCAGCCTGTTGTCGGTAGCACCCGGCAAAGGGGAACCCTGGAAATACCATTGATAACTTGGCGGTGGCGGACCCACGGCTACGACAGCGAAAGTCGCGGTCGCACCCGCGAACAGCGTTTGCGACTCGGGCTGAACAACAATGGTGGGCGCCGCCTCCGGCCCCAGCCAGAGCGCCTGGGCCACGCGGAAGCCAAAGCCAGCAAGGCTGCTCTCCGGTCCCTCCCATCCCCGGAAAGTGGCTTGGAGGTTGATCGCGTTGCCCGCGCCGCTGCTGCCGCGGACGATGCGACTGTCTCCGACCGGAGTCTCGGTCCACTCCAGCGCGTTGCCGTTTTGGTCGAAAGTGCCATAGAAGCTTGGGCTGTTCCGATAAGCCCCCACGTCCGTCAGCGTAAGATACGGCCCCGTCGGACCGCTTAGGCTGTTGTAATTGGCCGAATTGGTCCCGCCGAGGGGAAACTCGGCGACGGGTGGATCGTCGCTTTGGGTCGCATAAAGCCAGTAGCCGCCCTGCCCGTCGTTCTTGCTTGGATCGTAGTAGGCGCCCTTGTACCACTCGTCTTCCGTCGGCAAGAACCACCGGGCGCCCGAACTCCGGGGCCACACATCGGCGATGGCGGTGCGGTAGTACTCGTGAAGGCGCTGGTTGGTGAGACGGTAGGCCCCGGCCTCGGTTGTGGTTGCGTCCTGGACGCCGGTAGGCCGGCCGTTGTGCAACCAATTCACGAAACGGATTGCGTTGCAGAATGTCACGTGACCCGCCGGGTGGTTCTCGCTGCCAGCCAGGACGGCGTAGGTGTAACGGCCCGGGGCGCCGCTGCGAAGGATCTCGCGCAGGAACACGTGCTCCGGATTTGTGTCGTAAATGCCATAGGCATCGGTCGAGGCGACCGCGTTTAGGAAAGCCGCATATTGCGCATTGCTGACCTCGAACTTGCCGATGCGCAACTCGTGATCCACGGCGCCGTGGAACGTGCCGTCGCGCGCGGGCCGCGGATCAGCGGCATTCGGCGCATCTCCAACGCGCACCGTGGGCATGAACGGATCGGGCGGCACGCCGAGCGTGAGCCTGGCCGGGTCGCTGGTGACGGAGCCGCCGGCGTTGGTGACCGTGACCCGGTAATCCCCGGAGCTTCCAGCCTGAAGACGGCGAACGACCAGCACCGCGCCCGTCGCGCCCGCCAGCGGCGCGCCGTTGAAATGCCACTGGTAGGCGAAGGGCTTGGTGCCGCCAACCGCCACGCGCAACATCGCGCCGGCATCCGCATCAATCGTCTGGCTCAACGGCTGGGTAACAATCGCGGGCGGCGTGGGGGGCGCGTCTGATCGGACTCTCAACTCACATGCCGTGTTGCTATACACGACCTGCCAATAGAGTCCACCGGGCAAAGGCGGCAGGTTCACCGTAGAGAAGGTCCCGGTGCGGCTGTGGCAAGTCACCACCGCAAATGCGTCGCCTACTTCCGGCGTAAAACCGCTCAGCAGCGTAACGTCCATCACGCCGTCCAACCGGGCTGCGCCGGAGACCTTCAGTTGATCGAACTGCGTGCCGGCCATCCTCCCGCCGATCTTGACCAGGATCTCACCGCGGCTGGTCTGCGTCAGATCGCCCTCCACGCGCAGCACTCCCAAGTCGGGGGCGAACCGGAGTTGGCCGGAGTTGGTGATGCTGCCGACGAGGGCGCCAACGCCCGAGAGCGCCCCCAGAGGGCTCAGCCCGAGCCCCCCTCGTGCCGTGAGGCGGCCGCCGGAGAGCCGGATTTCGCCATGGAGGTCCGCGGCAGGATTCCGGAGCAGGAGCCCGAGGCCTTTGAGGTCCAGCACCGACTGCTCGGCCATGACCAGGTTCAGCGCCGCGAAGAGCTCCTGGTTGGGATCGCCCGAGGTATAGTTGCTGAACCGGTTCGTGAGTGCTGCGCACCCGACGTTCTCACCGCCCAGCGTGAGGGTTCCCAGGACGAAGTTCTCCTCAAAGCCGCGCCAGTCGTAACTGGCCGCTTCGAGGGTCATGAAGTTGGTGCCGCCCTCGAGGATCAGGTTCAAGTTGGGCAGACCCGGAAAGCTTGCCGGGCGCGAGCAGCGGTTTTCAAACTTCGGTCCGCGCAAGCGAAACACGCAACCGGGCACGGCATCGAAATAGCCCTGCTCACCGAACGTGAACTCGTTGGAGACAACGATGAGCGCGGACGCGTCCTTTACCGAGAGGGGGCCACCGTTCACCCGGAGGTTTCTCACCGCAAGAGTGCCGCCGGAAACCTCAAGTCCGCCTTTTATCGAGCCGCTGACGATCAGGTCCTCGCTCACCAGCAGTTCACCTCCCGACTGGTGAAGCACCCCGCCGGCGCCGTCTCCGATGGTCACCGACCTGGCCAGAAGCTGACCGGCCTGCAGGTCGTAGATTCCCTCGTCCTGATTGTAGCCCACCGAGAGATACTGCACCGCGTTCTTGCCGCCGTCTTGCAAGAAGCCTCCACCCGTTCCGCCCCCGATATTCTCTGCGTGGGCCGTCAGCACGCCGTCCAGCAGCCGGTAGCGGCTTGGTGCATTTATACCACCGCCGACAGTAACGGATTGTACGGTGTTCGATCCGCCCATTTGCGTGAATTCGCCCACGCCCCCCACTCCCACATAAAGCCTCTCCACGTTCAGGGACGCTGTGCCGCTCAGATCGAAGGCCCCGTGGGCTCCGCTGAATTCAGCCAGCACCAACTCCCCGCCGACGACGAGACTGCCACCCGAAAGGCCGAGGCCGCCGGAGCGGCGCGAGGCCACGACCAACCGTGTTGAGGCGGCTGAACCTTGGCGGATGAGCGCCGTCCCACCGTTGTCGATCGTTGGCAGATCCCTGGCCAGCGGCACACGCAGCGTCCAGTTGGTCGGCGTGGACCAGTCGCCGATGCCACCGACCCACTGCGGCGTCAGCGGCAGGCTCGAGTTCAACACCGTGATTGGGATGGGGCCTGCGACCCGCGTGGCCCCGAGGCTGTCGGTCACTCTCGCGCTCAGGGTGTGCGGCCCGGCCGGCACGTCCAGCCAGGCGAACCGATGCGGCGCCGTGGTGCTTTGGCCGATCAGTTGAGTGCCTTCGAAAAACTCGACTTTGACAATCGTCCCATCCAAGTCGCTCGCCTCGGCCAGCAGGGTCAGATTGGCCGGGGTTAAGAAGATCTGGCCAGCCGTGGGCGCGACAAACTGGATCGATAAGAGCGCGTCCGCGAAGATCGAGATGCCAATCGAGGTGGTCGTGGCACCCGTGCTGTCGGCTGCTTTTGCCGTTAGCACGTGCAGGCCGAACGGCACGTTGGTCCACGTCACGGTGAAGGGACTGCCGGTTGCCGAGCCAATGAGCGTGGCGCCGTCGGCGTAGAAATCCACGCGGGCAAGCGCGGGCGCATTGGGAGTCGGCTCGGCGGTGATCAGGATGTTTTCCCCGACGTGAAAGGCGGCGTTCTGCTGAGGACTGGTGATGACCACCGCCGGCTGGGCCGCCGGCAGGGCCCGGCCGGTGCGGCGCAGATCGTGCCGAAACATCGGCCACGCGCCCGTCGCGGGGCCGGCGGTGCCTTTGATCGCGTAGAGGCTCGAGTTGGACTCTGACCAGAAATACACCGTGCCGTCCGTCCCGATCACCGGTGGCATCACGGTCCCGCGCGCGCCAAACTCCCACAGCTTGGTACCGGTTGAACTAAAGGCATACAGCTTGTCCGCGCCGAAGTAAAGTGTCCCATCCGCCGCCAGCGCGGGCGAGGTGCTGGCCTGGGGGAACGTCCAACGTTCTGTGCCATCGGCATTGAACACGTAGAACCGATCAGCGCCCAGATAGACGGCGCCGTCCTCCCCCACGGTTGGCTCGGCGCGAATCGAGTTGGAGGTCAAGACTGACCACTTCCGCCGGCCGGCAGCGTCAATTGCGTAGAATTCCTTCGAGTCGGCCCCGACATAGATCGTGCCATTTGCGCCGAGGGCTGGCGAGCCGTGGAACGCCCGCGAGGCAGGGAAGTCCCACTTCTTGGACCCGTCCGGGTTGATCGCGTGAAGCCGCCAGTCGTCACCTCCAACGTAGATCGTGCCATCAACAGCGATGGCCGGACCGCCCCTCACGGTGTCCGCTACCTTGCGCCACCATCTCTCCGTCCCGTCGGGGTTGACTGCGTATAGATAGCCTAGAGTGCCGAAATAAATCGTGCCGTCCACCGCGATGGCGGGCCCCAAGCCGATCTCTGCGATCGTGGCAAAGTCCCATTTCTTTGAGCCATCGGGGTTGAGCGCATAGAGCTTCTCCGCGCCAAAGTAAACCGTGCCATCCGCGCCGAGGGCTGCGGCAGTTTTGACGTGGCCCGAAACGGCGAACTGCCATTTCACTGTCCTGTTCGGTTCCAAGGCGTACATGACACCCTTCCACGCGCCCAGGTAAAGCACGCCTCCCTCGCCAAAAGCTGGCGGATACGCCAACCCCCCCGTCGCGAACTCCCACAATTTGGTGCCTGGCGCTTGGCCAAAGCCGTTGGGGAGCGCGGTCAAGAGCAACCCACCTAAGAGAAAATGAAGAGCCAGCTTCCGAGTCCCTCTGCCTTGGGAACGGCTCTTAATCTTGCAGTCGGACAGGATTAACGCCATGATGCGATCCTCCGTCGAGAAAGCCTGATAGTCAAGAAGATCCCGGTTGCACGTTGCATCTGCCGACTGGGAAGTCGGCGATAACGGTCAAGTCCTGATTTGAATTTGTCACTCGAGTGTTGGCGTCAGTTGGGAGAAGCGACGCTCGCCCTCACCCCGCCCTCCCCCAGGAGGGTGAACCGGCAACTGCGATGGGCAACACCGTCACTCGTCTCTTGTCACTCGCCTTGTCACTTGTCACTCAGCTTGCCACTCGTCTTCGTTGCGCCCCGGAACCGGTTCGTCTAGTTTCAGCCGATGATGATTCGGTTCGCGCCATGGCGCGCGATGCTGCTGCTGCTGGCCGGCTGTCTGTGCCTGAGCGGTTGCTTTCCTTTGCTGGACAGCGGTTCAGAGGAGGAGAAGAACCCGCTGATCACCGACGCGCGCGCCAAGAAGGCCGCCTTCAACTACGCCGGCGCGGCGGAGTCCCTCGAGCGGGCGCTGGAGGCCAACCCGCGCTCCTCGCTGGCGCATTGGGAGCTGGGGTTGATCTGCTACCAGAACGTCGAGGACTACGGCGGGGCGATCTACCACTTCGAGAAGCTGTTGAAGCTCAAGCCCGAGTTCAAACAGAAGGACCAGGTCCGGGACTTCATCAACGTGTGCAAGATTCAGTTGGCGAAGACCGCGCCGCTCGGCCCAAACTCGCCGCAGCTCCAGCGGGAAATCGACAAGCTGGCGGCGAGGCACCTGGAACTCACCCAGGAGAACGCGCAGTTGAAGGAGAAACTCCAGACCTGGCAGTTGCAGAGCCAGCAGTTGCAGGCCGAGAACACGCAGCTCAAACAGCAGGCGCGCGAGTTGCGGACGCTGGCCACCGTCGAGACGCAACGCCCCGGCCCGGCCGCCGCCCCCAAACCAGCCTTGACCCTCAGCAACGCCCCGGCCGGCGTGGTCAGCGGGGTTCCGGCAGCGACGCAGGCGCTGGCGAGCGCGCGCAGCAACCCCGCACCCGTGGCGATCCTTCCGGCGGTCATGCCTGCCCCGCCCCCGGCAGGGGCAGTGCGAGCCAACGGGGTGGTTGCGCCCCCGAAGCCTGGGCCCGTCCTGCCGGCAACCGTCAGCACTCAGGCGCCGCCGGTTGTCGCGCCCCGTCCCAACCCGCCCCAACCCCCTTCGGCCACGGCCCCGAACGTCGTCCGTGCGAAGCCAAGAACCCATGCGGTCCGGGACCGGGAAACGCTCTCGGCGATTGCGCGGTTGTACGGCTGCCGCGTCGCTGACTTGATGAGGGTGAACCCGGGTTTGGACGCGAACCGGCTGCGGGCCGGCCAAAGCGTCCAACTCCCATGAGCGCATGCTCAAGCGCCTTTATTTTCCGTTGGTGATCCTGTTCTGGGGGACGATGAACGTCCTGCTCTGGCGCTCCGAGATGGGAGCGGGCAGGGAAACCGGCAACGAGGTCCCAACGGCCGTGGTGTGGCAGCGCGTGCTCACGGCGCCGGACGATTCCTCGCTCCAAGTCCTTTGTCAGGGCCGGCGGGCCGGTTACAGCCGGTGGGCGGCCAACGTCGGAGAAGAGGTGGCGACGGGCAAAGTCGCGAGCGAGGACGGCGAGCCGGAGGGGCGGGTGCGGCGGCTCATGGGCTACACGCTGGATTTCGATGGGAACGTGCTGGTGGGTGAGGGCATGCCGCGGTTGCGGTGCTCGTGGCGGGCGGAGTTCGCCACCAACCAGGCCTGGCGCAAGATGAGCCTGCGGTTAGTGGTGCGACCCAACATCTGGGAATTCCGCGCCGACGCCGCGACCGAGACCTTGACGATGCTGGTCGAGGGCTCGGACGGACGGCACGAGCGGACGTTCAAGTTCGCCGAGTTGGGTCAGCCGGAGGCACTGCTGCTGGCCCTGGGCAATCCGCTGGCGGGGGAATGGCTGCGCGAACTCATGCCCACGCCGCCGCGAGCCGCGGCGACGCCGCACACGCCGGCGCTGGGGCTGGCCTGGGAGGCGCGCAACGATTGGCTCACGATCGGCCACACGAAGGTTCGGGTTTATCGTTTGCAGGCCCGCCTGTTGGGCAGGCACCAGGTGGTGGTCATCGTGAGCCGCGTGGGCGAAATCCTGCGCGTTGAACTTCCCAACGGCTGGCGCCTGGTGAATGAAGCGCTTTTCGAGTTCTGATCCGCGCCATGATCGAGCTGATCCACCTGGTCAAGAACTTCGGCGAAATCGTGGCGGTCAATGACGTCTCGCTCACGGTCCCGGTGGGCGAGTTCTTCGCGTTGCTCGGGCCGAACGCGGCCGGCAAGACCACGACCATCAAGCTCATCGCCGGCCTGGTCAAGCCCGCCTCCGGCTGTGCGCGTGTGGCCGGCTTCGATGTGCAAACTCACCCGCTCGAGGCCCGGCAGCGGCTCGCGTACGTGCCGGATTTTCCGTTTCTTTACGACAAGCTCACGCCGTGGGAGTTCCTGCGCTTCACCGGGCAGTTGTTCCGCATGGACGAGGAGCGCCTGGAGCGCGTGGCCGGGGAGCTGATCCAGCGGTTCAACCTCGAACCCTACCTGGGCAAGCCCATCGAGGGCCTCTCGCACGGCACCCGCCAGCGCGTGGCCATTGCCTCGGCGCTGCTCCATGCCCCGGAAGTGTTCGTGCTCGACGAACCGATGGTTGGACTCGACCCGCATCATGCGCGTGTGCTCAAGGACATCCTCAAAGAGCGCTCGCAGCAGGGCATGACGATCTTCGTATCGACGCACCAGTTGAGCGTCGCTGAGGAAATGGCCGATCGCATCGGGATCATGCACGAGGGACGGCTGATCGCGGTCGGGACGCGCGAGGAGCTCCGGGAGCAAAGCGGCACGGCGGGCGCGCTCGAGCAATCGTTCCTGTCCCTGACCGCGCAGGAGGCGCGGCAGCGCGAGGCGGCGGCGGCGGCCGAAGCATGAGCGCCTCCGGCTCCGGCCCGGCCCGCGGCTCGAGGGGGGCGCTATGGCTGTTGATCCAGGTGAACACGCGCCAGGCCTGGCGCCGCCTGCTGGCGGTCCAGGAGCAATCGCGGCTGTTGACGGCGTTGATCGGCGGGTTCATGGCCGGTTACCTGGCGCTGGCGTTCTTCCTGTTTTACAAAGGGCTGCGTTTCGCGGGCACGTTCCCCGGGCTGGGGCAGGTGCTGGTGGAACGGATGCTGTTCCTGCTGTTCGCATTCCTGTTCGTGTTGTTGCTGTTGAGCAACCTGGTGATCAGCTACACGAACCTGTTCCGCAACCGCGAGACCCTGTTTCTGCTTCCGCTGCCGGTCCCGGCCCAAACGATCTTTCAGTGGAAGTTCATCGAATCGACTCTGCTGGCCTCGTGGGCGTTCCTGTTTCTGGTGGCGCCGCTGCTGGCGGCCTACGGTCTGACGCAGGACGTGCCTTGGCATTTCTATCCGCTGACGGTGGCGCTGCTGGGCTTGTTTCTGGTGTTGCCCGCCGCGGCGGGCGCCTGGGCGGCGGTCCACGTCGCCCGGCGCCTGGACCGCCGCGCGTTTCAGGTGGTGGCGCTGGCGAGTGTGGCGTTGATGATCGCGGCTTCGGCGATGTGGTTCAAACCCGAGCCCTTCCCCGAGGAACAGATCGAGACCCGCGTGCTGGTGGTGCTGGACCGGCTGCTGTTCAAGACGCGTTTCGCGCAGTTCCCGTGGCTGCCGAGCTACTGGCTCTCGGCGGGGGTTCAGCAATGGGCGGAGGGGGCGCTGACGGCGGCGGCCTTTTTCGCGTTGGTGCTGCTGAGCCACGTGCTGTTCTTCGGCAGCCTGCTCTTCACGCGAATGGGCGAGCGGTTTTACCTGGCGGCTTCGGCGGCGCAGAGCCGGGGCAGTGTGCTCGAGCGTTGGGGTTGGTTTCGCGCGTGGCAGACCCGCCAGCGCAACCTGGCCTGCCGCCGGGGGCTGGTGGAACGGTGCTTCGCGTGGCTCCCCGGCGTGGCGGTGGATGTTCGGGCGCTGCTGGTGAAGGACGTGCTCGTGTTCTGGCGCGACACCACGCAATGGGGGCAGACGCTCGTCCTGTTCGGTCTGCTGGGGGTGTACATTCTGAACCTGCGGCACTTCACGCAGAACCTCACGACCCCGTTTTGGATTTACCTGGTCTCGTATCTGAACCTGGCGGCGTGTTCGTTGAATCTGGCCACGCTCACGACCCGGTTCGTGTATCCGCAATTCTCGCTCGAGGGCAAGCGGCTGTGGATTGTGGGGATGGCGCCGCTGGGTCTGCCGCGGGTGTTGCTGACCAAGTTCGCCCTCGCCAGCGGCACTTCCCTGGTGCTGACGCTGGGGTTGATCCAGTTGTCCTGCCACATCCTGCACCTGGCCTGGGAACGAACGCTCTATTTGTCCGCGGCGGTGGTGGTGATGACGTTCACCCTGAACGGGCTTGCGGTGGGCCTGGGCGCGCTCTATCCCAACCTCAAGGAGGACAACCCCAGCAAGATCGTGAGTGGTTTTGGCGGGACGTTCTGCCTGGTGTTGAGCTTTCTTTACATTCTGGGCTCGGTGGTGCTGCTGGCGATGGGATCGCCCTGGACACGGCGCGGCGCCCCGCCGCCCTGGCTGGCCGCCTCATGCTGGACGGGCTTTGCGCTGCTGTCGGTTGCGCTCGGCTGGGCGCCGCTCAAGCTGGGCCTGCGCCGCGCCGCGCGCTTCGAGCACTGATCCTCGGGGGCGCCCCGGAGCGCGCGCGCGGGGATTTCTTTACAGCCCCGTCGCCGGTGATACATTGCGCCCATGACCGCATCGTTTGACGAAACAGATTTTGTTGATCGGGACGTGCAGGCCAGCCAGAGGACGCACCCGATGCCGGGCGCGATCCCGCCGACCGCCGCGGCGGCGATCGCGGCGCGCCCGCCCACGCGCGAGGAGCTTCAGACGAAACTGGGCGAAACCCAGGACCGCATCACCGAACTCAAACGCCGCCAGGACGATCTCGAGAAGGAGCGTGTGGCCCTCGAGGAGGCCCGGCGGCGGCGTCAGGAATTCGAGACCGGCCGCGCCGAGGTGCTCGACCAACTCATTCGCGGAGTTGGCTTGCTCGAGAAGGCCGAGTTCGACGCCCGTCGCGACGCCGAGCAGATGGCCAAGACCCTCGCGGACTTTCGGGTCATGCTCGGCCAGGTGCAGGCCATTCATGAAGAAACCTGGACGCAGGACAACTGGCAGTCCGAACTCACCCGCGCCCTGACCACCGTCGAGAACGCGCGGATGGAATGGAACGCCGCGCGGCTCAAGTGGACGCTGCTGGACGCGGAATCGGCAACGGCCACGCGCGCCGCGGGTGAAACCGGCGCCAGCCCGGAGCGTTGGCTTGCCCAACACGGTTTCTGGGGGATGTGCAGACTGGGGTTGGCGCTGACCTGGCCGCTCATTCTCGCCATCCTCGTGGCGTCCGGTGTGCTGGCCGCGCTGCTCGGGCGTCGCTGAAGCTCCCCAGCAGGACAGTTCGTGGACCGGTCCGGCCAACGCGCTGATTAGCATGGGACTGTTCAAGAAGAAGCCGGACCCCATCCACGACCGGGAGCGCGAACTGAGTGCGCGCATCGCCGCCCTCGAGGGCGAGATCAAGCACCTCCACCAGCGCATCGAGGACGAACAAGCCCAGCCCAAGCTGCGCTCGACCGCGATGCCGCACGCGCAGCCCGTGCCGCCGGGCTACACCGGCTTTGGCGACCCGGCCTTCGAGGAGATCAAGCATCTGGGCGGCCAAGCCCCCGCCGACGGCGCATCCACGCCGTCGCATTACAACGAACTGGGCGTGCGCAAGTACGACCTGGTGGCCACGTGGCGCCGCTGGCTCGGCTACCTGCGCGGCGCTCCGACTCCCAATCCGAGGCTGGTCAACTACCTGGCCGCCGGCGCGATCCACGGCTTGCGTCCGCTGCGCTACGAGAAGCGCGTTGCGCGCCGCCGGTTCCTGGCGCTCTGCGCCTTTTTCATCCTGATCCTCTGGGGGCTGATCTACTTCTACTGGCGGAATCGGTAGCGCCCGCCGGCGGGGCTGGCGCTCGGCTCTCGAGGCTGGCTGGCTCGGTTCAGGCCGGTCTGAGCCCCGAATCCCCGGAAGCGGCTCGAGGGCGAGAGCCTCGCGCGCGTGCGGGCTAAGGACCGATTTTGACGGCGAGGTCGCGCCGGAACACGGGAGCCGCCAGTCGCACCGAGCCTCCCGCAGCCTGCGCCACCTCCTCGCGGATCACGCGGCCCTCGCGCGTGTCCCACCATCGTGCCCGGCATGGGCCCGACGGCAGCCCGTTGATCTCGAGTTGGGCCCCGGTCACTTCCGCGGGAACCCGCTGCTCGAGAACGGTGGCCGCCCACGAAGCGTTGGTATCGTAGAGCCACACCCAGGCCCGATTGTTCGCCTGAAGACCAACGGCCTGCAAGCGCGCGTCGGACACCGTGTTCTCCGCAATCCGCACGTCGCCGCTCGTCCAGGGCACATCGGCGAGGAAGGCGCTCACCGGACGATAAAGCGGATAGACATTCCGAGGGTCGAGCCGGTCCCACCACCAGTACAAGGCCGAGCCCGAGGTCCCGGACAACGCCGAGGCCCAGAGCGCATTATGGAAATCGACGAGTTCCCGGCTTTGCTTCATCTCCTCGGTGGGCTGCCATTTGTCGTTGGCCAGGCCGAACTCGCCCAGGTGGACAGGCCTGCCCGGAGCCTGGGCGCGCAACCAGCGCGCGCGTTCGAGCACCGCATCCACCTCATCGCGCAAGCGCCCTTCGTCGGCCGGGCGCAGGTAGAAATGGACGTCGGCGATGTCCAAGTGCGGGTGGCGGCAGTCCTTGGGGGAAGGTCCCCAGGTGCTGGTGGTGCGCAAGTGCTGGTACGGGTCGGCGCCGGCCAGGTACTCCCCGAGGGCCGCGTAGAAACGGTCGGTCGGAAGGCCGGGGTCGATTTCGTTGAAATACTCCCACGCGGCCACGCTGGTAGCGGCACCCCACCGTGCGACCGCGTAGCGGAGCAGTTTCCGGGCGTCCTGGATCGCGCGCTCGTACTCGGGGCTCGCGGGGTCTTTGAGCGAACTCATGTAGAGGTCACGGGTGATCAGGCAGAGTTGGAGATAAACACCATGGCGTTGGGCAGCCGCCACCAACTCATCCAGCATGAAACAATCGATCGGGTTGTAGTAGCCCCGGATCGGGCGGTTCACGTCCGCCTCCCAAAGCAGTTCGGGACCGCCGCCGGCCTCCTTGAGCGACAACTCGTCGATCCACGCCGCGCCCGCGCCCTCGAGCCGAAAAACCGTCTCCCCCAGCCACGAGTCGCCGGCGGCGGTGGTGAACTCACGCCGAAAAGGCAGCCATCCCGAGTCCGATCCGGAGGTGAGAACCGAACCCGGCTGGCCGCGGTGCAACTCCAACCGCACGGAGGTGCCGGGCTCCGCCTTGACCTTGCCGCTGAATTCGTACCGTGCCCCGGGGCGCAGCGCGACGCTGTGGGAGGGATCGACTTTGAGTGGCGTGCCGGCCGTAAGCTGAAGGCATCGCCGGTTGGGCGAGTCACCGCCGGGCGCGGGAACGATCCGCGGATGCCAGTCCCAGGACCGGCCCCAGGCGCTCTTGCGCGCCTCGATGGCCATGGCCCAGTCTTCGCAGCAGGCCCAGACGCGGAGGTAATTGGCGCCGCTGGTCTCGAGCCGACCGAGGATGGCCTCGGCCTTCGAGAGGGTCACATATTGTTGGTTGCCGATGAAGGCCAGGTTCTGTCCCAGCGCGAAAAACGGCTGCCCCTGGCTGAACTCGAGGAACCGCGGGTCCTTGCGGCTGGCCCGCAGGAAGCCCTTGCTCGTCGAGCGCACGCACTCGAAGCTGACCGGGCCGGAGGTGCGCCGCCCTTGGGCGTCCCGGAGCACGGCGGCGGCGGTGTAGCGCCCGAGCTGCATCGGCGCGAACCGGGCCTTCCAACCGGGAAGCCCCGCCGGGTAGAACCAGTCCTTCGACGCCCCAGGCTCGCCCACGCGCTTGCGCTGGTAATCCTGGCCGTGGAACGCCGGCATCACGATCCGCTCGCCGCCCGGGGCGGTGAGCTGTAAATCAACCTCGACTTCGTCCGGGTCGAACGGGTTGGTGTGCTCGCGCGGGAGCTCGAGTTGGAAGTCGATTCGCTCGTATTGGCCCACGCGGCTGGCAAAACAGCGCAGTTGGAGCTCCGGCTCAGCGCGGCCGGACCACGGGAGCAGCACCGCTACCCCCAGGCCAAGGAACAAGCGAACGTCCAGCGGTGCCAACGGCCAGTCTCGGCGGTTCACGCGAGGCACCGTAGGCCACGCTAGCCCGCCCCGTCAACCGCAGGGCGCACACCCCCCACCGGTCACACCCGCCCGCCACACCCGCCGACACGGAGCGGGCCGCGGGAGCATTTGCGGGTGGATCCCGTCCAAGAGGGTGGTGCGCACCCAAATCGCGGGCCAACTTGATCAATCGTGAACTGGCAGCTTGCTTTCTCCGCTCGGGCCGCGTGAAGCTCACCACCAAACACATCGCTCCGGCCATCCGGCCAGCCGAGCGTGGCCGGAAGCGGCCCTGCGCCGCCGGCCAGCGCCGCCAAGCCTGGCTCGAGCGGCCGGCAACGGCGACAAATCGACTTGCCATCCTATGAAAACTCGAATCGGACGAACCCTCCTGACGATCGTCTCCCTGGCGGTGTCCGCGCCAGCCGCCGAGGTCGGTTTCCTCGAAGACTTCAGCCTCGCGGAGGACCGCACCCTCCCGCTGCAACAGCTCATTCCGGGAACCGAGGACTACTATTACTACCAGTGCGTGCATTGGCAAAACGCGGGCCAGTTCGACAAGGTCGAGGAGACTCTCAAGCCCTGGATTGGCCGGCACGGCGAGACCGCCCGGGTCGAAGAAATCCGCAACCGCCAGGCGCTCCTGACGTATGACAAAGACCCCAAGGCCAGCCTCACCTACTTGCAGCGAGTCCTGGGCCTGCGCTGGGACCACACCCGCCAGGTGCCGGGCGAGAAGCCAACCCATCCCAGCCGGTTGGACCAGCAGCTCTTCGACCGCGCGACCCTGACGCAACGCGCCCTGAACGAACACCGCGACCTGAGCGGCTTCAACGATCGCGGCCTCGCCTCGCTGGCCACGGCGAATCTGGACGGCGACCGCCGCCGCGACCTTTTGCGGCGCCTGAAGCGGCCCGATTACCCGGGGCTGGTCCGACTCGTGACGGCGGACCTCGGGCATCCCAACTCGCAAGGATTCGGGTCGATGCCGATCCACCGCCAGATGCTGCTCCCGCAGTTGGACGAGCTGGCCGCCCTCCGCCCCGCCCTCCGCAACGAGAAGAATTTCGTGAACACCTATCTCGCCAAGCTGCGTCCCCCCGACCACGTGGACTGGCGCCATGACAGCCGCGCGCGCGAGGCCTATCTCGACCGGCTGTGGGCATTCGTCGAGAAACTTGAGCCCGCTCACAATTCGCTAAAGGCGCACATCCTGCACCAGCGGCTTGCGCACGACCGGGCCAGCGGGCTGTACGACAAGGGGCGATTCCTCGAGTACCTCAAGCTCCCGCGCCGCGCCCCTTACGCCAACCCCGTCTATCTCGAGCGCCCCGAGCACCGCGGCTACCCCGCGAACCTCGCACAGGACTTCCGCGAGGTGACGCTCCTGCCTCCCGCCGCCAACGACGAACCACTGGTTCGAGATTACCTCACCCACTTCTTCGTCACCGATGAGAATTACGACTCCTACTCTCCCTATCTGCTTGACCGTTACCTCAAGGAAGTGTTCGCCGAGACCAAAATCCTGCACGGGCTCGGGGACAGCGAGAAATGGTATTCCATGCTGAACGATCCCGCCAAATACCAGGCGATCAAGGATCGGATCGAAGTCGAGTTCGCGCCCTCGAACAAGACGTTCTTCATGCCAGGAGAACCGGTCGGACTCGAGCTGGACCTCAAGAACGTCAAAACGCTCATCGTGAAGGTTTTCGAGGTCAACACCTTCAATTATTACCGCGAGAAACGGGCCGAAATCGACACCGGCGTTGACCTCGACGGCCTGGTGGCCAGCGAGGAGAAGACCTACAACTACACCGACCCTCCCACCCGGCGCATGCGGCGGCTGTTTGCTTTTCCCGCCCTGGACCGGGCGGGGGTGTTCGTCATCGACTTTATCGGCAACGGCAAGAGCAGCCGGGCCCTGGTGCGTAAAGGCCAGCTTCGGTTCCTCGAACGGTTGGGCGCGGCCGGCCACGTCCTGACCCTGCTGGACGAAGCGAACCGAAAAGTGACGAATGGGACGGTCTGGCTGGCGGGCCATGAATACCCGGCCAGCACGAACGCGACCGTGGTGATTCCCTACACGCACGAAGAAGGTCCCCAGTCGATTCTGATTTCGCGCGGCGGCTTCGCCAGCCTCGCGCAGTTCCACCACCGGGACGAAAGCTATGAGCTGCTCGCCGAGCTGCACGTCGAACGCGAGTCGTTGTTGGCGCGTGTCAAGGCAAAAGCGTTGCTGCGACCAACCCTCAAGTTGCATGAACGCCCCGTGGCGTTGAGCCTGCTCGAGGACCCATCCCTGGTCATCCAGGCCACGGACCTGGACGGCGTCGCCAGCACCCGGGAGATCAAGGGCCTGGCGCTGTCAGCCGAATCCGAAACGGAAGTCGAGTTCCAGGTGCCCGAGCGGGTCGTGCAGCTCCAGTTCACGCTGACCGGGCGGGTCCAGAGCCTGAGCAAGAACGAGAAGATCGAACTGCACGACAGCCGCACCATCACCCTCAACCAGGTGGATGCCACCAGCCAGATCGAGGGCGTGCACTTGAGCCGCCTGCCCGGGAGTTACCTCCTGCGCGTGCTCGGCAAGAACGGGGAACCGCGACCCGACCAACCCGCGAGGCTCTCGCTCAAGCACCGCGACTTCAACCTCAAGATCGAAACCACGGTTCAGACCGACGCCGCCGGGCGCATCGACCTGGGCGCCCTGGCCGAGCTGTCGTCCCTCGAGGCGCGCACCGCCGAGGACGCCGTCGGGGTGTGGGAACTGCCCGAGGATCAGCACACGTACACCTACCCGGACACGGTGCATGGGCGCGTGGGCGACCCTTTGAGTGTGCCCTATATGGGCCGGGCCTCCGAGCCGGCGCCCGCGCTCTTTGCGTTGCTCGAAAAACGCGGCGATACCTACGTCGAGGATCGCTTCAAAGCCCTGGCACTGAAGCCGGGCTTCGTCGAGGTCCAGGACCTCGCGGCCGGTGAGTATGAGCTGGTGCTCAAGGAATCCGGCAGGGTGTTGACGCTCCGCCTCGAGCAAGGCGAGGCGCGGGATGGCTACGTGCTGGGGGCCGACCGGCTGCTCCAAGTGCGCAACCCGGCGCCGCTGCAGATCGAGACCATCAGCGCCGACGAACGCGAGGTCACCATCCGCCTGGCCAACCCCTCCGCCTTCACGCGCGTGCATGTGGCGGCCACGCGGTTCCTCGAGGGCATTCCGATCTTCGGTTCGCTGGCGCGCATGCCGGCCATCGAGCCGGACCAGGTCTCCCTGGACAAGCTCGATTCGATCTATCTGGCCGGACGCGATATCGGGGACGAATACCGCTACATCCTCGAGCGCAAGTACGCGTCGAAGTTCCCCGGGAACCTCCTGAGCCGGCCCGGCCTGTTGCTCAACCCGCGGGCCGTGCGCCAGACGGAGACCCTGCGGGAGGTGCTGCGCGCCGGCGCGCAATTTGCCCCCTCCCCGGCCCCAGCCATGGCGATGCCGGCGGAAACCCCAGCTATGATGTACATGGAGCCGGCCGCAAAGGCGCCTTCGGCGAGCCTCGACTTCCTGCCTCGTCCCAGCGTGCTGCTGGCCAACCTGCGCCCCGATGCGAACGGGATCGTGACGATCGCGCGCACAAACCTTGGGGATGGGCAACACCTTCATGTCCTGGCGCTCAACCCGGAGAACGCCGCGTACCGGCAGTGGCTCTTGCCCGAGGTCAAGCTCACTCCCCGCGATATGCGGCTCAAGGACGGCCTCGATCCGGCGAAGCACTTTACGCAACAGAACCGCGTTTCCCCGCTTGCCAAAGGACAAGCCCTCACTGTGCCAGACATCACCACCGCCCGACTCGAGGCCTACGACTCGCTCGCAAAGGCCTATCGCCTGCTGGTCACACTCAGCGGCGACACGAATCTGGTCGAATTCGGCTTTCTGCTCGAGTGGCCCCGCCTCAAGCCCGACGAGAAACGCGTGCAATACTCGAGATACGCCTGCCACGAGTTGAGCTTTTTCCTTTTCAAAAAGGACCCGGCGTTTTTCGCCGCCACCATCCTGCCCTACCTGAAGAACAAGCGCGATAAGACCTTCCTGGATCACTGGCTCCTGGGGGATGACTTGGGCGCGTTCCTCCAGCCCTGGGCCTATGAGCAGTTGAACGTGGTCGAGCGGATTCTCCTGGGCCAGCGCCGGGCCGGAGAGCCCGCCGCCGCGGCCCGCCATGTCAAGGACCTGTTCGACCTGCTGCCGCCGAACCTCGAGCGCACCAATCATCTCTTCCTCACCGCGATCGCCGGCGGCGCGCTCGAGACCTCGGACGCCCTGGGCCTGCGCGCGGCAGGCGAGAAGGCCCTGGCCGCTCGCGAGGAGCGGCTCGCGCAGGCGGTCGCCGCCCCACCAGTCGTCAGCGCCGCCACGGTGCCGCCTCCGCCCGCCGCAGCGGCGCCGAGGAGCCTGGCCCTCAAGAGTGCGGCGGAGCGACCGGCCGAGCCGGCCGCCAAACCTCTCACCTCCCAACCCGCCCGCGCTGGCCGCATACTCGCCGAGGCCGCCAAAGACCGGCGGTTTTTCGCGGGAGAGTCGGAGGGCATCGTGGCCGCGGACCAGGCCGCCGACGCCTCCCTGCGCCAGGCCGTGCGCCAATTGTATCGGCCCATGGACCAGACCCAGGAATGGGCCGAGAACAACTACTACCACCTCTCGCCGGAGCGCCAGAACGCCACACTGGTTGCGGCCAACGCCTTCTGGACCGACTACGCGCGCCATCAGGGCGAAGGGCCGTTTCTTTCGGTGAACCTGGCCGAGGCCTCGCACAACTTCACCGAGATGATGTTCGCCCTGGCCCTCCTCGACCTGCCGCTCGAGGCGCAGCCGGCCGAGGCCGCTTACCAGGGCGCGCAGTTGACACTCACGGCCAACGCCCCGCTGGTGGCTTTTCACCAGGAAATCCTCCCCAGCACCCAGGCGAAGGACGCGCCGCCGCTGCTCATCACGCAGAATTTCTTCCGCGCGAACGACCGGTTCCGCTTCGAGAATGGCGAGCGGCAGGACAAGTACGTCGCGGACGAGTTTCTCACCCATGTAGTGTATGGCTGCCGGGTGGTGCTGACCAGTCCCTCGTCCTCGCCGCAGAAACTGGACGTGCTGCTGCAAATCCCGCGCGGCGCCATCCCGGTCGAGAAGGGGTTCTACACACGCACCCGGCCCATCGCGCTCGAGCCCTATTCCACCACGACCTTCGAATTCCTGTTCTATTTCCCTGTGCCGGGTGACTACGCGCATTTCCCGGCCCATGTCTCGAGGCGCGGCGAGTTGGTGGCCGCCGCCGCGCCCGCCACGCTGAAGGTCGTCGATAACCCCAGCCGGGCGGACACGACTTCCTGGGACTACATCTCGCAGCAGGGAACAAGCGACGAAGTGCTCGCCTTCCTGGCCCGCGAGAACGTCAACCGCCTGCAACTGAACCGCCTTGCCTGGCGCCTCCGGGACCGCCCGTTTTTCCAGGCCGTGACCCGACTGCTGGCGGCGCGCCACGTTTATGAGCACACGCTCTGGTCTTACGGCCTTTACCACGATGATCCAGCGGCCAGCCGCGAGTTCCTCCAGCACGCGCCCGAGTTCGTGGGCAAATGCGGCAGTTTCCTCGAGAGCGCCTTGCTCTCGATCGATCCGGTGGCGCGCCGGAGCTATCAACATCTCGAGTACAGCCCGCTCGTCAACGCGCGAACCCACCAGATCGGCAAACGCCGGCAGATCTTCAACGACCGCCTGGCAACCCAGTATCAGGCGTTGCTCAAGGTGCTTTCGTACCGGCCGCGGTTGGATGACACGGACCTGCTGGCCGTGACCTACTACCTGCTGCTCCAGGATCGCATCGCCGAGGGCCTGCGGTTCTTCGCCCGAATCGCCCCGGACAAGATCACCGCCCGCCTGCAGTACGATTATATGCGCGCCTACCTCGACTTCTATACCCAGGACCGAAAAGTGGCGCGCGGCATCGCCGAACAGTATCGCGAGTACCCGGTGGACCGCTGGCGCAAGGTGTTCCAGGAAGTCCTGGCGCAACTCGACGAACTCGAAGGCAAGGGCGCGCGGGTGGTCGATCCCGCCAGCCGCGAGCAGGCCCAGGCCAGCCTGGCGGCGAGCGAAGGCGCGCTGGACTTCGCCCTCGAGGGCCGCAAGGTGACCGTTCACTACCAGAACTTCTCCCAGGCCCGCGTCCACTACTACCTCATGGACGTCGAGCTCCTGTTTTCACGCAACCCGTTCGTGCAGCAGAATGCCGGCCACTTCGCCGTCGTGCGGGCCAATCGCACCGAACTGATCGAGCTCCCGGCGGGCACGAACACGCTGAGTTTCCAGGTCCCGGACCAATTCAAGAACGCCAACCTGATGATCGAGATCGCCGCGGGCGGTCTCGAGCGGGCCCAGCCGTGTTTTGCGAATTCGCTCGCGCTGCAACTTGTCGAGAATTACGGGCAGCTCCAAGTGACCGATCAGCAGTCGGGCGCGCCGCTGCCGCAGGTCTATGTCAAGGTCTATGCGCGCCTGCCCAACGGCAGCAACCGTTTCTACAAGGACGGCTATACGGACGCGCGCGGACGGTTCGATTACGCCTCGCTGAACAGCAACGACCTGGACGCCGTCGAGAAGTTCTCGCTGCTGGTGCTCTCCGAGACCCACGGCGCGCTCATCCGCGAGGCCTCCCCGCCGAAGCGATAGAGCGGATGCTCTGGTGGCCGACCTCGGGCGCCCCGAATATCCGCGCGTGTTGGCGCCTCACCGGCGTGGCGGGGAATGAGCGGACCCACGTCCGGTGCGACGGCCCCTCAGGGCAACGATAACGCTACGGAGCCGAAGATCGCGTGCGCGGTGTAATCGCGCGCGCCGCCCGCGGTGGGTTCGTTGTACTTGAAGAAGCCGTACTGGAGGCTGGTGGTCAGGTTCTTCTTGAACCGCCGGGTCACGCCCGCCATCACCCCGTGGCGGTCGTAAGCGATTCCCAGGGGCAGCGCGAGCGCCTCGTTGTGCTGCGTGTATTGGGCCTTCGAAAACGAGTAGCTGGCCTGCACGTCCGCCTGCCGGGTCAGCTTGAACGTGGCGGAGGAAAGCACCGAGTAGGTGTCGCCGCGGTAGGGAACGACGAGGGCGTCGTCGTTGAACGCGGTTTGAATCCGCGATCGGGCGTAGGAAAACGTGCTCGAGAGGGAAAGCCGGTGCCAGGGGACGAACAGGACGTTGAAGCTCGGCACGTGCGCGCGGTACGTGCCGGCCACCAGTTGGCCGCCCACCCTGCCACCGTTGCCGTCATCGACCGTATCGGTGGCGGTCGTGTATTCGGTGAAGACGTTCTGATACTTGAAGGTGGTCTTCAGCCACGGCGCCGGGTGGAGCACGAGTTTGGTCTGGACCTCGTTGGCGCGAATCTCGCGCGACCGTATGAACGCCGGGTAACCCTCCCCCGGGAGCGTGGGCGGCACGCTGGCGTCCCAGTCGTTCGCATGGTTGTACTCGGTCAGGCGGTTGCGCTGCTTGAATTCGGTCTGCCAGGAAACCTGCCGCCAGGGGGAGATGACGAAGCCGCCGCCCAACTCGCGGAAGTCCTCGGTCGCGCGCGTGTTCCGTAGAAAATCGCGCTCATCGGGTGTGTCGTTGTCCAGGAGTCCCGTCTCGAACTGACCCAGCCGGCCCTGGTGGAAGCGGCTGTCGGCAAACAGCACCGCGTGCGGGATGCCGGTGTAGCGGAGGGTGAAGTCTTCCTGGGTCTCGAAGCGATCCAGCCGCGAGAAGGAGCTAAGCCCGCCGGGGTCGCCGGTGGCGCGCGGATAGACCCGGGTTAGCCCGGCGGTGAACCCGTGCTGGCGGGTCCACTCGCTCTGGAAACCGCAAGTGAGGGCGAGGTCACCCCAGGGGCCGAGCAGCGCGTTCGCGTTGAACACATGCGACTCGCGGTCGATGACGATCTGCTGGTCCACCTCCTGGATCGTCGTGGGGTGCACCAGGTCCGGCGGCACGAACGAGGACCAACCAAACATGCCCTGGCCGTCCAGGCTGGAGTACAGGTAGCCGCCGGACAGAAAGAGCCATTCGTTGATGGACCGTTCAAGCCGCAGTGTGTTGGCGCCTTGGAAATGTCGGTAGTTCTCGTTGAAGACCGAGACCGAGAGGGGCGCGATGGCGCCGAGTTGGTAGAAGTCGCTATTCTGCCGGCGGGTCCGTGAGTCGTAGAACTCGCCGCGGAAACTGTCCTCGACGAACACGCCCGCCAGCGTATGCGACAGGTCAACCTTGATGATGTGCGTCCGCTCGGTGAGGTCTTTGGTGGCCGGATAGACGCCGCGCGTCGAACCAGAATTCGGGTCCCACACCAGCCCCCCTTGGAGGGTGGACTTGGCGCCCTCGCGATACTGGTATTCGTACCCCAGCGTCACGCGCGGATACCGCGGGGCCGTAAGTCCCACTTCGACCCAGGCCTTGCCCACGTCCAGGTAGAGATCGCGCCCCGCGGCCAGCGGCGGCGCCCCAAATCCCGAAAAGTAACCGCCCTGATCATTATACCATTTGCGAAACTGCTCGAAGCCTGTCCGCACGAAGCCCAGTTCGTCCTTCTCGATGCCCAACTTCAGGCGATACTCCTGGCCGCCGCTCAGGAACCGTCCCTGGCTGCTGATCCGCGCGCCGGCCCCGAGTGGCTCCTGCCAATCGAACCCGTCCAACCCGCCGGAGATGCCGTCCGGCATCCACGCGTGCTCGCGAAAGACGCGGGCGTTGCCGCTCACGCTCACCCCGCGCACCAGGGGACTCAGCGAGAACACACGCACCAAAGGCACGTTGGTGGCTGAGGCGGGATAGTTCGCCCCTTGATCGATCCACGTCCGCAGCAGCCCCACTTGGAGGGACGTAAGCGGCTCGCCTTTTCCGGCGGGGGGCATCTCCATGCCGTCCACCAGCCGCGCCACGTAGAACACCAGCGGGCTCTTGGCGCTCTGGCCCGGCACGATCGCGATGCCGTTATCGCCTCCCTTCAGCGCGGAGGCCTGGTTATCGAGGCGGAAATGGCTCTTGGGCCGCTCCGGCCCGTGGCAGCGGAAGCAGGCGCTCTGGAAGATGGGGCGAATGTCGCGGTCGTAATCCGCCTGGCCGGTGGCGGCGGGAGGCAACCGGGCCGGGTCCAGCTCGGCCCCGCCCAGGCTCGAGGAGCCCGCCAGCACCAGCCAGGCCAGGCACACGCCCGAACGCCAACCGCGGCCCGGGGCCGGCGTCGCGCATCCTGATCTCTCCCGTTTCATGCTCGACTCCTAGTAGAGCATCTTCGGGTTGACGTTCGACCCATGCACCGCCGTGTGGCAGCCGGCCGTCCAGCAGCCGCCCTGGGTCAAGTTGCCCGAGTGCGGTCGTTTGCCGATCAACAGACTGGCGCTCGTCCAGGTGTTCTGAACCTGCACATGGCATCGGAGACAAAGATTCGCGTCGGGCTGCGCCAGCAGCTTGGCGTTCACGGAGCCGTGCACGGTGTGGCAGCTCGTGCAGCCTTCGCGCAAGGCCTCATGCTCGAACACAAAGGGCCGCGCCTGGTCCCGGTGACACTGCGCGCACGACTCGTTGGACCGTGCCATGGCCAATCCACTTCTGGGCTTGAAGATGTCGTGCCCATGCGGATCGTGGCACTGCACGCAGTTCATCTTGCCTTCGGTGACGGGGTGATGCTGCGGGAGGTTGAACTCGGCGTGGACCTCGAGGTGGCATTGGAAACAGGCGGCGGGTTCCTTGCCGGGGTTGACAATGAACTTGCCGCGCCCCCCACCCACCGCGACGTGCTTGCTGCCGGGGCCATGGCACGACTCGCACCCGGTTGTCCCCGCCAGCTTTAGGGCGTTATCCTCGCGATGGTAGCGACCGTGGGGGCTGGCCGCGAAGATGCGCGTGAGGTTCGTGTGGCAATCGGCGCACGTTTGATTGCCAACGAAGGCCGCCCCCTCGATCTCGGGAGGCGCCACCGCCGTGCGCCGGAAGGTCGTGCACGAGCTGAGCGCGAGCAGCCCCACCACCAGGAGCCCGCCCCCGGCGCACGTGAGCCACCACCGTGTTCCAGGGCTGTTCATCGTCGTTGCGCGGGGCATCGGCGGCGATGCCAGCACAGGCCGGTGTCTGATTCAAGCCTTATACATTCCGTGAGAGGCGCGGAAGCGGCCCAGGTTCCCGTGGAAGGAAGCCTTGCGGGCGCAAGGCCGCGCTTGCACGCTGGACCGGATATGACTGTTGGCGAAGCGCCCTTCCCGGCGCCGGCTCCGCGCGCCCGGCGTTCGGAGTACATGCATTGGTCCAAGACGCAATCGGCCGCCCGGTTCAACCTGGCCCTCAGCGGCGTGGCGCATCTGCCGTGGCGCGAGCTGCCCGTTCGCCTCGAGGACCTCGACTGCAACGGGCCCAGTGCCTACGGCTATGCACCGCTCCAGCAGGCGCTTGCCCGCAAGTGCGGGGTCGCGCCCGAGTGCGTGTGCGCGGCCACGGGCGTATCGCTCGCCAATCATCTCGCCCTGGCGGCGGCGCTCGAACCGGGCGACGAGGTGCTCATCGAACAGCCCGCCTACGAGCTGCTCGTTTCCACCGCGAGCTTCCTCGGCCTGAAGATCAAACGTTTCCAGAGGCGGTTCGAGGACGGCTTCCAGTTGGACCTCGGACGGCTCGAACAGGAAGTGAGCGCGCGCACGCGCATGATCGTGCTCACGAACCTGCATAATCCCAGCAGCGTGCTGCTGGACGACACGACCCTGCGTGGCGTCGGTGCGATCGCCCGGCGGGCCGGGGCCATGGTGCTCGTGGACGAGGTCTATCTGGACGCCGCCTTCGAACGAGCGCCGTCCTCGGCCTTCCTGCTCGGGGAAGAGTTCATCACCACCAACAGCCTGACGAAGGTATACGGATTGAGCGGTTTGCGCTGCGGCTGGGTCCTGGCGCGCCCCGAGCTCGTCGAGCGCATGTGGCGGCTGCAAGACCTCTTCGGCGTGATCCCGGCGCATCCGGCCGAGCGGTTGAGCGTGCTCGCCCTGGCTCACTTGGACCGCATCCGCGCCCGTTACCAGGCGCTCCTGGCGGCCAACCGACGCCTGCTCGAGGCCTTCCTGGATTCGCGATCCGACCTGCGGACGGTGCCGACGGAAAGCGGCACCACCGTGTTCCCGCGCGTGCTGGCAGGCCGGGTCGAAGAACTCTGCCATCTCCTGCGGCACAGGTATGAAACCACCGTGGTGCCCGGCAGGTTCTTCGACATGCCCGACCATATCCGGATCGGCATCTGCGGCGAAACCGCATCTGTGGCGGGCGGTCTCGAGCGGTTGGGCGCGGCGTTGGATGAACTCCAAAAAGGTGGTCCCGCCCGCGGTTGAAGGACAGCGTCGCGGGGGCTGATCGCGACGGTGACACGGCGGCCCGGCGGCCTGGCGCGTGTCCGATTGCATTCGGGCCCGCTCGTATTAACCTGCGGTTGCGATGCCCGGACCTGGTTCCTGCAAGCGGCTCTGCGTGACAGGCGGTTGCCTGCTTTTTTTCGCGGCGGGAGCGCGCAGCTCCGCCCGCGCGGCTGATTCCGCCGGCGCGTTCTACAACCCGGCGACGGTCCAGACCATTCAGCTCGAGATCAGCCGCGAGAACCTGGCTCGACTCGAACGGGCGCTGCCCGAGCGCATCTATGTCCGCGGCACGTTCCGCTGGAACGACGTGACGCTCGAACACGCCGGCATTCGCTACAAGGGGAACAGTTCATCGAGCCCCGACTCGCCGCAGCGACGCCTACCTCTGGAGAATCGCGAACTCCGGCACCAGCCCTTTACAAGCGGGCGTGTCAAACATAGTTTTACGCCATGATCAAGACACTGACTAAAGTCGGGAACTCGCAGGGATTGATCTTCGATGCGGCGCTCATGGACCGGGCCCGGCTGAAGGTGGGTGACCAGGTCAGCATCACGCTTCATGAGGGCGGCGCCATCGTCCTGACCCCGGTCCGCCCGGCGCTTGCGCCACGGAGGGCGGCAACGACCACCAAGCGGCTCATCCGCCGGAACGCCGAGTTGTTCCGCCGCTTGGCATGAGGCAGGGCGTGGTGCATCCCGGCTTCGAGGCGGTCAAGGCGATCCATGCCGAGGTGTTGGCTGCGCACGGCGGCGCGCCTGGGTTGCGCGACGAGGCCCTGCTTCGAGGCCACGGTTGCCGCCCCGCAAGCGACGCTGATGGGCGCGCCGCTGATCAGTGATGTCGTCGAGTTGGCCGCGGCCTGCCTGTTTTGGCTGTGTCAGCGGAATTCGACGTCGAGTTCGACGCCGGGTTTGAGCAGGTCCCCGACGGGCCGCAAGAGGGTCTTGAGGCTCGCGCGGCCTTGCTCGATGGCCTGGCTGACATAGGCCTCGTTGCCGCCCGCGTGGATCACCGCGGACCTCATTCTGGCCTGGGCCTGGGTGCGGAGGAACTTCCCCGAGAACTTGTCGAGGCGCGCCCAGCCGACTTTGCTCTGGACCTCGATCTTGGCGGGGTCGGACTGCACCTCGACCAGGTCCTCATCCAACACAGGCCGCGGCACGCGCAGCGTCAAGCGCTTGCGGTCGGGGTCGTAGGTGAAGTTCTCGGCGGAGAGGTTCGTCAAGGCGACGAAGAACTGCACCTTGTTCTCGAGCGCGCGCAGCCGCACTTCGGTCGTGCCCAGGTCCACCTCGTAGCCGAAGAGGTTTTGGGTTTTCTGGCTTTTCTCGACGACCTCGACGTTGATCGCCGCCGTGAGCACCACGAGGCGCGAGGTCTTCTTGAGGCTCTCGAGCGTGTCGAAGACTGTGGTCGAGAAGTTCACCCTGGGCCGGAAGGCCTCGGCAAAGGAAAGCGTGGCCTTGCGCAGGCACGGCCCCAGGAACAACAGCGGCGCGACGATGGCGACGATCAGCACCGCCGCGACGCACACGGGCCACGCCCAACCCGGCCGCCGGGGCGGTCGCGCGTCGGGAGGCGCCGGTTCAAGTGGCGGCTCTTCGGCCATAGGTTCGCTGCCTGGCTCGCCTGCGCCTGGGTCCGCGCGTGACGCCGGGGCGCTTTGACCGGCGGGTCTCGCCCCGCGGCGCGTTCATCGGCGGCGCGGGCGTCAACCCCCCGTCTTCGCCCCTTTGACCGCCAGCCGTATCGCGTAGAGGGAGCTGCGGGCGGTGATAAAGAGGGTTTGGCGGTCTTTGCCGCCAAAGGCGAGGTTGGCGGGTGTCTCGGGAACGATGAACTTGCCGATCAATTTGCCATCGGGCCCGAAGATATACACGCCATCAGCGGCGGTCGAATAAAGCCGGCCGACCGCATCGCATCGGATGCCATCGGGAGCCCCGCGATCAATCTGGGCAAAGACCTCGCCGCCGGCCAGCGTGCCGTTCTTCTGCACGTCGAAGAAGCGGATGTGGCGCGGTTTGCCCGAGTCGGCGACGTAGAGCCTCTTCTCATCGGGCGAAAAGCAGAGGCCGTTGGGCTTGTCGAAATCGCGCGCCGCGAGATGCACCTGTTTCTTGGCCGGAACATAGCGATAAACGAAGTTGCCTTCCTGCTCTTTGGGATTGTTCCCCAGGCCGTAGTCGGGATCGGTAAACCAGACCGAGCCGTCCGACTTCACCACGACGTCATTGGGCGAGTTGAACTTCTTGCCCTCGAATCGGTCCACGAGGGGTTTCACCGTCCCTTTCTTGTCGGTGACGGTCACGCACCGCGACTCGTGCTCGGCGGTGACCAGCCGCCCGCTCGGGTCGAGGGAGTTCCCGTTGGCATGGTTGCTGGGTTTGCGGAAAGTGGTGACACCGTCGTCTTTCGCCGACCACTTTTTCAGTTCGTTGGCCGGGATGTCGCTGAAGACGAGGTAACCCCCGTCGCGCGGGACCCAGACCGGGCCTTCCACGAACTGCATGTCGCCGGCCAGCTTGCCGAGCTTGGAGCTGAGCGTGACGACCCGGTCGAACTCGTTGGTGTCGTACATTACGAAGAACTGCCCTTGGAGGCTGGCGCCTGCGACCAGCCCGAGCAGCGAGGCAAGCAATGGAACTTTCATAAGCGTAGTACGTTTCGATGGCCTGCGAGTCGGCGGTAAATCGCCCGCACCCATAACACGCGGCGCCGTCCGCGTCACCTAAAATCTTGAGGGCCCGGACGCGGGCCGTCGCCGGCCCCCGTAGTGCGCCAAAAGTAACTGTTACCCGTACCTGGGGGCGAGGGGCCCCGCCGTGGAGACGCGTTCGGCTCTTGCCCTCACGTTCGGTTCAGATTATACGAAGGGCCGTGAACCCTCGCGAGGGTGCCCAATCCACCGAGCCGGCCAGCTCCGAACGCGCCTTTGTCACAGCCCGGTTCGACGCGCCCTGGAAGGCTGGCCTGCAACGGTTCTTCCGAGCGTTCCTGGCGTTCTGCTTCCCCAACGTCCATGCCATCATCGACTGGGAGGTGGCCCCGAAGTTCCTCGACAAGGAACTCCAACCTCTGGCCCCGACCCACGCGCAAGGTCAGTGTGTCGTGGACGTGCTGGTCGAGGTCAAGTGGCTGGAGGGCGACGCCGGGTGGCTCATGGTTCACGTCGAGCTCCAGGCTCAGCCCGACCGGGACTTTCCCCTGCGCATGTGGGTGTACCACTATCGCATCTGGGATCGCTACCAGCGGCCTTTGGTGAGTCTGGCGGTGTTGGCGGACGCCGATCCGAAGTGGCGTCCGTCGCGCTATCGCACCGAGATCGCCGGATGTGTGCAGGCCTTCGAGTTTCCGATCTTCAAGGTGCTGGACTGCGAGGACCCCGCCGGGGCGTTCGAGCGGACGGGCAACCCGTTTGCATTGCTGGTGGCGGCGCATCAGGTGGCGCTGAGGACGAAGCAGGACTTGGCGGCCCGGGTGGAGGAGCGCTTCGGGGTGGTGAAGTATCTGTATCGTCGCGGGTTGGCGCGTGAGGAGGTGGTGGAGCTGTTTCGGCTGATTGCGTGGCTGACGTTCTTGCCGCGGGATTTTGAATTGCAATTCCAGGAGAAACTCGCTACCTTCGAGCACACTGAGTCAGTTATGACCGCAGACACATTACTCGCACCGATCGAGATCATCGCCCTGGAACGAGGCCGGGAAGAAGGCAGCCTAATCGGCCGGATTCAGTACTCGCAGGACCTGCTCAAGTTGGAGCGCAGTAAAACCGAGGAATTGGCGCAGCGGCCGACGGCGGAGCTGGAGCGGCAGTTGAGCGACCTCGAGGCGCGCCTGCGAGACCGGCTCCGGCTGTAGCTCGGGGTTCGAGCGTCGCGGGCTTGGCGCCCGCCGGGTTCTGCCACCGCGGCGAGTTCGCCGGTCGGCGAAGAAAACGCTCCTCCTCACTTCCGCCTCCCTCGCTCAACCCCGGCGCCACCATCCAACGCTCCCGGGGTGGGACGCGGGCCGTCGCTTTGCAGGTAACCGAACAGATCCCGGAGTTCTTGTGGTTTCAACGGCGTCAGCAGGCCCTCCGGCATGAGCGAGACCGCGGACTCGCGGATTGACCGGATGCTGTTGCGGTTGATGGTCACGCGCTCGTTCCTGGCGGCCATCAACGTGACGCTCGAGGGCGATTGCTCGGCGATGAGGCCGGTCTGCACCGCGCCATCCGCCGTCTCGACATTGTAGTTCAGGTATTCTTTGCGAATGACCGCGCTCGGGTCCACGAGACTGGCGAGCAGGAACTCGCGGTCCTTCCGGTTCGCGTGGGTGAGGTCGGGCCCTACCGCCTCGCCCTCATCGTAGAGCCGGTGGCAGACCGCGCAGATGTTCTTGAACAACTCGCGGCCCCGCGACGGGTCGCCCGGACCGGCGTTCAGGTCGTTGTTGAACCGGCGCATCTCGGCCAGCTTTTCCTCGGGCGTGCCGCTGGTGACCGTGCCCCAGTGTTTGGTGACGAGCTGGTCCAGGCGGCTGTCCTGGTGCAAGGCCACCATACGCAACTGCTCGACGGGCACGACTGCCGCGGCGATCCGTCCTTGATCGACCTCCTCGAGGAACGCGCGCGCCCACGCCTTGCGCCCGAGGAGGAGCTCGCGCGCCTTGCCCCGCACGCGTTGGTTCCAACCCGCCCAGCGGCGGAGCAGTGCGGCCGCGAGGTCGTCCTGCGGCGAGCCCCGGAGCGCGTCGAGCGCAGCCAGGCGCAGGGGCTCGGGTTCGTCGGCCTCGAGCACCCGCAGCGCCACCGGGACGGCTTCGGGCCGTTCCAACTCGCCCAACAGCCGCAGCATCGCCGCGCGGACGTCAGCGGGCGTCGATCCGTCAGCCGCGAGGGTCGAGGCGCGCTCGAGACCCCGCGGCAGGCCCAGGCGCGCCTCCAGGGTGATCAACGTTCGGTTCGTGGTGCTGGCCGTCCACAACGCGGCGAGCTGTTGTTCGAGGACGCCCGGGATGGGTTCGGGGCGAGCGCGCGTTGCGGTGGCCTTGCGCTCGACGGAGGCGGCTCCTTCGAAGAGCCCGCCCGGTCCGGGGCCGGTGTTGCCGGAAGGCCGATCCCGCAGACCCTGCTCGAGCGCCGCGAGCATCAGGCCGCGTTCTTTCTCCCCGGGGGCGGCCTCGAGCAGCCGCGCACAGGCGGCGCCGGCCCGGGACGTCCCCTCGGCAGCGTAACGCCGCATCAGCCGCTCGAGGATCGTGCTGCGAACGAGCGGTTGGTCCCACGCGCCGGGGTTGGCAAACAGCGCCAGCGCCTTGTCCAGCGCCTCCAACGCGTGGCGCTCGACCGCCCACCAGAGCAGCAACGGTATGTGCGGGTCAGCGGCGTCCAGATTGCGCACCGCCAGCCTGTGGGCGAGGGCAAGCCCGGCCTCGGCCGGGAGGCGCTGGGCGATGCTGGCGAGCTGGCTGCGGACGCGCACGTCCGGTTCGGTCGCGGCAAGTCCGAGCAAGGCCGCGGTCGTTCCGGCGGATAGCCCGCCACCGTCGCCCAGCAACTGGACCGCCCAACGGCGCACCTGGGGAGCACGATGGGCCAGGACCTGCCTCCCGAGTGCCTCGTCGAACCCCCCGGCGGCCTGCAGCGCCCAGAGTGCTTCAAGCGCCAGGTGAGGTTCTTTCGCGTTCAAGACCAGGGACCGGAGCGGCGCCACCGCCGCGCCATCGCGCCGCTCGGCCAGGATGCGGCGGGCCCGGCGGACGAGCCAGTCGTTCCTGGATTCGAGCAATGCAATGAGACTGGCACTGGTCATGGTCTGCCAGCGCGGCGGGGTGACCGGCCGGCTCCCCTGGGCGGCGATCCGGTAGACGCGGCCGTTGCTCCGGTCCCATTGCGCGTCAGGATCAGGATGCGCGGTGCGCTGATCGAACCAATCGGCGACGAACACCGAGCCGTCCGGCGCGAGGGTCACATCGCACGGGGCGGACCAGAGATCATGCGGCACGAGGAGCTCGCCGCCTTCGATGGTCTCGACACTCGAGCCCCACGGCTTGATGTGGTGCCACTGCACCGCGTGGCCCAGAAGATCGCCAGAAATGTACTTGCCACGAAAGAACTCCGGGAATGAGTCCCCCTGATAAACAATGCCCCCGGTGGTCACGTGGCCGCCGCGAAAGTTCTGGTGGGGCGCGTGGTCGAAGTAGCCGAAGGTGTAGGGATTGTGCAGCGCGCCGTGCTTGCCGAAGCTCTTCCAGTAATAGCCACCCTGGACTCCGTGAAACAGGCGGTAGCCCCCCATGTTGGTGCTGTAAAACAGGTTGCCATCCTCATCGAAGTCCAAGCCCCAGGAGTTGCCGCCACCCTCGCAGAACAACTCGAAGCGGCGCGTGACGGGGTGGAAGCGCCACACGCCTTGCTGGAACTCGAGGCCGCGAATGTGGGCGGTCACCGTGCTTCCCTGGCAGCCGTAAAGCCACCCGTCCGGTCCCCACGTGAGCGAGTTGGCCACCGAGTGGGCGTCTTCCATGCCGAAGCCGCTCACCAGGACCTCGGGATCGGCGTCCGGCACATCGTCGTGGTCACGGTCCGGATAGAACAGCAGGTAGGGCGGGTTGAGCACGAACACGCCGCCGTGGCCCAAGGCCAGGCCGCTGGCCAGGTTCAGGCCGTTCACGAAATCCCGCGCCTGGTCGGCCCGCCCGTCGTGATCGGTGTCCTCGAGGATCGTGATCCGATCAGCCCCTTTGGGTCCGCGCGGCGGCGGCTCCGGAGTGCGGTCATACACGGTGCGCGACCAGCGGTCCACCTTCGCCCGCTGGAGCCCGGCGGGGTTCGGGTACTGCAGATACTGAATCACCCAGAGCCGCCCGCGATCATCGAACTCGATGCACACCGGCTGGGCGATCATCGGTTCGCTGGCGTAGAGGCTGACCTCGAACCCGGTGCGCACGGTCATGCGCGACACGGCCTCGCCGGGGGAATAGCCCTGAGCACGGGGGTTGGCGGACGGGCTCGCGGCGAGCCATAGGCTGAGGGCCGCAGACAATCCACACGCGCCTCGGCGTGAAGTGGCGCCAGGTCCAGCCGGCCGGCCGCACCGCCGAACCGGGGGCCCGCGCATGTCGGTCGCAGCGGTTGCGGGCATGGCTGACGGCGCGTTCGAGAGGCCCTCAACCCTCGACCGGCGCAGGGGTCTCGCTCGTGGCGTCCGCCACGCGTTCGTCCACGATCACCGCGGTGACTACATCGGCGGCCACGTTCAACGTGGTGCGCGCCATGTCCAGCACCCTGTCCACGCCGAGGATGAGGGCGATGCCCTCGGCGGGGAGGTGGAAGTTGATCAGCAGCCCGACAATGAGGGGCAGCGACGCGCCTGGGATTCCCGCCACCGCCACCGCACTGAGCACCGCCAGCACGAGCAGGGTGATCTGGCCGCTGATGGTCAGAGGAAGCCCGTACACTTGCGCGATGAAGAGCACCACGCAGCCTTCGTAGAGCGCGGTGCCGCTCATGTTCATCGTGGCGCCCAGCGGCAGCACGAAACCAGCGGTGCTGGCCGAGATGCCCAGGTTTTCGCGGCTGATGTGGATGGTGGTGGGGAGAGTGGCGTTGCTCGAGCTGGTCGAGAAGGCCGTGACCAGGATGGTGCGGATGGCTTTGAAGAACGCCACCGGGGACTGCCGGCTGAACAGGACCAGCAGCAGCGACATCGTGCCGAACAGGTGGATCACCATGCCGGCCAGCACGGCGACGACAAACGCCATGAGCGCGCGCAGAATATCGACTCCCGCCTTGACCACCAGGCTGCTCATCATCGCCGCCACGGCGTACGGCGCCAGGAGCATGGCGTAATGCACAACCCGCGTCATCAGCTCGGATACGATCTCGAGAGCCGTTTGCACCATGAGCCGATGATCGGCGCGCAGTTGCGTCCCGGCGGCCCCGAGCAGCAGGGCAAAGAGAATCAAGGGCAGAATCTCGAAATCCACGACCGCCCGCAGGAGGTTCCGCGGCATGAACATCTCGACCATCTGGTTGAGCGTCAGTTTCGGTTGCTCGGCGGCCTTGAGTTGAACGGCCCGCGCGTCGGCCTGATACTGGGTTATCAACTGCGCGCGCGTGGCCGGATCAATGCGCTGTCCCGGGCGCACGACGTTGAGGATCACCAGGCCCAGGGCCACGGCGATCGCCATGTTCAGCCCGAACAACAGGAACGTCTTGCCCGCCAGCGGACCCAATCGGCCCAGGGCGCCGAGCTGCACGATGCCCAGCATCAGGCTCGAGAAGATCAGCGGCACCACCACGAAGAACAGCATCCGCAGGAAGACCTGGCCCAGGGGGTCCAGAACCTGGGTGGCCAGCCACGTGCCAGCCTCCTTGAGAGAAGGACTCGAGAGCCCGGCCATCCGCGCCAGCAAACCCAACGCCAGGCCGATCACCATCCCCCACAGGATGCGCGCGGCGAGTCGATCAGGGTGTCGGGTGGCGGCGGACACCAGCCGAGCCTAGAAGCAGGCCGGCGCGGCGTCGATGGCATTCTGGCCGGCGACGCGCGGCTTGCGGGCCAGCTCCAGGGGGCGTTACGCTGGGCCGCGCTGCACCCTGATGAGCTTCGAGCGACAACGGCTGGCGCGGCAGGCGGCCGACCTGGCCTCCCTGGGCGTGTACATGGGCACTTCGTCATGGAAGTACCCCGGGTGGCGCGGAATGCTTTACGACGAGGGGCGCTACGTTTATCGCGGCAAGTTCGCCGAGTCGCGCTTCGAACGCGCCTGCCTGACGGAATACGCCGAGGTCTTCCAGACGGTGTGTGTCGATGCCGCGTATTACAAGTTCCCCGATCATCGCTACCTCGAGGGCCTGGTCGCGCAAGTGCCGCCCGGCTTTCTCTTTGGGTTCAAGGTCACCGACGAGATCACCATCAAGAGATTCACCAACCTCCCGCGATTCGGTCTCCGGGCCGGCAAGCCCAACGAGAACTTCCTCAACGCCGGTCTGTTCGCGAACGCATTCCTCAAGCCGTGTGAGCCGTTCCAGCGCAACGTCGGGCTCCTCATGTTCGAGTTCTCGCGGTTTTACCCAAGCGACTTTGCCCGTGGACGCGACTTCGTGGATGCGCTGGACGGGTTCCTTGGGCAATTGCCGCCGGGCTGGCCTTACGGCGTGGAAATCCGCAATCACAACTTTCTGCGGCCCGAATACTTCGAGGTCCTGGCCCGCTACGGTGTCACCCATGTGTTCAACAGTTGGCAGGACATGCCGCCGGTGGACGCGCAAATCTCCCTGCCCGGCAGCAGCACCAACGCCCAATGCCTCGCCGCTCGATTCCTCCTCAAACCGGGACGAAAGTACGAGGAGGCAGTCAACCTGTTCAGTCCATACGACCAACTCAAAGAACCCAATCCCGAAGGCCGTGCGGCCGGGGCGGCCTTGATCCGGCGCACTGTTGCGGCGGGTGGCAAGACCAAGGCGTTCATCTACGTCAACAACCGCTTCGAGGGCAACGCGCTCGGGACCATCGAGGCGATGATCGAGCAGGCGCAGGCCTAACCGCAGCCGCCGCCCAGGCAGATGGCCGGCCCTACGGCGCTCGTGGGCGGGGCAACCGCGGATCGCCCGCCCCGGCGCCCGGCGGGCCGGTCGGCGAGCCCCGACCCAGGCTGCCTCCCTTCAGCAATCCATCCACCGGCGCGAAATCGTCCGTCAGCACCAGCGACCGGGCGGCGGAGGGCGGAACGTCCGCGCGAAAGGCCTGCACGCGCGTCAGGAACGTCGGCAGCGCCACCCAACCGCGGCGCACCAAATCCACGGCTCGCTGGCTCAGCGCGGTGGCGGTCGTGGGTTCCTTCGATTTGGTGGCGATGAGCACGATGTTCTGCGATTCACGCGCCGGAAAGGAATAGACCTGCGGGAAGACCGCTTTCAACGTCTGGTACACGGCGCCCAGCACCTCGGCCTGCCGCCCTTGCCAGGTGCAAATCACGTTGTACGCCAGCACGCCGTCGAACGTGAGGTGTTCATTGGCCAGGGCGAAGAACTCCCTCGTGACCAGGTGATGCGGTATGAACGAGCCGTAGCGGTTCCGTTGGTAGGCGTCCATGAGGATCACGTCATAGCGTTTCTGGCTGCGGCGCAGGAATGTCCGGCCGTCTTCCTGGTGGACCTTGAGGGTGGGAGATTCCTTGAGTTGAAAGTAGTCCTTGGCGACCTGCACCACCACTGGATCGATCTCGACGGTATCCACCACCACCTCGGGCGCGTACAGCTGGTAGGCACGCTGCGTGCTCGCCCCGCCCAATCCGATCATGAGCACATTGTTCATCTGCGAGTTCCACAGCCACGGCATGTGGAAATACTCGGTGTATTCGAAGTGGCCCTGGGCCGGGTTGGCCAGCGACATGCGCGATTGCAGGTCGCCATCGAAACTCAGGACCCGGAGGCCCAGGTGATCGACCACCTGGAGATGGTGATACGCGGTGGTGGTCTCGAACGTGACGGCGCCGTGCAATGCGGTGACCAAACCGAGGCCGCCCAGGACCGCGGCCAACGGCCACGTGGTCAGCGGCCGCGTGCTCCGTCGGGCGCGAACCCTCCGCGCGTTGGCCAGGCCAGTGCGCATCGCGTGGATCAAGGGGCCGCCGCGGCGGGCCGCCGGCGGTCCATCGCCCAACAACCAGCGCCCAGAACGACCATCAGGCACCCCACCGCCCGAAAGATGTCCGGCAGTTTCATGATGTCGATCAGAACATAACCCGCGGTGAACACACCCGCAATGCTGCCCACGGTGCTCGCCGCGATGACCAGGCCGCTGGCGTGGCCCACCTGGTCGAGTGTGCTGGCCCGCCACCGGATCATCACCGGCGGCAACGCCGCCAGCGCAACGCAGGGCAACAGGAAGATCAGTGCGCTCCCGAGCGCCGGATCGAGCTTTTGCCAGAGCACCGGAATCTCCTGGTCGGCAGGATGCCGGGAGACGATGGCCGAGAGAACCCCGTCCGCGAAGGTTGGGATCAGGCCCGTGATCACGCCGGCAGGAATCAGCAACCAACCAACCACGCCGACACGCCGGTAGCGATCCGCCAGCGAACCTCCGAGGTAGTAGCCCGCGGCCAGCGCGATCAGGATCACTCCAATCTGGCTCGTCCACACGTAGAACGAGCTCCCGAAATCCCGCGCCAGGTAGCGCACCCCCACGATCTCGAGCACCATCACCGCGAACCCGCTGGCGAACACCAAACCGGCTGCCCCTATGCGGCGCATACGCCATCGCTTCGTGGCCCGTTCCGCCATTTGGCTGGAACCGAGGCCCCTGCCCCGGCTAACCTCGCCCGCAGGCCGCGGCGGCCGCGCGCATGTTGATTGCCTTTCACAAACCGTGGGGTGTGATTTCTCGCTTCACCCCGGATGGTTCCCCGAACCGGTGCCTGGCCGAATTCGGATTCCCGCCGCGCGTCTATCCGATCGGCCGCCTGGACGCGGACTCGGAGGGCTTGCTGTTGCTGAGTGACGAGCCGGACTGGAACGCGCGGCTCTTGAACCCGCGCCATCAACATCGGCGGGTGTATTGGGCGCAGGTCGAGCGGGTCCCGGACACCGCGGCATTGGCGGCGCTCGAACGAGGCGTCCTGCTCGAGGGACGAACCACACTCCCCTGCCGCGCGCGTGTCCTCGATCCCCAGCCCCAACTGGCGCCGCGAGAACCGCCCGTGCGCTATCGCAAATCCGTGCCGGATTGCTGGATTGAACTCGAGTTGATCGAGGGGAAAAACCGCCAGGTGCGCCACATGACGGCGGCCGCCGGGCATCCAACGCTTCGGCTGATCCGCGTCGGCCTGGGCGGCCTCGAGCTTGGACGCCTGGCGGCCGGTCAATGGCGCGTACTCGACCCACGCGACCGCGAGCGGGTCGCCCAAGCCGGGGACAGCCGCGCTCGGACTCGCTCCTGGCGGGTTCATGGTTCGGCCCAGGTGTAGCGCGAATCGTCCGGCATCGTGCCGCTGGCCTTGCGCACGCCGCGCCCGGGATTTGCGGCCAGGTGCTCGCAGACCTTGAAGACGGTTTCGGCTAACTTGGGCGCGCCGAGGGCGCCCGCGAGCTCGACGGCGGAAAAGCTCCGGCCAGGCTCGGAGGCGAGCCGCTTCCGGATTTGTCCCTGGAGTTGGATCACGGCGTCCGCGGCTTCTTTGCCCGCCTGGACGCCCGGCTGATGATACGCGTTGATGTTGATGAGGCTCGCGTAGAGTCCCACCGTGCGCTCGAAGAGCGCGATCAACGCCCCCATGCTGAAGGCCGAGACCTCGCGCACCGTGAGTGTGATCGACTGCCGGCCCTGCGCGTAAAGCGCCTCGCGTGTGCCGAGCATGAACCCGCTCAAGTACTCGCCGCTCGTCGCGCCGGTCTCGAACTCGATCGATTCCCCTTGACGGTCCTTGAGCACCTCGAGGAAAAGCACGAAAAAGTTCGGCACGCCGTCCCGCAGTTGCTGCACGTAGGCGTGTTGGTCGGTCGAACCCTTGTTGCCATAGACGGTCAGGCCCTGGTGGACGATCCTTCCGCGCCGGTCCTTTTCTTTTCCGAGTGACTCCATGACCAACTGCTGAAGGTAGCGCGCGAACGACTCGAGGCGGTCCTTGTACGGGAGCACGACCATGTCTTTCTTCCCGCGCCCCCCCGTCAGCCGGTGCCACGCCAGGGCGAGCCGTGCCGCCGGATTCCGGGACACGTCGGGCACGCGAGTGACCTCGTCACAGGCGCGCGCGCCCGCCAGGAGGGCGTCGATGTCCAGGCCCTGGAGGGCGGCCGGCAGCAAGCCCACGGCCGAGGTCTCGCTGGTGCGGCCGCCAACCCAATCCCAAATGCAGAACCGGGCCAGCCACTTCGGCTTCGATGCCAGTTCATCGAGCGCACTCCCGGCCTGGGTGATCGCCACCGCGTGAGCCTCGAACGACAGCCCGGCGCGCTGGTAGGCCTCACGCGCCTCGAGCATGCCGTTGGCCGTTTCCCGGGTGCCGCCCGATTTCGAAATCACGATGCAGAGCGTCCGGCCCAGTTCCGTGATGATGGCCGCCAGCACTTTGTCCATCCCATCGGGATCGGTGTTGTCGAAGCAATACAGGGCCAGCCTGTCGGTGAGCGGATGCCCCAGCGCCTGCGATACCAACTGCGGACCGAGCGCCGAACCGCCGATCCCGATCAGCAGCACGTTCTTGAACGGCCCGCGCGCGCCTGTGATCTCGCCGACGTGAACCCTGGCGGCAAACTCGCGGATGGCCCGGATGGTCTTCTCGATTTCCTTCCGCATCTTCGGCTCCGGCGCCAACGATGGCTGGCGCAACCAATAGTGGCCTACACGGCGGTTTTCATCCGGGTTCGCAATGGACCCTGCCTCGAGGCGGGCCATCTCCTTGAAGGCCTTCCGCATCGGACCTTCCATGCGCGTGAAAAAACCGCGCCCGAATTCGACGCGGCTCAGGTCCAGCGCCAGGTCAAGCGTGGGATACACCGTGAAGGACTGCTGAAACCGCTGCCACCGTTCTGCTTTGCTGGATGCCATAACAACGCAACGACTTTAGCGCCGGTCCTGCCTCGAGCGGAACAACGAAATGGGCGGCCGCCGCAGCCCGGTTTCGTGGACGATCACTTGTTGATCAGGCCGTATTTGGTGAATTCCTCGAGCAACGCGGCGTTGAATTCCGCCGGCTTCTCGAGCATGAGCCAGTGCCCCACCCCCGAAATCGTCCGGTATGACACCCGCTCCGAGAGCCCGCGCACGTAGGCCTCGTAATCGGCCGTCCACATCGGGTTGGTCGCATTGATGACTACCAGCGGCACCGCTACCTTCTGCAAATCCCACGCCGGCTGACCCGCCCCGAACATCCCCTCCATCGCGCCAAGCATGACGTGCCGCGGCGTCTCGAGCATGTCCGCCACCGTCCGATCGCGCACCGCTTCCGTCCCGGCGATGGGGAACATCGAGCGGATGAACGCCGCCGCGTGCTCGCGGTAGCCGGCGCTGCGGAATGGGCCGATGAATTCCTCGGCTTGCCCCGCAGCCAGGGATGGCTGGCGCAGCAAGCCATCGATGGCGCACAGCGCCGACACCTTCTCCGGAGCCTGCTTCCACACCTGGCAGATCACGGCCACACCCATGCTGTGCCCGACCAACACAGCCTTGTCCACCTTCGCGTCCTCGAGCACGCCGATCACCGCGCGTGCGAAGAACGGCATCGTGTAGGCCGCCTGCGGCTTGTCGCTTTGCCCGTGCCCCGGCAGATCGACGAGGATGAGCCGCGCCTGGTCGGCAAGCGCAGGAACCTGCTCACGCCAAAAGCCGGCGTGTCCCGCCCAACAGTGGACGAACACGATCGTGGACTTGCCTTTGCCCAACGTGAGGTAGTGAACCTTGTTCGTCCCCACCGCCACGGTGTGATGAGCCGCCGCGGCGAGCGGGCCGGCGGGTTCAGCCCCGAGCGCGGGACTGGGGCAAGAGGCCAACAGCACGCCAATCGAAAGGCCGGTGAGAATCGCGGGGAGCGTTCGAGAAAAGGGTTTCATGCGCGTGGGCAGAATGTACGAAGCGGTGCCTTCGCGCGTCAAGGTCCGCCCGGTGCGGCGGTGCGGCGACAGCTTGTCGCCGTCAGCCACCTGAAATCGGCGCACCACCGGCAGCCGGCTGCCATTCGTTCAGGCTCCGTTCCCCGTGCGAGGGCGCGCGGGCAGCGCCGAGAAACTCGAGGGCGTGACCGACCAGGTAGAGCGATCCAGTGATGACGCGGAAAGGGTCGTGCGCTGTGCGCTGCAGCGCCGCCTCGAGGGAGCCGCAGACCTCGGCATGGGTTCCAGGGCAAATGCCCTGGCAAACGGCGCGCAGGTCGTCGGGCGCGGCGGTGCGGACGCTGGCCACGGGCACCAGGTAGATCGCGCCCGCCACGGGTGCGAGCAAGCGGCACATCCCACGCCAGTCCTTGTCCTTGAGCACGCCGATCACCAGCGAGGGACGCAAGCCGGCAAAGTGATTCTCGAGGGCCGCCCGCAGCGTTTCGACCCCGGCGGGGTTATGGGCGCCATCCAGCAAGTTCATCTGGCCGCCCGCGGAATTGATGAGCTGCAATCGGCCCGGCCAGCGCACGGTCCTCAAACCGGTTCGAACCGCTTCAGCCGGCACAGGCAGCACCGGCATCAGCGCACGGACGGTCGCCGCCGCCAGCGCTGCGTTGGAGCGTTGGTGGTCGCCCAGCAGCGGCAGATCGATCTCGTCCAACGGCGGGCGGCTCGTGTCGGCCGGCGCGAGTTCCGTGAGCGGCGCGTTGAGGCGCGCGGCCGTCTCCCGCAGCACCGCCAGCGCTTCCGCCGCGTCCGTGGCGGTCAGGACGGGCACCCCGGGCTTGATGATCCCGGCCTTCTCGGCGGCGATCTTGGCGAGCGTGTCGCCCAGCCATTGCTCGTGATCCAATTGGACATTCGTGATCACACTGGCCAGCGGGCTGACGATGTTGGTGGCATCCAACCGCCCGCCCATGCCCGTCTCCCAGATGACCAGGTCGCAATCCAGTGCCGCAAAATGATGGAGCGCCATGACCGTCACCACCTCAAAGAACGTGGGGGAGTGATCGGTAGGAAAGCCGCGCATCCAGGCCCGCGCCGCCTCCACCAGGGCTGTGACTTCCTTTTCCCCCGCGGGAGTGCGGTTCACCTGGATGCGCTCTCCGAAGCTCACCAGATGCGGCGACGTGAACAGGCCCACGCGCAGCCCCGCGGCGCGGTAGATGGCCTCGAGCATGGCGCACGTGGACCCCTTCCCGTTGGTCCCGGCCACGTGGATGAACCGCAGCCGTTCCTGCGGGTTGCCCGCCAACGCCGCCAACTGCGCCGTGTTCTCGAGGCCCAATTTCAGGCCAAACCACTGAAAGTCGTAGAGAAACTGGATGGCGTCGGCGTAGTGCACGTGCGAGCCCCACGTTGGCCGACCCGCGCGGCCAGGTCAATTCTCCGGCGGTCGGCGTGGCGCCGGGGCCGGCCGCGGGGCGCGGATGCGGCGGCCTGAGCGGCCGGTCTGGGGAGCGGCGGAGTATATTAAAAAAACTCTTGATGCAATGCCTATAAATAAAGAGAATCTACTCTTAATAAATGATGAAACGCGATCGTTCAGCCTGGTTGGAGGGCCGCAAGGCCCGCTGCGCAGTTCCCGCCCCCCGAATCCCGCGTCCCTGGCGGCTGGTGTTGCTGGGCGCGCCCGGCATCGGGAAGGGCACCCAGGCGGAACTGCTTTGCCAGCACCTTGGGACCTGCCACCTCTCGACAGGCGAGGTGTTCCGCGCGGCCAAATGCCTGGCGGAGGGCGAACGCAGTGAGGCGCTCACGGCGGCGCTTGACTTCATGCGCCGCGGTGAGCTGGTCCCCGACGACACGGTGGTGGCAATGGTCGCCGAGCGAGTGCGCTGTCTGCGCTGCGACGGAGGGTTCCTGTTGGACGGATTCCCGCGCACGGTCGCCCAGGCCGAGGCGCTGGCGGGTTTGCTCGCCGCGCAAGGCCTGGCCCTCGACGGCGTGCTGAGCTACGAACTGCCGATCGAGAAAGTCGTGGAACGCATCGGCGGTCGCCGCACTTGTTCCGCTTGCGGCGCCATATTTCATCTCTCGGCCCGGCCGCCGCGGGCGGCGGGAATCTGCGACGCCTGCGGGGCGGCGCTTTACCAGCGCGACGACGATCGGCCCGAGGCGATCCGGGTGCGGCTGCGCGCCTACGACCAGAGCACCGCGCCGTTGACGAGTTTCTACCGCGGGCAGGGCCTGCTGCGGCCCGTCCAGGTGGGTGACACGCCGGACGAGACGCTGCAACGCACGCTGGCAGTGCTCAACGGCGCCGTGATGCCGGCTGCAGCGGTCAGCGGGTGCGAAACACGCACGTAAGAATCGTGGTGGCGATTGACATTCCCACCGATAACACCACGGCGCGGTACAGGAATTCCTGGAAGAGCTTCAGCCCGGTTTCCAAGCGTTCACCCGTCATGGCAACGATGTGGTCCAGGGCCTCGTCGAGTTTCCCGCCGAGCGCCCCCGTAGCCACCACGCCCTTGTAAGTCACCTCGATCATTGCCGGCTCGGCGAACGCTTCCTCGAAGCTGCCTCGTTCCTCGAAGACCCGGCGCGCACGCAGCAGGTCATCCCGCAAACAGGTGTTGCGTACCGTGGCGGATGCCAGGTCGAACATCTCGACCACTTCCACCCCGCCGGTCTTATAGACCAGGTTGAATGTGCCGAAGAACAGGGCCGTCGCGAGCTCGGTCTCGACCTTGCGCACAGCCGGCACTTGGAGCAACAGCAGGTCCACCAGGTGCCGCACGCGGTCAAACTTGAGCAGGAGATACACCACCGACACAACGAGGCCGAACATCACGAACGTGCCCGCAATAAAGTCCAGCGCGAGCCGCCAGGCCCCGAACCAGGCGAATATCCCGGTGCGGATCACCCACCCGAAGAGGATGCACACCAACGGAAAGCGCCACGTGTTGCGCACCAGGGTCACGATCGGGTTCATGCGCTGGCAATGCTCGTGGAGGAACCGAAAGGCCTCCTCGAGCCGGCCGCTGACTTCCCCGGCGCGCACGACCGGCACATAAAAGTGAGGCAGCGGACATCCGCTCCGGTCCAACGCGTCCGCGAGCGGGCCGCCCTGGTCGCAGTGCTCGACCGCCGTTCGGATGCACTGCCGAAAAGCCGGCGAACCGGCCCTGCCGCCGCTGGCCTCGAGGGCTTGGCGCGGCAGCAACCCGGCCGAGAGGCACTGCCCCATCGAGTAGGAAAACCACGAGAGCAGCTCGAGGTCCGGTTTCACGTTCCAGTCCGTGCGCGCCTCGCGGAACGACCGCGGCCAGGCGCTAGGGCTGCCCGCCCGGCGGGCCAAGGTGGCGGTCGGCGAAATCGAGGAACACCTTCCAATCCTCGCGTGTCATCGAGTGCTTGCCGGCCCGGATGAAGTAGCCCAACGGGCTATCGAGAAGCTTGCCCAGGGGCGGCATTTCTTTGGCCTCGAGGCCGCCCGCCCCAAGGAACTTATAGACCGGCTCGGCAGCGGCCAGCATCTCGAACTGGCCGCCTGGGTTCGCCCAGGCATCCTCGAGCGCGTTGGGCAGCAGGACCGGTCTCGGCGCCACCAACGCGATCAGGCAATGCTGATCAAAGGGCAGGCGCTCCGGCTGGTCGTCGAACTTCTTGAACTGGGCATTGAACCAATGCGGGAAGTTCTTGTTGATCTGCTTGACCGATTCCCCGACTTTCCCGCGGCTCGGCGCCGTGCCGCCGCAACCGGCCTGTAACGGAATGGAGATGGCGATCCGCTCGTCGAACGCCGCCGCCAGGAGGGCGGTCTTGCCGTTGCGCGAATGGCCCACGGCCACGATGCGCTTGGGGTGCAGGTCGCCGTCGGTCACGAGGTAATCGACCGCGCGATGGAACCCCCAGGCCCAGGCGGCGATGGTGCCCCGGTCGTGGGGCTCGGGCTTGGCGTCCGGCCCGCCGCCGGTTTGCGCCAGCCACTTATAGACGCCGTCGGAAACGTCGGCGCGATCCGAATCGATGTCGCTGCTGCAGAAACTCGCCAGCGCGTACCCGCGGTCGATGGTTTGCTCGAGGGCCCAATCGTCAGCCTGCGACCCGCGGCCGGCCTCGGTCGCGTGCCCGTCGGTGCAGCCCCGGCAACTCGAATAAACCCAGCCGCGAGTCAGGGGGATGCGCGGGTCGTTGAGCAGGGCGTGGTTCCCACAGAAGTTCATGCCCAGAAACACCGGCGCCGGACCCTTGCGCGCATTGGGGACCAGCACCAGCAGATCGATGGCCGGCGCGTTGGCCGCGCCGAACGAGATGCGCACCACCTTCAGTGTCGCTTTGCCCCCGAGGCAATCCTTATAGACCGCCTCGGTCTTGAACTCGGCACGTTCCGGTTTGGGCGGGATGCGGCCGTACATGTAGTGCTGAAAGAGCGCCTGAAGCTCGGGCCGCCGCTGGCTTAACCATTCCTCCTTGCTCGCCACCCGCCGCCCATTGAACATCACCAACGGGTCGGGCGGCCCGGCGTGGGCGGGCAGTTCGCCCGCGTCCGGGAACGACGCGCCCGCCGCGGCCAGCGTCCCCACCGCCGGAAGCACGGCGCGAAGGAGCAGACGGGTCCGGGCGGCTCGGGGGTGGTGCTTTGGTTTCATGGCCCGAGAGTCTAAAGACTCGATCGCCAAAACGCAACTTGCGGTCCGGGTGGCCGATCCGCAGGCAGCGGGAAGGAGCGGGAGGGAGCAGGGATTTTTCGGGTTCAAGGGGCGCGCGGATTCGGTTTGGGGCATCCCGAAGAGAGCCCATCCTCCAGGCCAGAGTTGCGAGGAACGAGCTACTCTGGGTGACCAGCGCAATCTGCCCAACCTACCCCGCAAGGGGTTGCAGCGCCGCTTCGTCTGGAAACGCTGGGGAGGGTGCGCGAGGCTTGCCCCGGTTCGGTAAATCTCATAGACTGCTTCCATGAAAACAGTTGCAGTTATCCTCTCGGGGTGCGGCGTGTTCGACGGAGCGGAAATCCACGAGTCGGTCCTGGTCCTGCTGGCGCTGGACCGCGCCAACGCGCGGGTGGTCTGTGCCGCGCCCGATACGCCCCAGCATCACGTGGTCAACCACCTCACCAAACAGCCCGCGGCCGGCGAGACGCGCAATGTGCTCGTCGAGTCGGCGCGGATTGCCCGCGGCAACATCGTTCCTTTGAGCCGGCTCGATCTCCGGGAGATCGACGCCCTCATCCTGCCCGGTGGTTTCGGCGCGGCAAAAAACCTCTGCACCTTCGCCCTGGCCGGTGAGTCGTTCGGCGTGAACCCGGAGGTGGTCCGCGTCCTGACCGAGGCGCACCAGGCTGGCAAACCGCTCGGCTTCGTTTGCATCGCCCCCGCCATCGCCGCCAGGCTCTTCGGCGCCGAGCAGGTCGAGTTCACGATCGGCAACGACGCGGGAACGGCCCGGGCGCTCGCGACCTCCGGCGGCCAGCATATCAACTGCACAGTCCACAACGCGGTCGTGGACCGCCGGCTCAAGATCGCCACCACGCCCGCCTACATGCTCGCCCAACGCATCACCGAGGCCGAGGCCGGGATCACCCGGCTCGTCCAGGCGGTGCTCGAGATGGCTTAGCCGGTCACTCGCCCTTGTCGTCTTCCGGGATGCGCATCTGGTAGAACGAGCGATACACGAACACCAACGCCACGAGGAAGAAAACGGCGCCGATCACCGTCTTGGCGGTCTGGCTCTGCATGGTCACCGCAATCTCGACGGCCAGCAGGCCGAACAGCGTGGTGAACTTGATCACCGGGTTCAAGGACACCGAGGAGGTGTCCTTGAACGGATCGCCCACCGTGTCGCCCACGACGGTGGCGGCGTGCAACGGCGTGCCCTTCTGGCGCAGGTCCACTTCGACGATTTTCTTGGCGTTGTCCCACGCGCCGCCGGCATTGGCCATGAACACGGCCTGGAACAGGCCGAAGAACGCGATGGCCACCAGGTACCCGATGAAGAAGTAGGGATTGAAAAACGGCAGCGCCAACGCCATGCAGAAGATCACCACGAAGATGTTGATCATCCCCTTCTGCGCGTACACGGTGCAAATGCGCACGACCTCCTTGCTATCGGCGATCGAGGCCTTGCCGGCGTCGAGCTTGATGTGGTTCTTGATGAACACCACCGCCCGGTAGGCGCCCGTGACCACCGCCTGGGTGGAAGCGCCGGTGAACCAGTAGATGACCGCGCCGCCCATCAGCAGGCCCAGCATGATCTCCGGCTGCACGAGGCTGAGTTTGCCCACCACCCCGCCATAGAGGTGCTCGAGCAACATGATAATGCCGAACACCATCGTGGTGGCGCCGACGACCGCCGTGCCGATCAGCACCGGCTTGGCCGTGGCCTTGAACGTGTTGCCGGCGCCGTCTCCCTTCTCGAGCTGGAGTTTCGCGTTGGCAAAGTCCGGGCTGAAGCCGAACTCCTTCTCGATCCCCTGTTTGACATTCGGCACGCTCTCGATCTGGCTCAACTCGAACACCGATTGCGCGTTGTCCGTCACCGGCCCGAAACTGTCCACCGCGATCGTCACCGGTCCCATCCCGAGGAACCCGAAGGCCACCAGGCCGAAGGCGAAGATCGGCGCCGCGAACGCGTATTCCTGCGGCATCAGCTTCATCACCGAGTCGTCCTGCGAGAACTTGTAGCTCACCAGCATCAGCGTCAGGATCACCAACCCCTTCCAGAACGCCGAGAAATTGCCCGCCACGAAACCCGAGAGAATGTTCAGCGACGCGCCGCCGTGCCGGGACGAGTTCGTGATCTCGGCCACGTGCCGCGAGTTGCAGCTCGTGAAGACCTTCGTGAACTCGGGGATGAGCGCCCCGGCCACCGTCCCGCAACTGATGATTGCCGAAAGCACCCACCAAAGCCGCTCGTGGCCCGCGAAGCTGCCCAGCAACAGGTAACTGGCGATGAACGTGACCGCGATCGAGACCCCCGACGTGATCCACACCAGGTGCGTCAACGGGGCCTCGAGATCGAATTCCTTGAGGCGGCCGTACTTGGCCTTGCTCACCACCTCGTTGAGAAAATACGAAACCAGCGACGTGACAATCATCAGGATGCGCATCGAGAAGAGCCAGATGATGAGCGTGCCGCACTCGAGCGGCTTGGCGCCGAGGGCCAGCGCCAGGAACGCAATCAACGCCACCCCCGTCACTCCGTAGGTCTCGAACCCGTCCGCCGTCGGTCCCACGCTGTCCCCCGCGTTGTCACCGGTGCAGTCGGCGATCACACCCGGGTTCTTCGGATCATCCTCGGGCAGCTTGAAGATGATCTTCATGAGGTCGGCGCCGATGTCGGCGATCTTGGTGAAGATGCCGCCGCAGATGCGCAACGCGCTCGCCCCCAGCGACTCCCCGATCGCAAATCCGATGAACGAAGGGCCGACCAGGTCCGTCGGCAGGAGGGTGAGAATGCAGATCATGAAGAACAACTCGACGCTCACCAGCAACAGGCCCACGCTCATGCCCGACCGCAACGGGATCAACAGTGTGGCCAGCGGGTTGCCTTTAAGCGAATCGAACGCCGTCCTCGAGTTCGCCACCGTGTTGATGCGAATCCCGAACCAGGCGACCCCGTAGGACCCAAGAATCCCCAGCACCGAACAGATCAAAATCACGATCGCGTGCCCGATTAACTGGCCGTGCGTGAGCGTGTTCTTGGGATCGTTCCACGGCAGGCCCACGAAGTAATAAACCATGCACATCGCGATCAGACCCCAGAGAATCACCAGGAACCGGCCCTGCTGCTGGAGGTAGGTCTTGCAGGTCTCCCAGATCGTGTTGGAAACCAACTGCATCGTCTGGTGCACCTGCAACGCCTTGGTTTGGTTGTACTGCACCAACCCGAACCCCGCCCCAACCAGGCAAACCACCAGGCCGATATACATCAACAGCACCCCGCTCACCTGGCCTCCGAACAACGGGAACCGCACCTGTGTCAAGTCCGGAAGTTTGATGTCGGCCTCGCTGCCCAGCGCGCTCGCGCCTCCCCAGGCGGCGGCGGCCATCACGACGAGCAAGAGGATGTTCAGGTTTCTTCGTATCATAGTTTCCATTAACAATTTCAAGGGTTCAGACAAGTTGCAACAGGATTCCGGGTCGGACGCCACGGCCGCGAACGCCCCCGCAACTATTCGATTCTCTGCTCTCGGTCAAGTTGATTCGTGACAATAACTTATCGACAATCGCCGCCACCGACAGTCCGGCCGCCGCACCGCCCCGGCCGAGCGGGCGCTCCTTATAGCCATGCCTCGGGGAAAATCAACCGTGAAAAACCATCCATGGGCTTCACCGGTTCTGCTGTTATCGTTCGACCAGCCCCAGGCCGGTTCGCCGGGCCAGATCATAGTCGCCAATGAAAAGCCACCAGTTGGCGAGCCGCTTGCCGCGAAAGGTGAGGCCGTTGTTCGGTCCCGGCAGGTGCTGCATCCAGAATACAAACCAGCGCAGGCTGTTGCCGCCCCAGCGCTCGCAGTTCATCGGCGCTTTGCGGCCGCCGCCATCCGGCCGCCAATCGTCCATGTCAGTCTCGACGAATCGCGGGTTCGCCCAATCATAATCCTCTTCGCCGTTGGGCGGGTAATGGGCCCAGCCACACCCGGGCCGCACGATCTTGTGGGTCTTGTCGCTGCCCACGAAGCGGCCCCAAAAGAGCAACTCGGGCCAGCGCTCGGGCGGGGTGCGCTCCCGGCCGTCGAGGTCGTTGAGCACCGCCTCGATCTGGTGCATGTGATCCTCGACCGCCTCGGATGGGCCGCGCTGGTAATTGTAGTGATACAGGGTGTAAGTGCGTTTGAGGACGGGCAGATCGTCCGGATCGCGGTCGCTGTTGCTGACATCGCCGTAGGGGCTGGCCATATTGGATTCCCACAGGTCAACCTTCCCGCCGTGGTAGCCCCACACCCAGACCTCCTTCACCCCTTTCTCCTCGACCCAACGACGCCCGTCGCACTCCTCCATGATCCGGCGGTAATCCGTCATGGGTGTTTGATGGCCGGGCTTGGACCAGGTCGGCAGGGGTTTCAGAAACTCGAGGTTCCCCGCCAGTTCATAGCGCAGTGCGGGCGGCGCGTTGGAATCGCGATCGCCACGATAGCGCGAACCATCCGTGAGCGCCGCCAACACCTCCCGGGTTTGCCGTTGCGTTTTCTCCCGGGTTCGCGCGAGGGGTTCGCCCCAATCCCCGGTCACGCGGATGTCGATGTCGGGCCCGTTGGTGGGAAAGTACGAGAGGACGAGGACGGGCACAGTCAACGGGTGGGGCTGCGACGGCGCCCCGGCACACCGTGCGCTCAGACCCAAGGCCAGGAGCGCATCGAGCACCGCGACGAGCCGCCAAAGGACGGAGCGGCCAGGTGAAGCGGGAACCGGAAGGTCGTTCATTCAAGGGCCTGATGTTCTGAATTGGCCCGAGGGCGCCTCGGGGGCTGGTGATTATTGGCTCCCCACGCCCTTGACACGCGTCCGCAGGGCATAGAGACCCTTGCTGGCGGTGATGAACAGGGTTTGCCGGTCCTTGCCCCCGAAGCAGACGTTGGCGGTCCAGGACTCGGGCACGGGAATCTGCTCGATCTTCTTGCCGGTGCGATCGAACACGATCACCCCGCGACCGGTGAGATAGACATTGCCCTCGTTGTCGATTGTCAGGCCGTCCGAGCCCATCTCGCAGAAGAGCTGTTTGTCGGCCAGGTTCCCGTCCGGTTGCACCGAATAGGAGTAGGTCTTGCCTGCCCCGATGTCCGCCACGTAGAGCCGGGCGCCGTCCGGGGAGCCGATGATGCCGTTGGGCTGTTTGAGGTCGGTAACAACGCGGCGGAGGTTCTGACGGTTCGGGGGGAGATAATAGACGTGCTCACCGTCCTGCTCCTTGGGTCCGCGTTTCCAATAAGATCGTTTATAGAAAGGGTCCGTAAAATAAATGCCGCCATCGGGGCGGAGCCAGAGGTCGTTTGGGCCGTTGAGCAGCTTGCCGCCGAAGTCCTTCAGCAGCACCGTGGATTTGCCCGCGGGATCAATCGACCACAATTGGTTGTTTTCATCGGCGCAGGCGAGGAGTTGGCCCTTGGCGTCGAAGCACAGTCCATTGGCGCGGCCGCACGGCTGCATGAAGGTGGACAGCTTCCCGTCCGTGCTCCATTTCATGATCCGATCGTTGGGTTGATCGGTGAAAAAGACGTTGCCGTCGGCATCGGCGGCGGGCCCCTCGGTGAACTGGAACTCGCCCGACAGTTTCTCGAGCTTTGCGTCTGGCGCCGTGATCCCCTCGGCCGCATTCCCGGTGCGGGCCGCGAACGCGGCGAGCAGGATCAAGAGGACGACGCCCAGGACAGGGCGCGAATGGGTCCTGAGGCCAGGGACAAGTGCGGTTGTGCTTCCACCGGCTCCCATGCGGTGGGGAAGGATGGTCTGCATGGCCGCCACCCTACCGCCGACGCCCCCCCAACACAACATGATCCTGCGCCGCTTACGCCGCCGACAGTCCCAACAAGCTGCGCACCACGCGAGTCAACTCCTCGTCGTCCACTGGCTTCTCCAGCACGGCGTCGGGTGCAACGTCCGTGGCGCCCAGGTGACCGTCGCGGACTGATCCCCCCAGAACGACGGTCTTGAGGCCCGGGAGCAGCGCCCGGCATTGCTTCAGGAGCTCGAGGCCGTTCATCTCGGGCATGTTCACATCGCTCACGATCAAGGCTGGCTTGGCCCCCGAGGTGCGGACCGCCTCGAGCGCGGTCAGCGGGTTCTGGAACACCTGCGAATCGCAGCCGGCGGCCTGGATGCTGAAGTCCAACAACGGGCCCATGAGGAGATCGTCATCGACGACGAACACTAAAGGCTTCACAGGTTGTTCCTTTTCGACAGGCCCAGCGGCCGGCGCGGGGCAGGTTCGGCGGGCGTCGCCACGGGCGGGGCCGCAGTTCCGCAGTCTCGCACCACAATCATTGCATGTAGGCTCACCACAGGCCGATGACCGTAGCAAGCTGGCGCCGCCGACACAAAAGAAAAAGTCATTCTGACACGAAGTGTCACGAACTGTTAACCGCGAATGAACGCGAATGAACGCGAATGAACCGGATGCAAGGAGAAGCCGCCGTTCGCGTTCTTTGTGACCTCTGTGTCTCAGGCGAGTGGCGGCACCGCGCTGATGGCCTGCCCGGATGTCCTCGCTTGTGCCAGCGCGGATTCTCACTCATGGTTGCGCCCGTATGCCTGACGTAACCCCGCGTTATCCCCGCCGCAAGTTTGTTCGCGATGTGACCTGCGCCGGGCTGGGGGCCTCGATCGTTCACGGCCTCGCTGCCGCGGACCAGGTTGGGACCGAACCCAAGCCGCCTGATCCCGTCCTGCGCTTCCCGGGCCCATGGGCTTTCAACCTGCCGAAAGGCGCCATCATCCTGGTCAGCGACCAACAGCTCGAGGACCTGCAGGACCCCGACCGCGAGGTGGACTTGAGCCTGAGCTCGACCCCGCATCGCAGAACTCTGCGGCAGGTCTGCCGGGAACAGCAGGCGGCGGGCGCGCATACGCTCATCCTGGCCTTCGATCATTTCTGGGCCCAATACCGGCCCGGGCAGGGCGACAAACCGCGGGTCCTCATGCCCGATACGGACGCCTACATCGAGAAGGTGCGGCGGATCAGCGACACACTCAAGGCCCACGGCCTGGGGCTCGAGTTGAGCCTGTTGAGTCCGCTCGAGCTCGGCCCCGGCTACCGTCAGCGCACCGGCGAGAACGGGCGTTGGGTGCAGTACCGCGAGGGGTTGCGCGATCCCAAGACCGGGCGCTACGAAGTCCAAATGTGGGAGCACCGGCGCTGGACCAACAACAAGGGCTCGATCGACGTAAAACGCAGCGGTGCGCGCCTCTTCGCCTTCAGGGAGCGGCGTGTGGGCGGCACGCCGTTCTACGCGGTGAACCCCGCCGAGATTGTGGAACTGAGAGAACCCGCCACCATCGACGAATGGGAAGGCGCGACCGTGGATGTGGGGGGCTCGTTTGCCGCACGGCGCGTGACGGTGCGCGGCGCGGGCGAGACGCAGGCGGGCGCCCTGGATCGCGTCCTGGTGGTCCTTTCCTATGAAACGCCCGAGATGGACTACTTCAGCCCCAAGGCTCTGCCCTTCCTGAAAGACCTGGTCGAGCGCTATCACCGGGCCGGCATCCCGCTTAACGGCCTCTACTCCGACGAGATGCATATTCAGCAGGATTGGGCCTATTTCTCACATCACGACGAAGGCCAGTTCACCCTGCGATTCCTCACGCCGACTCTCGCGCGGGCGTTTGCGGGCATGTACGGCGCCGAGTTTGCCGACCTCGAGAAATTCCTCGTCTATTTCTGCTACGGCCAGCACGGGTTCCTGTCGAGCCTCGACGCCCGCTTGCCGGCGCAGCACGTCCTGGGCGCAAGCCCGGAGGACATCCAACGCACTTTCCTGCTGCGCCGTCGTTACTACGACCTCCTGGATCGCACCGTCGTGGGCCTGTTCACCCAGGCGCGGGAGCACGCCGAGCAGCTCTACGGCCATGCACTCGAGGCGCGCGCCCACGCCACCTGGGCCCAAAGCCCCACCATCGATTCCTGGTACACGGGCGCGACGCGGCACGCCACGCGGCAATACGAATACACTCCGAATTTCCAGTGGTCGAACACGGTGCAGCAGGCCGCTTCCGCTTGCGACGATTACTTCCGCTGGAATGACTTTCTGACCGGCGGCGGCAACGACCATGCGGAAGGTGGCTGGTCGGATCGCGACTATTATGCGCTCGCGCTGGCCTGCTCGACCGGCATCCTCAATCGCGTCCCTTACGCTTACGCTGCCCATTGGGGCATGCCGGGCCAGGTGGCCGAACGCCGCCAGGCGCTCGTGGACGCCTACGGCGCCGCGGCCAGCCCCGCCTTCCAGGCCATCGAAGGGGCGGTGCATCGCGATGTCGAAGTGCTCATGCTCTACCCGCTTTCGCTCGTGGCGTGTGAGGAACGCTTCGGCTCGTGGATGACCCAATATGGTTATGCCAACTATGTCACCCCGGATCAACTGCTGGCGCGCGGGCGGGTGACTGCCGGCGGTGCCATCGAAATGGCGGGCCGCAGGTTCACCACGGTGGCGGTGTTGTTCGAGCCGCTACCGCCAGCAGGGTTGCTGGCGTTCCTCGAGGAGTTTGCCGCCCGCGGCGGCCGGCTCGTCTGGTCCGGTCCGCCGCCACGGTTGGACCTGGCGGGTGCGAACATTCTCGAGGCCTGGCGCAAATTGTTCGGCGTGGCGAGCCTCGGCTTCGGCGCTCAAGGGGGCCTGGCCCCGGGCGAGCTGATCCAGTTCGAGGGCCCGCTCAAGGGTGTGCCGCCCCAGACGATCCTGACACATCTGCTGGTGGATCACGTGTATGCGGTCGAACCAGGCTCCGATGCGCAGGTGGTCGCGCGGCTCGGTGGTCAAACCGTCGGGCTCCATCGCCACCTCCCGGCGGGCGGCGCCGCCACCTTCCTGGGGTTCCGTCCGCGCGACGATCAATCGGCGTCGCTCGGATACGAGACACGCACCTGGTTCGAAGTGCTTCGGGCGCTGGGCGCGTATCCACCGTCCGCGCCCGCGCTCCCTGCCAACGATCATCCCTGCGTCGTGTCCCGTGAATCCCCGCACCTGGCCTGCCGGTTCCCCGACGGCACGCTCGCCATCGCGGCCCACTACTGCCGGCATGTCGAGAGTTGGCCCGGCGGCTTCCATCGCAACGCCAGCGAGGACGAAGCAGCACTGGCCCGCAACCCCCTGCCCTCTGACCGGCTCGATCTGGCCGGGTTCTCACTCCAAGGCTTCAAGATCACGTATCGCGGCCGGCTCGTGATGGCGTTCCGGGTCGCAGCCGACGGCGCCCTCGCGGCATTTGGCGGTTACGACTGCGCCGCGCTCCAACTTGGCGAGGTCCAGCACCGATTCGCGGACCGCCCGATGGCGCACCTGGCCTGGGCGCCCGTAGCCGAAAACCGGCGCGTTCCCGGCGGTGCGGTGCTCGAACTCTGGGCTCATGGCGAGGCCGAACTCCGGCTCCCGCTTTCCGGCGCCAGGCCGCGCGGTCGCCTGTTCTTCCACGGATCGCGTCCCGGCTCGTTGGGGGAAGAAGTGCCGGTCAAGATCGAGAACGGCCACGTACTGTTCTCCTCCAAGAACGCCTGGCCAGTCAAACATCTCTATTTGCTCTGATCCGAAGCGGACCTTGCCGCAGGTGCGCCCTGGCTGGCTGGCGCGAAACCGGACGCGCCGAAAGAAGTGCTTGTCTTCCCGCCATGAATGCGCCTACATCGGCGGGAGTGAAGTCCAGCCGTCCAACGGTGCTCCTCGTGGATGATGACTCGGTGGTGTTGGGCTGCCTGCACGACTTGCTGGGGATGCAATCGCTGCAGGTGGAGAAGGCTGACTGCGGCGGCGCGGCGCTCGCATTCTGCGCCCGGCAACCACCCGATGCCGTCCTCCTGGACTTGGGCCTGCCGGACATCGATGGCCAGGAGGTTTTGCGCCGATTGAAGAGCGACCCGGTCACGGCCGGCATCCCCGTGCTCGCTTTGACGGCCCGCGATGATCCCGAGGAGGTCGGCAAGGCCTTCGCACTGGGCGCCGCCGATTATGTCACCAAACCGTTCTCCGGCACCGTGGTGCTGGCCCGGCTCCAGGCCGTGCTGCGCACGCGCCGGCTGCTCGAGCAGTTGACCCAGGCCCGGGCCGCCGCCGAGGAATCCGCCCAGCTCAAGTCCAGGTTCCTGGCCAGCATGAGCCATGAAATGCGCACGCCGCTCCATGGGGTGACGGCGACCTCGGACCTGCTCCTGGGCACGCCCTTGACCCCAGACCAGGCCGCCCTGGCGCACACGATCAAGCTCTCCGGCGAACGCCTCCTCTTGGTGATTCAATCCGCGCTGGACCTGCTGAATCTCGAGGCCGGAAAACTCCAACTCGAGAACCTTCCTTTGGACCTTCACCGACTCCTGGAGGACACCCTCGCCTGCTGGCGGGGCGTGGCCGCCGAGCGGAACCTCGAGCTCTCGTTGCGCGTCGCTCCCGGGCTGCCCGCGCGCTTTCTCGGGGACCAGGGGCGCCTGCGCCTGGTGTTCCATCACCTCCTCAACGCCGCTCTCAAGGTCGCTTCGGCGGGTCGCATCCTGCTCGAGATCGAAGCGGTGCACCCTCCCAACGCCGCCGCCCAAGCCGCGACTCTGGACCGACGCCTCTGGCAAGTTCAGGCGGCTATTCGGGTCGCGACCGCGTACGACGCCGCCCGTCAGAAGCCCGAACTCTGGTTGCAGAGTGCCGCGACCGACACCGCCGAGGCGGACGTGGGACTGGCCTGCGCCCAGCAGCTTGTCCTATTCATGGGAGGCACGCTCCGGGCCCAGGCCGAAGGCGAGCGCGCCCTGGCCTGTCACTGCACTCTGCCGCTGACCGCTGCCCCAGCGGACGATGCGACCGGTGCCCCTGAAGCCGCCGGGACGCCGCAACCGGCTGCTGGCGCGGCGGACCATCCCTTCGCATACGAGCGCGACCTCGGCGCCCGCGTCCCCGCCCGCATCCTGCTGGTGGACGATGATGCGATCAACCGCCGGATAGGCGCCCGTATGTTTCAGAAACTCGGGTACACGATCGACCTGGCCGCGGACGCCACGGAAGCCATCAACGCCTTGCGCCAGACGCCCTACGACCTGGTGTTTACCGACATTCTGATGCCGGGGCTGAGCGGCACCGAGGCCGCGCGACTCTACCGCGAAGCGGTGGCCACCGCCGCAGGCCCAGGCGCCCCGCCGCTAACCATCGTCGCCATGACCGCCAACGCTCTCGGCACGGACCGCACCCTGTATCTCGAGGCGGGGATGGACGATTACATCGGCAAGCCGGTTCGCCCGGGCACAATCCAGGAGTTTATGCGCGCCTGGGGGCGCCAGCGGAAGGACCCCGCGGCCAACCGTGCGCCGTCCGCCGACGGTTCGGCTGTCGGCGCCACAGCGCCACCGGGCCATGATCGCGCCTCGCCCCCTAGCCCCGCCGAGGAACCCCCGATCGACACCGTGCGGCTCGACGAGATGACCGGCGGCGACATGGTCCTCCTCCGCGAGACAGTCGGCATCTTCCTCTCGGACGCGAGCCGGAGACTGGGTGAACTAAGCCTGGCGATCGACCAGCAGGATGCGCCGGCGGTGCGGATGCTCGCCCATAGCCTCGTGGGGGCCACCGCCACCATGGGCGCAACCACCATCCTGGCCCCGCTCAGGGCTCTGGAACAGCGCGCCAAACAAGCCTCCCTCGACGACGCCCCTCGGCTGCTAGCCGAGGCGGAGAGACAGTTCGATCGCATCACCGAACACTTCCAGCGCTTGCTGGCCGAGCCGCCGGCCACCGCCGACGACTTGGGAAGTAGCGTAGTCACGCAAGTCTGACTTATGAGCCCGCACCCGGCGAACAGTCCTGGACCCGGCGCTTCCGGCCTCGGGCCCGTGGTGGAAATCGAGATCACGGAACCGCTGGACCTCACCAACCAGCAGCTTGGGTTGGTTGACATGCACACGTTCCTCAACATCCTCAACGTGCTCTTGGGCGAGATGTACCTTATCACCATGTCGGTCGAGGACGAACTCATCCTCACCCGCAGCCTCGCCCTCGCCGAGGAACTCAGGCGCCAACTGGACGCCCGGCGCTTCGACCAGGAGCTGGCGGACCAACTGGACGCGACCGAACGCGTGTTCAAGTCCGAGATGGAGCAGGTTCTCGAAGCGCGCCCGGCGCTCGGCACCGATCCCGAGATCGAGTTCTCGGTCAAGAATATCGACTCGGTATTCAAAGTCCTCCGGGTCCGGACTGCCGAGCACCTCGAACGCCTCCGGGCACCCGACGCCTGGGTGCCCCACGACATCCGGGCCCTCACGGACAAGTTCTTGAATTTTCTCGCGGCCGTCGAGCGCAACAGCAAGGGCCGCTATCACATCGTGTTTAACATCGCCGAACAGGAGCCCCAGGATTACCTCGTCAATCTCCGCATCGAAAGCAAGGACGGCCCGATGATCGTCATGCCCTCGGTCCTCCAGGACGTCCTGCGCGATCTGATCGCCAACGCCCGCAAATACACCGCCCCCGGCGGCATGATCGTCGCCGGGTTGGCCGACAATGGCGCTGAAATCCGGTTGGTTGTGGAAGACAACGGCCGCGGCATCCCACCCGATGAACTCGGGAAGGTCGTGGCCTTCGGCTATCGCGCCTCCAACGCAAAGGATGTCAAGACCAAAGGGGGCGGCTTCGGTCTGACCAAGGCCTGCCTGACCGCCAGGCAGTTCGGCGGGCGCATGTGGCTCCGGTCCGGCCTGGGCCTCGGCACGCGCGTCACCATCGCCATCCCGCGGCCCATAACTCATAACTCATAACTCGCCTTGTCAGTTGTCACTCACCTTGCCCCTCGCCCCTAAACCCGAGCCCCTCGCTTGGCCCCTCACCCGCCCTTCGGGCACCCTCTCCCATCCGATGGGAGAGGGCTGGTCGCCTTGCCCCCTTTGTGTTCTTTCGTGGCCACCTCCCTCCGTGCATTCATTCGCGTTCATTGGCGTTCATTCGCGGTTGATCCCTTCGGCGCGTTAGCGTGACGGTCCGAACGCGCCACGGATTTCCGTCGGCAGCGCCGCGACGGCCGCAGCAGCGAGGGCGTCGGCCTCCCCCTGCCGCCCTTCGGCGGCCAGCACGGAGGACCCAGCCAGCTTCGCCCCGGCGTCGCGCCACTCGAGGTGCATCTGGCCCAGGCGCGCCAAGGGTGAGCCTGCGAGGGACCGGGCCCGCACCCGGGCCAGGAAATCCTCGAGCGCCCGGCCAACAAACAGCGGCGCCTGCCCACGCCTCGAGCCGCCGTGTTGCAGCGGGCCGAGAAGTTCGAGCCACGGCCGGTTCTCGCGATTGCGCCGCGCCCGCGCGAACCGCTCCTCGGTGGGATCAACCGCTCCCACCAGGAACATCCAGACCCCGGCCGGATGCGCCAGAAACGGATTGGCCGCGTCCGGCTTCATCTCGTGCAGGCGCCGTTCGACCACGATCGGATCGAGGTTCGCCTCGTCACCGAGGCCGATGAGCGCAACCGCCGGTTCATTCGGCGCAAAATCACCGCGCCAGAGCGCGGTGCGCGGAAAGATGTCCAGGAACGTGGCCACCACGATGTTGAATTCGGCCTCGGAGAACTGGAACATCGGGAGCCACTGGCAGAACAGCCCGCCCGGCGCCAGGGCGCGACGAACCGCCGCAAAGTGCTCGGACGTGTAGAGAGATGCCTCGCCGCGCCGCCACGGCACCACCAGGTCACCCACGATCACATCGAACCGCCGCGCCGAACCGTTTAGGAAGTTCCGGGCGTCCTCGGTGATCGCCTCCGTGCGCGGCGCAGCGACGATTCCGAGGTTCGCGGCCGCAAAAAAGTCCCGTGCCGCTTGAACGACCTCGGGGACGATCTCGAGGACGGTGACACGCTCGACCCGGTGCATCTGCGCCGCCCCGGCGGTAATGCCCGTCCCCAGCCCGAGGAAGGCGACGCGCCGCGGAGCCGGGTGCAGCAACAAGGGCAGATGTCCCTGGAGACGTTCATCCCCGCTCGAAGCTGTCCCCCCGAGCACGTAGTAGTTATTCAGCCTCAACCGCCGGCTATTGCCTTTATCGACCACCGCCGTGATCCCATGGCTCCCTTCCTTGAGCGCCACAAGCTTTTCGTCCTGATCCGCGCGCACGCGGGTCCGCGGCAAGTGCGCTGGGTTCAAGCCGAGCACGATCGCGAGCGTGCAGCCGGCCACCAAGAGTCTCCGGGGCATCCAACCTTGGCGCAGCGGCGCCCGGCAGAGCTCACCCGCAGCGATCAAGACCAGGCCGATGCTCGTCAGGGTCAGCCAGAGGCCAAGCAGGCTGGGCAGTACGAACGCCGCGATGAGCGCCCCCGCGATCGCCCCGGCGGTGTTGAAGGCGAGGAGTTGGCCCAGAGCGCTTCCCGCCGAGCGCGCCTCGGCCTGCCCGGCCAGTTCCATGAGCACCGGCAGCGCAATCCCCGCCAGCAACGCCGGGACCAGAACCGTCGGCGCCGCCAGCCCTGCCATGCGCAACCCGTAAGAAGTCCAGCCTCCGGCCCCGCGGAGATATGCCAGCCCCCCGGTCAGCAGGTAGAACAGTCCCGGCGTCAGCAACACCACCAGCCCCGCCCCCACCCATGCGGCGCCCAGCAGACGCCGGGGCTCGGCACCCCGCCGCAGCCCTTCGCGCGCCACGGCCGCGCCTCCCGCCAACCCGAGCAGCAGCAGCGCCAGCACCACGGCGAACGAATAGATCGAGTTCTCGTGCACTTGCGCGAACATCCGTTCCCACGCCACTTGAAGAACGAAAATGGTCGCGCCGGAAAAGCCCGCCAGGAGCGCCAGGAGCCTCTGCGAGAAGCAGCCCTTGGACGCAGCTTTCACACCCGGCCCCGCCGCACCGGCCTCCGGCGCTACCAGCCCCGACTCGCCCCGGCCCAGCCACCACGCGATTCCCCCGACCCCCAGGCTCCCTGCCACGCACAGGCTGTAAGTGGCGACCGCACCCAACTGCGGCAGCCACCAGAAGGGCACGCTCAGCGCGCCCAGCGCGGCTCCGAATGTGTTGGCGGCATAAAGACCGCCAGTGCTCACTCCAAGTTGCCGCTGGCGTGGTTCCCCCGCCACGGCCTGGCCCAGCACCGGCACCGTGCCGCCCATGCAGAACGTGGGCAGGAACAGCGCCACCATCGCCAGGGCCGTCTTCACCGCGGCGAACCCGGCGGGCGAGCCAGCCAGCGCCTCGTAAAGCCAGGGATAGCAATGGTCGTAGAGCCTCAGGAGCGGTTCGACCAGCACCGCCCCCACACCGGCCCCCAACTCCAACCACCCGTACAGCCGCACCGGATGCCCCACGCGCACCGCCCACCCACCCATCACGCGGCTCCCGGTCGTGAAGCCCAGGAACACGGCCGCCAACGTGGCCGCCACGGCTGGAGTCGCCGCCCCGAACACGGCGGCAAAGCGCCGCATCCAAAGAATCTCATACACCAGCGCCAGCCCGCCCGAGGCGAACATAAGCGCGTGCAGTCCGAGCACGGGCGCGCCCCCGGCGCGTGGGGCGCTGGGGCCTTGCTGGCGAGCCGAGCTCATGCGGGAGCCGAGGAGCCGGGTGGGACGCCCCGTGTCCGATGCTCAGCCCGGCCCAACCCCGGCGTCGTCATCACGGCAAAGGCCAGCCACACAGGGCGGCGGCGGCTACTCCTTCACCGGCAAGACGTGAATGGCCTTGATCACCAGTTGCACGCTGTCCCCAACCTGCAGGCCGAGGTCCTGCACCGACTCGGTGGTGAGCACCGATGCCATCTGCGCCGGGCCGGTGACATCGAACTTCACCAGGGACATCACGGGATCGCACTTGATCGAGGTGACCGTGCCCACGATTTTGTTTCTTGCGCCGTATTTCATAGCATTTGCCTCGCAGCTCGTTTGACTCGCCGCGACGTGCGCGGCGCCGCCAGAACTCAGCCTTGCCACGCACCCCCGAGCAAGCCTTTTCGCGCTCATTCGTGGCCGCGCAAACCATCCGCGGTTCAAGCAAGTTCGAGCATTTGCGAGTGGTGTTTCATCCGTGCGCGGCGCTATGCTCGGGCTGGCGTTACTCCGCCGATCGTCTATGCACAACCATGCCTTTGCCTCCCCAGCCGCCCTGCTCTCCGCTCTCCTCCTGGCCGCCGTCCCATGCCTCGCGGCCGAGCCGCTCGCTGCGCGCCCCTTCTATGTGCCGGAGAATCCGAAATACACGGTCGTGGGCTCGACGCTGGACTCGATCCGTTTCACGTTGGGCAAGACCCTCAAACGCGATGATCGCGGCCATCTGGTCTCGATCTCGAGTTTTGTTGATCCCGAGGCGCAGGTGATGGGCTGGCACGACTTCGGCAATCTCGAGGGGCCGGGCTGGGCCGCCAACGCCGTCGGCGGCGCCTGGGAGATTTACCGGCTGGGCGTGTTCCTCGAGAAGCCCGAGTGGCGCTCGAACGCCGTAGCGATCCTCGACCACGTCCTCGAGGGCGGGTTCCTGGATGAACGGACCGGCTTCATTCGCGGTTACCGCGAGACCACCACCGGCAAATTCTGCCTTAATTACAAGCACAACTCCGATTGGCTCTGCCCGGGATCGATGGCCAAGATCGCGTTTCAGCTGCTGGGTCTTGCCGGGGACCTCGGGGACGATCCCCGCGCCCGGCGCATGCGGGCCTTTGCGGCGGCGACCGCCGCCTGGGTGCGCGACCGCGTCGAAACCGTGCCGAATGGGTGGTTTCCACGCCGGATCGATCCGGAGGGCAGGCTCTATCGCAAGTCCCCCGACGGCGGCAACGACACCTATTGGCAGACCTCGGCCGATGGCCTGTTCATCGTGCAACTCAACACCGCGTTGACCGCCCAGAAACTCGCCGATTACCGGTCCGCCATCCGGGACAAGGTCGCCGTCTTCATGGCCGCGGGCGGCATCTTCGGCAGCATCAACCACGACACCTACGACCCGCACGAGAACGTGGCCTACTCGGTCGCATTCCGCACACTTCTGGCCGCGGCGCGGCTCCTCGAGGACCCGGTGATCCGGGCGTTTGCCTACGAGAAGTGCCTGGCGGGCCTCGACCAGTTCAAGATGAACGAAAACCGCAACGGTGTGGCCACCCAGGGGCTTTTGTACATGGAGAAGTCGTGGGACACCTCCTATCTCTGGGAGAACGCCGAGGCGGCCTTGGCGTACTTCGAGGCCGCCGCCGACACCCGCCGGGCCGACCCGGCCCGCAGCCGCGAGTTCGAACTGGACGGCCTGGTCATCTTGCGCGCCATCGCCAGGCATCATTACGGAACCCACGGCTTCCTGACCGAGGGTGTTGATTGGAACAACCACGTGGGCCAGCAGCATCACATCGACCAAACGCCGTTCGCCGCCATTCGCTACACCGAGCCGTTCCTCAATAACCAGCACATTGCCGAGCCGACGCTCTTCTACCTCGAACACCTCGCGGTCAAATCAGCCACCGCCGGCGGAACCCAGTGGCGCGACCTCGAAGGCAACCTCCTCCTCCAAACCCCGTAGCCTCGGAGCGCGGGGACGACTCGTCCCCCTTGTCCCGCCGTAGCCTTGGCGAAGGCGGACGTACCGACGACAGCTTGTCGCCGTTCGCGGGCCGGGGATCAGAACCGGTACTGCCAGCTCGAATAAACCAGGTGGGCTTCGTAGTCGTTGCGCCACCCGGAGGTCTCGTCACGCCCGCGATAGTAACCGTAGCGGAGCGTCCAGGTCAGGTTCTTGCGCAGGCGGTGGATGAGGGCGCCGGTAACGCCATGCTCCTCGGCGCCCGCGCCGTAGGGCTGGCTGAGCGTCGAGTTGTCCTGATAATCGTTCGCCCGGTAGTAGGAGTAGGTGGCCTGCAAGTCGGTCTTGCGGCTCACGGCCAGGCCGGCGCTGCCGGTGGCGTTCCAGTAATCATTTGAGGCGTCCAGCACGGGGGTCCGGCTCCCGAGCGCCTGCGACGCGGGTGACTTGGTCTTATCCCACACATAACTCACGCCCCCCTGCAGGTAGAGCCGCGCCCAGGGCGTCCAAGTGATCGATTCGCCGAGGATGTGGCTTGTCTGGCGTGCGCTCTCGAGGTCGGGCAGGTCGGTCGTGCGCAGGTGGATCGTGGACCGCTGGAAGTCGTATCGGCTCACCAGGCTCAAGCTGCCCGCGGGCCGCCAGGAGACACGGAAGTTGCCGTCGTGCGTGTCGAAGTCGTGCTCGGCGAGGTAGCCGGGATACCGGTTGAGGACGGACCGATTGGCGGGCGTGAAGCGGTTGCTGTAATCGTTCTCGCGTTTCTTGAAATAGTACTGCGCGGCGAAGTTCACACGACGCGAGGCATACCAGTTGGCGCCCGCCGTGTACTGCTGCGTGAACCGGTCGAAGTCCGTGTCGCGGTTGAGGGTGAAATCGCTCAAGCGGGCGTTCTCGCGTTCCTTGAGGCCGCCCTCGCCCTGGAGCCAGTAACCGCGCAGGTAATAAACCCAGTTGGTCACCCCGGTGTAGCGCGCCTCGAGGCTCTCGGACACGTCCAGGAACGCGCGGCTGTTGGCGGCGGCGACCGCTGCGTCCGCCGCCGGCGGGTTCACCAGCACGGCGCTCGAGTCGCCATTCAGGTCGTTCTTCTCGACCCGCACCGCGGGCACGATGGCGACATTCTTCCAGGGCGTCAGGAGCATGTTCAAAGTGAGCACGTACTGCTTCATGTGCGAGCTCGCCGCCAGGTTGGTGAAGCCGGTGTAGAAGCTGGCGGGCACCCGGAACGTTGGGTCGTAGCCCTGGGCGTAGTCGCGGCCGAACACACGCTGCCCGGTGAAATCGGCGTTGAGTGAGGTGTACGAGAATCCGCTGGTGAGCCAGGTGTTCTCGTTGAACCGCGTGTCGGTCGAGGCATGGACATTGAACAGGTCCGTGTCCGTGTCCTCGCGCTGGGTCATGCGCCGGGTCGGGGTCTGCGTGCCGGGCGCGCTCGAGAACTCACCCGGCCGGCGGCTTACGTTCAGGGAATCCGTGCTGGTCTCCAGATCGTAGCGCACGCCCACGCCCACCTCGGTCTTGCCCAGGCGCTGCTTGATGTCCGCCCCGAACAGGTCGCGCTTCTCATCCAGCAGCCGAAACGAAGGCACGACGCCGCGCACGCCCGCCCCGGTCAGCGCCGTGTCGCCCCAAACCAACGAATCCTTCCCGCCTTTGCGGAACAGATGCCGGTACTCGAACGACAATTGCGGCTTCTCGGGCAGCGTCAGACCGCCCTCGACCCATACCTCGCCGCGGTCCAGGGCCTGTTCCTCGCCGCCGTCGGGCACGAACCACAGCCCGCCCGGACGCGGCAACGGGGAGAAACCGCCGCTCCCGTCGTACCACGTGCGGAACTCGCGGTAACCGGCCCGCAAGTAACCGATATCCGGGTGGTTCACGTCGAGTTTGAGCGAATAATCGTGGTCGTCGAACAAACCGCGCCCCTCGAGCTTGAGCAGACCTTTCTTGCCCAGGTCCTGCTCGAAATGAAAGTCCTCGACCCCGCCGAACACGTCGCGCGGACGCTGATAGCGGCGTTTGAACTGGGCCCTATCGTCGCGCAGCAGCAGGCCGCCGACCGACACGTCGAACCAGTTGCGGTAATCCTCGGTGGCGCTGTCACTCGTGCTTCCGGCGTCCCCGGGCTTCTCGCTCGAGGGGGCGTCGGCCGCCGCCTTTTCCGCGGGGGCGGCGTCGGCCGCGGCGACGGACCACGCGGCCAGGCAACCACCCAGGAACGCCAGGCTGAACTTCGGTGTGCCTTGCGACCGCCGGCCAAGTCGAATCGTCGTTTTCATGGATAGGACTCCCGGGGCTAGAAGCGTAGCGATGAACTGACTTTCGAGCCGTGCACCGCCTCGTGACAGCCGGCGGTCCAACACGTGCCACGGCCCAGGAACGTCGAGTGATCCCGGCCGCCGATGAGCAGTTGGCCCGGGGTCTGTTGCTGGAAGTGGCAGCGCAGGCAGAGGGTTGCGTTGCGCGCCGTCAACAGCTTCGGGTTCACCGAGCCATGCGGACTATGACACGTCGTGCAGCCCTCGCGCAGCGCCTCGTGCTCGAACATGTGCGGTCCGCGCTGGGCCGTGTGACACTTGAAACAGACCTGGTCGGCCGCCGCCGCCAGCGTGCCCCCGCCGCGCAGCGCGGGACCGCTGTGCGGCTCGTGGCAATCGCCGCAGCTCACCCGGCCCTCGGCCAGCGGGTGGCGATACGGCAGCGCAAATTGCCCGCGCAGCTCGAGGTGACACTGGAAGCAGCCCTCGGGCGACGTGCGCGGATTGACGATGTTGTGTTTGCCTCCGCCAGCCTCGGCGTGCAGGCTGCCCGCGCCGTGGCACGATTCACACCCTGCCTCGGTCGCGTTCGGCCCTTGCGCCGCCAGCCGCGCGTGCGCGGCGGTGGCGAAGTTCTTCGTGATGTTCTCGTGGCACTCCGCGCAGGTCTTCGACCCCACGTAATTCGCGCCCGGTATCTGGGGCGGAGCCACCACCGTGCGGTCGAGTGTGGCGCAGGAGACCAGGCTCACCGCCACCGCGCCGCTCAACGCCAGCCACCACCACCCTCGCCGGCCGCCGGGCGGGCCATTGCCCTCTGTTGCTTGCATAGATTCGTCGTCGGATGCTCCGGGACCGCCCACCGGGCGCCTCAGGCGCCCGCCACCCTCCAAAACCCCGCGTCCGCGCGGGTCGGTCCCATCATCAGTGCTTTGCGCGCCCACGCTACGGGCCCCCACCCGCCCTCACTACACGTCGATTGGCTACTGCTTGACATTTTTTGCCGCGCTTATCATCGAGGCGGGTTCTGAACCCCAACAGCCGCCCCGCGCTCACCACCGCGCCGGGCGCCGCCTGGCCAGACCGCGGCCTCGACAGCGGGACTGTCGAGGTCCATTGCCTAATCTACTACACCTGCCTTGCTAATCACCAGCCATCTTTTGGCCAGGCCCCGTCACCGCGCGCCAGTGCTTGCCAAACCCAGCCACCTGTGGCCAGAATGCCCGAAATCGAAAGGCTCATTTATGGCTCGTTTTGTCTGCCTGCTTCGCTTCACCGAACGTGGTGCGAAGCACCTCAAGCAATCCACCGCCCGCGCCCGGGCGTTCGACCGGGCCGCCGCCCGGGCCGGGGTCACCATCGAGGCCCAATACTGGACCATGGGCGTCTATGACGGCGTCCTTATCCTGAGCGCCGACAGCGAAGAGAAGGCCCTGCACTGCCTGAGCGAACTGGCCGCGGGCGGAAACGTCCGCACCGAGACCCTGCCCGCGTTCGACGCCGGCCAGTTCGCGGCGATCGTTGGACGCTGACCGGTCCGGCCTGCGCCGGACGGGTGGTGCGCTGGGCCGCATCACCGCGGCTCGGACCGGCCGGCAGATGGAGCCTTGCCGTGCCCAGCCGGACTGTACGCGTCCTGCAATTATTCATTGAAATGCGACGCGTGTGGAGTATAAGAATCTCATGCAGTCGAGCGATCGATCGGGCGCCCAGCGTGATAACGGGTTACCCGCGAGAGATCGCCCCGGCGCTGTTCGAGAGGTCCTCATGTGCCCCGCCAAACTTTGTGTGTTCCCCATTGTCCTTCTCCTGGCCGCGTCCTCCACGTTGTTCGCCGCCGCGCCGGGCGTGCCGGCCGGCCCGCGGCTGCTCGCGCGGGCCCATAACTCGGGCTTCAAACTCGCCCACGACACCTACAACGGGCTCTCGTGCGCCCGGGACGGGCGGATTTACTATGTCCTGAGTTCCGAGTCGTACGAGGTCGGCGCGCAGATGTTCGTGTTTGATCCGGCGAGCCGCCGCATACGGCATTTGGGTGACATCACCGAGGCCTGCGGCGAGAAGGGCCTCAAGACCATCGTCCAGGGCAAGAGCCATGTGAACTTCGTCGAGGCGCAGGGCCGTCTCTATTTCGCCACGCACATCGGCTATTACAGCCTCATCGACGGCATGGAGAAGATGGGGACCCCTCCGGCTGGCTACAGACCCTACCCGGGCGGGCATCTCCTCGCCTACAACCCGGCGAGCGGAAAGTTCGAAAACCTGGCTCTCGCCCCCGCGGGCGAGGGAATCCTGACGATGAACATGGACACACGGCGCCGGCGCATCTTCGGGCTCACGTGGCCGAGCGGACGGTTTTTCCGGTTCGATGTGGCCGACAAGCAGATGAAGGACTTCGGCCCTGTGTCAGCCGAGGGTGAGAACGGCAAAGGCTCCGCTTATCGCACGATCTGCCGCTCGATCGCGGTGAACCCGGACGCCGGCGACGCTTACTTCACCACCGGGGACGGGGCGATCCTGTGTTACCGCGCCGAGAGCGACACCCTCGAGACTCTGGCCGGCGAGAACATGAAGAAGGACTATTTCGGGCTTTATGATCCAACGTCTCCGGGACACATGGGCTACAACTGGCGTCAGACAGTCTGGTACGCGCCCGACCGCCGGGTCTATGGCGTGCATGGAAACTCCGGTTACCTGTTTCGTTTTGACCCGCGCGCGCCGCGCGTCGAAGTCCTCGAGCGACTCACCTCCCTGCCCTCAAAACGGAGCGGGATGTTCGACCAGTTCAGCTACGGTTACCTGGGCTTCACCCTGGGCCCGGACCGCCGCACCCTCTACTACCTGACGGGCGGTCCCGTCTATATCGACGGCAAGCGGCTCGCCGGCAAAGCCACCACGGCGATGGGTGAGGCCAAGGGGCTCGAGGACTTGCACCTGGTGACCTACGACATCCCGACCGGCAGGTACACCGATCAAGGCGCGATCTTCTTCGAAAACGGCCAGCGCCCGCTCTACGTCAACTCGATCGCCGTGGGCAAGGACGGCGCGGTCTATTTCTTGTCACGCATCACCGCGCACGGCCACACGCGCACAGACCTGGTGAGCGTGCCCGTCCCGCTCAAGCGCCGGTAGGGCCTTTAGCCTTTAGCCTCCGGCCTTTGTGGTAACTTGTCACGCGTCTTGCGGTGGGCGGCGCGTTCAGACAGGCTCTGGGGATGAGCCAGATGCACATCGGCAACGCGCCCTGCTCGTGGGGTTCGCTCGAGTTCGACGGACTCGGCGGCAAACCCATCGGTTACGCCCAGATGCTCGACGAGTTGGTCGCGACAGGTTATCGCGGCACTGAGTTGGGCGACTGGGGCTACATGCCCACCGACCCGCCGGTGCTGCACGACGAGCTCGCCCGGCGCGGAGTCAGCCTCGTGGGCGCGTTTGTGCCCGTCGCGCTCAAAGACGCGGGCGCGCACGCCGATGGCGAGGCGAAAGCCGTGCGAACCGCGAGCCTGCTCGCCGCCGTCCACCGGCTTGCCGGCGGCGCGCACGCACCGTTCCTGGTGCTGGCCGATGACAACGGCGCCGACCCCGCACGCACACGCAATGCCGGGCGCGCCGGCCCGGAGCTCGGGCTCAGCGACCAGCAGTGGGCGGTTTTCGCCCGCGGGGCGGAGCGCGTGGCGCAAGCGGTCAAGCGGGAGACGGGGTTGCGGACCGTGTTCCACCATCACTGCGCCGGTTACGTCGAAACGCCCGATGAGATCGCCCGCCTGCTGGCCCTGACCGACCCCGGGTTGCTCGGGTTGGTGTTCGACACCGGGCATTACACGTTCGGGTCCGGCCAATACGATCGCGCCAGCGCCGTTCGCGGGCTCGAGCGATTCGCCGACCGGACTTGGTATGTGCACCTCAAGGATTGCCAGCCCGACGTCGCGGGCCGTAGCCGGGCCGAGGCATGGGATTACTTCGGCGCGGTGCGGCAGGGGGTGTTTTGTGAGCTGGGCAAAGGGTGTGTCGATTTTCCGGCCGTGCTGCGGTGGCTCGAGGCGCGGCGATACGACGGTTGGGCCGTGGTGGAACAGGATGTCCTGCCGGGCCTGGGCAGCCCCAGGCAAAGCGCCCAACGCAACCGCGAGTATCTGCGGTCCATCGAGTAACACCACTATGCCTGCTTCCAGCCTTTCCCTCGGTCTGATCGGCGCCGGCCGCATCGGCCAGTTGCATGCCGAGCACTTGCGCTGTCGGCTGCCGCGGGCGAATCTCCTGGCCGTAGCCGACCCCAACGAGAAGGCCGCCCGCTCCTGCGCCGAACGCCTCGGCATCCCCGATTGCGGCACCGACCCGGCCGCCCTGATCCGGCGTCCTGACCTCGAGGCCGTCGTGATCTGTTCCTCGACGGACACTCATCCGCAACTCATCGCCGAGGCAGCCGCCGCGGGCAAACACATCTTCTGCGAAAAGCCCGTTGCCGCCAACCTCGCCGACATCGACCGCGCCCTGGCGGCGGTGGACCGCGCCGGCGTGCTCTTCCAGGTCGGCTTCAACCGGCGGTTCGACCCCAACTTCCAACGGGCCCGGCAGGCTGTGGCCAGCGGCGAGATCGGCACGCCGCACCAGCTCCGCATCACGAGCCGTGACCCCGCGCCGCCGCCGCTCGAGTACGTGCGGCGGTCCGGCGGGATGTTCCTGGACATGACCATCCATGACTTCGACATGGCGCGGTTCCTGATCGGCAGCGAGGTCGAGGAAGTGTATGCCGCCGGCGGCGTGCGCGTGGACCCCGCGATCGGCGAAGCGGGGGATATTGATACCGCGATCGTGGTGTTGAAGTTCACCAACGGCGTGGTCGGCACTATCGAGAACTGCCGGCAGGCCGTGTACGGTTACGACCAGCGCGTCGAGGTATTCGGCAGCGGCGGGAGCATCGGTGTGGACAACAATTATCCCAACACCGCCCTGCTCAGCGGCAAGACCGCCATCCAGCGCGACCTGCCTTTGAACTTCTTCATGGACCGTTACGTCGAGAGTTACTTGCGCGAGATGAACGCCTTCCTCGAAGCCGTGCTCAACGGCGGAGTCTCTCCCGTCCCGGGGCGGGATGGCCGGATCCCCGTGGTGATGGCCCAGGCCGCCCGGCGCTCGTGGGAACTGAACCGCCCGGTGCGCCTGGTAGAAATCGGTTGAGCATGGAATCGACGCCTGGCAAGTGGCGGCGCCTGCACCAGGCCGCCGATCCGCGCGGCGCCTTCGCCATCCTCGCCATCGACCACCGCGGCCCGTTGCGCCGCGCGCTGGCGCCGCCCGTGGGGGCAGGAGGCGCTGATGGGGCGCTGGTGGAACTGAAGATCGACATCGTCCGCGCCCTCGCGCCCGCCTGCACCGCGGTGTTGCTCGACCCGGAGACCGGTGTCGGCCCCTGTGTCGCCGCGGGCGCGCTCCCGGGACAGACCGGCCTCCTGGTCGCGCTGGATACGGGTTCGACGGGGGATCCGGCGGTGTTGCGGACCGGGTTGGTCGAGGGTTGGGACGCGGCGCGAGCGGCGCGGATCGGCGCGCAAGGCGTGAAGCTGCTCGTCTATTACCATCCCGAGGCGCCGAACGCCGTCGAGGTCGAGCAACTGGTCAGCCGGATTGGCCGGGCCTGCGACGAAGTGGATTTGCCGTTCTACCTCGAGCCGCTTTCCTATGATCCTGCGCAACCGGGGCGGCCGTTGCCCCCGGAGGAGCGCCGCCGCGTGGTGCTCGCATCGGCGAGGCGGCTCGTCCCCTTGGGCGTGGACGTGCTCAAAGCGGAGTTCCCGGTCGACGTCGCCGCCCAGCCCGATGAAGCGGTGTGGCGTGGTGCGTGCGCCGAACTGAGCGCCGTGTGTGCCGCTCCCTGGGTGTTGCTCTCGGCGGGGGTGTCGTTCGAGACCTTCTTCCGGCAGGCGGCAGTTGCCTGCGCAGCGGGCGCCAGCGGTGTGATGGCCGGCCGCGCCGTGTGGCACGAGGCGGTGACCGCCGACCGCGCCGCCCGCACGCGCTTCCTGCGAGACGTCGCCACGGAGCGCATGGCCCGCCTCGCGGCCCTCTGCGCTGAGCGAGCACGGCCCTTCGCGCGGCCACCCCCCGACAGCACCCCCCTTTAGCATCGGACGTCAGTCCGATCTGGCATGCCATTGTGCCGTCATGAGTCCCGTCAGGGACGGCTGAACTGCGGCCTCGCCCCTCATCTCGCCCCTGGTCTCAACCCACCGTCCTCATCTCGACGGCGTCCACCATCTGACGGCCGGTGGCGATGGTCGTGATCACCACCGTGGTGTCGCCTGTTTTGAGCCGGCCCTGGGTGACAAGCAACTCGAGCGCCCGCGCGATGGTGCGCTCGGGGTTGCCCAACTCCAGAGGCATGACGACCGGCGTTACCCCCCACAGCAGGCTCAGCGTGTTCGCCATGGGCTGTTGCTCGCAGAACGCGTAGATGGGCGAGTAACGCGGCCGCAGCCAGGCCGCAAAACGCGGCATGTTGCCACGCACCGTGAACACCAGCACCGCCGCCGCCTTGAGTTGGTCCGCCATCACGATCGCGCTCTTGACGAGTTTCTGGCGCGGTTCAGTCAACTCGGCGTCGTCATGGAAATCGGCCCCACCGCTCCGCTCGATGCGGGCCGCGATGCGATCGAGCACGGCCAGGCAGGCCAGCGGGTATTTGCCGACGGTGGTCTCGCCGCTGAGCATGATGGCGTCGGCCTCCTCGAACACGGCGTTGGCGACATCGGTGATCTCGGCGCGAGTGGGCATCGGGTTCGAGATCATGCTCTCGAGCATGTGCGTGGCGACGATCACCGGCCGGCCCACCCGCAGGCAGGTCTTGACGACGCGCCGCTGGATGATGGGGAGTTCTTCGTAAGGACACTCGATGCCCAAATCCCCGCGCGCCACCATGACGCCGTCGGCCTCCCGCACGATCTCGGCCAGGTTGTTCACCGCCAACTGGTGCTCGATCTTGGCGATGATCCGCGGCCGCTGAGTCGATCGCGCCACGATCTCGCGCAATTGCCGCAAGTCCGCCGCCTCGCGCACGAACGACAACGCGATGAAATCGACCCCAACCTCGAGGCCCACCGCGACGTCGGCCAAATCCTTGGGCGTCAGCGCGGGCAGGCCAACCCGCACGCCAGGCAGGTTGATGTGCCGCCGGCTGCCCAGCACGCCGGGCGTGAGCACCTCGCAGGTGACCTGGTTGCCGGCCTTGGCCAGCACACGCATGTGGATCTGGCCGTTGTCCAGCAGAACCGTGTCGCCCACGCTGATGTCGTTGACGAAGTTTTCGTAGTTCACGTCCACCGAGTGGAGTTCCTCGCTTCGCTCGCCCCGGACGGTCAGGACGAACCTCTCGCCCGGCTTAAGCTCGAGGGCCGCCGGCAGATCGCCGGTGCGAATCGCCGGACCCTGCGTGTCAAGGAGAATCCCCACCGTGCGCTCCCGGGCCTGAGCCGCGGCGCGGATGTCCGCCACCACCCGCCGCACCCAATCGTGCCGGGCGTGCGACATGTTCAGGCGCGCGACGTCCAGCCCGGCGGCGACCAACTGGTCGATCATGGCGGGCGAATCCGTGGCCGGTCCGAGGGTGGCGATGATCTTGGTGCGTCGCATGAGGGGGGGCGGGGTTCAGGATGGAGGCGCCGCACACCCGAGCCACGCCACCAGATGCGCGCACAGGGCGGCTAGGTCCGGCAAGGGCTCGAGGCCGTCGGGCAGGGTGCAGAAGCCGAAGCCATCGCCATAAGCGGCGCCGTTGAGAACGCAGGCATCGGTGTGGCAGTCGCGGATCTGCCGCCACGCCAGCGCCGCGGCGGCGGCCCGAGGACCGGCCAACTCATACTTCCAACCCACAATGCGCGCCTGCGGAAACCAGGCGCGGAGGTTCGGGAGAACCTTGCGGGCAGGGGCGAGCACCAGGGTCAGCCGGCCTTCGCCCGTGGCGAACTTCGGCGATTGGACAGGCTGGCCAGCCTCGCCCAGGACTTGCTCGACTCGATAATCGCAAAGGGCGGCGGCATGGAAGACCGCGCCGAATGTGGCACGCGCGCCGAGCGCCTCGAGTCTCGCCGCAAGATCATCGTTGGTGCCAAACCGCTCGAGCACGTGCGCGCCTTCCGGCCCCGGGTGAGTGGCGCCTTCACCCTTGAGACACCAGACGGCATGACCCGCGTCAGCCAAGGCCTGCGTGAGCGTCGCCCCGAGCCGGCCCGTCGAAAAATTCGACAGGCGGCGGGCCTGGTCAATCGGCTCGTAGGCGGGACCGCAGGTGACAATCACGTTCATCTCAGCGCCGGGGCCTGTATAGCCCGGCGGACAGACCCTCGAAAGCGGAATCTCGAAGCGCGCGGTTCCGGGCCAGGCGGGGCAGTCCCTGCGCCCGCCCGTCTGCCGCGGCCAGGCACGGGCGGCCGGGTGGCCGAGCACGATTGCCAAACGACGCCGGAGGCGCTTTATTGGCGCCGTGTTCCTGAGCTTTCTCGAGCGCATGTTCCCGCCAGCGTCGCCAACCGAAACCACGGTGCAGACAGGCGAGGGTCTGGTTGAGTTGCGGTTGGTTCGGCATCGCGGGGCTCGGCGCTACACCTTGCGCCTCGGGGCCGATGGCGCGGCGCGCGTCACGATCCCACGCGGCGGCTCGAGGGCCGAGGCCATCCAATTCGTCCGGGAGCGTTTGGGGTGGCTCGCCGAACAGGTCCGCAACCGCGCCGCCAAGCCGCCGGTGGACCGAAGCTGGCGGGCCGGGACCACGATCTTGTTTCGCGGGGATTCGGTCGTGCTCGAGGCAAGCGCCAACGGAGCGGCGGGCGTGGTGCGTTTCGCCGGCCAGTCGGTGCCCGTGCGGAGTGTGGACGGCGACCTCCGCCCCGCCGTCGAGCGGCATCTCTGGAGGCTGGCCGCGTGCGAGCTGCCGCCGCGCGTGGTGGCCCTGGCCGCCCGCTACGGGTCGCCCTTGGGTCGCGTGACCGTGCGTAATCAACGGTCCCGCTGGGGCTCCTGTTCCCCCCGGGGCACGATCTCGCTGAACTGGCGGTTGATCCAGACCCCCGCTTTCGTGCAGGACTACACCATCACTCACGAACTCATGCATTTCCGGCACATGGACCATTCCGCGCGTTTCTGGTGCGCGGTCGAACTTGCCTGTCCGGACTACCAGAGCGCCGAGCAATGGCTTAAGGACCATGATCACCTGTTGCGTTAAGTGGCTGTTCGCGCGGCGGTGCGAAGCAGTCGTGAACCGACGCCGCCCTGTGGGGTTGCCAGCCCCCTGCCGGCGCGCGGCCAGGGGGGTGCGCCCGGTTGTGCTCGCCGCCGCGCTGCTCGGGCTCTGCCTCGATGCCCTGGGTCGCGAACGCTTTGCCGGTCCCTGGAATCTCGCGGCGTTGCGGGCCGCCCCGGCGGCCGAGTGGGGTCGCCGGAGCAATCTCGTGCAAGAGGTCTATTACGCCGGCGAGCCGTTCCACGGCCAGCCGACGCGCGTATTCGCCTATCTTGGCCGGCCGGCGACGGGCGCCGGGCCGTTCCCCGCCATGCTCCTGGTCCACGGCGGTGGCGGCAAGGCATTCGCCGCCTGGGCCGAGCACTGGGCGCAGCGCGGTTATGTCGCCCTCGCGATGGACACCGCCGGGCATGGCCCCAATGGCCGGCTCCCCGACGGCGGACCGGAGCAGGACGACGAAGCGAAGTTCCGCGAGTTTCGGCCCGAGGAATCGCGCGAGATGTGGACGTATCATGCGGTGGCCGCCGTCCTGCGAGGGCATTCGCTCCTGGCGACGATGCCCGAAGTGGACCGCAACCGGATCGGCGTCACCGGCATCAGTTGGGGCGGCTATCTCACCTGCATCGTGGCCGGGCTGGACGACCGCCTCAAAGTCGCCGTCCCCGTTTACGGTTGCGGGTTCCTCGATCACAACAGCGTCTGGCTCGAGCCGCGCTTTGCCCGGATGACCGCCGAACAGCGCCGCCGCTGGGTCGAGCACTTCGACCCTTCGCGCTACCTGCCCGGCGTGCGGTGTCCCATCCTGTTCCTCAACGGCTCGAACGATTTCGCCTACCCGCTCGACAGCTACCAGCTCTCCTACCAGCTCGTGCGCGGGCCGATGACTCTCTCGGTCAAAATCGACCTGCCCCACGGCCATATCTGGACGTTCGGGGAAGTGGACACGTTCGTGGACAGCGTCCTCAAGCACGAACCCCCGCTGCCCGCGCTCAAGCCGATGCGCGTCGCCGCCGGGATGGCCAGAGCGGCCTTCGCCTCCGTGGTGCCGATTGTCAAGGGAGAATTCCACTACACCACCGACACGGGCCCCTGGCAGAAGCGCGTCTGGAAGACCGTCCCGGCCGAGTTGGCGAAAGGCCGTGTTCAGGCGGTGGTGCCTCTCGCACGGCCGCTGGTGTGCTTTCTCGCCGTCACCGACGCGCGCGGCCTCGCGGTGAGCACGCCGCATGTCCAACTGGGCGAGAAAGAACAGACCCGTTGGCTCAAGAAGCGATGATGCACAAGTGCAGGATCAGCACACAATGAAAACCACAGAACTGAAAATGACGCGCGTTGGCAATTCGCGCGGCGTCCGTTTGCCGGCGTCAGTTCTGCGGCGTAACCGTGCGCGCGCCGCGAAGGTTGGCTTTACGTTGATCGAGCTCCTGGTGGTGATCGCCATCATCGCGATTCTGGCCGCGATGCTCCTGCCCGCCCTGGCCAAGTCCAAGGCGAAGGGAAATCAGA
>Ga0233425_10000588_pt1 | contig 92616 bp, 93 predicted proteins | sample Watercolumn_Towu_2_FD_181712 | JGI IMG/M metagenome (GOLD analysis project Ga0233425, IMG submission 181712) | Freshwater microbial communities from Lake Towuti, South Sulawesi, Indonesia - Watercolumn_Towuti2014_140_MG | ecosystem: Environmental > Aquatic > Freshwater > Lake | place... | reverse complement strand
AGTTTCGCCGGGGTGTGCGCGGCTTGAATCTCTGCTACGTGGTTGGCATTCAAAAGAGCACCAAGGTGTGGGTCCCGGGCACCGAACCCTTGCCCCCCCCTGAGTATTCTGGCTGTGGGCGGCCGCCAAAATTGCCGCGCCGCAGTCTAAAGCAGACTCCGGTGAGTGTCTTGAAATTAGCTCAGGATTTACCCAATAGCACATATCAGACCATCGCCTGGAGGGAAGGCACCAACAAGATGCTCTCCTCTCGATTTGCCGCCGTCCGGGTACGCGAAGGGCATCGTTATTATTGGCGTAGCGACCGCCCTCCGGAAGAATGGTTGTTGATCGAATGGCCCGAGGGGGAAGCCGAACCCACAAAATATTGGCTCTCCAATCTTGATGAGGCCGTCTCCCTGGAAGAGCTGGTAGCTACGGCCAAGCTGCGGTGGCGCATTGAACGCGACTACCAGGAACTCAAACAGGAAATCGGCCTGGGGCATTTTGAGGGCAGAGGCTGGCGGGGATTCCACCATCATGCCACTCTGTGTATTGCCGCCTACGGCTTCCTGGTGGCCGAGCGAGGTCCTTTTCCCCCTTCCGGCCCCGACAGCCGGCCCAGCTTTACGTTACCTCAAGTACCCCAAGGTTGGCAGCCGCGGGGATCCTCCCCTCAGGCCGGAGCGACATAGTGCATCTTCCATCGCCACCATAAAAAGAGAACTTATGATCATTTTGTCAAACAAACTGTCTCGGTGTCCTTGTTGCCATCGAGACAACCGCCGATAAGATTAGTTTGTGACACAGTAGTGTTAGCTGCGGCCAGTTTCCGGGCCAGGGCCGCGGCCTGGCTCAGTAAATCCGGTTGCCCGGCGATGTCGCCGGGCTCCCGCACTCCCACGGCCCGCAGCAGATGGACCATAAGTTTTGTATTAAGTATTGATGATATTAGACCGGTCTATTATCCCTCGTGAAATATTAATCCCGATAATTTCCCGAATCCCCGGGCTTAATCCGCCTGCCTCAACAAGGTGTGCAGGATGAAGCGTTTATGGTTTTCCAGGGGCTCCGTATTTTTGACGATCTTCATGCGGATCAAGGCCCCGTGCCAGCCGGAGACGATAAAATTGGCGGCCTCCTCCAGGTCCAGGTCCCGGGGGACCTCCCCCGCGGTTTTGCCCTCTTGCAGCAATCCCACGATCATCTGCACCATTTCCTCAAAGGATTCCTTCAGCTTATTGCGGAAAGCCAAACTGAGATCACCCATTTCCTGGGACAGGTTGCCGATGGGGCAGCCGCAGGTGTAGTCCATTTCGATAAAGTGATTGATATACCAGTCAAAAAGTCTTTCCAGGCGTTTAACCGGGGAAAGGGAAGTGTCGCTGATGATGGGCGTCACCATCTCCCGGTGTTTATTCCTAAAATAATCGATTACCTGGAGCCCGAAATCTTCCTTGCTGGCAAAATAGAAATAAAAGGACCCCTTGGGAATGCCGGCAGCCTTGATCACCTCCTGGATACCCGTATGGTGAAATCCCTTCTGGTGGATGATTTGCGCGCCGACCTCGATGATCTTCTGTTTGACGTTTTCCTTAACCATATCCTTGACCGCGTATCTGTTGAGACATTAATAGACCGGTCGTCTATTATTGTCAAGAGATTTTTTGTCGGTTTTCAAGTTAAAATCTCTGTGAAAGTCACTCCTCTGTAATTCTGAACGCAGAGAACATACATGGCTCAGAGGGTCACAACGAATCATGAAAATGTACTAGTGCTGCCTCAGGCGGCTATTAATGGTGGGGCGGCCGTCTCTGGCCGCCCGGGAATCGGGCGGGCACGGAGGCCCGCCCCACCGGTAGCATTTTCATATAAAGAGAAGTGACGAATCTGCTTTTTGGGGTGGTCCGGATTTTTCCAATCTGCTTGTAATCATAGGCACTGCCGGGAAGGGTCTTATCGCCAAACACGAGATTCTTCGGTCGCTGCGCGCCCTCAGAATGACAGGTTGGGAAGACTTTCGCAGGGGTCTCAACTTGGAGCAAAACGAGATAATACCCCATCATTTCTCTGGGACACCGAAGATTTGGAAGTCAGCGGCCAGTAATCAGCAAAAACTGATCACTGACAACTGGCTACTGGCTACTGGGAACTGGGAACTGGGAACAAACAAAACACCCGGGCCCCTGCCCCCCTAACCCCCAACCCCTGCTTTTACATCACCCTCTCTTTCATCAAAAACTCCAGCCCCCGCTGGGCGAAGGTGGTCATGACCGTGACCATCCAGGTGAGGTGTTCCTGCATGTCCTGATACATGCCGGCGTCGGCCATGCCCAGGAGGCCGGTGAGCACCGTCTTCACCCGCACCATTTCCGGGTCCTGTATTTGGGCGGAACCCAGGTTGATTTCCTGCTCCAGTCCCTTGAGGTATTCCAGGAAAACCTTTCCTCCCCCGGCCCGCTGCTCTTCGGGCAGCGCCAGCACCGCGCCCAGGAGGCGGGAGGCCATGAGGAGTTCGGCCTTGATACGGTCCGCGAAATGAAACAGGATAACGGCGTACCTGGTGGTGGTGGGCGTGGCCATGGGGGGTTCCTTTAGTTTTTAGTTTTTGGTTTTGGGTTTTGGGTTTTGGGTTTTGGGTTGTCGCTTGTCGGTTGTCGATAAAGAAAATAACGGTCAATGAATCACAGGTCAAGTTTATTGGAAAAAGATACGGCTTGAAAATGCAGCCGACCTGTATCGTTCTATAAGGCTTAGGAAAATTAAAAAGAAAAGCAAAAATTAGGGGACCGGGGCATAAAACCCCGGTCCCCAATTTTTTTACTATACATGGCGACATAAATAATTGCGCATTATTAATCTCTGCGCTCTCTGCGTCTCTGCGAGATAAAAAAGTTTCTCGCAGAGGCGCAGAGGCCGCAGAGAATGTCAACCGCGGTTAATTAAGTCGCTCAGTATAAAAACTAAAAACTGTATTACTTCAAAAGCCTCTGACTCAGCCGCGCCGCTTTATCCGGATTCAGCAGACTGAGAATGGCCCCGGCCTCTTTGCCTTTCAGTCGGCGCAGGAGTTGCGCGGCCACTTCGTCGTCCATCTTTTCCAGGAGTTTGCCGGCCCGATCCGGCGGCATGGCCTCCAGGGTGGCCACCAGGTGCCGGTTCTGTTCCCCCTGCATCCGTTTTTCTTCCTCCAGGAACTCCATGGCCCGCTGCTGGATGGCGCTCAGCTCCTTGAGGCGGGTCTCCACCTCCGTCTTCAAGACCCGGAGCTGCTCCTCTTTGGCCGCCACCGCCTGTTCCCGGGTCCGGAGGACCTGGCGCTCCTTTTCCAGCAGAGACAAAACCCGGGGCACGGTGGGTGTAGGTTGCTTCTCCGCCGGGGCCTCGGTGTTGGCGGGAGTGGCGGCTTCGCTCGCTTTCGGCCCCACCCAGGGGATAAACCCCTTGGGCGCCATGCACACCGCGGAAACCGCGATCTTGCCCAACAGGCCCACCAGCAGGCAGCAGGCCAGGACGTTCCAACCGGGCCAGGTTTGAGTGGCGGTGCGCTCCATGGGTATCTCCTCTAATGCGGAGTTCGGTTTGCCGTTTTTCGTTTTGCGTTTTGCGTTTTTCGTAAAAAAGAGTTGCCTTTTAACTTCGCTCTATCTCGATTGAACCCGGCAATAAAATCCATTTTTCTCAGTTTCGATCATTGATTGCAAAAATCTCGCCAAAAACTTAGATTCCCCAAATCCGACACGAAAAACGCAAAACGGTCTTTAAAGGTTCCAACGCCCCAAAACGATGGATTCCGTCTCTTTTTCCATGTCCTTCATCAATTCCCGGCGGTAGGCCGTGTAGTGTTTCTGTCTTAATTGTTCCAGGAGCCGCCGCTCCTGGTAGCGTTTTTTCAGAATTTCCTTTTTTTCCTGGACCGCGGCTTCCTGTTCCTCAATTCGCTGCTTAAATCCCACCACCGCGGTCTTTAAATGCTCCAGATAGGCCCTGAAGATGATAAAATCCTGGGGCGTCCATTCCTTATCCCCTGCTGCCAATTCGGCCATCTTCCGGCTCTGCAATTCCAGGGTTTCCCGCAAGGCCCGGCGGCTCCGTTCCAGTTCCTGCAGCGCCCGGGCCACCTCCGCCTTGGCCTGTTCTTCTCTCAACCCCCGGACCTTGAGGACCGTCTCCAGGGAGAAGCGGAAGCGGCCGACCGGGCTCATACGGCGAAGATGGCGGCCAGCTCCGCCTGGGCCTGGGGCAGGGAGACCGGTTCGGCCACGGCCTGCCGCAGGTAGCGGTTGACCGCGTCGTTCTTTTCCAGGGCGTAATCGATGTCCGGATTGGAGCCCTTGACGTAGGCGTTAATATTGATCAGGTCCTCGGCCTTGCGGTAGCTTGCCGCCACCTTGACCAATTTCTCCCGGTTCCGCAGATTCTCCGGGTCCGACACCTGGGGCATGAGCCGGCTGATGCTTCCCAGGACGTCGATGGACGGATAATGGCCCTTATCCGCCAGGTCCCGGGACAGGACGATGTGCCCGTCCAAAATGGCCCGCACCGCGTCAGCGATGGGCTCCAGCATATCATCCCCCTCCACCAGGACGGTGTAGATGCCGGTGATGCTGCCTTTTCCTCCACAGGTGCCGGCCCGCTCCAGGAGCCGGGGGAGTTGCGAGAAGACCGAAGGGGTATAGCCCCGGGCCGTGGGGGGCTCACCGATGGCCAAGCCGATTTCCCGGCCCGCCATGGAGAACCGGGTGATGGAATCCAGCATCAGGATGACGTCGTGCCCCTGGTCGCGAAAATATTCGGCAATCGCGGTGGCCAGGTACGCGCCCCTCAGTCGCACCAGGGGCGGGCTGTCGGAGGTGGCGGCCACCACGCAGGAGCGGGCCAGGCCCTCGGGGCCCAGGTCCTTTTCAATGAAATCCTTGACCTCCCGGCCCCGTTCGCCGATGAGGCCGATGACGCTGACGTCCGATTTGGTATGGCGGGCGATCATGCCCATCAGGGTGCTTTTCCCCACCCCGGAGCCGGCAAAGATGCCGATGCGCTGCCCTTTTCCCAGGGTGAGCAAACCGTTGATGGCCCGGATGCCTACGTCCACGGGCCGGGCAATGGTCTGGCGCTCACAGGGGTTCAAAGGCGTGCTGTATAGCGGGTAATGCGTCCGGCAGGCTATCGGTCCCTGGCCGTCCAGGGGTTTCCCCAAGCCGTCGATTACCCGTCCCAACAACCCCTCCCCCACGGGCACCGCGGCCTGGCGGTCGGTGAGCACCACCCGGGCCTGGGGCCGGATGCCGTGCACCTCGGCGTAAGGCATGAGGAGCACCTCCCGGCTGCGGAACCCCACCACTTCCGCCAGGATGGGACGCCGGGGCGGAGGCAGCTCCACCCGGCAGACCCCCCCCACCGCGCTTTGCGGCCCCCGGCTGGAAATCACCAGGCCCACCATTTCCTGGACCCGGCCGGTCAGGGAATAGGATTCGACTTCCCGGAGATTCCCGTGCAGGCTCTCCCAATCAATCGATCCCGCTGCGTCCATTTTCCACCTGCAACGCCTCCTGCACCACTTTGGCCACCGCGGCCCAACGGCTCTTCAAGGTGCCGTCGATATCGCCGTTGGCCGTTTCCATCACGAACCCGCCGGGGCTGACGGTGCCGTCCGCCACCAGCTCCACCCCCGGAGGCCAGGTTTCCTGGGAGGCCCAATGGAGAATTTCGTGATCCTGGGGATTGAGCCGCAGCCTGATGTTTTCCGTATCCGCCAGAATCGCGAACCCCCCGGCCACGATTTCGGAAATGGCCTCCGGTTGCAGCTTCAACTCCCGGACTACGATCTTGCGGCTGATGAGGAGCACCAGTTCCAGGAGTTCCTTCTCCCGCTGCCGGAAAAGCTCTTCTTTCTCCCGGGCCATCGCGGCTACCAGCCCCCGAAACTGCTGCACCTGCTGATCCAGGCTCCGTTCCCCCACCTCCCTGCCGTCTTTTTGCCCCTGCTGGAAGCCGTCCTCATAGGCCTGCCTTTCAATATGCTGGGCCTGTTTCCTGGCTTCCCCCACGATCCCTTTGGCTTCCTCCAACTCCTCCGGTGTGGGTTCCAGGCCGGCCTCCCGGTAATCCAGGGGCTGAAAGCGGAACTCCGTGACCCGCTCCCGGGGTCCGCCATCATCAAATCCCGGAAAGATGAACTCCTCCACCTCCGGTTCCATGGGAATTTCTTTAGATAAAGACATCTTCGCTGCCCTTGCCGGCCAGCACCAACTGGCCTTCGCTCTCCAAACGTTTCGCGATTTGAATGATCTTCTGCTGCGAGGCTTCCACGTCCCGGAGCCGGGCCGGCCCCATGATCTCCAGTTCCTCCCGGAGCATCTCAGCGGCCCGGGAGGACATATTCCGGAAAAATTTCTCCCTCAGGTCCTCGGACGCGGCCTTGAGGGCCAGGGCCAGTTCCTGGGTATTGACTTCCTTCAGCAGGGCCATAATCCCCCGGTCTTCCACCCCCAGCAGGTCTTCAAAGGTAAACATGTAGCGGCGGATGTCTTCGGCCAGGGATTCGTAATCTTCTTCCTCCAGGCGCTTCAGAATATTATTCTCCACCGAGCGTTCCATCTGGTTGAGGATTTCCGCCACCGACTGGGCGCCGCCGATGGCCCGGCCCCCCACCTCTTCCACCAGGGAGATTTCGTCCCTGAGCGCCGTATCGATTTCCTCGATGATGGCCGGGGAGACCTGGTCCAGATTGGCGATTCTACGCACCACTTCCATTTGCAGGTTTTCCGGAAATTGGGCCAGGACCGCGCCGGCCTGGGGCCGTTCCAGGTGGGCCAGGACCAGGGCCACGGTCTGGGGATGCTCATTGCGCATATAGCTGGCCAGGGTGCGGGAATCCAGTTTCTTGATCTTTTGGAAGAACTCGGGGCTGGTGTCCAGGTCCAGGCTCTCGATCAGATCCTGCTGGCGCTTCATGTCCATGGTCTTGGAGATGGTGTTCTTGAAGAACTGGTCCCCCCGCACCACCAGGGCCTCCGGAGCCTCCATCATTTTATGGAATTCATCCAGGATGCTGGCCAGCTGTTTGGTGGACACCACTTCCAGGCGGGAAATCCTCTGGCCCAAAACCTGGACTTCCTTATCGTCCAGGCGTTTCAGGATTTCTCCGGCGTTTCCTTCCCCGAGACTGAGAAGGAGCAAAGCCGCCTTTTCCGCACCGCCTAATCTTTCCGGTTTAATGGCCATTTATTCCCCTTTTCCTTGCTCTAAAACCCTGGTTCTCGCTAAAGCTTCTATTTTTCATGCAGCCACAGGCGTAAAACCTCCACCGCCCGGTCAGGATAAGTATTGATCAATTGGACGATCCTCGCCTTGCCGTCCACTTCGTCCGGCAGCGTCGGCGGCGGCGGTAACGTCAACGGATGACCCGGCGGCAAGGCCAGTTCTTCTCCCCCGGGCAGGGCCGCCATCTGCCGCTCATAAGCGGCCGCCGCGCCCGGAGCCGCGGCCGGGCCTTCCAACTGCAGGGGCCGTTTCGCGGCCAGCGGTTTTCTGCGCAGCAGGAACATCAGCGCGGCCAGGGCGATGAGGACCAAAACGCCGATTTTCAGCGAGTCCATCACCGTATCTTTCCAGCTTCCCGGAACGCCCGCGGCCATTACTCCTTCCGGGGTCTGGAGGGCCAGCGGCGCACAGGAAATCTCAAACTGATCGCCCCGCTCCACCGCGAAGCCCATGGCCTTTTTGGCCAGGTTGGTAAATTGCCGCATCTCTTCCGCGGGCCGGGGACTGAAGGTGTTGGCCTTGCCTTTATAAATGCCGTCCACCACCACGGCCACCGACACCCGCTTGATCTTGCCCGGCTGATCTACTATCTGACGCATGATCTTATTCATTTCATAATTGCGGATCTCGCTCTGGCGCTCGGTGCCGGAACCGGCGGCAGGAGGCGGGGTGGTGGGCGCGGTCAGGGGCGGAGGCCCTTTCCCCGGAGGCGGCGGGGTGATGGTGCCTTTGCTCATTTCAAAGCGGGCATCCGGGCTGCCGCCGGCCTCCCCCCCTTTGCTGCTGCGCTCCGTGGTTTTATGTTCGCTCCGGACGTGATCTTTGTTGGGAGTAAAAATTTCTTCCTTGGTATCGATCTTTTGGAAATCCAGGTCCGCGGAGACCCGAACGATGGACTTCCTGGGGCCCAGGACCTGGTCAAAGAGGGATTGCACCTTCCGCTCCAGGCCCTCTTCCACCTGGCGCTGAAAGGTCATCTGCGTGGTGGATAATCCGCCGGGAGTCAGGGTGTCCTGGGGCTTGCTGAGAATGCGGCCGTTCAAGTCCACCACCGTCACCTGGCCGGCGTGGAGTTCCGGCACCGCGGAGGACACCAGGTTGACGATGCCGTCGATCTGGGCCGGGCTTAACGAGCGCCCCTGCCGCAGCTTCACGGCCACGGCCGCGGAGGCCCTTTTCTGATCATCCACAAAGAGGGATTCCTTGGGGGTGACGATGTGCACCCGGGCTTCCGCCACCTCCGGCATGCCGGAAATGGTGCGGGCCAACTCCCCTTGCAAGGCCCGCTGATAATTGAGGCGCTGGACGAAATCGGTGGTGCCCAGCCCCTGGCGGTCGAACAGCTCAAACCCCACTCCCCCACCCTTGGGAACGCCTTCGCCGGCCAGGTATAGCCGCATCTCATAGACGTCGGCCTTGGGCACCAGGATGGTGCCTCCGCCCGCGTCCAACTTATAGGGAACTTTTTTACCCTTGAGCTTACTGGTAATCGCCGCAGCGTCATCAGAGGCCAGATTGGAAAAAAGGACCCCGTAATCGGAACTGCCGCCCAAATATCCCCAAAAGACCAGGGCCAGGACCCCGGCGCCCAGGGCCGCGGTCACCACCAGCCGTTGCACCCCCGGCAGGGCCTGATACCGCTGGGTCAAATCCAGAAGGAAACGTCTCAATGAGTCCATCCATTCCCCCGCAATATGCCAAAAGTTCCGAGTTCCGAGTTCCGGGTTCCAAGTCTAATGAGTTCCAAGTTAACGGCAAACCCATCAGGAATTTTAATAACTTACCGGTGGGCGGAAGCCTATGAGAACCTGTTCTAGAGAGGCATGCGGCTCAACTCTTCATAGGCCTGGATCATCTTATTACGCACCTGGAGCAGGACCTTGAGGCCCAGACCGGCCTTTTCCAGGGAGAGCATGGTTTCATGCAGGTCCTCCCGGCCCAACAGGGAACCCTCGATTTTTTTATTGCTCTCCTGCTGCATTTTGTTGACTTCGTTCACCATTTCGCTCAGCAGGTTGCCGAATTCTTTGCCGGCCCCCGGGCCTTTCGGCCCCTGGCCCTCCTGGAAATTAACCCAGTTAGGATCGGTCGCCGCAATTTTCATCTCTGATCATCCTTTCCCTTTTCCCAGGCAACGGTCTTTATTCTTTTTTCCATTTCTTCCCGAAGACCGAAGACCATCCTTTACTTACCGATCTCCAGAGCCTTGTTGGCCATCGACTTACCGGCCCGCAAGACTGCCACGTTGGCTTCATAGGCCCGGGATGCCAGCATGAGATGGACCATCTCCGACACCGGGTTGACGTTGGGATATTGGACCATGCCCTTCTCGTCCGCGTCCGGGTGGTGGGGATCATGCTCCGGCCTCATGCCTTCGGAGTTCTGCACGACCTGGGCCACCTCCACCTTTTCCGGACTGTTCAGAAAAGAGGCGAAATCTTCGGCGGGCCGGGACCTGAAAACCACCGTTTTCCGCTGGTACGGACCTCCCTGGGTGGTGCGGGTGGTGTGGACGTTGGCCAGATTTTCGGCGATGACGTCCAGACGCTGCCGGTGCGCGGTCAGCCCGGAGGCGGCTACGTCCATGGATTTAAATACGCTCATTTCAGGTCTCCTTCAATGACGGTCCGCAGATAATCCAGCTTTTTAATAAGCATCTGCACCGAGGCGTTGTAAGAGATCTGGTTATCCGCCATGCGCACCATCTCCTGTTCCAGGTCCACTTCTTCCGAGGTTTCCTGCACCAGGGCCTGACTCAATGAGGGGCCTTTGATATGGCCGGAGTTGGTCTGGGCTAGGCCCATCTCCGGGAGATTTCCTTTGGAGTAGCTTTCCAGGACATTCTGGAAGTCCATCTCCTTCCGGTTATAATTGGGCGTGTCCAGATTGGCGATATTGCCGGCAATGGTCTCCTGCTGCCTGACGCGCCAGTTCAGGGATTTTTCCAACAGGCGCATGGCCCCGTCGGTGAAACTGTCCCAAGACATCTTATCTTCCTCCGGGTTGATGGTGCGTGGAACGCACCCTGCATCCTTAAAGTTCAATGTTCAAAGTTTAAAGTTCAAAGTTAATGACTGCTTTGCCATATACCTTTCATCACTTTATCTGTTATGCCTGGATTCCATGGTCAACTACGCCCAACCTTGAACTTGGAACTTGGAACTTTGAACTCTCTTTTAAGCTACCTGGGAACTCTGATTCGCCCCGGGAAACGGAAGGGAACGATACTCGTGCAATTTATTACGCAAGGTCCGGACGCTGATGCCCAGGAGCTTGGCGGCATGGGTGCGGTTGCCCGCGGTCTCGTCCAGGGCCTGAAAAATCAGGTTCTGCTCCATTTCCCTTAAAGTTACGGGTTTGTCCAGTTTCACCCGGGCTCCGGCCGCATCCGCGGCGGCCGCGGGCACTTCCGCCTGGGGGTCAGCCAGGATATCCCGGGGCTGCACGTGACTCCCCTGGGCCAGCAGCACCCCCCGGGCCACGGCGTTTTCCAGTTCCCGGACGTTTCCGGGCCATTCAGCGTTTTCCAGCGCGGCCAGGGCCTGGCTGGTGAACTTGACCGCGCCTTTGCCGAAGAGTTTGGCGTAACGGTGCAGAAAATACTCCGCCAACAGGAGAATATCCCCGCGACGGGCCCGCAAGGCCGGGAGATTGAAGGAAATCACATTGAGACGGTAGAACAGGTCTTCCCGGAAGCGATTTTGCTGGATGGCTTCCTGAAGGTTGCGGTTGGTGGTGGCGATGACCCGGACATTGATGGGCACGGGGTGCCGCCCCCCCACCCGGTCGATTTCGTTTTCCTGGAGCACCCGGAGCAGCTTGGCCTGGAGATGCGGGTGCATCTCGCTGATTTCATCCAGCAGGATGGTGCCGTTTTGGGCCAGCTCGAATTTCCCCAACTTCCGCATGATGGCCCCGGTGAAGGCCCCCTTTTCATGGCCGAAGAGTTCGCTCTCCAGCAGCCCCTCCGGCAGGGAGGCGCAGTTGAGGGCAATGAAGGGCCCCTGGGCCCGGTCGCTTTTGGCATGGATAAAGCGGGCCAGGATTTCTTTGCCGGTGCCCGATTCCCCTTGGATCAGCGCGGTCGCCTTGGTGGGGGCTACGGCCTCCGCCATCCGCAGCAGTTGCAGCATGACCGGGTCCCGGGTAATCACGGGCCGGGGGCCCCCGGATTCCTCCCGCCCTTTGCCGCCGCCAAACCCTCCGGAGGCATTGCCGTTTTTCAGATACGGATTGAGGATTTCCTTAAGCCGTTCCCAGGTCAAGGGAGAGGAGAGATAGTCCTGCGCGCCCCGGCGCATGGCCGCCACCGCGCCTTCCACGGTGGGCCTCGTAGAGACGACGAAAACCGGGAGAAAAGGGGCTTCCTGCTTAATTTCGGCAATGAGACCGGCGAGCCCGGGGTCCGACAAAGACTCGCTTAAGGCTACCATCAGGAAGAAGTGGTGTTGCTGCAGCAGCAATTCCCGGCCCCGGATTTCGCTGGCGACCTGGATCAATTCCACTTCCAGGGACTTTTTTAATCGCAGCCGGAAATCCTCCCAATGGGGGTCGGCGTCGATCACGAGAATGGCCTTCTTTTCCATGCGCAGGTCCTCTGGGTTATGCCTGTTTGTCTTACCAATGCTTTTCTTTAAGCTGTTAACGCAAAACGAAAAACGAAAAACGAAAAACGATCCTCACTGGGGCGGCTCCGCCTGCAGCCGTCCCAATTCCATGTCCGCCAGCCGGGTGCGGGACACCAGTTGCCAAAAATTATCGCCCTCGTGGCTCAGGTCCCGGAAAATTTGCTGGGCCGCTTCCGGCCGCCGCCCCTGCAACTGGCTCAGCGCCAGGCGATCATGATAGAACGCGGAGTTCTCATCCTGGGCGTCTGCTCGCAACAATTGCTCATAGACCTGGGCCGCCTGGGGGTAATGCCCCTGGGACCATTGGAGTTGCGCCATTTGCAGCAGCAACCGTTTTTTCACCCCCGGGGGCAGGGGACGGTTGAGGAAGTGCGGCAAAAAGCGAAGCAGTTCCGCCTGCCGGGAGGCATCGGGCGCCCGGCCGCTCCACCAGTCCAGCAACGCGGCCAGGGCGTCATCCTCCACTTTCTTGTCCTCCTGCCCGGTCTCGGGGGCCTTGGAGAAAAGCGCCTCCGGCAGAGGCAGTTTCTGCAGACGCACCTTCAGGTCCGGCGTAACTTCGCCCTGGTTCCGGCGCCAGAGAGCCCAGGCCCCGGCAAATTCTCCCAGGTCCCTGGATTCCCAGGTCGTTTCCAATAGACCCGCCAGGGCCCGGGTGCGCACTGCCGGATTGCCTTGCTCCCTGGCCTTCTGCAAGTAGCTCCGGGCCTCGCCGCAGAGCCCGTTTTCCAGAAGCAGTTCCCCTAAAATCAGGGCCGCCTCCGGAGGCTGGGTCCCCTCCGGGTGCAATTCCCAGAGGGCCAGGGCCTCTTCCACCACGGGCAGCGGACACGGAGACGTCCGCCGCAGCACCTGCTCCACTGCCTGCCAGCCCTGCCGCAGCGGTTCTCTGAGCTTTGCCGGGGCCACTCCCGGAGACTGGGATTTCGCAGTTTGCAGATAATCCTTGAAAACGGCCAAAGGGTCTCTTTCCCGGAGGTTCTGGGAGAATTCCAGGTTGTCCAGCTGCCACCGGCACTCGGCAGCGGCCAGGCTGCCGGGATAGATGAAGGCCGTTAAGGCATGGAGCTGCAGGGCCTTGTTCCCCTGCCCCCGGTCTTGGGCCAGAAACGCCATTCTTTGCAGCACCGCGGCCCGCTCCGGGTGCCGGAAATGGACGTTGATGAATTTGGCCAGGGCCTCCAGGCAGCCTGAAACATCCCCGCGGTTCTCCAGCTCCCGGGCCCGGAGCAGCAAAGTCTGGGGGTCTTCAATCCCCGAGGGCTGAGGAGCCGCGGCCGCGGCTGGGGGCGCTTCGGGTTCGGCCTTTTTAGCCTTCTTGACCTTCTTAACCGCTTTTTTCGCCGGGGGTTTTTCGGGGGTCTCGTCGGACTGGGGCACCTGTTTCCGGTCTACCTTTGCCTTGGTTCCAGCCGCTTCTTTGGCGCCAGCCGCTTCTTTGGCGCCGGCCGCGGCCGGGGAGCCGCAAGCCAGCCAGCAGCCGAGAAAAATCCAGACCCAGAAGCCCCGGAATCTAGTCATGGCCCTGCTTCTCCTGGATGGGACGTTTCCGGTTCAATTCTTCCAGCAGTTGGATAATGCGTTCATTTTGCTTAATGAGGGTGAGGTTGGTCTTCACCACGTATTGGGAGGCCAACGCGATCTGCTCCAGGAGAGGCTCCTGGCGGTCGCCGTAAGTGCGCTCCCCGGCCTTGCTCATGCGCTGCATGGCTTCGAAAAATTCTGCGCTAAGACCGAAATAGGGGTCTCTAGCCCGGCCTGGGGCAGGGGTTCCCACCGGCGGCTCCGTCTGGGCCGCGGCCGGCAGCGGCCCCGCAGTTAGGATAAACACCGTCAGCAGCAACCCGGCTCCCGCCATTCCCAGTAATCCCAATCTCATGCGCTGCGCGGACATTTCTCCCTCGCTTTTTGGCCACAAAAAGCAAGACTCATACCAGAAGCTGTAAGCCCGGATATAGCTGAGGGATTTCGGAGTGGGACCCCGCGCGCACGCCAAAAAAAACGACGGCTGCGCCCATCGCAGCCGTCAAAATGGCTAGAAATTCGTCACGATTTTGACGCTAGATAAAATTTCTAGCAGAAGTATGGGGGGGCATTCCGGCCATGATATTTTGTTTCTTCATTTTTTCCAGCAGGGTGGTGCGGTTCAGATTGAGAAGCTGGGCCGCCCGGCTTTTCACCCAATTGCTCTTGTCCAGGGCCTTTAAAATCAGGTCCCGCTCAAACTCCTGCACGGCCGCGGTGAGGTGAATGCCCTGGTCCGGTATTTCCTGGGGCTTGGCCGCGGCCGCGGCAGGTTTGCTGCGGAACCGCTCCGGCAACTCGGACACCTTGATTTCGTCGCCTTCGCTCAAGATCACCATCCGCTCCATGAGGTTTTCCAGTTCCCGGATATTGCCGGGCCAGGAGTAGCTCAAGAGCAGGTCCATGGCCTCGGGGCTGAGGCGCTTGGTGGGCTTCTTCTTTTTTCTGCTGAATTCATGCAGGAAATGCTGCACCAGCAAAGGAATATCCGCCACCCGCTCCCTTAAGGGAGGGACCCGGATAGGGATGACGTTGAGGCGGTAATAGAGGTCTTCCCGGAAGCGGCCCCGGCGCACCATCTCTTCCAGGTCCTGGTTGGTGGCCGCGATCACCCGGATATCCACCTTAATGGTCTTAACTCCGCCGATCCGTTCAAAGGAGCGGTCCTGGAGGACCCGGAGAATTTTTACCTGGAGGCTGGGGCTCATGTCCGCAATCTCATCCAAAAAGATGGTGCCGCCTGATGCCTGTTCGAAGCGGCCGATGCGGGTGCGCACCGCGTGCGTAAAAGCGCCCCGCTCGTGGCCTAAGAGTTCGCTTTCCAGCAGCTCTTCGGGGATGGCCGCGCAATTCACCGGGATTAGCGGCCCTTCCCGCCGCAGGCTGTTGTAGTGGATGGCCCGGTTGATCAATTCCTTGCCGGTACCCGACTCACCCAGAATCAGGACGGTGCTGTCGGTATCCGCCACCTTCTTGATGAGTTCGAAGACCTGGGTGATGGCGTCGCTGTTGCCCACGATGTTGGCGAAGCCGTAGCGTTTATGCAGTTGTTTCTTGAGTTGCAGGTTTTCCCGCTTCAGGCGGCGGTGCTCCAGGGCCCGGGACACCACCAGCCGCAGTTCCTGGGGGTCCACCGGCTTGCAGAGGTAATCGAAGGCCCCCAGGCGCATGGCGGCCACGGAATTCTGAATGGTGCCGTAGCCGGTAATGATAATGCAGGAACATTCGGGCTGATGGCGCACCAGATACTTGAGGATATCCATGCCCCCCAGACCGGGTAAGGCCAGATCGGTCAAAACCAGGTCGAAGGGCTGGTCCTTGACCCGTTGCAGGCCGCTTTCCCCGTCGGCCGCAGTCTCCACTTCATAGCCTTCGGCGCCGAGAATTTCCTGAAGGCTTTGTCGCACCGACAGCACGTCATCGATGACCAGAATATTGGCGTTGCCCTGTTCCATTTCGCGCACCCCCGTCAATTTATAAGCCAAAAAAAAAATTGTGTCAATAATATGACGCGAATTCCCGATTTTTTAGTTTTCCAGTTAAATACCGATATTTATGCTGAGGAGAGATCCCCTTCATATTTGTGGGGAATGGTTGACTTCCGGAAATCATGTTGCTATCCTGGAGCAACCCTGCCGAACGGAGAGTTGGTGCTTCCCACTTTAGCCTTTATTCTTTGCGCATACGGAACTTACGCCCTGATCAGGGCCTGGACCAGGCGTAATCGCCGGCGCTTCCAACCTTACCAATTGTTGCGCCGGAGAAGGCAGCTTACCCTGGTGGGCTCCACCGGGGTGGGCGTGGGGATCATCATCCTCATCGCCATCCTCGGGCTCCCTTCCCAAGATGGAAACCTTAGTTCCGCCGGCCTTATCTCCGCCAGTTGGGAGCACTTTGCCTCTCACTCCGGCCAGGTGATGCCCAGCCAGGAAATCATGCCCATCAAACCCCAGACCGACTCCGGCCAGCCCGTTTACGCCTCCCTGCATCCCGAGACCCCGGCGGCCCAATTTCAGGAAGGCAAAAACGCGTCCTTTCCCCGGCCCGGAAACAAGACCCGGTTGAAAAAACCCGGCAACCCGGGGAAAACCCTGAAAACCGCGGTTCCCGTCCCCAAAAAAGAAAAGGCCGCAACCAAACAGCAGGCCAAAAACCCCAAAAACAAGAAAAAGAAGCCCCAGTCCGCCACCGACCAGAAGCTGGCCGCCAACGCGCATTGAAAACTCCCCTTGCTTTAAATCCTGCCATCATTTAATCCTCATCCTTAAACCGTTTCCCGTTTTCCGAAAAGACAACCGGTTCGTATGCCAAAACCTACTACTGCTGAATGTTCAAGGTTGAATTTCGCCCTCAGAATTAAAACCTACCTGGTTCACCCTCTAGTAGTTTAATATAGGCACAACCGAAAACCGAAAACTGGAAACTGGAAACTAAAAACCACCTTGCCCGAATCCACCCCCAACCAAACCGGAAAAATCGCCCGGGCCGCGGGCGCGGTGAGTATCGCGGTCTTTGTCTCCCGCATTTTGGGTCTGGTGCGGGAGCAGGTCTTTGCCGCGCTCTTCGGGGCCGGGTTCGCGTTCGACGCCTATGTGGTGGCCTACCGCATTCCCAACCTCCTCCGGGACCTGTTCGCGGAAGGGGCGCTGAGCTCCGCGTTTGTCACCGTCTTCACCGAATACCGGCACCATAAGGGCGAGGAGCGTACCTGGCGGCTGGCCAACAACGTGCTGGTCTGCCTCTCCCTGCTGGTGGGGGGCGTGGTTCTCCTCGGGATGTTTTTTTCCCCGGAGATAGTGGGCCTGATGGCCCGGGATTTTGTCTTGGTGCCCGGGAAATTGGGGCTGACCACCCTGATGACCCGGATCATGTTCCCCTTTCTGCTCATCATCTCCGTGGCCGCGCTGGCCATGGGGATCTTGAACACCGAAGGCAAGTTCTTTATTCCCTCCCTGGCCTCCAGCTTTTTCAACCTGGGGGCCATCGTCTTCGGTGTGGGCCTGACCCTGGCCGCGCCTTTTTTCGGCATTCAGCCCATCGTCGGCATGGCCTGGGGGGTGTTGATCGGCGGGGTGCTCCAGCTTTTCTCCCAGGTTCCCCTCCTCTTTAAGGTGGGTTTTCGGCCCGCCTGGGGGCTTGATCTTCAGGATGAAGGACTGCGCCGCATCTTCAAGCTCATGCTGCCGGCAGTGGTGGGGCTCTCCGCCACCCAGTTCAATATTTTCATCAATACCTTCTATGCCGCGAGTTGTCCCGAGGGCAGCCTCTCCTGGCTGAGCTACGCCTATCGCCTCTTCCACCTGCCCATGGGCCTTTTCGGGGTGGCGCTGAGCATCGCCACCCTACCCCTGGTCTCCCGGCACGCGGCCGTGCATGACGTTGACGCCATGAAAGCCGCGCTCAAATCCTCTCTCTCACTGTCTCTCCTGGTAACCGTTCCCGCCACCTGCGGCCTGATCTTTCTCTCCGAACCCATCATCGGCCTGATCTATCAGCACGGCCGCTTCACCGGGCTGGACACCCGACAGACCGCCGCGGCCCTCTGCTGGTACGCCCTGGGGCTCTCCGCGTTCGCCGGGGTGAAGATCGTGGTCCCGGTGTTCTATGCTCTGAACAACACCCGCATCCCGGTGCTCGGCTCGTTTTTGACCGTGGCCGCCAACCTGGTGTTCATCAATCTCACCCTGGGGAGCTTGCAGCACCGGGCCATTGCCCTGTCCACCTCTCTGAGCACCATGGTGGACCTCCTCTTTCTCTGGATCATGCTGGCCCGGCTCCTGGGAGGACTCCGGGTGCGGCCGTTGCTGGCGACCCTGGCCAAAGTCGGCGGCGCCTCTCTGGCCATGGGCCTGGCAGTGGCCTGGCTCCACCCCCTGCTCCTCTCCCGGGGGGGAAGCGGACTCCTGGCGCAATTGGCGGCGTTGGGCGCGGCCATCACCCTGGGCATCGGCTTTTACACCGTGGTCATGTCCTTCCTAAATGTCCCGGAATTCCGGGAGTTGTCGGAAAAAATTCTGGCCCGATTGAAGAGGTAATAACTATTCAGGAGAGTTCATCATGGGCCATCGGTCCGCCCATAAATCATGAACAAACTGGTGGAGCGGGCGTCCCCGCCCGCCCGCCTCTCGGGCGGCCAGAGACGGCCGCCCCACCGATTCACTGTTTTTTGTGTTTTCTTGCGTCTTTCTCTGCGCCTTTGCGAGAAACCTTTACTTTCAATGACTTCTATGATGAATAACCTATCCCTTAAGAGCTCTTCTTTTGCCTCGCGTTTCCGCAGGCGCTACCGCTTGCGTTGGCACATGACCTTGCTCCTCCTGGCCACGGTCTCTTCCGGGCTGCTGGCGACCCGGATCATGCTGGCCCTGCATCTTAACAACGTCATGGTGCGTTACCCCCTGGCCGTGGCCTTTGCTTATCTCCTCTTCTTTGTGTGGGTGAAGCTCTGGCTTAAATTCCTGGTTCCTACGCCTGTGAGCCGGACCGGACGGGAAGCTTCCGGGAGCTGGCTCGATGGTTTCGGCGGCTCCTCATCCTCAGGATCATCCGGCGGTTCCGGCAAAGGCTTCGGGGGCGGCGGTGGCAATTTTGGCGGGGCCGGAGCCACCGGCAGCTTTGCCGAATCCGCTGCGGTCCTCACCGAGGGCACGGCTGCCGAAGCAGCCGCCGCCGGCTCGGAAACGGGGAGCGCCGCGGCCTCTGCGGCCGGCGACGCAGTAGGGGACGCGGCCTCCGCCCTGGACGTTGACGACCCCAAGGGCTGCCTCGTGGCCTTGGCGCTGCTGGCCATTGCCGCGCTGATCTGCGGCGCGGGCATCTACCTGGTTTACCAGGCGCCCTTCATCCTTTCGGAAGCGGCCTTCCAGGCGCTCCTCGCCGGAGGCCTGGCCCGCCGCGCCCGGCGCATCGAGCAGGGCGACTGGCTGGGCAGCGTTTTCAGGGCGACCTGGATTCCCTTTGCCCTCACTCTGTTGCTGTCGCTGCTGGCCGGAGGGCTCATCCACCATTTCTTCCCGGAAGTGACCCGCATTTCCGAACTGTTCATCCAATTAATAAAATGAAGTTAACAAAAATGGCTTTACTCCTATCTCCATATGTTAAGATTTAAATTATACTGAGTGACTTAATTAACCGCGGTTGACATTCTCTGCGGCCTCTGCGCCTCTGCGAGAAACCTTTTTTTCTCGCAGAGACGCAGAGAGCGCAGAGATTAATAATGCGCAATTATTTATGTCGCCATGTATAGAATCAATTTCAAAATCTCATTCGGTCATCCAACAGCAAATAGTTGGCAGCGCCGGCTTTTAAGTCCCCCTTGATAAAGGGGGATTTAGGGGCAATGCTGTTCACTTAAGCTACATGAGATGGAGAAAACCCATTTCCCTGGTCATCCTCAGGGAGACGCAGGCGACCGAAGAATCTCTAACTCCCTGGTTAAACAGAGATTCTTCACTCCGCTTCGCTCCGTTCAGAATGACAAAATGTAGGGTGGGCATTGCCCACCAACTCCTTAGAGTGCTTAAGTGAACAGCATTGGATTTAGGGGGATTTTCAGGCGCTTATAAAATCCCCCCGGCCCCCTTTAGGAAAGGGGGAGATTTCTCCTGGCGTACCCTTTCGCAACTGATACTTGATGACGCCTAAAAGCAAGGCGGAAGGATACCCCGAGACGGGGGATATAGAGTAATTACCTTGCATGCCATGGTTTTTACTGACCACTGGTTACTGACCACTTTTGAGTAAACAGAAACAGAAAAATTTAATAAATCAGGAAACATCCCCGTTCGTATGAAAAACTTTAATCTTCCCTGTCTCCTGCTCCTCCCGGTCCTGCTCCTCTGCGGCTGCGCCGGATGGACCGAAAACCAAGCCGACGCCGAGCGCCAGGCCTTTTTTGCCGCGGCCCAGCAGGCCAACCTCCAGGGGCTGACTTGCATGAACCCCAGGCAATACGTCGATCTTTCCGGCTATGCTCCTTACCTGGGGGTCAAATACCCCCCCACCGACTCCGTGGAAATCCTCACCAAACCGCCGTCTAAGCCCCACCAGGCCTTTGCCTTCCTGCAATGCGCCGGCCCGGCCGCGGTTAATCATTCCGGGAGCCTGGCGCCCGCGGTCCTGTCCGAATTAACCACCCGGGCCAAGGCCATCGGCGCCGACGCCATCATCGTCAGGACCGGCCGGGACCATACGGATCAGAAAAACGGCGGGGCCGATAAGGTGGAAGCCGTGGCCATCAAGTACCGCCTGGAAAACCTGGAGAAGAAAAGGGATAGTCTTGCCCCGAATCCTAAATGAATATTAAATCTCACGCAAAGACGCCAAGACGCAAAGAAAGACGCAAGAAATTTCAATACTTGCGCCTTTGCGTCTTTGCGTGGGATAATTATTACTTTGTGCATTTCTGTGCGGCATCCCTTGGTTTTTACTGGCCACTGACCACTGACCACTTTTCGAAGCAGGAGGCCCCATGACCCCCGGGGAAAAAATCGGGCCGGTTTTAAAAATCCTGGACGAGCATTACCCCGACGCCCACGTCACCCTGGATTTCACCAATCCCCTGGAGTTGCTGGTGGCCACCGTGCTCTCGGCCCAATGCACCGACGTCCGGGTCAATAAGGAAACCCCGGCGATCTTCAGGAAATACCCCGACGCCGCGGCCTATGCCGCCGCGCCCCTGGCGGAGCTGGAGGCGGCCTTTCATCCCACCGGCTTCTTCCGGCAGAAGGCCAAGAGCGTCCAGGGGATTTGTCAAGCCCTGGTGGAGCAGCACGGCGGCCGGGTGCCCGCGTCCCTGGAAGAACTGGTCAAGCTTCCCGGCATCGGCCGCAAGACCGCCAACGTCATTTTAGGCAACGCCTTCGGCATTCCCGGCATCACGGTGGACACCCACCTGGGCCGGGTCTCCCAGCGCATCGGCCTCACCAGGAATCAAGACCCGGTGAAGATCGAATTCGACCTCATGCCCCTGGTGCCTAAGGAGCGCTGGACCAAATTCTCCCACCAGATGATCTGGCACGGCCGCGCCATCTGCACCGCGAAGAAACCCCAATGCCCCGTCTGCCCCATCCTGCCGTACTGCGACTACGGCCGACAGGCGGCTGCCGCGGGGCGTTGACACACTCGAAATTTCATGGCATAAGACAGGGCAATATCGCCCGGAAAAGGGGGAGTTTAAATGATGTCAAAAAAAATCAGGGTAAAGCTGGCGGGACTGCTGGTGGGATTGCTTTTTACCTCGGCTTGCGTGCCCATGCTGCTCATGAGCGCCGGGGGCGTGGCGGCCATCGGCACCTATAAATGGGTGGAAGGCACCATGGAGAAGGATTATCCCCGGCCCATGCAGGAGGTGTGGAACGCCTGCCTGCTGGCCTGCAACGACTTGAAGCTCAAGGTCGCCGGCCAGCAATACGGCCCCTTGGAGTCGAAAATCGAGGCGGTGCAGCCCCCGGACAGCACCGTGAAGATTCACCTTATCACCCGGCCCAACCAGATCACCACCCTCAAGGTGCGCTTCGGCATGATGGGCAACCAGGACAACTCAGCCTATTTCAACCGCCGGGTCATGCATCACCTGGGTATGCAGCCGGACGCTTAGGGGTTGCTCGGGAAAAGACATTAAATCGGCAGTTCCGGCCGGAAGCATGGCTTCCGGCCTTTTTTGGGCATTTTTCTCTTTTTATAAGAAGAAGATTATGAAAATTAGCCTACGCAAGCCCAATCGTGGAATCATGGCGGCTATTTTCGCCATTGCGGTCCTTCTAGCCGTCTGCTCCCACTCTTATGCCTTCCGTTTCGTGGTCATGGCCGACAGCCCGGACAACGAGACCAACAAACAAGGGATCAATCTGGCCTGCCTGGAATATCTCAGGGGGCAAATCCTGGAGCTGAATCCCCGGCCGGAGATGGTCTTTTTTCTGGGCGACCTGGTGACCAAGGCCTATCAGGATTTGGCGGACCCGCCCGACCCTGCGAAAAGGCATTATTATATTCCGGATTGGAAAGCAGCCATGCAACCCCTGGCCCAGGCGGGCATCAAGATTTACGTGTGCGTCGGCAACCGGGACCTTTATCCGTCCAAGGGGTGGCCGCCTTCCAAGGAAATGGAACAGAAATTTCAGCAAGATTTCTCCGACCCGCCTTACTTTGATATGCCGGACAACGGCCCCCCCAGCTATAAGAAACTGGCCTATTCCCTGGCCCATGAAAATACCTTTTTTGTGGTCCTGGACACCTTCGGCTTTAAACCTGACAGCGCCAACTGGGACAACGGCCTGGATGCCGAGCAATTGGCCTGGTTTTCCGGCCAGGCCCGGGGGGCCGCCCAGAAATTTAAGTTCGCCCTCAGCCACGGCCCGGCCTTTTCCCCGGAAGGGTTTACCGTGGATGATTCAGTGAAAAAAACCATGTGGGGCATCATGGAAGGCGCCAAATTCGACGCCTATTTTTGCGGCCACGAACATATTTATTCCCGCTGGGTGATCAACCAAACAGTGGCCCCCTGGATCATCCGCCGCATCACCCAGGTCCTGACCGGGGCCGCGGGGGCCTTGCCGGATCAAATCTTTAAGGTTAAACAGGATCGCAGGAAGGTCCGCGCCTTTTCCCTTTACAACTACGTGGTGGCGGACGTGAACGAAAACGACGCCCAGTTCCAGGCCGTGGGCGTGGACTGGAATGCCGGAAACTATTCCGCCAGGATCATCGATCGGTTTGCAGTGCAGAAATAGGGGAGAACAGCAGGTCTTACTGTCTTACAAAAAAACCCGATAATCCACCTGGAGTACTTTGGCCAGCCTTTTGGCCATTTCCTTACCCATGGGCCGCTTGCCGTGCTCCATTTCCGAGATATGTGCCTGGCTGACGCCGATTAATCGGGCCAATTGCTTCTGGGTCAGACCTTCCCTTTTTCTTCCACCCCGGAGGGCCACCCCGGCATTGAAGTTGGGAAAAACCTCTCTCCAAGGGACGGAATCCCCGGTTTCCTCAGCCCCATAAGAGGCCAGGGCTTTCTTGGCTTCTTCCAGGTTCTTCGCTGGGATCCGAAACCGGACTTCAACAAATTCGCTGGTAATTGACGCGTTCGTGCGTTCCAAGGTAGATCACCTCGATTATTCTTTCTTTCTTGCCGACAACCTTCCAGACCGCTACGTATGTCGGTCTGCCTTTTTGCAGGTGACAATGGTAGCAGTCCTTCCCCGAAAGCTTGCCGAAATTGGGCCAGCCATACCTCAAAGGACCGGAAAGTTCCATCTCGGCCAACAGGATTTGAAAAATCTCCACAATCCCCTGCGGTAATTTCCTCAGGCTTTTAAAAAACTGCGTGGATAACCTGATATCCCAGGTCATGCCCTAATATATCACTATATGGGATATTCAGCAAGTGGAGGAGAATTAGGGATCGAGGAATTATTGCGAGGCGATTTTTAAATTATATTAGACCTTCCATCCAATTGGGGTAAGAGGGTCAGCATGACATCGTCTTTCATCAAGGCCGAAATTCAGGGTTTGGCTCTTTTATTGAGTTTGGAGAATATTCCGGTTCCTGGTCCCCGTGAGCCCTCACCAGTCCTTGGGCAGAAAACAACGCCCATGCTTCCCGTTCCGAAACCAGGTCTTCAGGGATGTCTTTTAAGGTTTTGAAAATAATTTCCAGGATGGAAATTCCCTCAGAATTGCCTTAAAAACCGCAGGTCATTCTCGAAGAACAGGCGGATATCATCGATGCCATATTTGAGCATGGCGATACGTTCGATGCCCAGGCCGAAGGCGAAGCCGGTGTATTCCTCGGGGTCGTAGCCCACGGCCTCGAAGACTGCGGGGTGCACCATGCCGGAGCCCAAAACCTCCAGCCAGCCGGTGGTCTTGCAGACCCGGCAGCCCTCCCCCCGGCAGATGACGCACTCGATGTCCACTTCCGCGCTGGGTTCGGTGAAAGGAAAATAGCTGGGCCTAAAGCGCACCCCCACCTCCGGGCCGAACATCTGGTGCACGAACGCGGTGAGGACGCCTTTCAGGTCCGCAAAGGTCACGCCCTTATCCACCAATAACCCCTCCACCTGGTGGAACATGGGGGTATGGGTCAGGTCGGAGTCCCGGCGGTAGACCCGGCCCGGCGCGATGACCCTCACCGGCGGCCGCCGCTGTTCCATGGTGCGGATCTGCATGGGCGAGGTGTGGGTGCGGAGCAGCACCTTCTCGTTGAAGTAAAAGGTGTCCTGCATGTCCCGGGCGGGATGGTCCGCGGGGATGTTCAGGGCCTCGAAGTTGTAGTAATCCAACTCTACTTCCGGGCCTTCCACGGTCTCGAACCCCAGGTGCAGGAAGATGTCGCAGACCTCTTGATTGACTTGGGTGAGGGGGTGGAGCCGGCCTTGAGGCAGGCGCCGGCCCGGGAGAGTGACGTCCACGGCCGGGGGCGCGGCCAGGCGGGCCGCGGTTTTCAGGGCCGTTGAGGCCTGCTCCAGGGCCTCTTCCAGGGCCAGTTTCACCGCGTTGGCCTCCTGGCCGACCCGGCGGCGCTGCTCGGGGTCCAGTTGCCCGAGGCTGCGCAGGATTTGGGTCAGGGCCCCTTTGCGGCCCAGATACTTCACCCGCAGGCGTTCCAGGTCCTCGGCATTAGCCGCGGCCAGGATTTCCCGCTGCGCCACTTCCTGGAGTTCCTGAATTTCCCGGTCTTTGAAAGTCATTTTTCCCGTAGGGGCGAACCTTGTGTTCGCCCTGAAACGTTCGGGGCGAACACAAGGTTCGCCCCTACATGCCCAACCTGACCGCTAAATGGCTTGTTTGGAAATTTCCGCAACCCGGGCAAACCCCGCCGGATCGAACAACGCCAAATCCGCCAGCGCCTTCCGGTCCAGGTTGATCTGGGCCTTTTTCAGGCCGCCGATGAATTTGCTGTAGGACATGCCCAGAGGCCGCAGGGCCGCGTTGATGCGGACGATCCACAGAGCCCGGAATTCGCGTTTCCGCACCTTGCGGTCCCGGTAGGCGAATGTCAGGGCCTTTTCCACAGCTTCCCGGGCGGAGCGGTAAAGGCGGCGCCGGCCGCTGCGGTAACCGCTGGCCATGCTCAGAAATTTCTTACGGCGGGCCCGGGAGGCCACACTTTTTCTTACACGTGACATGGGGTGCTCCTATTTCAGACGTATGGTAAGAGGCGTTTCAAGTTCTTTTCATCGGTCCCGGTGAGATAATCCGGCAGCCTTAAGTGCCGTTTCCGTTTCCGGGACTTGCTGGTCAAGATGTGGCGCTGATTGGGATTTTTCCTCTTCAAACGGCCGCTGGCAGTGGCGCGGAAGCGCTTGGCCGCGCCCCGATGGGTTTTCATCTTAGGCATAACGTGATCCTTGTTTAGAAATCAGTTTTTCGACTTTCGTCTTTTTATCGTTTTGCGTTTTGCGTTTTTCGTTTTGCGTAAAAAATAAAGAGAATTTATCTTTTGTCAAAAGGACCGGCAACCCTTTTGACAAAGGACCTCCGTTTTTTATCTTTTACGAAAAACGCAAAACGAAAAACGGAAAACGATCTTTTACTTGGGAGTGACGATCATACTCAAATTCCGGCCTTCCAGTTTGGGGTGCTGCTCCACCGTGGCGATATCCGCCAGGGCCTCGGAAATCTGGGCCAGAATCCGGAAACCCCGGTCGGTATGGGCGATCTCCCGGCCCCGGAAAATCACGGAAATCTTGACCTTGTCTCCTTCGGTCAAAAAGCGCCGGGCGTTGCGCATCTTAAAGGCCATATCGTGTTCCTCGATCTTGGGCCGCACCTTGATCTCTTTGACCTGGATGGTGGTCTGCCGCCGCCTGGCTTCCTGCTGTTTTTTGCTCTGTTGATACTTGTACTTGCCATAATCCATGATGCGGCACACCGGCGGATTGGCCTGGGGAGCCACTTCCACCAGATCCAGGTTGGCCTCCGCGGCCCGGGCCAGGGCCTCCTTGACGGTCATGACCCCGACCTGCTGGCCGTCCGCCCCGATCAAGCGGATTTCGGGAACCTTAATCTGCTCGTTGATTCTCACGCGCTGCTTCTGGATGGCCGTAACCTCCTGGATTTATGGGCTTTTAGCAGGAGAGGGAATCTTCCCTTCCTCCTGCACTCGCTGTACAAAAGTATCTATCGGTAGATCCTTCCACTCCGTGCCGTCCCGCAAGCGGGGCGAGAGCGTCCGGCTCTCGGCTTCCCGGTCGCCGATGATCACCATGTAGGGAATTTTTTGGAGTTGCGCTTCCCGGATCTTGTAGCGCAAGGTCTCCGGGCGGCTGTCCAGCTCCACCCGTAGCCCCGCGGCCTGCATCAGCCCCTCCACCTCCTGGGCGTAGGCGTGCACCCGGTCGGTGATGGGCAGCAAGATGGCCTGGACCGGGGCCAGCCACACCGGGAAGGCCCCCGCGTAGTGCTCCACCAGCACACCCATGAAGCGCTCCAAGGACCCCAAGACCACCCGGTGCAGCATCACCGGCCGGTGGCGCCCGCCGTCCGCGCCCACGTAGGTGAGGTCGAAACGCTCCGGCAAGGTGAAGTCGCATTGGATGGTGGCGCACTGCCAGCGGCGCTGCAGCGCGTCCTTCAGTTTGACGTCGATCTTGGGCCCGTAAAACGCGCCCTCGCCTTCGCAGATGGAGTAAGGAATATTCCTGGCCTGCATGGCGTTATGCAGCGCGCCGGTGGCCAGTTCCCATTCCGCGTCGGTGCCGATGGACTTCTCCGGCCGGGTGGACAGCTCCACTTCGTATTCGAAGCCGAAGATGGTCATCACCTCGAAGACAAAATCCAGGACCCCCAGGATTTCGCTCTCCACCTGCTCCGGCGTGCAGATAATATGTGCGTCGTCCTGGGTGAACTGGCGCACCCGGGTTAAGCCGTGGAGCACCCCGGAACGCTCGTGGCGCAGGACCGTGCCCAATTCGAAGAAGCGCAGGGGCAGTTCCCGGTAGGAACGCACCCGGGATTTATAAATCAGCATGTGGGCCACGCAGTTCATGGGCTTGACCCCGTACAGGGTCTCTTCCACCTGGGCAAAATACATGTGGTCCCGGTAGTTGTCCCAGTGGCCCGAGCGTTTCCAGAGGTCGGCCTTGAGCATCTGGGGGCCCATAACCATCTGGTAACCCCTTTTCAAATGCTCTTTGCGCTCGAAATCCTCGATGAGGCTCCGGAGCATGGCGCCCTTGGGGAGGTAGATCACCAGTCCCGGCCCGGCTTCCTCCTCCACCATAAACAATCCCAGCTCCCGCCCCAGCTTGCGGTGGTCCCGGCGTTTCGCCTCCTCCAGGAGTTTCAGGTGCCGCTGCAGCTCCTCGGGAGTGGCGAACGCGGTGCCATACAGCCGCTGCAGCATGGGCCGCTTTTCGTCCCCCCGCCAGTAGGCGCCGGAGACGTGGGTAAGCTTAAAGGCCTTCAAATAACCGGTGGAGGGCACGTGCGGCCCCCGGCAGAGGTCCACGAAATCGCCCTGGCGATATAAGCTGACGAAATCTGCGGGAATCTCCTCCAGGAGTTCCACCTTGTATTCTTCTGCCAACTCCCGGAAGAGACCCAGGGCTTCTTCTTTTGAGACCTCCCGGCGCTTAAAGGGGAGGTCCGCGCCCACCAGTTCGGCCATGCGGGCCTCAATCCGGGTCAGATCCTCCGGGGTAAAAGGCTCGGGCACGTCAAAGTCGTAATAAAAACCCGCTTCAATGGCGGGACCGATGGCCACCTTCACTCCCGGGAAGAGCGAACGCACCGCTTCCGCCATCACGTGGGCCGCGGAATGGCGCATGATCTCCAGGCCCTGGGGGGATTCCAGCCACACCGGGGCCACGGTGCAGTCGTGCTCCAGGGTCCGGGTCAGGTCCAGCAACTCCCCGTCCACGCTGGCGGCCACGGCCTTGTGATCAGCGGCCACTCCCAGGTCTTGCAGTGCCTGGGCCACAGTGATCCCTTCGGGTTCCTCCCGGGTCCGGCCGTGGTCCAAGGTGACTTTGATCATGCTTCGCCTCGAATAAAAAAAGGCACCCCGGGCGTCCTCATGAACTCTCCCCAGATGCCGTATACTTTTACATAAGTTCGAAATTCACGGATGTTGCCGTGCTACTCCTCAATCCCCCAGGGCGAACTTCACCCGCTGAGTAATAATTCAGCTCCTTATTTCGCATAAATACCCGGCCAAGTCAAGCATTTTTGCTTTTTTAAAGTGCTGTATAAGATTAAAAAGAAGAAAATAATTAACCACAAAGACACAAAGAGTTGTCAGTGGCCCAGTGGCCTGTGGCCAGTCAAAAACATGGCAACAGCTTCTGACCACTGGCCACTGGCCACTGATTAGACCTGGACTTGACAGGCTGAAACCGCTACAGTAAATGGAAACCAGATATTTACCGAAATTTTGACGAGATGCCCAGATGTTGGTGATTTTCCTGATATTCTTCGCGGGCTGCTGGTTCTGGCCCGGTCTTTTGGGCGCAGGGCCGGCCGCGCCCCTGGTTTCGCTGCCGCCGCCGGCTGAGACCATACTCCCCTATTTCCGGGCGCCGGATAAGGCCACCTTATGCGGCGAGCCCGTGCCCCTGGAGGACCCCGCGGTCAAAGAGGACCTGGACCGGGAGTTCACCACCACCGTCTGGAGCCGAATCCAGACCACCATGTGGATCAAGCGGGCGCATCGCTATTTCCCCGAGATCGAGCGGAAAATCCGGGACCATCGCCTGCCTGCGGACTTGAAATACGTGGTCCTGGTGGAAAGCGACCTCCGGGCCAAGGCCCGGTCCTCCGCGGGGGCCCAAGGACCCTGGCAGTTCATGGCCCCCACGGCCCAGCGTTTTCAGCTCCGGATCAATGACGCAGTGGACGACCGCATGGAGCTTACCGCCAGTACGGACGCGGCCCTGCGCTATCTCAAGGACCTGTACCGGCTCTTCCAAAACTGGCCCCTGGCCCTGGCCGGCTATAACTGCGGGGAGGGCCGGGTCCAGAAGGAGATGGCCGCCCAGGGGGTGAGAAACTACTATTACCTGAGTCTGCCGGAAGAGACGGAGCGCTACGTCCACCGCATTATTGCCGCCAAGATCGTTCTGGAATCCCCGGAGCGCTACGGCTTCTACATCCCCCCGGACCAGCTCTATCCGCCCCAGGATTGCGACGAGGTGAATTTCACCATCACCAAAGAGGTGCCGGTGAAAACCCTGGCCGAGGCCTGCGGCAGTTATTACAAGGCCATCAAGCGCCTCAATCCCTGGATCAAGGGCGCCAACCTGCCCCCGGGGACGCATCATTTGAAGATACCCAAGGGCACCGCGCCCCGGTTTAAGGAGGCTTACAGCCGGGGACAAATCGGGTGAAAAAAGCTGTCAGCTTTCAGCGGTCAGCTATCAGCTTTGAAAAGTCATTGCATAACCTACTTCAGGCGTCATTTTGAATCACCCGCGATAAGGATACGCCAGAATCAATCTCCCCCTTTTCTAAAGGGGGCCGGGGGGATTTTATAAGCGCCTGAAAATCCCCCTAAATCCCTCTTTACAAAGGGGGACTTGATCACTGACCACTGGCTACTGGCTACTGAAACTTCTCCCGGAGGCTAATTGAAGGTCAAGGACAAAGAAACCGTCTCACTTCTCATCACCGGGGCCTGGGTCCTGACCCAGAACCCGGAGCGCAAAATCTTCTCCCCCGGTGCAGTGGCCGTCCGGGGCGCTGAGATCGCGGCCGTGGGTCCCCCGGATGAACTCGCCGAACAATACGCCCCGGCCCAGACCCTGGATTATCCCCAGGGATTGATCATCCCCGGCCTGATCAACGCCCACACTCACGCGGCCATGTCGCTGTTTAGGGGTCTGGCCGACGACCTGCCGTTGGAGGAATGGCTTAACAGCCATATCTTCCCGGCGGAACGCCATCTGAACGGGGACTTCGTCTATTGGGGGACCAAACTGGCGGTGGCGGAGATGCTGCTTTCCGGCACCACCACTTTCTGCGACATGTATCTCTGGGCCGGCCAGGTGGCGCAAGCCGCCGCGGAAACCGGCATCCGCGCCGTGGTGGGCGAGGTCCTCTACGATTTTCCTTCTCCCAATTACGGCCCCCCGGGCGCAGGTCTGAAGTACAGCGAAGAACTCTGCCGCACCTGGCGGGACCACCCCTTGGTGGGAGTGGCCATCCAGCCCCATGCGGTCTATACCTGTGCCCCGGAGCTGCTGCAGCAATGCGGCGAGTTGGCGGCGCGCTGCGGCACCCGGCTCATCATTCATCTCTCGGAAACGGCAAGGGAGGTGGCGGACTGCCAGGCCAAATACGGGGCCACACCGGTGGGGCATTTGCACCAGCTGGGGCTTTTAAGTTCCCGCCTGCTGGCCGACCACGGGGTGGTGCTGACGGACGCGGATCTGGACCTTTTAGCCGCGTCCGGCGCGGGCGTGGCCCATTGTCCGGAAAGCAACATGAAACTGGCGTCGGGCATCGCGCCGGTGGTGGACCTGCTGGCCCGGGGCGTGCCCGTGGGTTTGGGCACCGACGGCTGCGCCTCCAACAACAACCTGGACCTGCTTCAGGAGATGGACACCGCGGCCAAGCTGCAAAAAGTCCACCGCCTGGACCCCACGGCCCTGCCTGCGACTCAAGCCCTGGATCTGGCCACCCGAAACGGCGCCCGGGTCCTGGGACTGGAAAAAGAGGTGGGCATGCTGGCTCCCGGGATGAAGGCGGACCTGGTGGTCATCGACCTGGACCGGCCTCATCTCACCCCGATGTACGATCCCTATTCCCACCTGGTATACGCCGCAACCGGCGCGGACGTCCAGACCGTGCTGGTCCACGGCCGGGTGGTGGTCCGGGACCGCCGTCTGCTCACCTTCGACCTGGAGGAGACCCTGGGCCGGACCCGGGAATTGGCCCGCAGTTTGCAGAAATAACCACTTAGGAGGCGAGCCGGATGGACGTCAAAATGATCACCCGGAAACGGGAACCGCGGCAGGTCACCATAAAACTGATCGACGGTTCGCTGCTCCGGGGGCAGGTGAATCTTTTTTATGAAGAGATCGTATTGAACCGGGTCAGCGACCTCTTCACCCGGAACAAAGATCCCTTCATCGTGGTCTTCGGAGTCAAGCTGGAAGAGACTGCCAGCCAGGTGGTCATCGTCAACAAGGATAACATTATCTGGATCGCGCCGGAGGACTAACCCGGGCCGGCATCAAAACCGGCCCCTGCCCTCAGCTCCGGGCGATGAGGAAGACTCCCAGGCAGGTCACCAGGATGCCGGCCATGCGGGTGAAGGAGACCGCCTCTCCGAACATGAGCTTGGCCAGGATGGCGGTGAAGACGTAGCCCAGGCTGATCAGGGGATAAGCGTAACTCACCTCGGCCTTGGCCAGCACGATGAGCCACACCAGGAAGCCCAGGCCGTAGCAGACCAAACCCAGGAGCACGTTCGGGTTGGTGGCCGCTTTGATGAAGACCGGGGGCAGAGTGCTGGCGGAGATGGCAAAGTTACCCATTTGCGACATGCCGTGTTTCAAGGATAGCTGGCCCGCCACGTTGAGAACCACGTCCAGAAAAATCAGGGCCAGCACCACGGTTTTAACCATTGCATTGCTTCCTTCTTGCCTATATTTAATTAACAATTCAATATCGGCAATATTAGACCCGGATGCAAGAAAATAATCCCCCTGCCCTTTCTGCGAAGTCCACTCCCATTCACCGTCTGGACCCCCGGACCAAGTTAGCCCTGCTGTTGGCCGTCTTCCTGGCCGCGCTTTTGCCCCAACGCCCGGAAATCGTGGCCTGCGTCACCTCCGCGGTCCTGGTCCAAACGGCCCTGGCCCGGGCCTGGGGCGAGGTTTACCGCCTCCGCTGGCTGCTTCTCATCCTGGCTCTGTTCAGCGTCACGGTCTGGTCCATCCTGGCCCAGGGACCCACCCCGCTCTTCTGGCGGGTGAGCCGGGAATCCCTGGCCTTCGGCCTGGCCACTTTCCTGAAGCTGGGGACTATGATGACGGCCGGGCTGGTGTTGCTGGCCACCACCCCGGTGGAAGAGCTGTTCCGGGGGCTGGTGAAACTGAGGCTCCCCTTTGCCGCTGCGTTCGCCTTTGCCCTGGCGCTCCGTTGGGTGCCGGATATTTTTCTCACCGCCCAGAGGGTCAAGGAGGCCCAGGAGGCCCGGGGCCTGGCCTGGGAGGAGGGAGGGCCCGTCACCCGCCTGAAAAGGCATCTCCCCTTGCTGGTCCCTATTTTTCTCCTCACCCTGCGGCGCAGCCAGACCATGGCCTGGGCCCTGGAGGCCAGGGGTTTCCAGATGCATCCTCAGCGCACTTATTTCCTGGAAATTCGCCTGGCCTCCCGGGACTGGCTGGCCCTGGGCCTGGCCGGGGCCTTCCTGGCCGGGTTCGCGGCCCTGCATCTGGCGGGATTAGACAGAATTCCAGGGTTGAGGCTTTGAAAAGAAAACCTCACGCAAAGGCGCAAAGGCGCAAAAAAAATTTAAGGGGTCCGGCTTCAGCCGCACCCCTTAATAAATTTTTTGCGTCTTTCTTTGCGTCTTGGCGTCTTTGCGTGAGGTATCTCTTTTTAAAAAATCGCCCTTGCCAATTCCCACACCTTGGGTGACCGCCAGACCTGGGATTTAAAGAGTTCCCGGAGATAAATAAATTCCTTGGGCAGCCGGTCGAAGAAATTGTCGAACAGCTCCTCGTGTGATCTCGACTCCTTTACCGCTTCTTCCCGTTCCACCGACATAAGTTCATAGAATTTATCGGGATCGTATTCCAACCCTTCCCAGTGGATATCCTGGTGCCGGGGCATGAAGCCCATGGGGCTTTCCACGCCGTACCCCCGGCCCCGGACCCGGTCCACCACCCACTTGAGCACCCGCATGTTTTCGCCGAACCCGGGCCACATGAACTTGCCTTTTTCATCCTTCCTGAACCAATTCACCCGGAAGATGCGGGGAGGATTGGCCAGATGCCGGCCCACGTTCAGCCAGTGGTTCCAGTAGTCGGCCATGTTGTAGCCGCAAAACGGCAGCATGGCCATGGGGTCCCGGCGGACTGATGCCCCTGCCTCCGCCGCGGCCGTGGCTTCCGAAGCCATGGTTGCGGCCAGGTACACCCCGTGGGACCAGTTGAAGCCCTGAAATACCAGGGGCACGTGTTTGCTCATCCGGGCCCCGAAGATAAAGGCCTTGATGGGAACGCCCTCGGGATTGTCCCATTCCGGATCGAAGGTGGGACATTGTTGGATGGGCGCGGTGAACCGCGAATTTGGGTGCGCCGCCAGGCGGCCGCAATCCGGAGTCCAATCCTGGCCTTGCCAGTCGATCAGGTGCGCCGGGGGGTCGTCGGTCATCCCCTCCCACCACACATCGCCGTCATCCGTAAGCGCCACATTGGTAAAAATGCAGTTCCGGGTCAAGGCCATCATGGCATTGAAGTTGGATTTCATGGAAGTGCCCGGAGCCACCCCGAAAAACCCGGCCTCAGGATTGATGGCCCTCAGATTCCCCTCCTGGTCGGGTTTAATCCAGGCAATGTCGTCACCCACCGTGAACACCTTCCACCCTTCAAATCCCTTGGGGGGCACCAACATGGCAAAATTGGTCTTGCCGCAGGCGCTGGGGAAGGCCCCGGCCACATAGGTCCTTTCGCCTTCCGGGTTTTCCACTCCCAGGATCAGCATGTGCTCCGCCAGCCAGCCTTCATCCTCGGCCATGACCGAGGCAATCCGCAGGGCGAAGCATTTTTTGCTTAACAGGGCGTTGCCCCCGTAACCGCTGCCGAAGGAATAAACGGCCCGCTCCTCCGGAAAGTGGGTGATATAGAGATTTTTCGGATTACAGGGCCAGGGGACGTCTTTTTCCCCCGGCGCCAGGGGTGCGCCCACCGAGTGCAGGCACTTGACGAAGTGCCCGTCGTCACCCAGGACATCCAGCACCGCCTGGCCCATGCGGGTCATGATCCGCATATTCACCGCTACATACGCGGAATCCGAGATCTCCACGCCGATATGGGCGATGTGGGAACCCAGCGGCCCCATGCTGAAAGGAATGACGTACATGGTGCGCCCGCGCATGCAGCCGTCAAACAGGTCATCTAAAATGGCTTTCATTTCCCCGGGGTTGAGCCAATTGTTCGTGGGACCCGCGTCGGCTTTATTGAGGGAGCAGATAAAGGTGCGGCCTTCCGTGCGCGCCACGTCCCTGGGGTCGGAGCGGCTTAAGAAACTATTGGGGCGTTTTTCCGGATTCAGCCGGATAAAAGTCCCGCTGGCCACCAGATCGTCGCAAAGGCTCCGGTATTCTTCATCGGAACCGTCGCAAAGATAAATACGATCCGGTTTAGCGAGGTTGGCTACCTGATTAATCCAGGTGCGCAGGGAATTGTTGTTGGTCTTGGCGCCGGTTATTTCAATACCTTGCATGGACAACCTCCTGGGGACACGGTCGATATATTACATGAGTTATAATCTATCTTTCAAATAATCCGGCTCGATCCTCTTTATACTTTTCTAGTACCTTCTCCAGAGTCACAGCCTTGATCTTACCCTGCTCATAAGCATTGATTCGGTCTTCCGCCTCTTTGGCCCCCAATGCGTCAAGCTTTTTGTCAGGTAAATCTAAACTGGAGATTAGCTCGTCAATCAATTCTGCTTTCCTCTGGTTCCCAAGCTCCGCTTGGGAACCGGCTTGGGTGCGAAGCTATGCTTCGCTTTCCGGTGGTTACCGCATAAAGCCAAGCAGAGCTTGGCAGACAAGTGCGTTCCCAAGCAAAGCTTGGGAACGAGATGGAGGTGATGCCTAGCGCCTTATCCGGCTTGATAGTCTTCCCAGACCTTAAGGAACTTCTTCTTAAATTTATGCTCCACTTCCAGGTCCGGCGCCCCTAACCCCGCGGCCAGCAGGTATTTATTAACAAATATCCGGTTTTTTAAATACACGTAAGCCTGGATTGTGTCTCCCTGCCGCGGCACCCCGCCCGGAATCTTGCATATTATACTTTTCCCCAGGATTTTGTCATATAAATAAGCCAGGGCCTTATCTTTTTCTGTGACGCGGACGCCGAGAAATTTTATCTCTTCGCCGGTGTCGATCTTCAGGGTGTCCGGGGCAACGACGGCTACCACCTTGTGGAGGACCGGCCCTGGCTCATCCACCTCCCCCAGGGGCCGGGCGTCGGGCAGGCGGGGTTGGTAGGACGGGGGCGGCAAGCGGGGCGTCTTTTGGCGGGAAGTAATGGTGATTTCGGGAAAAATCGGCAGCCTGGCCTTCATTCCCAACTTTTCACGGATGAGGCTGAGGAAATCTTGATGAATCTCATAGCCCACCCCGTTCCGCCCCAACTCCAGGGCCGCCTTCACGGTGGTGCCGCTCCCCAGAAAGGGGTCTAAAACCGTATCCCCCACGAAGGTGAACATGCGGATGAGGCGCTTGGGCAGCTCCTGGGGGAACATGGCTTCATGGCCCGCCTGCTTGGCCCCACCGAAGCGCCAGTGGCCGGAGTAATACTCCTTCCATTCCTCCTTGGTCAATTTGGAAGCTTCTTTAATTTCTTTGGATACCGCCCTCCCCTTCCCCGGCTTCTTAAAAATCAAGATGAATTCGTAATCGATCTCCACCAGGCCGTTGGGGGGATAAGGGTAGGAGCCCATGATGACGGCGCCCCCGCTGGGGTTCATGGTGGTCTTTTTCTGCCAGATGACGGCCCCCAGGAAGTCGAAGCCGATCTGTTCGCATTGGCTGATAAACTCGGCGTGCAGGGGAATTATTTTATAGCGGCCGTAGACGCTGGAGCGGGCGAACTGGTCCCCGATGTTGATGCACAAGCGGCTGCCTTCCTTGAGGACCCGGAAGCATTCGGCCCAAGTACGGTAGAGATCAATCAGATATTCATGCAGGGACTGCCCGTAACCGATCTGGCCGGGAACGCCATAATCCTTGATATGCCAGTATGGAGGCGAGGTAACAACTAAATCGATACTTCGGTCCTCCAACTCGGCCATGGAGCGGCTATCAGCAAAATAAATTTTGGCCCGGTTATCCATCATGAAAACTCTTATATCATCAAGTCGCAATAAAAGGGCATTATATGTAGGGGCGAACCTTGTGTTCGCCCTGGAACGTCCGGGGCGAACACAAGGTTCGCCCCTACGAATAATATCCTTTTGGCGTATAATTGGCTTTAAGTTCTTAAGTGCCGAAGATCTATAGCTTTATTCAGCAATGCGGCTGCCAAGAGTTCCAATTCATCTGCGTTTCCCGTTATTTGAAGAAATTTCGTAGCTGGATGATCTTGTCTTACTAGAAGCTCGTTTGAATTTAGTAGGTTGTTGAGTTCATTAATGCTTAGATCAATTGGGTGGTTTCCAAGACTGGAACCATATTTTATTTCGATCCGCATAAAATCGCTCCACATTAAAAAAATCAAAGGCAAGGGAATTTTGGCCATTGAAAACTGACCACTGACCACTGACCACTGATTACTTACCACTGGCCACTGACCACTTTCACTTCGCCAGCCACTTCAAGCCCTGACGCAGCAGATCCTCCACCGTCGCCGCGCCCTGGCTTCGAGCCTGGTCCAAAGCCTTTTCCGCCACGTTTTTGGGGTAGCCCAGGTTGAGGAGGGCAGACAGGGCGTCCTGGTAAGGCCGGTCCCCCGGGACCCCGGGCCGGGTCCGGGGCGCGATGATCACCTTGCCTTTCAGCTCCAGGAGGATACGGTCCGCGGACTTCTTGCCGATGCCGGGGATGCCGGCCAGCCGCCGGGAGTCGCTTAAAGACAGGGCTTCTTCAAACTCCTGGGGGGAGATGCCGCTCAGAATTTTCAGCGCCATGCCCGGGCCGATGCGGGGAATGTCCAGGAGCTTCAGGAAGGTGTCTTTTTCCTCGTGGGTGATGAACCCGTAGAGGTTGAGTGCATCGTCCTGGATGCGGGTATGAATCTGCAAACTCACCGGCGCAGGAGGGTCCGGCAGGGCGTAAAAGGTGGACAAGGGGATCAGCACCAGATATCCCACCCCCCCCACCTTGACCATGGCCTGGCCGGGGGTTTTGTCTAGAAGTTCGCCTTCCAGGAAGCCAATCATTTTAAGTACCGTTTTTCGTTTTGCGTTTTTCGTTTTGCGTAAAAACGGGGGGTGTGCCTCATGGCGGGCTGCCATTTTCAGGGAGTGCCTTGCCCCAGCTATTCTTGCACTTCCGGCACTCCCAGCGCTTGCTGTCCCGGGTAACTTCGCAGCCGCCAAGTTCCACCTTGCCGCTATCGATAGCGCGTTTCAGGTCTTCATCCAATATCGGTTCGCCATAGAGAATATAAACCACCCGGTCCGATTGGCACCTGGGGCAGACAACCGTCGCATCCCACGGCCGGGAGTCCCTTGCCAGGGCAAATACCACCAGTAGAAAAAGAAAAAGAACCACTCCGGCAATCTTACCGAAGACCGGAGACCGCAGACCGAAGACCACCATCACCTCATCCAACTGCTGTGAAACAGGTGGCAAATCCCCACCGCCAAAGCGTCCGCCGCGTGTTCGTTGGTGATTTTGATCCCCAGGAGGTGTTCGATCATCAACTGCACCTGGGCCTTGGTGGCCTGGCCGTAGCCCACCACCGCCTTTTTCACGGTGGTGGCGGAATACTGGAAAACGGGGAGGGAAGACTGGGCCGCGGCCAGGAGTACCACCCCCTGGACCTGCCCGAGGACGAAAGCGCTGCGCACGTTGGCGGCCAGGAAGATTTCCTCCAAGGCCAGGGCCTGGGGCTGGTGCTGTCGGATCAGGGCCGTCAGCCCGTCATAAATTTGACATAAACGGTTTTCCAGGGAATGGCGGCTGCCGGGATGGATGCGCCCGGATTCCAGGTGCCGGGGTTTATCCCGCTCCCCTTGGATGACCCCGAACCCGGTATGCCGGGAACCGGGATCCACCCCCAGGATCACCTGGCTCACATCAAGGCCTCCAGGAGGTTGTCCGGGATATCGAAATTGGCGAAGACGTTGTTCACGTCGTCGTGATCTTCCAGCAATTCCACCAGCTTTAACACCTGCTGCGCGGGCTTTTCCTCCTCGATGCGCACCGTGTTTTTGGGGCGCAGTTGCAGCTCCGCCAGCGCGGGTTGAAAGCCCTTGGCCTCCAGGGCCTCCTTCACCTCCACAAAACCGGTGGGGTCGGTGAGGACCTCAAACTGGGTTTCGTCGCTTTGCAGGTCTTCCGCGCCGCACTCCAAAGCAGCCTCCAGGAGTTCATCCTCCTTGACGCTCTCCCGGTCGAAAACGATGACCCCTTTCTTGTCGAACATCCAGGCCACGCAGCCCGGCTCGCCCAGGTTGCCTCCGTACTTGGTGATCAGATGGCGCACGTCGGAGACGGTGCGGTTCTTATTATCCGTGAGGCTCTCCACCATCAGGGCCACGCCCGCGGGGCCGTAGCCCTCGAGGATCAGCTCTTCCAGAGCCGCGCCGCCGCCTTCGCCGGTGCCTTTGCGGATGGCTTTCATCATATTGTCTTTAGGGAGGTTCTCCGCCTTGGCCGCGGCCATCGCGGCCCGCAGCCGGGGATTGCCCGCGGGGTCGCCTCCCCCTATGCGGGCGGCCACGGTGAGCTCCTTGGTGAGCTTGCCGAAGACCTTCCCCCGCTTGGCGTCCAACGCCCCTTTTTTGCGCTTGATGGTGCTCCACTTGGAATGGCCGGACATCTTGGCTGTTACTCCTTTAAAAGGTAATTCTGTTAGGGAACGTTAAGGGATAGGATTGGGGGAAAAGGTAAAAAGGGAAAAAGGGGAAAAGGGGAAATAGCTCCCTAACCTTTTTATCCTTTTCCCCTCTTAACCTTTTCCCCTTTTCACCCCTCGATTTAAACCTGATACGCCCTACCCTTTTCCTGACGCAGACTTCCGATGCAAGGCCAGCAAGTAAATCTCCTTGCTGGCCGCGCGGGAGCCCGGGGGCTTGACCCGGCGGCAAATCTTGAACGCGGCCTCCAATTCCCGGACCAGGGCCGCCACTCCGGGCCCTTCGAAGACCTTCACCAGTAACAATCCCCCGGGCCGGAGCAGCCTTTTGGCCCACTCCCAGGCGGCCCGGGCCAGGCTAAGGGAGCGCTCCTGGTCCACCTCCCTGATGCCCGTGGTCTTGGGGGCCATGTCGCTGACCACTGCGTCAAAAAAATCACTGACCGCCCTGACGGCCTCCGGATCCAGGCCGCTCACGTCCCCGGGAACGAAGTATACGGGCGGCACCGTCTTGATGGCGGGCGGATTGACGTCCACCCCCACCACCAGGCCGCCCGGGCCCACCCGGGAGGCCAGGTATTGCAGCCAGGAACCGGGAGAGCATCCCAGGTCCAGCACCTTTTGTCCCGGCTGGAACAGGCGGTGCTTTTCGTCCAGCGCCTTTAATTTATATATGGCCCGGGCCACGTATCCTTCGGTCCGGGCTTGGTCGCGGTAGGGGTCGGGCACCCCGGGGCGGGGCATGATAAAGCGCCTATCTGGGTAAATTAACTGGATTTCTTTTACCACAGGAACCGCCTTTTAGCAATCAAAAAGGCAGTGATCATTGGCCAGTAAGCAGTGAGCAGTAAGCAGTGAGCAGTAAGCAGTGATGGTATCGAACCGTAAGGTTGGTTCGTTCCTGGATTAAAAGAAAACCGGTCTCTAAACCCAGAACCCAGAACCCAAAACCCAAAACCCAACTCTAACCCCTGACCCCTGACCCCTGATCCCTGCCCCCTGCCCCCAGACCCCTTTGTCAATATATTGACAGAGATTAGCATCTTTGACTAGGTTTTCCCGCCCAGGTTTCTATCAAATCCGACAATTCCTTATTCGCATCGGGACTTGCGGCTCGCGTCGTCAATTTTTGCGGCTGGCACAATCATTGCTCCATTAGAAAAAAAAATTTGCGCAAAGGAGCCCGGTGATGGCCCGCGAAAAAGAGACCGCCATGGTTGAGATGGAGGCGGCTCCCCCCAAGCCTAAGGGGAAACTGAAGAAAATCATCATAATGGGTGTCCTGGCCGTGGTGCTTTTGGGGGGCGGCGCCTTTGGCTACCTCGTCTTCACCGACGACCCCTCTCCTGACAAAGAAAAGACTAAGCATGCGGATAGAGCCATGATGACCCTGGAGCCCTTCCTGGTCAATCTGGCGGATAAAGACTCCCGACGTTATCTCAAGGTGAAGATCGACCTGGAAGTGGATGGCGAGAAGGCGGCCAAAGAGCTGGAAAAGACCGTTCCCCGCATCCGGGACCAGCTCATTTTCCTTCTCAGCAGCAAGAGTTACCAGGATATTTGCACTCCTGAAGGCAAGCATCAGCTCAAGAAAGAGATCATGGAGCGCATGGCGGCCTTGCCCGCGGGCAAGAAGATCAGCGGCGCTTTTTTTACCGAATTTGTGGCCCAATAGGAGATCAAGGTGACTAAGGTTCTATCCCAGGAAGAGGTCGATGCCCTCCTGAAGGGGATGATCGAGGGGGAAATCGACGTCGAGACCGACCAGCGAGCCCCGGAAGAAGGCGTCATCAACTATGATTTTACTTCCCAGGAACGGATCATTCGCGGGCGCATGCCCACCCTGGAAGTGATCAACGAGCATTTCGCCCGGGCCTTCCGGGTCTCCCTGTCCATGACCCTGCGGCGCACCGTGGACATTCAGACCAATTTCGTGCAGATGGTAAAGTTCGGCGAGTTCCTCCGCTCCCTGCCGCTCCCAAGCAGTTTCCACATCCACAAGATGGACCCCTTGAGAGGCCAATGCCTCATGGTGGTGGACAGCAAACTGGTCTTCGCCCTGGTGGAGTGCTTTCTGGGCGGGAGCGCCAAGACCCGCTTCAAGATCGAAGGCCGGGATTTCACCACCATCGAGCGACGCCTGATCAACAAGGTGGTGCTCATGGCCTTCCAGGACCTGGAAAAGGCCTGGGCCCCGGTGCATCCCGTGAAGATGAACCTGGTCCGGGTGGAGATCAATCCCATGTTCGTGGGCATCGCCACTCCCAACGACATCGTGGTGATCAGCAAGTTCCAGGTGGAAATGGAGCAGACCGACGGTTTTATCACCGTGTGCATTCCCTATTCCAACATCGAACCCATCAAAGGCAAACTCTACTCCGGGTTCCAGAGCGAGCAGTTGGAGCTGGACAGCCGCTGGACCGCCCGCATCCAGGAGCAGCTCCATGACATGAGCGTGAACCTCGTGGTGGAACTGGCCTCCACGGTGATGAACGCCAAAGACATACTGAATCTGCAGGTGGGAGACATCATCACTTTTGACAAAAGGGTCAGCGACCCGTTATTGGCCAAGGTGGAAGGTATCCCCAAATTCCTGGGCAAGGCCGGCCAGGTCCGCAACGCCAAGGCCTTTCAATTAAGCAGCAAGCTGTACACGCCGGCCCATTGAGTTAAGCCAGACCGGAGGGTATTGGAACTATGGCAAATGAAAGAGTGCAGGATTACGACTGGGAAAAGGCCCTGGCCGATAAAAACCTGGACCTGGAGCCGGATTTCGGGGACGCCCCGGACTTGGGCTCCGGGGCCGAGGCGGCAGCCGCCAAAAAAATCGGTCATCAGAACCTGGACCTGCTCCTGGACATCCCCCTGGAAATCACCGCAGAATTGGGCCGGGCCAAGATGATCATCAACGATCTCCTGCAGTTGGGCCAGGGTTCGGTGATCGAGCTGAACAAGCTGGCCGGGGAACCCCTGGAGATCATGATCAACCAGAAGCTCATCGCCCGGGGGGAAGTGGTGGTGGTAAACGAGAAATTCGGCATCCGCCTCACCGACATCATCAGCCCCTTGGAACGCATCAAGCAACTTTCCTGAGGATGATAGATGACGCCTTTTGGGGGATGGGTCCCGGAGGGTTGGAGCCGGCTGAACCTCTTGGCGCAGAGCGCTGCGGAGGGGGTGGCCGCCGGCGGCTGGCCCATGGCCCAGGAATTTCCTTTCTGGCAGCACTTCATCAGGGTGGCGCTGGTCTTGGGCGCCATGCTGGGGGTGCTGGTCCTGGTCCTTTACCTGTGGAAAAGATCCGGAGTGCTGCGGCCCCAGGGCGTCTCCCCCTTGATCCAGGTGCTGTCCACCCATTACCTGGCCCCGAAGAAGGCCCTGATTCTGGTGGAAGTGGACCGGGAAAGACTGCTGCTGGCCAGCGCCGGAGACCGGTTGAGCCTGGTCGCCTCCCTGGCGCCGGCAACCGCGGCGGCCCAGATCGAAGATCCGGCTCTCACGCCGCCTCGAAAGAATGAAAAAGAAGGTGGGGGATGAAATCCCGCGTCGCTAAATACACCCTGTTGTTCCTTCTATGTCTGGTGGTAGGGCCCGGCTGGGCCGCGCCGGCCGCGGGTCTGGGCGGTCTGGACCAACTCCTGGCTCCGGAGCGTTTGAGCCTCTCTTTACAACTGCTGCTGCTCCTCACCGTCCTCTCTCTGGCCCCGGCCCTGGTGGTCATGGTCACTTCCTTCACCCGGCTGGCCGTGGTCTTTTCTTTCCTGCGCCACGCCCTGGGCACCCAGCAGATGCCCCCCAACCAGATTCTCATCGCCCTGTCCCTGTTTCTCACGGTCTTCATCATGGCCCCGGTCTGGCAGGAGATCCAGGAGAAGGCGGTGACCCCTTACATCAACCAGAAAATGCCGGGAGACGAGGCGGTGAAAAAGGGCCTGGAACCCTTAAGGGCCTTCATGCTCAAGCAGACCCGGGAAAAGGACCTGGGGCTGTTTGTCTCCATTTCCAAAACCCCCAAGCCTAAAAGCGCCGACGATGTCCCCATCGCCGCCATGATTCCGGCCTTCATGATCAGCGAACTCAGGACCGCTTTCGAGATCGGTTTTCTCCTCTATCTGCCCTTTCTGATTATCGACATGGTGGTGGCTTCGGTGCTTCTGTCCATGGGCATGATGATGCTGCCCCCGGTAATGATTTCCATGGTGTTTAAGATTCTGCTCTTCGTGCTGGTGGACGGCTGGAACCTGGTGGTGGGTTCCCTGGTGCGAAGTTTTCAATGACCCGCATAAGGGAGGCACAATGAACTCGGAAGTGGTGATCGGCATCGCCCGGCAGGCCCTCCAGGTGACGCTGTTGGTATCCCTGCCCATCCTGGGCATCGGGTTGGTGGTGGGCGTAATCGTCAGCCTGGTGCAGGCCGCCACCCAGATCCAGGAGATGACCCTGACCTTCGTGCCCAAAATCGTCTCCATTTTCGTGGGCCTGCTGCTGCTCCTGCCCTGGATCATGAACCAACTGGTGACCTACACCGCGGACCTGTTCGGCAATATCCCCAACTTCGTGCGCTGAAGGAACGGTAGATGCCCAACCTGATCCTGCAAATGGAACATTTCTTCATGGTGGTGATCCGGGTGGGGTGTATTCTCTTTTTTCTCCCCCTCTGGGACAGCCGCCTCGTTCCCGTGCAGATCAAGGTCTATTCCATCCTGGTGATCTCCCTGGCCTTGACCCCGGTGGTGGCGGGAAGTCTGCCGCCTTTTCCCCAGAACTGGCTGGCCGCGGCTTCCCTGGTGCTCCGGGAGCTGCTCCTGGCCCTTTCTTTGGGCCTGGTGGTGCGCTTCGTCTTTTCCGGCATCCAGATGGCCGGGGAATTTGTGGGCATCCAGATGGGCTTCGGCATGGTGACTTTGCTCGATCCCCAAAGCGGCGTGGCCACGGGGTTGATTGCGGACCTCCTGATGCTCACGGCCACCGTGCTTTTCCTGGCGGTGGACGGCCATCATCTGCTCCTTTATGTCCTGGCCCAGAGCTTCGGGGAGGTGCCGGTGGGCGGCCCGCCGCTGCTGCCCGGCAGCCTCCTTTCTTTTATGCTCCCTTTGGGGAGCCTGATGTTCCAACTGGCGGTCAAGCTGGTGGCCCCCATTATCCTGGTCCTGTTTTTGACCCAAATCGCCATGGGCCTGATAGCCCGCACCGTACCCCAGGTGCAGGTGATGATCCTGGCCTTCCCGGTGACCATCCTCCTGGGTCTGGTCTTTCTCTCCCTGACCTTGATGCTCATCGGCCCCTTCCTGGCCGATAAGTTCTTCTGGTTCAAGGGCCCCTTGCTCCAGGTCTTGAAGGCCTGGCACGGTTGAAAGACGGTTATTGGTTTTTAGTTTTTAGTAAAAGAATAAATAATACCAATTGGTTAGCACCGAAAAAATCATAGGCTCGAAATTTAACAACTTTTAAAGACTTAAAACCAAAAACTAAAAACCAAAAACTAAAAACTAAAAACGGTCTCTAAAATGGCGGAAGATTACCAGGACAAAACCGAACAACCTACCCCAAAGCGACGGGAAGAGGCCCGGAAAAAGGGGAAGGTGGCCAAGAGCCGGGACCTGTCCGGGGCCTTGGTGCTCCTCACCGGACTGCTGTGCCTGATCCTCTGGGGACCGGTTTTGGGTCGCAAGACCCTGGAAATGCTGCATTTATATCTGGGCCAAATCCGCCCGGGGATGGTGGGCCCCAACCAGGTGGCGCCTTTATTCGTGGGTTTCGGCCTCACCCTGGCCGGACTGCTGACCCCCATTTTCCTGAGTCTCTCCGCCGCGGCCATCCTGGGGACTTACGCCCAGGTGGGCAAAATCTATTCCACGGAAGCCATCGCCCCGGATCTGTCCCGTTTGCAATTCTTAAAAGGGTTCGCGCGCTTCTTTTCCCTGAGCACCCTGGTGGAATTGCTGAAATCCCTGGCCAAGATCACCATCATCGGGGTGGTGGCCTATTATTCCGTAAAGTCGGAGATCCCCACGCTACTGCCCCTGTTGGACCAGGAGGTCGGCCAGTTGCTGCTCCATCTCACGGGCACCACCTTCCGGGTCTCCGCCCGCATCATCGTGGCCTTGCTGATCCTCGGGGCCTTTGATTATCTCTATCAGCGTTACGAGTACGAAAAGAACCTGAAGATGACCAAGCAGGAAGTCAAGGATGAGATGCGCCAGGTGGATGGTGATCCCAAGGTCAAGGCCCGCATGAAGAGCATCATGCGCCAGATGGCCACCAAGCGCATGATGGCCGCGGTGCCGGAGGCCGACGTGGTGATCACCAACCCCACCCATTACGCCGTGGCCCTGAAATACGACAGCGCCACCATGATGGCCCCCGAGGTGGTGGCCAAAGGCCGGGGCTTCATCGCCCTGAAGATTATCGCCATTGCCCAGGAAGCAGGCGTCCCCAGAGTGGAGAACCGGGAACTGGCCCGCTCCCTCTACCGCAAGGTGGAAGTGGGCAAGTCCATTCCCACCTCTCTGTACCGGGCCGTGGCCGAAGTCCTGGCTTATATCTACCGCTTGCGGGGCGCGGCCGCCGGAGGCGCTGGATGACCACCCTGCCCCTGGCCTCCAATCCTTCGATGATGAAGGGTTTCGGCATTCACAAGGGCGAACTCTTCGTGGCCCTGGGGGTGATCACCACCCTGTTGGTCATGATCTTTCCCCTGCCGCCCCTCGCTTTAGACTTGCTCTTGAGCTTCAACATCACCTTTTCCTTGATGATCCTGCTGCTGTCTTTGTACACCATCCGGCCCATCGAGTTTTTTATTTTCCCTTCCCTGCTTTTGATCACCACCCTCTTCAGGCTCTCATTGAACGTGGCTTCCACCCGCCTGATCCTCCTGCACGGCTACGAGGGCATGGAGGCCGCGGGCCGGGTCATCCGCTCCTTCGGCAGCTTCGTGGTGGGCGGCAATTACGTGGTGGGCGGCATCATCTTCTTGATCCTGGTGGTCATCAATTTCATCGTTATCATCAAGGGTTCCACCCGGATCGCCGAAGTCGCGGCCCGCTTTACCTTGGACGCCATGCCCGGCAAGCAGATGGCCATCGACGCGGACCTCAACGCCGGCTACATCGACGATATGGAGGCCCGGAAGCGCCGGTCCGCCCTGGCCCGGGAAGGGGAATTCTACGGAGCCATGGACGGCGCGTCCAAGTTCGTCCGGGGGGAGGCCATGGCCGGAATCCTGATCATGGCCATCAACCTCCTGGGCGGCCTGATCATCGGCGTGGCCCAGCACGACATGACCATCGGCGACGCGGCCCAGACCTTTTCCCTCCTGACCATCGGTGAAGGCCTGGTGGGCCAGATTCCCGCGCTCCTGGTGTCCACCGCCGCCGGTCTGATCGTCAGCAAGGCCGCGTCCGAAGCCTCCCTGGGGGAGGAGTACGCAACCCAGTTCACCCTGAAACCCCAGGCCATGAGCGTGGCCGCGGGCATTATTCTCCTCATCGGCCTGGTGCCGGGCCTGCCCCACGTGCCCTTCATTTCCCTGGCGCTCCTCACCGGCGGCCTGGCTTACGTGGCCCATAATTCCAAACAGAAGGCGGAGGCCGCGGCCATCGAAGCCAAAAAAGCGCCCCCCAAGCCCAAAGGGCCGGAGCCCATGGAGAACCTGCTGGCCCTGGACCTCCTGGAGCTGGAGGCGGGCTACGGCCTCATCCCCCTGGTGGACGAGCAACAGGACGGGGAACTGCTGGAGCGCATCCGGGCCTTGAGAAGGCAGTTTGCCGTGGAGATGGGAGTGATTGTGCCCCCCATCCACATCCGGGACAACTTGCAGCTCAAACCCGGCGGTTACGTGATTCTCATCAAGGGAGTGGAGGTGGCCCGGGCGGAGCTGATGGTGGGTTATCATCTGGCTCTGCATCCCGGCGACGCGCTGCGCCAGATCGAGGGCATCCCCACCCGGGAGCCCACTTTCAATCTCCCCGCGCTTTGGATACCGGCCAACAAAAAGGAAGAGGCCCAACACCTGGGATATACCGTGGTAAATCTGGCCTCGGTCATCGCCACCCACCTCTCGGAGGTGATCCGCACCCACTGCCACGAACTCCTGGGCCGCCAGGACGTGCAAAAACTTCTGGACCGCCTGGCCTCATCCAACCCCAAGGTGATCGAAGAGTTGGTGCCCGGCCTTCTCTCCCTGGGAGGCATCCAAAAAGTCCTCCAGAACCTGGTCCAGGAAAGGGTTTCGGTGCGAGACCTCCTCACCATCCTGGAAACCCTGGCGGATTACGCGCCTTTTACCAAGGACCCGGACATCCTCACGGAATATGTGCGGCAGCGCCTGGGCCGGGCCTTGACCAAACCCCTGGAGACCCCGGACCATAAAATCGTGGTCTATTCCCTGGACCCCTTTATCGAGGACCTGGTGAAAGACAGCCTGCAAAAAACGGATTACGGCGTTTTCCTGGCCATGGCCCCGGAAACCGCCCAGGAAATTATTAATGCCCTCCAGGGGGCCGTGGATAAGGCTACGGCACAGAACGTGCAACCGATAATAGTATGTTCTCCCGGAGTGCGGCGGCATCTCCGCCGCCTGGTGGAAAGGCATCTGCCCACCTTACGGGTGCTGTCCCATCACGAACTGGTAACGGAAGCCAAGATTCAATCCCTAGGGGTTGTGGGTTTAGGCCATGAAGCTTAAGACATTTTTAGCCCGAGACCTGAAGGAAGCCCTGTCCCAGGTAAAGAAGGAAATGGGGCCGGAAGCGGTGATTCTCTCCACCCAATCCCGGTGGGTCAAAAGCGATCCAGGCGGGAAGGGACGCCACCCCGGCGTGGAGGTGACTGCGGCCATGGATGTCGACGCCTTCCCCGGCCATAACGGCAACGGCAATGGCGAGGGCGACATGGAACTCCGGGGGGATTGGTTTCCGCCCTTCCGTACGCCCGTCAGCCAGATTCAGGAGGATCTGGAAGAGGTCAAAGATCTGCTGCGCCATTGGCTGCGGCAAAACGGCGACCCTTCCTGGCTGCTGCAGCACAAGGAACTGGCCGCCTTCTACCGTTTCTTAAGCCGCACCGGCCTGGATGAACGGATTCTCCGGAGCTGGCTGGATAACGTGCAAAACCTGTTGGAGCAATCCGGCGACCAGCCGCTGACCCTGAAAGAGGTGGCCGGCCGTTATCTGATGCAGGCCTTTGAGGTGGTGGATCCCTGGAAGGCCAAAGCCGGCCGGCCCCGGTACTGGACCTTCATCGGCCCCACCGGGGTGGGGAAAACCACCACCATCGCCAAACTTGCAGCCAAGTTCGGTCTTTACGAAAAACAGAAAGTTGGTCTGGTCTCTCTCGACAGCCAGAGATTGGGAGCCCACAACCAACTGGCCGCGTACGGCCGCCTGGCCGGTCAGCCTTTAGTGATGGCGCACCGGCGCCAGGATTTGCTGGCAGCCCTGGAGAAGATGGGGGACATGGACCTGGTGTTGATCGACACCGCGGGCCGCAGCCCCTATGCCCCCGGCCTCCAGAAGGAGTTGACCCATCTTTTGGGCGAAATTCCGGACCTGGAGCACCACCTGGTGTTGAGCGCCACCACCAAGGAGTCCAACCTGACCAAGGCCATCAGCGGCTTTGGGGTGCTACCCATCTCTTCATACATCATTACCAAAGTGGATGAAACCAACGACTTTTCCGGAATCTTCAACCAGCTCTGCCGCCACCGGGTGCCGGTGTCCTATTTGACCGCGGGCCAACGGGTGCCCGAGGACATCGAGCTTTCCTCCCGTAAGCGGGTGACGGAACTGTTACTGCGGCGGCGCCATTAACCGAGATGTTTAACTAGTTGGGAGTTCTCATGAAACCGACCACCATGCTGCAAGAAATGGCAGGACCGGCCCCGAAGCTGGCCACACCGTCTGCGGCGCAGTTGCGAGTGATTTCCGTAACTTCCGGCAAAGGCGGGGTGGGGAAGTCCAACGTCGTGGCCAACCTGGGACTGGCCCTGGCGAACCAGGGCCTCAAGGTCCTCCTCATCGACGCCGACCTGGGTCTGGCCAACCTGGACATCATCCTGGGCCTGAACCCCAAGTTCACCATCCACGATGTGCTGCAGCTCCGCAAAACCCTGCCGGAAGTCCTGGTGGAGGGCCCGGGGGGCATGAAGATTCTGCCCGCGTCCTCCGGCATCCCGGAGCTCTCCGAACTGGACGAGTACCAGAAGATGTTCCTGTTAAACGAGTTGGACAACTACTCCGAGAGCATCGACATAGTGTTGATCGACACCGGCGCCGGCATCTCTAGAAACGTGCTGTTCTTCAACATCGCCGCCCAGGAACGGCTGGTGGTGGCCAATAACGAGCCTACTTCCATCACCGACGCCTACGCCCTGATCAAGGTCCTGGCCACCCAACACAATGAGCGGCGGTTCAAGCTGTTGGTGAACGGGCTGTCCCACCCCCGGGAGGCGGAAGCGGTGTACCGCACCCTGCTGAAGGTCTCGGAACGTTTCCTGGGCCGGGACATTTCCTTGGAGTATCTAGGTCTTATTCCTCATGACGAGTCCATACCCAAGTCAGTCCTGAAACAACAACCGGTGTTAACCCTGTATCCCAAATCCCGGGCATCCAGGTCTTTTATGCAGATCGCGCAACAACTCTGGGACACTCCCGCCCCTGAAGAGGTGGACGGCAACATCAAATTCTTTTGGCGGCGCTTGCTCCAATACCAGATCTAGACCGCGCCGTGAAAGAGATAGAGACCGACGACATGAAGAAGCAAGCCCTAGCCCACGACACCTTCGCCACGCCCGGGGAATATTGGCCCGCGCAGGTGGACGATTCCTGGCAGGAGCAAATGGTGCTGCAATACGCGCCCCTGATTAAGTATATCGCCTCCCGCCTGGCCCTGCGCCTGCCGTCCCATATTTCCCTGGACGACCTGATCAGTTCCGGGATCATCGGGTTGATAGATGCCATACATAAGTTCGATCCCAGCAAAAACATCAGCTTCAAGACCTACGCGGAGTTCCGCATCAAAGGGGCCATCCTGGACGAACTCCGCAGCCTGGATTGGATACCTAGATCTGTACGCAAGAAAACCCATCTCATCGAAAATGCTTACGCGGAATTGCAGAAAACCCTGGGCCGCCCCGCGGAACCGGAAGAGGTGGCCGAGGCCCTGGGGTTGCAGATGGATGAGTTCTACCAGCTCCTGGATGAAACCAAATCCGTGTCCCTGGTGGAACTGGAAGGGGTGTGGAAGACCATCAGCGGCAGCGCCGATCTCGCCGACAGCGACGTGCCGGAGATCCTCCAGGACGAAAACGTGCGGGACCCGTTCATGGCCCTGCATTTTTCCCAACTCCAGGAAGTCATGGTGCGGGGCATCGAGGCCCTGCCCGACAAGGAAAAGCTGTTGATTTCCTTATATTATTATGAAGAACTGACCATGAAGGAAATCGGCCAGATCATGGGTTATACCGAGTCCCGCATCTCCCAGTTGCATACCCAGGCCATGTTGCGCCTGCGGGGCAAGCTGCGGGAGCATTTTCAACCGGGGGGTTGAGGAACATGACCGGCCGCGGGCCCTCTTTACGGTTTTTCATTCTCTTACTGGCCCTGACGCTGGGGGGAGGCGAAGCAGCCGCATCGTCCCCGGGCCCCAGCGTCGAAAAAACCTTTTCGGAGCCCGGTCCGGCCCTGGAAGGAAAATTCCGGGAAAAAGTGGAGAAACTCGGGGAGCCGGCCACGGCCATCACCCTTGATCCCTTCTTTTTGATCGTGGAAGAGGCGTCCCGGGTGCAGGTGCAGCGGGTGCTGGTGGCCCTGGAATTTTTGCAGCCGGAACAGTTGAAAAAGTTTGATTCCCAGGCCCCGGGCCTGCGGGAACTGGTTTATGACTTTTTAGTGGCCAAAGAATCGGGACAGCCGGCCAGGGAAAAGAAGGAACAGGAAAAGCTGCTGGCCGGTTTGCTAAACCGCTACCTGGGGCAGGAGGCGGTCAACGCCGTAAAGGTGGACCAAAGCTTCCTCTTGCTCCGTTAAGGGAGGGAAGGCCGTGGATGGCATCGATTCCCACTCAAAGATTCCCATTATCCCCCGGGACCAGACCCTGATCAGTGAAAAACTCCGGGATAAAGGCGGCCAGGGGACCAGGCCCCAATATTACGCGCAGAAACGGACTGCGCCTGAGCCTATCCTGGAAGAGGAAGAAACCCCGGCTCCGGAAGAAACCGGCAAGCCTAAACGACTGATAGACATCAAAGTCTGAGAATCGGAGAAGCACGTGTCCCTGCAAACCCTGGAATATTGGGTCCTGGCGCAGATGGTCCTGGAATTGGGACTCATCGCCCTGGTGGCGTTTTTCCTGCTGAAAATCAGGTCCTGGTACCGCCAGATCCTGGCCTTGCAGGCCCAGCGGCCTTCCCGGGAGGAGATGGCCAAGATGGCGGAACTGGCAGGAACCCTGGAGGAGCGTCGCCGGCACCTGGAAGAGCTGCTCACCCTGATGGACCAGAAAGCCTCCGCCCTCCAGAAACAATTGGCCCGGACCGGCGCCGGCTCCAAAGCCTTTGCGGCCGTGGATTCCCCTTCCCCCTGGGAGTCCGGCGAGTCTCTCCGCTCCCAGGTGGAGACCCTCTACCGCCAGGGCTGCTCCACCGAGGAAATCGCCCGCCGCCTGCAACTCAACCTGGCGGAAGTGAAGATGGCCCTCGATTTGTCGCGGGCCAGGCCGCGGTAGGACCGTTTTCCGTTTTCCGTTTTTCGTTTTTCGTTTTTTGTTTCTGTTCTTCGGTCTCTGGTTTCCGTTCATTCATTCCTTTTTTCTTAGCAAGTTATCCTTGCACCTGGACCTTCATTAATAATATGGTGTCGAGATAGATGGGGCTGGAAGGCTCTGGTGTGGAGGTTCGCCAAAACACCTACCGTAAATATGAAGCGATCCCGGTAGGTTTTCCCATAACTCGGAGCTTTGAACTTTGAACCTTGAACTTTGAACTATCTATAACCGAGGTCAACGCCAACCATGGACATCAGCAAATGCCAACAACGCCTTAAGGCGGCGCGGGGTGAGATCCCGGCGGATTTGGTGCTCACCGGCGGGCAAGTGGCCTGCGTCTATTCCGGCCGGTGGCTCAGGAAGGACGTGGCTGTCTTTGACGGGGTCATCGTCGGCCTGGGGGATTACGACGGCCCCAATATCGATATTTCCGGCCGCTTTCTCCTGCCCGGCCTGATCGACGGCCATCTGCACCTGGAGAGCAGTATGCTCACCCCCCGGGAACTGGCCCGGGCCTTGCTGCCCCTGGGCACCACCACGGTGGTGGCCGACCCCCATGAGATCGCCAATGTCTTGGGGACTAAGGGGCTGGATTATATCTTCGCGGCCGGCGAGAATCTTCCCTTGGACTATTTCTTCATGCTGCCTCCTTGCGTGCCCGCGTCGCCCCTGGAGACCGCGGGTGCAGCGCTGGAGGCCGCGGACCTGCAACCTTACGAGCGCCACCCCCGGGTCCTGGGACTGGCGGAGGTGATGAATTTTCCCGGCGTGGTGGCCGGGGACCCGGGCCTGTTGGAGAAAATCGCCCTCTTTCCCCATAGTGCCGTGGACGGCCATGCGCCCCTGCTGTCCGGCAAGGCCCTGAACGCCTACCGCCTGACGGGCATCGGCTCCGACCACGAATGCACCAACGCCCAGGAAGCATTGGAAAAACTGGAGTTGGGCTTTTATGTGCAACTCCGGGAAGGCAGCCTGGCCAAAAATTTGGCGGACCTGTTGCCGGTGGTGACACCTGCCTCGATGCGGCGCACCATGCTGGTTACCGACGATTGCCACCCCGCGGACCTGTTGGAAAACGGCCACCTGAACCATCTCTTAAGCCTGGCGGTCTCATGTAAACTGGCCCCCCTGGCGGCCGTCACCATGGCCACCCTCAACCCCGCGGAATATTACCGCCTCCGGGACCGGGGCGCGATCGCGCCGGGACTGGCCGCTGACCTGGTGGCTGTGCAAGACCTCCAGGACTTCCGCGTCGACAAGGTTCTGAAAAACGGCAAAATCGTGGTGGACCGTGGCCGCCTGACGGCTGACCCTGAGGCCCCGCCCTGCCCTGCTCCACCGCCGGCCATGAACGTAAAAATGCCGGGAATTGATGCCCTTTCTCCGCCGGCAAGCGGCGATCCGGTCAAGGTCATCGGCCTCATTCCCGGCCAATTGCTCACGGAAAAACGGGTCCTGCCCGCACCGGTCCATAACGGCCGCCTGGCCGCGGACCCTTCACAAGACCTGTTAAAACTGGCGGTGCTGGAGCGCCACCGCGCCACTGGCAACCTGGGCCTGGGTCTGGTCCGGGGCTTCGGCCTGAAAAGGGGGGCCCTGGCCTCCACCGTGGCCCATGATTCCCATAATATCGTGGTGGTGGGGGCCAACGAAATGGACATGCTCGTGGCCATCGAGCATCTGGTACGCCTTAAAGGCGGCCTGGCGGTGGCCGCCGGGGGCCGGGTGCTGGCGGATTTGCCGCTGCCCATCGCCGGGCTCATCAGCCCCGAGCCCCTGGAAGCCGTGGCCGCGGCCTACGGCCGCCTCCTGGAAGCCTACCGTCACCTCGGAGGAAGCCTGCCCGACCCCTTCATGGCCCTGTCGTTTTTGGCCCTGCCGGTGATCCCGGCCCTGAAACTGACGGACCTGGGACTGGTGGATGTGAATAAGTTTGAGGTTGTTCCCCTATTTGGGGAGGATTAAATTAAGTTCAAGGTTCAAAGTTCAAAGTTGTGGGGCTTTAACCTTGAACTTTGAACTTTGAACTTTGAACTCTTAAGTCATACCGGAGGCGCTATGAGCCTGATCTTAACCGGTTCCCAAGTCATGCAGGTCCTCAACATGGACCTGGCCCTGGCCGCGGCCCAGGAGGCCTTTCAGGCCTACGGCGAAGGCCGGGTGAACATGCCGCCCAAGTCTTATCTGCAATTGGCCCAGGGCGACTTCCGGGCCATGTACGGCGAGATCTTTTTGCCCCAGGCCCACATCTGCGGCCTGAAATGGGTCAACGTGCATCCGGGCAATCCCGCCAAGGGATTGCTCACGGTGATGGCCAAGATCATTCTCAATGATCCGGAAACCGGCCTGGAGTTCGCGGACCTGGACGGCACCCATGTCACTGATTTCCGCACCGGGGCCGCGGGCGGCCTGGCCGCCAAGTATCTGAGCCGGACGGACGCCTCCCGCCTGGGCCTCATCGGCCTCGGGGCCCAGGCCCGGACCCAGTTGGCCGCGGTTCTGAAGGTCCGGCCCATCCGGGAGGTGGTGGTCTTTAACCGCCACCTGGCCCATGCCCAGGCCTTTGCGGATTACGTTACCGCCATTTATGGAGTCGCAGCCCGGGCCGTGGCCGACGCCAGGGACGCGGTGCGGGGCCTGGACATCGTCACCACCACCACCCCCAGCGACCGGCCCATAGTCATGGCCGAGTGGGTCTCGCCGGGAACCCATATCAACGCCATCGGTGCGGATGCCGCGGGCAAGCAGGAACTGGACCCGGCCATCCTCCAGGCCGCCAAAATCGTGGTGGACGACTGGGCCCAGGCCTCCCACTCCGGGGAGATCAACGTGCCCCTGGCCCGGGGACAAATTAAACCCGAGCAAATCTACGGCTCCCTGGGGGAGGTCGCCGCGGGGAAGAAACCGGGCCGCACCGATGCTGCCGAAATCACCGTCTTCGATTCCACCGGCCTTATCATTCAGGACCTGGCCCTGGGTTTCGCGGTCTACCAACGGGCCCGGGAATCCGGCCTGGGCGAGGAAAAGGATTTTTTGCGTTGAAGATCGGTTATACTGGGCGACTTAATTAACCGCGCTTAGCATTCTCTGCGGCCTCTGCGCCTCTGCGAGAAACCTTTTTTCTCGCAGAGACGCAGAGAGCGCAGAGAAGAATAATGCGCAATTATTTATGTCGCTATGTATAGCAGTCTTCCCGAAAATATCCTCCGGGCTCCTCTTGAGCCTTTACAAATCTCTCAGATTAAATATAAAAATGAATGGCAAAAGAAGGGCCGCGGCCATTGCCGCCGCCCTCTCGCCCCAAGGAGATAATGCAGCTTGACCATGCGTGGGATGGAAAACGGGTTTTCGCCTCTGCAGTCCGGGGCGCAACCCCGGGATTATCCGCCGGAGGTGGAGGAGAAGACGAGCCACCCCAGGAGGATCGCTTGGCTGCTTTTTTGCGGCGTCTCCCTGCAACTGACGTTTCTTAATCCAGCGATAGTCCTGCTTCCCGGAGAACGCACCAACCTGTTTTCAGGGCTATTGTGCGCCATCTCCCTGATCGCCACGATCTGCGTTGCCAGGAAAGGGGACCTAGTCCGAAGCCGCGGAGAGGCTGCGATTTATCTGTCCCTGGTAGGGTTGGTGCTACTTAGCGGCTTGCTCAGCACCGCCCCCCTGACTAATTCTTTGCGGGGCCTGGTGCTTCTGTCGTCCGGCCTGGGGGGATTCTGGGGAGCCAGAGTCCTGCTGGCCACGGAAGCCAGGCAACGGTACTTTCTCCAGCTCTCTCTGCTGATGTTATCGGTCTTTCTCCTGGTGGGCCTGGTTTCTTATCTGCTTTCGGGGAAGATTACCACGGCCATGGATCCCAAGTACCATTCCCTGGCCACCAAAACCATGCTGCTCTGGTTTGCGCCCCTGACCCTCCTTTGGGGGAGCCTGTCCAGGAGGATTTTGGGGGCCGTCCTCATCGGCCTGAGTTACCTGCTCTTTTCCCTGACGGAATTGCGCTCCGCGATGTTGCTGCCTTTAATCCTCGGCCTGCTGGCGGTATGCATCGGCAGGTTGCGGGTGCGGTATTTTTTGTTGATTCTTCTGGCATCGTCAGCCTTGCTGTTCTATTTCATCCGCCATCTGCCCTACTATAAAATGGGCATGGAATATGAGCCGGCCTACTACCGGGTGGAAAACATTACCTTCTCCTGGCACATCGCCATGAAACACCCCGTCCTGGGCATCGGCCTCCTGACGCCCCGGGAGGAATTCCTGAAGGATTATGAAATCAAGTATCCTTACGTTACCCGGGAGGAATTCAGTAATTCCCTGAGAGCCATTAAAGTCGCCGACAATATGCTGCTCACCTTTATGGTGGGCGTGGGCTTGCCCTTTGTTTTAATCTATTGCTTCTCATTAATGAAACTTATGAAGGTCCTGGTCGGCGCCATCTATACCCAAACGCAAGCCGTGCCGATACCGCCTTTGGCGCTGTTTTTGCCGTTAGTCGGCGCCCTGTTGTCTTTTTTCATCTATGACATTCTGCTGCACCCCCAGGTGTGCTGGTTATTTCACCTGCTCTTGGGCCTGATTCCCTGGCGGCGGCAGTAAAGACTGTTTTCCGTTTTCCGTTTTCTGTTTTCTGTTTTCTGTTGCTAGGGTTGGGAAATATACCTTAATTTATCACCCTACCTAAAACTTTGAACTTTGAATTTTTGAACTTTGAACTTCTAATGCCCAAACTCAACCTGCCCCCTTTTTATGCTATTACGGTAAATTACTACAGCGGTTCCTATCTGCCCGCCCTCATTTCTTCCCTGGCGCCTCTGCCCTTCCTGAAGAAGCTGATCATCGTCCACCATTCCCCCGGGGAGTCTCTGGCGGGCTTAACCGCGCCTTTCCCCATGCAAATTATCCCTCAGGAGAACGCCGGCTACGGCGCCGGCCTCAACCGGGGTTTACGGGAGATCCCCGAAAATCACGCCCTTGCCCTGTTGTGCAATCCTGACCTGGTTCTGGCGACGCCTGCGGCCGCGGCCGGGGCTTTGGCATATTTGGAGGCCCATCCCCGGGTGGGCTGTCTCATCCCCCAGTCCGTGGACTTCTCCGGGGAGTTTCTTTACCCTTGCCGCACCTTTTATTCCTTAAAGACCCTGCTGGCGGCCAGGATCGGCCTCTGCCGCCGGGCCTTTGCCAAGGAATACCGGCGGCACATTTATCTGGACGCCCCCGGGGACCAACCCCTGGAGGTGGACTGGGGCTACGGCGCGGCCATGTTTTACCGGGTCTCCGCGTTGGGCGGCAAACCTGCCTTCGATGAGCGCTTTTTTCTCTACCTGGAGGACGTGGACCTGTGTCTCCGCCTCTGGCGGGCCGATTTGTCCGTGGTCTATTACCCGGAGGTGCTGTTTAAGCACCACAGCCAGAAAGACAGCCACCGCCGTTGGCGCTTTCTCCTCTATCACCTGGCGAGCCTCTGGAAATTTGTCGGGAAATACCGGGGGCTGCCCCAACGGGCAGACCTTCAGAGGCCGCAGACTCCATGAACCTTGCCATCGCCCACCGCCGGGAAATCGGGCCGGAAGCCTGGGATGCTTTCGTCGAGAAAACTGACGAAGCCTGGCTCTGGCACCTGTTCCATTTTCAGGATGCCTTCGCTACCTGGCCGGACCGGAGGGATTTGAGTTTCGCGGTGGTGGATTCTCGTCAGGGAGAGGTGCTGGCGGCCATTCCCCTGCAACTGATCCGGCGCACCAAAGCTCAGGTTCTCACCATAAATCTTCTGGAATCCTTGGGCGGACCGGCCTGCGCCGGCGGTGTGCCGGAAAAGACCCGGCTGCAAATCCGGCAGGCGGCCCAGGACCGGTTGCTCGCCCTGGGCCGGCAATACCGGGTCCTCCAAATCGACCTGGCCTTACCCCCCATGGCCCCGGCTTACCGGGGGGAGCGCTGCCCCCGGGTCAATCCCCTGTTATCGCTCGGGTACGACAATACCCTGACCCAAACCTATGTGATTGACTTGCGCCGCCCCGAGGAAGAGCTGTGGCAGGGGCTTACCGGCAACTGCCGGAATATGGTCAAACGCGCGGAAAAAGAAGGCGTTACCGTCCGGGAAGCCGATTCCTTGGCGGATTTGGAACGTTACTACCAGATGCACCTGGAGACTTACCGCCGCACCGGTGCGGCGCCCCATCCCTTGGCCTATTTCCAGCAAATCTGGGAAAATTTCGCTTCCCGCGGTTATTCCCATATCTTTCTGGCCGAACACCAGGGCGAGGTGGTGGCGGCGGCCAACGTGGGGGCCTATAAGGGTGCCATGATCTACTGGACCGGGGCCAGCAAGACTAATTTGCCCTCTCCGGGGGTTAACAACCTCCTCCAATGGCACGCCATCAGTTACGCCCGCAGGCATGGATGCGAATGGTATGAAAGCGGCGAGGCCTTCCCCCATCTTAAGGAGGGCAAGCTCAAGGGCCTGAACGATTTCAAAAAGTCCTTCGGCGGCGAGTTCTATCCTTATTACCGGAGCCGCCTGGTCATCCGCAGATACCTGCAACTTCTATACAGCTTCTATCATAGCTGGCGGGGGATAAATGCCTGAACTACGGAAAAGTCTCGTCCCCCGTGGCTGCCCCCCTTCCCTGCCCTCCCGTTGCTTGAATACACATCCGCGGTCAAATAACCGTTTTTCCGTAGGGGCGAACCTTGTGTTCGCCCGGCGTTTAGGGCGAACACAAGGTTCGCCCCTACATTTTCCTCTCTGTATTGTTATTAATCAGTATCAGGCCTTCCCAGGAGGCACTTTTTAATGCCCGCCCTGCTGGTCATCATTCCCGACCGCCTTTCCGACCTGGCTGCCAAGGGGGAAATCACCGCCCGCTATTACAATCCCGGCGACCTCTTCGATGAGGTCCATATCGTCATGACCAACGACGACCGGCCCGACCCCGGTCCCCTGGCCAAGACCGCGGGCCGGGCCAGGCTTTTTCTCCACAATCTGCCTTTGCCGTCCTTTGTGCTCACCCTGGGCTGGCAGCCCCGGCTGATGCAGGATTGGGTCCGGGCCGGAGTGCGCCTGGCCGAGGAGATCCGCCCGGCCATAATCCGGGCCCACGGCAATTACTGGAACGGCTATTTGGCCGCCCAGATCAAGAAGCGCCTGAGTCTGCCTCTGGTGGTGTCGCTGCACATCAATCCGGACGTTGATTTGAGGGGAGGAACACCCTGGTGGCCCGGTTGGAAAAGACGCCTGGCGTTTGAGGCCATGCTTAAGTTTGAAAAGGAAACCCTGAAGACCGCGGATTGGGTTTTACCGGTGTATGAGCCCATCCGCGGGTATGCGGAGCGCCGGGGCGCCAGGCGCATAGAAGTATGCTATAATGTCATCAATCCGGAACATTTGCGCCAAAAGGAGTCTTATGCCCTACACCGGCCCCCCAGGATTATCTCGGTGGGCCGCCAGATTCCGGCAAAAAACCCGGATAATCTGATCCGGGCCGCGGCCCGGCTGCCGGAGGTGGAGTTGATCCTGGTAGGGGACGGGGAAAGCCACGGCCATCTGCGGCAGGTGGCCCGGGACTGCGGCCTCTCTTCCCGGGTGGTTTTTCGGCAAAGTGTTCCCAATGATGAACTATGCGCGGCGCTGCCGGAATTCGACCTTTTTGCCACCCACACGGAATATTGGGAGATCAGCAAGTCGGTATTGGAACCGCTGCTCACCGGGTTGCCGGTGGTCCTCAATCGCCGCCGGGGAGAGCCGGTGCCGGAATTGCAGGGGGATTTTCTGCTGCTGGTGGACAATACCCCGGAAGGATACGGCCAGGCGTTGGAACGCCTCCTCACGAATCATGCTTTCCGGGAAGAATTGGGCCGCCGGGCCTATGCCCACGCCCAGGCGCGCTGGGCTCCGGCCGTGACTGAAGCCAGGTACGTCGAGATTTACCGGAGTTTGCTGTCTTGAGCCCCCAGCATCCTTGTCTTTCAGAGTTTTTTATTCCCTGAGCCGGGAGCGGTAATCCTTGACAAACCCTTGGGCCTCCATCCGATTGGAGAATTTCTTCCGCTGTCCGGCCTGTCACGCCGGGAAAGCAAAGGCCGGGGATGCATCCTGGGAGTGTTTCTCCTGTGGTCGCGCCTATCGGGTGGTGGAAGGGATTCCCTTGCTGGTCTCCTCCTGGGAGACCCATGCCCGGCGTTTGCAGGAACTGGGGGAGGCCAGGCCCGATTGGTATGAGGAACCCCATACCTCCGAAGAAACGGGGCCCTGGCGGCATCATCTACGGAAGCGCCGGCTCTACGTGGAAAGGGTTTTGCGGCGATATTTGGCAGAACGGGGCCGGCCCCGGACCACCACCCTCCTGGACCTGGGCTGCGGCGACGGGCATCACTCCCGTTATCTGCCACCCTTTGCCGACTGGTACTGCGGCAGCGACTACAACCTGAAGCGCCTGCTCCGGACCCGTCAGCATTACCCCGATTCAGCCTGGTTCCTGGCGGATATCCTGGAATATCCGGTGCAGGATGACTTTTTTGAGATTATTTTCTGCAATCACGTCCTGGAGCATATTCCCGATGACCGGCAGGCATTGCAGACCATGTACCGGGTTCTGCAGCCCCGGGGGCTGCTGGTGCTGGGGGTGCCCAACGAAGGCGCATCTTGGTGGCAACTGGCTTACAAGCTGCAACCCCGAACCCTGCGGGAATCGGATCACGTCCATTTTTACACCGCGGAGAAGATAGGGGACCGGGTAGTTTCCCAGGGATTCCAAATCCTGGAAATCGAGTATCTGGGATGGGGACTCCCTCACTGGTCCCTGGACACCCGGGTGCGGCAATTTAAAATGATGGATGATATGCTGGAAAGGGTGGGAAGGCATTTGTTCCCCCGGCAGGCTTCGTCAATGTATATCTTGGCCGTCAAACCTTGAAAAGAAATGACCTTGTCAGATCAAGACAACCCCAACCGGGGCATCTACAACACCAAGTATTCCGGCCGGGAAATGTCCCTGGACGGGGCCAGGATGCCCTATGATAATGAAATGATCAATCTCCGGCTGGAGCTTTTACGGCGCTACGGCCATGATAAAATAACGCTGGATTTGTGCTGCGGCACCGGCTCTTATTTGCGCCGCGCATGGGGACGGTTCCCCCGGGCTGTGGGCCTTGACTTCAGCAGGAAAATGCTGCAGGTCTTTACGGAAGAATTGGGAGGGGACATACCGGATAATTTACTCCTGCTGGAGGGGGACGCCCGCCGGATAGCCTTGCGATCCGGGTCCATGGACTTTGTTTTCTCTTTCACTTCCCTTTACCACGTTCCCCAGGTATCCCTGGCGGTGGCGGAAATCGGCCGCATCCTCAAAGCCGGAGGCCTCGCCGTTTTGGAAATGGGGAACCGATGGAGTCTGAACACCCTGGTTTCGGCAAGGGCCCACCGCCGCCAGGGATTCGCCAAACCCTTCCACGTCTCCTGCCCGGCCATGTTCGGAATGATCAGGAATGCGGGCCTAACTATCAGGGAGCACCGCTGCTTCCACCTTTTACCCATGTGGGGCGGCGGCCCCGTCTGGCTCCGGCCTCTGACCGACTGGCGCTGGAAATGGATTATGGGGATAAAAATCGGCGGCCGCCTGCTGGATGAGTGGCTTAGCAGCAGTTGGCCCTGGCGATATCTGGCCTTCCGCCACCTCTTTGTCTGCCAAAAAATAGGAAAGAGCGAAGAAGAAACTGATGACGACCGACAGAAATAACCACACCAGGTGGCACCGGGCCTTGGTAAGCCGCAGCGACAGGGAAAAATTAAACAGGCACCGGAGCCTGGTCCTGTGGTTCACCGGGTTATCCGGGTCCGGCAAATCTACCATTGCTCATGCAGTGGAACTGGAATTGCATCGCCGGGGCCACCGGACCTTCGTCTTTGACGGCGACAACGTCCGCCATGGTCTGTGCAGGGATCTGGGTTTTTCCCGGGAAGACCGGGCTGAAAACCTGCGCCGGATCATGGAAATGATGAAACTTTTTCTGGACGCGGGAATCATTGCCCTGACCGCCTTTATTTCTCCCTACCGAACCGATCGTCACCAGGTACGGGAATTTTTCCGGGGGGATTTTTGGGAAATCTATTGCCGTTGCCCCCTGGAGGTCTGCGAACAGCGGGATGTGAAAGGTCTCTATATACGGGCGCGTGCCGGCGAAATTGCCAATTATACTGGGATCTCATCTCCTTATGAGGAACCCGGGAATCCTGATCTCATTCTGGATACTCACCTCCGGACGGTCGAGGAATGCACGCACCAGGTCCTGGATCTGCTCAAAAACATACTTGTCGCTGACGATCATCAGCATCAATTGCGAGAGAGGATCGCCGGATCCTAAAGCTGTCATATGCAATTTCTTTCTTTAATAAAAAGAAAAATCCATGGAGGCCTGATTCGGTTAAACGGCCCCCGGACCACCGGCGTGTACTTTATCTCTTATCCCAAAACGGGGAACGCCTGGTCGCGTTTTTTACTGGGGAAGTATCTGCAGATCAAATGCCATTTAACCATTATGCCGCTTTTCGAATCTCATGATTTCCTGGGAAGATGCGAAAGATATTGTCTGGGCCCCGGTATGCAATTCACCCATTCCCCCCTGGTGTGGACCGGTCAGGGTGCGGAGGATCTGCATTTTCACAATGTTGTTAAACCTTTTTCAGCAAAAAAGGTGGTTTTGCTGATAAGAAACCCATTGGATACCATGGTCTCACATTGGTTTGACGAGAAATATCGACAAAAAGACCGCTATCATATTGGAAATTTGACGGATTTTATGGAAAATCCTGATTTTAGCCTTAACAAATTTTGCCGGTTTTATAAAGTATGGTACGAATCATTTCATAAAGTCAGGGGCTTTCATCTCCTGAGTTACGAAGCCCTGAAGGAGGATACGTCCGGCCAGTTTCAGGACCTGCTGCGGTTTTTGGAAATCGAGATCGATCAAGCCGTCCTGGAAACCGCAGTAACAGAAAGCAGCTTTGAAAAGATGCAGGGTTTGGAAAAATCGGGACAAGGTCCGAAGTATCGTAGTTCAGGTTTGGATCTGTTCGGCACCGGTGACCGGCAAAACATCGATTCTTACCATGTAAGAAGGGGTAAGGTGGGAGGATACGTTGATTATCTTACTCACCGGGAGATAGAGCACTGCCTTTCCCAAATTGCTCAAACCGATATTGCCTGGTTTTCCCGGTATCTTAAAGCTGCTTCCGTCAAATCATCGATGCCCCTCCTTTAGGAGATAGAGCACTCCGGTTAACCCCCATGCACAAATTAAGGTTTCTGCTCTACAGCCTCCAGGGAAACTCATGCCGGTTTCTGCAACCATGGTGGACTGCTTGCGAATGGGGGCAAATTGCCGGATATTTTGCGGGACGGAACCTGGCCCAGTCGGCCGCAACCTTGGAACAATGCGTCTGCCGGCTGACTCACAGTAAATATGCCCTGGGCCTGAACCTGGGACGGAGCGCCATCCAGGTGGCCCTGGAAGCCTTTGACTTCCCCCCGGGCAGCGAAGTCATCCTCCCTTCCTTCTCCTGCGCGGGGGTGATCATGCCCGTGCTCCAGGCCGGTCTGGAACCGGTCCTGGCGGACGTGGACCGGGATTTCAACCTGAGCGCCGCGGGTGTGGCCGCGGCTCTCGGCCCCAAGACCCGGGCCGTGGTCCTGGCCCACCTCTCCGGTAAGTTTGCCCGGGATACCGGGGAAATTTTAAGTTTGGCCAAAAGTCGCCGTCTCCGGGTCATCGAGGACGCCTGCCAGGCCTTCGGATTGCAAAAAGACGGTAAATGGGCGGGCACTTTCGGCGACGTGGGGATTTTCAGCTTCGGTCTGGGCAAGAACCTCTTCGGGCCCGGCGGCGGCATGCTTATCACCGGCGATGACGCGGTTATCTCTTCCGCCCGGAGACGGGCCCTGCCCCCGGAAGACCCCTGGGGCGTGAGGCTGCGGGTGGCCAAATTCGCAATCCGCTACGGTTTCCCCCCGGCCGCGGTGTGGGGCCGCGGGGTGGCCAAATTAAAAGAATTGTGCCGCCCTTCCCCGGAGGCCACCCTGCAAAGCTTTGCTTACCCGGTGCGCCTTCTGAGCGATATTGACGCGGCTCTAGCTCTTTGCCAGGTGGAGCGCCACCAGGAGATCATCCGCCGGCGGCAGGCGAACGCCCGGGCGCTGCTGGCCTCCGGCGCCCTGGAGGGAACCGGACTGGATTTGCCCGATCCCGGTGATCACATCTTCACCAAGTTCCTTCTGTCCACCACCGGGAACCATCAGGCCGCGCTCTCTTTGCAAGAGCTGCTCCAGAGCCACGGCATTGAAACCGAACCTTCCTATGTGCCCTTGCACCTGCGGCCGGCGTTTGCCCGGTTCCGGCGCAACGCTTTACCGGAAACGGAACGGCGCTGGTCCGGGGCCTTTTCCCTGCCCGTCCATCCCCGGCTGGGCCCCAACGAGATGGACCGGATCATCAGCGTGCTGCAACGGTTCACCGGGAAGAGACGATAATGGGGGCAAAGGGACTAAATTCGGCGCAGAACAACCTTCCCACACCCCTCTCTTGGTGAATTTTGCAAAAGGCCGGAGCTTATGCTATATATAAAAAATCATGACTGAAATCCCCGTTCCTGGTAGTTTATCCCCGGGCCTCAGCCGCACTCCCCTCACCATCACCGCCGACCGCAGTTGGGCCCGCCTGGACCTCCGGGAACTGTGGGAGTACCGGGAACTCCTGTTTTTTTTGGCTATGCGGGATATTAAGGTCCGCTACAAACAGACGGTCTTCGGAGTTGCCTGGGCCATAATCCAGCCTTTCTTCACCATGCTGGTCTTCAGCCTCTTCTTCGGGCGCCTGGCCAAGATACCCTCCGACGGCGTGCCCTATCCCCTGTTCAGTTATGCGGCCTTGGTGCCTTGGTCCTTTTTTGCCAATGCGGTTTCCCAATCCGCGGACAGCCTGGTGGGCAGTGCCAACTTGATCTCCAAGGTCTATTTTCCCCGCATTATTGTTCCCCTGGCGGTAATGATCTCCTGCGCGGTGGACTTTGCCGTGGCCTTCAGCCTGATGGTGGGCATGATGGTCTATTTCCAGGTTCTTCCCACCCTGCACATTATATGGCTGCCCGGGTTGCTGCTCCTGGCCCTCATCACCGCGTTGGGAGCGGGGTTGTGGCTGTCCGCCCTGAACGTCCAGTTTCGGGATGTGCGTTATGTCCTCCCGTTTTTGATGCAATTTTGGCTGTTTGTCACCCCCGTGGTCTATCCCAGCAGCTTGTTGCCCGAACCCTGGCGCACGCTTTACGGCATTAACCCCATGGCCGGCGTGGTGGAGGGATTCCGCTGGGCCCTGTTGGGCACCGCCACCGCCCCGGGATTGATCATCGCCTTTTCCGCTTTTTTTGCCCTGTTCTTTCTGGCCGGCGGCATTTGGTATTTTCACCGCATGGAAAGGGTCTTTGCCGATATCATCTGATGAACGGCCACTCATGAGTTCACTGGCTATCAGCGTGGAAAACCTGGGAAAGCAATATCGCCTGGGGGGAAATGCCGGGTACAGCACCATCCGGGAAACCCTCAGGGATGCTTTGCTGACGCCGGCCTACCGGTTGCAGGCTCTGCTCCGGGGACAGGGCGCCATCGAGCGGTCCGACACCATCTGGGCTCTGAAGAACGTCTCCTTTACCGTCCAACATGGGGAAGTGGTGGGGATCATCGGCCGTAACGGCGCGGGCAAAAGCACCCTGCTGAAAATCCTTTCCCGGGTCACTCACCCCACTGAAGGGAGGGCCAGATTATTCGGCCGGGTGGGCTCATTGCTGGAAGTGGGGGTGGGCTTCCACCCGGAATTAACCGGGAGGGAAAACGTCTTTCTCAGTGGCGCCATCATGGGCATGAAAAAGCAGGAAATTGACCGCAAGTTTGACCAAATCGTGGCCTTTGCCGGGGTGGAGGAGTTTATCGACACCCCGGTCAAACGTTTTTCCAGCGGCATGTATGCCCGGCTGGCCTTCTCCGTGGCCGCCCACATGGAACCGGAGATCCTGGTGGTGGACGAAGTGTTGGCCATCGGCGACCTGGCCTTTCAGGAGAAGTGCCTGGGCAAGATGTCCGATGTGGCCCAGGAAGGCAGAACCGTACTGTTTGTCAGCCACAATATGTCGGCCATTTCCATGCTCTGTCCCACCGCCATCCTCCTGGAAGAGGGCCGGATCAATTTCCACGGCCCCAGCGCCGATACCATTGCCCGGTATGTAAACCTGATGCGCTCCGGCGTTGATTCCCAGTTCGACCGCCGCGCGGATCGGACCGGCAACGGCCTGCTGAGAATTACGCGGTTATACCTGGAGGATTCCGAGGGAAGGGTCATTGATACCGTGCCGTGCGGCTCCGGAGTGCGGTTCGTCCTGGAGTATGCCGCGGCCGACTCTGCCGCCTCTTTGGGGGACGTGGGGATACAGTTGATGGTGGCCAGCGGCGCCACCCGCCTCTTTTCTTTGGTAAACGAAATTTCCGGCGATCTCTTTCAGAATGTGCCGGCCCGGGGCAGGTTTGTCTGTGCCGTGGACCGTTTACCCCTCATGCCCGGCAATTATGATCTGCACTTCGTGTGCCTGGTGGGGCGGCAATTGGCGGATAAGCTGAGGTTTGCCTGGCCTTTGCTGGTTGCTGACGGCGATTTTTTCGGCCACGGCAGGTTGTCTAATAATCGGGAAAAACATGGCAGCCTATTGGTGTCGCATTCCTGGTCCCTGGATACAGACCGGAAAATCTGACCCAGCCCGTTGTATTTGTTTCTTTTAGAAAATAAAATGGTATAAACTTCCGAGTTTCGCCAATTCCCGGCCGGTGTTCGGAAAACCGGCCCCCGGACCGGATCGGGGGGAGAAGCCTTTAGATGGCCCCACTCATTGTTGATGGCAGGGTAATAGACCGGCAAGGAACCTGTTATGTCATTGCCGAAGTCGGCCATAATCATCAGGGGAGCCTGGAAACGGCCAAAAAGCTCTTCCTGGCGGCCAAGGAGTGCGGCGTCGACGCGGTGAAGCTCCAGAAGCGCAACAACCGGCTGCTATTTACCCAAGCCGTTTTTAATCAGCCATACGATCACGAAAACAGTTTCGGGAGCACCTACGGGGAGCACCGGGAAGCCCTGGAGTTCGGCGAAGGCGAATACCGGGAGCTGCAGCAATATTCCCGAGAGTTGAGAATCACCATGTTCGCCACCGCCTTTGACTTCAGCAGCGTGGATTTCCTGGCCAAATTGGACGTGCCTGCGTTCAAGATCGCGTCCGGTGAGCTGAAAAATACCCCCCTGTTGAAATATGTGGCCCGGGTGGGCAAGCCCATGTTCGTCAGCACCGGCGGCGGCGATATGGAGGATGTGCAGCGGGCATATGACGCCATCATGCCCCTTAACCCCCAGCTTTGTTTCATGCAGTGCACCGCCAGTTATCCGTCCGATCCCGAAGATATGAATCTGCGGGTCATCACCACCTTCCTGGAACGGTTCCCCGACCTGGTCATCGGCCTGTCCGACCACCAGAGCGGCATCGCCATGTCGTTGGCGGCCTACGTCCTGGGCGCCCGGGTGATCGAAAAGCATTTCACTCTGAACCGGGCCATGAAGGGTACGGACCACGCCTTTTCCCTGGAACCGGTGGGCCTGCGCAAACTGGTCCGGGACCTGCGCCGGACCCTGGCGGCCATGGGAGATGGCATCAAAAGGCCCCTGGCCAAGGAACCCAAGCCCCTATTCAAGATGGGTAAAAAACTGGTGGCGGCCCGGGACCTGCCCGGGGGGACTGTGCTTGCCGCAACGGATGTGGCCATCAAGTCCCCCAATGACGGGCTGCCGCCTTACGAACTGGACCGGGTTCTGGGAAAGACCCTGGCTCGGGATCTTCGGGAGGATGACAATATCGCGTTGGCGGATCTTCGGTAAGCCCGGGGATTTTGCAACGGTTTTTTCCGTATCAATCAAGCCTGTTACTATTTTCCTCATGACCAGTGATATCTTCAGCATTAGCGAGCGGGTGGTGGTCATCACCGGGGGGTTGGGACAACTCGGGCGGCAGTTTTCCCGGGCTCTGGCGGCCCGGGGAGCCAGGATCGCCGTTTTCGACGTGGCCGCTGAAGCGCTGGGGGCAGGGGAAGGGCTGGGAGAGGAGTTTTCCCCCAGGAATCTGCTTATCTGTCCGGTGGACGTGACCCGCCGGAGTTCCATCGAGGCGGGCCTGGCCCGGGTGCTTGAAGTCTGGGGGCCGCCCTACGCCTTGATCAACAATGCCGCCCTGGATTCGCCCCCCAATGCTCCCTCGGAGGAAAACGGCCCCTTCGAGACCCAACCCGGGGAGTCCTTCGACCGGGTGTTGGAGGTCAACACCAAGGGCGTCATCCTCTGCTGCCAGGTGGTGGGGAGCCGCATGGCCCAGGCGGGCCGCGGCTCCATCATCAATATTGCCTCTATTTACGGGCTGGTTTCCCCGGATCAGCGCATTTACGAATACCGCCGCAGCTCCGGGGCCCAGTTTTTCAAGCCCGCGGCCTATTCCGTGTCCAAGTCGGCCCTGCTTAATCTTACTCGCTACCTGGCCACCTACTGGGCCGCCAAGAACATCCGGGTCAATACTCTCACTCTGGGGGGAGTCTTCAACCATCAGGACCCGAGATTCCTTGAGGGCTACTGCCGGCGGGTGCCCCTGGGCCGGATGGCCCGGGAAGACGAATACAACGGCGCCGTCATCTTCCTGATTTCCGATGCTTCGTCCTATATGACGGGCGCCAACATGATCCTCGACGGCGGCTGGACCGCGTGGTGAAGCAAGGCCTGGTAAAATGGAACAGAAACCTTTCCCCGAGGAAATCCCCAACTGGATCGCAGGTCAGGAATCCTTAGCGGCTTTGGGGGAGACCTTTGTCAAAGTCAATCCCGCGGATGGCAAACCCCTCTGCCGGGCCGCCCGTTCCCGGGCAGGCGAGGTCCGCAGGGCCGTAGACGCGGCCAAACAGGCCCAACCTGCCTGGGCCGACCTGCCCCCGGTAAAACGGGGGGAAATCCTCTACGACGTCGCCGCCGCCCTCAAGGCCGGACGCCGGGAAGTGGCCCGGGTGGTTCATCTGGAGACCGGAAAGTCCTTCCGGGAAGCCCTGGGGGAAACCGACGGGGCCGCGGCCCTGGGGTTCTTCATGGCCGGCGAGGGTCAACGTCTCTACGGCCGCACCACCACCAGCGGGGTGGCCCACAAATACGCCATGACCGTCCGGCAGCCCGCGGGAGTGGCGGGACTCATCATCGCCGCCAACACTCCCATTGCCAACGTTGCCTGGAAAGTCTTCCCGGCCTTGATTTGCGGCAACGCCGCGGTCCTGAAAGCCGCGGAGGACACCCCGGCCACCGCCTGGATTTTCGGCAAAATCGCCCACGAAGCCGGACTACCCCCCGGAGCCCTCAACATTGTCCAGGGCTTTGGAGAAGAAGCGGGCGAGCCTCTGGTTGTGGACCCGGACGTCCAGGTAATCAGCTTCACCGGCTCCACCGCAGTGGGGCGCCGGATCGCCGCCATCGGGGCCCGGCGGCTGGCTAAAGTCTCCCTGGAATTGGGGGGGAAAAACCCCCTGGTGGTCTGCGACGACGCCGACCTGGAGAACGCGGCCCGCTGGGTTTTACTCTCTGCCTTCAGCAACGCCGGGCAGCGTTGCGCCGCGGCCTCCAGGATCATTATCTTTGCCTCGATTTATGAGCGGTTCCGGGACCTGCTGGTGGAACGCACTGAACGGCTCAAGGTGGGGCCCGGGGATGATGACGATTTCGGCCCGGTGATCAATGCCGAACAGCTCCGCAACATGCTTCAGGCTCTGGACCTGGCCCGGGAGCAGGGCGCAACCGTGCTCACCGGGGGGAGCCGCCTCACGGATCCGGAACACCGGGACGGCTTTTACCTGGCCCCCACCCTCCTGGAAAACGCGGCGCCGGATGACGAGATTTCCGTCCGGGAGCTATTCGGTCCCATCGCCTGTCTCTACCGGGTTGAGGATTTCGACGCGGCCCTGGCCCTGGCCAACCACTCCCCCTACGGGCTGACCGCCTGCATTCATACCCGCAGCTTACACCGCGCGGTGCAGTTCAGCCAGAAAGTCCAGGCGGGGGTGGCGGTGGTCAACGCCGGCACCTACGGCAGCGAACCACACATGCCCTTCGGGGGGGTGAAAGACTCCGGCAACGGCACCCGGGAACCCGGCACCGAAGCTCTGGACGTCTACTCGGAACTGAAGGATATCTATATAAATATCGACCCTGCCGAGCTTTAGTCGCATGGACGCCTCCCAGCCCCCCACCGTCATCGCCCTCATCCCCGCCCGTTCCGGCTCCAAACGGGTGCCGGATAAAAATATCCTCCCCCTGGGGGGGCACCCGATTCTGGCCTACTCGGTTCAGGCAGCCAAGCAAAGCGGCATTTTTTCCGCGGTGCTGGTCTCCACCGATTCTTCCCTGTATGGAGAGATAGCCCGCCATTACGGAGCGGAGGTCCCCTTTCTGCGCCCTCCGGAGCTGGCCGGGGACCTCTCCCCGGATATCGACTGGGTGGAATACACCCTGGCGCGGCTGCGGGACGAGGGCCGGACCTTTGACTGTTTCAGCATCCTGCGCCCCACCAGCCCCTTCCGCCTGCCGGAGACCATCAGCCGGGCCTGGCGGGAGTTTTTGGCCGCGGACGCGGACTCTCTCCGGGCCGTGGAAAAATGCCGGCAACACCCGGGCAAGATGTGGGTGGTGCGGGGTAAGCGGATGCTTCCCTTACTGCCCCTGGGGCCGGCGGAGCAACCCTGGCACAGCAGCCAGTACCAGGCTCTGCCCGAGGTCTATGTGCAGAACGCCAGCCTGGAAATCGCCTGGACCCGGGTCGTTTTCGACGGCCGCACCATTGCCGGCGAGGTGTTGGCCCCTTTCTTCACCACGGGCTACGAGGGGCTGGATATCAACGACCGGCGGGATTGGCGGCTGGCCGCGGAACTGGCGGCCCTGGGCGAGGCGAATCTGACGCCGATACCTCAAGAGCCTTTTGACAACCGCCGGATTCCTCCGGCAGTCGGGCCTGCCGCCGACTGCCCCCGGGATTGATCTGCCAGCGGGGGACTTCATGGATCTGCGTCAACTACTTCCCGAACCGGCCATCACCTTTTTAAGGAAAATAAAGAACCTCTCCCCAAACCCCCGGAAAGCCGCGGCGGACCTGGCGGAGCGGCTGCTGGGCAAAATGGGGCTGGCGGTCTTCGCGTACCGGCCGGATTATCATTATTGTCCGCAATTGTACGGGACCAACCATCATAAATTATTGGATATCAGAGACCAGGAGGTTTTCGGGAAGCTGGCCCGGGAGGTCATCGGCCACGGCAAAACCTTGCTCTCCTACGACCGGCTCTATTACCTGTATCAGGCCGTTTGCCATGTAAGCCGCACGAATCCCGGCGCCCATCTGGCGGAAGTCGGCGTCTATAAGGGGGGAGGAACCTATTTCATCGCCGCGGCGGTCGATAAATTGTTCGGGGAAAAACCCCTGATCCATTCTTTTGACACTTTCACCGGCCACCCCCCGGACATCGACTCCGAACTGGACGGCAGGCACACCCCCGGGCTTTTTGCCGATACCTCGTTTGCGGAAGTGAGGCAATATCTTTCCGGCTTTGACAACGTCCATCTGTACCAGGGACGCTTTCAGGATCGCTGCCACGAAGTCTCGGGCCGGAGGTTCGGCTTCCTCCACCTGGATCTGGATATCTTTTCCGCCACCCGGGACTGTCTGGATTTTTTCCGGGAGTTGCTGGACCCCGGGGGCATAATCATCGTGGATGACTATGGATTCACCACCTGCAAAGGAAGCAAGGCGGCAGTGGATAATTTCACCAAGGAAAGAACCGATTTCCTTAAGGTGCACCTGGAAACCGGCCAATGCCTGCTGGTCCGGATAAGTTGACTTCGAGGAACCCGGTGTCACGGCGGCAAAAGCTCGGCTCCTGTTATCGCACCCTGGCGATAATATTTCTGAACCTGGTTCTCATTTTTTTCGGCCTTAATCTTGCGTGCGCTCTTTATTTTGAGATTGAAGCCAGCTACGGCCGGCGTGCGCCCCTCAACCCGGTGGCGGAGAAATACGGCATCTCGGTGGCCCCGGTTTACCCGGGAATGAACGAGGCGGAAGTAATCGCCCTGATGAACGAATGCTGGCCCGCCTACCAGGAATTCGAACCTTTCATGCAGATAAAGGAGGAGCCTCGAACCGGCAGGTATGTCAATGTGGATCCCCGGGGCTTCAGAATCACCCAAAACCAGGGGCCCTGGCCTCCGGCTGCCGATAGGATCAATGTTTTTTTATTGGGCGGCTCCACCACCTTTGGCCGGGGGGTGGCCGACCACCAAACCATCGCCTCGTATTTGCAGGAAATTCTCAACCGCCGGGACCCGGGAAAAGAATATAAAGTCTATAATTTCGGCCGGGGCAGTTATTACTCGACCCCGGAACGCCTCCTCCTGCAGCACCTGCTGATCACGGGTTTCATCCCCGATCTGGCAATTTTTATCGATGGATACAACGATTTTTATCATGCGGAGGAAGAGCCCTACTACGTCAGGCAACTTTCAGCCCTGATGAAAAATGCGAATGAGGACAGCAAGAGGGAAATGATCCTGGAAAAACAAGGAGGGAATCTTTTAAAATGGGGGAGATTAAGGATTTTCCTGGAATCCCTGCCCCTGGCCCGGGCCGCCGTTCGCCTCCAAAACCGGCTTATGCCCTCCGGCCCGGATTCGGAAGCGGGTCAAATCTCTCAAAACGCCGGTCAAGCGAATTATCGCGATGAAGCGATCATCTCCAGGGTAATTGACAGGTATCTGCAAAATAAGAAAATGATCGAGGCCGTATGCGCCCTTTATGATGTGACTCCGATTTTTGTCTGGCAACCGGTGCCGAATTACAAATATGATTTGAAATACCATGTATTTGCCCATAGCAAGAGCCGGTTTAATTTTGAACATTATGATAGATACGGTTATCCCGCCATGGCCCGGCTGGCGGGAGACGGAGGATTGGGCAGGAATTTCCTGTGGTGCGCCGACATCCAGGAAGGGGAAACTGCCGGCCTATATGTGGACCGGTGCCATTATACCGCGGGGATGTCTGAGAAACTGGCCGGCGCCATCTATCAAATGCTCTCGGCACGCGGTTTTCTAAATATAAGAATCAACAGGAAAAAATAACAACTATTGCCGGAGTGTCCACCGCCGATGGTGCAAATAAAACTGATTCCCCGGAGCGAGTTTCAGCGGGTCCTCCGGACTCCCGCGGACCGCAGCGCGCAACTGCCCCTGTTGGCGGACATGTGCCGGGCCAACACCCTGGCCACGGTCAAGCGGGCCGGTTCCGGGCATCTGGGCTCCAGCTTCAGTTCCCTGGACCTGGTCACCCTTCTCTATTTTTCCGAAATGAACGTGGCCGACCTGGGCGTCGACCACCCGGACCGGGACATCTACTTTTCGTCCAAGGGCCACGACGTGCCGGGGCACTATTCGGTCCTCTTCGCCCTGGGGATTCTCGCCAAAGATCAATTCGTGAACCTGCGGCGGCTTGGGGGGACCCACGGCCATCCGGATGTCGGCATTCCGGGGATCGAAGCCAACTCCGGTTCCCTGGGCATGGGAATTTCCAAGGCCAAGGGGATGGCTTGGGCCAAGCGGCTCCAGGGGCAGGGCGGGCGGATCTGGGTGATGACCGGCGATGGGGAGCTCCAGGAAGGCCAGATCTACGAGGCCCTGCAATCCGCGGTGCACCAGGGGATAACCAATCTGCACGTTATCGTTGATCACAACAAGGTCCAGTCCGACAAGCCGGTCCGGGAGATCTCGGACCCCGGGGACCTGGAAGCCAAGTTCCGGGCCTTCGGCTGGCACGTGGTCCGGGCCGATGGCCATGATTTCCGGGAGTTGGCCGCAGTCTTCCGGGAATTCAAAGCCGTTGCCGATAAGCCCAAGGTTCTCATCGCCGACACCATCAAGGGCCGGGGAGTTTCCTTCATGGAACACCCCGCAGCCTTGAGCGCGGGAGGAGGACTGTACCGGTGGCACGCGGGCGCGCCGGACGACCGGTCCTTCAGAGCCGGCTACGAAGAAATCATTTCCCGGGTTCAACATCGTTTAGCTGACCTGGGCCTCGCCCCCCTGGAGCTGGAAGAACTTCCCCCGGAGGCCAAGGAACCCGGCGGCGTCAGCAGTGAATACGTGGCCAACGCCTTCGGGGAGTCCCTGGTGGAAATGGCCGGGCAACGCCCCGACCTGGTGGTCCTGGACGCGGACCTGGCTGCGGATTGCCGGCTCCGGGCCTTCGAGGACCGATACGGGGACCGGTTCATCGAAAACGGCATCGCCGAGCAGGATATGGTTTCCGCGGCCGGGGGGCTGGCCCGCCAGGGTTTGCTGCCGGTGGTCAACACCTTCGGAGCCTTTCTCGCGGCCCGGGCCAATGAGCAGATTTACAACAATGCCTGCGAGAGCACAAAAATTATCTACGTCTGCCATTACTCCGGACTGATCCCCGCAGGCCCCGGGGCTTCCCACCAGTCGATCCGGGATATCTCTCTTTTCGGAGCCCTGCCCAACTTTCAAATCCTGCAGCCCGCCAATGCCGCGGAAACCCGGATGGCCGTCCGCTATTGCGTCGCCGAGGCCCCGGAAAACTGCGTGCTCCGCCTGATCATCGGCCCTTCCCCCCGGCTCATAACCTTGCCTCCGGATTATCGCCTGTCTTACGGGAAGGGGGTGTCGTTGACGGCCGGCGGGGACGCGGTGTTTTTCGCCTACGGCCCGGTGATGCTCCACGAAGCCCTCCTGGCCTCGGAAATTTTAAGGGACCGGGGATTCGGCCTGCAGGTGGTCAACATGCCTTGGCTGAACCGGGTGGACGGGCAGTGGCTGACGGCAATTGTCGACCCGGTCCCAAACATCTTCGTCCTGGAAGACCACGCGCCGGTGGGCGGTTTGGGGGATTGCCTGCTGAACTGCCTGATCCGGCTGAACCTGCCGGGAAAGCGCAGATTTGAGAAGTTTGCCGTGGAAGGCTACCCGGCTTGCGGCACCCCGGCCCAGGCCCTGAGGTTTCACCGGTTGGACGGGGCATCTCTGGCGGAAAGAATTTTGGGCTGATCGTCGAGGCTCTTTTTGAAACAGATTACCGGGTGGTTTAAGAAAGTTATCGGGCCGGCGGCAGCCATTCTTCTGACAGCAGGCTTGCTCTGCGAAATAGTTTTACGGATTTCGGGTATTTCCTACCTGCCTTTTTATCAGTACGATGAATGCTGCGGCTACTCCCTGAGGCCCGGATACGAAGGCTGGTTCCGAGATGAGGGAGAATCCTATCTCCGCATTACCAAAGATGGGTTGCGGGATCGGGAACGACTGATTGAAAAACCTGAAAATACTCTTAGAATTGCCGTACTTGGAGATTCCTGCGTAGAGGCCGTGCAGGTTCCCTTGGAGCAAACTTTCTGCCAGGTAATGGAAAAGGAATTGGCTGCATCAGGCGCCAAAAAGATAGAAGTCATCAATTTCGGGGTGGGGGGATATGGTACCAGCAATGAACTTCTTCTCTTGAAATTCAAGGGGTGGCGGTACTCTCCCGATATTGTGGTTCTTTGTGTGACGACAGCCAACGATCTCCTGGACAATATCGGCCGTTACCATCAATATCAGGAAATTCTTAATTATTATCAAGGAAGTAACGATTATTTTGATATAAAATATATCAAATATAACCTCAAGGTTACAGCACTTAAAATAAGAGAGTTTTTTTTGTGTCATTTGCGCCTGGTGCAGGCATTTGTCAAGATCAAGAATGAGATTGAAAAGCGGGTCTTACTGGCATATCATCAAGATAAGATGCTGCATCCATTACTGGAAGAAGCAGGCATAAAAAACGAAATTTATCAAGAGCCGGCAACAAATTTTTGGCAGGAAGCCTGGTCCGTTACTGAAAAATTAATATTGGAAATGAGAGATGAAGTGCACCGGCGGGGGGTTGAATTCCTGGTAGTAACCATGGTCAACTCTCCCCAATGCTATCCGGATGCGGGCATTCGCCAGGATTTCTTGAAATTGCTGAATATCACCGATTTATTTTATCCTGATTACCGTATCAGGAAATTGGGAGAGCGGGAGGGTTTTGAAGTCTTGAATCTGGCCCCGTTGTTTCAAGAATATGCAGATAAGCACCAGGTCTTCTTGACCGGCTTCAAGAACAGCCGCTTGCCCGGCCGAGGACACTGGAACGCCGAAGGGCACCGGTTGGCAGGAAAAATCCTGGCCCGGAAGTTTCGCCAAAAAATGGAACAAGACGGCCGTGGCCTCAATTAAGCCTGGCTGATAGGTTATAATTCCCGGGCCGGCACGTCCCGCCGCAATTCCTGGCTGACCGTAGTCCGGCAATTGTTATCCAGGAAGCGGGATGTCCCGCATCGGCCATAAGCGGCCGAGGGAGGATGGGACACCACGGTTTCATGGACTCGGGGCTCCCAATACCTTGCCGTTGCCTGATCACGGCCGGCAGTTCTGATCATTTTTGTAAGAGGCTTGCATGAAAACCGTGTTGATCATGTCCCGGCTCCGATTGGCGCCCATGTTCAAGGCCATGGCGGCTGAACTGGCCAGGGACCATCGCGTTATCGTAGCCATCAACATATTGTTGCCCAATCAGGAAACCCACCTCTGGCAGGACTTTAAAGAAGGAACGGTCATCGATTTTTATGCCCGGATGCAGGAGGCCATGGGCAGCCCCGAGAGATGGTCGGTCCCGTTTATCAACCGGATCGAAGAGGAGACCGGCGTTACCCTGTACAAGTCCACCAGCAACTTTCAGCTTTACCGGAGGTTATTCAAGTCTTATACGGGACATTGGCCCTGGGAATCCTTTTATGCCGTCGAAAAAGAGGTCATCCGGGAATATGTGGGTTCTTATCTGGTCTTAACGGACATCTTCGAGAAATTCGCCCCGGATGTCATTTTTTATGAGACCGTGGATTTGATCTCCACCTTTATGGCCTTGGCCCTGGCCTATAACCGGGGAAAATTCTCCCTGGGGTTCAATATCGCGTCCGCGTTCGAGAAGATAAAAATCTTTCTGCCTTACGGGACTTACCGCCGCAACATCATCCTGGAAAAGCTTTTCCGGGATCCGGACCTGATCGGCGAGGAAGCCCGGCAAATGGCCCGGGAACTGATCTCCCGCCTTAACCAGGAAAAGGTGGCCAATCCCTGGTATGTCCAGGTTTATAACAAGGCCGTGAAAAAGCCTCTCTACCGCAACCCCCGGTTGATGCTCCAAAAGTTCCGGAACCGGGCCACCCGGCCCCATCCCCTGAGGTATCTAAGAACCCTGAAGAACCACGTCTGGCTGGAGGCCCACTCCCGCAAAGGCATTCCCGGAGAACCTTATATCGCCTTTTTTCTTCAACATCAGCCGGAAGCCTCCCTCTGCTCCTGCGCTCCCAGGTGGATCGATCAGGATCGGATCATCGAACAGCTTGCCATTAACGCCCCTTATGGACTGAAGATCGTCATCAAAGAAAATCCCCGCACCTTTGGGTCCAGGGGAAAATATTATTTCGGGCCGCTATTGGAAATCCCCAACATACACATGTGCCATCCCGCGGTCAGCACCTTCGAGGTCATCCAAAGAGCGGAGGCCATCCTGGCCATTACCGGTTCCACGGGTTTGGAAGGGATTATCATGGGAAAACGGGTGGCGGTTTTGGGTCATCCCTATTATTCCATCTATCCGGGGGTAAAAAAGCTGCATTACCCCGAAGAGATTTTCGCAGCTTTGAGGGATGACTCCTGGCAACCCCGGAACCTGGCGCAGGAGCGGGAAACTTTCACCGCCGCCCACCTTGACTCCCTGAACGATTTCGGTCCGGTGCCCCCGGGGCAGGTCTGGCCTCTTCCCCAGGTGGGGGGTCCCCAACTGGCCCAGGCTTTGCGCAGAACCTTGGCCGTTATCGAGACCCATAACTTGAAACCCGCGGATTTCGATCCTGGGATAAGGATTGAGAGTCCAAAAGAGACGCGGTATGCTGTGGCCCAATAATGGGCTGATTTCAAGCGGAGGGCACGGCGCGCTCACCTTTGGAGCAACTGATTCCGATTGATCACGTCCTCCATGGCGATGAAGATTAAAAAAGCCCTGGCCGACCCGGTATGGCTCGCCTACCGGCTCTGGGCCCGCCTGCACCCCGGCGGCCTCTGGCGGCGCTATGCCTCTTTGGCCCGGGCCGCGGGTCTTAAGCGCCTTTATCTGATCCTCTCCCTGGACTGCGACACCGTGGACGACATCGCCGTGGTCTCCGGGGTGCACGCCCGCTTGCTGGAGTTGGGAGTCAAGCCGGTGTACGCGGTGCCCGGGGAGTTGCTGGAGAAGGGGAAAAAAGTTTATCAGGATTTGTTGGCGACCGGGGGCGAATTTCTCAACCACGGCTACACGGAGCACATGTTTTTCGATGCCCGGCGGCAAGCCTATGAAAGTTGTTTCTTCTATGACCGCCTCCCCCGGGAGCGGGTGCGCCGGGACATCCATGAGGGGGACGCCTGCCTGCGGCGGGTGTTGGGCATCACCCCCCGGGGCTTTCGCGCCCCCCATTTCGGCACCTTCCAGATGCCGGAGCAATTGCGCTTTCTCCACGGAGTCCTGGGGGAGTTGGGATACTGCTTTTCCACTTCCACCATGCCTTTCCATGCCTTCCGCTACGGGCCGGTGTTCAACCGGTCCGGAGTCCGGGAAATCCCCTTATCCGGCAGGCCCGGCATGCCGTTGAACATCCTGGACAGTTGGACTTTTTTTGCCGCGCCGGGCCGCACCTTGTCTCCCGAGGCCTATTATCGGGAAGGGGAAGCCGCCGCCAGGGTATACCACCACCAGGGCGCGGGGCTGCTCAATTTTTATGTGGATCCCTCCCATGTCCATGACCGGGAGGCTTTCTATCAAACCGTGGCCGGCTGGCTCCAGGTGGCCCGACCGGTGAATTTCGGGGAGTTCCTGGAGGGAATGGTAAAATGACCACTATCCTGGTTACCGGCGGTGCCGGGGCCATCGGCAGTTGCCTGATTAAGACCCTCTGCCGGGAGCACCGGATCCTGGTGCTGGACGATTTATCGTCGGGCTGGATTGAGAATCTGCGGGGTTTGCCGGTGAAATTCTGGCGGGGGTCGGTGACGGATGATGAGATCCTGAAAGAGGTCTTTGCCGCGGCTCCCCGGATTGTCTGCCATCTGGCCGCCAATTTCGCCAACCAGAACTCCTTCGATTACCCCCAGAAAGACCTTCTGGTCAACGGCCTGGGTACCCTGAAAGTGCTGCAATACGCCCGGGAGGCGGAGGTAGAGAGGTTTGTCTATACCTCTTCTTCCTGCGTTTACGGAGACATGGCGGGGCCCATCGGCGAAGTCAGCCATAACTTTTCCCTGGACACTCCCTACGCGGTCACCAAGTTGCTGGGGGAGCAATACGTCAATTTTTTCCACCAGCACCATGCCTTGTCCACGGTGATTCTCCGTCTCTTTAACTCTTACGGACCCGGCGAATACCCCGGTAAATACCGCAACGTGATTCCCAATTTCATGTTCCGGGCCTTGCAAGGGGAACCCCTGGTCATCACCGGCACCGGCGAGGAGACCCGGGACTATACCTTTAATGAGGAAACGGTGCAGGCCCTGACCCTGGCCATGTTCCGGCCGGAAGCCCCGGGACGGACCTTTAACGTGGGCACCGGCCAGGAAACCCCTATCCGGGAACTGGCGGAGAGAATCCGGGAGTTATGCAACCCCGGCATCAGCATCCAGTACCAGGATAGGCGGGTGTGGGACAGCATTTCCCGGCGCTGCGCCGACATTTCTTTCATCCGGGAGACCCTGGGATTCGCGCCCCAGGTGGATCTGCAGACCGGATTGGAACGCACCTATGAATGGTTCCGGCAAAATAAAGTGGCAGAGTTTCGGCCCTTATGAAAAAATTGCTGGTAGTCAGCTATGCCTTTCCGCCCCAACTGGGGCCGGAGTCCCTCCTCCTGCTGCGCCGGGTCCGGGAACTGGTCCGGTTGGGATGGGACATCACCGTCCTGACCGTTGAGCCCCGGGCCACCCTGGAACACCTTGATCCCCGCCTGGAAGAGTCTCTGCCGCCCTCCCTCCGGGTGGTGCGTACCGGTGGGGCTCTCCGGCCCTTGCATGCCGTGCCCTCGGTGGCCAAAATAGCGCTCAAGCTCCTCACCCTCCTGGGCATGCCGGAGATGCAATTCCCCTGGTATTTTTTTGCCCGCCGCCCTCCCCTGCCTTTCTTCAAAGAGGGAAGATTTACCGCCATCTATTCCCATGCCTGTTATCACGTCAGCAACCTGGCGGGCCTCGCGCTCAAACGCCTGACCGGCCTGCCCTGGGTGGCCAACTTCAGCGATCCCTGGCTGGATAATCCTTATCTGCGGTTCACGCCCTGCCAGCACCGCATCGTCCGGTCCCTGGAAGAGGCCGTCATCCGGGAAGCGGACGCGGTCATCTTCGTCACTTCCCAGACTGCGGACGCGGTGATGCGGAAGTACCCCCAGGAATGGCGCCACCGGGTCCACGTGATTCCCCACGGTTTCGAAAGGGAGATTCTGGGGGGGCTGGAGCTGACTCCGCCCCCGCGGCCGCGTCTGCGGATGGTTTTCACCGGCAGGTTCTACCGGGGACAACGCACGCCTGCAGGATTGTTCCAGGCCTTGCAGCTCTTGCAGGAGCGCCGGGATCTCGCCCGGGAGTTGGAAATCAGGATGATGGGGCCTTATGTCCCCCCCTATCAAGCCCTGGCCCGGAGTCTGGGTCTGGACGGAGTGGTGACCTGCCGGGAGCCGGTTCCTTTCCAGGAAAGTTTGCAGGAAGCTGCGGCCGCGGACGTGCTACTGGTGATCGACGCCCCCAGCCGCGGCCCCAGCCTTTTTCTGCCCAGCAAGCTGGTGGACTATCTGCCCTTCCGCAAACCCATCCTGGGCCTGACACCCACGGAGGGCGCGTCCGCGGACGTTCTCCGGCAACTGGGCTGTCCCGTGGCGGACCCCGACGACCCTCCGGGGATAGCCCGGGCCGTAGCGGCCTTGCTCGACCAATGGCAGGCAGGGCGACTCACCGTTTCCGGCGCATTTGACGCGGCCGCGCGTCAGTATGATATTCGGCAGACTACCCGGGTTCTGGATAACATCCTCCACGGCTTGGGCAGGTAGAGAAAGGCTCATGCCCATATCACCATGTTTTTGACCCAATACGCCAACCATGTGCGGGATTACCGGATTCATTGATTTACAGGCGAGACGTACTCCGGAGGAACTGGCGGCCGTGGTCCGCGCCATGGCCGGGACCTTAAGCCACCGGGGGCCGGACGACTCCGGGGTGTGGGTGGACGCCGGGCTGGGGCTGGCGCTGGGGCATCGCCGTCTCTCCGTCCTGGATTTATCTCCCCTGGGGCGCCAGCCCATGGCCTCGGCTGACGGCCGCTACCTTATCAGTTTCAACGGCGAAATCTATAATTTCCCGGCGTTGAGAAAAGAACTGGAAAGCCTGGGAGAGGTTTTTCACAGCGAGTCCGACACGGAAGTGCTGCTGGCGGCAGTCAGCCGCTGGGGTCTCAAAGAAGCCCTGCAGCGCTCCGCGGGCATGTTTGCCTTTGCTCTCTGGGACCGGGAAGAACGGTTGCTGTCCCTGGCCCGGGACCGGCTGGGGGAGAAGCCGCTATATTACGGCTGGCAGGGAAAGGCTTTCCTGTTCGGGTCGGAACTCAAGGCCCTGCGCCGCTGGCCGGATTTTTCCGGAGTCATTGACCGCAACTCCCTGGCCCTTTTTCTCCGCCTCCACAGCGTGCCCGCGCCTTACTGCATTTATCGGGGGATCTTCAAACTGCCCCCGGGCACCTTTCTGACAATCCCCTGGAAAGACCCGGCTCCCGGCGAAGTCCCCACCCCCCTCCCCTACTGGTCGGTGCGGGAAGTGGCGGAACAGGGACAACAAGCCCCTTTCCCCGGCAATGAAAACGAGGCCGTTGACGAGTTGGAGCGACTGCTCAAAGACGCGCTAAAGGGTCAGATGCTGGCCGACGTGCCCCTGGGCGCGCTCCTGTCCGGGGGCCTGGATTCGTCCACGGTGGTGGCCTTGATGCAGACCCAAAGCAGCCGCCCGGTGAAGACCTTTACCATCGGCTTTCGGGAAGACGCGTTCAACGAAGCCGCCCATGCCCAGGCAGTGGCCCGCCACTTGGGAACGGACCACACGGAATTGTATGTGACCGCGGCCGTGGCCCGGGGGGTGATTCCCCAACTGGCGGAACTCTATGACGAACCCTTTGGCGATTCCTCCCAAATTCCCACTTCCCTGGTGTGCCGTCTGGCCCGGAGCCAGGTTACCGTAGCCCTTTCCGGAGATGGGGGTGACGAACTCTTTGGCGGTTATCCCCGCTATACCCTGGTTCCGGAAATCTGGCGCCTGGTCAATCATATCCCCCGGGGGTGGCGGCGGATCACCGGCCGGGTCCTGACCGGCATGCCGTCATCTTTCTGGGACCGGCTCCTGACGGTTCTGGAGCCGTTTTTGCCCGCACGTCTTCATCAGAAACCTTATGGCGAAAAAATTTATAAACTGGCAGAATACTTAAACGCCGGCAGTCCCGAGGAGGTTTATTACCGGCTGATTTCCCAGTGGCAGCAGCCCCTGGACGCGGTGCGGGGGGCAGAGGAATATCCCACCGTGGTGACGGATCCGGCCCGGTGGGCTTCCTTGCCGGACCTGGCCCAGCGGTTGATGTATTTTGATTTGGGGCTCTATCTCCCGGATGATATCCTGGTCAAGGTGGATCGCGCGGCCATGGGCGTCAGCCTGGAAACCCGGGCGCCCCTCCTGGATCACCGGGTGGTGGAATTTGCCTGGCGTTTGCCCCTGTCCCTGAAAATCAGGAACAACCAGGGGAAATGGCTGCTCCGGGAATTGCTTTGCCGCTATGTGCCCCGGAAGCTGGTGGAGCGCCCCAAGATGGGTTTTGCCGTGCCCATTGCCGCGTGGCTTACGGGGCCTCTGCGGGAGTGGGCGGAAGACCTGCTGGCGGAAAGCCGTCTCCGGCAGGAAGGCTTTTTCCAGCCGCAGCCCATCCGCCGGAAATGGCGTGAACATCTGGCGGGAATGCCCTGGTGGCACCACCATTTGTGGAACATCCTGATGTTCCAGACCTGGCTGGAAAGCGTAGAAGGAAGTTGAGCCGCCGGAGATCGGACATGGCAAAAGAAACCAAAAAAATTATTCTGGTCTCCGGGGCCCGGCCGAACTTTATCAAAATCGCGCCTTTAATGAGGGTGATGCAGGGGCCTGATGCCGCGGGGCTGCACGCGGTTCTGGTGCATACCGGCCAACATTACGATTATGAAATGTCCCAGGCTTTTTTCGACGATCTGGAGATCAGGCAACCCGATTACTTCCTGGGGGTCGGCCCCGGAAGCCATGCGGTGCAGACCGCCCGGATCATGACGGCCTTCGAAGAGGTCTGCCTGGAAGAGCAGCCGGATTTGGTGGCGGTGGTGGGGGATGTCAATTCTACGGTAGCCTGCGCCCTGGTGGCCAAGAAGCTGGGCATCCGGGTGGCCCACGTGGAAGCCGGGCTGCGCAGCCGGGATTTAAGCATGCCGGAAGAAATCAACCGGCTGGTGACGGATGTTCTCTCCGACTTTCTCTTCGTCTCCGAGAGAAGCGGGGTGGCCAATTTGCTGCAGGAGGGGAAATCCGAAAGCGCCATTTTTTTTGTGGGCAACGTGATGGTGGATACCCTCTATCTGCAATTGGCACGATTGGCTGAGCCGGAAGGCCAAAAACCCGGGGCCCCCTTTGCGGTGATGACCCTGCATCGCCCCGGCAACGTGGATGATGACGCCAAGCTGCAAGAGATCATGGAGGCGATCACGGTGATCGCCGGGGATTTGCCCGTGCATTTTCCCGTCCATCCCCGGACGCGGCATCGTCTGGAGGCCACCGGGCTGCTGGCCCGGCTGGGTAAAAGCGGCATCGAGTTTCTGCCCCCTTTGCCGTATCAAGCCTTCTTGCGTCTTTGGAAAGACGCGGCCCTGGTTTTGACCGACAGCGGCGGACTGCAGGAGGAAACCACAGCCCTGGGGATTCCCTGCATCACCATCCGGGAGAATACCGAGAGGCCGGTGACCATCACCGAAGGCACCAATCTGCTGGCGGGAACCACCTTTTCAGGGATCATGGCGGCTTATAATGAATTTAAAACCACGGGTGGAAAAAAAGGACGGGTGCCCGAGCTTTGGGACGGCAGGGCCGCGGAGCGGATTGTCAAGGTGCTGGCGGCAAGCCTATGATTGACGAAAGAATCAGAGTTTGCCATCTCATCCCCTCCTTCTGGACCGGCCATGGCCCCAGCAGCGGCATTCTGGCCCAGATCCGGGGCCATGAGAGCCGGGATTTCGCTTTCTCCGTCTGGTCTTTGTACCCGCCGCCGCCGGCTCTGGACCCTCGAAATTTGCTGCGGCAAGCCGGCCTCGCTTACCTGGTATTCCCCATGGGGCGGTCTTTTCTTGATGTCCGGGTTTTGTGGCCCCTGGTACGCCGGCTGCACGCCGAGAAGCCGGACATCCTCCACTGCCACCTGGTGCGGGCCAATCTCTATGGCCGCCTCGCCGCCCGCCTGGCCGGAGTCCGGGGAGTGGTCTGTTCCATCCGCGGTATCGATGACTACGTTACCAATCCCGGCCTCGTGGCCCGCGCGGTCCGGCTGGTGGAACGCCTGACCGCGTGCTGGGCGACAAAATACGTGGCGGTTTCCGAAACCGCCAGGCAGGCGATGATCAAGCATCTGCAAATCAGTCCGGAAAAAATCGTGACCATCTTAAACGCCGTGGACCTGGCGCCTTTTCGAACCCGGGGGGATAACCGCGCGTCCGTCCGGGCGGCGTGGGGCCTTCCACCCGAAACGGTGGTGGTGGGCTCCGTGGGGCGTCTGGCGCCCTTGAAAAATTACGCCAACCTGATACGCTGGGTGGGTGAGCTCACGGCTCCCTTTCCGCAGGCGCATCTGGTCCTGGTCGGCGACGGGGAAGAGCGTCCGGCCCTGGAAGGTCTGATCGGGGAGTTGCATCTGGGGGAGCGCGTGCGCCTGTTGGGGCACCGGGAGGACATCCCGGAGATGTTGGGGGCTATGGACATTTTTGCCTTTCCTTCCCTTTCCGAGGGACTTCCCCGGGCGGTGATGGAGGCCATGGCCGCGGGTCTGCCGTGCGTGGTCATGGATGTGGGGGGCAACGCCGAAGCCGTGATGGACGGCCAGACCGGATATGTGGTTCCCCTGGGGGATGCTCCGGGATTTAAAGCTGCCCTCACCCGGCTTCTTAAGGATGGCGCCTCGAGAAAAAAGTTGGGCGCGGCTGGAAAAAATCGCGCGTTTACGCTATTTAATCCTAAGCGCCTGGCCGCAGAATATGAAGAGCTGTACCGGTCGCTCCTGAACCGGCGTCCTTAAGCGTGCAGCGGAGATGACTATGCCCTGGTGGGCAGTGGGCTTCCTGATAATCTTCGGTTTTACCGTGACCTACGCGGCCATTCCCGCAGCCAGGAAATTGGCTCGGCGCTGGGACCTGATCGCGCCGCCGGGGGGCAGGCGCAACCATGCCCAGGATACCCCTTTAACCGGGGGCTGGACCCTGTATCTGCCCCTGACCGGAGCCTTTCTGGCCTTTTTTGCGTTGGCCCTGACCGGCAGGCTCACGGTCTTGCGCCCCGAATGGGGGCGGATGTTGTCCCTGTTTTTGGGGACCACCTGGATCCTGATCCTGGGGACCATCGACGACCGCATGGTCATCCCCTGGAAACAAAAGCTGGCCGGCCAGTTGCTGGGAGCCGTCATTTTGGTCATCGGCGGCCATACCGTGTCCGTGGCCAACCTCCCCTGGCTGGGCCCGGTGTTTTTCGGCTGGTTCGGCATCCCCTTCTTTATCATTGCCGTCATCACCATCACCAACGCCATCAATCTCATTGACGGCCTGGACGGCCTGGCCGGGGGCATCTGCTTTTTTGCCGCCCTCACCAGCGCCATCATCGCTCTGGTGAAAGGGGATTACTTCATCGCCACCCTCGGCTTCACCCTTTCCGGGAGCCTCCTGGGATTCTTAAGGTTTAATTTTCCCCCGGCCTCCATCTTCCTGGGGGACGGCGGCTCCATGATGCTCGGCTTCCTGCTGGGCACCCTGGCCATCAGTTCCACGGCCTTCTTCCCGGGACAGCGCCTGGGCACCAGCATCATGATCCTGGCGCCCTTCCTGCCCCTGGGCATTCCCCTCTTTGAAGTGGCCCTGTCCATTGTCAGGAGATGGATCACCGGCCAGGCCATTTTCCTGGCGGACGGCAACCATCTGCATCACCGTCTGATGGACAAGATCAAGGCCCCCCGGGCCACGGTGGCCATCTTTTATTTTTTCAGCGCCTCTCTCTGCGCCCTGACCCTGCTCATGGTGCTGGGGGTCCAATCTCCCGTGCTCCGCTTTTTGACGGCCTTCCTCACCCTGGGTCTGATGGTGGCGGTCGCCTGGTCCATCCGGCTCTACGGCGACCGGGGCCTCGCCCTCACCCTGCGCAACCGCCCCCATTTCAAGTTTCTGGGGGAATTTCTCCGCTTTATGACGCTTAGGGCCGGCAGGGCCAAGTCTGTTGTCGATCTTTTGGCTTTGCTGGAATCGGGGGTCAGGGACCTGGACTTCGACAACGTCGAGATCGTCTATCAGGAACAGCCGCTCAGAAAATGGATTAACCCTCAGCCCGCGCACCCCCAAAGCCCTCGTCTGGTCTCCGAGGAATCCTTCAACGGCTGGCACCTGAAGATCAAATGGGCCCAACCCCTGCATAAGGACGAGAATTATAACGAATATCTCCTGTTGACCTGGCGCCGTTTTTTAAACACCATCAAGGCCGGGTTGCCTTCCCGGCCCGAAAAGCTGCCGCCTTGGAACGACGCGGCGCCGGCGAGCACAAATCCCAAAACCCTTGAATAAAGGAGCCTCCACCGTCTCTTTTGGAGACTCGCCCGGGATGCGGCGTTCTCTGCCCCGAAGCTAAGTCCGACCGATGTTGGCCATACTTCTCATCTGGCTTTATATTTTCCTGATCTGCCTGGTTTTCGGCCATGCCGCGGTCAAGTTATTCCTGCTTCTTTTAAAAGAAGAAGATTCCTCCAGGCTCCCCCTTTCCCTGCAGGTTCTTTTAGGGTTGGGTTTAATCTCCGCGGGCGCCGGCTATCTCTCGCTATTTATAAAACTCGGTCTGCTGGCCAACTGCCTCGTCTTCTTAGGCGCCCTGGTCCTGATCTCTCTTTATCACGCAGAAATAACCTCCGTTCTCAGGGCCGAAATTCAAAGCCTGTTTGCTCTGAATAATTTTATCCTGGCTTTGCTCGTAGTTTGTCTTCTCTTTATTCTCCTTAAGTCCGCCGGCGCCCCTGCGGCCTTTGACACCGGCCTCTATCATGCCCAGGCCATCCGCTGGATCGAGGAATATCCGGTGATCCCGGGCCTGGGCAATCTCCACGGCCGCCTGGCCTTCAACTCCGCCTGGTTTCCGGCCAACGCGTTGTTCGGATTCTCATTTTTGCGGCTCGGCCCCTGCCACGCGCTGAACGGTTTTCTCATGTCGGTCATGATGGTTGTGTCTTTGAAAGGTTTGCACCGGATAATCACCAGACATTATTTATTCAGCGATATTCTCCGGGCCGCGCTGATTCTGCCGGCGCTGTTGGTCTTCAAAGACCAGTTGCCGTCCCCCACCCCGGATCTCCCGGCTGCCCTTTTGATCTGCCTGGTATTTATCTACTGGTTTCAATTCCGGGAAAGCGGGGATGCGGCTCCCCGCCGCGTTTTTGCCCTGGGCGTCGTACTCCTGGCGGCCCTGGCCATTACCGTTAAATTATCCGCCCTGCCTTTAGCCCTTTTGATGGTGGTTCTTACCGTCCGGGAAATAGCCCGGGAGCGGCCGTCAAACACCTTGATCGCCACCGGACTCGTTTTTTTCCTGGCTCTCCCCTTTTTCCTCAGAAATATCTGGTTATCGGGGTATCTCCTCTACCCTCTGCCCGGCCTCGACCTGTTCTCCTTTGACTGGAAGATTCCCGCGGCCCAAGCCCTGGACGAAAAACGGGCCATCCTGGAGTTCGCCCGGGACCCCGGATACCTGGCCCCCAAGGGTGCGGTCAAGACTCCTTTCGCCTGGCTCCCCTATTGGCTCCCCCAGATGCTCGCCGATTACCGCGGGAAACTGGAGAAAATCTTTCTCCCGGCCCTGCTTCTCTTCCTGGACTGGCTGGCGCAGATGCTGCGGATGCGCACCTTAACAATCGATCTCCGGGAAATCCGGAAATATCAAGTCGCCTTTCTCACTGCCGGCGGCGGTCTGGTTTGCTGGTTTTTTTCCGTGCCCGACCTGCGTTTTGCCCTGGGCTTCCTGATGGTTTTCGCAATCATCATTTTCATCCCTTTTCTCAAGGCTTACGATTATCACCTCACCCGCCCTTTTCCCTGGGCAATAAGCTTGATATTGCTGTATTTTCTGGCCGCATATGCGGCCCTGGATTTCTCGAACGCAGGCGCACGGCTCTGGCGGCCCCAGCCTTACTACCAGGTGGCGTTAACCGTGGAGGAAATACAGGGGCATCAGGTCTATTTCCCCAAAGATGTCTCGGCCCTATGTTGGTACGCGCCTCTGCCCTGTGCCTATCGTCCGGCGAATTTTGCTTTCCGGGGGAAGGGAATTGCAGATGGTTTCAAACCCGGGAGCGCGCCTTGACCGGGATAACGCCTCTGCCCGGGTGTGTAATTGTAGGGGCGAACCTTGTGTTCGCCCCGGAGCTTCAGGGCGAACACAAGGTTCGCCCCTACAAAAAATTGTCGTATTGATTGCGAAATGCTATTAATGAGTACCTTCTGATGAATATCCTGCGCTGGCTAGAGATCTATCCAAATTATGAAATTCTTCCCCTGGCGGCTTTGATCCTGGCGGCACTCCTCCGGAAGAAGCCCACTCCAAGAACCGCGCTCTCCCCTTTCAGCCGCTGGTTTATTTTAATCAGGCGGCGTCCCTGGATCTCCTTTCTGCTGACGGGACTCCTGGCATTCGCGGCCAGCGCTCTCCTGATCGTTTTCACCGGCATGCCTCAGCCTGCAGTTCATGATGAGTTCGGCTACCTCCTCGTGGCCGACACCTTTGCCCAAGGCCGGCTGGCCAATCCGCCTCATCCCTTGTGGCAGCACTTCGAGACCTTTCACGTGCTCCAACACCCCACCTATGCCTCGAAATATCCGCCGGCCCAGGGAGTGGCGCTGGCGCTGGGCCAGGTGCTGACCGGCTACCCCATCGTCGGCGTCTGGCTGAGCGCGGGGCTGGCATGCGCCGCGGTCTGCTGGATGCTCGCGGGTTGGTGTCCCCTGCGCTGGTCATTGCTGGGAGGCTTGCTGGCCGTTTATCGGATCGTCTTCTCCGGGCCTACCCACCAGATGCAGCCCTTTCCCTATTGGAGCCAGAGCTATTGGGGGGGAGCCGTCGCGGCCCTGGGGGGCGCCTTGATTTTCGGCGCGCTCCCCCGGATCATTAAACGCCAAAAACCCCTGGATGCCCTGTGGCTGGCCCTGGGCCTGGCCATCCTGGCCAACAGCCGGCCTTTCGAAGGTTTGGTGGCGAGTATTCCGGTGTTGCTGGTCCTGGGAATCTGGCTGCTCAGAACCCGGCGTGTCACCTGGCGCGTCCGCTGCCGCCGGGTGGTGCTGCCGTCGGTCCTGTTCCTGATGCTGGCGGCCTCGTGGATGGGCTTATATAACTTCCGGGTGACCGGCGATCCTTTCCGCTTGCCTTATCAGGCGCACGAGTCCGCCTATGCGATAGTGCCCCTCTTTCTCTGGCAGCCGTTAAAAGCGGAACCGCCATACCACCATGAAATCTTGCGCGCCTTTCATCGGGGAGCCATCGGTTTTTTCCTGAGTCAGCAGTCTCTGGCAGGCTGGGTGAAATCCTCCATTTATTACAAACTTAAAAACTTCTGGTGGTTCTATTTCGGCCTCATCTTCATCCCGCCCATGCTGTTTTTGGCCGCGTCCCGCCAGGCGTGGCGCAGACCGAGAGTGATATTCCCCCTGGCTGTTTGCCTGCTCATGCTGGCAGCCTTGCTGACCAATCCATATTTCTTCCCGCATTATGCGGCTCCCATAACGTGCCTGGCCATACTTCTCCAGATTGAATCCCTACGCCGGCTGCGCCGCTTCACCTGGCGGGGCAGACCGATGGGGCGGACCTTTGTAAATGGCGTCTTGCCCGCGCTCCTGGCGTCGACCATCATCGCCTTCCCCATCTACGATAAGCCGTCAAAGTGGATCCTGGAACGGGCGCGCCTTTTGCGGAAATTGGAGCAGAGCGGAGAGCCGCATCTAGTAATAGTGCGTTACGGCCCGAATCATTCCCTGCATCATGAATGGGTTTACAATCGCGCCGACCTGAACCGTGCCAAGGTGATTTGGGCCAGGGAAATGGGGGTTGAGGCGGACCGGGAGCTGCTTGACTATTTCCGAGACCGGCGGGTCTGGTTGCTCGAAGCTGATCAACGTCCCCCGCGCCTGGCGCCATACCCGGGAGTCAGTCCCAAAAGTGACCATTGATCATTGTTCCGAAAAAAAATCTCACGCAAAGACGCAAAGGCGCAAAGCAAGACGCAAGAACATACAAGAAAAGAAAGCTGGATAACAATATTTACAACCGTTATAATCATTCGGAGAAATTTCTGGACATTTACGGCAATTATCCTATCTTAAAATCATCCTTGCCGATTCACCAACGTTGGAAAGTCCGTGAGAGTTCGATCCCAGAGCGCTGATTCGCCCAGTCCTCCCCCATTAGAAGGAGGACCCCCGTGAGTTGGGACCTCCGCAAATCCGACCCCCTCTTTCTGGCCCTCCTGGCGCTGGTTTCCTTTTTGCTGCTCTATAATCTGGACTACCGCCCTTTCTGGCAGGATGAGGCCGAGACCGCCTGCCTGGCCAGGAATGTCCTCAAATTCGGAACGCCCCGGGCCTTTGACGGCATCAACCTGATTTCCCAGGAAGAGGGACGGGAAGCCGGCGCCGACCACCTGTGGCGCTGGTCCCCCTGGATGCAGATTTATCTCACCGCCGGGGCCTTTTACCTGGCCCAGCCCTCCACTGCCGCGGGCCGCTTGCCCTTCGCCGTCCTGGGCATCTTGTGCGTCTGCCTCACCTACCTCTTGATTAAACGCCATTTCCGCGATCTTCTCTGGGCCCGCCTGGCAGCCGCGCTCCTGGGCCTTTCCGTGCCCTTTCTCATGTATTCCCGCCAGTGCCGTTATTACAGCCTGGCCACCATCCTGGTCATCGGCAGCCTTTACGCCTTCCGTATGGACTGGCAGCAGCGCTGGGGCCCGGCTTTGCTTCTCCTTATTTCCTTCGGTCTGCTCTTTCATGCCAACTATCTGTTATTTTTCACTTATGGCGCGGCCTTTCTGGCGGCCGCCATCCTGCTTTACCATCGGGAACTCCCCGTAAAGCGCACCTTGCTGCTGGCCGCAGGAGTGGTCCTGGTGGTCTTGCAGGGGACGGTCTTCTTCCAGATCCAAAAACAAGGGGGCATGTTCGATCTCACCCGCATAGCCTCCAACCTCCAGTGTTATTTCCAAGACCTTTTCCAGTTCATGGCGCCTCTGCCGGTGATCGGCTGCCTGCTCCTTTACTGGCTCTGGCTGGCCGCCTTCCCCGGGGGAAGAGAAAGGTTGCAAGCCGACAGGGAAGCCCGGTTCACCATGTTCCTGGGGCTGATCGTCCTGTTCAATATCCTGATCATCTCTTTAGCGCCCCAGGGGGAACACCGCTATCTGATTCATCTTTATCCCCTGTGCGCCATGGTCCTGGGCTGGGCCGTCTGCCGGGTGGCTGCTTATCATAAAGTTTCCGCAGTCCTCCTGGCTTTCTTGCTCCTGTTTACCAACTGGCTGCATCTATTGCCCGTGACCCGGCTTAATATCCAACTCCGGCCCGCGGATAATTCCCCTTACATGCTCACTTATCCCAATTTCCCCTTGAAGCTTTACCTGTCCGAACTCGTCTACGGCTACCCGGACGTCAACCGCAACCTCATCGACTTCTTCCAGGCCCAGGCCCGTCCCGGGGACACCATCGTCACCACTTACGGCGATCTGCCCCTTCAGTTCTACACTTCCTGTGTGGTTTTCGGGGGGTTGCAGGGCCGCCTCCCGGAGGCGGGAGAACTTCCCAAGTTCGTGGTCAAACGCTGGCATACCCGCTGGAACCGCAGGTACGACCTGACAAAATCCGAGGCCTTTATCCTGGGCCTGCGCCTGGCCGGGGATTACGAGCCCCTGGTGCTGCCTTTTGCGGATGAAGAATTCGGCAACCGGGCCGATCCTTACTATCACCGCTTCGTGCCCGATGCACCGCCCCTGAACCAGTTGATCATTTACCGGCTACGCTCTTATGATGACGCCAAAACCATTAAGCACCTCCAGTAACTGGGGCAAATGGCTCCTGGCCGCGTTCCTGGTGTCCATTCTCATCCGGGGATTCCTGCAAATTCCGGAGATCCGCGGCCGTATCTCGCCGGATTTCCCCTGGAACGACCACATTCACCAGGTTAGAATGGAATACGGGAAGGTAACGGAAAAACTCCAGCGGGTGGAAGCCAATCTGGAGAAGCTGAAAAACGACGGCCGGCCCCAGCCGTTAAGGATGCACCTGATCAATAAAGACGTGGTCTCCATCACCAGGTCTCTGCGATTCATGGATGCCAGGCTGGCGAGCCTGAATACCGAACTGGCCATCAGCCTGCTGCAAGCCCCATCAATCCAGCGCGCCAGTCTGAACTTGCATCTCCAGGAAGTCAAGGCCCTGCAAGCCGATTGCGGGAATTATCACCGGAATCTCCAGGAAGTTTCCCAAAAAGCCCAATATTTCCAGGCCAGGCTGCAGACCAAGCCCGGGCGGTTTTAATACCAATTCGCAATCAAACAACTTTTTTTTGTAGGGGCGAACCTTGGAAACCGTCTCAAAACCTCGCGATTTAGGGGTAATTGTATTATAAAGGAATATCATGTTGCCTGAGAGGTGTTCATGTCCCGGGAGATTCGGGCTGATTATCAGCAG
>Ga0233425_10000587_pt1 | contig 92647 bp, 76 predicted proteins | sample Watercolumn_Towu_2_FD_181712 | JGI IMG/M metagenome (GOLD analysis project Ga0233425, IMG submission 181712) | Freshwater microbial communities from Lake Towuti, South Sulawesi, Indonesia - Watercolumn_Towuti2014_140_MG | ecosystem: Environmental > Aquatic > Freshwater > Lake | place... | reverse complement strand
CGTGCGGCTGATGTCGGCCGCACTGGCATTTCGCCTGGAGGGTTTCCCCAAGGCTGCCCACGCCGCCTGATTCTCGCGAATCACGCAAATGTTACCGGGTAATACTATAGTCTCCAGCCGGATGCCCAGGCTGCGACACCGCTCGTCCATGGCACGTCGCACGTTGCTGTACCACTCATGGGTATTGTAGACCAACGCATAGCCGATCTGTGCTGGGATCATGCGATGGTTGTGATCCGTCAACAACCTATAGCCGGTGCTCGCTGATGACAGACGCTGTACGACCGGCCAGTTGATGGTCCACATGTCCGTGTCGGGCTCGTGTGTATAGTAATGGTCCAGCGTTGCAGCAGTAACGACCGCAAAGGGTGTGGTGATGCGCTCTGGTAAGGGGCAGTGGTTGAAAGCGCAGACCGCCGCGTCGATGCATGCTCGCCCAACAGCCTCTGGGAACATCGCCAGGCCCACTTTGCACGGCCCGTCACTTTTCAGCTCGCGGCGGAAGCTGCCGCCCTCGACGCCACAAGTAGCCACCAACAGGCCCTCTTCGGGCAGGCTCAGCGCGCGATAGGCATCCAGGCCCCCGAGCGCACAGTCATCGTTGATACCGAAGATGACATTGATCTCGGGGCGCAGAGAGAGCGCTTCGCTGGTCAGCCGATGTGCGGTCTGACGCAACCCATCACCGAATAAACGCACAAACGAACATGAGTCTGGTCGTGTGGCGTGCAACCCCTCACTGAAGCCTCGGCTGCGTCCTTCCGTGTTGGGGAGACGCTGGTCGATGACCAGGACGTGCAGATGGTCGCCGACACAGGGTGGCGTATGCTGACCAACCCACCGGCCCAACTCCAGGCCGGCTTGATAGTCGTCGATGGCCACCTGTGTCACTGCCCCGGGCTGGCGAATCGCCTCAGACACGCATGGGGTGCCGGCGCGCCGTGCTCGTTCCGCTAGAAGACCGATCGTCATGGCGCCCGTGGGAGTGATGATGAAGACGTCCGAGTGGTCTACCACCGCAGCACGGGCATCAAGCAGGCCGCGCACACGGGGAAGTCGCGCCGGCTGTACAGGTTGCAAGATACGGGTTGCGCCGCCGTGGACCCGGCGCAGCAGGCCTTGTTCTTCCAGACGCTGCAAATCCCTGCGTACAGTCATCTGTGCGCAGCCAAACTCAGCGGCGCAATCAGCGACCGAAATCGTGCCGCGCTGCCGTAGAATCTGCAGGATCACGGCATCGCGTTCTGATTGCATCGAGGAGACACCCCTAGGTGATGACATCCAAACGGGCGACGAGGTTCACAGACGCACTATACCACCATGTGCCCGCGAAAGTCAAGAGCCAGCCATGTGCGTTTGTGTTCGATCGGTGTCTGCTATCTCGCATTCACGTGCGGATACACATGACGAAGCCAAGCAAGCTACCTTCGGATGGGTTCGCATCTTCGCCCAGGCCGCTTCTCACGAGCGCGCGCCCCAACGTGACGTGCATCCAGAGCATACGCCCAATTGGATGTTGTTCACGCTTTGCGGTATACTTGCCTGGCGAAGCCGTATGGTATGACCCGGCAGCATCTGCGTGATTCGCGAGAGTCTTCTGAACCGCCAAGGCGCAAACCACGCGAAGTAAACAGGACAGCCTTTGCGCCCTTTGCGTCTTTGCGGTGAAGACGCGCTATGGATGCACTCCGCCATTGGCAGCCCCATGCCGGGTAACTCGCCTGGCACGTTCCACCGCCCCAGGGTACGGACTGAGGCATCATCACGCGGCCCAGCTTGAGGGGCCGAAGCAATCTCGAACATCTGGAGCAGCCATGTACCACACCCAACGCTGGACCCTCGACAAAATCAAAGCTCGTCTCGATCTGATCGCGCCGCTCGTCTACGTCAAGGCGGCCGAACTGCCGGCCTTCCGGTACAAGCGGCTGGATGGGCCGCTGGCCGTGCCGCCCGTCGCCCCGGATGTAGACGATTCGCACTGGACGAAAATCTACGCCAACGACTATTGGGGCGCGTGGATGACCGACTTCGCGCTGCGGACGAGCTTCACCCTGCCCACGGGCTGGGACGCCACGGCCCCGACCGCGCTCTTCCTGCCCCTCGGCGAGGCGGGCGATTTCAGCCACCCGGAGGCGCTGGCCTATGTGGATGGCGTCGCTTTCGCCGCATGCGACCGCCATCACCAGGAGATCCTCCTGAGGCCCGCCTGGCTCGACGGCAAAGCGCACACGCTGGCCCTCCACGGCTGGACCGGCCTCGGCGGCTTTGCGAATGGCGATCCTTTCACCAAACTGTACATGCGTCCGTGCCAAATCGTGCAGATCCACCAGCCAACGCGCGACTTCATCGCGCTGGCGCGAACGGCGCGCGAGACGGCCGCCAGCCTGGACGATGCCAACCCCGCCCGCCACGGCTTGCTCAACGCGCTCAACGACGCGTTCAACGTGCTGGAGACGCGCGATCTATTTGGCGCGGCCTTTTACGCCAGCGTCGAACCGGCGACCGCCGCGTTGAAGGCCGGTCTCGCCGCGGCCGGCGCGCCGCTCGATGTGACCATCCACGCCACCGGCCACGCGCACATTGACGTGGCCTGGCTGTGGACGCTCGGCCAGACGCGGCGTAAGTCGGAACGTACCTTCTATAACGTCATCCGCAACATGGAGCGGTTCCCGGCCTATCACTTCAGCCAGAGCCAGCCGCAGGTGTACGAGTTCGTCCGGCAGGATCAGCCCGTGCTGTTCGCCGCGATCAAGCAGCGGATCGCCGAAGGGCGCTGGGAGCCGATGGGCGGCATGTGGGTCGAGGCGGATTGCAACCTCTCCGGCGCGGAATCGCTGGCCCGGCAATTCCTGCTCGGCCGCACCTTCTTCCGCCAGCACTTCGGCGCGGATGCCGAGACGCCCGTCTTGTGGCTGCCCGATGTCTTCGGCTATGCCTGGGCGCTGCCGCAGCTCATCCAGCAGGCCGGGCTGAAGTACTTCATGACGATCAAGATCGGCTGGAGCCAGTACAACCGCCTGCCCTACGACACCTTCCTGTGGCAGGGGCTGGACGGCACGCGCATCCTGACCCACTTCAGCACGGTCAAGGAGTTCGGCAGCCCCTTCGCCAGCACCTACAACGCGATGGCGAACGCCAAAGAGAGCCTGGGCGCGTGGCAGAACTTCCAGCAGAAGGAGCTGCAACGCGATCTGCTGATGGCCTACGGCTTCGGCGACGGCGGCGGCGGGCCAACGCGGGAGATGCTCGAGAACATCGCCGTGATGGGCGACATGCCCGGCCTGCCGCAGGTGCAGCAATCGAGCGTGCGCCGCTTCTTCGAGACGCTCGCGCCGCTGGCCGCCGACCGCAAGATGCCGGTCTGGAATGGCGAGCTGTACCTCGAATATCATCGCGGCACCTACACGACCCAGGCCCGCAACAAGCGCGCCAACCGCAAGAGCGAGTTCCTGCTGCACGACGCCGAGTTCCTGGCGACGTTCGCCAGCCAGGTCAACCCGACTTACGTCTACCCCGCCGCGGCCTTCGCCGACGCTTGGCAGACGATCTGTCTGAACCAGTTCCACGACATCATCCCCGGCTCCAGCATCGGCCCGGTCTACGAGGAGTCGCAGGCGCAGTACGCGGCCCTGGCCCAGGCGATCACCCGTGAGCGAGACGTTGCGCTTGCCGCGCTGTCGGCCTCCCTTGGCGGCGATCTGCTGCTCGCCAACCCCGCGCCCTTCGCCCGCACCGATCTGGCGTTCATCCCCGGCGAGCTCGTGGGTGGACTGACGACTGACGACCGCCAACTGACGACGCAAGTCGTAGAGGGCGGCATCCTGGTTGATCCCGGCGTCCTCCTCGCCTACAGCGTCACCCCAGTCATGCCTCACGTTTCACGTTTCACGCCTGACGCATCACGTTTGACGTTTGACGCCCCTCCGGTCACCTGGAGCGGCGTCCTCGAAAACGCCCACCTGCGCGTCGAATTCTCCCCGGCCGGCGACATCACCCGCATCTTCGACAAGGCCGCCGGTCGAGAGGTGTTGGCGGCCGGGCAGGTCGGCAATCAATTCCAGGCTTTCGAGGATCGGCCGAAGGATTTCGACGCCTGGGACATTGATATCTACTACGACGACAAGGTCTATCTCGCCGAACCGGCGTCATCCATCAAGTTGGTCGAGGCCGGGCCGCTGCGCTGGACCGTGGAGGTGAAGCGCAAGATTCTGGGCAGCGAGATCACCCAACGCATCTCCCTGCGCCACAACTCGCCGCGGCTGGACTTCGACACCATCGTAGACTGGCGCGAGCGCCACACCATGCTCAAAGTCGCCTTCCCGGTGGAGGTCTTCTCGCCGGCGGCGACCTACGAGATTCAGTGGGGCAACGTCCAGCGGCCGACGCACCGCAACACGAGTTGGGACTGGGCGCGCTTCGAGACGTGCGCGCACAAGTGGGTGGATCTGTCCGAGGGGGACTACGGCGTCAGCCTGCTGAACGATTGCAAATACGGCCACGACATCCGCGACAACGTCATCCGCCTGACGCTGCTGCGCTCGCCGACCATGCCCGACCCGATGGCGGATTTCGGGGAGCACCGCTTCGTCTACAGCCTCTATCCGCACCGCGGCGACTGGGATGAGCGGGTGCAGGCGGAGGCGTATGCGCTGAATGACCCGATCGTCTGCTATCAGGGATCAGGGATCGGGAATCAGGGATCAGGCTACCGCCGTCCACTGCCTGACCCCTGGCCCCTGACCCCTGGCCCCTGGTCACTGATCACTGCCTCCGCCCCCAACGTCATCATCGAAACGATCAAGCGCGCCGAAGATGGCGATGGGATCATCGTCCGTTTGTATGAATCGCAGCGCAAGCGTGGCCCCGTGACCGTGCGGTTTGCCTTCCCGGTTGTGGACGCTTGGGAAACCAATCTGCTAGAGGAAAACCAGGCTCAACTGTCGGTGTCAGGCAATGCGGTCAGCCTGAACCTGCGGCCGTATCAGATCGTAACGATGCGCGTGAAGGGAAAGAAATGACCACCCCTACTGACCGAGACATCCTTCGCCGCCTGGCCGCGCGCCAGGCCGAGATCGCAGCGCTACCGATCCATCAGCAGACGATTGCCGGCTGGAAGCGGCTCAACGACCTGAAGCCCGGCAAGCCGATGGTACACATCTACCAAGTGTGCTGGCACGAGATGGACGTGGATGGCGAGCTGACCCTGCAATGCCAGGATCCGTTCAACCGGGCGGCCGAAGGGCAGCTCCGCCGCACGCTCTATCAGTGGAGCCACTTCCGGGGCGACATGGTCGTCACCGCCGAATTCGGCTCTCCGCCGGTCGTGCGCGATACCGGCTTCGGCCTGGAAGTCGAGGAGGAGATCGTCCGCACCGACCCGCGCGGGGGCGTTGTCTCGCACCGCTTCCATCCGCAGATCAAGACCGAGGCCGATGCGGAGAAGATCCGGCCGCCGCAGGTGACTTGCGACAGAGAAGCGACCGCGCGCAACCACGCGCGGCTCAACGAACTATTCGGCGACATCCTGGCGATCCGGCCCTACGGCGTCAACCTGGAAGCGTATTCGCAGGGCTATGCGCCGTGGGACTGGCTGGTGCGTTGGTGGGGCGTCCAAGAGGCGCTGACCGACCTGGTGGAGCGGCCGCAACTGGCGCATTTGGCGATGGAGCAGCTGACCCAAGGGGTGCTGGCGCGGCTGGATCAGGTCGAGGCGCTGGGCCTGCTGAATCCGAGCCAGGGGGTGGTGACGGGGAATGGCGGGCTGGGGTATACGGATGAGTTGCCCTCACCCTCCTCTCAGGCGCTGTGGCCGGTCTCCGACCGAGCCACGGTTTCCCCTCCACAGGAGCGTCAGCCATCCTCAATCAGGCTCGGTCAGGAGACCGGCCTGAGCGCAGAACCGCGAGAAGGGGGTATCCACACTATGGACATCTGGGGCGGGGCGATGTCGCAGATCTTCTCCGGCGTTTCCCCGCGGATGCACGAGGAGTTCGCGCTGCAATACGAGGCGCGCTTCCTGAACCGTTTCGGGTTGTGCTACTATGGCTGCTGCGAGCCGCTCGACCTTAAGGTGGGCATCCTGCGGCGCAACCTCCCGCGGCTGCGCAAGATTTCGATGAGTCCGTGGGTCAATATCGAGCGCGGCGCACGCGCCATCGGCGCAGACTACGTCTTCTCGCGCAAGCCCAACCCGGCCTTCCTGGCGACCGACGTCTGGCATCCCGAAGACGTGCGCGCCGACCTGACCGATCTGTTGGAGAAGACCCGCGGCTGCCATGTCGAGATCGTCCTGAAGGACATCAGCACGGTGCGCAACCAGCCGCACCGCCTGTGGGAGTGGGCTGAGATCGCCCGGCAGGTGACAGAGGAGTCAATTTGACCTGAAAATAGGCCGCGGATGGACGCAGATGAACGCGGATGGCGAAAGAAACCAACGAGCATCCGTGTTAGTCTACCGAGTCACCAGGAGGAATGCGATGTTGTACGATGCCGAACGCGTGCGCGCCTACTTCGACAACTACGGTACGCGCGAATGGGAGCGCCTGGAACGCACGCTGCAAGGGCGCATCAAGTACGCTATCCATCGGCGCTTCCTGGATGAATACGTGCCAGATGGCGCGCGTGTATTGGATGTGGGCTGCGGGCCTGGGCGTTTCGCGCTCGATCTGGCGCGTCGCAACCTGCACGTCACGCTGGCTGACATCTCACAGGAACAACTGGATCAGGCGCGCCAGCATTTTGAGGAGGCCAGGCTTCTGGATCGAGCGCAGGCGTTCCTTCGGCTTGACATGGTAGACATGTCCGAGCTGGCGGATGCGAGCTTCGACGTGGTGATGTGCTACGGCGCGGCGCTGTCCTACACATACGACCGATACGAGACCGCCCTTCGGGAATTGGCGCGGGTGCTCCGGCCGGGCGGACGATTGCTGATCAGCGTTGATTCGTTGTGTGGCACTTTGCGCCTGATCGGCCCGTTCGACGAGTTGGCATTTCTGGAACTGCCCGACACGCATATTGATTGGCCGGCGGTGTTGTCAGGTGCAGACGTGGTTTTTTCGCGGCCCGGATCGCCAGAGTTTCACCAGCCACTGGTGATGTTTACTTCCGACGGGCTGCGCCAGGCGTTAGCGCAAGTGGGCTTGCGGGTGGTTGACATGGCGGCCGCCAGCCCCCTGGTATCCTATGCTGAGCAGATACCCCGCATTGCAGCGGATCCACAGGCATCCGCCGAATTGACCGCGCTAGAAGTGGCGCTGTGCAACCGCCCCGGGCTGATTGACGGGGGAGAGCATCTGCTGGCTGTAGCATTCAAATGACCGAGGACACGTTCAAACATGGATCCATCCGAACAAGATCGCTACCTGGCCTTCATGGGCCGCGCGCCCAGGCGCATCCCCCATTGGGAGCATTGGTCGTGCCCCGACGCCGAGACCTATCTGACCGGGATTGACTATTATGATCACCCGCAAAGGTGCCGGCTGAAGCTGCGCGAACTCTATCCGCAACTCCGGTTGTCTATCCCGGAAACCGACGAACCGAAGCCCCGGCCTGAGTTAGACCTGGTGGGGAAAAGCTCGAACACCGATGCGCAGGGCCGCCATCACGTCCGTTGGGGGGATGCGCTGACCGGGCATTGGGACTGGGGCGATCATTTCAAGACCGCCGAGGATGTTTTCGCCTTCTCGCCGCTGGCGCAAGGCGATTTCACCGACATCCCGGTGGTCGAGTCGCAAGATTACAGCGACGAAGAGCGGCTGTATCAGAAGTATCGCGCCCGCTATCCGGCCGAGTGGGGCGACAAAGCGCCGGAAGGCGCTCCGAACTCGGTTGGCTTCTACAACACGATGTTCATGTGGCCGCTGCTCACCTTCGGCTGGGAGCTCTTCCTCCAAACCTGCCTGGACGAGCGGTTTGGCCGCATCATGAACGAGTTCGCCGAGATCAATCGCCGCATCTTTCGCGTTTTTGCCCGTCTGCCGGTGAACTTCGTGGTGTGCCACGACGACATCGTCAACTCGCGCGGCCCGGTCTGCTCGCCGCGCTGGATGCGGCGCTACATCTTCCCTCGCTACGAAGAGTTCTGGGGCATCGTGCGGGCCGCGGGCAAGGAGGTCATCTTCATGTCCGATGGCCGGATGGATGCCTACGCCGACGACGTGATGGCCTGCGGCGCGCGCGGCATCATCAGCGAGCCGTACACCGACTACAAGACCATCGCCCGGCAGTACAAAGACTGCTTCCTGGCCGGCGAAGGGGACAACCGCGTCCTCATGCGCGACAACCCGGCCGAGATTGACGCGATGGTGGCCGGGATGGTTGAGACCGCGCAGCTCACCGGCGGCTACATGATGTGCATTGGCAACCACATTCCGTGGAACGTGCCCCCGCGAGCGATCAAGCAGTATCTCGATCGGTCGGCGGAGTTGGCGAGACGCGAGTAGAGGCTGGTTTTCGGATGTAGGGCGCACTGTGGCGGTCGCCCAAGTCGGCTTTTTGGCCCAATGCCCCGCGTGTGATAAAATCTCCTGTTGTTGTGGGCGGCCGCGCACGTGGCCGCCACAAGCCATCTCAAGATGCGGGTTCAACCCCCGCCCTGTTGGGCGCAGACCGCCGCGGCAGGCGCCAGGAGAATCGCCATGTCCATGTCGCCTCAAACCATCTCACGCGGCCTTGACCGGGCGCTGCCGACCGTCCAGAAGCCGGCGCGTTACACCGGCGGCGAGTACAACAGCATCGTCAAGCCGTGGGACGCGATCCCCTACCGGCTGGCCCTGGTTTTCCCGGATGTCTACGACCTGGGCATGTCGAACCTGGCGCTGGCCGTGCTCTACGACATCGTCAACCGGCAGCCCGATATGCTGGCCGAGCGCGCCTACCTCCCGTGGCTGGACATGCTGGCGGCCATGCGCCGCGCGGAGATCCCGCTCTACTCGCTCGAGACGCGGCACGCGCTGACTGACTTCGACGTGATCGGCTTCACCCTGCCCTACGAGCAGCTCTACACCAACGTCCTGACGACCCTCGACCTGGCCGGCATCCCATTGCGCGCGGCTGCGCGGGGCGAGGATGCGCCGCTCATCCTGGCCGGCGGCTCTGGCTGCCTCAACCCGGAGCCGATGCACGCCTTCTTCGACGCTTTCTTCTTCGGGGAAGGGGAGGACGCCATCCTGGAGATCGTCCGCGCCTGGACCGATGCCCGCCGCGCCGGCCTGAGCCGCCAGGACGCGCTGGCGAAGCTGGCCGAGATCGAGGGGGTCTACATCCCGGCCTTCTACGATATTCGCTACCACGCCGACGGAACGATCGCCGAGCGCACAACCCGCAACCTGCAACCTGCAACCTGCAACCTGCAACCTGTAGTCCGTAAGCGCATCCTCCCCACCCTCCCGCCGCCGCCCACGCGCTTCATCGTGCCGTTCATTGACACGGTGCACAACCGCGCGGCCATCGAGATCCAGCGCGGCTGCACGCGCGGCTGTCGCTTCTGCCAGGCCGGCATGATCTACCGGCCCGTGCGCGAGCGGCCTGTGGCCGAGGTGCTGGCCGCGGTGGATGACATCGTGACCGCGACCGGCTACGAGGAGATCAGCTTCCTCTCCCTCAGCTCGTCAGATTACAGCGCCATCGGCGAGCTGGTGCGTGAAGTGGTGGCGCGCTACGGAGGTCAAAAACTCTCCATCGGCCTGCCGAGCCTGCGCATCGAGTCGTTCAGCGTCGAGTTGATGGAGCAGCTCGAAAAGGGCCGGCGGCGCTCCGGCTTCACCTTTGCGCCCGAAGCCGCCACCGACCGGCTGCGCGACGTGATCAACAAGCCGATTGCCACAGACCTGCTGCTCGACACCGCCCGCGCGGTCTATAGCCGCGGCTGGCCGACGATCAAGCTCTATTTCATGATCGGCCACCCGACGCAGACCCTCGACGACGTGCAGGCCATCGCCGACCTGGCGCACAAAATCCGGCGGATCGGCTTCCAGGCGTTGGGGCGGAAGGCGACCGTGCGGGTGGGGGTCAGCACGCTGGTGCCGAAGGCGCACACGCCGTTCCAATGGGCGGCCCTGGCCGACGAGACGACGATCCGCAGCCAGATCGCCCTATTGGAGCGGCAGTTACGTGTCCCGGGGATCGAGTTCAGCTACAACAACCCGGCCGAGACGTTAATCGAGGCCGCGCTCTCGCGGGGCGACCGGCGGCTGGCGGACGTGATCGAGGCGGCGTGGCGGGCGGGCGCGCAGTTCGACGGCTGGGGCGATCAGTTCAACGCGACGGCGTGGCGGCAGGCGTTTGCCGCCCACGGTCTCGATCCCGACTGGTACGCGCGCCGCGAACGCGCCGCGGGCGAGATCCTGCCGTGGGATTTCGTCAACGTCGGCATCAACAAGAAGTTCCTGGCCGCGGAGTACCAGAACGCGCTGACTGGCGGCGTGATTGACGATTGCCGGGAGCACTGCTATTCGTGCGGCATCCTGAGCCAGTTCAAGGAGGCGCGTCGCGGCGTGGCTGATGACGCGTGGGGTTGCCCGCCTCTGGGCGGCGGCAAGTCGCGTCAGCCTGTCAGCATCAGACCGGTTCCACTCTACTTCAACGAAGCAATGAGCCCGGAACTGGCCGCGCGGTCTGGTCCGCGGGTGGCGCAACGGGCGATGGGTGGTGCGTGACTCGCCCGGCGGGCCGCAACTCGCGCCGAGGTTCCGTGTTTATTTCATGTTGGCCGGTGAGGGAGATGGATTCACTGCAAGACAAGGTCGCGATCGTCACGGGCGCGTCTAGTGGCATTGGCCGCGCAACGGCCCTGGCTTTGGCGCGACGCGGCGCATATGTGGCGCTGGCGGCGCGGCGCACTGCGGAGCTGGAGCTGCTGGCTCAAGAGGTGCGCGGCCTGGGATGCCGGGCGTTGGTGGTTCCGACGGACGTGACCCAAAAGGCGCAGGCCGCAGAGCTGGTGGCGCAGACCGTGTCGCAGTTAGGCCGGGTGGATATCCTGGTTGCCAATGCCGGAATCTACGTGCGCGGCCCGATCGAAACTCTGACCGCCGCTGATTTTGAGCGGTGCATGGCGGTGAATTTTTTCGGCGCGGTCTACCCGGTTCTCGCCGTATTGCCGCATCTGCGCGGCCAGCGCAGCGGACACATCGTCTTGCTTTCGTCCATGGACGGCAAGAAGGCGGTCCGCACCGATGCGCCTTATGCTGCATCGAAATTTGCCGTGGCCGGCTTTGGCGAGTCGCTCCGCCAAGACCTGGATGGCACGGGCGTGGATGTCTCGATCCTCTTTCCGGGCCGCGTCGCGACGCCGTTCATCGCAGGCATGAAGATCCCGTGGATTTCCCGGCCGATCCCGCCTCAGGCGGTGGCTGCCGCGGTGGTACAGGCGATTCGGCGGCGGCAGGCCGAAGTGATCCTGCCGGCCACCGCCTACGCGCTGCTGATCGCAAACTGGCTCTCGCCGCGACTCGGCGATTGGGCCGTTCGTACATTTCAACTGCATGGTATGGAGGAAAGTTAGGATGACCGTTGGCGCTACACTGACTTTACCGGCGCGGCTTGATCGGCCGTTGCACCCCTGGCTCAAGACGCTGCACGTCGCTTACCTTCCGGGGCCAGCCACGCCGATGGCGGCCGACGTCGCGCAGCAGCTTGTGCAGCGGTTCGGCGACCTGGGCCACATATTGCAGGAACAGCCTACGGACGAAACCGACGTGGTGTTGACCACCGCGCGCTTCGGCGAGCCGTTGAGCTGGCGTTCGGCCCCCGCATTTCAGTTGCGCCGGCAGTATGGCCTCGCGCACACCCCGCAGTTTTGGACCGTGATGCAGGCGCGGCCAGCCGAGTTGGCCGCGTTGATCGCGCATTTCGAGCGCGCCCTGGCCAAGGAACCGATTGACCTGGCTGACTTCGCTTTTCCGGGCTTGTCTCCCACCGCCTACCGCCCGTTGGTGGAGCAGGGCCGTCGCGCGGGCGTGATCCTGTCGGTCGAGCGGCTCTTGCAGGCGCAGGGATTGACCCTGGGCATCCTGCTGGTCGTCGGGGATGAGCAGCCGGAGTATGCCTATCACTTCAACCTGGTCGGCAGCTATGCGACCAGCGACGCCCGTTTGCCCGGCTTCTACGACGACATTGTGCTGCGCATCGCCACGGCGATGAGCGCGGATGAGGTCGCGAAGTATGTGGTCGAGCCGCCGGTCGTCCCGCAGGCGGGGTGGGCGGGGCTTTCCACCCCGAAAGCGATGCAGCGCGCCAGCCTGGAGTTCGGCAATCGTGACTTCTTCACCGAGATGGTGCGGATCGCCGATCTGGTGTCGGTGCCCGCGATGACCGACGCCGTCGCCAGCCAGTACAGCGAGGGGTGCTTCTCGACGTGGGAGCCGGCTCTGGATGCGCTGGTCGCGACTACGACCGGCAGCGCGCGACCGGTGGACAAGGGACATCTGACACAGGACGACCTGGCGGTGGTGACCGGCGTCCAAAGCAACGGCCGCGGGGTGGTCGTCCGGCAGGTGGAGGGGCTGCGCAACGACCCGCCTTCCTCCGAAGGCTTCGAGATGATTGACCTGGACAATGCCCTGCCCAAGATCACCCTCGACTCGACCTGGGGCGCGGCGAGCCAGGTACCGGTGGTGCGCTCGAAGCTGCACAGCCACCGCGGGGTCAAAGCTTTTGACTCGCGTTTGGTAGAATACGTCCCGTTGGCGCCCGTCTACTTCGCGCTGCCGGTCACCTGCGGCACCTTCGCCCAGGCGCAGGGCGTGCGCGCGGTCTTCGCCCAGGCCGAATGCCTGCGCAACCCCGACGATCCCCGCCAGGTCGCATTCACCCTGCTGCCCACCCACGGCGTCTTCATCGTCGAGAAGTGGGTGGCGGGGAAAGAACCGTTCCAGGTGATCTGGGAATACATGGACGCCGGCCACCTCCAGATTGACCGCACGGTACCGCAGGGGCCGGAGCCGTTCTGGCCGCGGGAAGTGTAAAGAACCAGCAAATCGGCGAATCCACGAATGAGCGAAACATACGTGCAGCGGATGCGGGTCACGTTCAGCACCGACGACACCGTCAAGTACGTCGGCCACCTGGACATGGCGCGCGCTTGGGAGCGGGCCATCCGCCGGGCGCGGCTGCCGTTGGCCTACACCCAGGGCTTCAACCCGCAGCCGCGGCTGCACTTCGCAGCCGCGCTGCCGGTCGGCTTCACCGGCCAGGCCGAGTTGGTGGACATCTTCCTGGATGAGGCGCTGGAGCCGGCCGATTTCCTGGCGCGGCTGGCCCCGGCCCTGCCGACGGGCATCCGGCTGATCGCCGCGATGCCCGTCCCGCGGGAATGGCCGTCACTCCAGGCGGCGGTCTGCGCCGCGCGCTATCGGGTCGAGGTCGAGACGGACGAGACGGACGCGACGTTCGCCGGCCGGCTGGCGGACTTCATGGCCCGGCCAGAGGCGTGGCGCGAACGACGGCGGGGCAAGGAGGTCGCCCGCTACGACCTGCGGCCCCTCATCAAGACGCTGACCTACACCGGGCCGTGCGAGCTGGGCCAATCCTTCGAGACCGTCATGCGCGCCGAGCCAGGCGCGACCGGCCGGCCCGACGAGTTGCTGGCCGAGCTGGATTACGAGACGGCCCTCCGCCGGGTCGTGCGGGTGGCGCCGGAGCTGGCGGAGAGCAAATAGCAAATCTGCAAATAGCAAATGATACTCCAAAGGAAGGTGCATCCATGCGGCTGTTGACTTTTGAGGATCGAGGCGTGCGGCGGTTGGGCGCGTTGGTGGGCGAGCAGGTGGTGGATCTGGCTGCGGCGGGCGCAGTGACCGCGGCAGATATGCGTGGGCTGCTTGAGGCTGGCCCCGCCGCCTGGGCGGAGTTGGCCGGCGACCTGGCATCCCGGGATTGCGCGCCGTTTGCCCGACCGCTGGCCGGCCTCAAGCTCGATGCGCCGGTGCGGCCGTCGAAGATCGTCGCTATCGGGCAGAACTACTTCGATCATGTGCGTGAGCAGAACGCGGCGCTGCCGGAACGGCCGATCATTTTTGCCAAGTTTCCGACGACGATCATCGGCGCGGGGGATGAAATCCGCTGGGAACCGGCCCTGTCGGAGCAGATTGACTGGGAAGCCGAGCTGGCGGTGGTGATCGGCCGGCCGGCCCGCCGCGTGCGCGCGGAGGACGCCTATGAGTACGTCTTCGGCTACACGGTCGCGAACGACGTCACCGCGCGCGACCTTCAGCGGGGGGATGGGCAATGGGTGCGCGGCAAGTCGCTCGACACCTTCTGCCCGCTCGGCCCGTGGATCGTGAGTCGCGACGAGCTCCCGGAACCGCATGGGCTGCCGATCCGCACGCGCGTCAACGGCGAGACGGTGCAGGACTCGCGCACGGATCAGCTCATCTTCCGCATCCCGACCCTGATCGAATTCATCAGCCGCGCCTTCACGCTGTTACCCGGCGACATCATCCTGACCGGCACGCCGCCCGGCGTCGGCGCCTATCGCAAGCCGCCGCGCTTCCTGAAGGACGGCGACGTAGTCACGGTCGAGGTGGCGGGGATCGGCGCGCTGACGAACCCGTGCCGGACGGCGAGCGTGTAGCGCGGTCTCCATTCCGACAGATCACGTTTACATCAAATTCATCGCGCGAAACTTCAGAAAGTGTGGTATAATATGGCTGGCGCGCATGTTGGGGCGCGCTGATCCAGGGTGGCCGGCTGGATCATCTCAGCAAGGGTTCGGCAAGGAAAGCGGAGGCGCTTATGGCAATCATCACTGTTTCCAGGCAACAGGGCAGCGGGGGCTTGGATATCGCGATGCGCGTCAGCGAGATCCTTGGCTATCGCTGCTTCGACAAGCGGCTCATGGCAGACGTCATGGCCCACGAAGGCTTCACCGACCAAACCATCATTGACTACCGCGAGGATGAGTATCGGCTGCGCGGGTTCGTGGATCGGGTCTTGGGGTATCGCCGGCCCGAGACGATCGCCGATGTCGGGTTTTGGGACGACAATCCAGAGGCGATGAAGGCGACCTCGGTCGCGGTGCTGGATGAGCACCAGGCGGTGTGGCTGGTGCGGCGGGCTATCGAGGTGGCCTATCAGCAGGGGGATGTAGTGATCGTGGGGCGCGGCGGCCAGGCGATCCTACGCGACAAACCGGGGGCGCTGCATGTGCGTCTCGAAGCGCCGCTCGAGGCGCGCGTTCAGCGCATCGCCGAGCGCAACAAGCTCAGCGCCAAGGAAGCGCGGCAGTACGTCCTGGGGCGCGATAAGGCCTCGGCCGAGTATCTGGAGCGCTTCTACGGGGTGAACTGGTCTGATCCACTATTATATCATCTGGTCATCAACACGAGCAAGTGGGCGCCGGAGGCGGCCGCGCAGTGCATCGTGGCGGCGCTGGGGTGTTTGGGGAAGTAAGAGCTTGTCCGTTCTTGGCGACGAAAAAGGCGATGGCCAAACTGGCCGTCGCCTTTTTGCGACGGAGATCCGATCGTGAAGAAGCCGCTGTTTGACTGTTGCCCGACAACTGTTTCTGCTTCTGAGGCGCGCGTACAGTTTGACCCTCGCAGGGCTTGGACGTATATTTGCATATATGGGCCGCTGCCTGGCCGTCCTCTTCATCCAGATGCCGATTCGCGAGGCATTGATCCTGAGTACTCGGGACAGGGACTTGTCGCGCGGGCGCAGACGAAGTGGGGCCATGGCCAATACAAACCAGCTCAGAGCTTGCCCTGAGCTTGTCGAAGGGATGCTCCCGTAACTGATTTTGAATACACCCAACTGAATAAGTCGTCGTTGGTGGGCGGCGCGATGGCGAGTTGTTGGCGCGCAAGAGGCCGCCGCGCGGTGTACCCGTGCTGTGCGCCGCGTACACACGCTGTACGCGACGCACAGCCTGTGTGCGCCGCGTACAGCCGCTGTATCTGGCGTACAGGATCTGTGCACCGGGTACAGGGGCTGTACGAGACGTACAGATTCCGTGCGTCTCGCACAGCCGCTGTGCGCCGGGTACAGGCCCGGTAGATCATGTGGAGAAGCCATGATGCCATCGCAATCGGATGAATTCGCCGGTCAGGCCGTGCTGGTGACGGGCGGGTCGCGCGGGATCGGCCGGGCGATCGTGCTGGCCTTCGCCGAACGCGGCGCGCACGTCACGTTTTGCTATCGCGCGGGCGCCGCGGCGGCAGAGGCGGTCGTGGCGGAGGCGCGCGACCGCGGCAGATCGGTCGTGGCTGTGCAGGCCGATGTGGGGGTCAGCGCGCAGGCGACGGCCCTGGTGACGGATGCGGTGGCGCGGCACGGCCGGCTCGATGTGCTGGTCAATAACGCCGGGGTTTTCCCGCGACGGCCTTTCGCTGAGATCAGCGACGCGGAATGGGAGGATGTGCTGCGGGTCAACCTCTTTTCCGCCTTCTACTGCGCGCGAGCCGCGCTGCCGGCTATGATCGCCGCCGGCCGGGGCGCGATCATCAATATGGCCTCGATCTCCGGCCGCCGCGGGTCGGCCTTCCACGCCCACTACGCGGCCGCCAAAGGCGGGCTGCTGGCGTTGACCCGCTCTCTCGCCAAGGAAGCGATCGGCCACGGGATTCGGGTGAACGCGGTGTCGCCGGGGCGGATTGACACCGACATGATGGTGGTGGGGTATCGCGCCGAGGAAGCAGCCCGGCTGCTGCGCGATGTGCCGATCGGCCGCTTCGGGACGCCGGAAGAAGTAGCGCAGGCCGTGCTTTTCCTGGCGAGCGACGCCAGCAGCTATCTGGTCGGGGAGACGATCGAGATCAACGGCGGGTTGTTGATGGACTAATTGTAGATGATGCCTGGCTGCCCCTCATCCACATACCCCAGGTCGCGCGCCACGGCCACGTCTCGCAATCCGGTTTCCTCCCATACCTCCCGCCGTGCGGCCGCTTCGGCCGTTTCCCCCTCCTCAACCGTGCCTGCCGGAATCTGGATGCCTGCGAAGGGATGCCGGAAGAGCAGCAGCTCAATGCCGGATGCGGCGCGACGGGTGACGAAGGCGGTCACTTTTTCCAGGAGGATCATCGGCGTCCTTCGACTGCGCTCAGGATGGTGTGGCGCGGATGAGGTCTTTGGATCATTGGCGGCGTCCTTCGGCTGCGCAGCGAAAGGCCGCTGCTCCGCTCAGGATGGCTTGGCGCGGATGGGGGCGTTGGATCATCGGCGCTAGCCTGGGGATGAGCGGGGCGGCGCGGCCGGCGCGGCGGAGCAGGATCGTCATCGGGGTGGCCGTCTCCTGCCAGCTCGCCACGGCCGACCGCAGGATGTCGAGCGCGACCATGAAGTCGGCCGGGGCGGCGGCCGCGAAGACGCCGGCGTCCTCGTACAACACCAGGTAGCCGCGCTCGGTCTCGGCCCACGAAAGGTCGCGCACGCTATCGGCCAACGCGTCCCAATTTCGCCCGAAGTATGCCGGGAAGTCCAACGCCGCGGCGCAGGCGGCCAGGAATGCGGCCTTCGACGTGATCTGCCGGCCAGCCAGCCGGGCGAAGCGCCAGCCGCGCCGGGTCGCCAGCCGAGCGATTTCGTCGGCGGCCGTCGGTTGGGTCAGGCGATAGAGGCCGGGGGCCACGCGGCCGGCCAGCAGGTCGGTCAAGCGGTCGTTCATGGGATCACCCGCCGGAAGCTGTCGTAGTGGTCGTCGCTGTAGAAAAGCTCCTCCTGGCTGCCGCGGACGAGCCGCCGCGCCCCTCGGTCGGGCGAGCCGGGCGTGACCACGGTGTACTCACGGTAGTAGCCGCTCGGCTTGCGCGGCAAGCGGCCTTCGCGGTTCTCGAACACGACTCCGTCCTGCCGATAGGGGAAGGGGCCGTTGCGGGCGATCAGCCGGATCGTGTCGTGCGCCTCCTTGGGCAGCCGGTCGAGCCGGATCGTCGGGAGGCGGTCGCCGGGTAGCGGCGTCGCGATGCGCAGGCCGCCGGGCGTGGGGGATGCCGGGGGCCGGAAAGGCGGCGTGGCCGTGGCGCGCACGGTCGGCGTCGCCGTGGAGCGGGGCGTGGCGGTGGAGCGGGCCGGCTGAGCAGTGCTCGTGGCCGCGTCCATGGCGGCAGCCGGCTGGAGCGTGGAGGCCGGCGCCGCGGCTCCTGGATCGAGCAGAGGCGCGCCGACTGTGGCCGCGGCCGGCAGGGGCAGCGTAGACCGCGCCAGGGTCAGCGCCGCGAAGCCCGCCAGCAGGATCAGCGCGACGATGAGGAGGAAGATGAGCTTGGACTGCCGCATCCGGTGTGGTTTCATGGGCGTCTCCGGCAGGAGAGTATAGCATGGATGGATTTGCCGGGCAATGTTCATGTGGAGGGGCTGTCACCCTGAGCGGGTCATTCGTCAAAGTGTGTTGCGCCGAGATGCCAGCGAAGGGTCTGTTTTGTCGGCGGGAGATTGCTTCGGCCCAAATGGCGGGCCTCGCAATGACGCTATGGACGCCTTCCGAAGAGAGACGCCTATGGCAACAGCCCCAGGTTTCGCCCCAGGGTCGTCAGGGTCAGCTCGGCGCCGGCGAAGAGGATGGCCGAGACGGCGACCCCGACCACGAAGAGCGCGACGCCAGCCGCCGGCAGGAGCAAGGTGCGCCAGCCGCGCAACCCGTGCGCCTCCGCGGCGGCCATCCACGTCGCAACAAAGGCCGCGGCGAAGGTGATCGCGGGAGCCAGCGGTTCGAGGGGCGGGATCAGCGCCGCCAGGTTGAGCAGGTGCGCGGTGGCGGCGAAACCCAGCCCACGCAGCGCGCTCGTGTAGGTGGCGTGTCCGCCCAACAACCGGCCCGCCCCAAAGATCATCAGCACCGCGGTCAGCCACACGCCGATCTGCTCTAGCCAGGTGAGCACGCTCCAGCCGGTCGAGCCGAAGAAGGCGATGGCAGCCAGCCCGGCCCCGGCCAATACGACTGCCGGGCCGGTCATCCGTGGATCGGCGCTCACCTCGGCAAAGGCGCGCCGCTCCAGGAGCAGGCAGCGCAGGCCGCGGCCGAGCCACAGGCTGGGCTGGCGGATCACCCCCTCCACCAGGTTGACGATGTCCCAGGGTCGCGGTTGGGGCGGGGCGGTCGGCGTAGTCGCCGGGCGGCGCGGCGTCTCCGCGGGCAGGCTCCGCCGCGCGTTCAGGATGTGGAACACGTCGGTCGAGCAGCGGGTTTCCCCCACAGCCATGTCGCCGGGGTGAAACAGGAACGCGTCGGTCTGTTCGCCGCCCAGGCCGCCGTGGCTGCCGATCAGTTCCTCCAGCGCCGCGACCGTGCCATCGGGATAGACCGTGCTGATCACCATCAGGTCGCCCGCGTGTGGGAACTCCATCACCCGACCGATCTGCCAGGCGCGCAGCTCCGCATTGCCGTAGGCCGTCAGGGGATCCTCGCCGATCACTGCGCCGGTGCGCAGGTCGCGCTGCCCGCCCTTGCCCAGGACGAGCGGGCCGCCGGCCGCGTCGTATCCCGCCACCAGGCCGATGCCTTCGTGCGCCACGAGCGCCGCAACCATGCCGGGATAGGCCGCCTCGAGCTCCGCCAGGGTGATCCGCCGCGGGGCGAGATCGAAGTAGACGTGCGCCAGGTTGCCGCTGCCGAACGCAACGACCTGCGCCGCCGGCAGAACACCAGGGTGGCCGTCGGCCGGGCTGTGGCGGCGGATGGCGCGTTGCGCGGCCTGCTGCCCGCGTTTGACCATCGCGCCGCCCACGCGGCCGGTCAGGCCTTGCTGTTGTATATTCTCCAGCTCGCCCGAAACCGCCGAGAGCGCGATCACGCCGGTGTCGCCGCCGATCCGCTGATGCACAATGGCGCCGCCAGGCGCCTGCTGCTCGATGAACTCCTTGAGGCTCAGGCCGTATCGCTGCTTGAAGGTCGCGCCGAACGATTGGCCGTGATCCGAGAGCACGATCAGATCGTAGGGCCGCGGGGCCTTGCGTTGGATGAACGCGCGGACGCGCCGGATGACGCGGTCGTACTTCTTCAGCACACCGAACGCATCGCGCGACCACGGCCCGGAGTGATGCGCCACCTCATCGTAGCCCGGCCAGGTGACATAAATGGCCGGCGCGCCGCGCAGGATGTCCAGGACGGTCAGGTAGGCGGCGATATCGCGCATCAGGACGGTGGTCGCGGCGCGCACCAGCGGGTAGACGTGCTTCAGCCGATCGAGCCGCGGCCGGACGTTACGCAGGCGCGCCCGGAGAAATTGGGCGATCTCCAGCGCGGCGTCGCCGAGCATGAGCACGATCGTGCGCATCAGGAAATAGGGGTTGGCGACCAGCAGGTAGATGTCTTGGGCGCGGCGGATCTGCTCGGCGCGACTGCCGCTCCGCAGATCGGCCAGGGTGAAGATGGATTTCTCCGCGTCGCCGTTGAGCATGTTGTTGATGCTGGAGCCGCCGCGCAGCAGGCCGTGGCCGCGCGCATAGCGCGCGTTGATGGCCGGCGCATCGGCCCCTGAGACGAACAGCTTGCCCTGTTCCTTGTCGAACCAACGGAAGGCCGGGATGTCGTAATTGTCGCCGAACAGGATGCCCGCCTGGCACGCCGATGTCTGCGACGGCAGGCCGCAGTCTACCCGGGACAGGACGTAGCCCTCGTCGCGCATCATCTGCGTCAGGGCCGGCAACAGGCCGGCTTCGAGCGCGTGCTTCATGTGCCAGTAGCTCAGGCCATCAATCTCCAGCATCACCAGCCCGCGGCCCGGCTCGGCCGCGCCCCGAAACGTCTGCAGCCGGGCGATCCGTTCGACGATCCCTTCGTAGAACGAGCCTTCGTCGTCCAGGGTGATGACGCCGGTGAGGAGCGTGTTGACGGCCGCCAGCGCCAGACCGCCGCCCAGCGCCGCGAGGAAGCCTTCCACGCGGAAGAATGGCAGCAACCGGGCCGTGATGAGGAGCGTGAACGCGTTAGCGAACAGGCCGATGATGAACGTGGCGATGAACCCCAGCGGCAGAGCCAGCAGGAGGATCAGCGGCCGGATCAGGAGGTTGACGATGCCGAGCGCGAATGCGGCCGCGGCGGCCACGACCAGTTGATCCGCCGGGGCCGCGGCCACCAACTGCGTGCCCGGCACGACGAGCGCCATGACGAGCAGCGAGATGCCATCCACGGCCCAGACGACGCCGAAGCGCAGCGCCCAGCGTAAGACGGAGCGGATTTCGTCCATCGGCGGCCTCACATCAGGCGAAATTCGACCAGCCGCAGCAGCGACGCCTCCTCCGGCGCGATCCGCTCGTTCAGCCGCGCGGCGGCCAGGACGGGGAGCCACGCTTCTAGCTCGGCGTCGGGGCAGGGGCGCCGGCCGCGATAGGCCCGCAGGTACGCGGCCAGGAAGCGGGCGCGCAAGAACTGGACCAGCAGACGTTGGCCGGCGGGCATGTGGGGCGGCAGGCCGGCCATGCGGAACATCAGCACGGTGCGGGCGACATCCGCGCTGGGATTGCCGCGGCAGGCGTTCGTCCAGTCAATCACGATCGGCCCGCGCGGCGACATGATCAGATTGTCGGGGTGGTAGTCGCCGTGGCAGAGCGCGTCCCCGTCGGGCAGGCGCGCCAGCGCGGCCAGAGCACGGTCGCGGGCCGCCGCGGGCAGGCCGGGCGCATGTTGGATGGCGCGGGTGAAGCCATCGCGCTGCGGGGGCAACTCCGCGCGGCGGCACGCGTGCATCGCCGCATGGACTTCGGCGAACCGCCGCGCGCTGCGGAACAGCATCCACGGCCGCCGCGCCAGCGCATCCAGCATGGATGGCCCGACGATCCGTTCGTAGACGATGCCCAGCCGCCCCTCGACCTCCACGACATCCACCACCGCCGGCGCGGCCAGCCCCGCTTCGGATACCAGGCGCCCGATCTTCGCCTCGTAGCCGACCCAGTCGCGCGGCATCTCGGGCCGGTAGAGCTTGAGGATCTGATCCTCGCCCCAGGCGAACACCTCCGCGGTGCGGCCGTTGCCCACCAACGGGCCTTTCTGCCGCGCCTGAACATCGTTGTGGTTGGCCTGTCCCATGCTGCGCCTTCCCGGATCACGTGATGCGACTACTATGCTACTGTTGTGGGCGTTTGTCAAGATAGCTGTGGATGCCTGACCTGGATCATATACAAGCGTCCAGATGAAGCCTATCATATATGCGGGTTTTAGCATATAGCAAAGGACGCATATGGAATTCTATCAGGCGCGCGCGGCGATCCTCAAGGCGATTGCCCACCCCGTGCGGCTGCACATCGTAGACATCCTCCGCCAGGCGCCGGAGTGCGTCTGCCATCTCTCGGCCGCCCTGATGAAACCACAGCCGTACATCTCGCAGCAGCTCGCCATCCTGCGCAACGCCGGCGTGATCGTGGACGAGCGCGAGGGGATCAACGTCTTCTATCGGCTGGCAGGCGCGGACGTGACGCGCCAGGTGGCGGCCGCCTGCGGCCCGCTGGCGGATGGGGCGGCGGGCCATCGTTCGGTGGCCGGCTGCGTCTGCCCCAAGTGCGCGACGAAGCCCGCGGTGAGCCAGGTAGTGACATTGTTGACGAACGTGTTGGCGGAGGAGGAGTAGTCAAGCAGTCACAGTGTCAAATGGTCGAGTCAACTCAAAAAAGCCCGGGAGGACTTATGTCACAAGCAACTGCTGCGCCGGCCGCGCCTGTGGGGGCGGCCAAACGCCTTTCGACGCTGGATCGCTTTCTTACCCTTTGGATTTTCTTAGCGATGGTGGTCGGAGTCGCCATCGGCTATCTGATCCCCGGCGTGGAGGACTTCATCAACCGCTTCCAGGCCGGCACGACCAACGTGCCCATCGCCATCGGCCTGATCCTGATGATGTACCCGCCCTTCGCCAAGGTGAAATATGAGCGCCTGCCCGAAGTGTTCCGCAACACGAAGGTGCTGGGGCTGTCGCTGCTGCAAAACTGGGTCATCGGCCCGCTCCTGATGTTCGTCCTGGCGATCCTCTTCCTGGCTGACAAGCCGGAGTACATGCAAGGGCTGATCCTGATCGGGCTGGCGCGCTGCATCGCCATGGTGATCGTCTGGAACGAGCTGGCGAAGGGGGACACCGAGTATGCCGCCGGGCTGGTGGCCTTCAATAGTGTGTTCCAGGTGCTGTTTTATAGCGTCTACGCCTATGTCTTCATCAAACTGCTGCCCGAGGCGCTGGGGCTGACCGGCGCGGTGGTGCAGATTTCCATCGGCGAGCTGGCGCAGACCGTCTTCATTTACCTGGGTATCCCGATGATCGCCGGCTTCGCCACGCGTTTCATCCTGCTGCGCTTCAAGAGCCGCGAATGGTACGAGAAACGCTTCGTCCCGGCCATCAGCCCCATCACGCTGATCGCTCTGCTCTTCACGATCCTGGTGATGTTCAGCCTGAAGGGCAACCTGATCGTGACGCTCCCGCTCGACGTGGTGCGGATCGCCATCCCGCTCGTGCTCTACTTCGTGGCGATGTTCCTGGTCACCTTCTGGATGGGCCGCCGGGCGGGCGCCGATTATCGGATGACGGCCACCATGTCGTTCACCGCGGCCAGCAACAACTTCGAGCTGGCGATTGCCGTCGCGGTGGCGGTGTTCACCATCGCCTCCGGCCAGGCCTTCGCCGCGGTGATCGGCCCGCTGATCGAGGTGCCGGTGATGATCGGGCTGGTGAGCGTGGCGTTTGCGTTACAGCGGCGCTGGTTCAAGTTAGCAGTCGGATAGGAGGCAGGCCGATGTGGCGTCCGTACACGTCGCACAGCCAGGCATGGCTGGCAAAAGACATTGTAACCCTGGTCGCTTTGCTCGGCGGCAACCTGCTCTTCAACATCGTCGCCAATGCTGGCTTCAAGTTGTCCGCGGCCAGCGCCGGGTGGCGCGACTTTCTGACGTGGCAGGTGGTGGGCAACCTGGCCGGCTTCATCACCGTGTTGACCCTGACCGGGCTGCTGCGCTACCTGCCGCTGCACGTGGCCTATCCGGTTACCGCCGGCCTGGCCGTGGTGGGGGTCCAGGTGGCTGCGGCGCGCTGGCTGTTCGGCGAGACCATCTCCGCCGGCCAGTGGTTGGGCGCGCTGCTGGTGGTCATGGGGATCGTGCTGGTCAGCCGGGGGTGAGGGATGGAGAGGGTGCGGCCGCAAATCATCCTGAACGCCGACGACTTCGGCCGCTCGCCGGCGATCAACGCTGCGGTCAGGCAGGCGCATCGAGCGGGGGCGCTCACCAGCGCCAGCCTGATGGTGGCCGGCGATGCCTGCGATGAAGCGGTGGCCCTGGCGCACGCGCTGCCGACGCTGGCGGTGGGCCTGCACCTGATCATTTCGGGGGGCCGCGCCGTCCTGCGCCCCTGTCAGATCCCGCGCCTGGTGGATGCCGACGGCTGCTTTCCTGATGACCCCCTGCGCCTGGGTCTGCGCTACACCTTCGACCGGGTCGCGCGCCGGGAGTTGGCCGCGGAGATCGCGGCGCAGTTCGAGCGTTTCGCTGCGACCGGCCTGCCCCTGTCGCATGTGGACGGCCACCAACACCTGCACGTGCATCCGGTCGTCTTCTCTCTGTTGTTGCCCCTGGCGCGACGTTACGGCGCTTCCGGGGTGCGCGTGCCGGCCGACGACCTGTGGCTGGCGCTGCGCCACGACCGTCGCGGGATCGGGGCCAAGATCGGCTGGGCTGTGGGTCTGGGGCTGGTAGGCGGCTGGTGTGCGCGGCGGGCGCGGGCAAGCGGCCTGGCCGTGGCCGATCGGGTCTACGGCGTGCTGCAAAGCGGCCAGATGACCGAAGGCTACGTCGTGAAAGCGCTGGGCGAGCTGCAGGCGCCGACAGCCGAGTTGTATTTCCATCCGTCGCTGGAAAGCCTGGGTGAGGTCCTGGGCCCCAACCCGGACGACCTGGCCGCGCTGCTCAGCCCGACGGTGCGCCGCGTCATCGGCGAGCGCGGGTTGCGCCTGGCGACCTATGCGATGCTGCGCGCTTCTCAATAGGGCGGGAGGGAGATCTCGTGCCTGACACTACCAAAATGCCAGGCGCGTCATGCGAAAAAGTGGTACAATAAGAACAAGTTCATTTGCAGCCCAGTCGCGAGAATCGGAGGCGCGCCCATGATCGTGACCTTGCTGACAGCACTTATTCTGATCGGTTGGCTTTATTGGCTGGCGGCGCTGTGGCTGGTGTTTGCCTTTTTCCGGCCAGCGCGACCTGCTCCCCAACCCTCCTTCGACGGACTCAGGGCAAGCTCTCCCTGCGAGGGAGGGGGTGAGGTCGTCCCACCGCCGATCTCGATCCTCAAACCCGTCAAAGGGGTGGACACCCAGGCGTACCAGAACTTCACCAGCTTTTGCCGGCAGGACTATCCCGAATTCGAGCTGGTGTTCGGCGTGGCCGATCCTGACGACCCGGTCATCTTGCTCATTGAACGCCTGAAGCGCGAATTCCCCGACATCAGCATCCGCTTGTTCGTCGTCCGGCCGACGGGCGCCAACCGCAAGGCCAGTCTGCTGCACCATCTGGCCGGACAGGCCCGCTACGAGACCCTGGTGGTGAGCGATAGCGACATGCAGGTGACGGCCGACTATCTGCGCCGGGTCGTCGCGCCGCTGGCCAATCCGGCCGTGGGGTTGGTGACCTGTCCGTACTTCGGCGTACAGGCGCACAACCTGACGGCCGGGCTGGAGGCGCTGCACATGGGGGTCACATTCCTGCCGGCCATCGCGGTGGCGCGTCGGGTGCTGGGGATGCGCTTCGCTATGGGCGCCAGCGTCACGTTGCGCCGCCGCGACCTGGCGTGCATCGGCGGATTCGCCGCGCTAGCCGACTACCTGGCCGACGACTACCAGCTCGGCGCGCGCATCGCCGGGCTGGGGCTGAAGGTAGAGCTTTCCGATTACGTGATGAAATGTGTATTGGACGCCACGCGCTTCTGGGACCAATGGGAGCGCGAGGTGCGCTGGATGCGCTGCTCCAGCGTCAGCCGGCCGCTGGAATATCCCGGCCTGCTGCTGAGCTACGCGACGCCGTTGGCCCTGATCCTCACATCGCTCACCGGCCCCACGTGGCCCAGCCTGCAACTCCTGATCGGGTCGGTGCTGTTGCGCTGGGTGGTGGGATGGCTGGTCAGCGGCCGCACCGACGACCTGGAGTCGCGACGCTGGCTCCCCTGGTTGCCGCTGCGCGATCTGTTGAGCGCGCTGACCTGGATCGTCGGCGGGCTGGGGCGACGGATCTCCTGGCGCGGGGAAGAGTTCCTGTTGACGGCGCATGGCCGCATGGAACCTGCGCCTCCGCGCTGGTCGGCCCAGTTCGCCGGCTGGCTGCACCGCCCCCATTGAGGATGCCATGAAACGCGCCATCCGTGGCTTCGATCGGTTCCTGCGTTGGGCGCTGGGCGTGTTCGAGTTCTGCGCCTGGCCGGATTGCCTGCTGCGCGTGCGGCGGACGACCCTGGCCCGGCCTGTGACCGTGGCCGGGCAGACTTTTCCGACCGGCGCGCCGGTGGCGGAGCTGCATTTGTGGAACGAACACCTGCCGCCCCTGCCGTCGGAAGGCCCCACCCTGGCCTGGGCCGTCCAGACCCAACGGCGTCTGAAGCAGTCCTTTCGAGCGCTCGCCCGGCAGATGCCCCACGACCCGCGCCTGGCCGGCGCGACGCTCGTCACCGGGATCACCGTGCTGCCGCTGGCCGGCGCGCACGCCGGCGGGACCAAGCTGTTCGAGCAGCTCGGCTTCACGATCCTGCCGTATCACACCCCCCTGGGCCGCTTCGGCGAGTTCTGGGAAAACCTGTACACCTGGGGCATCATGTGGGCGTTCAACGAGCCGACCCTGGCTGGCCGGGAGTTGCTGCGCCTGCGCCGCAGCGCGATCTGGATGACGACCGACGAGCTTTTGCGTCGTTATGGTGAGATGACATAAAGGAGGATTCCATCATGGCTGACCGACCGATCTCGTCCGCCGGCCCGGCCGATGAGGCCGTAAGCCGGACACTGCACATCCTGGATGCTCTGTTCGATGTCGGGGTCAGGCAACAGGTGGGCGTGCGCCTGTGGGACGGCGCGCCCTGGCCCGATGCCGCGCCCCGGCCGGCCACGCTGGCGCTCAAACACCCGGGCGCGCTGCGCGCGATGTTCCTGCCCGGCCACGAGCTTGGCCTGGCCGAGGCGTACCTGTACGACGATTTCGACATCGTCGGCGACATCGAGGCGGTCTTCAACCTGGCCGACGCGTTGGCTGCCGCCACGTCCGGCTGGCGCAAGAAGCTGATGGCCGCGCGCGATCTGCTGCGGCTGCCGGCCGGCGCCGACCACCAACACGGCCAGCGTGGCCCGGCGCAATTGGCCGGCAAGCGCCACTCGGTCGAACGCGACCGCCAGGCTGTCACCTATCACTATAACGTCTCGAACGACTTCTTCGCGTTGTGGCTCGACCGGCGCATGGTCTACTCGTGCGCTTACTTCGGGACGGCCGACGACGACCTGGACGCGGCGCAGGCGCGCAAGCTGGACTACCTCTGCCGCAAGCTGCGCCTGAAGCCCGGTCAGCGGCTGCTCGACATCGGCTGCGGCTGGGGCGGGCTGGCGATCCACGCCGCGCAGCACTACGGCGTGGACGCCACCGGCATCACCCTCAGCCGGCCGCAGGTCGAGCTGGCGAACGAACGGATCCGGGCGACCGGTCTGGCCGACCGCTGCCGGGTCGCGGCGTGCGACTACCGCGAGCTGGACGAACCGGAGGGGTACGACGCGCTGGTCAGCGTGGGGATGTTCGAGCACGTGGGCGCGGCGCTCTTGCCGACCTACTTCGCCCAGGCGTGGCGGCTGCTCCGGCCCGGCGGCGTCTTCCTCAACCACGGCATCGCCTGCCGGGCCAACATCCCGGCGCAACACGGCCCCAGCTTCAGCGATACCTACGTGTTCCCGGACGGCGAGCTGATGCCGATCAGCGTCACGTTGCAGGCGGCCGAGGGAGCCGACTTCGAGGTGCGCGATGTCGAGAGCCTGCGTGAGCACTACGCGTTGACGCTGCGCCATTGGGTGCGCCGGCTGGAAGCGCAGCACGCGCCGGCGCTCCAGTTCGTGGACGAGCCGACCTACCGCGTCTGGCGGCTCTTCATGTCTGGCTCGGCGCACGGCTTCACGACGGGCCGGCTGAACGTCTACCAGGCGTTGCTGGTCAAGGGGGATGCGCGTGGCCGCAGCGGCCTGCCGCTGACGCGCGCGGACTGGTACGCGGCGGCCTGAGGGAATGAGTTCGCAGGAAGCAGCTTCTCAATCATCTGGGGCAAACGTGCCAGGCGCATCGCACGTGCCTGGCACGTGATGACGGTCGCGCCGCTCCACGATGGCGATTTCTTCCTCCGTCAGCCCATAGAGCCTGTAGACCACCCGGTCAATCAGCCGGTCGGTGGCGGCCAGGCGCGTTTTGAGGGGCAGGGGCGCCGCCAGCCTGGTGGCGTCAGGCAGGTTGAGCCACCCTGTTAACGTTCACCGTGACGCTGGTTAAGTCCTGGCGGGATAGAACCTTCCCGGCGAACAGAATTTCCAGCCCCAGTGGCACGCCGTCCTGGTCCAGGTCAACGTAGATGTATTTCCCAACAGCGACCGTGTCATCTATCTCGCTTGGGCGAAGTCGGACATAGATTGCGTCGGCCTGTGGATCATAGTCAATTTGCATTTTTTACCTCACACTTCGCCATACCGGTACTTCGTGCTCGCCTCAACAATCTTGATCTCGGCCGGCGCCAGATCGAACAGCGCGTAGACGCGCGCGTTGAGCTGCGTCTCCAGCCGCACGATTTCAGCGGTGCGCTGGTCGTGCTCGGCGCGACGGGCGGCCAGCCAGCCTTCCCAGTCATCCCGCTGGCGCAGCGGAATCTCGCGCTTGAACGCTTTGCGCGCCTCGGCCAGGAAGCCGGGGAAGTCCAGCTCCCACCAGGCGGTGAGCCTTTGGTTCAGGGCCGCGGCCGGCTGACCCAGGTCGGTCAGGATGCGGTGGCGCGTCTGGCGATGGAGGGTGTAGCGGTCGCGCGCCTGTTCGGTGAGCGCGCGGGCCAGGCCGGCGATGGCGTCCCGGTCGGCGGTCGGCGCGTCGGGGATGGGCAGGCGAGACATGGTCTGCGTAAACAGGCGATAACGCTGGACGCCAGCCCGCTCACCAAACGATTGAGAGAGCTGCGAAATGGTGAACCAAGTCACTCGACTGGCAAGCATACCAAGTAAATAGGGTGTCGCGGGCGACGTGAAGTAGGCGGTGTTGCCAATCCTCGTCTGGAACTCATCCCAAACAAAACGCGGCGACTTGGCGATATCGGGCCAGAAGATCTTGGGCGCGTCGAAAGCGCCATAATAGTCGCACGGTCGCAGCTCCCACCAGTATTCCCCCTTGTCCTGACGCTTGCGCGCCGGTTCGCCAAAAGGCGCAAGATGGGCGGCCAGCGATGGGTGCCGGCCTTGCAGGGCGCGCCACGCGTTTGTCTCGTCCAGACCAGAGCCGAAAGTTGCGGCTGTCCACTTGTGAGGCAGCGCGATCAACCACTGTCCCTCGTCTTCCTGGTACCAGGGCCGCAGGTCTTCGCCCCTTCGCATCGGATAAAGCAGGCCCGCACAAGCGGGATCGTCAGCAACGAGACGATCACGAGTAGCCTGATCTACGACGAAGGCTTCGTTGAGGCCGGTCTTGATGCCGAAGAAGATTCTTCCTTCCACCACCTCACTCAACGGCCGTCCGGCGGCCATCAGCCTGGTGAACACACGTCGCCCCGCGTCGTCGCCCAGTTGCCAGCCGGCGTCCGGCTGATCGTGGATCGCGACCGGCATCAGCTTGGCCGCCACCTGCTCGGCAAACTGCTTCACCCCTTCGCCACGCGTGAAGATGGCGACTTGCGCGGCATGATCGGGGGCGGGCGGGGTTTTCTGTACGACCGGAATCGCCGGGTAGACGTCCGCTGCGTCCGCGAAGATGTGGTTATCGCCGATGTCCACCAGCGTCTCGATCATCATGTGGGTGCGTAAGTAGGCCCGCAGCCCTTTGGCATAGGCGGCGCGGAACCAGCTATTGCTGCTGATGTAGGCCAATCGGCCGCCGGCCCGTAGTTGGCGCAAGCCCTGGGCGAAGAAGTAGACGAACAGGTCGGCCGTGCCGTGGTAGACCTCGGCAAAGTTGGCGGCCAGGCAGGATTTGAGCGGCGCCAACTGCTCCTGCCGCACATACGGCGGGTTCCCGATCACCGCATCGAACCCCCCATTCTCCGCCCAATCGCGCCGCGCCAGGTCCACGAAGACCTCCGGGAACTCCAGATCCCAGTGGAAGAAGCGTTTCTCCTCCCACAGCACCTTGGCCCGCTCGACCGCGGCCGCGTAGTTGTCGGCCAGGGGGCGCTCGCCGCGCAGCGCGGGCAGCACGTCCGCGCCGTGCATGGTCATGAATTCGAGCGCATCCCCAGACCGTCGAGGTTTCTGAAACCTCGGCAGCCTTTCCTCATCGAACCATTGGCTCACCCACAGGTCGAGCGCCTGTTTGTAGGGGGTCAGCGCCCGCTGCATGGCCGCGAACTCGTCGGCGCTCTGGCGCACGTCGGCCAGGGTGGCGTCGGCGCGGCCCGCGATATCGAGCATCGTACTGGTCAAATCCAGCAGCCCGGCGAACGGCCCGCCCCACAGCGCCATCTGGCCGCTATCCGTGCTGGCGATGGCCGCTTCGACGGTGCGCACATCGCTGCCGATCAGCGAATTGCCCCAGCGCAGGTGGTGATCCAGGAAGCTGAGGGGCGCGCCGACGGTGAAGGAGTGCAGCCACAGGCTCAGCTTCGCCAGCTCCACGGCCATCGGGTTCAGATCCACGCCGTAGATGCAGCGTTTCAGCACCAGGCGGGTCAGCAGGCTGGTGTCGTCCAGCCGCGCCGGATCCACGGTGATCCCCTGCCGCGCCAGCTCGCCCACGAGCTCCCCGCGCACCCGCTCCACCGTCTGGCGGATCGGGTTCCACGCCCACGGCACGTTGGGATGGCCGTCGTGGTAGGCTTGCAGCCGTTGGATGATGCCATCGGTCAGGAAGTCCACCGCGTTGACCAGGAAGTGGCCCGACCCCATGGCCGGATCGCACACCTTGATCCCCAGGAACGCCTCGCGGGCGTCGCGTTCGGCGTCGGCCAACTGCTGGCGCAGGAGCGCAAAAGGGGCGGAAGTCGTGAGGCTGGCGGTGCTCGGATGCCTGCCCTGTAGTTTGCGGCGCAGGTCGGCGCAGCGATCCATGGCCGCCTCGAACGCCGTCTGCCGGCCGTCCAGCACCGGCCCCAACGTCTGCCGCACGATGTAGTCCACGATGTAGTCGGGCGTGTAGTAGGAGCCGGTGGTCTTGCGCTCACTGGATTGCGGATTGCGGATTTTAGATTGCAGATTTGACGTGTCCTGGCGCCCGGCAGTACCCACCAGGACAACGGTCGGTGAATCCGCAATGCCCGGAACTACGGGGCACGCTGTCGGCAATCGGCAATCCGCAATTTCCAACCGGTTCTCCAGCAGCCCCTCGTAGATGCTGCCCAGGTTGCGCACGCTGATGTAGGCGTAGTCCACGGGCTGGCCGGCGTCGCGCACCAGGATGTCCACGGCGCGGGCCACGGCCCGGTCGCTCAACTTGTGCCCGGCCAGGAAGCGGTTGTCGGGCGTGACCGGGTTGAAGAGGCCGCCGTCGTAGCGGGGCACGCCCAGGTCGAGGTCCCCCTGGTCAATGCGGCGGAAGAGGGCCAGCAGGCTCTCGTACTGACGGGCGGCGTGCGTGGCGTCGCTGATCGCCAGCCCGCGATCTATGCGTTCGGCGAACTGGCGCGCCATGCGCGTCAGGCTCTCCTCCCAATAGGCCGGGTTGGTGATGGGCAGCAGGTTGCGCGCCTCGGCGTAGAGCACGAAGAGCAGCTTGTAGAGCAGGCTCAGGCTGGCGCGGTAGATCTGTCCCAGGCTCTCGGTCGTTTCCGCGCGGATGCCGAGCTGCTGGCGGCGATAGGCCACGAAGCCGCCGGCGATCTCCGGCATCACCTCGTCGAAGACCAGCTCCTTCAGCTTGTCGCTGATCTCGCGGGCGTAGGTGGCCGAGCCTTCGTGGATGCGGCTGACGAAGCTGCGGCCCTGCGCGTCGGGCGTGAACGCGGCGCGGCGGAAGAAGAGCCAGAAGAGCTTGAACGCGTCTATCTCGCACGTGCCAGGCACTTCCGAAGTGCCTGGCACATCAAACCCCACCCCCAGATCCACCTCGTAATACTCGCTGGCGGTGCTGCTGACCTCGCGGCTGTAGAGGCGCCAGACCTGGCCGTTGGTGAGGATGCCCCACGGGCAGCGCGTGCCCACCAGGTAGCCGACCATCTGGTGGCTGGGATTGTTGTCGCTCTTCCAGGCGTCGCGGCCGCTGGCGTCCTTCCGGCTGAGGGGCCGGCCCCAATACTTCGCCTCGGCGATCGCCAGGGCGCGACCGTAAAAGGGGTCATCGTCGCCCTGGTGGGGATAGGCGGCGTTCTTGGTCGCGTCGTCGGGAAAGAGGGCATAGTCGGGCCGATTGACGCGGCCGCCCCGGCTATTCTTGACCTGGGGGATGTAGCTCCAGCCCAACAGGGCCAACACCGGCTTGACGAACTCCTCCTCGGTCTGCGCCTCGTTCCAGGCCGCGCCGTAGCGCTGCGCCTTCTGCCACAGGCCGCGCAGCGCGTCGAGCGCCGCGGTCAGATCCTCGGCCCATTCGGGGTGGGCGGGCAGCCGCGACTCCAAATAGTGCAGCGAAAAGAGCGACTTACCGGCGAGCGGCGCGGTCGCCGGGGCGGGGTCAGTCATCGGCCAGCACCTTTGGCTCCGTGGATGTTGGCGAGAATCATAACACGAAAGCAGCCTATCTGAGACCAGGCCATAGCCATGGCTTCACAGGCTGGCGGGATCACGCAGCGACAATTCGCCGACGCGTTCAAAGTGAGACAGATTCAATGTGAGCAAGGGCAGACCATGCGCAACGGCAGTTGCTGCTATGAGGAGATCTGGCAGTGCGATAAGCTGATTGGACGTCCGAAGGTCGTGATAGATCTCCATTGCGGCGCGGACGCAGGTGGAATCAAATGGCAAGACCGGCGTTAGTTCGAGCAGCGTTGCCACGAAGTCGCGATTAGCAGGAGTGCTACCCGCGCGAAATTCAAACTCCGTAATAGCAGACACCACACATTCGCAACGTTGGACGGCGCGATAAAACACCGTGCGGTTTTTGTTTCCCCGCCGGAGATGGTCAATCAGGATCGTCGTGTCAATCAGAATTCGCTCACGTTCCATTGACTCATCCACTCTCTGACTTGTGTGAATCCCTGCAGATCATCCTCGGACAACGTGGGCGCTTTCAGAAGCAGGTGTTGGAGTTGCCCCGACTCCTGTTCATCCTTCTCCACGGGAAAAACAATCACTTCTACCCGCTTGGCGGAAAAGTGCGCTGGCAATCTGATTGTCACTGTATCTGCGACTACTTCTTGTATTTGCCGAACTGCGATCATGGCGCGTTCTCCTGCATGTCTATGTTGCGGTAACATGACAGTCATAGATCGGCCCCCAATACAAAGCGGGACCATCCTCCCTGGCGATACGTGTCTGACACGGATTGTAGCACTCCGAAGATAGCGCGTCAACTCATCGGATCTTGGGTTTTGCGGGTCAGCCGGTCGCGTTCACAAATCATGAAGTCGGCTGAAGCCTCGAAACCGTGGGATGCGCCGTCAGGCGCGGGCGGCGGCCGCGGCGAGGAGGGCCTCGGCCAGATGTTCGGGTGTGACGCCGGGCGCCTGAATCGCCCGGTCGCGATAGGCCGCGGCGAACCGTTCCGCCAGCGCGTCGCGTGCCAGCCCGGCGCCCAGGGCCGCGGCTTGCAGATCAGCGACGGCCGCGGCCGGGAAGATCGTGAAGTCGCCGGCCAGCTCCAGGCCATCCACCCGCCCTTCGCGCAGCCGCATGGTCGCCCGGATCAGGCCGCCCGGCGCTTTGAACGCGCCTTCGACCACCTGCACATCCTCGTGGATCTTCACCCCGGCCCGGCGCAAGCTGCCCTTCTGGTAGAGCCACTCGTCGGAGACGAAGCGTTCGTCCAACTCGGCCGCCAACGCCAACTCCGCCGCGGTCGCCGCGCCGGGGATGATCTCCCGACCTAACGCCGCGGCCGCTTTCGCCAGGTAGAGATCGCGCACCGCGGCCCGGTCGGGCGGGGCGCCGAGCTGCTCGGCCATCGTGGTCATGTACTGCTCCAGGCTCTCGAAGATCTTGTCGCGCATTTTCTCGGACGAGACCTTGAGCACGCGAGCCATGGTCCCCTTGTCGAAGGTGAACATCAGGCTGCCGACCAGCGCCTCGGCTTCGCCCATCTGCGCCGCGCCCGTGCCGCCGATCTTTTTGCCCGCCACGTGGATGTCGTTGACCGGCCGATGGTAGGCCGCGACGCCGAGCGCCCGGTACGTCTCCACCAGCGGCCGGATGTACAACTCGAACCTGGCCTCCAGGCTGGCGGGCAGCGCGGCGCGGTGGAAGACCCACTGGATGAAGAGCTGGCCCGCGTCCAGGTAGACCGCGCCGCCGCCCACCTCGCGGCGCGCCACCGGCAGGCTGTGATCGCGACAGTAGTCCAGGTCTACCTCGCGTTCCAAATCCTGGTGGTAGCCGATACAGACGTAGGGGCGATCCGGCGCGACGAGGATGATCGTATCGGGCGTCCCTTCGCCCCCGCTTTGCGAAGCATCCCTTTGGGACAGGGGGCGAGTCAGCGCGTGGCCGACGGCATGGTAGATGGTCTGCGAACGGATCGGGGGCACAAGGCCCAGGTCGAGGAGCCGGATGGGGTTCGTCATGGTGCGGGTGACCTTTCTGTCGTTGAGCGGTTGGATACGATGGATTATACCCGTACAGGCGCAAATCCATGAATGATCCGCCAGCAATTCCCAATGACGCGCCCCATTTGGAATGGCCGGTGATGGGCCGCCAGACTTGACAGCCGCTTCTCCTCGTGGTAAGCTATCCGCGTGAAAAATGATAGTGACTTTCAATATCTGATCGAGAACTGCGCAGCGGATGACCTGCTGGCGGCCGTGGTGCGCGCCGGGCACTCCAACACGCGCACGCGCCGCGCGGTGCTGGAGGCGATCTGCGCGGCCGGCGGCCAGGCGACCCCGGCGCAGTTGTTGGCCCTGGGCCGCGCCCGCCAGCCGGGGCTGGGGTTGGTCACCGTCTATCGGACGCTGGAGATCCTGAGCGGGTTGGGGCTGGTGCGCAAGCTGCATCTGGATGAGGGATGCAGCACCTATGCGCTCAGCCCGGCCGCCATCCAGCACGCGGATGGCGACGGGCAGGAGACGGCCCCGGCGGCCGCGGCCCATGCGCACGGCCATCACGTGATCTGCCAGCGCTGCCGCCGCGCGACGGAATTCGCCGGATGCGACATGAATGTGATCGTGGCGGTGGTCGAGGCGCAGACCGGCTATCGCGTGGCCGAGCATTGGCTGGAGATGTTCGGCCTGTGCCCGGAATGCCAGGCGGCCAGCGCCACGGCCGCGCTTCCGGGGGAGGTGTGAGATGGCGGAGCAGATGATTCCGGCTTCGCCCGCGCGCCTGGAACTGCAAGGCGTGTCGGTGGGTTACAACGGCCGGCTGGCGTTGAGCGATGTGAGCTTCCAGGCGCCGCATGGCGGCCAGGTCGCCATCGTCGGGCCGAACGGCGCGGGGAAGTCCACGCTCTTCAAGGCGCTGGTGGGGCTGTTGCCGCTGCGGGGCGGCCGCATCCTGATCCACGGCCAGGCGTTGGGCCAGCACAAGGATTGCGTCGCCTATGTGCCGCAACGTGAAGCGGTGGATTGGCGCTTCCCGGTCACGGTGGCCGATGTGGTGATGATGGGCCGCTACAACCGCCAGGGTTGGTTCGGCCAGCCGTCGGCCGCCGATCGCCAGGCGGTGCGCCGCTGCCTGGAACAGTTAGGGATCGCGCCGCTGGCCGGACGCAGCATCGGCGATCTGTCGGGCGGCCAGCAGCAGCGGGTCTTCCTGGCGCGCGCGCTGGCCCAGGAGCCGCACATCCTCCTGCTGGATGAGCCGTTCACCGGCGTGGATGCGACCACCCAGGAAGCGACCCTTGACCTGCTCGACGCGTTGCGGGCGCAGGGGGTCACGACGATGGTCTCGACGCACGATCTGAGCCTGGCCGCGCGGCGCTTCGAATATGTGCTGCTGCTCAATCGCGAGGTCATCGCGTTCGGGTCGCCGCGCGCGGCCCTCTCGGCCGAGAAGATCCAGCGGGCGTTCGGCGGTCGGGTGCTGTTCGTGGAGGGTGTGGCGGTGGTGGATGATTGCTGCGCAGAGGCGAGTGCGCCATGCTGACCTGGTTGCTCGAACCGCTGACCTACGGCTTCATGCAGCGGGGCCTGCTGGCCTCGGTGATCGTGGGTGTGGTGTGCGCCGTGGTCGGCTGCTACGTGGTGCTGCGCGGCATGGCCTTCCTGGGCGATGCGCTGGCCCACGCCATCCTGCCCGGCGTTGCGGTCGCCTATCTGCTGGGCGGCAACCTGACCGCCGGCGCGCTGATCGCGGCGGTGATCGTCGCGCTGTTGATCGGCCTCTTCTCGCGCCAGGGGGCCATGCGCGAAGATACGGCCATCGGCATCCTCTTTGCGGCGGCGCTGTCGCTCGGCGTCGCGCTGATCAGCAGCGTCCGCACCTTCGCCGTGGATTTGAGCCACATCCTGTTCGGCAATGTATTGGGCGTGTCGGCCGCCGACCTGGGGCTGGTCGCGGGCCTGGGCGGGGGGGTCCTGTTGGCCGTGGTCGCCTTCTACAAACCGCTGCTGGTGGTCAGCTTCGATCCGGTGCTGGCCGCCACCCTGCGTTGGCCGGCTGAGCTATTCCGCAACCTGCTGCTGGTGCTGCTGGCGCTGACCATCGTCATCTCGCTGCAAACGGTGGGCGTTGGGCTGGTCGCGGCGATGTTGGTGACGCCAGCGGCGACGGCCAACCTGTTGACCCGCCGCCTGCCGACGATGATGGCGCTCGCCGCGCTGATTGGCGCGCTGTCGGCTATGGTTGGCCTGTATCTCAGCTATTACGCCAACGTCGCGTCCGGCGCCGCGGTGGTGCTGGTGTGCACGGGTTTCTTCATGGTGGCGCTGCTCGTCGCGCCGGGGCGCGGCTGGCTTTGGCGGCTGCGGCGCGGTTAGGCCGGGACGCGTAACGCAATCCGCCGGATTGCGAGGTGTTCATGAATTCACGTCTGTTCTTCCAACGTTTGGGCCTGGCGCTGATGCTCGTCCTGCTGGCCGGTTGCGCGCCGGGCATCGCGCCGGCGGGCCGACCGGCCAGCCTCAACGTGCTGGCGGTGGAAACCTTCTTGGCCGATATCGCCCAAAACGTGGCGGGCGACCGGCTCACGGTCGCGGCGCTGATCCCGGTGGGCGTTGATCCGCACGGCTTTCAGCCCACGCCCGCCGATGTCAAGAAGGTCGCCGCGAGCCAGGTGTTGATCGTCAATGGCGCCGGGTTCGAGGAATTCCTGGATGATCTGCTCAAGAACGCGGGCGGCGAGCGGATGGTGATCGAGGCGTCGGCCGGGCTGACCCTGCGGGAAACGCCGGATGATTCCGCGCCCGCCGCGGGCGGGCGGCACAAGGAGGGGGATCCGCACTTCTGGCTCGACCCGGTGCTGGCCGTCAAGTACGTCGAGAACATCCGCGCTGGGTTGAGCCAGGCCGATCCCGCCGGCGCCACGATCTACGCGGCCAACGCCGACGCCTACAGCGCCAGGCTCAACGAGCTTGATAAGTGGATCGCAGAGCAGGTCAAGCAGATCCCCGAGCTGAACCGCCGCCTGGTGACCAATCACGAGAGTCTCGGTTATTTCGCAGATCGTTACGGCTTTATCGTGGTCGGCGCGGTGATTCCGAGCGTCAGCGCCGGCGCCTCGCCATCGGCCAAAGAGCTGGCCGGGCTGGTGGATCAGGTCAAACAGGCCCGTGTCCGGGCCATCTTCCTGGAAACCGGCAGCAATCCGCAGCTCGCCCGCCAGTTGGCGCAAGAGGCCGGCATCAAGGTGGTCACCGAGCTTTACTCTCACTCGATCACCGATCCGAAAGGCCCGGCGCCGACCTATATTGACATAATGAAATACAACGTCAACGCCATCGTAAGCGCGCTCAAGTAGGGACGATGACACCTCGCCCAGATATAGCACGCCCGGCAGAGAGGCTCAAATGCTTTGTGTTCGGCTTAAGCGGTGGTAGAATGGATGGCGATTCAGGAGGCAGCAATTGTCCGTTCGTGCCATCATCTTCGACTTCGGCGGCGTGATTGTGCGCACCGAGGATCAGACCGGCCGGCTGCGCGCCGCAGAGCGACTGGGCGTGTCGCTGGATGAGCTGTATCATAGCGTGTTCGATTCCCCCATCGCCGCGCAGGCGACGATCGGAGCGGTCCCGGCCGCGGCGGTGTGGGCGCACGCCACCGCGCTCTTCCGGCTCGATCCCGCGGGCCTGGCGCAGCTTCAGGCTGATTTTTGGTCGGGCGACCGCCGGGATGACGCCCTGATCGCGTTCATCCGGTCGTTGCGGCCGGCTTTCAAGACCGGCATCCTGAGCAACGCCTGGTCCGATGGCCGGCGGATTATCGCCGAGCAGTTCGGGTTGGCCGATGCGGTAGACGATATCGTCATCTCCGCGGAGGCGGGGATCGCCAAGCCCGATCGGCGCATCTTCGAGCTGGCGCTCGCCCGGTTGGGTGTGCAGTCCACCGAGGCCATCTTCGTGGACGATTTCCCGCGCAACATCGAGGGCGCCCGTGCGGTCGGGATGCAGACCGTGCATTTCAAGAACACGGCGCAGGCGGTGGCCGAGGTGCGGGCGTGGGTTGAGCGTGAAGCGTCGAAGGCGTGCCTCGGCAGGAAATTCCCCGTGTCATGCTGAGCGGGTCTACGGCGCAAAGTTAGTTGCAGTGAGTCGCCAGCGAAGCATCTCGGTTCTTAACGTTCACAAGGCGTGAGTGATTTGCTCCGCAGGGAAGCTATGGCACAGTCTTCACTTGCATTTGAAACACGGCATGTCAGCCGCCCTGATCTGAGCGTCTGTATGCTCAGCGTCCACACCTGCCCGCTGGCGATGCTCGGCGGCAAAGAGACGGGCGGGATGAACGTCTATGTGCGCGATCTGACGATCGAGTTGGGCCGCCGCGGAGTGACCGTGGATGTCTTCACCCGCTCGCAGGATGACCATGTGCCGCGCATCTCGCATGAGTTGGGGCCGACCGCACAGGTGATCCATGTGCCGGCCGGGCCGGAGCGGCCGGTCAGCAAGGAGGAGATCTACGCGCACCTGCCGGAGTTTGCGGCGCGGGTGATGCAGTTCGCCGAGGAGAATGGCCGGCGCTACGATGTGATCCACAGCCACTATTGGCTTTCGGGGATGGCGGGCGAGCAGCTCCAGGCGGGCTGGGGCAGCCACGTGCCGATGATCCAGATGTTTCACACCCTGGGCCATATGAAGAACCAGGTGGCGCGCGCGGCGCACGAGATCGCCACGGAGCAACGGCTGCAAAGCGAGACGCACCTGATGCGCCACGCCGTCCGGCTGGTGGCCGGCAGCCCGCACGACCGCACCCAAATGATCCGGCTCTATGGCGCCGACCGGGCGAAGATCCACGTGATCCCGCCGGGGGTGGATCTGGCGCGTTTCCGGTATCGTTCACAGTTGGAGGCGCGTGAACGGCTGGGCCTCGATCTGGAGCGCCGGCTGATCCTCTTCGTGGGGCGCATCGAGCCGCTGAAGGGGATTGACACGCTGCTCGAGGCGATCGCGCGGATGGACCAGGACGCCAACTGCAACCTGGGGTGCGAGTGTCTCTCCGTGGCGATCATCGGCGGTGACGCCAGCGTCCCCATGGAGGAAATGACGGGCGAGATGCGCCGCCTGATCGAGTTGCGCGACGCGTTGGGGATCAACAAGCTGGTGACATTCATGGGGAAGCGCGGCCAGGACACGCTGCCCGATTACTACTGCGCCGCTGATATCCTGGTGATGCCGTCGCACTACGAATCGTTCGGCATGGTGGCGCTGGAGGCGATGGCGTGCGGCACGCCGGTGGTCGCCAGCCGCGTCGGCGGCCTGACCTACACCGTCCGGGATGGCGTGACCGGCCTGCTGGTGCCGGAGCGCAACCCGCAGGCGTTGGCAGCCGCGCTGCAGCGCGTCCTCAAACAGGACAATCTACGCTGGCAGCTCCAGACGAACTCGATCCGCGCCGCGCAGGAGTTCGCCTGGCCGATCATCGCCGATCGCGTGCTCGATCTGTACAATTGCGTGATCCAGGAGCGCCAGGCGGCGCAGCCTTGAAGATAAAGCAGTTAGTACAAAAACATCGGTTTCCCCAGCATATCCGCGACACGGGGCCGGTAGTGCTCTTTGTCGTACATCTCATCCACATCCACGCGCTTGATCCCGGAGATCACCGTGCTGAGCGGGATGTGGGTATACTTACCGTCGCGCAGCGCCACCATGCGGCCCGACCGGCCTTCCGAGATCAGATCGGTGGCGAGATTGGCGTAGGAGAGGGCCACCATGCGGTCGAGCGAATCGGGCGCGCCGGAGCGCATCAGATAGCCGAGCTGTTGGTAGATGTAGTTCTCGCCGGTCAATTTCCTGATTTGTTCGCTCATCGCCAGACCGACGCCGCCCAGCTTTTTATGCCCGTAGGCATCCGCTTCCCCGCTTTCCATCACTGTGCCCCCGATCGGTATGGCGCCTTCTGATACGGCCAGGATCGCGTAGTTGCTCGGGTTCGCGCGCTTGTCTTCCAGCAGCAAAGCCGACAGCTTGTTGATGTCGTATGGCACCTCTGGGATGACGGTGCGATCCACGTTCGCCAGATAGGCGGCAAAGAGCGCGGTCTCGCCGGAGTTGCGGCCGAACAACTCGATGACGGCGATCCGCTCGTGCGACCCGGTCGGCGTGCGCAGGGCAGTGATGAAATCTACGCTGCGCGTGACGGCGGTGCTGAAGCCGATGCAATAGTCCGTGCCGTAGACATCGTTATCCATCGTTTTCGGGATGGCGACGATGGGGAAGCCTTCCTGATGCAGACGGGCGGCGTAGCTGAGGGTATCATCGCCGCCGATGGCGACCAGGCCATCAATCTTGAGGTGCGCCAGCACGCGCAAGACGTGTGGGGTGAGGTCGGCCACGGGGGGGTCATCGGCCGGACGGTTTAAACCGTTCGGCGGCACGAGCGGGAAGGCATCGCGGAGGAAGTCTGGCATCTCCTTGGCTTTCACCGTGGATGGTCGGGTGCGGGAGGTGTGCAGGAACGTGCCGCCGGAGCGGTCAATCTTTCGCACCACCGCCTTGTTCAGGCGCATCACCCAGCGCCAGTCCTCCGAAGGATCATCCGGATTGATGTTGATCGGCCCGGCCCAACCGCGCCGAAAACCCAGCACCTCATACCCTTCGTCCACCGCCCGGTCAACCACCGCCTTGATGCACGGATTGAGGCCAGGGACATCGCCGCCGCCAGTGAGAACGCCAAGTGTCTTGATCGCAGCCATGGATGATCTCCTCAGCCACACCTGTCCCCGAAAGGAGGGAAAAAGGGAAGCGTAAACAGGTGTGCGTTACTCGTGTCGTGACTGTAGTTTAACCGGGGCGGGCGCTTTTGGCAAGTCCGGGCGCCGTGCTCCAACTCTAATTTGACACATTTCGCCCGCCAGGGGTATCCTGTCATCTCAGATCTTGTCATCCCTGCAAAGGAGGTTCTGCCATGAAAGCCGTATTCTACGCGGGCAATGGCCGCATCGAGGTGCGCGAGATACCCACCCCGACTGCCGGGCCGGGCGACGCGCTCATCCGTATGCGCGCCTCGGTCATCTGCGGCAGCGAGCTGCATGATTATCACGGCGATCACAGCGGCAAGGGGCCGGCCGGACACGAAGGGGTCGGGGCGGTGGTCGCCGCGCCGGCCACCTCGGACCTGGTTGCGGGCCAACTCGTCGCCATTCAGGTGTTGAGCGGCTGCGGCAACTGCGAGCGCTGCCTGGCGGGCGACCCCGAGCACTGCGCCAGGATGCGCTTCCACGGCGGTACGCATGCCGAGTTCATGGCCGTGCCCGCCATGTGCTGCCGCCCTGTGCCGGCCGACATCCCGCCCGACATCGCCGTGCTCTTGGGCGGCGACGCCATCGGCACGCCCTACCACGCGCTGAGCCGGCTGGGCGTCAGTGCGGCCGACACCGCGGCGGTCTTCGGCTGCGGGCCGATCGGACTGGGGTGCATCGCCGTGCTGCGTTTCTTCGGCGCACGCATCCTGGCAGTCGAACCGGTCGCCTATCGCCGCGAGCTGGCGCGCCGGCTCGGCGCCGAGGTCGCGCTCGATCCCGGGGCCGAGGATGCCGTGGCGCGCGTGCGCGAGCTGACGGGCGGTCGCGGCGCAAGCGTGACGCTCGATTGCTCGCCGGAGGCGGAGACCGTGACCGCCGCACTGGAAAGCGCGGCCATCCACGCCCGCGTCGCCCTCATCGGCGAGAAGCCCGCCGCCGGCATCCGCCCCAGCCCGCAGTTCATCCGCAAAGAGTTGACCGTCTACGGTTCGTGGTACTTCACCGGGCCGGACTACTTCCGCATCCTCGACCTTTACCGCCGCGGGCTGGATCTGTCGGGCCTGATCTCGCACCGCTTCCCGCTGGCTGAGGCGGATCGGGCGTTTGCGGTCTTTGCCGCGCGGCAATCGGGCAAGGTGTTGCTCCTCCAGCAACCCCAAATGTGAGTGAGACGACGAGGTCACTCCTTCGCATCTCTCAGAGCCTGCCCCTTCGTTGTACTCAGGGCAGGCTCTGAACGCAGTGAAGGGACAAGTTCTGAGACCCGTCATGCCGCCGCGCGGCATGACGGGTCTCAGAATGACGCGCTACATTTGGCATTGCTGCCGCCCGTGGCGGCCCACCACGTTCTCGGAGGGCCTGACGTGGGCGGCGGATTGGCTGCATGTGGGCCGGGCGCGGAGTTGGCGGGGCTATGGTTGTCCGCCGACCATGGCCGGACGTGGGAGCGCAGGGGGGGATGAGGGTGTTTGGGGAGGCAGCGTCACCTGGCGCGCTCACCCCGAGGCCCAGGCGACCGCCGGCGGGCTGACGATGGTCGCTGTGCCGGCCGGGCTGCGGAGAGGCGCGCCGTTGTTTGTCGGCACAGAAATCGGGACAGCATGGCGTCTTATAGTCTGATGCCCACCAACGTGCTGGCGGAAAGTCGCGAGGCCATCTCCTTCAGGGTCATCGAGGCGATGTTGTCGGCCCGCCAGACCGCCAAAGGCACGCCCTGGGCGAGCGCTGCGGTGCAGGCCTCGCTCGCAAACGGCACCACACCGATGATCTCACACCCAAGCTGCGCCCTGATCTCCCGCAGGTTCGCGCCAGAGGTCATCCCCGAGCGATTGGAAACGGTGGCGCTGACCAAGCTCCCGCTGACACCCCACATCCTGAGCAATTCTAAAGTGACTTTGGATGCCTGAACGCAGGTAACATCTGGCTCCAAGACGACCGAGACCAGGTCACAGGCGCGGATTGCCGTCTCGATGGCCGGTGACGCTCCCGGCGGAATATCGAGAACCACATACTCCGTCATGTTGGTGAGCTGTCTGATCGTTGCCTTGACTGATTCGGCCATTGGCTCTCGAAACTCCTCAACCCGTTGCGGCCCGAACAGAATCTTCACCCCAAAACCTGTGCTGAACAGGCGTGCATTTACTGCCCGCTCATCTATTTGCGACGGCAGGAGGTCGAGGAGTTGGGAGAAGTTTTCGGCCGGCGTCCATTTGAGATGGGCGGCCAGCGTACCGTATGAGCCGCGCAATTCGGCCAGGATGACTGACTTCTTTTGCTGCGCCAGCAGCGCCGCGATATTCAGCGCGATAGTCGTCGTCCCGACGCCGCCCTTCGCGCCAAAAAAGCCGTAGATCTTGACCGACTTGGCCGACGGCTCCACCCCGGGAGCTGCCGGTCGCTGGCTGCGGCTCAAGAGCGCCGCGATGCGCGCCGACAACTCATCCAGATTGACGGGTTTCGGCACATAATCATCGGCGCCAGCCCGCAGCCCCTTGACCCGGTCGGAAACCTGGCCCAGGGCGCTGAGCATGATAATCGGCAGGCTCGCAGTATCGGGTTTGCTGCGGAGTTCGTTGCACACCTCAAACCCGTCCATGCCCGGCATCATCACATCCAGGATGACCACGTCCGGGCGTTCCTGACGGGCGCGCTCCAGCCCCTCGGAGCCGTTTTTCGCCGCATAGACCTGGTAGCCATCGGCCTGCAGCGCGAAGGTTAATAGTCGGACGATGTCGGGTTCATCGTCCACGACGAGAACGCGACCGCGCGTTTCAGTTTCGGTTTTGCCTTTTGACGGCTTCACATCAGCCATCGTGCCTCCTTACTCATATCGAACGAACGTGGGCCGTAAAGCGGGTCATCCTCCGCCGCTGCCGAAAGAACGGTATCGGGAGACGCAGTCGGTACGACAAAATAGAAGGTGCTGCCCTCGCCGAGTACGCTTTCTACTCCCATGACGCCGCCGTGCGCTTCAATGATCTGTTTCGAGATGTAAAGCCCCAAGCCGGCCCCTCCGGTGGTGCGGGTCAGCGGCTTTTCGGCCTGATAGAATTTGCTGAACAACCGGGGCAGATCTTCCCTGGCAATGCCTGGGCCGTGATCTGTTACGGCGATCTTGACGTTGTCGCCATCGAGAGCGGCGCTGACCACGACCGATTCGCGCGGATCAGAGAACTTGACTGCGTTGCCAACCAGGTTCACCAACACCTGGCGCAATTTGGCCCGGTCTGCAACCACGGTCAGGGCCGCCGGCGCCTCCGGAATGTCGTGTATCAGGGTGATCTGTTTGTCGCTTACCAGACTGCGCAACGATTCGAGCGTTTCGCTGATTAACTCACCGATATCTACCGACGTCAGATCCAATTTGGTCCGACCAGACTCCAAGCGCGAGATATCGAGCAGATCGTTGACCAGGGCCATCAGCCGTTGCGCGTTTTGGGCGGCGGTCGCCAGGAACTCCTGTCGTGTCGCCTCGTGCTGCACCTTACCGCTGCGCAACAGATCCAGGAATCCCTGGAGTGCGAACAGGGGTGTGCGCAGCTCATGCGAGACCGTGGCGATAAAATCATCCTTCATTTGGGCGACGCGCTTCTCGGCATCTTCACCGCGCTTCTTTTGGATCGCGGCGCCCAGAATGCCGGCCGCGGCGGTGATCCCATCCAGCTCGACGTCGGGCCAATCGCGTGCGGCGGTGTAATCTTCCAGGCTGACGTAGCCCCACCATTCGCGGCCGACGAAGACCGGGGCGATCACGGTCGAGACCACGCCCAGCGCGGCAAGGAATTCCCTTTCCTGGTGCTCGAAGTCGGCCACGTTGCCATAGATCAGTTGGCCGCGCCCCAAGGCCAGCTCCCAGCGTCCCAGACCCACGGACAACATACCGGCGGTCTGCGTCTCCTGCCTTCCGATCTTATCCTTGAATCCAGACGCGACCCACTCGTGGAATTGGGAGGTACTCAGCGTGCCGTCCTCCGCCCAATGGTTCTCGGCGATATACACCCGACTCACGCCGGTCGCCAGCCCAAGCTCGCGCAGCACCACAGCGACATGTTGTTCGAGGTCGGACGTCTTCAGGAATTGTTCGGCCGCATGGCTAACGGTCCGCAAAATGGCGTCATGGCGCTGTAAGGCTTCTTCAGAACGCTTACGTTCGATGGCGTACCGCAACGCCCGGACAAGCAGGTTGCGGTCCACCTGACCTTTGACCAGGTAGTCTTGTGCGCCTTCGCGTACGGCACGGATCGCCACGACTTCGTCGTCGAAACCGGACAGCACAGTGATCGGAACGTGCGGCGCGCGCGCGTGAACCTTGAAAAAGGTGTCCAGGCCAGTGCTATCTGGCAGGGTCAGGTCGAGGAGGATGGCATCAATGCCGCCGCTGACCAGGCGTTCCAACGTGGTAGACAACCGCTCAGTGCGCTCAAGCTCAAACTGGGCGCCTCTGGCTCTCGTGAGGATTTCGCGGATCAGGCGGGCATCTCCAGGATTGTCCTCGATCAGCAAGACCCTGATGGTCTCCAGCGGTTGGTTGGTCAGAACGGGTGGCGTATCCATTACTCCGTACCTCGTGGCGGTGTGTAGGAAGTCTGCATCGGGAACCAGCGCCGGTTCGCCGGTGCGCGCCCTCCTACTCCGTCGGCGGCAACTCTACAAGCGCCAACCAAAAACCCTCAATCGCCCGCACCACAGACATAAACTGGTCGAGATCCACCGGTTTGGCGATGTAACAGTTCGCGTGCAAATCGTAACTCAATGCAATATCCTTGGTAGTTCGGGAAGTCGTCAGGATCACGACCGGGATGCGCCGAAGTCGGTTGTCGCTTTTCATTTCGGCGAGAACTTCGCTGCCGTTTTTCCGCGGCAGGTTGAGATCGAGCAAGACCAGGTCGGGTCGCGGCGCCCGTTCGTAACGGCCTTGCCGATGCAGAAAGATCAGCGCTTCCACGCCGTCACCCACCACCGTCAGATTGGCCGGCCGCTTCGCGTTTCTGAAGGCTTCGCGAGTCAAACGGACATCGCCCGGGTTGTCCTCAACAAGGAGAACCTCGAGGGGACGCCGGGCGGATTGCGAATTCATGATCCCGTACCTCAGCTCATAGTGTTGTATCGTGCGAGCGACAGTCCTGACGACCGAGGCACGCCTGTCGAACCGATGCCAGACATCGCAGGCGGCCGCTCTGAGCGGAGGGCGTCCATGTCTTTAAGCATCAAGACGCAGAAATCCACTAAAGTTACGTTTTTTGTGAAAATCGCAGATCGCCCTGCCGCGCGCGACCTTCCACAGTCACCCAATTATAACACAAGTCATGTCTCTACTTTCCGCTAACTTGCGCGTGTCCCTACAGGTAGCATGTTCGCCGGTTGCAAGCACTACATGTAGTGGGTAGAGCAGACTTGGCAGAAAGCAGCACATACTACATATAGTACCTCGGTTCGCCAAGACCACTACAGGTAGCGGTGGGCCTAACTTAGCGGAAAGTAGAGATGTCGAAATGCCCATAATGGACGCGTGCCCCGTGCAACGCATTGCTGAACGGCGCGTTTGCGTCTGCGCAGCGCGCGGGCTATAATGTGCTCCAGCCGGCACACGCGGCGTATGCTGCAACCATGTGACCAGGCCATTCGATGATGAAAGGGAGGAACCTGCTATGACCTTCGAGTTACCGTCACTTCCGTATGCCGACACCGCTCTGGAACCGATCTATTCGGCCAAGACGCTCAGCTTCCATCACGGCAAGCACCACAAAGCCTATGTGGACAACCTCAACAAGTTGGTCGCGGATGGGCCGCTGGCGGGGAAGACGTTGGAGGAGATCATCCAGATCGCCGCGCAGGACCCCAGCAAGGCCGGCGTGTTCAACAACGCCGCGCAGATTTGGAACCACACTTTCTTCTGGCACAGCATGAAGCCGGGGGGCGGCGGCAAGCCCACCGGCGCGCTGGCCGCGCAGATCGCCGAGGCGTTCGGCAGCTATGAGAAGTTCGCCGAGCAGTTCAAGGCCGCGGCCGTTGGCCGCTTCGGCAGCGGGTGGGCCTGGCTGGTGGCCGATGGCGGGACGCTCAAGATCGTGTCTACTCCCAACGCCGAGACGCCCATCACGAAGGGCCTGCGGCCGCTGATCACGGTGGATGTGTGGGAACACGCCTACTATCTCGATTATCAGAATCGCCGGCCCGATTTTGTGCAGGCGTTCCTCGACAAGCTTGTCAATTGGGAGTTCGCCGCCGCCAACCTCGGTTAAGGAGGCGTATGCAAAGATTATCACAAATCCAGACAGCCATCGCCGCGGAACACTTGGACGGTTGGCTGCTGTACGAATTCCGCGGCCTCAACCCCATCGCGCTGGATGTCCTCGGCATCCCGGCCGCCCGCTCCGGCAGCCGGCGCTGGGCCTGCTTCATCCCGGCGGCCGGCGAACCGCGTTGGTTGGTCCATGCGATCGAGCATGGCGGCTGGGCCGAGGTCGCGCCCGGCGCGCTGGCCTACGTTTCCTGGGCCGACTGGCGCGAGGGGCTGCGCGCCATCCTGGGCGGCGCGCAGCGGGTAGTGATGGAGATCTCCCCCGGCGCGGCCATCCCCTACATCGGCCGGGTAGACGCCGGCACGGTGGATCTGGTGCGCAGCCTCGGCGTCGAGGTGTTGACCTCGGCCGACCTGGTGCAGGTGGCGCAGGCGGTGTGGACTCCCGAACAGCTCGCCAGCCATCGTTGGGCGTGCCGCGAGCTGCTGGTGGTGAAGGACGCCACCTTTGCCCATATCCGGGCGGGGCTGGCCGGGGGCGAGCCGCGCAGCGAGGTCAGCGTGCTCGACTTCATGCGGCAGGAGTTTGCGCGCCGCGGGCTGGCCGGCGCCGGCGCGCTCGTGGCGGTGAACGGCCACGCCGCCAACCCCCACTACTTCCCGCGGCCCGAAGCCGACACGCCCATCCGTCGCGGCGACCTCGTCCTGATTGACCTGTGGGCGCGCGGGCCGGCCAGCGATGCGATCTACGGCGACATCACCTGGACGGCGTATGCGGGCACGGCCGCGCCGCCGCGCATCCAGACGGTGTTCGAGGTCGTGGCCGCGGCTCGCGACGCCGCGGTGGCCTTCATGCGCGAACGCCTGCAGGCCGGCGCGGCGATATACGGCTACGAGGTGGATGACGTCGCGCGCGGGGTGATCGCGGCGGCCAACTTCGGCAGGCACTTCATCCACCGGACGGGGCACTCCATCGGCACGACGGGCCACGGCAACGGCGTCAACCTGGACAACCTGGAGACCCAAGACCGCCGCCGGCTGATCCCCGGCGTGGGCTTCTCGGTGGAGCCGGGCATCTACCTGCCGGACGAAAACTTCGGCATCCGGCTGGAGATTGACTGCTACGTGAGCGGCGACGACGTGGAGGTCACCACCCTGCCGCTGCAAACGGAGCTGGTGCTGCTCTGAGGCGGAACTTCGCGCGGGCATCGGGCGTCCTATCTTCCAGAACGACGGTCGTTCTGGAAGAGGAGAAGAGCCAAGATGAGACGCCCGATGCCCGCATTTGTCCCGAATTGCCCTGAGAATCGCCGAGATGTAGCGCAAGATGGCATCTTGCGCACCATGCGCGTCCTACCCTGGGCGCTCAGCCTCATCATCGCGTTAGCGGTTTGGCTGATCGCCGCCGGCCCGGCCGCGGCCGATGGCATCATCATCCCCGTTCCCCCGCGCGACCGGCCGGTCGCCTGGCGTGACATCCCCCTCACCGTGAAATACCACCGGGTCGAAGTGGCCATCCGGGATCAAGTGGCGACGACCCGTGTGGATCAAGTGTTTGTCAACGAGGCCGGATTCCCCGTCGAAGGCACATACATCTTTCCCTTGCCCGAAGATGCGGCCATTTCCAGCTTCGACATGTGGGTGGATGGGCAGAAGATCGAGGGCAAGCTGCTCGGCCGCGCGGAGGCCCGCGCCATCTACGAGGAGATCGTGCGCACCCAGCGCGACCCGGCGCTCCTCGAATATGTGGGGCGGGGCGCGTTCCAGGCCAGCATTTTCCCGATCTCCCCGCGCGGCGAGCGCCGGATTGAGCTGACCTACAGCCAGGTGCTCCCCCAGGCCGCCGGGCTGACGCACTATCGCTATCCGCTGAACACCGAGAAGTTCTCGGCCCGCCTGATCAGCGAAGTGGCGATCACTGTGCAGCTTGAGGATCGCGCGCCGTTGCGCGCGCTCTATTCGCCGAGCCATCCCGTGACCGTGACGCGCGCAGGCGACCATCGGGCCACGATCCGCTACGCCGCCCGGAACGTTCGCCCCGACCGCGACTTCGACCTCTATTTCAGCGTGTCCACCGACGCCGTGGCCGCCAACGTGTTGAGCTACAAACCCTATGACGAGGATGGCTTCTTCCTCCTGCTCGTGACCCCGCCCATCGAGGGGCGCGCCGGGCAAACCGTGGACAAGGATGTGGTCATCGTGCTCGACACCTCCGGCAGCATGGATGGCGAAAAGCTGGCGCAGGCCAAAGCGGCCGGCCTCTATGTGCTCGATCATCTGGGCGAAGGGGACCGCTTCAACTTTGTCTCATTCAACACTGCCACCCGCCTCTTTGCGGAGCGGCCGGTGGGGGTCGGCCGCCGCGACGAAGGCCGCGAGTTCATCCGCCGGCTCACCGCCCAGGGCAGCACCGACATTAACCGCGCCTTGCTCGAGGCCGTCGCGGGGGCCGATCCGGCGCGGCCGACCGTCGTGATCTTCCTGACGGATGGCCTGCCGACGGTCGGCGAGCGCGACCCGGATCGCATCGTCGCCAACGTCACACGGAGCGCAGCCAGGTCGGTGCGCCTGTTCGCCTTTGGCGTCGGCAATGACGTGGACACCGTCCTGCTCGATCAGCTCAGCTCGAGCCTGCGCGGGGCCAGCGCCTATGTCCGACCTGGTGAGAAGATTGATGAAGCGGTGTCTGGCTTCTATGCCCAAATCAGCGCGCCCGTGCTGGTGGACGTCAAGCTCGAGATCGCGGGCGTGCGCACAGAGGATCTGTATCCCTACCCCTTGCCCGATCTGTTTGTCGGCAGCCAGTTGGTTGTGGTCGGACGCTATCGCCAGGGCGGGGCTGCGACTGTCAGGCTCTCCGGCGCGGTCAACAACCAGCCCCAGACCTACAGTTACGGCGCAATCTTCGCGGCGCGCGGGGGCGATGATTTCATCGCCCGGCTCTGGGCGCAGCGCAAGATCGGCTATCTGCTCGCGCAAATCCGGCTTTCGGGGCCAAAGGATGAACTGGTGAAGGAGATCGTGACGCTCAGCACCCGCTACGGCATCGTCACGCCCTACACGTCGTTCCTGGTGCAGGAGCCGCAGTTGGCGCTCACCCAGGGCGGCCGGGATCAGCTCAGCCGGGACGCCGCGCGGCCGCCAGCCCCGACCGTCCAGCCCGGCGTGGGTGGCGGACCGGTGCCCGCGCCCGCCGCGCCCGCCCTGAGCGGCGCGGAGCGCAGCGGCGAGAAGGCGGTCGAGCGATCTGTCACGGAACAAGAACTGAAGGCCAGCCAGCAGGCGGCCGCGCCGGCGGCGCAGCAAATCCGCCATGTGGGCGACAAGACCTTCCTGCTCCAGGATGGCGCGTGGTTGGATACCACCTTCGATGCCAGCAAGATGCGAGCCGAGCAGATCCTCTTCGGCAGCCCGCGCTACTTCCAACTCCTGGCGCAGCGCCCGGAGATCGGGCCCTATCTGGCCCTGGGCGAGCGCGTTACGATCGTATTGGGCGGCGACGCGTATGCGATCGGCGGCGCAGGGCAGGCCGCAGCGCAGCCGACTGCCGCCGCGACTCCGGCGCGCGGGGAAGCGCCGGCCAGTCCCACACCGGCCCGGCCGTCGGCGACGCCGACGGCCGGCGAACCGGCCACCCCGACGCCACTCCCGGCCGCCATCACCCCGGCTGCCCCGGACGCGGGCCGGCAGGAGTTGCCGCCCGTCTGCCCCGGCGCCGGCCTGATCGGCCTGACCGGCCTGGCTGGCCTGCTGTTACCCGCCTGGAGGCGGTTCGGCCGCTCCCGTTGATTCCACCCACATCCTTTCGCCATCACGTGCCTGGCGCTTCCGAAAAGCGCCAGGCACGTCTTTCGCGCGCAAAATGCACCTTTGCTAGTGACATGCCCCACGTAGTTGCCAGTCGCGCCGCGCCGTGTTATAATCGGCTTGTGTATGATCTTCGTCATATTCATACACTAGACACCATCTCACCGGTTGTCGGGGGATACGGAGACACGCATGGAGCGGCGCGATATCTTGCAGGCGCTACCTTTTTTCGCCGGCCTGTCGGAGCGCGATTGGGAGAAGGTGGTTGACCTCTTTGGCGAGCGCCAGTATCAAAAGGATGATTACATCTTTTTGGAAGGGGAAGCGCCCGAGGCGCTCTTCATCATCCGCACCGGGAAGGTGAAAGTTTTGCGTCATTCTACCGACGGCAAGGATGTCGTCTTGCGCGTGTGCGGCCCCGGCAATCTGCTGGGCACTGTGGCCGTGTTCGACGGCGGCGGCTATCCCGGCACCGCCCAAGTGATCGAGAACTGCGTCGCGCTCGTCATCGCGCGCAACGACTGCCTGACGTTGGTCAATCGCTTTCCGGTCTTTGCGCTGGCGGTGATCGCAGACCTGGGCACGCGGCTGCGCAGCTCGGCCGAGCAAATCCGCAGCCTGGCGGTGGAACGCGTCGAGCAGCGTATCGCCCGCGTGCTGCTCAAGCTGGCCGAATCGGCCGGCTCGGACGCGCCGGAGGGCCGCGTCATCGAGATGCCGCTGACCCGTCAGGATGTGGCCGACATGACCGGCACGACGGTGGAGACCGCCATCCGGGTGATGAGCAAGTTCCGCCGCCAGGAGTTGATCCGCACCCGCCGCGGCAAGGTGGTGCTGGTAGACACGACCACCCTGCAAGAGATCGCAGAGATGCGGTAGCGTTTATGTCATACAGACTCTTCGCTGGACGTATGCCGTCACGTGCTTTGTGTGGTAGACCCGCTCAGAGTGACGAGCCACATTGGGAATTGCTGGTTTTGACACCTGACTTGCGACATGCTAGAATATCTTTGCTTGTTGGTGAGCCGCCGCCCCGTCCGGCCTGGCCGGGCAGGGAGGAACTTCCCGACTCCTACCTCGCCAACGCGAGGATGGCCGCCCCACGAAACCGTAAGTGGGGGCGCTTGGGGCGACCCAGGCGACTACAACCGCAACAGAAAACATACCCGCCTGTTTGGTCGGGCAGTCGAGTAGTCAGGTCGTCGAATCGTCGCGTAGTCTCAAACTACGTGGATGTTTGACTATCAGACTACGAGACCAGCCGACTAAATCGGGTGAGGGCTGAAACGGTGGGGTAAGAGCCTACCAGCGGTTGGCAGCAATGCCGCCGGCTAGGCGAGCGTGCGGCCGGGAGCAAGGTGAGTGGGCCGGGTGGCGGGGCGCCCCTTGCGGTCGTCTCGGCATTCGGTCTCATCGCAGCGGCGCCGGTGAGGGCGGGTCACACCTGCCAGGCCAGGCGTAGCCGTCCGTCCCGTGCCCCGTCGAGCCGCAGTTGGGAAGACGGGACGCGCTGGCGGGCGAGATAGATGGCGGCAGCCCCGTCAGGGGCGCACAGAATCGGGAGTATGATCCGACAGGCAAGCCGGTGAGTCTGGCAGTCATAGTCGCATGGTCGTGTCGTCTTCCGGCGGGAGTCAGAGCGGGCGGGAGGCGGACTATCTGACTCAGCGACTCGCTGACTACCGCGCCGACGTGGCGGAATGGCAGACGCTGCAGACTTAGGATCTGTTGCCGTAAGGCGTGGGGGTTCAAATCCCCCCGTCGGCACACGTGATTGCTGATTTGAGATTTTTGATTGCAGATTGAACCCGATGGAGACAAAATCTCAAATCTCAAATCTCAAATCACCCCGGGCCCGTGGCCTAGCGGGAAGGCGTCTCCCTTGCACGGAGAAGATCGCCGGTTCGAATCCGGCCGGGTCCACCTCTTTTCAGCGGCGGGTCGCATTTTGACAGATGGGCCAAAGTGCGTATAATGTAAGCTGTGGTTGACAATGTAATCTATTGCGGGTGTAGTTCAGTGGTAGAACGTCTCCTTGCCAAGGAGAAGGTCGTGGGTTCGAATCCCATCGCCCGCTTTGAATCCGGGCTGGAAGCGTAGGCTGGTGCGCACTGGCTGATGGCTTCCAGTTTTGGTTTACACGCCGAGGTAGCTCAGTTGGTAGAGCACGCGACTGAAAATTGCGGTGTCCCCAGTTCAAGTCTGGGCCTCGGCACTCGGCTTGTTCAGCCGTTCGGGGGTCGTTCAACGGCAGGACAGCAGCCTTTGGAGCTGCGTATTGGGGTTCGAATCCCTGCCCCCGAGTGAATGCGGGGCCGCAAATGACCGAATGTCGTTTGCACATGCGACGTCCGAACAGAATCAGTCCACGTGGTGGCCATAGCTCAATTGGCAGAGCATCTGGTTGTGGCCCAGAAGGTTGCGGGTTCAAGCCCCACTGGCCACCCTTTCACGCTTGCGTGCCCGGCTTTCATTTTTAATGAGGCCGGGCATTCTTTTTAACCCGACCGGCAGCGGTCGGCTGGCGCTTGGCGCGTGGGTGTCGGCCATGATGCAGCGTGTGTTAGTCCTGAATGCCACCTATGAGCCGCTCAGCATCGTCTCGGTGAAGCGGGCCTTGATCCTGTTGCTCAAGGAGAAGGCGGAGTTGATCGAGTGCGCTGAGGAGCGGCTTCATGCCGCGCGCACGTCGCTGCCCGTGCCGCTGGTGATCCGCCTGGTCTACTATGTGCGGATTCCGCGCCAGGTAACGATGGCGCCATCCCGGCGGTCGGTGCTCCTGCGCGACAATCATACCTGTCAGTATTGTGGGGCTGCCGGCTCGCACGCGATCTTGACCCTGGATCACCTGTTGCCGCGCAGCCGGGGCGGCGAGACCACCTGGGAGAACGTCGTCACCGCGTGCCGGGCCTGCAACATGCGCAAGGGGGATCGGACCCCCGATGAGGCGGGGATGGCGCTGCGCCGGCGGCCCGGCCGGCCGCATTACCTGGCGTTCCTGCTGCTGAGCGAGGCCGGCGGTCGCCACGCCTGGGGCAAGTACGTGTTCACCGGCGCTGAGGCGTAGGCGTCAGGAGAAGAAACGACAAGAGGGGGGACAAGCCGAAGCCTGTCCCCCCTCTTGCTGGGCGCTGTAGCACTACCTATCCAACCGAGGTGATGCTACAGCGCCACGTTTGGTACTACGTTCGTCCATTAGCATCACCTCCTCGGCAGTAGGATAGCAAGGGGGTACTCTCGCGAGCAAAGATATTATCGCCTATATTGCGTGGCCTGTCAAATCGGGCCAACTTCGGAAAGGGAGTCCAGCCCCGCATGTCTGAACCGATGCTTTACCCCCTCACGTTCACCCCAGTTCTGCGCGATTATATGTGGGGAGGCCGGCGCTTGGAGACGTTGTATGGCCGCCGTCTGCCGCCCGGGATCATCGCCGAGAGTTGGGAGATCTCGGCGCACCCGCATGGTTCGACCGTGGCGGATGCGGGCTATTGGCAGGGCCAGCCTTTGTCCGCCATCCAGGAGACCCTGGGGCTGCGGTTGGTGGGTGCTCGCGGGGAATGGGCGTTAGCGCGACGCAAATTTCCGCTGTTGGTGAAGCTGCTGGACGCCCAGCAGAACCTTTCGGTGCAGGTGCATCCCAACGACGCCTACGCCCAGGCGCATGAGAATGGCGAGCTGGGCAAGACCGAGATGTGGTATATCCTGCACGCGGAGCCGCAAACGGAGTTAGTCCTTGGCTTGCGGCCCGGCGTGGATCGTGCGGCCTTCCAGCAAGCAGCCGAGGCGGGCGCATTGGCGCCCCTCCTCCAGCGTGAGGCGGTGCGGCCGGGCCAAGTCTTTGATGTGCCCGCCGGGACTGTGCATGCCCTCTGCGCCGGCGCGGTCGTGGCCGAGATCCAACAGAATTCGGATACAACGTACCGCATCTACGATTGGGATCGGCTCGACCCGGACGGCCGGCCGCGGGCTTTGCATCTTGCGCGGGCGTGGGATGTGATTGATTTCAGCGATCATCCGACCCGCCAAAGCTCTATTTTGCGCCAGGCCGGGCAGGGAGTCACACGGCTAGAGGTAGTGCGCAACCGCTACTTCGTGGTCGAAGAAGTGACCTTGACCCCCGACGCGCGCTACGCGGGGAACTGCAACGGCGAAACGCTCGAAATCTGGGGGTGCGTGGCCGGACAGGCGGCCATCGAGTGGGCCGGCGCTCCGGTGACGCTGCCTGCGATCCGTTTTGCGTTGCTGCCGGCGGCGTTGGGCGCGTTTCAGGTCGCCGCGGCCAGGCCGAGCGTGTGCCTGCGCGTTTATCTGTCGCCCGCCTGAGGAGTTCCCTGCGCGCTGACGGCATCATCCTTCGCCTATTCGATGGACGCAGGGGTCTCTCGCCGGAAGATCACCAGCGCCAGCGGCGGCAGCGTAACTTCGATCGAATAGGGCTGAGTCTGCCACTTGCGTGATTCCGCCCGCGCCGGGAGGCGATTGGTCACGTTGCTGCCGAAATAGCTGGCCGAATCGCTGTTGAGTATCTCCCGATAGCTCCCCAGCGCAGGCACACCCAGCCGGTATCCCTCGCGCACGACCGGCGTGAAATTCGCCGCCACGAGCAGGCAGTCGTCTCGGTCTTGCCCCTTGCGCAGGTAGGCGATGACGCTGTGCTCCCAGTCGTTGGCATCCACCCACTCGAACCCCTGCCAGTCATAATCCTGTTGGTGGAGGGCCGGCTCGTTGACGTAAAACGCATTGAGGTCGGCCAGCCAGCGTTGGAGTTTTTGATGCGGCCCCGGGCCGTGGAGGACGCCGCCCGGCTCGAGCAGATGCCAATCCAGGCTGCGCTCTTCGCTCCACTCGCGCCACTGGCCGAAGTCCTGGCCCATGAAGAGCAGCTTCTTGCCGGGGTGCGTCCACATGAAGCCATAGTAGAGGCGCAGGTTGGCGAACTTCCGCCACAGGTCGCCCGGCATTTTGTCAATCATGGCGCGCTTGAGGTGCACCACTTCGTCGTGGGAGATCGGCAGGATGAAATGCTCGCTGAAGGCATACATCAGGCCAAAGGTGAGCTTCTGGTGGTGATATTTGCGATAGAGCGGATCCTTCTGCACGTAGTCCAGCGTGTCGTTCATCCAGCCCATGTTCCACTTGAATGTGAAGCCGAGGCCGCCCAGGTAGGTGGCGCGCGTGACGCCGGGAAACGAGGTGGATTCCTCGGCGATGGTCATCGCGCCGGGCTGCAGCTCCGCCACCTTCTCGTTGAGTCGGCGCAGGAAGGCGATGGCCTCCAGGTTCTCGCGGCCGCCATACTCGTTGGGGATCCACTCGGTGCGGCTGTAGTCCCGGTAGAGCATCGAAGCGACGGCGTCCACGCGCAAGCCGTCCAGGTGATACTTGTCCAACCAGAAGAGGGCGCTATTGATGAGGAACTGCTGCACCTCGTTGCGCTTGAAGTTGAAGACTTTGGTGCCCCAGTCTTTATGCTCGCCTAAGCGGCTGTCAGCATACTCATAGAGGGCCGTGCCGTCGAACAGGCTCAGCCCGTAGTCATCCTTCGGGAAGTGCGCCGGAACCCAGTCCAGGATTACGCCGATGCCGCTCTGATGCAGCTTGTCCACGAAGTTCTGGAAGTCATCCGGGCTGCCGAAGCGGCTGGTAGGCGCGAAATAGCCGGTGACCTGGTAGCCCCACGAGGCGTCCAGCGGGTGCTCGGTGATGGGCAGAAGCTCGACGTGGGTGAAGCCCTGCTGTTTGATATAAGCGATGAGTTTATCGGCCAGATCGGTGTAGCTCAGGTAGGTGTTCGTTTCTGGCGCGCGCATCCACGATCCCAGGTGCACTTCGTAGATCGCCATCGGCGCGCTCAGGGGTGTGGCCTTGGCGCGCGCCGCCAGCCAGCCCGCGTCCCCCCAGGCGTGCTTGCTGATGTCCCAGACCACGGACGCGGTGTTGGGGCGCACCTCGGCGTAGAAGCCCTGCGGGTCGGTCTTTCGCAGCAGCGCGCCCGACGGAGTCCTGATCTCGTACTTGTAGATCGCGCCTTCGGTCACGCCCGGCACAAACAGCTCCCAGAGGCCCGAGCTGCCGCGCACGCGCATGGCGTGGCGCCGGCCATCCCACGCATTGAAGTCGCCGACTACGCTGACCCGCTGCGCGTTGGGCGCCCAGGCGGCGAACAGGCAGCCTGCGGTGTCGCCAAGCGTCATCGGGTGCGCGCCGAGCTTATCATAAGTGCGAAAATGGTTGCCTTCGTTGAAGAGTTGGAGGTCGAGGTCGCCCAGGACCGGCAAGAAGCTGTAGGGATCAGCCCCCCGGCTTTCGGCGCCGGCCTTGTCCAAGATCCGCAGTTGGTAGCCGAAGATGTCGGCCCGGTCGGGGAATTGCGCCTCGAAGAAGTCGGCGCCCTCCTTGCGGGTCATCGGCTGGGGATCGCCCGCCTGCGGGATCACCCAAACGCGCTCGGCCTGGGGCAGGAAGGCCCGCACCGAGACCAGCTTCCGTCCGGCGCGTTCGACGACGTGCGCGCCGAGCACCTGGAATGGGTCGTGGTGCTGCGCGAGCAGGATACGATTAAGTTCATCATCCGTGACGGTGAATTGCATGGCTCTCCACTCCTCTGTGTTCGATCGGCCTCGCCCCACAGTATAGCAGATGACGTATCCTTTCAACAATCGCGAGGCCGTAGGGCCGGTTGCCAACCGGCTCTCCATGACGCCCACCGGCGATGGTCAGCGCAGAGTGACAGGTCGCACGTGGCGCGGTTGAACCTTGTGGTTCTATGGCCCGCGGCGGGCGCATGTGCTATAATCTACAAGATGGCGGTATTCTGACAGATAGCGTTCAGGAGCGATATGTATACTTTCGAAGAAGCTCTGGCGAGGCTGGCGCGCTTCGCAAACTACGAGATCAACCGTTCGGTGGCCTATGCGCCGGGCACGTTCGAGTTGGGGCGGATGGTCGAGCTGCTGGCGCGGCTGGGCAACCCTCACCATGCGTATCCGACCGTGCACGTGGCCGGGTCGAAGGGCAAAGGCTCAACCGCCGCCATGATCGAAGCGATCTTGCGCGCGGCCGGCTGCCGCACGGGACTCTACATCTCGCCTCACCTCCATTCCTTCGGCGAACGGATACAGATAGATCGCATCGCCATTTCCGCCGAAGACTTCGCCGCGCTCGTGGATGAGCTGACGCCGCACGCGGAAGCGGTGGCGGGTATCACCTGGTTCGAGACGCTCACCGCGTTGGCGTTTCTCTACTTCGCGCGCCGACGTGTGAATGCGGCGGTGATCGAGGTGGGCCTGGGCGGCCGGCTGGATGCGACGAACGTGATCACGCCGCTGGTCAGCGTCATCACCTCGCTGAGCTATGAGCACACGGCCTGGTTGGGCGATACCCTGGCGAAGATTGCCTTCGAGAAGGCGGGCATCATCAAGCCGCAGGTGCCGGTGGTCTGCGCGCCGCAGGAGGCGGAAGCGCTGGCGGTGATCGAGCGCGTCTGCGCGGAGCGCGCCGCGCCGCTCATCCTGGTCGGCCGGGACTGGCAGGTGCGCGCCGGCCCGATTCACGCGGGCGGGCAGTCGTTCGAGGCAGCCGATGTTCGTAGTGATGACCTCAGTCGTCGGCCACGCGCCGCGGCGACTGAAGTCGCGGCTACGAGCCAGGCGTGGATACGCTTCGACCTGCCGCTCCTGGGCCGGCACCAGATCATCAACGCGGTTTGCGCGCTGGCGGCGGTCGGACAGGTGACCACGGCGGGGTTGGCTGTACCGTCGGCCGCGCTGCGGGCGGGTCTGCGCGGCGTCGAGTGGCCCGGCCGCGGGGAGGTGCTTTCATCCGAGCCATTGGTGGTGGCCGATGGCGCGCATAACGGGGATTCGGCCCGCAAGCTGGTCGAGATGCTGGCCGAGTGGTATCCAGGGCGACATTGGACCTTCATCGTGGGCACGCTCAACGACAAAGACCACGCGGCGATTTTGCGGGAGCTGCTGCCGCACGCGGCGCGACTGTTCGTGACCCGTTCCCAATCAGGGCGGGCGACCGATCCCGCCCTGATTGGGGGCCTCGCCCGGCAGCTCGGCGGAGATCCAATCCGCGCGGCTTCGGTGGCGGCGGCGCTGGAGGCGGCGTTGGCATGGGATGACGCGGTGTGTCTGACCGGCTCGCTGAGCATCGCCGATGAGGCTCGCGAGGCGTGGGCCGAACGTTCGCGCAAGTAGCGGGCGATCGAAGCGATGTCTTTGTAGGATCATAGCTTCTGACAGGGAAAGGCAGGTTCTTGATGGAATTCAAATCCTTTGTTTTCTCCGATCCCGCCCAGATTGTAGCGGCCACGGCGCTCTGGAATGCCGCGTGCGGGCCGGAGCTGGCGATCACCGAGCGGGCGATGGTCTACAACACTGCGCCGGTGGCGGGCGGGGTGCAGGCCGGCGCCATCGCATATGAGGCAGGGCAGGCGGCCGGCTTCGCCCTGGCCTCGGCGCTGCCCCATGATCCGAGCGTCTCGCCGCCGGAGGCCGGCTGGATGGACGCCATCGCCGTGCGCCCCAACTTTCAACGTCGCGGGATCGGCGCCGCGCTGCTGGGCTGGGCCGAGAACTGGCTGGCCGGCCAGGGGTGCCAACGGTTGCGGTTGGGCGGCAACATCCACCCGTTCACCGCGGGGCTGCCCGTGCAACTGGGGACTGAGGCGTTCTTCGCCCGGCACGGCTTCGCAACCGCCGCTGGCCGCGAGCGCAGTTGGGACGTCGCGCACGACCTGGCGGACTACGTCACGCCGCCGAGCGCGCTGAAGGCGACCGGCCTGCACGCGCGGCCGGCCCGGCCCGGCGAAGAGGACGCGCTGTTGGCCTTCCTCCGCCGCGAGTTCCCCGGCCGCTGGCGCTTCGAGGCGGAGTGTCACCTGCGGGAAGGCGGCCGCATCTCCGACTACATCCTGTTGTTCAGCGACCGCGGAGTGGACGGCTTCTGCCAGCTTACCTACGAAGACTCCCGCCGGCCGTTGGATCGCTTCTTCCCCTACGGCTTGCCGAAACCCTGGGGCCAACTCGGCTCGGTCGGCGTGAGTTGGGATCGCCACGGTCAGGGCTACGGCGCGGTGATGATGGACGCCGCGCTGCGCCACATGCGCGACCACGGCATCCGCGGCTGCGTGATTGACTGGACGGGCATCGTCGGCTTCTACGCCAAGTTCGGTTTCAAGCCGTTCCGGGAGTATTGGATGATGGGGAAGGGGCTGGGGGCGTGAAGCGGCAGGAGTCAGGGATCATGCAGCACGATTTTTCGGGCGCCGAGGGGGTCGTGCGTGAGGCGCTGGGCCGCGTCTTCCCGGCGGCGCAGGTCGAGGTGCGGCAGGGCGGCGCGGTCGTCTGGTCGGCCGCGTTTGGCTGGCTGGACCCCGAGACGCGCACCCAGCCGACGACCGCTGAAACGCTGTTCGACCTGGCATCCGTCACCAAGTTGTTCGTAGTAACGGCATTCATGACGTTGGCCGAGGAGGGTCGGGTCGGGCTGGATCAGTCCGTGGCGGCCGTGCTGCCGGAGTTCACCGGCGCGCGACCCATCCAGGCGTATGACGATCCGCTGAAGCCGGGCGCGCTGGTTGCGGTCGAATGGCCGGCCGGCGAATCCCCAGCCCCGACCTGCGTTGATGCCGGCCGCGTCGCCTTCCGCCACCTGCTGACGCATCGCGCCGGCCTGCCGGCCTGGCGGCCGCTCTACAAGGCTGGCAGCCCGGAGGCGGCGCGGCAGTTGGCGCTCGCCACCTACTTCTCCTACCCCACCGCCGCGCGCATCATCTACAGCGACCTCGGTCTGATCCTGCTGGGCATGGCAATCGAGCGACTGACCGGCGTGCCCCTCGACGCGGCCGTCGCCCAGCGCGTGACCGGGCCGCTGGGGCTGGCGGCGACGCGATACATGCAAATCGGCAAATCAGCGAATCAGCAAGCCGCCAATTCCGCACTCCGCACTCCGCACTCCGCATTCCCGGCTATCGCCCCCACCGAATTCTGCGCCTGGCGCAATCGCCGGATCATCGGCGCGGTACACGACGAGAACGCAGCCGGGCTGGGCGGGGTCGCGGGCCACGCCGGGCTTTTCTCGACGGCGAACGAACTGGCGACCTTCGGGGAGACGTTCCTGGCGAATCAGCGAATCAACGAATCAGCAAATCGGCGAATCAGCAAATCGGCAAATCGGCCAGTGGCGATCGGTGCGTCCCCCGTTCTACCTTCTGCCTTCTTCCCTCTGCATTCTGATACTATCGCCGAAATGACCCGCATCCAGGCGCAGGAGGGCGCGACGCGGCGCGGGATCGGCTTTGCGCTCTGGTCGCCCGACCCGGAGGCGAGCAGCAATCCGTTCAGCGAGCGGGCGTTCGGGCACACCGGCTTCACCGGCACGTCGCTGTGGATGGATCCCGAACGCGACCTGACCGTCGCCGTCTGCACGAATCGCGTCTACTATGGCCGGGATGCGCGAGGCATCCTGAGCTTCCGGGTCGCACTGCACCGCGCCATCGTGGAGGCGATATGCTGACCCACCAATCCGCCGGACAAGTCCGGCACTCCGGAGTCCTCGACTTGTCGAGGCGTTCTCAGATCGTGGTCGGCCTGATGTCGGGCACCTCGGCCGATGGGACCGACGCGGCGGTGGTCGAGTTGTCGGGCGCGCCGCCTGCGCTCGGCTGGAAGCTGCTGAAGCACGTCGCCGTGCCGCATCCGCCCGACCTGCGCGCCGAGATCTTCGCCGCGTTCCGGCCCGAGACCGGCACGGTGGATCGTCTGTGTCGCCTGAATTTCGCGCTGGGCCGGGCCTTCGCCGACGCCGCGCTGGCGGCCATCGCCGCGGCCGGCCTCCGCCTCGACCAGGTGGACCTGATCGGCAGCCACGGTCAGACCGTCTGGCACATCCCGGCCGGGCCGGACGCATCCACGCTGCAACTGGGCGAGCCGGCCGTCATCGCTGAGGTGACGGGGATCACCACGGTCAGCAACTTCCGCACGCGCGACATGGCGGCCGGCGGCCAGGGCGCGCCCCTCGTGCCCTACCTGGATCAGTTGCTCTTCACCCATCCGACCCTGGCCCGCGCAGCACAGAACATCGGCGGGATTGCCAATGTGACTTATCTTTGCTCCGGTTCGGCTTCGGCCTGTCATGCTGAGCTGGTCTACGACTCAACGTCAATTACGGCGAATGACCAGCGAAGCATCTCTCGCCAGGCTGCGGATGCGCTCTCGGATGAGGCGCGGAGACCCTTCGCTGATGTTTCGCCGCGATTGACGTGCCCTGAAAAACCCGCTCAGGGTGACACAGACATCCCAACCATGCGACATATCCAATCTGATCCGGCGGTCATCGCCTTCGACACCGGTCCCGGCAACATGCTGATAGACGATGCGGCCGGCCGGGCCACCGGCGGCGCGTGGGCGTATGATCGGGATGGCGCACTCGCCGCGCAGGGCCGGGTGGATGAGCCGCTGTTGGCCGAGTTGATGGCCGAGCCATATCTTAAGCAGCCGCCTCCGAAGACGACCGGCCGCGAGCTGTTCGGCGCGCAGTTCGGCGCGAAAGTCTGGGAACGGGGCGCGGCGGTCGGCCTGGCGCCCTGCGATATCGTCGTGACCCTCACGGCTTTCACCGCGCGTTCCATTGCTCAGGCCTATCGCGACTTCCTGCCGCGGCTGCCCGACGAGGTGATCGTCAGCGGCGGGGGCGCACGCAACCCGGCCCTCATGGCACGGCTGCGGGCCGAACTGCCCGCGGCGCGCGTGGTCACATCGGATGAGCTGGGCTTGCCCGGCGACGCCAAAGAGGCGGTCGCATTCGCCGTCCTGGCCTATGAGACGTGGCACGGCCGCCCCGGCAATCTGCCCGCGGCGACCGGCGCGAGTAGAGCGGCGGTGTTGGGGAGTATCACGCCGGGGCGAGTAACATGAACAACTCCACCAAATCCGTGGATCTGCTTCTCGGTTTGGACGGCGGCGGAAGCAAGACGTTGGCGCTGCTGGCTGATGCGACCAGCCGTGTGTTGGGCCGGGGGACAGCCGGGTCATCCAACTATCAGAACATCGGCGCGGAGGCGGCCTGGGCCGCGCTCGATGGGGCGATCGCCGCGGCCTTCGCCGATGCGGGGCGGCCGGTTGGCCCGCTGGCCGCTGTCTGCCTGGGGCTGGCCGGCGTGGATCGGCCAGAGGATCGGACGTTGTTCGAGGGATGGGCGGCCGGCCGGTTCGGCAGCGCGCTGGCGGTCATCGCCAACGACGCCGAGCTGGTGCTGGCCGCGGGCACGCCCGATGACTGGGGCGTAGCGGTGATCTCCGGCACCGGCTCGATCGTCTTTGGCCGCCATCTTTCCGGGGAGATGGCGCGCGCCGGCGGTTGGGGCCACATTCTGGGCGACGAGGGGAGCGGCTACGCCATCGGGATCGCCGCGTTGCGCGCGGCGATGTGCGCGTTCGACGGCCGCGGGCCACAGACCGCGCTGACCGCGGCCGTGCTGGCGCATTGGGGCTTGGCCGCGCCGCCCGACCTGGTGGGCCGGGTCTATCGGGAGGATGTCGGCGCAACCGACATTGCCGGCCTGGCGCGGCTGGTGGATGCGGTCGCCGCGGCCGGTGATGCCGTGGCCCGCGGCATTCTCCACGATGCGGGTCGCGATCTGGCGGTCACAGTGGAAGCGGTCGTGCGACAGCTCGACCTCGCCGCGCCGACCCCTTGCGCGCTGGCCGGCGGCGTGGTCGTCCACGGCGCGCAGGCGCGCGCCGCGTTTCTCGCCGCGGCCGCCGACCGCGGGCTGGATTTGCGTCCCCTGACACCGGTGGAGGAGCCGGCGCGTGGCGCGGTGCGGCTGGCGACTGATTTGCTCAAGAACTGGACAGGACCTTCGGCAGGATGAACAGGATTCTGTCGGGGGAGCGCGCGATCCTCTGGGCCGGCCGATGAAGATTCGCGCCTTGCTTGCCGATGACATCCCCGCGCTGGCCCGGCTGATGGCCGGCGATCCGCTCTGGCAGCGGTACGGCATCACTGAGGCGGGCGCGGCGCGGCGCCTGGCCGATGGGCTGGCCGCGGGCGCGACCATCGCGGTCGCCGAGATCGAAGGGCAGGTGGCAGGGTTCATCTGGTATGTGGCGCGGGGCGCGTTCAGCCGCAGCGGCTACATCATGCTGATCGGGGTCGAGCCGGCCCACCGCGGGGCCGGGGTTGGCCGCGCGCTGACGGAACACGCCGAGGCCGCGCTCTTTGCCGACGCGCATGATGTCTTCCTGCTCGTGTCCGACTTCAACCACGCGGCGCAGGCGTTCTACCGGCGGTTGGGGTATCAGCAGGTGGGCGCGATTCCGGGGTATGTGGCAGCGGGGGTGACGGAGCTAGTGTTTCGGAAATTGCGCATTTGATCATCATTCTTGTGGGCTGTTCAGGAGGCGCAGCCTCGTCAGGATACGCTGACGCATCTTGCAGAAGACGTTCCACTCCATGAAGTCCGCGCTCCGCTTGATAGGAATCGCGCGCAATCTGCTGATCTGAGGCGGACACAGCCATCATAGCGCCGTCTCGAGTATTTCGCCCAACTCCTCCCCCGTCAACACAATCGGATTCGCCTTCATGCTTGACGCTCGCGCAGCCTTTTCCGCAAGGACAGAGCAGTCGCCGCGGGTGACGCCGTAGGCGGCCAGCCCCGGGATCCCCAGATCGCGACACAGACCGCGCACCCAGGCGATGCCGTCGTCAACCGGGGCGTAGGATCGGCCGGTCAGGAGGCGCGCCAGCTCGACATAACGGGCGAGGGCTGGATTGTCGGGCTGGCGGGATTGCAGCGCGGCCACGTTGACTGCCATCACGTGCGGCAGGAGTGCGGCGCAGGTGGCGCCGTGGGGCGCGGGGAACATGCCGCAGATCGGGGCAGCGAAGCCGTGCGCGGCGCCCAGCCCGGCGTTGGCGAGCGCCAGGCCGCCGAACAAGGAGGCCAGCGCCATATCCTCGCGCGCGGCCGCATCATCGCCGTGCCCATAGGCGCGACGCAGCGAACGGGCGGCGCGGGCGATCCCCTCCCGGCAGAACGCGTCGGTCAGCGGGTTGGCCCGGTGCGAGACGAACGGCTCGATGAGCTGCGTGAGCGCGTCTAGTCCGGTGCCGGCGGTCACGGCGGGCGGCATGGAGTGGGTCAGCTCGGGATCCACGAGCGCCAGCCGCGGCAGCATGTGCGGGCTGCGCAGGCTCGCTTTGACCCGGTGCTCCGGTGACGCGACGACCGCGTTACGCGTGACCTCCGCGCCCGTGCCCGCGGTGGTGGGGATGGCGATGATCGGCAGCGCCGGCTGGGTCAGCGGCTTGCCCAGCCCGACCCCCTCCATGTAATCCAGCGGATCGCCGCCGTTCGCGACGAGCGTCGCGATGGCTTTGGCCGCGTCCAGCGCGCTCCCGCCGCCGAAGCCGATCACCAGATCGCACGCCTCGGCCTGCGCCAGCCGCTGGCCGTCCCGCAGCATGTCGGTGGTCGGCTCGCCCGCAATGGGGAAGCTGACGTGCGCCACACCCGCAGCGCGCAGGATGGCCTGCAGTCGTTCGGCGCGGCCGGCTTTGCCCGTCACGACGAGCGCACGGCGGCCCAGACCGGCCGCGGCCGGGCCGGCCTCTGTCAACGTACCCGGCCCAAAGAGGATGCGGTTGGCGGCGGCGAATTCGAAGCGCATCGGTCTACCATCCCGCGTCTTCGGGGAAGACGTTACGATATTTGACGCTGCTGCGCGGCTCGGCCATCAGCGGCGCGACCGTGTCCCGCCACTTGGCGTAGTGCGCGGTCTCCTTGTGCCGGGCCGGGTCGTCGGCCGTGCGATAGACCTCGACCAGGATGAAGCGGGTCGGGTCGTCCGCCTGCTGGATGACATCGAAGCGAGCGATGCCCGGTTCCTGAATGCTGTGGCGGGCGTTTTCGACTGACGCGGCCGCGAACGCCTCGACCGCTTCAGGTTTGACGTGGACGTGGACATGGACGACGAGCATGGTGTCATCTCCTTGATCGAGAGTTGGTCTGGCGGCTGTCACCCCTTCGCTGTACTCAGGGCAAGCTCTGAGCGGGTCTTTCCCGTGTCGTGCGCTACGGCGAACCTCTAGCGAAGGGTCTCTGCAGGTGTGACAATGGCGAGTTTCTTTGTTTCCGAAGGTCCCTATTTATCCGCGGCTGCCGGCCGCAGGGTGCGGGTTCCCAGCAGCCCGAGCAAAGTCACGGCGAATGCGGTCACGCCGAACATGGGGCGGATGCCCATCACCTCGGCCAGGATGCCGCTGAGCCACGGGCCGGTGAACATGCCGATGGCGTATACCGCCTGGTGCAGCCCCATCGCGGTCGCGCGCTCCTGCTCGCCCACGTGGACGATGCTCATCCCCATCAGCACCGGGTAGGCCGTGCCGACGGCGATCCCCAGGCAGATTTGCGTCGCCATCAGCGCAACCAGCGAAGGCGCAAAAGCCGCGCCCATCGTGCCGAGGAAAACTGCCAGGAAGCTCAGGTAGGCCATCCGTTGCGCGCCGAAGCGTCGGACGGCCGTGGTCGCGGCCAGGTTGCCCCCGGTGTAGCAGATCAGGTTGAGCGTCGTGAAGAGGCTCAGCGTGACCGCGTCCGCGCCGAGCTGCTTCGCCAGGATCGGCAGGAAGCCGAACGAGACGCCCCACGCGACGTATTGCGCGACCGCGCTCAACAGCGACGGCAGCAGGACATCGCGGCGCGAGGCCAGCCGGCCCAATCGGTCGAGGGACGGCGGTTTGGATGGCAGGCGCTTTTCCGGCACCGCCAGCGTCACCAGCAGCGCCACCCCCGCGACGCCGGTCGCCAGGGTGAAGGCCAGCCCATAGCCGCCCAGATTGTTCAGCGGGCCGTTAAGCGAAGTCGCCAGAACCCGACCGAGCGAGCCGACGAGGGTCAGCGTGGCGCTGGCGCGCACCGCTTCGCCCGGCGGGAAGAGGCTGCTGAACGCCACAACCAGTGGCACCCAGGTGCCGGCGGCCAGCCCGGTGATGGCGCGGCCGACCAGCACGCCCTCCGCGCCGCCCGCGCTGCCCATCACGTAGGCGCCCGCGCCGGCAAAGACCATCCCGCTCAGCAGGAATGGCTTGCGGCGGCCCAGCCAATCGGACGCGATGCCGATGGGCAGCCGGACGATGGCCTGCCACAGGCCGTATTGCGCCAGGATCGTGCCGATCAAGGCCAGGTTTTGGGTCTTGGTTTGGGCGTAGGTGGGCAGGGTGGGCACATACAGGTAGAGCGCCATCCAGTACAGGAAGACGATGACGATGAAGAAGGCGATCTTGGTGCGCCGCTCGCCGGAAATGGCGGCCGGCGCGGCGGCTTGGGACGATGTCGTTTTTTGCACGTGTGATGTCCGATCCTGTTCTGCGTGGTATTGGACGCTGAGCCGGGCAATGTGGGCCGGCGCGTCACTGCGGATAAGTATAGCCTTGGGGTTAACCTGTGTCAAACGTGGACAGCGCCTCCAAATGATGTGCTCTCAGTGACTGCGTCAACCCTGTCAGATAAACGCGGGGCCCATCTTTCGGGCGCCATCCGGTTCCTTCAACACATCAGAGAGATGTCGGAAGTCGTCGGCGAAGACCTTCGCGCCGCGGCCGGCCGGCCCGGCCCACCCCAACTGCCCTTTGCCCGTCACCGGCTCGCGTGCGCCGTCTATGGCAGAGTCGGCGTAGCGCACGAACCAGGCGTCCAGCCGGCCCTTCAGCTCGGCGATGCGGGCCGCGTGCTCTGGGCTGGCGATCAGGTTATGTGCTTCGTCGGGATCGTTGGTCAGGTCATAGAATTCGTGCGGGCCATACGGATAGCGGTGGATGTATTTCCCCGCCCGATCCCGGATCATCCGCACCGGGCCGTACTCGTCGAATACGACCACACTGTCTCGTCCCGTCAGGTTCTCCCCGCGCAGCAGCGGCGCGAAGCTGGCGCCCGGCAGGTTCTCCGCTTGGGGAACGGGCAGACCCACGTAGTCGAGCAGCGTCGGCAGTACGTCGTAGTGGCTCAGCAGGTCGGCGTTGACGATCTCCTGCGGTATGCGGCCAGGCTGCGAGATGATGACCGGCACCTTGACCGAAGTGTCGAACATGTTCAGCGGGAAGGTACCGTTCCCTTTGCCGTAGATGCCATGATGCCCCATGTTCATGCCGTTGTCGCCGGAAAAGATCACGAGTGTGTTCTCGCGTAGCCCGTGCGCTTCCAGCCAGTCAAGCAGCCGCCTCACATTGGCATCCATCGCGGTCACCGCGGCGAAATAGCCGGCCAGGATGGCGCGACGGGTCTCTTCGTCATGGCCGTAGGGCGCGCTGCTGATCTGCCACGGATGCATGGGCAGCCGCGGGGTCGAGTCGAACGGACACTGCTGGTAGTACTCGTCGTACAGTTCTTGTGGGTGATTGTCCCGATCCCACGGGCTGTGCGGCGCGGTGTAGTGGACGCCCAAGTAGAAGGGCGCGGCGGTCGTGGCCTCTTGTTCCAAGAAGGCGAGCGCGTTGTCGGTGATCTTGTCGGTCACATAGGCTGGTTGGCGCACCAATTCGCCGTCCCGGATCATCGGCGCGCCGTAGTAGGGGCCGCCGCCGGTGGCATGAGTTTCCCAGAAGGTGAAGCCCTTCTGGGGATGGTGCGAATCCCCCAAGTGCCACTTCCCGCTGAGCCCGCAGGTGTAGCCCGCTTGGGCAAGGGAATCGGTGTAGCCGGGCTGACCGGCCAGGTATTCGACCAATGGGCCTTCGGCGGTTGTGTTCCCCGCGCGCAGCCAGTCGTGGATGCCGTGCTGCGACGGGATCCGGCCGGTCAGGATCGAGGCGCGCGCCGGCGAGCAGACCGGCGAAACGCAGAAGAAATTCTCGAAACGGATGCCGGTCGCGGCCAGGCGATCCAGGTTGGGGGTGCGGATTTCGGCGTTGCCCGCGCACCCCATCGCCCATGCGCCCTGGTCGTCGGTCAGGATAAAGAGGATGTTCGGTCGGTCGAGATCGCGGCTTGCCACGTTGCCTCCGTTGGTCTATAATGTCTCTCAGTGGAGGGTACCATGTTGCGACTGAAAAAGAGCAAATTCACCGCGGATGAGTATCTGGCTATGGAGCGGGTTGCCGACTACAAGAGCGAGTTCTATGGTGGTGAGATTTTCGCATTCGCTGGCGCAACGTTCGACCACAACATAATCGCCCTGAATTGCGCCGCCGAATTGCGACAGCTTCTCATTGCTAAGTCGTGCAGAATCGGCAACAGCGATACGCGTCTTCATATCCCGCGCAGCGGCCTCTTTACCTATCCTGATGTCATGGTCATCTGTGGGAAGGTTCAGTTCTACGACCGGCGCAAAGACATAGTGCTCAACCCGCTGCTGCTCGTTGAGGTCCTCTCAGAATCCACACGCGACTATGATCGAAGCGGTAAGTTCGCTTTCTACAAGCAAATACCCGATTTGCAGGAATACGTCCTCATCGAGTCGGAACGTCCCCGCGTCGAATGCTATCGCCGCACCGCAGGCGGCCTGTGGGTCTTCGAAGCGTTCGATGGCCTCGACGCCGTCGTGAGGTTCGAGTCGGTCGCCTGTGAGATCCCCTGCCGCGCCCTCTATCTGCAAGTCTCGTGGGTTGATTGAAAACCAACAGGAGTCAGGAAGCAGGAGACAGGAGTCAGGAATCATTCAGTTGTTGCTGATCCCTGTCTCCTGCCCCCTGCCTCCTGTCCTACCAGCCGTTCCGATGCACGCGCTCCGGTCGGTAGCGCTCTACCGGCCCGCCCGGCTCCAGCGGGTAGCCGATGGAGAGGACGCACAGCGGTGTGATCTGTTCCGGGATGCCGACGATGCCGCGCACCCCGGCGACCCGGTCTTCGCGCGGATAGACCCCCAGCCACACCCCGCCCAACCCCAGCGCGTGCGCGGCCAGCAGCAGATTCTCGGTCGCAGCCGAGCAGTCTTGCACCCAATAGCCCTCGCGCGCCGAGCCTTTGGCGTCGCCGCACACGACGATCGCCAGCGGCGCTTGTTTGAGCATCTTGCCGAACGGCAGCAGGTCGGCCAACGCGTCCAGCAGGTGACGCTCGGTGATGACGACGAACTGCCACGGCTGGCCGTTGCCCGCCGATGGCGCGCTCATCGCCGCGACCAGCAGCTTGTGGATCAGCTCCTCCGACACCGGTTGGTCGGTGTACGCCCGGATGCTGCGCCGGGTCAGGATCGCTTCGTAGGCTTCCATGTTTTCTCCCTCCCTCGAAGTATCATCCCATTTATACCAGCGCCGGGGCTGTGGGTCAAATGCGCGCCGGCAATGGATTGTATTGCGCGTCTTGACATCCATCTGGCCCGGCGCGAGAATACCTGCAAGAGACGAAAAGCTCGTAGTGATGACTTCAGTCGTCGGGCGCGCCACGGGGCGACTGAAGTCGCGACTACAATCAGGCGCCTTGTCCTGGAAGCAGGGGTGGGTTATGACTCCAGACCGCTTCACGATTGCTCCCCTTCATCGGCAGCTCATCAAGGCCACGCAGTCCTGGGCGCTGCGCCAGCCGTTCGATCCCGCGGCCGCGCGTGAACTGCGCCGGCAGATTATCCAGCAGAATCACGCCCACTACCTGAATACCATTCCCGCCTACCGTCGCGTCGCGGATGCGGAAGGTGTCGGGCCTGAGGCCGATCTCGAGACGATCAAGCGCCGCCTCCTGTTGCCCGACGATATCTTCAAGAGTTACGACCAGCGGTGGCTGGATGAGGCCGACTTTGGCAAGATGAATGTCTGGTTGTCCGAAATCCTGCATCGCAGGGTCGAACTCGATGTGTCGGGCCTGGATTCGATTGACGACTGGTTGGCGCGGTTGGAAGAGGCCGGGATCAAGGTCGTTTACAGCTCAGGCACATCGGGCAATTTCTCCTTTGTGCCGCGCGACCTCGCAGCGTGGCGCCTGTTCCGCGCTGCCAGCACATGCTACCTGGCGCCCCTGTTGCTCCATGAGAAGGTCGGATCGTTCTGGCAACGTCTGGCGATCCGGCCGGCGGTGAGATTCATGCCACCGGAGACCTTCGTGCGCGCCAGCGGGGGGATGGGGCTGCGGGATTTCGACGCGGTGTTCCTCGATTTCAGCAGCGGTCGGACTGGCAACCAGGCGTTGGAACAGGCATTGGCGCCGCTCTTCCGTCGAACCTGCTTCCTCTACCAAACGTCACTCTCCTCCTCGCTGCTTCGCCTGGCAGCGCGCGGCCCCAGGAACGAGGTGGAGCAGGCGCAATTGGCCCGTTTGCAGACAGAGACCCTCGGCAACAAGGCCGAAAATCACCGGCGCGTGATCGAGGCGCTGCGCCGTGCCGCGGCCGATCGCCAGAAAGCGTTCATCTTCGGCACGCCATATCAGTTCAGAGAGCTGTGCGCTGCGATCAGCGACGGCGGGCAGCCGGTGAGCCTGCGGTCGGGCAGCCTGGCTCTTTTCGGCGGCGGTTGGAAATCCTTCTCTGGCGACCGAATCCCGCGCGACGAGCTGGTGGCGCAGATGGCGCAGAGCTTCAGCCTGGCCCCAGAACGCATCCTGGAGGGCTACTCCATGACTGAGATCAGCGCCTTCATGCTGCGCTGCGATCACGGTCGCTTCCATATTCCGCCGCTCATCGAGCCGATGATCCTCGACGCGGCCTGGCAACCATTGGCCGGCCGCGATGTGCGCGGGGTCTTCGGCTTCCTGGATACCCTGGCGGTCGCGCATCCCGGCTTCCTGGTGAGCGGCGACGAGGTGCATCTTGTGGATGGCGACTGCCCATGCGGCCTGACCGGCCCGGCCGTGCTGGAGATCGGTCGGGCGCGCGCCCGTGAGGTGAAGGGTTGCGGCGGTATCATGGCTTCGGTCGCGGCGTGAATTGGCGCGTTTGCGGGAGGTTGCCCCATGACTATTGACGATCTCTGCCGGGCGCACGATCTTCTATTCGAGCACGATGGCGTGGTGCGCGTGCCGTTCCTGGTGAAGGGCCGGCTGGTCAGCCCGCCCGCGATCACGCGGCGCGCGGCCGAGGCAGCCTTCGCCGGCGCCGACCCCGATGCGCACTATGCCAGACTGCCGGATGTGCAACTCCTGCGCGACCCGGTGATCGAGCGGGCCGACATGCGCTACACCGGCGAGTATTTTTATCAGGCATTCCCGGCCGTAGATCCGTTTGACCTGATCGAGACCGACTATGACCGGCTGGTGCGCGGGCCGTATGCGTTGACCGTTGACGAGGTTCTGGCATTCCTGAAAGCCGTGGCCGCGGCATTGCGTGAGAGTTGGGCTGTCCTGGATCGGGCGCGCACAATTTGTCGGCGCGTCTCCACGTTGCCTCATGCGTATCTGGATGCGGCTTTTGCCACGCTGGCCTTCGGCCTCGATGCGGTCGCGGCCGCGGAGATGCTCAACAATGAGTTGTCGGTCTGGGGGCAACCGGGCCGACGGTTCCTGGACGGCTGGGTGGAGCTTCCCGCTCGGATTGTGCCGGGTGTGACGCCGTTGCTGGCGCAAAGCCTGGCCGGCGGGATGCCCGTCGCCGAACCGGCCGCCGCGGCGCCGGCGATCCGAGCTATGCCCACTCGCCAACTGCACATCACGGCCGGCAACGCGCCGCAAGTGCCGATCGTCTCGGCCTTGCGCCTGATCCTGACGAAATCGGCTGGCGTGATCAAGTCGCCATCGGAAGCGACTCTGCCGGCCGCACTCCTGGCGCTGGCCGCCGCAGCTGCCGCGCCCGACCATCCGTTGACGCGCAACATATCGCTGGTCTATTGGAAGGGCGGCGATGAAGCGGTCGAGCGTGCCCTTTTTGCGCCGGGCGCCTTCGACCGCATCGTCGTGTGGGGCGCGCCCGACGCCGTGAGCGCGGTGCAAGCGCGGGCGATGTTCACCCGAGTGGTCGCGTTCAATCCGCGCTACGGGCTATCGCTGATCGGCCGCGAGGCTTTCGATGGCTGCCTGGACGAAGTCGCAGCCCTGGCCGCGCAAGATGTGATGATCAATGATCAGAAAGCCTGTAGCTCGTCATTGGTGCAATACGTCGAAGGAACCGAGGCGCAGGTGAAAGCCTACGCTGCTGCGCTCTCCGACAGGCTGAGCGCCTGGGATCGTCTCTCCCCACCTTTCATTCCGCCGGTCGCGCGCGGCCAGATCAAGCGGATGCGCCGCGGGCGCTACAGTCGCGCCCGCTGGCTGGCGCGTGAAGGTGAAAGCGATCCCGCCTCGACGGTAGTCATCATGCCGGAGGAATTCGACATCCTGGAGCATCCCATGTCTCGGCTGGTCGTGATCCGTCCGGTCGAGCAGCTCCAGGACGCGCTGCGGTATCTGCACCAGGGAGTTTCGATGGTCGGCGTTTATCCCGAAACGCGGCGGCTGGCGCTCCGCGATGCGATCGCGGCCCGCGGCGTGTCCAGCGTGCTGCCGCTGGGGCAATGCGAACGCCTCTTCGCCGGCGGGCCGCAGGACGGGATGATGGTGTTGGCGGAGCTGGTGGACTGGAAGAACGGGTAGATCCTACCCCCACCGTACAATCGCGAAATCCCCTGCGCCGACCGCCAGCTTGAAGCGGCACGCGCCATCCGCGCGCTTGAGCTTGATCTTCGCATCGTGGTGCAGCTCGCGCACGGTCTTGGCGTCGCCGAACAGCGCCTCTGGCCCGCGCACCCGCACCACCTGTTCGTCGCTCTGGTTGGTAATGAAGAGCAGTCGTTGGTCGCCGGCCGGGCCGCTGCGCCATTGGATCGGCCATTCACTGCGCACTTCCAGGTCGGGCAGGCCGTCGGCCGTCTTGATGAGTTGGGCGAGGAATTCCTCGAACCCCTCGTAGCGCGCCTCGGCGTACTTCTTGCCAAGGAATGTCCCCAGCGCGATGACCGTCCCCTGACCGAGCTTCCGGCTCGTGGCGAGGACGTTGCCGGCCGGATCGTAGGCCAGGATGTCCGCATCCCGGGCCTCGAGCGGTGTGATCCAGACCGCCGCCCGCAGGTTATAGTCTTCCTTCCGATACGTGAGCCAGAAATCTTCGCCTTTGAGCGGTCGTCGGCCTAGGTCGGCGATGCCCAACGCCGCGGCCAGAGGGCGCTCGGCCGCGGGATAGCGGTAGATGCCTTGCTCGGTGTAGGCGCCAGCCTCGCTCTCGACCAGCACCGTCCCGCCACCCTGGACGAAGCCAGCGATGGGACCGGCGGCTGCATCCGGCACGGCCAGCGGGAACGGCACGATCAACGCCTTCAGGCCGGCCAGCGCGGCCAGGTGGCTGCTCTCCACGACGGTGTAGGGAATCTGCAGGCGCTCGAACGCAGTCAGATAGCCGATCACGCTGTCGCGGGCGCGCGCGGCCACGCCATCCTGCGCCCATTCCAGATTGTAGCCGTTCGGGTCGAACAGCACGCCGACCTTCGCCGGATCGGGCCGGTAGGCTTCCAGCAGCGTCTCGTGCTCCCGGAGGATGGCGCCGGTCTGCTTCATCAGCGTGATGCGCTCATCGGCCAGGCCGTCGCGTCCGGCCAGCCCGTAGCCGGACGATTCGCGGCCGAAGAACTCGTCGCGCCAGCACCAGAAGATGACCGCCTTCGCGCCGCGGCCGAAGCCATTCCACACCCACCGCTGCTGCGGTTTCGCCTCCACCGAGGGCCGCACATCGAACCCCTGCCGCGCCGATCCCCCTTGCAGCTCGCTGACCCACACCGTCTTGTCGCCGGCGGCCGAGCGAGTACATTCCACGCGCACGCCGAAATCGGCATCTGACATGGCGAACCAGAAGGGGAAGTGCGAGCAGCCGACGCCGTCGAGCGGTTCGACCAGATCCCAATCGTTGCCGCGGTTGATGGCATGATTCTCGGCGTCGCCGGCCATGTGCGCGGAGGGTTGCGCGCCGTGGGCGGTGACGATGTGCTGCGGGTCGGCCGCCTTGACGATCTCCGCCCGGAAGCGCATGTGCTCGGCCGCGCGCCATTGGAGGAACTTCTCGAATTCCATCATCTCGGTGTAGGGGCGCCGCGGCAGCTTGCCGGGTATCACATCGGCCCAATCGCAATAGCGGCGCTTCCACGCGGCGTTGAGGCCATCGAGACTGCCATACTTCGCATTCAGCCAGCCTCGGAACGCCCCCAGCGTGTGCGGGCAGAAACAGACCAGCCCGTCGGCCTGGACGTTCCAGCGCAGCTCGTTCCAAATGTCCCAGCCGACCAGGTTAGCCGCGCCGGTGTAGCGGCCGGCGACCGTCTGGAGGAACGCGCCCATACGGCGCAGCACCTCGGGGTTGTCGGTGCAGCCGCCTGGCGTCAACCCCTGGTGCGCCTCGCCGCGGTTGGTGGAGATCACCTGGCGGCCCATGTGGTCAATCATGGCGCTGTCGGGGATCACGCGGTGGATCCAGGGGGGATGTAGCTCGGCGATTGAGCTGAGGACGACTCCCAGCCCGCGCTTGCCGGCCTCCTCCACCAGTTCGTCATAGTCATCGAAGACGAAGCGCCCCGGCTCCGGCTCCACCCAGCTCCAGAGTACCCAGAGCTGAACGGCGTTCAGCCCGGCAGCCTTCATGCCGGCCAGGTCTTCCTTCCAGTAGCGCCGTTCCGGAAACGGCGGCCGATAGTATTGTGCAGCCAGGATCATAATCGTTCCTCCTTGTTCAGGTGTCAGAATCAGGGGGCAGGAGTCAGGCGAAACGCCTCGGCCGGGCCATACGGCGCGAGGCCGACCGTGATGTAAGGATTGATGGCTGCGTCGTCCTCGCGATAGGCGAAGCGCCACATGCGGCCGCACATCTCGCGCTTGATCGCCTCATAGGCCGGGGCGCCGGCCAGATTGCGCATCTCGTGCGGATCGGCCCGCAGATCATACAACTCGTCCCGGTCGAAGCCGTTGAAGACGTACTTGAAGTCGCGTGTCATCACTGAGCGTTGAGTGTAGTACAGCTCGACGCCATTGCATTGCGTGTGGAGCTCGTCGCGCCACCCGGCCGGGCGCTCGCCGCGCAGGAAGGGCAGCAGGCTGGCGCCGGTTACAGGCCGCGGCGGCGCGCCGGCCGCCTCCGCGAAGGTCGGGCCGAAGTCGGCCAGCGAGACGAAGGCATCTGTGCGGCGGCCGGGGGCGGCGATGCCCGCGGGCCAGCGCATCACCGCCGGAACGCGGTACGCGCCCTGGAAACAGGGGATCCCCTTGGCGAAGAGGCCGTGTTCGCCGCAGTAGTCGCCATGATCCGAAGTGTAGAGCACGAGCGTGTCCTCACGCTGGCCGGTCGCGTCGAGCGCCGCCAGCAGCCGGCCGAACAGATCATCCAGATAGGTGCAGTAGGCCCAGAAGTGGCGGATCCCCTCCCGCACCTCGCGCTCCGCGAGCTGGCCGAAGCGCGTCTCCCGCATCCGACCATAGATCGCCGGCTTGTCGGCCAAGTCGTCGGCGTAGGAGGCCGGCAGCGGCACGTCGGCCAGGTCGTACAGGTCGAGATACTTCTGCGGCACGATGTAGGGGTCGTGCGGGCCGATCAGCCCGACGTAGAGACACCAGGGCTGATCGCCCGCGGCCAGCGCCGGCAGCACGTCGAGCGCCTTCGCCAGCGCGGTCTCATCGTGCTGCAACGCGCCCGTCGCCTCTACCTCGCCCGCGCCGTACAGCCGGTACGTCCCATACCCTGGCCGCAAGATCTCCCCCTCGCCCCTCCTTCTCTGGTCTACTTGTGTACTGATTTCCGCTAACTTCCGATACTCCTCCCACGTCCGGCCGTGGTGAACACCCTTCCCGGCGCTGACGAAATGTTCGATCCAGCCGCGGTCGGCCGGCGATTCTTCGACGCTGACGTGCCATTTGCCGGAGAAGTGCAGCGCATAGCCCGCCGCAGCCAGGTCGTCGCTCCAGAGCCGGACGACGGGCTTCAGCCCGCGGCTCAGCGCCTGGTCATTGCAGATGTTGTTCCAGACGCCGTGCCGCGTCGGATAGAGGCCGGTAAAGAAGGTCGCCCGCGCCGGGCAGCAGTGGGGGGAGGGGCAGAAGGCGTTCGTGAAGGTCACGCCTTCGGCCGCGAAGCGATCCAGGTTGGGGGTGAGCGCGGCGTGTTCAGGCAGGGCCGTGTCGCCGCGCTGGTGATCGGTCATAAAGATGAGGATGTTGGGTTGGTTCAAGTTGTGCTCCAAATCACCCACGGATAGAAGAGAACACGGATCGGCGTGCGGAAAAGATTGGCATCTGTGTTCGTTTTCTATCTGTGAGATGGCTGGTGTCTCCCGCGTGCTACCGATCTACGCTCCGAAGACCTCACGAATGGCCTCCAGGTACTCCATTCCATACACCGTATCCGGCTCCAGATAGCTGCCTTCCGTCCATTCGTTCCATGCATTTATCGTCAGGATCTTCGGCACGGCCGGCCGGACATCCAGGAACGACTTGGCTCGCGCCAACGCCTCCCGAAAGGCGGCCGGGGTGTTGCCCGACAGCGTCGGCGTGAACGGATAGCCCGCGTTGATGAAGACGTCCGACTGCACGGTGCGTGGGCTGGAGTCCCAGCCCATCGTCACGTTCGGGAAGTATGGCAGGTCGAAGGTCTGGACAGTGCGCTGCCAGTGGGCGACCGCGCCCGCCATGACCTCGACATAAGGAGTCTCCGGGAAGGTGGGCATTCGGACGTGGTGGATCCAGACATACGACGTGATGCTGTCGAAGCCCAACGTCTCGAGCGTGCGCTGCGGATCCTTCAGCGCGGTCTCGCCAGGGAGGATCGCGAGATCCCACGCCACGTCGTTCAGGTGCAGGTCGGGGAAGCCGGCGGCCTTGACCTTCGCCCGGAAGGATGCCAGCGCGTCCGCCGTCGCCGCGATCCCGCCCAGCCCCTCGATCAGCGTGTGCAGCTCGTAGATCGAGAAGTAGGGGCGACCGTCGAGCAGCCAGTAGGACGGGTGCTTGAAGTAGCACTCGATCACCAGGTCGGTGATGCGGTCGAACCCCGCCCGGCTGACCGCGCCGGGGTAGAGCAGCGGCGCGGTGCGGATCGTCGCGCTGATCTTCGCCGGGTGGATGTCCACCCAGTTATGGTTGGCCCACATGAGCGCAAACTTCAGCCGGTTGTTGTTCCCCGCGCCCAGGAAACCGCGATCCAGCCCGCGCTCCAGGAACGGCCCATCCTCATAGTGATACCAATCGAACAGGAAGACATCCACCCCGTGGTCGGCCGCCGCGGCGATCTTTTTTGCCATCACCGCGGGGTCGGATTCATCTTCGTAGCCCCAGGCCGGCACGCGCGGCTGGCGATGGTCGGGAAAGCGCGGCTCGGCGCGCTTGACCAGCTCCCATTCGGTCCAGCCGGGGCCGTGCGCGGCCTCGTTGCGCGGGTCAATGTGGTAGTTGGGGAAGTAGTAGCAGGCGATGGTGTAATCGTGGGACATGTTGTCCTCTCAGAACGTGCAAGCATCCTGAGCGGAGACTTGCGAAGTGTGCAAGTCGCAGTCGAAGGATGCGTCTTGGCCAGAACCCGCATCCTTCGACTGCGGCCACAAACGGAATGGCCTCCGCTCAGGATGCTTAGGCTCAGAACCGATGAATGAGTGTCACGGCACGCGCGGCTTGGCGAGCACCTCGCATATTTCCAGCTCGTGGAACGTGCGCGGGTAGGCCGGCTTGCACACGATAGCCGTGTCTGCGCCGCTGTCGGAGCCGGCGATCGCGATGACCTCCTGGCTCATGTCCAGCAGGCCCGCGTCCGCGGCCATCAGCAGGCACTCGACCGCGACCTTCATCCCCTGCGAGAAGCGGTAGAGGGTGTCGCGCACGATCTCGGCCGGGGAACGGCCGCCGAACTTGGCGGAGAAAGCCGAGCTGACCCCATCGCCGAGCGCGTGGACGCCGGTGTGCACGATCACGCCGAGCTTCGCCAGTTCAGCCTTGGTCTCGGCCGACATCGTCCAGCCTTTGTCTTCCCAGCTATGGCCGATCGAGACGGCGATGACCTTCACGCCGAGCGGGGCAAAGACGGCGTGCGCCTTCCGGGCGGTGCCGCCGTGCGACGACGCGACGACGACCTGCCGAATGCCCAGGGTCTGCGCCCGCTCTCTCGCGATCTGCAGCGTCGCGTCGGTGTTCTGCTCGCCGCGCGTTTCGAAGAGGAGTGTCTTCAAGTACATGGCTTCTTGCTCCTGTTTTTGATCTCTATTTTACAAACAAAACCGCCGGGCTGCCAAATGGAGAGCCCGGCGGAAATGGATGGGTTCGCCCCTAGCGATAGCTGCCGACCTTGACTCCTTCATCGAGCATTGCCAGGTAGTTTCCTACAGGGATGTAGTTGGCCACCGAGTTGCCGGTGCCGAGCGCGTAGCCGCCGCCGGGCATGCAAGCCTCAAGCACCCGACGGGTGTAGGCGCGCACATCCGCTTCGCTCCCGCGCACGAGGAAATCCACATCAACGCCGCCGAGAATGGCGATGCGCTCGCCATAGAGCTTTTTGGCCTCTGTTACGGGCAGGTAGGTATCTTCGTATGAGTGTTTTGCGTCTATGCCGACATCGTCAATCAGATCGCCCATCACCTGCCGGAGGTTGCCGCAAGCATGCAAGAAAAACGGCATCCCGTGGTCATGCGCGATCTCGACCAGGCGCTTCTGGCGAGGAAACACGTACTGGCGGAGATGATTCGGGTGGATCATCGTGCCGGTGCGATGCCCCATGTCGTCGCCCAGGAATACCGCGCCCACAGCGGGGTAGTCGCACATGGTCTCATATGCGCTGTAAAGCAAGTCGCTCACCTTTTCAAACATGGCCTCGACGAGCTCCGGTTGCTCATAGAGGGCCAGAGCAAAGGGGGCGTAGCCCATCAGCCACATGACGTTCTCCAATACGCCGCTGGTGAGTCCGATGATGCGTATGCCGTCCGGCAGGCGCTGAGACAGGTAGTCAAACGCGGAGTAGTCCGTTGACCCCGGCGTCGGCCACGGATACGCCTCGAAATCGCGCATGGATTCGATCAAGCCGTGCGACTCATCCACCCATCGCCGCCTGTTGCGCGTCAGCTCGGCCGTATCTTCTGCTTCCACGCGCTGATATTGCAGACTGAGCACCGGCCCCGCCCACACGTAGTCGTAGCCCAGCTTCTGGCAGAAGCGTAACCGCCGCTGAAGCAGCGCCATCTGCGTCTCTTTGTCCCAGGCCGGTGGATAGCTCCGCAAGGGGGGTTCGCCGAGGACAGAGTTGATGATCTCCGGGTCAGCGAAAAGCTCGATGAACGGTACCCGGTCGGGCAAATCGCGCCGCTGAATCGCTTTGAGCAGGCGATCGAAATCCGGTTGCAGGTGAGGCCAAAGTGGAGGCTCTCGGAAGGACGACATCGCTGACCTCTTTCTGTACGGCATTCCCACCGCCGTCGGTAGCGTAGAGAGTGTACTGATAGGCTGATCCTGCGTCTGAGTGACTGTGCGGCATTCGCACAATCACTCAGGTCGAAGAGGGGGGCGCCAGCCTGCTAACCCTTGCCCAGGACCGGGCCGAGCCGCTTGCAGGCATCGGCCGCGGCTTGTTGTACGGTCTTTTGCCCGGCCACCACGAAGCCGAACTCCTCATTCCAGATCGTTTCGGCCTCGTTCGCATTGCCGAAGTTCACCGGGGGCGCCTGCGAGAAGGACAGGCAGTCGAGGATGATCTGACCTGACGATCCGCCATACCCGAGCCACTCCGGCGTTTGGGCCACGGCCTTGACCGGCGAGATCGAGCGGGCGCCGATCAGCTTGACCCACAACGTCTGTCCGTCCTTGCTCGTGAGGAACTTGATGAAATCCCAGGCATCCTTGGCAACCTTGCTCGTCGCATAGAGGCCCCAGTGATCGGTGTAGACCACGGAGCCGCGGTTCCCGGTCTTGGGCGCCTTGGGCGGATAGCTGACATCCCATTTGAACGGCTTTTCCATGCCCACCAGGCTGGGCCGGAACCACGGCCCGAAGAGGCCCATGGCCGTGGATTGCCCCAACATCTGGGCGCTGGATCCAGGTGCTTGAGGCAGCGCGCCCGGCGGCGGCGCCACCTGCTGCTTGGTGATGAGGCCGAAGTAGAAGTCGAGCGCTTCCAGCGTCTTGGGATCCTCCAGCAGACATTTGGTGCGATCGGCGTCGAGCACGTCGCCGCCGTTGCCCCACACGAAGCCGGCCCACACCCACACGATGTTGTTGAACGCAAACCCCCACTGGTCGGTCTTGCCGTCGCCGTTATTGTCGCGCGTCAGCGTCTTGCAGGCGGCAAGCATGTCATTCCAGGTCCAGTCTGCTGTGGGGTACTTCACGCCGGCCTTGTCGAAGAGGTCTTTGTTGTAGTAGAGGATCACGTTGCTGATATCGCGCGGCAGGCCATAAAGCTTGCCCTTATACTTACAGCCCGAAACGGCCTGCGGCCAGTAGATGCCCAGGTCGAATTTCTCCGCGTCCACGAAACTGTCGAGCGCCAGCAGCGCCCCGCGGCTGCCCAGGCCCTCGAACTGGCCGGTGTTGAGCATCATCACATCGGGCGCATCGCCGCCCGCGATCATGGTCTGCAACTTGTCGCGACCGTAGGGGCCGCCTCCCTGGATGTTGATCCATTCGACCTGCGCGCTGGGCGTTGTCTTCTGGTACGCTTCGGTCAGCTTGCCCAACGCATCCAACTCAGCGGCGGAGACCCACACGGTTCCGCGGATCTTCACCGGCTGGGCAGCTTTGGTGGGTTCCTTGGCTGGCGCGGCCGGCGCAGTGGTCGCAGCGGACTGAGTGGCCGGGGCCGGCGCTGGGGCTGGCGGCGCACACGCCGCCAGCGCCGCGCTCACAGCCCCCAGCGCCACGCTCCGGCGCAGAAACGTGCGGCGGCTCATGGTTGGCACAGACATGTTTTCCTCCTTCAGTTGACTCCTGCTTCCGCTTGGACAGAAACTCCGACTCAGACGCTATGCATCCGGGCAACTCATCATCTGTGCAGCACCACCTCCTCTCATGGATGATTTTGACATGAGTCCGACAACGTGATCATCACGACGACGCCACCTTCACAACCGGGGTTGCGATGCGGGATTCACACGCTGCCGGACTACCGTCCTGTCAGTCCGGTCATGTTGATCCCTCTGACAAAGTACTTCTGAAACAGAAAGAAGACCGCCACGATCGGCAAGGTCATCATGGTTGTGTAGGCCATGGTCTGATTCAGCAACATGCGATACTGATCGCTGAACAGCCGGATGCCAAGCGCCAGGGTGAACCTATCACGCGAATTCAAGAGGATCAGGGGGCCAGTGAAGTTGTTCCAGTTGAAGATCAGCGACATGATCGCTACCGTGGCAAGCGCCGGCCCCGTGAGCGGCAGGAGCACCGACCACCAGGTGCGGAAGAACCCCGCGCCATCAATGCGCGCCGCGTCATCCAGCTCCCTGGGCAGTGTCAGGTAGAACTGGCGCAACAGGAAGATGTATAACGGGTGGCCGCCGAAAAACGAAGGCACGATGAACGGATAGAAGGTGTTCACCCAACCAAGCGATCGGTACAGCACGAAAAGGGGGATCATCACCACGAAGAAAGGCAGCATGATGGTCGCCAGAAGCACGGTAAACAACGCCTCACGGCCAGGGAAGCGCAGCCGCGCAAACCCGTAGGCGACGAGCGAGGCGCTCAGCAGGTCTCCGACCAGTGACAGCACGGTAATCACCAATGTGTTGCGCAGGAAGGTCAGGGTCGGTACGGCCCGAAACGCTTTCAGATAGTTTTCCCAAACCGGCGGATCGGGAATCCATCGAATCGGGAAATCGTACTCAGTGCCTTCGGGCTTCAGTGAGGTGCTCACCATATAGAGCAAAGGAAGGCTGGTGGCGGCAACCACTAACAGCAGCAACACATGAACCGTCAGGCGCCCAGCACGGGACCGCACCGATTGACTCGCGAGCTGCCTGCCTGAGCCTGAAGGCTCGACCAACGCGGCGCTTTCGCTCATTTGACTTCTCCCTCGTAGAAAACCCAGAGGCGCGACAGCCGGAACTGGAGCACTGTCAGGATGAGCACAATGATCAGCAGCAGCCAGGCCAACACGGAAGCATAACCCATCCGGAAATAGACGAAGGCATTGCGGTAGATATAGAGCACAAGCATCAGTGAGGCTGTGCCGGGTCCGCCATCGGTCATCAGAAACACGTTGGTGAAGATCTGAAAGGAGCCGATCACGCCCACGATCAAGTTGAAGAGGATCGTGGGGGACAGCATGGGCAGGGTGACATGTCGAAAAAGGCGCCAGACATTGGCGCCATCTATCTTGGCGGCTTCGTAGAGCACTTCCGGGACGCCCTGAAGGCCCGCCAGGAAGATGATCATGCTGTTGCCCAAAGCCCAAACAGCCATCAGAACCAACGACGGCTTAACCAGAAAGACATCCCACAACCATTTTTGCGGCGGGATGCCCACCCAACTGAGAACCTGATTCGCAAGACCGTAAGTCGGGCTAAAGATAAAGAACCAGAGGATGGAACTGGCAACGACCGGCATCTGCGACGGCAGGTACGCAAGCACGCGGTAGATATTGGTGCCTTTTACACCGACGTTCAGAAGCAGAGCCACGAACAGCGCGGCTGCGAGATGGAACGGCACCGCCAATACCGTGTAAAACAGCGTGTTGAACAAGGCGATCGGCACCATCGGATCCGCCGCCAACCGTTGCAGGTTCTCCAACCCACTGAACCTGGGCGGGGTGAGAACTTCCCAGTGCGTGAACATGAGGATGAATGAAGCCAGGATCGGGCCTAACGCGAAGAAAACCAGCCCCAGCAACCAGGGCAAGATAGCGATATATCCCGCAATCGCCTCTTGCTGCAGCAGGGAAAGACGATGTCTCTGACCGTGACGCTGGAAAAGCGCCGTGAGACCCAGCGCTCCGATCCCTTTCGGACTCACCAAGTTCGCCTCCAGTCCGACCCCAGATCGTTTTTTGAGTTGACCGCATCCAGCCCGCGTGGTAAGATGGCGGGCGCGCGAACGCAAGGCGATCGCCCTAATTATCCGCAGTTTAGCACCGATTCTGTTTCTACGCCAGGACAAAAAGAGGACAGGCAGTTACAATGGCTGGCACGCAAGCAACGTTTGACCAATTCAGAGAAGAGCTTCGCAGCGCGCTTCACCACTTGCACGATCCAGACTATCGGCCCTCGGGATCGCTGTACGCCATGATGGGGCAGTCACCCGCACATGGGGTAGGCCCGCTTCAATCTCACATCCAGGATGTCATCAAGAGCTTGAGTTCCTCGAGCGGCCCGCCAGGTTCCGATGTTCATCTATTCTCTGAGTTGCTTCATCACAGGTTCCTCTTGGGACTGTCTCAAGAGGAGACGGCAGATCGTCTGAACTTGAGCGTGCGCCATCTCCGCCGCGAGGAGCGCGCGGCCACGCATTGGCTTGCGCGCCTGCTTTGGGAGCATGGTCTGGCAAGCGGCGTGCTTGAGCGAGGATCCGGCGCCGAGGCGGCCATCTCGACGCCCGACCTAATGGCCCTGGCGGACAGGGAGGTGGACTGGCGGCTGCAAGTGCGCGAGGAGCTTGCCGCGCTGAAAGCAGGTTCGGTGGGCAAGATCACGGATGTCGGACAGGCGCTGCGCGCGGCCGTCGAGTTGGAGAGTATCCTGACTGCCCGGCTGGGGATCACGCTGCGGATTGAGGGCGTCCAGGCCAATCTCACCGCATCCGTGCATCCGGCGGCTCTTCGCCAGGTGTTAATCATGGCGGCCTCGCAGTTGGCTGAGCACAGCCCATCGGGAGAGATCATCGTCAGCGCCGCGCAGGAGGGCGGGTGGGCGGTGATCACGCTGTCGGACGCCAACGTCGAGGAGCGCATGCTCGATATAGACCTCATCCGGGAGATCGTGGCGGCCGAAGGCGGCGCATTTGAGGTCGCAGTCCAGGGGGATCGCCGGGTGCTGACCATCCGCTTGCCGACTTCAGGCGAGGTCAGCGTGCTTGTGGTAGATGACAACCCCGATTCAGTGCACTTCTACCGGCGTTGCACTCAGGGCACGCGCTATCGGATCGCGCACGCCCCTGGAGGCAAACGAGCGATCGAGGCGATCACGAGCGCTCCGCCTGACATCATCGTGCTGGATATCCTCCTGCCGGACATGGACGGCTGGGAAGTGCTTGCCGAGCTGCGCAGGATTGCCGCAACGCGATCGGTCCCAGTCATCATATGCTCCATTGTCAAGGAGGAGCAACTGGCTTCAGCGCTGGGTGTGGTCACTTGCTTGCCAAAGCCGGTACGTCATAGCGAATTTCTGCGAGTTCTCGATGAGGCCTTCGGTCAGGCGCCCAAAAGCAGCCCCGAGACCTGAATGGAGCAGCGCAGCAGCTTACTGATCGGGATGCCTTCACCGAGCGCGGCCAGCATGAACCTGCTCGTGGCCACCCCCTCGACAGAATCTTGGCCGGAGACCACCACGACCGGGACATCCCGCGTTCTTTCATCTTCACTCAAACGCTGCAAGACCTCCCAACCGTTCATCTGGGGCAGTACGACATCCAGCAGCACAAGGTCAGGCGGGTTGGCGCGGATCTCCTGGAGTGCTTGCCAGCCTGTGGCAGCCGTCCTGACCTCCAGCACGCCCTCGCAGAACGACAACGTGCGGGCCAGGAGCTCTCGCACTTCGGGATCATCATCCACGACCAAGACCCGCTTGACCGGTTGGCCTGTCAGCCGCATCGCTCGCTGCAGGTCGTTGCGCGTGACCGGTTTCATCACATGAGTCAAGGCGCCGCATTGCGTCGCGCGTTCGATGGGAGGAGAGATCTGGCAGATTAGGATGGGTGTGTCCGGCGCCAGCTTCCGGGCCGCTTCAAGCACGGCCCAAGCGTCGTCGGGTCCAGTGATATTCAGCAAAATAGCGTGAGCCGGACAAGGCGCCAAAGCGTGTGCTACCTCCGCCAGGTTCCGGGTTCTCACGAACTCGATCTCGTCGCACATATGCGCCAGGTCAGCATAGAGGCTTTCCGTACTATCGCACACCACGATCCTGGGCTTGGTCAACATCTCGTTAACGGCGGCCCGCGCCCCTTTGAAGGCATCCTCGCGCCAGGTCCAATTTTCGTCCAACCATCGTGTTGCGTGAGCGGTGGGACCTGACGAGGGTGAGATCGGGAGTTGCACGAAGAAGGTGGTGCCAGCGCCCGGTTGGCTTTCCACCCAGATGCGTCCTCCATGGAGTTCGACGCACTGCTTGCTGATGGTCAGGCCCAGGCCGCTCCCACCCTGATCAAGGGGCGAATTGCCGCGCGCCTGGAAGAACGGCTCGAAGATTCTTTCCGCATCCTGGGCCGGGATGCCTGGCCCCGTATCGGCCACGCTGATGACGACTGCGCCATCGCGTCTCTCCACACCTACGGATACTGCGCCTTGGGTAGTGAAGCGCGTGGCGTTGCTCACCAGGTTGAGGATCACCTGGCGGATCCTCAGCCGATCACAGTAGAGGGTAGGCAGATCGTTCGGCACGCTCACAGACAAGTGAAGCCCTTTCTTCGCGATCAAGGGTTCGACGGTCGCGAGGGCGCCGTCTATGATCTCAGCCAGGTTGACTTGCTCCTGCCTGAGCACCAGACGCCCCGCTTCGACGCGACTGAGATCCAGCACGTCGTTGACCATGTTATGCAGGTGTTCGCAGTTGCGGTGCACGATCTCCAGGTCTTTGCGCAGGTCGGCCGGCAACTCCTCGGCGTAGACCGTCGGCGCTTCGACCATCAGCCCGACGAGGCCAATGATCATGTTCAGCGGGGTGCGAAATTCGTGGCTGACCCTGGCAACGAATTCAGCCTTGGCTTTCTGCGCCTCCTCTGCGGCCAGGCGCAACGCCGCGGCCCGCTCGCCGGCCAGCGCCAACTGCCGGTTGGCATGGCTGAGGTTCTGGATCGCCTGCTCGAGCTGCAGCTTGCTGTGGCCTGCCTCCTTCAGCAGATCCTGTGCGCGCTCGAAGTACTGCGACGACCAGGCCATCACGGTGTAAACGCGGCTGTAAATGGCGAACAACAAGCCCAGCACCAACCACACGACCATTAGTTCGCTGATGAGTGGAGGCATGGATAGGCCGGGGACCACATCACTCGTTCGCGTTAAGAGGAGAACCGTTTCCACAAGCGCGGCGACCGAGGCTCCGGCGAGACCCGCAACGGCTGCGCCCACGACCACCGGGATCACGGCCAATGCTGAGGCTTGCGGCAGTTGCAGCCAAAGACCTCCCAGATAGATGATGACGATGGCGCTCGCGATAGCAGCCCAGCCGCCTATCGTGGGATCCCAGCGCGCACATAGCCATACAAGCGCTGCGGCCAGAGAGAGAACCAGCACAAGGTTGTGCGCCTCGGAGCGTGGGATGAGGCTTTGTGGCCCGTCGCTCACCAGGTAGACGATCAGGGCCGAGGCGATAAGCGCCCCTGCGATCACGGTGGGCGGAATGTGCAGCTCGGACTCAAGGTGCGCGGGTGATCGCTTTGTTATCGCACCCAGGCCAGCGAATGCAGATGCCATCGTAGACCTCCGGCGCGTGCGGGGTTGCTCCGTCAGTGTGTCCAGCGGCGCCGCATTACGGCTCAATGATGATCTTGTTATGATCCGGCGACCCCATCACCGCCAGCGCCGCATGGATCTGCGTCAGCGGGAAGCGATGCGAGACGATCTGTTCCGGGTTCACCAGCCCGCGCTCCATCAGCCGGATGGCGCGCAGCATGGCGAGGGTGGTTGTGCCGAAGCTGGCATCCATGCGGCCTTCCAGGAAGTGGGTCAGGCCGCCGTCCAGCTCGAACGTCTCGTGCGTTGTGATGCCGAAGACGTTCCAGCGCGTCCCCCGCCGCCGCAGATCCACCATCAGCCTGACCGCCGCGATCGGGCCGGCCGCCTCAATGATCACATCCGGGCCGCCGGGGATGATTTCGTAGATGCGTTGCTTCGCATCCTCCCTGGTCGGATTGACGGCGTGCGTCGCGCCCAGCTTCAGCGCGTTGCGTAACGCGTAATCGCTCACATCCACGGCGATCAGCCGGCCCGCGCCGGCAGCCTTTGCCACCATCAAGCACAGCATCCCGATGCTGCCGACGCCGATCACGACGACGTCCTCGCCCACCTGCGTCTGGCTGTATTGGATGACCCCCTTCCACGCGCCTGAAAGCGGCTCGGTGATCGCGGCCGCGTCGAAGCTGATCTCCTGCGGCTTCAGGAAGAGGCACGCCTCTTTGGTCTTCATGTACTCGGCGAACGCGCCCGGCCAGACATCTTCCGGGCCGTCGCCGCCGGTGGTGAACGCGTGCTCGCAGTAGTGGGTGTTGCCGGCCCGACAGTGCTGGCAGAAGCCGCAGAAGCCCGACGGCTGGACGATCACCTCGTCGCCCGGCTTGAAGTGCGTCACGCCCGGCCCCACCTCGGCTACGATCCCGCTCGGCTCGTGCCCGGCGATCAGCGGGAACCGGACGTTGCGGCGGATGCCCTTGATCGCCTTGTAGTCGGTCGCGCAGATGCCACAGGAGACGATCTTGACGACCACCTCGCCTAGATTTTCGGGCTTGGGGATCGGGACGTCCTCCAAAACCAGTTTGTCGAAATCATGAAGCACAGCCGCTAGCATGGTCGCCATATCACCTCACCCGGTCGGTCATTTGCTGATCTGCTGATTTGTCTATTTGTTCTCGCGCCACAACCCCTCGCGCAACCCATTCCCGTGCCCCCGATACATCGGCTTGTTTGCCAGCCGGTGCTGCACCTCGCGGACGATGATGTCGGCTGCGGCCTGGAAGGTCGCCGCGCCGAACGCGGCCGTGGCATCCTGCGGGGCCATCCGACCGCCCACGCCGATGAGCGGGTCGCCCTTCGGCGGCAGCAGGCTGAGATCCACCGTCTGCGGATGGAGCGCCAGCACGTGCGAGGTCTCCCAGCCGGCCGCGTGATCGCCCGCATTCTCGTACTGATCCCGCACCAGCAGATAATCCACGCACGCCCAGGCCAGCATCCCCTGCCGCTTGCTGAACTCGCGCTGGTTGAACTGGAGCACGGCGGCGCGGGCGTGGTCAATCAGCGGATAATGCCCGGCTACGAGCACGCCCAGCTCGAAGCCGAGGGTCTCCGCCTCGACCAGGATGTGGAGCAGCAGTTTGTGGTAGTTGAGCGCCTGTTCGGTCGCGCTGAACGGCTGGCGCTCGGCGGTGAAGTTGTCGGGCGAGAGGCCCATCTGGCCGGCGATCTGGTCGCGGTCGCGGGCGTTGGCCTCCATCAGCGCCTCCAGCCGGCTCTCGCCGTAGTAGAGGGGCGGGAAGACCAGCCCGCCGCCCTGCCGGGCGCACATCAGCGCCAGCCCTTCGGCCTGGAGCGTGTCGGCGCCGACCGGGTTGTGGACGCCGTGCCACTCGATCGTGCCGATCGGGATATAGACGACCGGGCACGCCTGGCGCCGGGCGACGATCTGTGCGGGGCGCAGCATATGGTATCTGACCTCTGGATTCATTGCTATGCTCATTTCCAGCGCGGCGCTTGGAGGCCGCGCTTGGTTAACTCGAGTGCCATTTCAGCCGTGTGATGCTGGATGTGGCGAAGCAGGTAGCCAATGCGGGAAAGCAAAGTCTTGCCTGTCCATCGGCGCTCCTTCTTGAAGGGCGATTATCCTCCCAACAACGCTTCCTGCATCACTTCGAGCGGCGGTTCCCGACCGATGTAAAGCCGAAATTGCGCGGCCGCTTGCAGCAGCCGCATGCGCCATCCCGGCACACAGGTCGCGCCGGCGGCGCGCGCCGCGGCCAGCAATCGCGTCTCCAGCGGCTCCGGGATGATGTCCATCACGACCTTGCCGGACAGGTTATGCAGCCAGTCATCGGGGATGGGCGCGGCGGCGGGATCGCGGTAGCCGGCCGAGGTGGTGTTGACCAGGATGTCGTACTCGGCCAGCGCGGGCAGATCGGTCAGGGGGTGCGCGCCGGCCAGCCCGAACGCGGCGGCCAGCTCCGCCGCGCGCGCTGGGGTGCGGTTGAAGACATGCACGGCGCACCCCGCCGTGGACAACGCGTAGCAGACCGCCCGGCCCGCGCCGCCCGCGCCGAGCACCGCCGCGACCTTGCCTTCCAGGGTCGTGACCTCCTCCAGCGCCTGCCGGGCGGCCAGCCAATCGGTGTTGTAGCCGGTAAGCACGCCCTCATCGTTGACGATGGTATTGACCGCGCCGATACGCGCCGCGTCACTGTCGAGGTGATCCAGCAGCGGGATGACGGTCTCTTTGAACGGCATGGTCACCGCACAGCCGCGGATCGCGAGGCTGCGCATCGCGGCCACGGCCGATGCTGCGTCGCGGATGCTGAACGCAACGTAGGTGAAGTTCAGGCCGAGCGCCCGGTAGGCCGCGTTATGCACGCGCACGCCTACCTGGCTCGCCCGGCCCGCGAACGAACCGCACAGGCTGGGGAATGATTGTGGCATGGTTCGGAGTATACCCGAAAGGCGGGGTTTTGTCTAGGTGCGTGCCTGAAGGTTCAACCTCGCAACACGCTCGGCGGGATGACCACCGTCTCGCGCTCATCCACCTGGTAGCCCCAGCGGCGGATATACTCCATCCCCGGCAGAAACACGTCTCCCTGCGCGTCGAGCTTGCGCTGAAGCCAGGCATCCATCTCGGCCACCAAGCCGACGTACTCTGGCTTGCCGATCAGGTTATCCATCTGGTATGGATCAGCCAGGTTGTCGAACAGCAGCCACGGCCCGGCCAGTGAGCGGACGTAGGTGTGGCGCCTCGTGCGCAGCCCGCGATACTCACGGCCGCCCTCGCCGCGCCACCAATCGGCGATCGGCTGATAGCAGGCGATCAGCGCCGCGCCGTCCGAAGGATCTGAACCGCCCGCCAGGTGCTGCGAGAAGTCCAGCCCCTCCACCGGGCCGGGGATCGGCAGGCCGGCCAAGCCGAGCAGCGTCGGCATGATGTCGGGCGCGCCGAGCAGACAGTCGAGCGTCCGGGGCGTCCGCCCGAAGCGGGCGGGGTAACGCAGGAGGAACGGCACCATGATGGATTCATCCCACGGCGCCTGTTTGTTGCCGTGGCCGTGACACCCCACCGCGTCCCCGTGATCGGACGTGAAGATGAAGATCGTGTCCTCGGCGATGCCGGACTCCTCGACCGTCCGCAGCAGATCGCCGACGCATGCGTCCAGGGCCGAGCAGTGGGCGTAGTAGCCCGCAAGCGAGTCGTAGGCCGTCACCCAGGTGTTCAGCGGCACGTTCGGCCGGCGGCGGATCGGGGCGCGCTCGTACCAGGAGCGATACAGCTCGGGCGCGGTGCGGTAGGGGTTGTGCGGCGGCCCCCAGGAGAGCACGAGCAGGAACGGGTTGTGGCTGCGGCGTTCCCGGATGTAACGCTGCGCCTCGCGTGTCTGCGCGATGGCGTCGTAGCCCTCCCAGTATTGCACCTGATCCGAGTCGCCGTCGTAGTATGGCGAGCGGCTGTAGTCGTGGGTGCATTCCAGTACCTTCCAGAACTCGAACCCCTGGCGGCGCTCCGGTGGGATCGGCGCGTCGCGGCCGTGGCCATCCACGTGCCATTTGCCGATGTAGGCGGTGTCGTAGCCGTCCGCGGCGAACGCCTTGCCCAGGCTGTTTGCGTTCGGGTCGAGCGGGACATCGTTGACGAACAGGCCGTGCGTCAGCGGGTATTGCCCGGTGAGCAGGCTGGCCCGATACGGCGTGCAGAGCGGGCAGTTGGAGACCGCGTTGACCAGGTTCAGGCTCTCGCCCGCCAGCCGGTCGAGGTTGGGCGTGTGCACCGTCGGATCGCCCGCGTAGCCGGTGGCCTGGGCGCGCCATTGGTCGCCGAAGACGAAGATGATGTTGGGTTGGGTCATTGGATGTCCTGTTTCATGCAAGCATCCTGAGCGGAGCACGGCGTAGTGTGCCGGGCGTAGTCGAAGGAGGCGGTCTTTGCCATCAACTGCTCCGCATCCTTCGACTACGGCCCGCAAGACCCACGGGCCTCCGCTCAGGACGCTCCGCTATAGTATTACCCGGTAACATTTGCGTGATTCGCGAGAATCAGGCGGCGTGGGCAGCCTTGGGGAAACCCTCCAGGCGAAATGCCAGTGCGGCCGACATCAGCCGCACGCCGCGTTCGGTGACCCG